>Ga0207655_1000017_pt1 | contig 544403 bp, 463 predicted proteins | sample KBSM44metaG_FD_184398 | JGI IMG/M metagenome (GOLD analysis project Ga0207655, IMG submission 184398) | Miscanthus rhizosphere microbial communities from Kellogg Biological Station, Michigan, USA - KBS M4-4 metaG (SPAdes) (version 2) | ecosystem: Host-associated > Plants > Roots > Rhizosphere... | reverse complement strand
CGCTCGACTTGCATGTGTTAGGCCTGCCGCCAGCGTTCAATCTGAGCCATGATCAAACTCTTCAATTTAAGTTTGATGCTCGTGAATTAAACTTCGTAATGAATTACGTATGTTCACTCAGAGACTTTGGTATTCATTTAGCGTCTTGCGACGTTAGAATCCATGTCACTTTGAGTGCCCACACAGATTGTCTGATAAATTGTTAAAGAGCAGTGCAACGCGGCTTTCGCTCACCGTTGCGAGGTGGCGTATATTACGCTTTCCTCTTTCAGAGTCAACCCTGAAATTCAGGATTTTTCCTCTTCAACCGAACCGGCTGTTTGTGTGAAGTGATTCACATCCGCCGTGTCGATGGAGGCGCATTATAGGGAGCTTCCGAGGAATGACAAGCGGAAAAATACATTTTTATTTCAACCGCTCATTTTTTCAACGTGACGCCTATTTTTGCTGCATTTTGAGCGCTTTTGGCAGGTCTGCAAGGCTATTCAGTACCAGATCTGCCGCGCTTTCAGCTTCTGGGGTAACCGGCTTACCAGTGCGAACTAATACTTTAGTGCCCACGCCTGCTGCTGTTGCCGCCTGCATATCTTCCAGTTTGTCGCCCACCATATAAGAAGAGGCCATATCAATGTGCAGGAATTCCTGCGCAGAGATAAACATCCCAGGATGAGGTTTACGGCAATCACATGTCTGGCGGTATTCTTCGACGGTCCCTTGCGGGTGATGCGGACAATAATAGATACCGTCCAGCTCGACATCCCGATCGGCCAGTGACCAGTCCATCCACTCGGTCAGCGTTTCGAATTGCGCTTCGGTAAATTTACCCCGGGCGATCCCCGACTGATTGGTCACCACCACCAGCGCATAACCCATCGCTTTAAGTTCGCGCATGGCATCAATAACGCCGTCGATGAATTCGAACTCATCAATCTCATGCACATAACCGTGATCGACATTAATGGTGCCGTCACGATCGAGAAAAATTGCGGGTAATGATTTTGCCACGGGTTTGCTCCTGAAAAAGGCATGTGCCGCTATTATCTCATGTTTCGCCGCGCAAGAAAGTGCTCATCGCGCACAGTTGGATTGATTTAGACGTCTGGATGCCTTAACATCCATTTTGTTTACGGTTGAACCCCGTATCTGGCAGAACAAAATGCCACGGCTAACTTACATACGATAAAAATAATCTAATGATTAAACTTTCCAATATCACCAAAGTGTTCCAGCAAGGAACCCGAACCATTCAGGCGCTGAACAATGTCAGCCTGCATGTTCCGGCTGGACAGATTTATGGCGTCATTGGCGCATCGGGTGCCGGTAAAAGTACGCTCATCCGTTGCGTTAACCTGCTCGAGCGTCCGACCGAGGGTAGCGTCCAGGTTGGCGGCCAGGAGCTGACCAAACTTTCCGAAAAAGAATTAACTCAGGCCCGTCGTCAGATAGGCATGATCTTCCAGCACTTTAACCTGCTGGCATCACGCACTGTTTTTGGTAACGTCGCGCTTCCGCTGGAGCTGGACAACACGCCAAAAGAAGAGGTGAAGCGCCGGGTAACCGAGCTGCTGGAGTTGGTTGGCCTGTCTGATAAGCATGACAGCTACCCGGCTAATCTTTCCGGTGGCCAGAAACAGCGCGTGGCGATTGCCCGTGCGCTGGCAAGCAACCCTAAAGTGCTGCTCTGCGACGAAGCCACCAGCGCACTGGATCCGGCAACCACCCGCTCTATTCTGGAATTATTGAAAGACATTAACCGTCGCCTCGGGCTGACCATCCTTCTTATTACTCATGAGATGGATGTCGTTAAACGCATTTGCGACTGCGTTGCGGTAATCAGCAACGGTGAACTGATCGAGCAGGACACCGTCAGCGAAGTGTTCTCGCATCCGAAAACGCCCCTTGCCCAGCAGTTCATTCAGTCCACTCTGCACCTGGATATTCCGGAAGATTATCTGGCGCGTTTAAAAGTGGAATCAGCTCCTGACAGCGTTCCAATGCTGCGCATGGAATTCACCGGTCAGTCCGTTGACGCCCCTCTGCTTTCCGAAACCGCACGTCGCTTTAATGTGAATAACAACATTATCAGCGCTCAGATGGATTACGCCGGTGGCGTGAAGTTCGGCATCATGCTGACGGAAATGCACGGAACACAAGAAGAGACGCAAGCCGCAATTGCCTGGCTGCAGGAACACCATGTAAAAGTAGAGGTACTGGGTTATGTCTGAGCCGATGATGTGGCTGCTGGTTCGCGGCGTTTGGGAAACGCTGGCAATGACCTTCGTATCAGGATTCTTTGGTTTTGTGATTGGCCTGCCGGTTGGCGTGCTGCTGTACGTCACGCGTCCAGGGCAAATTATCGAAAACGCGAAGCTTTACCGCACGCTCTCTGCGCTGGTAAACATCTTCCGTTCGATTCCTTTTATTATCCTGCTGGTGTGGATGATTCCATTTACTCGTGTCATCGTGGGGACATCGATTGGTCTGCAGGCTGCCATTGTGCCGCTGACCGTAGGCGCCGCGCCGTTTATCGCGCGTATGGTTGAAAATGCTCTGCTGGAAATTCCAACCGGTCTGATCGAAGCCTCTCGTGCCATGGGCGCGACGCCAATGCAGATCGTACGCAAAGTGCTGTTACCCGAAGCGCTGCCAGGTCTGGTGAATGCGGCCACGATTACCCTTATCACGCTGGTCGGGTATTCCGCCATGGGCGGTGCTGTCGGGGCGGGCGGTCTGGGTCAGATTGGCTATCAATATGGTTATATTGGTTATAACGCTACCGTAATGAACACCGTTCTGGTATTGCTGGTTGTGCTGGTTTATCTCATTCAATTCTCTGGCGATCGCATCGTCCGGGCTGTTACTCACAAATAACGTTACACAACGCAAACTCGACGAATTAAGGATATAACATGACGTTTAAATTGAAGACCTTTGCTGCGGTAGGCGCACTGATCGGCTCCCTGGCTCTGGTGGGTTGCGGTCAGGACGAAAAAGATCCAAACCATATCAAAGTGGGCGTCATTGTTGGCGCTGAGCAGCAGGTTGCAGAAGTAGCGCAGAAAGTCGCAAAAGAGAAGTATGGCCTGGACGTTGAGCTGGTAACCTTTAACGACTACGTGCTGCCGAATGAAGCGCTGAGCAAAGGCGACATCGACGCTAACGCCTTCCAGCACAAACCATACCTGGATCAGCAGATTAAAGATCGTGGCTACAAACTGGTTGCCGTAGCGAACACCTTCGTTTACCCAATTGCTGGCTACTCTAAAAAAATCAAATCTTTGGAAGAACTGCAGCCGGGTTCTCAGGTCGCGATTCCTAACGACCCAACCAACCTGGGCCGTTCCCTGCTGCTGCTGCAGAAAGTGGGTCTGATCAAACTAAAAGATGGCGTGGGCTTGCTGCCAACCGTGCTGGATGTGACCGAAAACCCGAAAAATCTGAAGCTGGTTGAGCTGGAAGCACCACAGCTGCCACGCTCTCTGGACGATGCGCAGATTGCGCTGGCGGTGATCAATACCACTTACGCCAGCCAGATTGGCCTGACACCAGCAAAAGACGGCATCTTTGTTGAAGACAAAGACTCCCCGTACGTTAACCTGATCGTGAGCCGCGAAGATAACAAGGACGCGGAAAACGTGAAAAAATTCGTTCAGGCATACCAGTCTGAAGAAGTTTACCAGGAAGCCAACAAAGTGTTTAACGGCGGCGCTGTTAAAGGCTGGTAATCTGACCTTTCTGTAATATCATTCAAGACGGGCGAAAGCCCGTCTTGTCATTTATGCAGGCAACTGATTCAATAACTGACGATTTGATTATTCATTGAGGAAATATTATGCGTGCTTTACCGATCTGTCTTTTAGCACTCATGCTGAGCGGCTGTTCAATGCTAAGCAGATCTCCTGTTGAACCTGTTAAAAGCACTGCAACCCCACCGAAGGTGGAGCCAGCAAAACCAAAACCGCCGCGTCCTGCGCCGGTAAGAATCTACACCAAAGCTGAAGATCTGATTGGCAAGCCATTCCGCGATCTGGGTGAAGTCACCGGTGAATCCTGCCAGGCTAGCAATCAGGACTCTCCGCCAAACATCCCAACGGCGCGTAAACGCCTACAGATTAATGCCGCCAAAATGAAAGCCAACGCCGTCTTGCTGCACAGCTGTGAAGTTACCAGCGGTACGCCAGGCTGCTATCGTCAGGCTGTGTGTATGGGCAACGCCCTTAACGTCACGGCTAAATGAGTGCATTTCAGTTTGAGCAGATAGGTGTTATCCGCTCGCCTTATAAAGAGAAGTTTGCCGTGCCACGCCAGCCTGGTCTGGTCAAAAGCTGCGGCGGCGAACTTCACTTAATTGCCCCTTATAACCAGGCCGATGCGGTGCGTGGCCTGGAGGCATTCAGCCATCTGTGGGTGCTGTTTATCTTTCATCAAACGATGGAAGGTGGCTGGCGCCCGACGGTACGCCCTCCCCGACTGGGCGGGAATGCCAGAATGGGGGTGTTTGCCACGCGTTCGACCTTCCGCCCAAATCCTGTAGGCATGTCGCTCGTGGAGCTACAAGGCATTCGCTGCCAGAAGGATCAGGTGATTCTGCAGTTAGGCAGTCTGGATCTGGTCGACGGCACGCCCGTGGTGGATATCAAACCCTATCTGCCCTTTGCCGAAGCACTGCCCGACGCTCGCGCGAGCTATGCCCAGCAGGCCCCAACGGCAGATATGCCCGTTGGTTTCACCGCAGAGGTCTGCGCACAGCTCCTGCATCTGGAAAAGCGTTACCCCCGCCTGAAAGATTTTATTGTCGACGTTCTGGCGCAAGATCCGCGACCCGCCTACAGAAAAGAGGAAGAGGCAGGCAAAACATACGCCGTCCTGTTGCTCGATTTTAACGTACGCTGGCGCGTCACCGAGGCAGGTTTTGAAGTCTTTGCGCTGGAAGAGCGCTAATTTTATTTTTCCTCTCTTTTGGCATCTTTGCCACACTGGTAAACTAAACCACTTTTTTTGTGTCAGTCTGACGTTTCAGCCTGGTCCAATCGTCGAAATGGAACCGTAACAACATGCGTACTAGCCAATATCTGCTCTCCACACTGAAGGAGACACCTGCCGACGCTGAAGTCATCAGCCACCAGCTGATGCTGCGCGCCGGGATGATCCGCAAGCTGGCCTCCGGGTTGTACACCTGGTTGCCGACCGGCCTGCGCGTCCTGAAAAAAGTCGAAAACATCGTGCGTGAAGAGATGAACAACGCCGGTGCTATCGAGGTGTCCATGCCTGTGGTTCAGCCCGCTGACCTGTGGATGGAAAGTGGTCGCTGGGAGCAGTACGGCCCGGAACTGCTGCGCTTTGTTGATCGCGGCGAGCGTCCGTTTGTGCTCGGCCCAACGCATGAAGAAGTGATCACTGACCTGATCCGTAACGAGCTGAACTCGTACAAACAGCTGCCGCTGAACTTCTTCCAGATCCAGACCAAGTTCCGTGACGAAGTTCGCCCGCGTTTCGGCGTGATGCGTTCCCGCGAATTCCTGATGAAAGATGCCTACTCTTTCCATACCTCACAGGAATCTCTGCAGGAAACTTACGACGTGATGTACGGTGCCTACAGCAAAATCTTCTCCCGTATGGGTCTGGATTTCCGCGCTGTACAGGCTGATACCGGTTCAATCGGCGGTAGCGCCTCCCACGAATTCCAGGTGCTGGCTCAGAGCGGCGAAGATGATGTCATCTTCTCCGATACCTCTGACTACGCGGCGAACATCGAATTTGCCGAAGCGCTGGCACCAGCCACTCCGCGCGCAGCGGCGACCGAAGAGATGAAACTGGTCGACACGCCAAACGCGAAAACCATCGCCGAGCTGGTTGAGCAGTTCAATCTGCCGATTGAGAAAACGGTGAAAACGCTGCTGGTGAAATCCGTTGAAGGTAGCGCGTATCCGCTGGTTGCCCTGCTGGTTCGTGGCGATCACGAGCTGAACGAAGTGAAAGCCGAAAAACTGCCGCAGGTCGCAAGCCCGCTGACATTTGCTACCGAAGCGGAAATCCGCGCGGTGATTAATGCAGGTCCAGGTTCGCTGGGTCCGGTTAATCTGCCGGTTCCAGTCGTTATCGACCGTACCGTTGCCGCGATGAGCGATTTCTCTGCTGGCGCTAACATCGACGGTAAGCACTACTTTGGCATCAACTGGGATCGCGACACTGCGACGCCAGAAGTGGCGGATATCCGTAACGTGGTTGCCGGCGATCCAAGCCCGGACGGCCAGGGTCATCTTCAGATTAAACGCGGTATCGAAGTGGGCCATATCTTCCAGCTGGGGACGAAGTACTCCCAGGCGCTGAACGCAGCCGTTCAGGGTGAAGATGGCCGCAACCAGATCCTGACCATGGGTTGCTACGGTATCGGTGTGACACGCGTTGTGGCTGCTGCCATTGAGCAGAACCACGACGAGCGCGGGATCGTCTGGCCAGACAATATCGCGCCGTTCCAGGTCGCGATTTTGCCAATGAACATGCACAAGTCTTACCGTGTTCAGGAACTGGCTGAGAAACTGTACAGCGAACTGCGCGCGCAGGGCATCGAAGTGCTGATGGACGACCGTAAAGAGCGTCCGGGCGTGATGTTTGCGGATATGGAACTGATCGGTATCCCGCACACAGTCGTCATCGGCGACCGTAACCTCGACAGCGACGAGATTGAATACAAATACCGTCGCAGCGGCGAGAAGCAGATGATCAAGACTGGCGACATTCTTGATTACCTGGTGAAAGCCATCAAAGGTTAAGACATAAAAAACCCCGCCTCGGCGGGGTTTTCTTTTACGTCTGATTCAGTCCTACTTGCTGTCGCAGTCTTTACCCGCCACAAACTTCGCATTCTTATCCGTCACCAGCGTTTTGACCATCTCACCGCTGTCAGGGTTCGGCTCCAGCGTGAAGTGACCGTCCACCGTCAACAGTACCGGCTTGCTGTCATTCCCGCGCGCCACGGCATAATCACGTTCCAGCTGGGCATTATTCGCGACACTCACTTTTTTGCCTGTTACACAGTCGGTGAAGACCGCTGCATCCGCCATGTAGAAATACATGCCGCGCATTGCCATTGGGGTGGACGGCAGCGCTGCTTTAACTGGCGCAAGCGTGTAATTAAACTGGGACTCGATTGGATTCCCTTCTCGATCCAGCATCTCCATGCCCTCGCCTTTGGCACGGAAATAGGTTTTCTCACCTTCAGCATCCGTCAGCACCAGCTTCTCAGCCGTGCGTGCCCATTTGCCGTAAGACGCAAAGGAAGAGGGCTCTTTCGCGCCCTGATAGCGCTGGTTCATCACCCATGAACCGTCCTTTTCCAGGAACAGAGTCGTTTCAATACCTTCACAGTCTGCGCACGGCAGAACGCCGCGCCAGCTCTGCTGCATCGGCTTTAACTCTTCCGAATGCGTCGGTTGCAGAGTCTGCATCTCGGCGCGGTTGTTACACCCTATTAATGCAAACAGTGTGGACGCGGCCAACACTGACAATATCGCTTTATTCACGATGAATTCCTTATAACAATGTAATCCTGGTACGTTATTCCTGGGGCCGACGTACTTTTCCACGCAGTGATTTTACGGTGGATTTCTGCGCTTTTGATGACAATCGGCGCTCTTTCGACGCCCGCGTCGGTCGCGTGGCCCGGCGGCTTTTTTGCACCGCCGTAAGCTCCTGTATGACCGCCACCAGCCGGGAAAGTGCGGCTTCGCGATTCAAATCCTGGCTGCGGTACTCTTGCGCCTTAATAATGATGACGCCATCGCTGGTAATCAGATGATGGCTGGCAGCCAGCAGGGCTTCTTTATAGGACTCTGGCAGGCTGGAGGCCCGAATGTCAAAGCGCAGATGAATCGCCGTTGAGGCTTTATTTACATGCTGGCCGCCCGCCCCCTGAGCCCGGATCGCGGTAATTTCCAGCTCATTATCAGGAATGGTAACGGTTCGGGACACCACAATCATGACGGGGATTGCCACGCAGTCAGATGAATTTCCAGATTATTCTGAGCATCAGACAGCCAGATTGCCCCATCCTGAATCGTCGCCTGCAGTGCCATCGTACGGGTGGCAAACGCGGTCAACTGCGCCAGCTGTTCGTCATCCAGATACCACACCGAAAGGTGCGAATACTGCGCGCATTTACGCTGGTTTTGCTGCCACCAGATCTCCGCAGCACGCTGATTATAGGCGAAAATCGCGACTTCAGCCGCCTGAGTGCAGGCCTTTTTGATACGACGCTCGTCCGGCAGACCCAGTTCGATCCACAAATCGATACCCATATGATCGTTACGCAGCCAGGCTTCCGGCTCTTCTTCAGCGCTCAAACCACGCGTAAATTGCAGGCGTTCATTGGCGTACTTAATCCACGCCAGCAGGCGCAGCATCATGCGCTCCTGCGTTTCGGACGGGTGACGGGCCAGCGTTAACGACGCATCGAGAAACTGGTTGCGGTCAAGGTCAGCTACGTTGACTACCGCTTTATAAATTGTCGCTTTCAGCGCCATGTGAGAACTCCATTCGAATCAGGTGCCCATTGTAGCGAAATTCCGGCCAAAAGGCTGTTACGCAGCGGCGAATCTCAGCAATATCAAGGCGCTGATATTGCTTGAATGAGTATGGTATAGTCACCTTGCTAAACCGAGTTTATCTTCGTAGGCTTAAGTGTATCTCACAGTAACGTCAGTGCGCTGGCAGGAGGGGATGTGGAAAATTATTGTGAGTTAATTCGCAAAAGGTATGCGGAAATTGCCAGCGGAGATCTGGGGTATATCCCGGATGCGTTGGGCTGTGTATTGAAAGTGCTGAATGAAGTGGCGTCGGACGCCAGCCTTTCAGAATCGGTCAGGGAAAAAGCGGCGTATGCTGCTGCGAATTTACTGGTGAGCGATTATGTCAATGAATGATACCTATCAACCCATCAACTGTGATGACTACGATAACCTCGAGCTTGCCTGCCAGAATCACCTGATCCTGGCGCTGGCCTTAAAAGACGGCGAGGAGCTGAAAGCAAAAGCGAGTGACCTTGTATCACGTAAGAACGTTGAATATCTGGTCGTCGAAGACGCAGGTGCAACGCGTGAACTTCGTCTCGATAAAATTGCCAGCTTTAGTCATCCGGATATCGGCACCGTCGTGGTGAGCGAATCCTAATTCCTTTTAACGGGCAGCTCACTGCCCGTTACGCTTTCCGCTCGAAACTCACACCTTGTTCCGCCCAGCCTTCCTGCGTGATAAACACGCCCGCCGCCGCAATCAAGTTTTCGCCATAAAAAAGCAGGGGTGTGGAATCACGTAGCCAGGGCGGGATATGGCACTCCTGCCAGATTTTTTTCAGCTTGCGCCCGCCGTTGCGACCCACAATGTGTAAATTCCCGCTGGCCTTAAAGCGGATCGTTACCTTTTCACCCGCTTCCGGCAGCCGTACATTCCCGGCACCTTCAAGACAAACCTGGCCCGCGCCCTGCGGCAGTTCCCGTGGCTCAAGGATATTGTCCCACGGAAGGATTTCATCGGCCAGGGACGGCTGATGCTTGATCCACCAGAGCTGCTCTTTGTAGCGTCTCAGTTCAAAATCGTTAAAGCGTAAGCACGGATTGGCATCTTCGCGCGCCTGCGCGACCTCTTCCCAGATGCGGTTGAGCATGTCGCGCGAGGGCATTTGGGCATTATGATCGGCCAGCCAGCGTCGCAGCAGCGCTCCACGGCGCACGGCACTCATCGCCAGCAGCGGCGCAATGCGCAGCGCTCGCTCTTGCGACATCAGGCTCTCCAGCTCTTCGCTGAGGAGTTCATCCAGCAAGCTCTCCTGCTCTGCGCATAATTTCGCACTCCTTGCCGTCGCCTCGGCAAAATGTGGCCAACGCTGAGAAAGTTCGGGCAAAATACGCAGGCGCAGGAAGTTCCGGTCGTAGGCGTCATCCTGATTACTTTCATCTTCAATCCAGCAAAGATGATGTTCCTGCGCCCAGCGCTCCAGCGAAGCGCGGGTTTCCCCCAGCAATGGGCGTAATAAGTGCGTACCGGCAAATTCACTGCGTTCAGCCATTGCGGATAATCCTGCCGGGCCGCTGCCACGTTTGAGCGCTAATAAGAAGGTTTCACACTGATCGTCGAGATGCTGCGCCGTGACAATCGCTTCGCCGGGCAGAAGTGATTTCTCAAAGGCAGCATAGCGCGCTTTCCGTGCCTGAGCTTCAGTCCCGAGACCTTCCTCCAACAGCGTCACGCGTTCAATCAAAAGCGGGATATTCCAGGCCAGGCAAAGCGACTCGCAGTGAGCGACCCACTCATCGGCAAAGGGACTCAGCCCGTGATGAATATGAATCGCGCGGATTTGCACGTCCGCTTCCTGTTCGCGCCATAGCATCAGTCGGTGCAGCAGGACGGTTGAATCCAGGCCACCGCTAAAGCCCACCAGCAGCTGGCGGTAAGGAGAAACTGACTGGGCAATCGCAGGTTGGGTCATAGCGGAATTCACAGTGAGACAATGCCCGGAAAATTACCGAGCATTGTCATGGATGGCAAGCTTTACTGCTGATAAAGCTCCAGCGGCAAACCGTCCGGATCGTTGAAGAACGTAAAGCGCTTGTCGGTAAAGGGATCGATGCGAATGGCTTCGCACTTCACACCATGCGCGTCGAGATGCTGCACCGCCTGCTCGATATCCCCTACGCTGAAGGCCAGATGGCGAAGCCCACAGGCTTCAGGTCGCGACGGGCGTGCTGGCGGGAAAGGAAAAGAGAACAGCTCAATCACATATTGCCCGTTCAACGCCAGGTCACCTTTCCACGAATCACGCTCGGCGCGATACGCTTCGCTCATCAGCGTGAACCCGAGAATGTCGCAATAAAATGCCTTACTTTTGGCATAGTCAGTCGCAATGATCGCAATATGGTGAACCTGTTTTAAACCCAGCATAGCCTCTCCTTTTTATGAGGAGTAAACGTTACAACCGAGCCCCCTGGCACGCAAGGGCTCAGCTATTTTTTAAGACTCGCACCCAGTAGCCACCGTTGTCATCGCGTTTCGCCCCGTGAATGTCGGTCTCAAATCCGGGATAGTGCCGCCCCACCGAGCACAGCATCAGCAGGAAATCGAGCACAGCCCGGCTTTGTTCGGTAATCATCTCGCCCGGCATCAACAGCGGAACGCCTGGCGGATAAGGCAGGATCATATTCGCCGATATGCGTCCCACCAGATTTTCCAGCTCGATGGTTTCCACTTCCCCTTTCACCTGACGTTGCCAGGCTTTGTGCGGCGTCAGTTTCATTTCAGGTAAAACGTCAAACGCCTGCAGCATTAACCGGGGCAGATCGTGCTGGCGGATCAGCTTGTGGATCCCCTGAGCCAGATCCTGGATCCGCATGTTGCGGTAGAAATCTGGATCCTCGGCATACAGATCCGGCAGCATATTTTTTACCCGCAGATTAAGATCGTAGGCGCGTTTGAACTCCATCAGTCCTCGCAGCAGCCCCATTGCGCGGGTTTTATCGATGCCGATACTGAACAAAAACAGCAGATTGTACGGCCCGGTTTTCTCCACCACCACGCCTCGCTCATCGAGGAATTTCGCCACCAGCGCCGCGGGAATGCCGTCATCGCTCATCGTCCCCAGCTCATCCATTCCCGGCGTCAGAATGGTGACTTTTACCGGATCGAGGAACATATGATCCGCATCAGCATCGCGGAATCCATGCCAGCTCTCGCCTGGCGCGACGGACCAGCACTCCGCTTCATCAATCTCCTCCGGCTGCCAGATATCAAAGAACCAGCCGTCGGCTTCGTCTTTGAGTCGCTGGACCTCTTTGCGGAAATGGAGCGCTCGCTCCACCGAACGATTGATCAAGCGTTTGCCCGGATTCCCCCTCAGCATCGCGGCTGCCGTTTCAATCGAGGCCACCAGCGGATAGCTCGGCGATGTGGTGGTGTGCATCATAAAGGCTTCGTTGAAGGTCTCTTCGTCGTATTCACCCTTAATGTGGATCAACGATGCCTGCGAGAACGCCGCCAGCATCTTGTGCGTCGACTGGGTTTCGAAGAACACTTTACCCGGCACCCGCTCACCGCTCATTCCGCTTTTGCCCGCATAGATCGGGTGGAAATTCGTGTAAGGAACCCAGGCGGAATCAAAGTGGATCGAGGGGACATCCAGCGTCTGCTTTATCCAGTTGGTGTTGTATAGCAGCCCGTCGTAAGTCGAGTTGGTGATCACGGCGTGAATGGGCCAGCTCGCCCCTTCAACAGATGCGACTTTTTGTTCAATGGCGGCGTGGGAAAACTCCCTGCGTGGAATGCCCCCCAGGATGCCTAACGCATTTCGCGTCGGCGACAGCCAGAGCGGGACGACATCGCTCATCATCAGCAGATGGGCCAGCGATTTGTGGCAGTTGCGATCAATCAGCAGCGTACTTCCGGCCGGGGCGGCGTACATCCCGACAATCTTATTGGAAGTCGACGTGCCGTTCGTCACCATATAACTCTGCTCGGCGCCGAAGGTGCGGGCAATATACTCTTCCGCCTCCAGATGCGGGCCGGTGTGATCCAGCAGCGATCCCAGCTCTGTGACCGAGATCGAGACATCCGCTTTCAGCGTGTTGCCGCCAAAGAAATCGTAGAACAGGCAGCCCACCGAGCTTTTCTGATACGCCGTACCCGCCATATGGCCCGGCGTGCAGAAGGTGTATTTGCCCTCTTTTACGTAATTGAACAGCGCGCGGGTGAAAGGAGGCGTGATGTTATCGAGATACTCGTGCGTGTATTGCTCGATGCGCGTCGCAATGTCGTCGGCAGCGCCGAGGGCATACTCAAAAAACCACAGCGCCATGCGCATATCGTGAGCGCTGACATCCATCGTCGAATGGGTATTGATAAAGGCGTACAGCGGCAGATATTCATTAAGTTGATTGATATCGCTGCACAGCTCTAGGTCGTACTCATCCCAGTCGAAAACGACGCCACAGATGCGCGGATTGTGTTCGATAACCTTCAGCAGATCGGCGCTGTTGTTCGGCCAGATAAGCTGAAATCCGCGGGACTGCAGTGATTTTTCCAGCTCCTTGATGGGTTCGTCTTTATAAAAGACGCCATGTGGACCCATGATGGCAATGATGTTCATGGTCTACCTCCTTGAAAAACATTAGATAAGCATAGCCGAGGTAAACGGCAGGTATAAAAAAAGCCGCAACAGTGTGCGGCTTTTAAGATTTATGTGTGCAACTTACGCGTAACCGTAGCTCATCAGGCGCTGATAGCGACGGTTGAGCAGGTCTTCTTTGCTCAGCACATCGAGATCGGCCAGGTCAGCCAGCAGCTGCGCCTTAAGGGAAGCGGCCATCACTTCCGGCTTACGGTGCGCGCCACCCAGTGGTTCTGGGATCACGGTATCGATCAGTTTCAGCTCTTTCAGACGTGGTGCGATGATACCCATTGCTTCCGCTGCCAGCGGCGCTTTGTCTGCGCTCTTCCACAGAATGGACGCACAGCCTTCAGGGGAGATAACGGAATAAGTGCTGTATTGCAGCATATTCACTTTATCGCCCACGCCGATAGCCAGTGCGCCACCGGAGCCGCCTTCACCGATCACGGTACAAATCACCGGAACGGACAGACGCGACATTTCACGCAGGTTACGTGCGATAGCTTCAGACTGACCGCGCTCTTCTGCACCAACACCTGGGTATGCACCTGGGGTGTCGATAAAGGTCACGATAGGCATGTTAAAGCGCTCTGCCATTTCCATCAGGCGCAGGGCCTTACGGTAGCCTTCCGGCGCTGGCATCCCAAAGTTACGACGGATTTTCTCTTTGGTTTCACGGCCTTTCTGATGACCAATGATCATCACCGGGCGACCATCCAGACGAGCGATACCGCCAACAATGGCTTTGTCGTCAGCATAAGCGCGATCGCCTGCCAGTTCGTCAAATTCATCAAACGCCAGGCGGACATAATCCAGGGTGTACGGGCGCTGTGGATGACGAGCCAGCTGGGCAATCTGCCATGCGCCGAGATCGGCAAAGATTTTGCGCGTCAGTTCTACGCTTTTTTCACGCAGACGATGCACTTCTTCGTCGATGTTAATATCCAGTTTTTCATCCTGACGGCTTACCGCTGTCAAAGAATCGATTTTCGCTTCCAGCTCTGCAATCGGCTGTTCGAAATCAAGGAAATTCAGACTCATAGTATTCCTGTATTAGTCAAACTCCAGTTCCACCTGCTCCGAACCAATGAGGCCACGGAGATCGTTAAGTAAACGATCGCTCGGAGAGACACGCCACGTTGCACCAAAGCGCAACCGCGCGCGTGCATCCGCCCTCTGATAGTAGAGATGTACTGGAATGGTCCCCGATCGATGGGGTTCCAGAGACTGACGGAGTCGGTTTAAAAGCTGGTCATCAATTTGCCTGTCCGTCAGCGAGATAGCAAGCCCGCGAGCATATTTTTCCCGAGCTTCGTCAATATCCATCACTTCACGGGCCATCATTTTAAGCCCGCCGCTGAAGTCATCAAAGCTGACCTGTCCGCTGACGATAAGTATGCGGTCGTTTTCCAGCAAATGCTGGTATTTTTCCAGCGCTTCGGTGAATAACATCACCTCCAGCCGCCCGGAACGGTCATCCAGCGTACAGATGCCGATGCGATTACCGCGCTTGGTGACCATAACCCGCGCAGCAATGACGAGCCCCGCCGCCGTGGTCATTTTACCACGTTCTGTCGGATGCATGTCTTTTAGCCTGTAGCCTCCGACATAGCGCTCAATTTCTTTCAGATACTGGTTGATCGGGTGCCCCGTCAGGTACAACCCTAACGTCTCACGCTCCCCTTCCAGCACCGTATGTTCCGGCCACGGCTGGCAGTTGGCATATGATTGCTCAATTTGCTCAGGCTCTTCTGCCAGCACGCCAAACATATCCGCCTGACCGATCGCTTCCGCTTTTGCGTGCTGATCGGCGGCTTTCAACGCATCGCCGAGGGAATTCATCAGCGCTGCGCGATGCGGCCCGAGGCGGTCAAATGCCCCGGACATAATCAGTTTTTCCAGCACCCGGCGGTTCAGCTTTTTAGTGTCGGTACGGGCACAGAGATCGAAAAGCTCGCGGAAGTAACCGCCATTGTTACGCGCTTCGATAATGGCTTCGATTGGGCCTTCGCCTACGCCTTTGATGGCGCCAATCCCGTAGACAATTTCGCCGTCGTCGTTAACGTGGAAATGGTACATCCCGGCATTAATATCCGGAGGCAGGATTTTCAGCCCCATCCGCCAGCATTCATCGACCAGGCCGACCACTTTCTCGGTGTTATCCATATCGGCGGTCATTACGGCCGCCATAAATTCTGCCGGGTAGTGCGCTTTGAGCCACAGGGTTTGATACGAGACCAGCGCGTAAGCAGCAGAGTGTGATTTGTTAAATCCGTAACCGGCGAATTTCTCTACCAGGTCGAAGATTTTTATCGCCAGCTCGCCATCGACGCCACGGCTTTTCGCCCCCTCTTCAAAGGTGCCGCGCTGTTTGGCCATCTCTTCCGGTTTTTTCTTACCCATTGCACGACGCAGCATATCCGCGCCGCCAAGGGTGTAGCCGGAAAGCTCCTGAGCAATCTGCATCACCTGTTCCTGGTACAGGATAATGCCGTAGGTTGGCTCAAGAACGGGTTTCAAACACTCATGCTGCCACTGGACGTCAGGGTAAGAGATCTCTTCGCGACCATGCTTACGGTCGATAAAGTTATCTACCATCCCTGACTGCAACGGACCCGGACGGAACAGGGCCACCAGTGCGATCATATCTTCGAAGCAGTCGGGCTGAAGACGTTTAATCAGATCTTTCATGCCGCGCGATTCAAGCTGGAATACCGCTGTGGTTTCCGAGCGCTGCAGCATGTCGAAGCTTTTCTTATCATCGAGCGGGATGGCGGCGATATCAATCGGCTCCAGGCCCTGTTTGGCCCGGCGCGGGTTGATCATCTTCAGCGCCCAGTCGATGATAGTGAGCGTTCGCAAACCAAGGAAGTCGAACTTCACCAGGCCCGCGTACTCTACGTCGTTCTTATCAAACTGGGTCACCGGATGTTGCCCTGATTCATCGCAATACAGCGGGGCAAAATCAGTGATTTTAGTCGGCGCGATGACCACGCCACCGGCGTGTTTACCGGCGTTACGCGTGACACCTTCCAGCTTTCGCGCCATGTCGATCAGCGCTTTCACCTCTTCGTCAGCTTCGTAGATTTCTGGCAGCTGAGGTTCCGCTTCAAAGGCTTTCGCCAGCGTCATACCTGGATCGGGTGGCACCAGTTTGGAGATGCGATCGACAAAACCGTACGGATGGCCGAGCACGCGGCCCACGTCGCGGATAACCGCTTTCGCCGCCATCGTACCGAAGGTAATAATCTGCGATACCGCGTCACGACCGTACATGTCCGCGACGTGCTCAATCACCTGGTCGCGTTTCTCCATGCAGAAGTCAACGTCGAAGTCGGGCATCGAAACACGTTCCGGGTTAAGGAAACGTTCAAACAGCAGGTCGAATTCCAGCGGATCGAGGTCGGTGATTTTGAGCGCGTAGGCGACAAGTGAACCCGCACCGGAACCACGCCCAGGGCCGACCGGCACGCCGTTATCCTTCGACCACTGGATAAACTCCATAACGATCAGGAAGTAGCCGGGGAACCCCATCTGGTTGATCACCTGGAGTTCAATATCCAGACGCTCATCGTAGGCCGGGCGTTTTTCGGCGCGTTCGGCCGGATCCGGGAACAGGAATTCGAGACGCTCTTCCAGACCCTCTTTCGATTTCACCACGAGGAAATCTTCGGTGGTCATATCACCGGTCGGGAATTGCGGCAGGAAGTACTCGCCTAAACGAACAGTGACGTTACAACGGCGGGCAATTTCGACGCTGTTTTCCAGCGCTTCCGGAATGTCGGCAAACAGCTCACACATTTCGTCTTCGTTGCGCATGTACTGCTGCGACGAATAGTTACGCGGACGCTTGGGGTCGTCGAGAGTAAAACCATCGTGGATGGCCACGCGGATCTCGTGCGCATCAAAGTCGCCAGGCTCAAGGAAACGCACGTCGTTGGTCGCGACGACGGGCAGACCGCGTTCTTCCGCAAGGGCCACCGCCGCATGCAGGTAGCTCTCTTCATCAGGACGACCGGTGCGGATCAGCTCAAGATAGAAACGATCCGCGAAGTGTTCTTCATAAAATGCAACGCACTGATCCACCAACGCGCTGTTGCCGCGCAGCAGGCTTTTCCCCACATCGCCCAGGCGGCCACCGGAAATCAGCAGTAAGCCTTCGTTCAGCTCTGCCAGCCACTCGCGGTCGATCCACGGACCCGCCGCGCCGTAGCCGCGCTGGTAGGCGCGGGAAATCAGCAGCGTCAGATTCTGGTAGCCGGTGTTATTCATGGCTAACACGGAAATCTGCGTCAGCTCATCACCGATCAGATCGCACTGGACGTGAAAATCCGCGCCGACAATCGGCTTCAGGCCGGAGCCGTGCGCCGTTCCGTAGAACTTCACCAGACCGCATAAGTTGGTGAAATCGGTGATCGCCAGCGCAGGCATGCCAAGGGAGGCCGCCTTTTTTACCAGCGGCCCGGTCTTCGCCAGCCCATCAATCATGGAGTAGTCGCTATGCACCCGCAGGTGTACGAAACGTGGTTCAGCCATCTTCAGATTCCGCGTTACTTAATTGCTTGCGTATTGATTCAGGACACCAGTCCCAGTGCGCGTTTCACCGGACCAAAACTGCGCCGATGATGTTCAGTTGCGCCGTGTTCAGCCAGTCTTTCCAGATGGAAAGCGGTTGGATACCCCTTGTGCTGGGCAAAGCCATACTGGGGAAAGGTGAGGTCCAGCGCGGCCATTTCGGCATCGCGCGTGACTTTGGCAATGATAGACGCTGCGCTGATTTCAGCCACACGGCTATCGCCCTTCACCACCGCCATCGATGGCATAGGCAGCGCAGGACAACGGTTTCCGTCGATCAGCACATATTCAGGGACAATATTCAGCCCGGCAACGGCACGCTGCATCGCCAGCATCGTGGCATGCAAAATGTTCAGCGTGTCGATCTCTTCTGGCTCGGCGCGGCCTAAGCTCCACGCCAGCGCTTTTTCTTTAATCTCATCGAACAGCGCCAGGCGGCGTTTTTCAGACAGCTTTTTTGAGTCGTTCAGCCCGACAATCGGGCGAGCCGGATCGAGGATCACGGCAGCGGTCACTACCGCACCCACCAGCGGACCGCGTCCGACTTCGTCCACACCCGCAACCAGGTGCGTGTGAGGGTAAACAAATTCCATCATTTTGCTAACTCCAGCACCGCATCAGCCGCCTGCTCATCGGCATTACAGCGGATCTGCTGATGCAACTCCCGGAAAGTGTCATGCATCTGGTGGCTGGTTTTGCCGTCTGCCAGCAAGGGCAGCAGCGCATCAGCTAATGCCTGAGGCTGACACTCATCCTGCAGTAACTCTTTCACCAGCTCGCGCCCGGCAAGCAGGTTAGGTAATGAGACATAATCCGTCTTCACCAGACGTTTCGCCAGCCAGAAGGTGAACGGCTTCATGCGATAACCCACTACCATCGGACATTTCGCGAGCATGCATTCCAGCGCCGCAGTTCCCGAGGCCAGCAGCGCAGCGTCGCTGGCGAACATCGCCTCGCGGCCTTTGCCATCCAGAAGGTGGATGTGCAGATCAGGGGCCACTTCGGTTTTGATACGCTCGAACTGCTCGCGGCGTTTGGCATTTACCAGCGGCACAACGACTTCAAGATCGGGGTAAGTCTGGCGAAGGATTTGCGCCGTTTTCAGGAAATCGGCGCTGAGCATTTCTACTTCAGCACCGCGGCTCCCCGGCAACAGGGCCAGGCAGTGGGCGTCGTGCGGAATGCCAAGAATATCGCGCGCCGCGTTTTTATCCGGATCCAGCGGCATGGCGTCTGCCATGGTATGGCCGATAAAGCGGCAAGGAACATTGAATCTATCGTAAAACGCTTTTTCGAAAGGCAGAAAAGCAAGCACCAGATCGGTCGATCTGCCTATTTTGAAAACACGTTTCTGTCGCCACGCCCAGACGGACGGACTGACGTAGTGGATCGTTTTGATACCCTGCTTTTTCAGGTTCCCTTCAAGGGTAATATTGAAATCAGGGGCATCGATCCCGACGAACACATCGGGTTTGAGATCGGTAAAACGACGGGTGAGATCGGCGCGGATGTGCAGCAGGCGGCGTAAACGGCCTAGCACTTCAACAATGCCCATCACCGCCAGCTCTTCCATTTCATACCAGGCTTCACAGCCTTCGGCCTGCATCAGCGGGCCTGCCACGCCGACAAAGCGGGCATTGGGTACGCGAGCCTTGAGTGCGCGGATAAGACCTGCACCAAGAATATCGCCGGAGGTTTCTCCGGCGACCAGGGCTATCGTTAATGGACGAGTGTCGACCATTAACGGATCAGACCGCGAGTTGAGCGTTCAAAAAACTCGGTGAACGCTTTCACTTCAGGGTGCTGTTCTGCCAGCTCTGCAACTTCTGGCTTGGCCTCTTCCAGCGTTTTGCCGCTACGGTACAACAGTTTGTACGCGTTGCGGATCGCGGTAATCGCTTCGCGGCTAAAGCCACGACGCTTGAGACCTTCAATGTTGACGCCAAACGGCGTCGCATGGTTGCCCTGCGCAATCACATACGGTGGGACATCCTGCGCCACACCGGAGCAACCGCCGACCATCACGTGTGCACCAATGATGCAGAATTGATGGACTGCGGTCATGCCGCCAATGATTGCGAAATCGTCAACCGATACGTGTCCTGCCAGCGTTGCGTTGTTGGCGAGGATACAGCGGCTGCCCACAGTACAGTCGTGCGCGATATGCGCGTTGACCATAAAGAGGTTGTCGCTGCCCACCTTCGTCAATCCACCACCCTGTACTGTGCCACGATGAATGGTGACGCTTTCGCGAATGCGGTTGCGATCGCCGATTTCCACACGGGTCGGTTCGCCAGCATATTTCAGATCCTGGTTCACTTCGCCAATGGAGGCAAACTGATAGATCTCATTATCGCGGCCAATAGTCGTATGACCATTCACCACCACGTGAGATTTCAGTACGGTACCCTCGCCAATAACGACGTGGGGTCCGACAATACAAAAAGGACCAATGTGGGCGTTAGCACCAATAACGGCGCCCTCTTCCACAATGGCGGTTGGATGAATAAAGGCGGATTTATCAATCACGTATCAGGCCTCCCGGCTACGCGCACACATCATGGTCGCTTCGCAAACAACTTTGCCGTCAACCAGCGCAACGCCTTTGAAGCGCGTCAGGCCACGGCGCGTTTTTTCAAAAGTCACTTCCATGATCATCTGATCACCAGGCACGACTGGACGCTTAAAGCGCGCTTCATCAATACCCGCGAAGTAATACAGTTCACCCGGCTCCAGTTTACCGACGCTTTTAAACGCCAGAATACCGGTAGCCTGTGCCATCGCTTCCAGGATCAACACACCCGGGAAGATAGGTTTACCAGGGAAATGTCCCTGGAAGAATGGCTCATTTACAGAGACATTTTTCACTGCGCGCAGAAAACGACCTTCTTCAAAATCCAGCACACGATCTACCAGCAAAAACGGGTAGCGGTGCGGCAGAAGCTCTAAAATCTCTTCAATATGCAGAGTATGAGTGTCGGTAGTCAAAATACTCTTCCTGTCAAAATTTACTGAATAGCAATAATAACACGGCCTGCCGGTTTATAAGAAAGCCGACAGGCCGGGAAATTTAGCGTTATAGGGATGAACGTTTAGTCTTGTTGATCGATTTTGCGCTCAATCGCTTTGAGACGCTTGCTCATATCATCAATGTTCATCACCAGAGCTGCGGTTTTACGCCACACTTTGTTCGGTTGCAGCGGAATGCCGGAGGAGTAGACACCAGGCTCAGTGATAGGACGCATCACCATACCCATGCCTGTCACCGTGACCTTGTCGCATATTTCCATATGCCCGTTGATCACGCTGGCACCACCGATCATGCAGTAACGGCCAATTTTCAGACTGCCTGCCATGATCACGCCACCTGCAACAGCTGTATTGTCGCCAATCACAACGTTATGCGCAATCTGACATTGGTTATCAATGATAACACCATTACCAATGATGGTGTCGTCGAGGGCACCGCGGTCAATCGTTGTGCATGCGCCGATCTCAACGCGATCGCCGATAATTACCCGGCCGAGCTGAGGGATCTTAATCCAGTTACCACGATCGTTGGCATAACCAAACCCGTCCGAACCGATCACGGTACTGGACTGGATCAGGCAATTTTCGCCGATTTCGATCTCATGATAGACGGTCACATTGGCCCACAAACGGGAGCCTGCACCAATTTTAGTCTGTTTACCCACGAAACAACCCGCGCCAATGACCACGTTATCACCGAGAACAACATCGGATTCGATAACGGCATTCGGGCCAATTGCAACGTTATTACCCAGCTTCGCCGTCGGATCAATGACTGCACTGGCAGCAATGTTCTGCGCCGGCTGCGGCGTGGTATCAAGAATTTGAGCCATACGCGCGTAAGTCAGGTAGGGATTTTTTACTACCAGTGCGCTTGTCGTGGCAAACGGAAGGTCGTCCTGCGTCAGAACGACAGCAGACGCCTGGCATTGAGCCAGGTGCTCACGGTACTTCGGGCTTACCATGAACGTTATTGTGCCTGCTTTAGCAGATTGCATGGACGCAACAGCGGTGATGACGATATCGCCATCACCGTGTAATTCTGCATCCAACTGCTGAGCGAGATCAGCCAGTCGAATTGAAGGCATTACTTATTTAACCTGTTTCAGTACATCAGCAGTGATGTCTTTCACATCGCTACTGTTGAAAGCAACGGCATTCGCATCAACAACCAGATCGATGTTCTGATCGGCTGCAACAGCTTTCACAGCAGACTGAATACGAGTTACCAGTTTGCCACGCTCTTCGTTAGAACGACGCTGACGATCCTGCTCGAAAGCCTGTGCTTTCTGAGAGAAAGTCTGACGCTGTGCCATTACGTCTTTTTCCAGCTTGCTACGGTCGCTCGCTTTCATGGTAGAACCATCACGCTGCAGACGCTGCATTTTGGACTGAAGATCGTTTTCCATACCTTGCAGTTCACCAGCACGGCCTTTGAATTCGTTTTCCAGAGTCGCAGAAACACCCGTTTTCTGGGCTACCTGCTGGAAAAGATTACCCATGTTGACGATTGCAATTTTGTCCGCTGCCTGAGCAGAAGTCACCATTGCCAAACCCAGACCTGCAGCTAATAACCACTTTTTCACAATAAACTCCTTACCATCCCATTGGTACCCGAAGGTACCGTTCTTTGCGTGGCAAGGCGATCGTCTATGCGATCGCCGGTTGTCAGCGCTACACTGCCAACGCATTCCATTGCAACGGATAATTACCAGGTTTTACCAATGTTAAACTGGAACTGTTCCGCTTTGTCTCCATCGTATTTCTTAAACGGCTGGGCGTAGGAGAAGACCAACGGCCCCAACGGTGACATCCATTGTAATGCGATACCTGCAGACATGCGAATGTTGCTCGGATCGCTGTAATCCGGCACACCTTCTGCTTTCATCTGAGCAGTGTTATCCCAGTTGGTATCCCACACGGTACCCGCATCCCAGAAGAACGAGGTACGCACAGAGTTCGCATACTTATCGCTGATGAACGGCGTAGGCGTAATGATCTCCAGGCTGGCGACGCCCATGGCGTTACCGCCCACCGCGTCATCAGAGCTACAGACTTCTGACGAAGACTTCTTATCACAGTTATCAGAGTCGTTACCGCCGTAGTACACCGCTTTCGGACCAATGTTATTGGACTGGAAACCACGTACTGTGCTGGAACCACCGGCATAGAAGTTCTCATAGAATGGCAACTCTTTGCCACCTAAGCCATCACCGTAACCCCAACGTGTACGACCCAGCACAACCCACTTGTGATCCTCATCAATTGGGAAGTAAGACGCCGTGTCCAGCGTAACTTTGTAGAACTCGTTATCAGAACCCGGAACGGTCACTTTACCGTTCAGGTTGACGCGAGAACCCGCTGTCGGGAAGAAACCACGGTCAAGGCGGTTATACGTCCAACCGTAGTTGAAGGTGAAGTCATCTGCAGCGAAACCGTTGTTGTCGCTGGAGGTGCTCGCCGACTGACCGATAGAGTCCAGATAACGCCACATTGCCACTTGCGGTTGCATATTGGACAGGTCGTTATGCACGTAACCTAAACCAGCACGCAGGGTGTTGTATTCGTTAATCGGGAAGCCAAGCGTGCCATCCACACCGTAACTTTTGTTGGTGTACGAGGACAGGTCCGCATCGTCTGCTTTAAAGTCGTTATAGAAAATACGACCGCCCAGGCTCACACCGTCAACGGTGAAGTATGGGTTAGTGACAGAGAACTCGGAATAGGTCTGGTAGTCGTTCTTGGTACCATTGATACCAACGGAATAGCCCGTACCTAACCAGTTATCCTGCTGAACGCCGACCTGGAAGCTCACGCCACTTTCGGTGCCGTAACCCACGCCGAAGTTAAAGCTACCGGTGTTACGCTCTTTCACCTTGTAAACCACGTCTACCTGATCCGGGCTGCCTGATACGCGCTGTGTATCGGTATCGACCGTTTCGAAGTAACCCAGACGGTTCAGACGCTCTTTACCCTGGTCAACGAGGTCGCTGCCCAACCATGCGCCTTCCATCTGGCGCATTTCGCGACGCAGTACGGAATCTTTGGAGGTATCGTTACCTTCAAAGCGAATTTTACGCACATAGAAACGGTTACCCGCATCCACGTTAACGTGGAGCTTAACGGTTTTATCCGTGTCGTTGATTTCTGGCTGAGTCTGTACGCGCGGGTAGGCATAACCATAACGGCCGAGCAGCTTTTTAATGCCGTCTTCCATTTTGGTTACTTTCGCGCCGCTATACAGTTCACCCGGTGCAAGCTTGGTCAGACTCTCGATCTCAGCGGAATGACCCGCCAGGTTTCCGCTTACTTCAACACCGGAAAGCTTGTACTGATCGCCTTCAGTGATGTTAACCGTAATGTAGATACCTTTCTTGTCCGGAGTCAGACTGACCTGAGTAGAGTCAATGTTGAAACGGGCATAACCGCGGTCCAGATAGTAGCTACGCAGGGTTTCGAGATCGCCCGCCAGCTTCTGTTTCTGGTATTTACGATCGCCGACTACGTTCCACCACGGCACTTCATCGCGCAGCTGGAAGGTAGAGATCAGCTCGTCCGTACTGAACGCGTGGTTGCCCACAATGTTGATCTGCTGGATCTTCGCTGAAACGCCTTCCTGGAAGACGAGTTTCAGATCGACGCGGTTACGCGGCAGCGGAGTGACAACGGCTTTGACGCTCGCGCTGTACTTACCGACGCTGTAGTAGAAATCTTCCAGTCCTTTTTCGATGTCGGACAGGGTTGTGCGGTCCAGAGATTCACCCACACGAACACCAGAAGCTTCAAGGTTTTGCTTGAGCATATCGTCTTTCACCGATTTGTTACCGGAGAAAGTGATACTGGCAATCGTCGGGCGTTCTTTCACCTGAACCAGCAGCGTATCACCATCACGCAGGACGCGAACGTCCTCAAAGTTGCCAGTGGCAAACAGTGCACGAATGGTATTACTGATATCTTCATCATTAACCGTGTCGCCCTGGCGAACTGGCATACTGAGGAGGGCCGCACCGACGGCGACACGCTGAAGACCTTCGAAATGAATATCCTTCACTACGAAACCTTCAGCACCGTATACGGTTGCGCTGCTAAACAGCAGCGACGCTATGAGCAACTTTTTCATCGCCATCGTTATTATGCATTCTTCCTAACTATCTCTCTTACAACCGAGAGAAATCATTGAAAAGCGCAAGCCCCATTAACAGCACTAGCAGTATCGAGCCAATGCGATAACTAAAGTCTTGAACTCGCTCGGATACCGGTCCACCTTTTAGCTTTTCGATCGCTAAAAACAGCAGATGCCCCCCGTCTAATACGGGAAGCGGGAACAGGTTGATTATCCCGAGGTTCACGCTAATGAGCGCGAGAAACATGAGATAGTAAATCACCCCGAATTCCGCTGACATCCCAGCCCCTTGAGCGATAGAAATCGGCCCACTGAGGTTGTTCAGTTTTACGTCACCGGTAATCAATTTCCCCAACATGTTGACCGTCAGCTTCATCAGTTGCCATGTTTTATCCGTGGCTTCAAGGATGGCGCTGAACGGCCCATACTGGCGTATTGTCTTGTACTCATCTGGCAGCGGAATCACTTTGGGCACTACGCCCGCAAATCCTTCTGCCTTACCACCGCCCGGCTTGGTGTCCGGGATTAGCGTCAAGGAGAGCGGACTCCCCTGTCGTTCGATCTCAACTGCCAGCGGTGTGCCAGGATTATCGCGCACCAGAATAACAAACGTCATCCATTGTGTTAACGGTTGACCATCGACTTTAACGATCCTGTCGCCCGCTTGCAAACCTGCTTTACTCGCCGCCGAATCAGCCTGCACTTCAGCTAACACCGGTTCGATCTGCGCACCGCGTGGGCGAATGCCCAATGCCGCAACCGGATCTTCTTTATCTGGCTCAAACGCCCAGTGACGCAAATCGAGGACTTTATCCTGACGCTGACTGGCACCAAAGGGTGAAACAGTGATGGTGGTCTGGTCATCGCCGATTTTAGAAACCAATTGCAGCCTGACAGCTTCCCAATCAGGGGTTTCGATACCATCGATCGCTTTAAGTTCCATGCCCGGTGCAATTTGCGCCGTCGCGGCGATGGAGTTGGCGGTTATTTCACCAACAACCGGACGAACACCAGGTACACCGATGATAAACACCAGCCAATAGGCGAAAATGGCGAAGATGAAGTTCGCTACCGGACCGGCAGCAATGATGGCGGCGCGCTGGCCGACGGTTTTGTTGTTGAAGGCGTAGTGTCGCATCTCAGGCGCAACAGGCTCTACGCGCTCATCCAGCATTTTTACGTAGCCGCCGAGCGGGATCAGCGCGATGACAAACTCAGTACCATGGCGGTCAGTGCGACGCCAAAGCGCTTTACCAAAGCCAATCGAAAAACGCTCGACCCGCACACCGCAACGCCGCGCAACCCAGAAATGGCCAAATTCGTGCACAGTGATGAGTACACCAAGTGCAACAATGAACGCCGCCAGATTCCATAGGATGCTCAGCATAAAACCTTCCGTTAAATCGTGCCAAATACCAGCAACAACAGGCATGCGAAGACCGGTACCGCAGCCGTCAGGCTATCGATGCGATCCAGTATTCCACCATGTCCTGGGATAAGGTGACCGCTGTCTTTGATCCCTGCTTCACGCTTGAACATGCTCTCGGTTAAATCCCCAAGAACGGACGCCAGCGCGGCAAAAATAGAACAAATCAGCAGCGTGCTCGGTGCGACGTCAAGATTCGCCCACACGCCATATCCCCAGGAGATAATCGCCGCCGTAAACAGACCGCCGATGAACCCCTGCCAGGTTTTGCCAGGCGACACTTTCGGCGCCAGTTTATGTTTGCCAAAGAGTTTACCAAACATATAGGCCCCGGAGTCAGCACCCCAGACGAGAATCATCACATAGAGCAGCCACAGTGAGCCGCTGTAGTGGTTGTCGTCGTAGTGCCAGACACGCAGCACAAGCATACCCCAGAAAAAAGGAACAATTGTGAGCAGGCCGAAAATCAGGCGCAGCGTTTTAGAGTTACGCCAGAATGTTGCAGAGCCGGGATAAAAAAGCACCAGCAGCAATGCGACAACCCACCAGCCCAGCGAGGCCCACAGGGAACCCTCAATCAATGGCTGATGGATATTGTGATGATACTCAGGCAACAACAACAGCATCAGCGCCAGTAACAGGCCACAGAGTACAGCCAGCCATACCCGCTGAGTGCGCGAAGTAAAGCCGCTAAGCTGCCCCCATTCCCACGCGGCGAGCATACACACCACCAGCGTGACAATGGCAAATCCCACCGGCGGCAGTAAAAACAGCGCCGCGATAACGATGGGTATTAATACAAAAGCGGAAATCAGGCGATACTTCAGCAAAAGCTACCCCCATCAGACTTTTTCGGCGCCTGGCTCAGTGCCGCCGAAGCGACGCTCACGATTGGCAAAGGCATTCAGCGCACCTTCAAAGTCTTGTTCATCAAAATCGGGCCAAAGAACATCCGTAAAGTAAAGTTCGGCATAGGCAATTTGCCAAAGCAAAAAGTTACTGATTCGATGTTCTCCCCCTGTCCTAATAACCAAATCCACAGGTGCCAGTTCGTTCATGCAGATTTGCTGACCCAGCGCCTCTTCATCAATTTGGTCGGGTCTTAACAGCCCTTCCTGAACTTGCTCAGCCAGATGCCGAACACCCTGGATAATGTCCCAACGTCCGCCGTAATTCGCCGCGATATTGAGCGTCAGACCGGTATTGTTTTCGGTCACCGCTTCCGCTTTACGAATGCGTTCCTGCAGACGTGAGTTGAAACGACTGGTATCACCGATAATGCGCAAGCGGACGTTGTGGCGGTGCAGGCTTTTTACTTCGCTGTCGAGCGCCCACACAAACAATTCCATCAACGCAGTCACTTCCTGCGGCGGTCGATTCCAGTTTTCACTGCTGAAAGCATAGAGCGTTAACGCATCAATGCCGTTATTGGCGGCAAAAGATACGGCGCGGCGAACAGATTTCGCCCCAGCTTTATGCCCAAAGGCTCGTATCTTCCCTTGTCTTTTCGCCCAGCGGCCATTGCCATCCATGATGATTGCTACATGGCGACAGCCATGAGCTGGCAAGTTTTCGCTTATTGGTTGATTCGCAGACAACATAACGCGTTTTTAGTCCCTGAAAGGATTTAACGGTACTCAGGAATACTGAAGCCTTTCCACAAAAAAGCCGTGTAAACCACGGCTTACCTGACCACTCTACGTCAAATACCAGCGATCAGGTGGCGCAGACTATATCACCGAAGCCCAACGCTAACAAATAGCACGACGACTCGTGGGTGGATTATCGCCCGCTTGCGAGACGCGTCACTTGTTCGCGTGCAACGACGCGCGCTTGCGCATCGACTGCCAGCACTTCTTCCACGCTCTGCGGTTCACGCAAATCCATCGCTTCAAGCACCGAAAGATTGAGTGCCGCGATATCCGTAAAGCGGATGTGCTGATTCAGAAATGCCTCAACGGTCACTTCATTGGCGGCATTGAGCGCGGTAGTCGCCGCTTGTCCCTGATCGAAGGCGTTCATCGCCAGTTTCAGACAAGGGTAGCGATCATAGTCAGGCTCGCTGAAAGTCAGTGAGCTGATTTTGCAAAAGTCGAGCGGTTTTACCCCCGAGACTACACGGTTTGGCCACGCCATCGAATGGGCGATAGGCGTGCGCATGTCCGGTTCGCCCAGTTGCGCCAGCACGCTACCGTCCTGATAGCGCACCATCGAGTGAATCACCGACTGCGGGTGGATCAGCACTTCCATCTGTTTCGCCGATGCATTAAACAACCAGCGAGCTTCAATGTATTCCAGACCTTTGTTCATCATAGTGGCGGAATCGACGGAGATTTTGCGTCCCATCGACCAGTTCGGATGCCGACAGGCCTGATCGGGCGTCATTGCGGCCAGTTCAGACAGCGGCGTTTCACGGAATGGGCCACCAGACCCGGTAAGCAAAATTGACACCACGCCATTCTGCTCAAGTGAAGCGTACCCCAGGTTTTCCTGAAAAGGTTGCGGTAAACTCTGAAAAATCGCGTTATGTTCGCTATCTACCGGTAAAAGTCGCGCACCTCGCGCTTTCACGGCTTCCATAAACAGGCGGCCGCAGGTCACCAGCGACTCTTTATTTGCCAGCAGTACCGTCTTACCGGCATCAATAGCAGCAAGCGTTGGCAGTAAACCCGCTGCCCCCACGATGGCCGCCATGACCTGGTCCACGTCACTTAGCGCAGCCATTTCGCATGCGGCCTGTTGACCACTTAAAACCTCAGTGCGACTGTCATTCTCTGTCAGAAAGGTTTTGACCTGGCGAGCACTTTCCTCGTCATCCATCACCGCATAGCGGGGAGTAAACTCCAGACACTGTTCAACCATGCGCTGCACGTTCTTACCGGCCACGAGGGCGATTACCGTGTACTGGTCAGGGTTGTGACGAACAACGTCGAGAGTGCTGCAACCGATAGAGCCGGTCGAGCCGAGAAGAGTTAAATGCTTCATGAGATGCCCGGAAGAAAAGTTAGACCATATAAAAGCAAAACGCCGCCAGCAAAGTCACAGGACTTTCTGAACGGCGTTTTATCAGATGACGTCAGAAATCAGAACTGCATCAGTTCCGCTTCTTTATCTGCCAGCGCCGCGTCAACTTTCTTGATCGCAGCGTCAGTCATTTTCTGCACGTCGTCCTGAGAACGACGATCGTCATCTTCGCTGATTTCTTTCTCTTTCAGCAGTGCTTTCACTTTATCGTTCGCATCACGACGCACGTTACGCACGGCAACGCGAGCGCCTTCAGCTTCGCCACGCACGACTTTGATCAGCTCTTTACGACGCTCTTCTGTCAGTGGAGGCAGCGGAACGCGGATATCAGTGCCCGCAGAGCTTGGGTTCAGACCCAGATCGGAAGCCATGATGGCTTTTTCAACAGCCGGGCCCAATGAACGATCGAAAACGTTGATTTTCAGGGTACGGGTGTCTTCAACCGTTACGCTCGCCAGCTGACGCAGCGGAGTTGGGGTACCGTAGTATTCCACTACAATGCCATCCAGCAGGCTTGGGGAAGCACGACCAGTACGCACTTTGCTGATTTGGTTTTTGAACGCTTCTACGCATTTTTCCATGCGTGTTTCAGCATCTTTTCTGATGTCGTTAATCACGTTACGAATCCTTGAACACTAGTCTCAGGCAGACTATCCGCCAGCACAGCCGCTATAGGTGTGCTAAGTATAGTCGCGTTTAATTCATGACAACGCCAAAGGCGCGTCCAGGTAACAAACCCACTACAAAAGTAATGCGGAATCTTACCTGTATTTGTCGTCAACGGAAATTATTCCGTGATCAAAGTGCCTTCTTTTTCGCCCATCACTACGCGACGCAGTGCACCAGGCTTATTCATGTTGAAAACACGAATCGGTAATTTGTGGTCACGAGCCAGCGTGAAGGCGGCAAGATCCATCACTTTCAGCTCTTTATCCAGCACTTCGTTGTAGCTCAGCTGATCATACATGGTCGCAGTCGGATCGGTTGCTGGATCGGCAGTAAACACGCCGTCGACTTTGGTGGCTTTCAGCACCACGTCTGCTTCGATCTCGATCCCGCGCAGGCACGCTGCGGAGTCGGTCGTAAAGAACGGGTTACCGGTACCGGCGGAGAGGATCACGACGCGGTTATTGCGCAGCAGGCTGATCGCCTCTGCCCAGCTGTAGTTATCACATACGCCATTCAACGGAATAGCGGACATCAGGCGGGCGTTCACATAGGCACGGTGAAGCGCATCACGCATCGCCAGGCCATTCATCACGGTTGCCAGCATACCCATGTGGTCGCCCACAACGCGGTTCATACCCGCTTTCGCCAGACCAGCGCCACGGAAGAGGTTGCCACCGCCAATAACTACGCCAACCTGGATACCCAGTTCAACCAGTTCTTTGATTTCCTGTGCCATGCGGTCAAGAATGCTTGCGTCAATACCGAAGCCTTCCGTTCCCTGCAGTGCTTCGCCACTCAGCTTAAGCAGAATGCGTTTGTACACGGGTTTTGCATTGGTAGCCATGTTTCTTTCCTGAGACTGTCAACGATTAAGATGGGGGTTAATTCTGGCGACATAGTATGCCGCTTATCAGTACAGAAACCAGAGGGCTCTGTCTGATTTACACATGAGGGGCAAAAAGAAGCCGCCCTCAGGCGGCTCCTTCGCAATCATTAAGACTGCTTGGACATTGCAGCAACTTCTGCTGCGAAGTCAGTTTCAACTTTCTCGATGCCTTCGCCCACTTCGAAGCGGATGAAGCCAGTTACGTCAGCGTTGTGCTCTTTCAGCAGCTGAGCAACAGATTTGCTTGGATCCATAACGAAAGGCTGGCCAGTCAGAGAAACTTCGCCGGTGAATTTCTTCATGCGGCCTTCAACCATTTTCTCTGCGATTTCTTTAGGCTTGCCAGACTGCATGGCGATGTCCAGCTGAACCTGGTACTCTTTTTCTACTACTTCAGCAGACACGTCTTCTGGTTTCACGAATTCTGGCTTGCTTGCAGCGATGTGCATAGCCAGCTGTTTAACCAGCTCTTCATCAGCGCCTTTAGCCGCAACCAGAACACCGATACGTGCGCCGTGCTGGTATGAACCCAGAACGTCGCCTTCCAGTGCTGCAACACGACGGATGTTGATGTTCTCACCGATTTTAGCAACCAGAGCAACACGTTCTTCTTCGAACTGTGCTTTCAGAACGTCAACGTCAGTGATTTTGCCAGCAACCGCTGCGTCCAGTACTTTGTTTGCGAAAGCCTGGAAACCGCCATCTTTAGCGACGAAGTCAGTCTGGCAGTTAACTTCCAGAATGATGCCGTAAGTGCCGTCGATCTTAGTGATGATCACGCCGTCAGCTGCAACGTTACCTGCTTTTTTCGCCGCTTTGATTGCGCCGGATTTACGCATGTTTTCGATTGCCAGCTCGATGTCGCCGTTCGCTTCAGTCAGCGCTTTTTTGCAATCCATCATGCCTGCGCCAGTACGCTCGCGCAGCTCTTTTACCAGGGATGCGGTAATTTCAGCCATTCTTTAATCCTCGGGAGAGATGTCCTGCCCGGTTTAAGAAACCAGACAGGCTTAAAAGTGAAAAAGGGGCCAGATAGAGGCCCCTATTTATACACGGTACTAAATAAGGGACAGAACCTTATTATTCAGCTTCTACGAAGCTTTCTTCCGCCTGGGAAGCCAGATCCTGGGAACGGCCTTCACGAACGGTAGCAGCAACAGCGCTCAGGTACAGGCTAACAGCACGGATTGCATCGTCGTTACCCGGGATAACGAAGTCAACGCCGTCCGGATCGGAGTTGGTATCAACGATAGAGAATACCGGGATACCCAGGTTGTTAGCTTCTTTGATTGCGATGTGCTCGTGATCAGCGTCGATAACGAACAGAGCGTCTGGCAGACCGCCCATATCTTTGATGCCGCCCAGGCTGTTTTCCAGCTTGTCCAGCTCACGAGTACGCATCAGCGCTTCTTTTTTGGTCAGCTTATCGAAAGTACCGTCCTGAGACTGGGTTTCCAGATCTTTCAGGCGCTTGATGGACTGACGAACAGTTTTCCAGTTGGTCAGCATGCCGCCCAACCAGCGATGGTTCACGAAGAACTGATCGCAGCTGTTTGCAGCTTCTTTCACAGCTTCGCTTGCAGCGCGCTTAGTACCAACGAACAGAATCTTACCTTTACGGGAAGAGATCTTGTTCAGCTCAGCCAGGGCTTCGTTGAACATTGGTACAGTTTTCTCAAGGTTGATGATGTGAACTTTGTTACGCGCGCCGAAGATGAAAGGCTTCATTTTCGGGTTCCAGTAACGGGTCTGGTGACCGAAGTGAACACCAGCCTTGAGCATGTCGCGCATGGAAACAGTTGCCATGTTTAAAACCTCTATTTAAAAGTTGGGGTTATGCCTCCACGTATCCCATATTACCGACCCCGAAGGGCACCCCGGAATATGTGCCGATACGTGTGTGTTATTTACACAATGTGAGAGTTGTCGCCTCTGGTCCATCTTGTGTATTACAAATGGATCGGAAGTCCGGCGCGCTTTATACCACAAAACGCCACCATAAACCAATAATTGTTGGCGGTGTGTGCTGTTAATGATTCTCAATTTGGCAGGCAACGCTCCAGACTGGTACCATTGACAACACTTAGACTAGTATTGTCGAAAAAATCGACACCGATGGACAGATTACATGGCTATCTCTATTAAGACCCCTGAAGAAATTGAAAAAATGCGCGTCGCCGGTCGTCTGGCCGCTGAAGTGCTGGAAATGATCGAACCTTACATCAAACCGGGCGTCAGCACCGGCGAACTGGATCGCATCTGTAACGACTATATCGTCAACGAGCAGCACGCGGTCTCCGCCTGCCTCGGCTATCACGGTTTCCCGAAATCCGTCTGCATCTCTATTAATGAAGTGGTGTGTCACGGTATTCCGGATGACGAGAAACTGCTGAAGGATGGCGACATCGTCAACATCGACGTGACCGTCATTAAAGACGAGTATCACGGCGACACCTCCAAAATGTTTATCGTCGGCAAACCGACCATCCTCGGCGAGCGTCTGTGCCGCATCACCCAGGAGAGCCTCTACCTGGCGCTGAAAATGGTTAAGCCGGGCATCCGCCTGCGTACCATTGGTGCCGCGATCCAGAAATTCGTGGAAGCGGAAGGTTTCTCCGTCGTGCGCGAATACTGCGGTCACGGCATTGGCCGCGTGTTCCACGAAGAGCCGCAGGTTCTGCATTACGATGCGGATGACGGCGGTGTGGTGCTGCAAAAAGGCATGACCTTTACTATCGAACCGATGGTGAACTCCGGCGACTACCGTATCCGTACCATGAAAGATGGCTGGACGGTAAAAACCAAAGACAGAAGCTTGTCTGCACAGTACGAGCATACTATTGTGGTAACAGACAACGGCTGCGAAATTATGACGTTGCGAAAGGATGACACCATCCCGGCGATACTCTCGCACAACGAATGATAAGAAGCCGGCAAATGCCGGCTTTTTTAATGGCTATAGCTTTTACTTATGGGTGGCGCACGAGATGAGTAACCTTTTACCCGAACAGTATCCGAACACGGCACTCCCCACCCTGCCCGACCAGCCGGACAACCCTGGAGTCTGGCCGCAGCGCGAGCTCACGGTGGCGGATATAAAAGCGCATATCGACGTTTTTCAGCGCTGGCTGGGTAAAGCCTTTGACGAGGGTATTTCGGCGGAAGAGCTCATCGAAGCGCGCACCGAATTTATCGATCAGTTGCTGCAACGCCTTTGGATCGAGTACGGCTTTGGTCAGATAAGCGACGTCGCGCTGGTCGCCGTGGGCGGCTACGGGCGCGGTGAACTGCACCCGCTTTCCGATATCGACCTGCTGGTGCTGAGCCGCAAAAAACTGCCCGACGAACAGGCGCAAAAAATTGGCGAACTCCTGACGCTCCTGTGGGACGTGAAGCTGGAAGTTGGCCACAGCGTCCGCACGCTCGAAGAGTGCCTGCTGGAAGGGTTATCCGATCTCACGGTCGCCACCAACCTGATTGAAACGCGCCTGCTGATCGGCGACGTCGCCCTGTTCCTTGAGCTGCAAAAACATATCTTCAGCGACGGTTTCTGGCCGTCGGAGCGCTTCTTCGCCGCAAAAGTAGAAGAGCAAAACGTACGCCACCAGCGCTATCACGGCACCAGCTATAACCTCGAGCCGGACATCAAAAGCAGCCCCGGCGGCCTGCGCGACATTCACACTTTACAATGGGTCGCCCGTCGCCATTTTGGCGCGACGTCTATGGATGAGATGGTCGGTTTTGGCTTTTTAACCGAAGCCGAACGCAACGAGCTTAACGAATGCCTGCATCTGCTGTGGCGCATCCGTTTTGCCCTGCATCTGGAAGTGACCCGTTACGATAACCGTCTCTTGTTCGACCGCCAGCTCAGCGTCGCCCAGCGCCTGAACTACAGCGGCGAAGGCAACGAGCCGGTTGAACAGATGATGAAGGATTTCTTCCGCGTCACCCGCCGCGTCTCTGAGCTTAACCAGATGCTATTGCAGCTCTTTGATGAAGCCATCCTGGCGCTGACCACCGATGAAAAGCCGCGTCCGATTGATGATGAATTCCAGCTGCGCGGCACCCTCATCGACCTGCGCGATGAAACGTTGTTTATCCGCGAGCCGGAAGCGATCCTGCGGATGTTCTACACCATGGTGCGCAACAGCACGATCACCGGGATCTACTCCACCACGTTGCGTCATCTGCGCCATGCGCGCCGCCATTTGACGCAGCCTCTGTGCTATATCCCGGAAGCCCGTTCGCTCTTCCTGAGCATGTTACGCCACCCCGGTGCAGTCAGCCGCGGCCTGCTGCCGATGCACCGCCATAGCGTGCTCTGGGCCTACATGCCTCAGTGGTCGCACATTGTCGGCCAGATGCAGTTTGACCTGTTCCACGCTTACACGGTGGACGAACACACCATTCGCGTGATGCTGAAACTGGAAAGTTTCGCTAAAGAAGAGACCCGGTCGAAGCACCCGCTGTGCGTTGAGCTTTGGCCGCGCCTCAGCCACCCGGAACTGATTCTGATTGCCGCCCTGTTCCACGATATCGCCAAAGGGCGCGGCGGCGACCACTCGGTGCTCGGTGCCCAGGACGTACTGAAATTTGCTGAACTACACGGCCTGAATTCGCGCGAAACCCAGCTGGTCGCCTGGCTGGTGCGCCATCATCTGCTGATGTCCGTCACCGCCCAGCGCCGCGATATTCAGGACCCGGAAGTGATCAAGCAGTTCGCCGAAATCGTCCAAACTGAAAATCGCCTGCGTTTTCTGGTCTGCCTGACGGTCGCGGATATCTGCGCCACTAACGAAACCCTGTGGAACAGCTGGAAGCAGAGCCTGTTGCGCGAACTCTATTTCGCGACCGAAAAACAGCTGCGTCGTGGGATGCAAAATACGCCGGATATGCGTGAACGCGTGCGTCACCACCAGCTTCAGGCGCTGGCGCTGCTGCGGATGGACAACATTGATGAGGAAGCGCTGCATCAGATCTGGTCGCGCTGCCGGGCCAACTACTTTGTCCGCCACAGCCCAAATCAGCTCGCCTGGCACGCGCGGCATCTGCTGAAGCATGATCTGAAAAAACCGCTGATCCTGCTAAGTCCACAGGCAACGCGCGGCGGGACCGAAATCTTTATCTGGAGCCCGGATCGGGCCTATCTGTTTGCCGCCGTCTGCGCTGAACTCGACCGGCGTAATCTGAGCGTTCACGACGCGCAAATTTTCACCACCCGCGACGGCATGGCGATGGACACCTTTATCGTACTGGAGCCGGACGGTAGCCCGCTCTCATCCGACAGGCACGAAGGCATTCGCTTCGGTCTGGAACAGGCGATTACCCAGCACAGCTGGCAGCCGCCACAGCCACGTCGCCAGCCAGCGAAATTGCGTCATTTTACCGTCGATACGGAGGTCAATTTCCTGCCCACCCATACGGACCGGAAATCGTTCCTCGAACTGATCGCCCTTGACCAGCCGGGCCTGCTGGCGCGCGTTGGCCAGGTTTTTGCGGATCTGGGAATTTCGCTGCATGGCGCCAGAATTACAACCATTGGCGAGCGAGTAGAAGATTTATTCATAATCGCCACCGCCGACCGACGTGCCCTTAATAATGAGCTGCAACTTGAGGTACAACAACGGTTGACAGCAGCCCTCAATCCAAACGATAAAGGGTGACGTGTTTTTTAGTGAAATGGAAAGAGTAAAAACAATGCAGCAGTTACAGAACGTTATTGAGTCCGCCTTTGAGCGTCGCGCCGAAATTACCCCGGCAAATGTGGATACCGTCACCCGCGAAGCGGTGAATCAGGTGATTTCTCTGCTTGATTCCGGCGCGCTGCGTGTCGCGGAAAAAATTGACGGCCAGTGGGTAACTCATCAGTGGCTGAAGAAAGCCGTGCTGCTCTCTTTCCGTATTAACGATAACCAGGTTATCGACGGAGCAGAAAGCCGCTACTTCGATAAAGTGCCGATGAAATTCGCTGATTACGACGAAGCGCGTTTCCAGAAAGAAGGTTTCCGCGTGGTTCCGCCTGCGGCCGTTCGCCAGGGCGCGTTTATCGCACGCAACACCGTACTGATGCCGTCCTACGTGAACATCGGTGCTTACGTTGACGAAGGCACCATGGTGGATACCTGGGCAACCGTCGGTTCTTGCGCGCAGATCGGTAAAAACGTTCACCTGTCCGGTGGCGTCGGCATCGGTGGCGTTCTTGAGCCACTGCAGGCCAACCCAACCATCATTGAAGATAACTGCTTCATCGGCGCGCGCTCCGAAGTGGTTGAAGGCGTGATCGTAGAAGAAGGCTCAGTGATCTCAATGGGCGTCTACATCGGCCAGAGCACCCGCATTTACGATCGTGAAACGGGTGAAGTGCATTACGGTCGCGTTCCGGCCGGTTCGGTTGTCGTTTCCGGTAACCTGCCGTCTAAAGATGGCAAATACAGCCTGTACTGTGCGGTTATCGTGAAAAAAGTCGATGCGAAAACGCGGGGCAAAGTCGGTATCAACGAACTGCTGCGTACCATCGATTAATCGGGTATAACAAAAAGCGGGGGCCACCCCGCTTTTTTTACATCTGATGGTGGCGAAGATAGATTTTTTCGTTAATTATTCATAGGTTATGTTGAGCTCAAGGGTACCGCTATGTACGATAATCTGAAAAGTCTGGGCATTACCAATCCTGATGAAATTGATCGTTACAGCCTCCGCCAGGAAGCGAACAACGATATTCTGAAAATCTATTTTCACAAGGACAAAGGAGAGTTTTTCGCGAAGAGCGTGAAGTTCAAATACCCGCGTCAACGTAAAACCGTCGTCGCTGATGGCGTCGGCCAGGGGTATAAAGAGGTTCAGGAAATTAGCCCGAATCTCCGCTATGTCATTGATGAACTCGATCAGATCTGCCAGCGCGATCGCACCGAAGTCGATCTTAAACGTAAGATCCTTGACGATCTGCGTCATCTTGAAAGCGTTGTGACCAACAAGATCAGCGAAATTGAATCGGATCTTGAGAAGTTAACGCGCGGGAAATAAATGCAAAACGGCAACTCCCGGTTGCCGTTTTTTGTTTTTCACTCTTCCTTAAAAGAGGGCGGAGTTAAGGCGTCAGGCCGTACATCACCGCTGCTCATCCAGCTGCAACGCCACATACAGCAGCAACCTGTCATCGAAATTCCCCAGATCCAGACCGGTCAGTTCCGAAATACGGTTCAACCGGTATTCCAGCGTATTGCGGTGAATAAACAGCGCTTTTGAGGTCGCCAGCGGCTGAACGTTATGACGAAACCAGGCCTGCAGCGTACGGCGCAGTAGCCCGTTATTATCCATCGCTTTCAGGCGCACCAGCGGTCGCGCCAGCTCATTGGCCTGCCAGCCGCCGCGTAAACTGTCGAGCAGCACCGGCAACATTAAATCCTGATAGAAATAGCCCCGGCTTTCGGGCATCCGCTGTTTCCCCACCATCATGGTGGTGCGCGCCGTTCGCCATGAACGCGCGATGCTGCCCGGCCCGGTGAAATAGTTGCCGAGCGCGACGCGAAAACGCAGCTGCCCGTTCTCTTTCATGCGTGAGATAAGTTGCTCAACCCGACGCCGATGGTCTTCCGCATCCCAGCGGCCAAACGGGTTCAGCGCCGGTTTCAGCACCACCATTTCCGTCAGCGACACGATTGCTACCAGGTTATTCCGCTCCGGTGTCGCCAGCGCGTTTTGCAGCTGCTGCAGCTCCGCCATTGCGCTGTCCACACCAAGCTGACCGCTGTCTACCTCAATCACCGCCACCACGCGCGGTTGATTAAGATCGATACCCAGACGCTGCGCCCACTCCGTGAGCGCAGGCGTATGCTCTTCGGCCTGAATCAGGTTCATCACCAGCTCTTCGCGCAGACGGCTGTCCTGGGCCAGGAGGTGCATCAGGCGCGATTGCTCCAGCATCATCTCGGCAGTCATGCACACCAGTTCACCGTATTTACGCAGTGATTCCGGCTCACCGGTCAGGCCGATGACGCCCACGATCTCCCCTTCCAGGCGCAGCGGCAGGTTTATCCCCTGACGCACGCCGTGCAGGTGTCGCGCCACCGCATCGTCGATATCCACCACCCGCCCCTGGGAAAGCACCAGAAGCGCGCCTTCGTGCAATTCCCCAATGCGCTCGCGATCGCCGCTGCCGATAATTCGCCCACGTGCATCCATTACGTTGATATTGGTATCGATGATGCGCATGGTTCGCGCCACGATTTCCTGCGCCATTTTGGTATCAAGATGCCAGCCAGCCATGTAACCCTCCTGTGAGCTGAGCTCAAGCATAGGGGAGTTCAAAGGGTGTCGCATTGTGCGGATGCACAAAGTCAGGGGGAGAAGTATGGACTTGTGGAAAGGGTCACAGAAACGAAGAAAGCCCCTGCCTGATAGCAGACAGGGGCTGAGGGGGTTACTGCATCAACAGGTACAGCGTAGTGTCACCACGCTGAATATTCAGCGCCAGCACCGTTGGTTTGCTGTCGAGAATTTTGCGCAGTTCCGCGATGTTTTTCACCGGCTGCTGGTTTGCGCCGATAATCACATCGCCTTTTTTCAGGCCAATACGCGCCGCCGGAGTGTTAGCTTTGACATTGCTCACCACCACACCTTTATCCGCGCCTTTGTTGCTCATATCCGCACCTTCAATACCGCTGAAGATAGTGCTGGAATCGACCTGATTTTGGCTGCTCTGCTGCAGTTCCAGACTCACGTTCACCGGTTTGCCATCGCGCAGCAGGCCCAGGTTCACTTTGCTGCCGACCGGCATAGAGCCGACTTCAGCACGCAGCGCCGCGAAGCTGCTGATTGGCTTGCCGTTCAGGGTGGTGATGACATCACCGGCCTTGATACCGGCCTTCGCCGCAGAAGAGCTCGGCATGACCTGGCTGACGAATGCGCCGCGCTGAGCGTCAACTTTCATTGCTTTCGCCAGCTCGGAGTTCAGTTCTGTACCCAGAATACCCAGCTCGCCGCGTTTCACCTGGCCAAACTCAACCATCTGACTGGTCAGGTTTTTCACCATGTTGCTTGGGATCGCAAAGCCGATACCGATATTGCCGCCGTCCGGTGCCAGGATCGCGGTGTTAATCCCGATCAGCTCACCGTTCAGGTTCACCAGCGCACCGCCGGAGTTACCACGGTTAATCGCCGCATCGGTCTGAATGAAGTTTTCGTAGTTTTCCGCATTCAGGCCGCTACGACCCAGCGCAGAAACGATACCGGAGGTTACGGTTTCACCCAGACCAAACGGGTTACCGATTGCCACGGTGTAATCACCGACGCGCAGAGCATCGGAGTCAGCGAGCTTAATCGCCGTCAGGTTTTTCGGATCCTGAATCTGGATCAGAGCGATGTCAGAGCGAGGATCTTTACCCACCACTTTGGCATCAAATTTACGGCCATCGCTCAGCTGCACTTTGATGGTGCTGGCGTTGTCCACCACGTGGTTGTTGGTCACGACATAGCCTTTCGCGGCATCAATAATGACACCTGAGCCGAGCGCCATGAATTTCTGCTGCTGACCGCCGCCGTTACCCGCACCTGGGCCATCATCGCCCGCGCCGCCACCCTGACAGAATGGCGAGCTCTGGAACGGGGAACCGTCCTGGCAGAACGGTGAGTTGTCACCGAAGAACTGCTGGAAGTTGCGCGGCATGCGCGGTGTATTAACGGTTGTGCTCCCCTCAACGTTAATACTCACCACCGATGGCATCACTTTTTCGAGCATCGGGGCAAGGCTTGGCATCTGCTGCGCCGTGGCGGCCGAAGAGGCGGTCTCGGCTGCGGTGGCAGTCAGAGGGGATAACGCTAAACCTAAACTCAGAGCCAGTGCACTCATTGCTAATGTGGTTTTTTTCATGTTCTCAATCTCGATTTACAGATAACGCAAAATTGCTGTGTACATCAGATTCGTTTTATAGCCCGAAGTTCCGGGATTAAGTTTTTGGAAAAAGTAAAAATTTATTGTTCGTCTTTACAAAACTCATTCATTATTCCACTGCCATCAGGCGACGGTATTCATCCCATGCATACAAATCGGTCATTCCGCTGATATAGTCCTGAATAAGACGGCAGCGATAATAATATTCCAGCACCGGCCACTGCACGGTATCGCGATCAATTTTACTCACCGCTTCGACGTAGGCAAGACGATGGCGTGTCGAGAGTTTATGCAGCAGCCGTGTTTCTATCGGCAGACGCTTAATACGATCTTTTTCCACCAGCTCGGTAAAATCGTCGACGGATAATTGCAGCAGCGGTCGATAAATTTCCAGCAGGCCGCTGATCACCCGGTAACCCTGCAATTCCAGCTGTTCGACGTCGGGATGGCTGAATACATGCCGCATCGCAACGTTCTTATACAACTCAAGCAGTTGGCTGAAACCACTGTCATCTTCCAACAGCGCGTGATTAAACTCGCCGCTAAAAATCGCCGGCAAATTATCGATAAAACGTGATGCCGCGTAGGGCACCAGTTTATTTAATGTATTGACGCGCAAATACATGAAGAACTGATCTTCGGTACTGCGACTCAATGAATTAGAACGCGATTTATCCCACGCGTTTTCGACCACCTGAGAAAACAGAGAGCCTTTCTCATGCGTGCCCCAGGCCTCGTAAAGATGCTGGTAAAGCTCTTCAACGCTGAATATTCTTTTCTCAACCGCGTCTTCCAGATCGGCCACGCAATAGGAGATATCGTCGGCGGCTTCCATAATCCAGGTCAATGGAAAGCGGCCATGCGGGGTCAGTGAAAGTTCTTTACGCAGCCTTTCAATATAGCGTTCTTCGGATAAATAATAGCCGGGCTTTTTCATTAAATAGCTGTGCGTCGCGGGCGGTTCACCCATCCACCACGCCGGGCGGGTGTATTTCAGAATGCAGCCGACCTGCGCCCACGTCAGGTTCATGCGCATCAGGGAGTGCACCAGCCGAATCCCCTGCGCATTGCCTTCGAACTGGCAAAGATCCTGCCGCACCTTGCGACGCAATTCGTTTAAGGTCTCTTCGCCTTCGCGCAGACGAAGCGCCCTGACGATACAACGGTCATCGCTCAGCGGCTGGCTTGCCGCATCGGAGGGGAACAGTTTCTGTTTGAACCAGTCGTTTATCGCCGCCTCGCCAAAATGACCAAACGGCGGGTTGCCAATGTCATGCATCAGACAGGCCATCTCAACGATGCTCTCGAACGGCCCGGTCAGTTCATCCAGACCGTAGGTTTCGAGCAAACGCTGCTCTTTCAGACGACTTAAAATCTCTTTGGCGATGTAACGCCCGACCTGCTGTACTTCCATGGAATGGGTGAGGCGCGTGCGAACCGCGGCATTACGCTCCAGCGGAAACACCTGGGTTTTTTGTTGCAGGCGGCGGATCGCCGGGGAGTTCACAATGCGCCCGCGATCGCTTTCGAAGATACGCAGGATCTCGTGCTCACTCTTTTCTCCCTGCGGAGAACGGAAACGACGATGCCAGTTAATTTTGTTGCGAAAATCGATTGGTGCCATGAGCTCCCCCGCCTGAGAATGCGTTTCCCCTGATGCGCATGATAGACTATGCATCTTAACAAGGCACATCGCGAGTAAATCTATGAAAATCGGCATTATTGGTGCAATGGAAGAAGAAGTTACGCTGCTGCGTGACAAAATTGAGAACTGTCAGACGCTCTCTCTGGGTGGATGTGAAATCTACACCGGCCAGTTGAACGGCACTGACGTCGCTCTGCTGAAATCAGGCATCGGTAAAGTGGCGGCAGCACTGGGCTCGACCCTGCTGCTTGAGCGCTGCAAACCGGATGTAATCATCAACACCGGTTCTGCGGGCGGTCTGGCTCCTACGCTGAAAGTGGGCGATATCGTGGTCTCCGATGAAGCGCGCTATCACGATGCCGATGTCACGGCATTCGGTTACGAATATGGCCAGCTGCCTGGCTGCCCGGCAGGCTTTAAAGCCGACGATAAGCTGATTGCCGCCGCAGAAAGCTGCATCGCCGAGCTGAACCTGAACGCCGTGCGCGGTCTGATTGTCAGCGGTGATGCGTTCATCAATGGCTCTGTCGGTCTGGCGAAAATCCGCCACAACTTCCCTCAGGCGATTGCCGTAGAGATGGAAGCGACCGCTATTGCACATGTGTGCCACAACTTCAGCGTGCCGTTTGTGGTGGTTCGCGCCATCTCCGACGTGGCCGATCAGCAATCCCACCTGAGCTTCGACGAGTTCCTGGCAGTTGCCGCCAAACAGTCCACCATCATGGTAGAAACCCTGGTGCAGAAACTGGCGCGTGGCTAAGTATGCAAGGGCGCTGGTCGCCCTCTTCTTACTTGCACCGGCGTGGCTTGTGGCCGCGCCGCGTGTTATTACCCTCTCCCCCGCCAATACGGAACTGGCTTTTGCCGCCGGGATCACCCCCGTGGGTGTGAGCAGCTTTTCTGACTATCCCCCGGAAGCGAAAAAGATCGAAGAGGTCTCGACCTGGCAGGGGATGAATCTCGAGCGCATCGTTGCGCTAAAGCCGGACCTGGTGCTTGCCTGGCGCGGCGGGAATGCCGAACGTCAGGTCAACCAGCTCTCATCGCTCGGCATAAAAGTGCTGTGGGTCGATGCCATCAGCATTGAGCAAGTGGCACAGGCGTTACGTGATTTAGCCCCCTGGAGCCCGACGCCGGAAAAAGCGCTGCAGGCCGCACAGCAAATGCTGAACGACTACGCTGCACTTAAGAAAAAGTACGACACGCCGGTGAAAAAGCGCGTCTTCCTGCAGTTTGGCAGCCAGCCGCTGTTTACCACCGGAAAAGGGTCGATTCAGAATCAGGTTCTGGAAGTGTGTGGCGGTGAAAATATCTTCGCAGCAAGCCGCGTTCCCTGGCCTCAGGTCAGCCGCGAACAGGTACTGGCGCGTCAGCCACAGGCCATTGTGGTGATAGGGAATGCGAGTGAGATTCCGAAAATTGAAAATTTCTGGCAAAGCCAGCTAAAAATTCCCGTTATTGCCCTACACAGTGACTGGTTTGAACGGGCAAGCCCGCGTATTATCCTCGCCGCAAAACAACTCTGCTCTGCCCTGGCGCAGAGCCATTAATTAGGCCCTCATCCTCTGAGGATTGAAAAATGCTCGTTTATTGGCTGGATATCCTTGGCACAGCCGTTTTTGCTATCTCCGGCGTTCTGCTTGCGGGCAAATTACGCATGGACCCCTTTGGCGTATTAGTGCTCGGCGTGGTGACGGCCGTCGGCGGGGGCACAATCCGCGATATGGCGCTCGATCATGGCCCGGTATTTTGGGTCAAAGATCCCACCGATCTGGTGGTCGCGATGGTGACGTGCCTGCTGACGATCGTGCTGGTGCGCCAGCCACGCCGGTTACCAAAATGGATCCTACCGGTGCTCGATGCCGTGGGCCTGGCGGTGTTTGTCGGGATTGGCGTCAATAAAGCCTTCATGGCAGGTACCGGCCCGCTGGTGGCAATCTGCATGGGCGTATTGACCGGCGTCGGCGGCGGGATTATCCGTGATATTCTGGCGCGCGAAATCCCAATGATTCTGCGCACCGAAATCTACGCCACCGCCTGTATTATCGGCGGAATTGTCCATGCAACCGCGTTCTACACCTTTGGCGTAGAGCTGGAAACCGCAGCGATGATCGGCATGGTGGTGACCCTGGTGATTCGTCTGGCGGCGATTCGCTGGCACCTGAAGCTGCCGACGTTTGCACTGGATGAAAACGGAAGGTAAAAGCAAAACGGCAACCCAAGGTTGCCGTTTTTGGTGTTCGTACCCTCTCCTGGTCGGAAAAGGCCGCATCACAGTTAAATACTGAACGAAGATCCACACCCACAGGTGCTTTTCGCGTTCGGGTTAGTCACCACAAAGCGCGAACCTTCCAGGCCTTCGGTGTAATCCACCGCGCCACCGACCAGATATTGCAGGCTCATCGGGTCAACGACCAGTGCGACACCCTGCTTCTCAATGGTCATGTCACCGTCGTTGATCTGATCGTCAAAGGTGAAACCATACTGGAAGCCGCTGCAACCACCGCCGGTAATATAAACACGCAGTTTCAGCTCCGGATTATTTTCATCCGCAATCAGGCTTTTCACTTTAATGGCTGCTGCTTCGGTAAACTGCAACGGCAGCGCTACGTCATCACTCATTTTTTGCTCCCATGAATACTGCTACTGAATTGGATTAAAAAACATCCAATTCTTTTTTTCATTATCTAATACCCTGGTAATTCATTCAAGTATTCTGCTTCTCAGCCAGTGCCGCCTCCTGCTTCGCCAGGGTACGCGCAAGAATGGTGGAGTATAACGGCTTTCCGCCCAGGAATTGGGCTAATAGTGTCGCGCCGAGACAGGTAATGATCATTGGCAAAATGAGCTGATAATTGTCGGTCATCTCCAGAACCAGCACGATGGCGGTCAGCGGCGCGCGCAACGACGCCGCCAGCAGCGCCCCCATTCCGGCAACGGCAAAGGTCCCGGCCTGCAACTCATACGCCGGGAATCCCGCTGCGGCGGCCATTCCAAAAGCGGTGCCGAGCAACATTCCCAGCGCCAGCATCGGCGCAAAAATTCCGCCCGGGGCGCCCGAGGAAAAACAGAGCAGCGTCGTCACCACGCGGGAGATAAACAGAAACAGCAGCATTCCCAGACTAAAATTGCCGGCCACAGCGATGGGTATCAGGTTGAATCCGCCGCCTGCGGCACCCGGTTCGATCACGCCCAGCACACCGCACATCCCGCCGAGCAGACCGCCGATCAACATCCATTTCGTGATATTACCGCCGTGAATGCGCTGGAACATATCCTGTGTTTTAAGTATCAGGAAATTAAACAGCGGCCCCAGCACGCCAAAAATCATCCCCAGAATCAGATACAGCCACAGCGTGTTGACCGGCGCATTGGTGAGCTTACCCACCTCAATGACTGCGGATTCGCCGTTGAAAATGCGAAACACAATGCTCGACATGATCACGCCAGTGAAGACCGCCTTGATCGAGATAAGGTTGTAGCGAAACTGCGGGCGCATCTCTTCGATGATAAACAGTATCCCGGCCAGCGGCGCGTTGAAGGCCGCCGAAAGCCCCGCCGCGGCCCCTGTCGCCAGCAGCGTATGGCGTGCTTCGCCGCTGCGCATGCGGAAAACATCCGCCACCATCCGCCCGATATTTCCGCCGAGCTGCACCGTTGGCCCTTCACGGCCTAACACCATGCCTGCGCCAAGCGTTCCCATCCCACCGATGAATTTCACCGGAATCACGCGCCACCAGCGCACCGGACGCAGCTCTTCTAGCGCGCCTTCGATCTCAGGAATGCCGGAACCGCCCGCCTCCGGAGCAAATTTGCGTACCAGGAAATAGCCCAGCATTGCCAGAAGCGCCGACAAGCCAAAAGCCATCGACCACAGCAGCCACGGGTTATCGGCCACCCCGCCCAGCGTGCCGATGCGCCAGTTTTGTACGCCATTGACGGCTTTCTCAAACGCCACGCCCACAAGCCCTGCGAGCGTCCCGACTACCGCGGCCATCACCAGGATCACCAGCGGCGTTTTGTCGCGATTCAATAAGCGTCGAACGCTGACCCGACGGCGCTGGCGGGCAAATTGCTGTTCTTCAAAAGAGGAGTTTTGTGCTGTCATCACGGCTTCTTTTATTGGTCATACAATTAACGCAGGGATTTTAATGCCCCTGACGCTGCCCGTCGCCTGAAAAATCCTAAACAATTGTTCAGGATCATTGGGGCAAAAATTTTATAACCTTCGGCGAATCCCTTAGAATAGCTGGCTAAACCCTTTTCTACGAACCAGGAACGACGCTATGAGTAAGTCTGAAAACCTCTACAGTGCAGCACGCGAGCTAATCCCAGGCGGGGTCAACTCTCCTGTTCGCGCCTTTACCGGCGTCGGCGGAACGCCGCTGTTTATTGAACGTGCGGACGGCGCGTATCTGTACGATGTGGACGGCAAAGCCTATATCGATTATGTCGGCTCCTGGGGTCCGATGGTGCTGGGTCACAACCACCCGACTATCCGCAATGCGGTAATTGAAGCGGCACAGCGCGGCCTGAGCTTCGGTGCACCTACCGAGATGGAAGTTAAAATGGCGGAGCTGGTGACCGAACTGGTCCCGACCATGGACATGGTGCGCATGGTGAACTCCGGTACGGAAGCCACCATGAGCGCTATCCGCCTGGCGCGCGGCTTTACCGGTCGCGACAAAATCATCAAATTCGAAGGCTGCTATCACGGTCACGCCGACTGCCTGCTGGTAAAAGCCGGTTCCGGCGCGCTGACCCTCGGCCAGCCGAACTCTCCGGGCGTACCGGCAGATTTTGCCAAACACACCCTGACCTGCACCTATAACGATCTGGAGACGGTTCGCGCCGCCTTCGAACAGTATCCGCAGGAGATCGCCTGCATCATCGTGGAACCGGTCGCGGGTAACATGAACTGTATCCCTCCGCAGCCAGAATTCCTGCCAGGCCTGCGCGCGCTGTGCGACGAATTTGGCGCGCTGCTGATCATCGACGAAGTAATGACCGGCTTCCGCGTGGCGCTGGCGGGTGCTCAGTCTTACTACGACGTGGTACCAGACCTGACCTGTCTGGGCAAAATCATCGGCGGCGGTATGCCGGTGGGCGCCTTTGGCGGACGCAAAGAGGTGATGGAAGCGCTGGCCCCGACGGGTCCGGTTTATCAGGCGGGTACCCTGTCCGGTAACCCGATTGCGATGGCGGCCGGTTTTGCCTGTCTGACCGAAGTGGCGCAGCCGGGAATCCACGAAACCCTGACCGATTTGACCACCCAACTGGCTAACGGGCTGCTGGAAGCCGCAGAAGAAACGGGCATTCCGCTGGTGGTGAACCACGTGGGCGGCATGTTCGGGATCTTCTTCACCGATGCGAAAACCGTGACCTGCTATCAGGACGTGGTGAAGTGCGACGTTGAGCGCTTTAAGCGTTTCTTCCATCTGATGCTGGATGAGGGTGTGTATCTGGCACCGTCAGCGTTTGAAGCGGGCTTTATGTCCGTGGCACACAGCGAAGAAGATATCAATAACACCATCGACGCAGCGCGTAAGGTGTTTGCGAAGCTTTAATCGCCACGCGACAAACAAAGTAAATGCAAAACGGCAGCCTCTCGGCTGCCGTTTTTTTATCGGCTCTGCTTTCTCAGCAAATAAATAAAGTACGGCGCACCAATAAACGTCGACAGCAGCCCCGCCGGGATCTGATACGGGAACAGCACCATCCTGCCCAGCCAGTCGGCGATCACCAGTATCATCCCGCCTACCAGCGCGGAGATCACGATGTGCGGCATCGTGCGGCGGAACCCCATCATGCGCGCGATGTGCGGCGCCATCAGACCAACAAAACTCAGTGGGCCGATGGTCATGGTCGCGACGGCGGTCAGGCAGGCCGCCAGCAGCAGCAAGCCGACGCGCGAGGGCGTCAATGCAATCCCGACCGCACGTGCCGTTTCACCGCCCAGCGGCAGAATCGTCATCCAGCGGCGGCACAACGGCGTGATTGCCAGCAGCAAAATCATCGCAATCCCGGAATGCACCACCTGTGCCCCCGTCGCGCCGTAAGTCGAACCAGAAATCCAGGTCAGGATCTGCGCCATGCGCGGATCGCCGCTGGCCTGCAGCATCATCAACAACATGGTAAATGCAGTGCTAAGCGCCATACCGGCAAGCAGCATCCGGTGCGGAGAAAAGCCCCCGCGCCCGGCGGCGATCATAATGATCATCAGCGTCGCGGCGGCACCGATACTGCCCGCAGGCATCAGCCAGCCAAACGCATCGCCCGGTACAAAGAACAGCATCATCACCACGCCAAACGCCGCGCCGGAGCTGATGCCCAGCACTTCCGGGCTGGCCATCGGGTTACCTGTCAGACGCTGGATAATGCACCCGGCGACCGCCAGCATCACGCCTGCGATCAGCGCCGAGAAAATACGCGGCCAGCGCCATTGCAGCAGTTCATCCAGCATCGGGCCTGTCGCCCAGTGCCAGCCGCTGGCATCGCGCCCCAGTGAGAGGGCAATCCAGGCGACAATCAGCAACACGATCAGCCCGGTCAGCACAAACCAATGAATGTGCTGACGCTCGGCATAGACTTTATCCCCGGCGTCCATCGCGGGCGCGCTCATGCTGCGCAGACGCGGCAGCAGCCACAGCAGCAGCGGCGCGCCAATCAATGCGGTGACGGAACCGGTGGAGACTTCCATCCACACGCGGGCGAGCCAGAGAATGATTTGATCCGACAGCCAGAGGATCAACGCCCCAATCAGCGGGGCCAGCATCAGTCGCGACAGCAGGCGGCGCGCACCGAGCATTTTCGCCAGTAACGGTGCAAACAGGCCGATGAAACCGATTATCCCGACCGCATTTACCAGCAGTGCGCTGAGCACAATCGCCAGCGTCAGCGCGGCGAGACGTGCCAGAGAAAGCGCCAGCCCGAGATTGCGCGCCACGCCATCATCCAGCCCCATCAGCGTCAGCGGACGCAGCAGCAGCAGGGTCAGCACTACGCCGCCGAGCAGCTGTGGCCACAGGCGTTGCACGATACTCCAGTCGGTCTGGGTCAGCGTCCCGGTGCTCCACAGGAACATGCTTTGCAGCTCGTCATGATGGAACAGCACCAGCAGCTGGTTGATGGCCCCGCAGTAGAGGCTCACTACCAGCCCGGCCAGAATCAGCGTTACCGGAGAAAGACGTTTTCCCCACGCCACACCGAAGACCAGCGCACCGACCACACAGGCTCCCGCCAGCGCAGCGAACTGGCTGGTGAGTGCGCCAGGCAGCGCCCAGAGCGTGGTGATGGTGATACCAAGCTGTGCGCCAGTGGCGACGCCAAGCGTCGTCGGTTCCGCCAGCGGGTTACGCAGCACCTGCTGGAACAGAACGCCGACCAGCCCCAGCCCTGCGCCCACCAGCAATGAAATCGCCAGGCGTGGCAACAGGCTGTAGTGGAACAGCATCTGCTGGATGTTATCGATATCCGGTACGGAGAAGGCCTGGCCCCACAGCGCGCGCGGCAGCGCAATCGACAGATTTGACCAGGTTAAGAACAGTGCGACGATGAAAACGACGGTTAACAGCAGCGTCGGGAAAAGCGCGATCCGCGATCTCATGCTTTGCCTCCCAATGCGCCATCAAGCACGCGGGCAAAGTGCATCGCCGACAGCGTCGCTCCGTAGAACCACACCGCAGGCACACGCTGGAAACGCTGCTCGCGCACGAACGGCATCGCCTGCCACAGCGGCGTCGCCATCAGGGTCTGCATCTCACGGTCATTGCCATGATCGAAACAGAGTACATCCACATCGCGGAACTGCGCCAGACGATCGATGCCGACAGTGGTACTGCCCCAGAAGGTCATCTCCCCTTCCCAGGCATTCGTAATAGCGAAGCGATCGAGCACTTCCTGGAACAGGCAGTTTTTGCCAAACACCAGCACATGACGCGCATCCAGCAGCGTGACCATCAGCAACGGACGGTTGCCGCGCGCGGCAAAGCGGGGTTTGAGCGAATCGATAAAACCGTCGAAATGGTCGAGGTGCTGTTTTGCCGCCGCCTCGCGGTCCAGAAGCTGGGCCATTTCATTAATCGAATGACGCGCCATGGTCAGCGGTTTTTTACCGTCGCTGAAGGTGAACCCCCGGCCCGGTGCAATGCGCGCCAGCGTCTCCGGCGAAGGGCCGTAGCCCGCAGACCAGACCAAAAACGAGGGTTTCATCTGCGTAAGCAGTTCGAGATTCGGCTCGGTGCGCAAGCCGATATCAATAGTTGACGCGGGGATCTTCGGCTCGTTGACCCACATGTTGTAGTTAGGAATATCCGCCACGCCGTACGGCGCGATACCCAGCGCCAGCATCAGCTCAACCGGCAGCCACTCCAGCGCCACGATGCGGTGAGGATCAATAGAAGCCGCACGCGCGGTATTCATTTTTAACAGCAGTGGCGAAAGCGCCAGCGCCGTCAGTAACCGACGGCGACTTATCAACGTTGGATCCAGCATCAATACACAAAGCTCACCGGTGCAGCCCCTGACGGGTGAGGCAGGATACCCATTGGAATACCGTAGATCAGTTCCAGCGTTTCGCCGCGCATCAGCTCAGACGGCGTACCTTGCGCAATCATCTCGCCCCCGCGCAGGGCCACCAGATAATCGCAGTAGCGCGCGGCCATATTGATATCGTGCAGAACGGCGATCACCGTCAGCCCTTTCTGCTGGCTCAGACGATGAATCAGCGCCAGCACATCCACCTGATGGGCGATGTCCAGCGCCGAAGTTGGTTCGTCCAGTAGCAGGCAGTTACTGTCCTGAGCCACCAGCATCGCGATCCACGCGCGCTGACGCTCGCCGCCGGAGAGGCTATCCACCAGACGGTGCGCCAGCGGTTTTAACCCCACCAGCGCGATCGCCTCTTCCACTTTCTCTCTGTCAGCCACACCAAACCGCCCGAGCGCGCCGTGCCACGGATAACGTCCAATCGCCACCAGTTCGCGCACGGTCATCCCTTCAGCCTGCGGCAGTTGCTGCGGCAGATAGGCGACTTTGCGGGCAAAGGCTTTGCTTTTCCAGCTCTCAAGCGGCTGCCCGTCGAGCAGGATCTCCCCTTCGGTCGGCGGCTGATGGCGCCCCAGCATTTTGAGCAGCGTGGATTTACCCGAACCGTTGTGACCGATAAGGCCCGTGACTTTGCCGACAGGGAATGTCAAAGAGAGCGGATGCAGCAGCGTGCGTCCAGGGACGCGAAAGGAGGTGTTATTAAGCGCAAACGTGGTATCGGAGTGCGGTCTATTTTCCTGCATAGTGGCCAACTTGTTAAAGGGCACGGCGAACCGTGCCCGAAGAGAGATTAGAAGCGGAAGGTCGCCGTGGCGACAACCTGGCGTTCAGCACCCCAGAAGCAGCCGTAGGTGTTGAAGCAGCTTGCGACGTATTCACGATCCAACAGGTTGTTGACGTGAACCGCCACGTTGGAACCCGCCATACCGAAGCGCGCCAGATCGTAACGGACCAGGGCATCGACAACGGTGTAACTGCCCACTTTGAAGGAGTTCGCCGGGTCGCCATAGCTGGAGCCGGTCAGACGGCCGCCGGTCCCCAGGGTCAGACCAGACAGTGCGCCATCAAAGAAGGTGTAGTCACCCCACAGGGAAGCCATGTGTTTTGGCACCTGCGCAGGCGTGTTGCCTTTGTAGTTGGTGTCGGTGGTGTATTCAGCATCCGTGTAGGTGTAAGAACCTACGACGTTAACACTCGCAGACAGCGCCGCTTTAGCTTCAATTTCCACGCCGCGTGAACGAATTTCGCCACCCTCAACGGAGAAGAATGAGCCTGCCGGGTCAGCCATCAGGTTGTTGGTTTTGGTCAGCTGGTAGACCGCACCGGTCAACACGATAGGACGGTCGCTCGGCACATATTTCACGCCCGCTTCGTACTGCTTACCTTTAGACGGTGAGAACAGTTTACCCTGCGCATCGGTCTGAGACGCCGGTTCGAAGGATTCGCTGTAGCTGAAGTACGGGGTTACGCCGTTATCAAACAGGTAGTTAACGCCACCACGCCAGGTGAACTGGGTATCGTCACGTTTGGAGGTGGTATTGGCTACTCGGTTGTAGGATTCCTGATCGGCCCAGTCGTAACGACCGCCCAGAGTCACCAGCACTTTATCCCACTGCGCCTGGTCCTGAACGTACAGGCCCGTTTGCTTCTGACGGTTCAGGATCTGATACGGACCGGACGTAGCCGGATCTTTCGAATTGAAATCGAAATCGGTGTACACCGGATTGTAGAGATCCAGCAACGGCACGGAGTCGTCGTAGCCGAACCAGGAGTTGATGTCGTTACGCATACGCATAAAGTCAACGCCGGTCAGCAGGGTGTGGTCAACGGCACCGGTCGCAAATTTGCTTTGCAACTGGGTATCCACGGTGAAGTTTTGCAGCTTCTCATCATCAACCACGTATTTACGCGCCAGATAATGACCTTTGTCCGCCGGCGCTAAGGCCGCACACTGTTTGCTGCCCGCATTCGCCGGATCGGTACATACACCGTAACCGTAGACGCTGTTTTGCGAGGTTTTATTCTCAGCAAAGCGCAGGTTCTGACGCACGATAAAGGTGTCGTTGAACGCGTGGTCGAAGCTGTACCCAACCATTTTCTGGTTACGGGAGTAGGTATTGTTCTTCGCACCTTCGTTAAAGTCGGTCGGCAGACGGCTGCCGTTTGGCAGTGGCTCAACCGTACCCTCTTTTGGCAACCAGCCGTAGTAGCCCGTTTCTGGCTCATTCTGGAAGTAAGAGAGGAAGGTGAAGTTTGTTTTGTCATCCGGACGCCATGAAAACGACGGCGCGATAGCATAACGCTGCTCTTCCGCACGCTCCTGCTGGGCGTTATTGGAACGCGCTACGCCGGTCAGACGGTAGGAGTAGACGCCGTCATCATCGATTGCATCGCTGAAGTCAAATCCGGTCTGGAACAGGCTGTCGGTGCCGACTTTGAACTGGATCTCTTTCAGCGGCTCCGTCATTGGGCGCTTGCTCACCATGTTCAGCAAACCGCCTGGGCTGCTTTTTCCGTACAGCACGGAAACCGGACCGCGCATGATTTCAGCGCGCTCCAGCATATAAGGGTCAATCACCGCGTCGTTGTAGAAGTTGCCCTGCATCTTCATACCGTCGAGGTAGTTGTTCTGGCTCTGATTATCGGCTGCAAAACCGCGAATGACCAGATAGTCATAGGTGTTTGATGCGCCACGCGTGCCAACTGCAACGCCTGGGGTGTAGCTCAACGCCTCTTTCACCGAGCGTGGCTGATGCAGCGCCATCTCTTCGGCGGTCACCACAGAAATAGATTGCGGGACTTTTTGAATAGGGGTATCGGTTTTGGTGCCGGTTGCGGACTGACGCGCCGCGATGGTTGCCGCCGGTCCCCATGCACTTTCTTGTGCCGCTGGGGCCGCCGTCACCGTAATGGTGTCTTCTTTTTTGGGGGTGTCAGCCGCATGTGCAAAAGCAGACATGCCGCCTACCGCTGTGGCTACAACGACCGCGATTTTACGCAGCGAAGGACTCTTTGGCTGAGCAGTTTTGAGCGCCATTGGTATATCTCTGATGAAAGAGTGAATGATAACGTAAACGAGAATTATTATTATGACCGCAGAATAATATGCGAAACGCTGGCGGCATAGCAAGCGATATGCGGCCCTACAAGAATTGAGGGTTTAAGAAATAACCAGAGGGAAAATGAGGAGTTAAAACAGGATTAAATAAGGGTTAGTAATATGTTCTTTATGCGTGAATAAACTCCCTCTCCCGCAGGAGAGGGAATTCTCAGACTTAGTTACTGCCGAACATATCTTTGATCCAGCCCGCCACGCCGTCGCTGTCTTTCTTCTCATTCTGCTGCTGCTGCTGTTGTTGCTGCTGCGGCTGCTGTTGAGGCTGAGACTGCTCAAACGGATTGCCCGTCGGCTGTTCTGGCTGGCTTTGCTGGCACAGTGATTCCGGTTTGTCCGTCCAGACCGGCAGGGAACGCATCCCGCCGCCGCAGACGAAGTTACCCGACTCATCCACGCCCATATCGACGATATCTTCTGGCGGCGTCAGGTTCAGCGGCACCGGCGACTGGTTGGTCAGGTAACGCTGGTAGATGGACATCGCACCGCTCGCACCGTACAGACGGGTCGGCTGGTTGTTATCACGTCCAACCCAGGTGATCACCACTTCACGGCCATCAATCCCGGCAAACCAGGTATCGACGTTGTTGTTGGTGGTCCCGGTTTTACCCGCCAGATGCAGGCCCGGATATTTCGCGCCCAGCTGGCGACCCGTACCGCGCTGCACCACTTGCTGCATGGTCCACAGGGTCATATAAGCAGCCTGTGCGGGAACTACGCGTTCTGCCTGCGGGAAGCTCTGATAAAGCACCGTGCCGTCTTCAGCAATCACCGAGCGCACCGCAGAGAGCTGCGCACGGTTACCGCCGCTGGCGATGGTCTGGAAGGCCTGCGCCACTTCGATAGGCGTCAGGTTCAGCGCCCCCAGAATCATCGCTGGCACCGGGTGCAGCTGATCTTTTGGCACACCTAGTTTCTGCCAGGTGTCGGTGATCGCCGGCAGCCCCAGCGCCATACCGAGGTTAACCGTCGGGACGTTCATCGAGCGCGTCAGAGCATCCACCAGCATCACCTGGCCGCTGAACTGTTTATCGTCGTTCTGCGGAGACCAGACCTGGCCATTCGGCTGACGCAGCGCAATCGGCGCATCGGCAATCCAGGTATTGAGTCGATACTGATTCGGCTGGCTCAGAGCAGTCAGATAGGTCGCCGGTTTTGCCAGAGAACCAATCGAACGACGCGCCTGCATCGCACGGTTGTAGCCCGCAAATTGCGGCTCTGCCCCGCCCACCATCGCGCGCACTTCACCGCTATAACGATCGACGACGACCATCGCGGTTTCCAGATCGCTCAGCTTGCGCTGCTTTTTCAGTACCGGAATGCCGTCAACGGCAGCTTTCTCAGCGGCGTCCTGCGCCACGGAGTCAAAGGTGGTAAAGATCTTCACGCCGGAGAGATCTTTCACTTTGTCGCCGAGTTTGGTCTGCAGCTCCTGACGCACCATCTGCATAAAGGCAGGCTGTGGCGAGATCACGCCACCGCGCGGTTGCACGCCCAGCGGACGCGCGCTCAGCATGTCGTAAAGCTCCTGATCGATCACCTGCTGCTGTTGCAGCAAGCGCAGAACCAGGTTACGACGCTCCAGCGCCAGTTTCGGGTTGCGCCACGGGTTGTAGATTGACGCGCCCTTCACCATCCCCACCAGCAGTGCCTGCTGGTCGAGGCTCAGCTCTTCCACCGGACGGCCAAAGTAGTAGAGGCTCGCCAGCGGGAAACCACGGATTTCATTATCGCCGCTCTGACCGAGATACACCTCGTTCATGTACAGCTCAAGAATACGGTCTTTGCTGTAGCGGGCGTCCATCAGCACGGCCATGTACGCTTCGTTGGCTTTACGCCAGTAAGAGCGTTCGCTGGAGAGGAACAGGTTTTTCACCAGCTGCTGGGTCAGGGTACTCGCCCCTTGCACCGTACGACCGGCCGTCAGGTTCGCCAGCACCGCACGCCCGATGGAGTACAGGCTCACGCCGTCGTGCTCGTAGAAGTGGCGGTCTTCGGTGGCCAGCAGGGTATCAACCAGCAGATCCGGGAAGCCATTACGCGCGACAAACAGGCGCTGCTCGCCGTTTGGCGAGGAGAGCATGGTGATCAGGCGCGGGTCGAGACGGAAGAAACCGAACTGACGGTTGCTGTCCAGATTCTCGATGGTTTCCAGGTGGTCTCCGTCAAAGGTCAGACGCGCGCGCACCTGCCCCTCTTTGCTGTCCGGGAAATCGAACGGACGGCGAATCATCTCGATGCTGCTCGCCTGCACGGTAAACTCGCCAGGGCGGGTCATTTTCGACACCTGACGGTACTGCGTGGCTTCCAGCAGTTTGACCATTTCGTTCTTGCTGATGGACATGTCCGGCTCAAGGTTCACCATGCGACCGTACACCGCCGCAGGCAACTGCCAGACTTTACCGTCGATACGGCTGCGGATCTTCTGATCCAGGTACACACCGTAAATCGCCATCAGAACAACAAATACAATAAACAGCTTCAGCAGCAGCCAGAGCCAGCCGCGTCTGCCACGAGGCTTCCGCCCTTTGCCTTTTCCTTTCCGCGGCATGGGTTCATCCTCATCATCGTCTTCATAGTCATCGTCATACTCCTCATCTCTGAGGCGACGACGGCTGATTTTTTCCTTCGCCGGACGCGCAGGTTTACCCTTACGTCCTATTGGCTCGCGGTCATTCCCCGCCATGCTTTCTCTCCGCAACATTCCAGGCGCAATGGCCCGATTCTCTTTTCTTCCACCCAACGGTGAAAGAAGAAATCTCTCAAAACCTATGAATACTTCTTCGTCCGCCGCGTCGGCGCGGTATTCGCCGGATCGTCCGGCCAGACGTGTTTCGGATAACGCCCTTTCATCTCTTTCTGCACGTCGCGATAGCTACCGGCCCAAAAAGCACCGAGATCGCGCGTGATTTGCAATGGACGATGGGCGGGCGACAGCAGCTCCAGCACCAGTGGAACGCGCCCGTCGGCTATCGACGGCGTGGTGGCTTCACCAAACATCTCCTGCATCCGTACCGCCAGTGCCGGAGGATTATCCTCATGATAACGAATGGCGATCCGGCTTCCGGTCGGCACAGTGTAATGCGAGGGGAGCGAACTCACCAGTCGTTGACGTAATGACCAGTCGAGTAAATTCTCAAGCGCGGCCTTCACATCCAGTGATTTCAGCGCTTTCAGGGAGTGCACACCGCCCATTTCTGGCAGTAACCAGGTTTCCAGGGAGGCCAGCAGCGCATCGTCGTCCACCTCGGGCCACGGGTACTCCGGCAGCCAGCGCGCGGCGCAGTGTAAGCGCAGGCGATACTGTTCCGCTTCCGGCGTCCAGTTCAGCACAGTCAGCCCTTTATCGCGAATACCGTTGAGCATCGCCTGATGCAGCTCGTCTTCCGACGGTTTTGCCAGCGGTTTAACGCTGACGGTCAGTTTGCCGATCTGGCTGCGGCGAAACGCTTTCAGGGTGCCCTGCGCGTCGTCCCACTCGATGGTGTCCGACTGCTGCAACAGCTGCGGGCAGGCGCGTGTGAGCGCGTCGATATCCACCGCTATCGCCTGTAAAATTCGCGCGTCCGGGGACGAACTGCCCTGCAACAGCAGCGGCGCTATCAGCCATTCGTGGCGAGTGAGCGCGTCATCGCTGTCAAGCATCGCGCCCATGCCGTTCGCCAGCTGGTAGCGGCCATCGATGCCCCTCCTGCGTGCGATGCGATCCGGGAAAGCCTGCGCCAGCAGGCCGGGGATCAGATCGCTGTCCAGCGCTCCGCCACGGCGGTTCAGGCGCTGACAAAGACGCTGGGCGCGCTGCTGCCAGTTGGGCTGATTGCGCGAAAAGGCCGAGGCCAAATCGCTGCTCCCGCCGCGCGGAGGTTCTTCCAGAATCGCCGCCAGCTTCGCGGCAGTGGCGATTTCATCATCCTCTTTTGCCGCCACCAGCATCGCCGCCAGACGCGGTTCGTTGCCAAGGGTCGCCATTTTCTGGCCGCGAGGTGTCAGGCGTTCATTCTCAAGCGCACCAAGCTGAGTAAGCAGCCTGCGCGCCGCCGCCAGATTCACCGCAGGCGGCTGATCGAGCCAGGTCAGTTGACTCGGTTCCGGGCAGCCCCATTGCAACAGCTCCAGCAGCAGGCCGGAGAGATCGCTTTGCAGAATTTCCGGCGTGCTCTGCGTCGCCGCACGTTCTGCCTGTTCGGCGCTGGTCAGGTGCAGACAAATCCCCGGCTCCAGGCGTCCGGCGCGGCCAGCGCGCTGGGTCATGGATGCCTGGCTAATACGCTGCGTGAGCAGGCGGGTCAGGCCGGTGCGCGGATCGAAGCTCGCCACCCTCTCCTGCGCCGTATCGACCACCAGACGAATGCCCTCGATCGTTAAACTGGTTTCGGCAATGTTGGTCGCCAGCACCACCTTCCGCTGCCCGGCAGGTGCCGGAAGGATCGCTTTACGCTGTTCGGTCAGCGACAGCGCGCCATACAGCGGGCAGAGCAGCACATCGCTGCCAACGCGTGACGCCAGTTTCTCCTGCACGCGCTGAATTTCGCCGACGCCCGGTAAAAAGAGCAGCAGAGAGCCAGACTCGTGGCGCAACAGCTCTGCGGTAGCGATAGCGACCGCCTCATCAAAGCGCTGATTCGCCGACAGCGACTGGTAGCGGCGATCGACGGGAAATGCCCGCCCTTCGGATGCGATCACCGGTGCATCGGGAAGGATCTGTTGCAGACGTGGGTTGTCGAGCGTCGCCGACATCAGCAGCAGCCTGAGATCGTCGCGCAGCCCGTGCTGAACATCGAGCAGCAGCGCCAGCGCCAGATCGGCCTGCAGGCTGCGTTCGTGGAATTCATCGAGGATCACCAGCCCCACGCCGTTCAGTTCCGGATCGTTTTGCAGCATTCGGGTGAGAATGCCCTCCGTCACCACTTCGAGGCGCGTCGCGGGGCCGACGCAAGTTTCGGCGCGCATGCGGTAGCCGATCGTTTCGCCCGGCTTTTCATTCAGCAGTTCGGCGAGGCGTTGTGCCACGTTGCGGGCCGCCAGTCGGCGCGGCTCCAGCAGAAGAATTTTTCCGGGAATATTCCCCTCTTTGAGGATCTGCAGCGGCAACCAGGTCGATTTACCGGCGCCCGTGGGTGCATTCAGCAGGATCTGAGGGGCATGTTGTAACGCGGCAAGTAGCTCGGGAAGTACGGCGGCGACCGGCAATGAGGACACGAACAGCTCCAGAGGGTTAACATTAGACGGCGGACATTGTAGCATCGGCGCATATCATTACCGAGCCCCCCTATGTCTGATTCAAAACGACTGTTTTTCGCCATTGAGCCACCGGCCACTGTTCAGCGGCAAATCGTCCGCTGGCGCGCGGCGAATTTTCCGGCCGAAGCGGGCCGCCCGGTTGCGGCCGCCAATTTACACCTGACGCTGGCGTTTCTCGGCGAGGTCAGCGCAGAAAAGCAGCAGGCGCTGTCGGCGATGGCCGGGCGGATCCGCCAGCCGGGTTTTACCCTCAATCTGGACGACGCCGGGCAGTGGCTGCGCTCTCGCGTCGTGTGGCTCGGGACGCGTCAGCCGCCGCGCGGGTTGTTGCAGCTGGCGAATCTGCTGCGCGCCCAGGCTGCTCGCAGTGGCTGCTATCAAAGCCCGCAGCCCTTTCACCCGCACCTCACCCTGCTGCGTAATACCGCGCATGCGGTTGCCATTCCCGCCCCAGGCTTTAGCTGGGCCTTTCCGGTAACCGAATTTGTCCTCTACGAATCCGTATTCCATCAGGGACGCACCCGCTATACGCCGCTGACGCGCTGGACGTTAAGCGAATAATCAAGGACTCACGATGAAGTTTAGCCCTGCCTTACAGCAAGCCACCCTGATTCAGCGCTACAAGCGCTTTCTGGCCGACGTGATCACCCCCGAGGGCGAGCATCTCACGTTGCACTGCCCGAACACCGGTGCGATGACGGGCTGCGCCACGCCGGGCGATACGGTCTGGTACTCCACCTCTGCCAATCTTAAGCGTAAATATGCGCATACCTGGGAAATCACCGAGACCCAGCAAGGGGCCTTTATCTGCGTGAATACCCAGCGCGCCAACCCGCTGGTGAAAGAGGCCATCGACGCCGGGCTGATTCCAGAGCTTATGGGCTACAGCACGCTGAAAGGCGAAGTGAAATATGGCGAGGAAGGCAGCAGAATTGACTTCATGCTACAGGCGGATGACCGCCCTGAGTGCTATATTGAAGTCAAATCAGTGACGTTAGCAGACAGGGATAATGGCTACTTTCCGGATGCGGTGACGCTACGCGGCCAAAAGCATCTGCGAGAGCTAATGAGTGTTGCGGCGGCGGGCAAGCGCGCCGTATTGCTGTTTGCCGTGTTGCATTCAGCGATTGAACGATTCTCACCCGCCCGCCACATTGACCCAAAGTACGCACAATTGTTGAATGAGGCACAAAAGCAGGGGGTAGAAGTTTTCGCTTATAAAGCGGAACTTTCTGCCGATAATATGACTCTGAAGTCGACGCTCCCCGTTGTGTTATAAGGGGTTAGAAGATGACGATTTGGTGTTCTGGCCGCGTGCGCAAATACGCTTTTCCTCACAGGCTTGTCAAGTGTTACGTTTAGATAATTGCCTTACGGAAAAGCATCTGCTATTTATAGCGACCTGATTTTTCCCCCACACGGGGATCGATAGTGCGTGTTAAGGAGAAGCAACATGCAAGAAGGGCAAAACCGTAAAACATCGTCCCTGAGTATTCTCGCCATCGCTGGGGTGGAGCCGTACCAAGAGAAACCGGGCGAAGAGTATATGAACGAAGCCCAGCTGTCTCACTTCAAGCGTATTCTTGAAGCATGGCGTAATCAACTTAGGGATGAAGTCGATCGCACTGTTACCCATATGCAAGACGAAGCAGCAAACTTCCCGGACCCGGTAGACCGTGCCGCTCAGGAAGAAGAGTTCAGCCTCGAACTGCGTAACCGTGACCGCGAACGCAAACTCATCAAAAAGATTGAGAAAACGCTGAAGAAGGTCGAGGACGAAGATTTCGGATACTGCGAGTCCTGCGGTGTGGAAATTGGCATTCGTCGCCTGGAAGCGCGTCCGACTGCCGATCTGTGCATCGACTGCAAAACGCTGGCTGAAATCCGCGAAAAACAGATGGCAGGTTAATTCCTGTTCTGTCGTAACGATCATAAAGGCGGGAGTCACTCCCGCCTTGTGACTTTTTGTCTGCTGTGACTATGCCTCAATCCGACTATATCGGGCGCTTTGCGCCATCTCCCTCTGGTGAGCTGCACTTTGGTTCGCTCATCGCCGCTCTCGGCAGCTACCTGCAAGCGCGTTCTCAGCACGGCCTCTGGCGCGTGCGTATCGAAGATATTGATCCCCCTCGTGAAGTTCCCGGTGCAGCAGAAACCATCCTGCGTCAGCTGGAACATTACGGTTTGAACTGGGACGGAGAGGTATTGTGGCAGTCAAACCGCCACGAGGCTTACCGCGAACAGCTGGCGTGGCTGTATGAGCAAGGGCTGTCTTATTACTGCACCTGCACCCGTGCGCGTATTCAGCAGGCAGGCGGCGTCTATGACGGCCATTGCCGAACCCTGAATAACGGGCCAGAGAATGCGGCGGTGCGTCTGCTTCAGCATCATCCGGTCACCCGCTTTAAGGATTTACTGCTCGGCGAAATTAACGCCGATGAGCGTCTGGCGCGTGAAGATTTTATTATTCATCGTCGCGATGGCTTATTTGCTTATAATCTTGCTGTGGTGGTGGACGATCATTTCCAGGGCGTGACAGAAATTGTGCGCGGCGCAGATTTGATTGAACCGACGGTGCGACAAATTTCGCTCTACCAGCAGTTAGGCTGGAAGGTTCCGGACTATATTCATTTGCCGCTGGCGCTGAATGAACACGGGAATAAACTTTCCAAGCAGAATCACGCGCCCGCGCTGCCTGACGGGGATCCGCGCCCCGTTTTAATCGACGCATTACGATTTCTAAACCAAAATGTGAACAATGAATGGCAGGATTTATCCGTTGATGAATTGCTGAAAAAAGCCGTCGAGGGCTGGTCGCTCTCTGCCGTGCCAAAAATCCAGCATTCTCAAATGCGTCTCGCTGAGCTATGATTAGCCGCTTTTTACACGAAGCATCTCCGCTGTATCAAGGCGGCAACTGAGTGAATCACCGCGAGTTTACGCATGTAAACGGCCCGTGAGAGCGAAGGCAGCCAACGCAGAGGCAGCATAAAAGATGACGTGTAATTTTTTGTCCAATATATGAAACACACTACCGAGGTGTACTATTTTTACTCGAGTCGCTAATTTTTGCCGTAAGGTGCTAAGCCGCGATGAGAGCGTAGCGAATGACGCTATTGCTCAATCCCATATGTCGGTTATTCAGCGTGAGCAGCACACTATTTCCCGCAAAGATATCAGTGAAAATGCCCTCAAGGTGCTCTATCGTCTGAATAAAGCAGGCTACGAGGCCTATCTCGTGGGCGGCGGGGTTCGCGATTTACTGCTTGGCAAAAAACCAAAAGATTTTGATGTGACGACCAGCGCCACACCGGAACAGGTGCGTAAATTATTCCGCAACTGTCGTCTGGTAGGCCGTCGTTTCCGTCTTGCACACGTGATGTTTGGTCCGGAAATTATCGAAGTGGCAACCTTCCGTGGCCACCACGAAGCCGGCGCACCAACCGATCGCACGACCTCTCAGCGTGGCCAGAATGGCATGCTGCTGCGTGACAACATCTTTGGTTCCATCGAAGAAGATGCCCAGCGTCGCGATTTCACCATCAACAGCCTTTACTACAGCGTGGCCGATTTCACGGTGCGTGATTTCGTGGGCGGCGTACAGGACCTGAAAGAGGGCGTGATTCGCCTGATTGGCAATCCTGAAACTCGCTACCGCGAAGATCCGGTGCGCATGCTGCGCGCCGTGCGCTTCGCCGCCAAGCTGAATATGCAGATAAGCCCAGAGACCGCCGAGCCGATCCCGCGTCTGGCAACGCTTATCAACGACGTGCCACCGGCGCGTCTGTTCGAAGAAGCGCTGAAAATGCTGCAAGCCGGTTATGGGTATGAAACCTATAAACTGCTGCGCGAAAACAGCCTCTTCCAGCCGCTGTTCCCGACTATCGTGCGCTACTTCACCGAAAGCGGTGACAGCCCGATGGAGCGCATTATCGCTCAGGTGCTGAAAAACACTGACACCCGCATTCATAACGATATGCGTGTGAACCCGGCGTTCCTGTTCGCGGCAATGTTCTGGTATCCACTGCTCGAAACTGCGCAGAAAATTGCTCAGGAAAGCGGCCTGGCCTATTACGATGCCTTTGCGCTGGCCGCCAACGACGTGCTGGACGAAGCCTGCCGTACGCTGGCAATTCCTAAGCGCATCACCACGCTGGTTCGCGATATCTGGCAGCTGCAATTACGCATGTCTCGCCGTCAGGGCAAACGCGCGTGGAAGCTGATGGAACATCCGAAATTCCGCGCGGCTTACGATCTGCTGGCGCTGCGCGCTGAGATCGAGAATAACAAAGAGCTGCAAAGTCTGGCCCAGTGGTGGGGCGAGTTCCAGGTTTCCGCTCCGCCGGAACAGAAAGGAATGCTCACCAATCTGGATGAAGAGCCAGAACCGCGTCGCCGTCATCGTCGCCCACGCAAGCGCGCCCCGCGCCGCGAAGGCAGCGCATGACCCTCGCGTATATCGCCATCGGCAGCAATCTGGCCTCTCCTCTGGAGCAGGTTAATGCTGCCGTTCAGGCGTTAGGCGAGATCCCGCAGAGCCGCCTCGTGAAGGTTTCTGCGTTTTATCGCACGCCGCCGCTCGGACCGCAGGATCAGCCTGATTACCTGAACGCCGCCGTGGTGCTTGAAACATCCCTCGATGCCGAAACCTTGCTGGATAACACCCAGCGTATTGAGCTTCAGCAGGGCCGCCAGCGTAAAGCAGAACGCTGGGGACCGCGCACGCTGGATCTCGATATCATGCTGTTCGGTGATGAAGTCATTAATACGGAACGCCTGACGGTGCCGCATTACGACATGAAAAATCGCGGTTTTATGCTCTGGCCGCTTTGGGAAGTCGCCCCTGAATTAACCTTCCCCAACGGCGAATCGCTGCAGGCGATTTTGCAGCAGCTCAACGCCGAAAAACCCGCCCTCTGGTAATCCCGTTTTTTTGCTGATAACCCCTAAAATAATTGGTGTTAATCGGTTGCCTAAAATCATTGTTCCCCCGAATGTTACTGTTAGAATGCGCAAAGATTCGTTTTGGGCTATCAGGAAACATTATGAAACCAACCACCATCGCCTTATTGCAGAAATGCAAACAGGAAAAAAAACGCTTCGCCACGATCACCGCCTATGACTACAGCTTCGCGAAGCTGTTTGCCGACGAAGGCATTAAGGTCATGCTGGTCGGCGACTCGTTAGGGATGACGGTACAAGGACATGATTCCACCCTGCCAGTGACGGTAGAAGATATTGCTTACCATACCCGCGCCGTTCGTCGCGGTGCCCCAGAGTGCCTGCTGCTTTCCGACCTGCCTTTCATGGCCTACGCCACGCCAGAACAAGCCTTCGAAAATGCCGCCTCCGTGATGCGCGCAGGCGCCAATATGGTGAAAATCGAAGGCGGAGCCTGGCTGGTCGACACCGTGAGAAAACTGACCGAGCGCGCGGTGCCGGTTTGCGGACATCTCGGTTTAACGCCGCAGTCGGTAAATATCTTCGGCGGATATAAAGTTCAGGGGCGCGGCGAAGCAGGACAAACGCTGCTGGACGACGCGCTGGCGCTGGAAGCCGCCGGTGCGCAGCTGTTGGTGCTGGAGTGTGTGCCCGTTGAACTGGCCAAACGCGTCACCGAAGCGCTCTCAATCCCCGTGATTGGCATTGGCGCAGGCAACGTGACCGACGGGCAAATCCTGGTGATGCACGACGCTTTCGGCATCACCGGCGGCCACATTCCTAAATTTGCGAAGAATTTCCTAAGCACCGCGGGCGACATGCGCGCTGCGGTCAGGCAGTATATTGCCGACGTCGAATCCGGTGTTTACCCGGCTGAAGAACACAGTTTCCATTAAGGAGTCTCATTGTGCTAATCATTGAAACCTTGCCACTGCTGCGTCAGCACATTCGCCGCCTGCGTCAGGAGGGTAAACGTATCGCCCTGGTCCCGACCATGGGCAATCTGCATGATGGCCACATGAAACTGGTCGACGAAGCGAAAGCCCGCGCCGATGTCGTCGTGGTGACGATTTTCGTTAACCCGATGCAGTTCGATCGTGCCGACGATCTGGCGCGCTATCCGCGCACGCTGCAGGAAGATTGTGAAAAGCTCAAAAAACACCATGTGGATTTCGTCTTTTCACCCACGCCTGACGATATTTATCCGCAGGGCACCGAAGGGGCGACCTTCGTCGATGTGCCGGGCATTTCGACCATGCTCGAAGGAGCCAGCCGTCCGGGGCATTTCCGCGGCGTTTCGACCATCGTCAGCAAGCTCTTCAACCTGGTGCAGCCGGATATCGCCTGCTTTGGCGAGAAGGATTTCCAGCAGTTGGCCCTGATCCGCAAAATGGTCGCAGACATGGGCTACGACATTGAGATCGTCGGCGTGCCGATTGTGCGCGCCAAAGACGGTCTGGCACTCAGCTCACGCAACGGGTATCTGACCGCTGACCAGCGCAAAATCGCGCCGGCGCTGAGCAAAGTGATGAACGCGATGGCGGAGAAGCTGGAAGCTAACGAACTGACGGCGGAAGAAATTATCGCTATCGCAGAACAGGAGCTGAACGAAAAAGGGCTGCGTGCCGACGACGTTCAAATCCGCGATGCGGACACGCTGCTGGCGCTTTCAGACACCAGCAAACGCGCGGTGATTCTGGTGGCCGCATGGCTGGGTCAGGCGCGCCTGATCGACAACAAAGTGGTTGAGCTGACGCAGTAGACAGCGACTAAAAATCGGGCAATACTGCGCTAATATTTGCCTGGGGAATGTTTCCCCCCACCCTGCCCTCTCCAGCCGGAGAGGGACTGCATGAAGAGTAAAGGTAACGTTATGATTCGCACAATGCTGCAAGGTAAGCTTCACCGCGTCAAAGTGACGCAGGCAGACCTGCATTACGAAGGTTCCTGCGCGATTGACCAGGATTTCCTTGAGGCGGCGGGTATTCTCGAATACGAAGCCATTGATATTTACAACGTAACCAACGGCAAACGCTTCTCTACCTATGCGATTGCCGGTGAGCGCGGCTCAAAAATCATCTCCGTCAACGGCGCGGCGGCACACTGTGCTGACGTGGGTGATATCCTGATTATCGCCACCTACGTCACCATGCCGGACGAACAGGCGCGCAGCTGGCAGCCTAAAGTGGCCTATTTTGACGGCGACAACGAGATGAAACGTACCGCGAAAGCCGTACCGGTACAGGTTGCCTGATGTTACCCCTGCGGCTGATTGCTGATCAGCCGCGACATTGTCTCCAGCGAATCCGTTCTTAAGATATACAGGCGTTTCAGTAAGAACGGATTATCTCCCGGTTTCACCTTCCCTTTTACCGTCGTCACCGCCAGATGAAAACCGGCGTCGTTCGCCGCTTTCACCGCTTTGTCATCGTAACCGCCGAACGGATACGAGAGATAGAGCACGCGCGGGTTGAACTGTGCCAGCGAGCGCCGCGAGCGTTCAAAATCAAACAGAATGACGTGGTAGCTACGGCTCAGCAAAATAGGATGTTTATTGCCATCGACGCGGTGCAGGAAGTGGGTGTGCGACTGGATATCAAACACATCCTGAATCTCTTTCAGCTCCGACACGCTCATAAACTGCAGTGATTTCGGGTCCCACTTCTGCGGATGGCCTTTGATTCGCGACGAGATGATAAATGCCGTCGCCTTAAAGCCGTACTGCTTCAGAATCGGCCACGCGTAGCGGTTGACCGACTTCAGACCGTCGTCAAAGGTAATCACCACCGCGCGGGCCGGCAGGTTCATTTTATTGCGCACGTAACCTTCCAGCTGATAGAGCGTCAGCGTGGTGTAACCCTGATCGCGCAGCCAGGTCATTTGGTTGTTAAAGGCGCGCACGCTGGTGGTCGTGGAGGTGTGGCGGAAACGGGTGTTCTCTTCATCGCGCAAAATATGGTGATAGGTGATCACCGGAATGCCGCTGTCTTCCTGCGCATCCAGGCTGCTGATCCACGCCAGACGGTTGCCCATGCGGATTTGAAACCAGGTCTGGTTGAGTCTGTCTTTCAGCTTGCTGAGAATGGGATAGCGCAGGTTTGAACTCAGCGTACCAAACGGGGCGCTGCCGCTGTTGGGTGCGTTATACACCGGGGTGTCTTTCCAGGTGATCAGATTCTGGTTACTGAGCGGCTTATTGAGATCGCCCAGACTGTCCTGTACGCGCTGTTTCCCCTGCACCTTTTCCAGATGGCCTTTGTCGATAAACCCGGTGCCAAAGCCGAAGCGAAATTCGTAGTAGTCTGCCGCCGTAGGAACGACCGCAAGAATCTGCCCCGCGCGCACATTGCCGACGTTAACAACCTCGTTGCCCACCTGCGCCCAGATCGCCGCATCTTCAGTGGTTTGCATATATTGAGCGGGTAAGCCCTGTTGGCTTAATAAACTGGCAGAGACGCCGCCGGAGACCAGCAGCAACAGAAGGGAAAAAACGCGTATAAACATGGGATTATTATCGACACTAAAAATCAGTCGCCATTGTAGCAAAAGCGACATCAATACCAATGTTTAATTCTTATACAGATCGTGGAGCAGGACAAAAGGCGGGTTTTTCTGCTGCTGATGCCAGAGGCTACTGACGCCGGGGATCTCCTGCCCGACCAGCGTATCGCGGAACTCCGCGCTGCTCAGCGTTTCGCGCAGCGGATACATCATCTCCAGCAATGCGTAGTTAATCCCGGAAATCACTTCACAGTTTTCATGCTTGTGACTCAACAACGCGGCGGCGCGATACGGCGCAGCGCCCGATTTGTCGGTCATAAAAATGACGCCCTCACCGGTATCCGTCTCATGCAGCGCATCGCACATCATACGGCTTAGCATGTTGGTGCTCAGCCCGCGCCAGTAGTTCACCGCCCGGCACTGAGGCAGCGGACCCAATTTTTTTTCCAGGCGATCGATCATTGCCTGGGCATCGTCATCATGACAGGTAATCACCCAACCCAACATAGCGTCTCTCCTTTAGGGGAAAGTAGTTTAGCGGAGTGAAGATTAATTTATGGTGATAACTATCAAAGAAAATGCCCCGGCAGGCAGAGTGCTGCCGGGGATGCGGCTTAGCTGCGCAATCCACGTCCGCGCTGAATCAGATACCAGCACAGAATATAGAAAGCGATGATGAAGACGGCGAGGACGATAACGGTGGTAAACAGCGGCACGTCAGTAATGCCGAGGAAGCCAAAGCGGAAGCCGCTGATCATGTAGACAATCGGGTTCAGGTGCGACAGCGCCTGCCAGAACGGTGGCAGCAGCGTCAGGGAGTAGAACACCCCACCGAGATAGGTCAACGGCGTCAGAACAAAGGTCGGGATCAGGCTGATGTCATCGAAAGTGGTCGCAAACACCGCGTTCAACAGGCCTGCCAGCGAGAACAGGATCGCGGTCATCAGCAGGGTCAGCGCCACGAACATCCATGAATGCACCTGGAACGGGACAAAGAACAGCGAAATAGCCGTCACCAGAATCCCTACCGCCAGCCCGCGCGCCACGCCGCCGCCCACATAACCGGCGATGATGACGTGCGTTGGCACCGGGGCCACCAGCAGCTCTTCAATGTTACGCTGGAACTTCGCGCTGAAAAACGACGACGCCACGTTGGCGTAGGCGTTGGTGATCACCGCCATCATGATCAGGCCCGGCACGATAAACTGCATATAGGTAAAGCCATGCATTTCACCAATACGGGAGCCAATCAGATTCCCGAAGATGATGAAATAGAGCGTCATGGTGATCACCGGCGGCACCAGGGTTTGCACCCAAATGCGCATAAAGCGGTTAATCTCTTTGGCCCAGATACTTTTTAGCGCCACCCAGTAAAGATGCATCATGCCTGCTCTCCTTGTTTATCCTGGACCAGCGAGACAAACAGTTCTTCCAGTCGGTTAGCTTTGTTACGCATACTTAATACCTGAATGCCCTGCGCGCTCAGCTGCGCAAAGACGCTGTTAATGCCCTGCTCGCGTAGGACTTCCACTTCCAGCGTCGACGTGTCCACCAGACGATACTGATAGCCCTCCAGCTTCGGCAGCGGGCTTTTGGCCGCCAGATCGAGGATAAAGGTTTCGGACTTCAGCTTGGACAGCAGATTCTTCATAGAGGTGTTTTCCACCAGCTCGCCGCGCTGAATGATGCCGATATTGCGGCACAGCATTTCAGCTTCTTCGAGGTAGTGGGTGGTCAGAATGATGGTGGTGCCTTTGTCGTTCAAATCCTTCAGGAAACCCCACATCGAGCGGCGAAGTTCAATATCCACGCCCGCCGTTGGCTCATCAAGGATCAGCAGTTTTGGTTCGTGCATCAGGGCGCGGGCGATCATCAGACGGCGCTTCATCCCGCCGGAGAGCATACGCGCACGTTCGCCGCGTTTTTCCCACAGATCGAGCTGTTTGAGGTACTTTTCGCTGCGCTCGATGGCGTCCTGACGTTCTACGCCGTAGTAACCCGCCTGATTCACCACAATTTGCTGCACGGTTTCAAACGGGTTGAAGTTAAATTCCTGCGGCACCAGCCCCAGCTGACGTTTGGCATTGACCACATCTTTTTCGAGATCGTAGCCAAACACCGCGACGCTGCCCGAAGACTTGTTCACCAGCGAGCTGATGATGCCGATGGTCGTGGATTTCCCCGCGCCATTCGGCCCCAGCAGGGCGTAGAAATCCCCCGCTTCGACCTGCAAATCAATTCCGCGCAGCGCCTGAACGCCGCCCGGATAGACTTTTTTAAGCTGCTTAAGCTCAAGTGCGATAGTCATGAATTAAACTTACCTATAGTTCTGACACACGTTGTGTGGTTTCAATAAAAGTCGAGTTACCCTATATTAGCGCAACGCTATTACTCGGTTACAGGTCGTTAACCTCTATGAATGACATAGATACACTCATCAGCAACAATGCACTATGGTCAAAAATGCTGGTAGAAGAGGACCCGGGATTTTTTGAGAAGCTGGCGAAGGCGCAGAATCCACGTTTTTTATGGATTGGATGCTCTGACAGCCGCGTCCCGGCGGAACGCCTGACAGGCCTTGATTCGGGTGAACTGTTCGTTCACCGTAACGTCGCAAACCTGGTCATTCACACCGATCTCAATTGTCTTTCCGTCGTGCAGTACGCGGTTGATGTGCTGGAAGTTGAGCACATTATTATCTGCGGCCATTACGGCTGCGGTGGTGTGCAGGCGGCGGTCGAAAACCCGGAGTTGGGGCTGATCGACAACTGGCTGCTGCATATTCGCGATATCTGGTTCAAACATAGCTCACTGCTGGGCGAAATGCCGCAGGAGCGTCGCCTCGACACCCTGTGCGAGCTTAATGTGATGGAGCAGGTCTATAACCTTGGCCACTCCACCATCATGCAGTCAGCATGGAAGCGCGGGCAGAAAGTCTCCGTTCACGGCTGGGCGTACGGTATCCATGATGGATTGCTGCGCAATCTGGAAGTGACCGCCACCAATCGCGAAACCCTGGAGCAGCGCTACCGTTCCGGGATTGCCAACCTGAAGCTCAAGCACGTTAACCACAAATAACCTGCAAAAAAGCCGGGCGGCGGCTTCGCCTTACCCGGCCTTGAGATGTGCCGTTCACGCTTTACAGGCCCGGAAAGCACAGTGCTTCCGGGCTAGACCGCTGAGATTACTCGTCCAGCAGTACCACTTTCCCGACATACGGCAGATGGCGATAACGCTGTGCGTAATCGATGCCGTAGCCCACCACGAACTCATCCGGAATCGAGAAACCAACAAATTCAACCGGGACGTCAACTTCACGGCGAGTCGGTTTATCGAGCAGGGTGCAGATCGCCAGGGATTTCGGGCCGCGCAGGCTCAGGATCTCGCGCACTTTAGAGAGCGTGTTACCGGAGTCGATAATATCCTCTACGATTAACACATCCTTGCCGCGAATATCTTCATCCAGATCTTTCAGGATTTTCACGTCACGAGTGGTCGACATACCGCTGCCGTAGCTGGACGCGGTCATGAAATCCACTTCATGGGACACCTGAACTTCACGGCACAGGTCTGCCATGAACATGAATGAACCGCGCAGCAGACCCACCAGCACCATATCGCTGCCGCTGTCCTGATAACGTTCGGTGATTTGACGACCCAGTTCGGCGATACGCGCTTTGATCTCCGCTTCCGGGATCATCACTTCAACACTATGTTTCATATTACTAACCGTATGATTTAAAACCAATCTATCACTGCGGATGCAGATACGTCCGGCAATGATTCACAAGTACGGCAGTATACCAGCAAATGGATTCGCCTGGCGCATGAGTTACAAAAAGCTCATTTTGTGATTCCGATCACACTTGTTAATACCTATAATTAATTGCTATCAAATAATTAACAAACTACAGAGTACTTTTCTATGGCTGAAATAAAATCTCAACAGCCGCGTCTACTGGTAACGTTAACAGCCGCTTTTGCCGCATTCTGCGCGCTGTATCTGTTAATCGGTGGCGTATGGCTGGTCGCGCTTGGCGGCTCCTGGTACTACCCGATTGCGGGCCTGGTCATGATTGCTGTGACCGTCCTGCTTTTGCGGCGTAAACGTTCCGCGCTGTGGCTTTACGCAGCACTTCTGCTCGCAACGATGATCTGGGGTGTCTGGGAGGTCGGCTTCGATTTCTGGGCGCTCACGCCGCGTAGCGACATTCTCGTCTTCTTTGGTATCTGGCTGATCTTGCCCTTCGTCTGGCGTCGCCTGCTGGTGCCGTCCAGCGGTGCGGTTGCGGCACTGGTCGTGGCGTTGCTCATCACCGGTGGCATTCTGACCTGGGCCGGATTTAACGATCCGCAGGAAGTGAAAGGTACCCTGAGTGCCGATTCCACGCCTGCCGCCGCTATTTCTCAGGTGGCTGACGGCGACTGGCCGGCGTATGGGCGCAATCAGGAAGGACAACGTTACTCGCCGCTGAAGCAAATCAACGCCGATAACGTGAAAAACCTGAAAGAAGCCTGGACGTTCCGTACCGGCGATCTGAAGCAGCCGAACGATCCGGGTGAGCTGACTAACGAAGTCACCCCAATCAAAGTGGGCGACATGCTGTACCTGTGTACCGCTCACCAGCGTCTGTTCGCGCTGGATGCGTCGACCGGTAAGGAAAAATGGCACTTTGATCCGCAGCTGAACACCAACACCTCCTTCCAGCACGTGACCTGTCGTGGCGTCTCTTACCACGAAGCGCGCGCGGACAACGCCAGCCCGGAAGTGGTGGCTGACTGTCCTCGCCGTATCATGCTGCCGGTGAACGATGGCCGTCTGTTTGCGATCAACGCCGAAACCGGCAAGCTGTGCGAAACCTTTGCCAACAAAGGTATCCTCAACCTGCAGACCAATATGCCGGATACCACGCCGGGCCTGTATGAGCCGACGTCACCGCCGATCATCACCGATAAAACCATCGTCATTGCCGGTTCTGTCACGGATAACTTCTCTACTCGTGAAACCTCTGGTGTGATTCGTGGTTTCGACGTGAACACCGGCAAACTGCTGTGGGCCTTCGATCCGGGCGCGAAAGATCCTAACGCCATCCCGTCGGATGAACACACCTTCACCTTTAACTCACCGAACTCCTGGGCACCGGCAGCGTATGACGCGAAGCTGGATCTGGTTTATCTGCCGATGGGCGTGACCACGCCGGATATATGGGGCGGGAACCGCACGCCAGAGCAGGAGCGTTACGCGAGCGCCATCGTGGCGCTGAACGCAACGACCGGGAAACTGGCCTGGAGCTATCAAACCGTTCACCACGATCTATGGGATATGGATATGCCGTCCCAGCCAACGCTGGCCGACATTACCGTCAACGGGAAAACTGTTCCGGTCATCTACGCGCCAGCGAAAACCGGCAACATCTTCGTGCTCGACCGTTCTAACGGCAAACTGGTGGTTCCGGCTCCGGAGAAACCGGTACCGCAGGGCGCAGCGAAAGGCGACTACGTTTCGAAAACGCAGCCGTTCTCTGACCTGAGCTTCCGTCCGAAGAAAGATCTGACCGGTGCGGACATGTGGGGCGCCACGATGTTCGATCAGCTGGTGTGCCGCGTGATGTTCCATCAGCTGCGCTATGAAGGCATCTTCACCCCGCCGTCTGAGCAGGGCACGCTGGTGTTCCCGGGTAACCTGGGGATGTTTGAATGGGGCGGTATCTCGGTCGATCCAAACCGTCAGGTGGCGATTGCCAACCCGATGGCGCTGCCGTTTGTCTCGAAGCTGATCCCGCGCGGTCCTGGTAACCCGATGGAGCAGCCGAAAGACGCGAAAGGCAGCGGTACTGAAGCCGGTATTCAGCCGCAGTACGGCGTGCCGTATGGCGTTACGCTGAACCCGTTCCTCTCTCCGTTTGGCCTGCCGTGTAAACAGCCTGCCTGGGGTTACATCTCCGCGCTGGATCTGAAAACGAACCAGGTGGTATGGAAAAAACGTATTGGTACGCCACAGGACAGTATGCCGTTCCCGATGCCGGTTCCTGTTCCGTTCAATATGGGTATGCCGATGCTCGGCGGCCCGATCTCTACTGCCGGTAACGTCCTGTTCATCGCGGCAACCGCAGATAACTACCTGCGCGCGTACAACATGACTAACGGTGAGAAACTGTGGCAAGGCCGTCTGCCGGCCGGTGGACAAGCCACACCGATGACCTACGAAGCGAATGGCAAGCAGTACGTTGTCATCTCCGCGGGCGGTCACGGGTCATTTGGCACGAAGATGGGCGACTATATTGTCGCGTATGCGTTGCCGGATGATGTGAAGTAGATGTGAGTGAAATGCAAAACGGCAGCCTTCGGGTTGCCGTTTTTAGAACTCTGGCCGGGTAAGGCGAAACGCCGCCCGGCTTTTTTACACCGTAAACCCTAGCATCATCCCCGTATCTTCATGTTCGAGCAGATGGCAGTGGGCCATATAGGCAAACTCCTTCGGCGCCTCATGCTCAAACTTCACCAGTACTTCGCTGATTCCGCCCTCCACCCGCACCGTATCTTTCCAGCCCGTTCGATGTGCCGCAGGCGCTTTGCCGTTCTCGGACACAATGCGGAACTGCGTGCCGTGAATGTGGAACGGATGCAGCATCATGTCGCCCTCGCCTGAAATCACCCAGCGTTCGTACTGGCCCTTACTGGCCGCAAACATCGGGGTGTTCATATCAAAGGCCTGGCCGTTGATACGGTTGGCGTTATGGAAATCAAACCCTTTCCCGCCGCCGTGATTCATATGGCCCATGTTGCCCATCTTGCCGTGGTCCATATTCATATGCCCCATCGACTGGCCGTGGTGCATGCCCGCCATCGCCTGATCGCCATATTTGTTCATCAATGCCTGCATGCCCATCATGTCGAGCATGGGGTCCATCGACAGCTGGAGTTTGCGCTGGGTTAATCCGTCGAGGGACGGCAGCGCAGGCATGGCCGCCAGCGTATCCGGCAGCGTACCGGAGGCCGTCACCCGCAGCGGCTGAATGCGCAGCACCGGATGCGGCTTATCGAACGGCGCAACGGCCATCCCCATCTGACTCACCGGGAGGGTAATGAGGTCAAACGATTTCCCGTCGCTGATATCCACCAGCACTTCAAAACGCTCGCCCATCAGCATCGGCAGTTCGCTGACTTTCACCGGCTCAGCCAGCAGCCCGCCGTCGCTCGCCACCACGTACATTGGACGCTGGTCGCTGGTGGCAAAGTTATGGGAGCGCGCGTTACAGCCGTTGAGCAGGCGCAGGCGCAGCCAGCCTCGTGGCGCTGAATGCTGCGGATAAATCGCCCCGTTGGTCAGGAGCGTATCGCCAAACCAGCCGACGGCGGCGCTCATCACGTCGAGCTGATAGTCAATCTGCCCCTCAGCGGTAAATTTCTTGTCCTGTACGATCACCGGCACATCGTCGATGCCCCACTGTTTTGGCAGACGCAGCATCCGGCTTTCGTCGTCTTCAATGAGCACCAGTCCCGCCAGCCCCATCGCCACTTGATGCCCGGTTTTGCCGTGCTGATGGGGATGGAACCAGCAGGTCGCTGCGTGCTGGTCCGGGGTAAAGGTCACCGTGCGCTCACCGCCCGCTTTGATCACCCCCTGCGGGCCACCGTCGACCTCGCCGGGAACCTCCAGGCCATGCCAGTGCAACGTCGTCTCTTCCGCAAGGGTATTATGAATATTCACCGTCACCGGTTTGCCCCGGGAAAGCTGAAGCGCCGGACCGAGCAAATTACCGTTATATCCCCATGTGGTGGCCTGATGCGCGCCAAAGGTCGATTTTCCCGACTGAACGATTAACTGGATGCGACTGCGGGCGTCGGCAGTCAGTAAATCAGGGATGGGGAGGGTGGGTCTGTCGGTGGCGAATGCGGCGCGGCTCCATAAAGGTAACGCGCTGGCAGCCCCCAGTACGGCTGAATATTTCAAAAAATCACGACGTTGCATGTTCATTCCTTTTTTCCGTGCAGGCGATATTTTGAGCTTAAACCCTCCCCTTGGGAGAAGGTCAAGTAAAGCGGCAATAATAAAGGTCGTCGCGCTGGTATCAAGTATGCTAACGTTTAATTTCCGTGACGCAGTGGTAAAAGCAATGAAGACGTTTTTCAGGACAATTTTGTTCGCCAGCCTGGTGGCGATGAGTGCGAACAGTTATGCGCTGAGTGAAAACGAAGCGGAAGATATGGCCGATCTGACGGCAGTTTTTGTTTTCCTGAAAAACGATTGTGGATACCAGAATTTACCCAACGGGCAGATTCGTCGCGCACTGGTTTTTTTTGCCCAGCAGAATCAATGGGATCTCAGCAACTACGATAGCTTTGACATGAAGGCGCTCGGTGAAGACAGTTACCGCGATTTAAGCGGCATTGGCATTCCTGTCGCGAAAAAATGCAAAGCGCTGGCCCGCGATTCGCTGAGCCTGCTCGCCTACGTGAAGTAACCCTTCCCGACGCCCCTTTGTTGCAATGATGGCCGTGCATGCGCGGTCATTGTTGGCTATGATGTTGCGCCCATTTTGCGTGGGTGTAATGGATGTTAACAAAGGAGGTATCAGCCTGTGACCGATAACACCTTGTGGCATGAAACGCTGCATGACCAGTTTGGTCAGTACTTTGCCGTTGATAACGTGCTTTATCATGAGAAGACCGATCATCAGGATCTGATCATTTTCGAGAACGCTGCCTTCGGGCGCGTCATGGCGCTGGACGGCGTGGTGCAAACCACCGAGCGCGATGAGTTTATCTATCACGAAATGATGACCCATGTGCCGCTGCTGGCGCACGGACATGCGAAACACGTGCTGATTATCGGCGGCGGCGACGGCGCAATGCTGCGCGAAGTCTCCCGCCATAAAACCGTCGAGAGTATTACGATGGTCGAGATCGACGCCGGCGTGGTCTCTTTCTGTCGCCAGTACCTGCCAAACCACAATGCAGGCAGCTACGACGATCCGCGTTTTACGCTGGTGATCGACGACGGCGTTAATTTTGTTAATCAGACCCGCCAGACCTTCGATGTGATCATCTCAGATTGCACCGATCCCATCGGGCCGGGCGCGACGCTCTTCACCTCGTCCTTCTACGAAGGCTGCAAACGCTGCCTGAACCCTGGCGGGATTTTCGTGGCGCAAAACGGCGTCTGTTTCCTGCAGCAGGACGAAGCCCTCGACAGCCATCGCAAGCTGAGCACCTATTTTGATGATGTCAGCTTCTATCAGGCGGCGATCCCCACCTACTACGGCGGCATCATGACCTTTGCCTGGGCGACGGATAACGGGGCGCTACGCCATCTGTCGACCGAAATAATCCAGGCACGCTTCCATCAGGCAGGCCTGAAATGCCGCTACTATAATCCGGCAGTCCACACGGCGGCCTTTGCCCTGCCACAATATCTGCAAGACGCGCTGTCCTCTAAGGGGGTGAACTAAATTGAAAAAGCTGAAACTGCATGGCTTTAACAACCTGACCAAAAGCCTGAGTTTTTGTATTTACGATATCTGCTACGTGAAAACAGCGGAGGAGCGCGATGGTTATATCGCCTATATCGATGAACTCTACAATGCCAACCGCCTGACCGAGATCCTGTCAGAAACCTGCTCTATCATCGGGGCCAATATCCTGAACATTGCGCGTCAGGACTATGAACCGCAGGGTGCCAGCGTCACGATCCTCGTGAGCGAAGAGCCGATCGACCCGCAGCTTATCGATCCCACCGAGCATCCAGGCCCACTGCCCGAGGCGGTGGTCGCCCATCTCGATAAGAGCCATATCTGCGTGCACACCTATCCCGAAAGCCACCCGGAAGGCGGGCTGTGTACTTTCCGCGCTGATATCGAGGTCTCCACCTGTGGGGTGATTTCACCGCTGAATGCGCTGAACTATCTTATCCATCAGCTGGAATCCGATATTGTCACCGTGGACTATCGCGTGCGCGGTTTCACCCGTGATATCAACGGCATGAAGCATTTTATCGATCATGAGATCAATTCGATTCAGAACTTTATGTCCGAGGACATGAAGGCGCTGTATGACATGATGGATGTGAACGTCTACCAGGAAAACATCTTCCACACCAAGATGTTACTGAAGGAATTCGACCTGAAGCATTACATGTTCCACACCAGGCCAGAAGATTTAAGCGAAGAGGAGCGGAAGGAAATTACCGACCTGCTCTGGAAAGAGATGCGCGAAATCTACTACGGCCGCAATATTCCGGCCGTGTAAAGCGCGCGGGGAGCAAGGATGCTCCGCTGATTTACTTCTGTTTCATGAAATCACGGTACGCCGCTACCACCTGCAAAAAGTCCTCTACGCCGCACAGCGACAGGCTCTCTTCGTCGTAGTAGCTCATCCCCTCTTCCATCTCATCGCCTGAAAACTCAAGCTGATTGGCGCGCACCATGACCTCTTCCCCGTCCATCCAGAGGGTGTATTCATGTCCGACGCGCTGCCAGGATCGCTCGCTGCCTTTTACGGTTTGCGCAGCGTCTTCGACTTCGTCGAGCAAGGCGAGATTTTCTTTCACTTCTTCGTTAAACCAATGCCCGACCACCTCGTGGCCCATCGACATACGCACTTTCACCACTCCGGTGATATCGCGCAGAAATTCGTAATCCATGGTGTTTTCCTCTGCAGAGCCATTGGCGTAATTATCGCAGATAGAGAGGAGATAAAAAGCGGGACGGGTGTCAGGAGTGGAAAATAAAAAACCCCGCGGGCAAAACGCGGGGTTTTATTGTCTTGCAGGCCGGGCAGCGCGGTGCCGCCCGGCAACATCTTACACGGCGGTCTGGAAGATCACGCCGTCGGCTTTCTCGGTGTACTGAGAGAGCTTGTCGAAGTTCAGATAGCAATAGGTATCCACCGCCGTCTTATCAACCTGAGCAACGAAGGTCTGGTACTCTTCCGGCGTCGGCAGTTTGCCGATCAGCGCCGCAACAGCCGCCAGCTCCGCAGAGGCCAGATAGACGTTCGCACCGGTCCCTAAACGGTTCGGGAAGTTACGGGTCGAGGTAGAGACTACCGTTGCACCGTCAGCCACACGCGCCTGGTTACCCATACACAGGGAACAGCCAGGGATTTCGATACGCGCACCGCTCTTACCAAAGACGCTGTAGTAGCCCTCTTCCGTCAGCTGTGCCGCATCCATACGCGTTGGCGGAGCGACCCACAGACGCGTTGGCAGCTGGCCTTTGTGGGTATCCAGCAGCTTACCGGCAGCACGGAAGTGGCCGATGTTGGTCATGCAAGAGCCGATGAACACTTCGTCGATCTTATCGCCCTGCACGTCAGACAGCAGACGCGCATCGTCAGGATCGTTTGGTGCGCACAGGATTGGTTCTTTGATATCCGCCAGATCGATGTCGATAACCGCCGCGTATTCCGCGTCAGCATCGGCTTCGAGCAGCTGCGGATCGGCCAGCCATTTTTCCATACCCTGAACGCGACGCTCGAGGGTGCGACGATCGCCGTAACCTTCTGCGATCATCCACTTCAGCAGCACGATGTTAGAGCTGAGATATTCAACGATCGGCTCTTTGTTCAGCTTGATGGTACAGCCTGCCGCAGAACGCTCGGCAGAGGCATCCGTCAGCTCAAACGCCTGCTCAACTTTCAGATCCGGCAGACCTTCGATCTCCAGAATGCGGCCTGAGAAGATGTTTTTCTTCCCTTTCTTCTCAACGGTCAGCAGACCCTGTTTGATCGCGTACAGCGGGATCGCATGCACCAAATCGCGCAGGGTAATGCCCGGCTGCATTTTGCCTTTGAAGCGCACCAGAACGGATTCCGGCATGTCCAGCGGCATCACGCCTGTTGCGGCAGCAAACGCCACCAGGCCAGAGCCTGCCGGGAAGGAGATGCCGATCGGGAAGCGGGTGTGGGAGTCACCACCGGTACCCACGGTATCCGGCAGCAGCATGCGGTTCAGCCAGGAGTGGATAACGCCATCGCCAGGGCGCAGCGATACGCCGCCACGGTTCATGATGAAGTCTGGCAGCGTGTGGTGTGTGGTCACGTCTACCGGCTTCGGATAGGCGGCCGTGTGGCAGAAGGACTGCATTACCAGGTCGGACGAGAAGCCCAGACACGCCAGGTCTTTCAGTTCATCACGGGTCATAGGACCGGTGGTGTCCTGAGAGCCGACGGAGGTCATTTTAGGTTCGCAGTACGCGCCCGGACGAACACCCGTCACGCCGCACGCGCGGCCAACCATTTTCTGAGCCAGGGAGTAGCCGCGAGTGCTCTCCGCCACGTCTTTCGCCTGACGGAACACATCGCTGTGCGGCAGGCCCAGCGCTTCACGCGCTTTGGTGGTCAGGCCACGACCGATGATCAGTGGAATACGGCCACCGGCGCGGACTTCGTCGATCAGCACGTCGGTTTTCAGTTCGAAGCTGGCCAGCAGTTCGTCGGTTTCATGGTTGCGGACTTCGCCTTTGAATGGATAAACATCAATCACGTCACCCATGTTCAGGTCGCTTACATCCACTTCGATCGGCAGTGCGCCCGCATCTTCCATCGTGTTAAAGAAGATAGGTGCAATTTTGCCGCCGAGACACAGACCGCCGCCGCGCTTGTTCGGCACATGAGGGATGTCATCGCCCATGAACCACAGCACAGAGTTGGTTGCGGATTTACGCGAAGAACCGGTACCGACCACGTCACCGACATACGCCAGCGGGAAGCCTTTCTTATTTAATTCTTCGATCTGTTTGATCGGACCGACAACGCCCGGCTGATCGGGATTAATGCCTTCGCGGGCGTTTTTCAGCATCGCCAGGGCGTGCAGTGGGATATCCGGGCGGGACCAGGCATCCGGGGCCGGAGACAGGTCATCGGTGTTGGTTTCGCCGGTCACTTTGAAGACCGTAACGGTAATTTTTTCAGCAAGCTGAGGACGGTTCAGGAACCATTCGGCATCAGCCCAGGATTGCATCACCTGTTTCGCATAGACGTTGCCTGCTTTCGCCTTCTCTTCCACATCGTAGAAGTTATCAAACATCAGCAGCGTTTGTGCCAGCGCTTTTGCGGCAATCGGTGCCAGCGCGTCGCTGTCCAGTGCATCAATTAACGGATGGATGTTGTAGCCGCCCTGCATAGTGCCGAGCAGTTCAATCGCTTTTTCAGGAGTAACCAGTGGGGAGGTTGCTTCGCCTTTGGCAACGGCAGCAAGGAATCCGGCTTTAACATACGCGGCTTCATCGACGCCTGGCGGAACACGGTTGATCAACAGATCTAACAGGAATTCTTCTTCGCCCGCAGGCGGATTCTTCAGCAGCTCGACGAGGCCGGCCATCTGGGTTGCATCTAAGGGTTTCGGTACAATTCCCTCGGCGGCACGTTCTGCTACGTGCTTACGGTATTCTTCTAGCACGACGGTTCTCCTCGCTCTCATTGTCATATGCGGTCGGCGTTCTCTTCACGCTCCTGTGAGACAGCAGTTTGTAGGGTAAATGCCCGATACCGCGTCGGGCAGCATAGCAGGATTTCTGCACAGTGTTAATCCGTTTACAAAAAAGCAACATTAAATAGTTTGCTGAATCGTTAAGGATGGTATAGCGCGCGGAGAGCGGGATTTTTCGGGCACAAAAAAACCGCCTTTCAGCGGTTTACTGCTGGCCGCTCGCAAGGGCGGCCTTTTGAATATCTCACGCCTTTTTCCCCATCGGATATAATTTGTGTAATAAATGCTCACACTCTTTATCCGGATACAGCGGGCCGTTTCCCAACATTAATCAAAACCACAAAATACGGGTGAATATACTCGCGGCAACAAGAACGCCCATCGACACTGCTTACGCTGGAGTCACACTATGAAGTTGCCCTTTAAGCCACATCTGCTTGTCCTGCTGTGCAGTGCCGGGCTGTTAGCCGCATCCGGCGTCATGTATGTGAAAAGTCGAGCGCCCGAGACAGTTTCAACGCCTCCGCCCGCTGTGGCGCCCACCGCACCTCAGCCTGTTTCCCCGACACCCGCCCCGGTGGTCACACCGACCTATACCGCCGCGCAAATCGATCAGTGGACCGCGCCCATCGCGCTCTACCCTGACGCACTGCTCTCACAGATCCTGATGGCCTCAACCTACCCGGCAAACGTGATTCAGGCCGCGCAGTGGTCGAAAGATAACCCTAAAATGCAGGGTGATGCCGCCATTCAGGCGGTGAGCAATCAGCCGTGGGACCCCAGCGTCAAATCTCTGGTGGCCTTCCCTCAGCTGATGTCTCTGATGGGGGAAAATCCGCCATGGATACAGAATCTCGGCGATGCGTTTCTGGCTCAGCCGAAAGATGTGATGGACTCCGTCCAGCGTCTGCGGTTCCTGGCCCAGCAGACGGGCGCGCTGCAGTCCACGCCACAGCAAACGGTCACCAGCGTGAAGAAAATGGCCCCGGCTGCCAGCACAGCGTCCGGCTCAGCGTCAACGACCGCTGCCACGACGAGCAGTCCAACGGTTATTAAAATCGAGTCCGCCGATCCGCAGGTGGTTTACGTCCCGACCTACAATCCCAACACGGTTTACGGCACCTGGCCCAGCGCCAGCTATCCGCCGGTTTACCTGCCCCCTTCCCCTGGCGAGCAGTTTACCAATAGCCTGGTGAAAGGCCTTGGGTTTAGCCTTGGGGTCGCCACGACTTACGCGATTTTTAGCAATATCGACTGGGACGATGACGACGATTATCACCATCATGATCACGATGACTACGATCACCACAACGGCGGCTATAACCGCAATGGTGATAACAACATCAATATTAACGTGGATAATTTCAACAAAATCAGCGGACAGCGCCTGACGGATAACAACCGCACCTGGCAGCATAATCCGGCCTATCGCGAAGGCGTTCCGTATCCGAATAATCAGCTGAACAACCGCTTCCACTCGACGAATAGCGCAACCGGTCTGAGTGCCACTCAGCATCAACCGGTTAATCGCGACAGCCAGCGTCAAGCGGCGATGGCGCAGGTGCAGCAATCGACCGGGAAAACCCTTTCACAAACCCAGCGCCCGGCAACCAAAGACGTGCAGCGTCAGGCGGCGAACAATCAGCTGAAGCAGATTTCCCAGCGTAATAACTATCGCGGGTACGATACCAGTAAACCGAACACCGCCCAGCGATCGAATAACAAAGCGCAGCGCGAGAATCATCAGAAACTGTCACAGCGGCAGGATCGACCGGCCTCACAGCCAACCCGCCAGCGAAATACGCAACCGCGAGCCAATGCGTTAAGCGGCAACGATAGCCGCTCAGCCAACTGGCAGGCGCAGCAACAGCGCGGGGCGCAAAGCCGTCAGTTCACCGCGCAGCACCAGAATCGTCAGCAGCCACGGCAAATGCCGGCAGGCCGCAGCGAACACCGTGAATTCCGTCACCGCTAAGGGAATCGAAATGAAAACGAAATTACTCAGTGGGATGATGTTGTTCATGGTCTCAACCTTCGCCCTCGCACAGCAGCATTTTGCCACGCCGGACGAGGCGACCAGCGCACTGGCAAAAGCCATCAGTGGGCAAAACGAAGCCGAGATGAAAAATCTGCTCGGCGATGACTGGCGTGATTTTCTGCCGCCGGAGGGCGTCGATCCGGAGGCGGTCGACCGTTTTCTGCGCGACTGGAAAGTCAGCCACCACACGGTGATCAACGGCGATGTGGCGCACCTCAACGTGGGCGACAGCGACTGGCAATTGCCCATCCCGGCGGTGAAACGCGCCGCTGGCTGGCAGTTTGATATGCAAAAAGCCGCCGAAGAGATCCTGACACGGGAGATCGGTCGCAACGAGCTGGCCGCTATTGAAGCGCTCCACGCCTATGTGGATGCACAGAAGAGTTTCTTCGCACTCAACCATCGCTATGCGGAAAAAGTGATCAGCGCTGAAGGGAAAAAAGACGGTTTATACTGGCCAGCCGCGCCGGGTGAAGCGCCCAGCCCGCTAGGGCCAGCATTCAGCCCGCAGGTGCCGGGGACCGGTTATCACGGCTATCACTTCCGCATTCTGCCGGATAAAGACAACGGCTTTGCGATGATCGCCTGGCCCGTCAGCTACGGGCAGACTGGCGTGATGAGTTTTGTGGTGAACGGTGATGATCAGGTGTATCAGACGAACCTGGGAAATGAATCGCAGAAGAAAGCGAAAGCGATAACGGCTTATCATCCTGATAAAGAGTGGCAGCCCGTTACGCCGTAAATAAAAAAAGCCGCTCAGTTGAGCGGCTTTTTACGGTTCGAGAGATTACTTCTTCTTGGCTTTCGCGTTTGGCAGGTCGGTGATGCTACCTTCAAACACTTCTGCAGCCAGGCCCACGGACTCGTGCAGAGTCGGGTGCGCGTGGATAGTCAGCGCGATGTCTTCGGCGTCACAGCCCATTTCGATAGCCAGACCGATCTCACCCAGCAGCTCGCCGCCGTTGGTACCGACAATCGCACCACCGATCACACGGTGAGTCTCTTTGTCGAAGATCAGTTTGGTCACGCCATCGGCGCAATCGGAAGCGATCGCACGGCCAGAAGCTGCCCACGGGAAGGTGGCGGTTTCGTAGCTGATGCCTTTCTCTTTCGCTTCTTTCTCGGTCAGACCGACCCAGGCAACTTCCGGCTCGGTGTACGCGATTGATGGAATGACTTTCGGGTCGAAGTAGTGTTTCATGCCCGCGATAACTTCAGCGGCAACGTGACCTTCGTGAACACCTTTGTGCGCCAGCATTGGCTGACCGACGATATCGCCGATAGCAAAGATGTGCGGCACGTTGGTACGCAGCTGTTTGTCCACACGGATAAAGCCACGGTCGTCCACTTCAACGCCAGCAGCGCCTGCATCGAGGTTTTTACCGTTTGGCACACGGCCAATCGCTACCAGTACGGCGTCGTAACGCTGCGCTTCAGCAGGGGCTTTTTTGCCTTCCATGGAAACGTAAATACCGTCTTCTTTTGCTTCAACGGCAGTGACTTTGGTTTCCAGCATCAGGTTGAATTTCTTGCTGATGCGTTTGGTGAAGACTTTAACGATATCTTTATCGGCAGCCGGGATAACCTGGTCGAACATCTCAACCACGTCAATCTCTGAACCCAGCGCATGGTATACGGTACCCATTTCCAGACCGATGATACCGCCACCCATAACCAGCAGGCGTTTTGGTACGGTTTTCAGTTCCAGTGCATCGGTGGAGTCCCACACGCGAGGATCTTCATGCGGAATGAACGGGAGTTCGATCGGACGGGAGCCCGCCGCGATGATCGCGTTGTCGAAGTTGATCACGGTTTTGCCGTTCTCGCCTTCCACTTCCAGGGTGTTAGCCCCGGTGAATTTACCCAGACCGTTGACCACTTTCACTTTACGGCCTTTGGCCATACCCGCCAGACCGCCGGTCAGCTGAGTGATCACTTTCTCTTTCCAGGTACGAATCTTGTCGATATCGGTTTTCGGCTCGCCGAAGACGATACCGTGGTCAGCCAGTGCTTTGGCTTCTTCGATAACTTTTGCAACGTGCAGCAGTGCTTTAGAAGGGATACAGCCGACGTTCAGACAAACACCGCCGAGGGTGTTGTAACGTTCTACGATAACGGTTTCCAGACCTAAATCAGCGCAACGGAAGGCAGCAGAGTAACCTGCCGGGCCTGCCCCAAGTACCACGACCTGAGTTTTGATTTCAGTACTCATCATGACCTCTTATTGATTTCCGGCGGTCCAGGTACTTGTCGCCCTTCATCCACCGGGACGTTCTATCCGCCCGTATTTTACAAAATTGTTAACAATTTTGAAACAACAAACGGCTCATGAATTCTTGTCTTTACCAATAACCTCACAATTTTCATGAGATTACAAGACAAAAAGCCGGCCGACTGGCCGGCTTTTACGATTACATCACCAGGCGGCGAATATCGCTCAGGGTGTTATTGATGATGGTAATGAAGCGCGCACCATCAGCACCGTCGATCACGCGGTGGTCGAAGGAGAGAGAGATTGGCATCATCAGACGCGGCACAAACTCTTTACCATTCCACACAGGTTCCATCGCGGACTTGGACACACCGAGGATCGCCACTTCCGGCGCGTTAACAATCGGCGCGAAGTGGGTAGTACCCAGGCCACCGATGCTGGAGATAGTGAAGCAACCGCCCTGCATTTCGCCGGCAGTCAGCTTACCATCACGCGCTTTCTTGGAGATCACCGTCAGTTCACGGGACAGCTCAGTGATGCTCTTCTTGTTCACGTCTTTGAAGACCGGAACAACCAGACCATTTGGCGTATCTACCGCAACACCGATGTTGATGTATTTCTTCAGCGTCAGACGCTGTGCATCTTCAGACAGGGAGCTGTTGAAACGTGGCATCTGCTCAAGAGCTGCCGCAACAGCTTTCATGATGAAGACCACTGGGGTGAATTTCACGTCCAGTTTACGTTTCTCGGCTTCGGCGTTCTGCTGTTTACGGAACGCTTCCAGATCGGTGATATCGGTTTTGTCGAAGTGAGTAACGTGCGGGATCATCACCCAGTTACGGCTCAGGTTAGCACCAGAGATTTTCTGGATACGGCCCAGTTCCACTTCTTCGATTTCGCCAAACTTGCTGAAGTCCACTTTCGGCCATGGCAGCATGCCCGGAATACCGCCACCGGCAGCAGCAGCTGGTGCCGCTTCAGCGCGTTTCACAGCTTCTTTCACGTAAGTCTGAACGTCTTCGCGCAGGATACGACCTTTACGGCCCGTCCCTTTCACTTTCGCCAGATTCACACCGAATTCGCGCGCCAGGCGACGAATCAGCGGAGTCGCGTGAACGTACGCGTCGTTCTCAGCAAACTCAGATTTGCCTTCAGCTTTCGCGGCCGGTGCAGCGGCTTTCGCAGCAGGCGCCGGAGCGGCAGCAGCAGGTGCAGGCGCAGCAGCCGGAGCCGCAGCAGGCGCAGCGCCTTCCACTTCGAAGACCATGATCAGAGAGCCGGTAGACACTTTGTCGCCAGTGCTGATTTTGATTTCTTTAACGGTACCTGCGAACGGAGCCGGGACTTCCATAGAGGCTTTGTCGCCTTCTACGGTGATCAGTGACTGCTCAGCGGCAACTTTGTCGCCCACTTTCACCATCACTTCAGTCACTTCAACTTCGTCACCGCCGATATCCGGAACGTTAACGTCTTTCGCGCCAGACGCTGCTGGTGCAGCCGCCGCCGGAGCAGCCGCCTGTGCTGGAGCCGCAGCCGGTGCAGCACCCGCCACTTCGAAGACCATAATCAGGGAGCCGGTAGACACTTTGTCGCCGGTGTTGATTTTGATCTCTTTCACCACGCCCGCGAACGGAGCCGGGACTTCCATAGAGGCTTTGTCGCCTTCTACGGTGATCAGGGATTGTTCAGCAGCAACGGTGTCGCCCACTTTCACCATGATCTCAGTCACTTCAACTTCGTCACCGCCGATGTCAGGCACGTTAACGTCTTTTGCAGCCGCAGCCGCTGGTGCAGCCGCCGGAGCCGCTGCTTCTTTCTTCTCTTCCTGCGCAGGTGCAGCAGCTGCTGCACCGTCGGCGGAATCGAAAATCATGATCAGTTTGCCAGTCTCGGTTTTATCGCCAACAGAGACTTTGATCTCTTTAACGATGCCAGCCTGAGGAGACGGGACTTCCATAGAGGCTTTATCGCCTTCTACGGTGATCAGCGACTGTTCAGCTTCAACTTTGTCGCCTACTTTGACCAGGATCTCGGTGATTTCAACTTCATCAGCCCCGATGTCCGGTACATTGATTTCGATAGCCATTATTCTTTTACCTCTTACGCCAGACGCGGGTTAACTTTATCTGCATCGATGTTGAATTTGGTGATTGCATCTGCAACCACTTTCTTATCGATTTCGCCACGTTTAGCCAGTTCGCCCAGCGCTGCAACGACCACGTAAGAAGAGTCAACTTCGAAGTGGTGACGCAGGTTTTCGCGGCTGTCAGAGCGACCGAAGCCGTCGGTACCCAGTACGCGGTAATCATCAGCCGGTACATAAGTACGAACCTGCTCGGCGAACAGTTTCATATAGTCAGTAGATGCGACTGCCGGAGCGTCGTTCATCACCTGAGCGATGTACGGTACGCGTGGCGTTTCCATTGGGTGCAGCATGTTCCAGCGCTCACAATCCTGGCCATCACGTGCCAGTTCAGTGAAGGACGTTACGCTGTACACGTCAGAGCCAACGCCGTAGTCGTTCGCCAGGATCTGCGCTGCTTCACGTACGTGACGCAGGATAGAACCGGAGCCCAGCAGCTGAACTTTACCTTTGCTACCCGCGATGGTTTCGAGTTTGTAGATACCTTTACGGATACCTTCCTCGGCACCTGCTGGCATAGCCGGCATGTGGTAGTTTTCGTTCAGCGTAGTGATGTAGTAGTAAATGTTCTCTTGCGCTTCACCGTACATACGAACCAGACCGTCATGCATGATGACTGCCACTTCGTACGCGTAAGACGGGTCATAAGAGATACAGTTCGGGATAGTCAGAGACTGAATGTGGCTGTGACCATCTTCGTGCTGCAGACCTTCACCGTTCAGAGTCGTACGACCGGAAGTACCACCGACCAGGAAGCCGCGAGCCTGTTGGTCGCCAGCCTGCCAGCACAGGTCACCGATACGCTGGAAACCGAACATGGAGTAGTAGATGTAGAACGGAATCATCGGCAGGTTGTTGGTGCTGTAAGAGGTCGCAGCAGCCAGCCAGGATGCGCCTGCGCCCAGCTCGTTGATCCCTTCCTGCAGAATCTGGCCTTTCTCGTCTTCTTTGTAGTATGCAACCTGCTCACGGTCCTGCGGGGTGTACTGCTGGCCGTTAGGGCTGTAAATACCGATCTGACGGAACAGACCTTCCATACCGAAGGTACGCGCTTCATCGGCGATGATTGGAACCAGGCGATCTTTGATCGACTTGTTCTTCAGCATCACGTTCAGGGCACGAACGAAAGCGATAGTGGTAGAGATCTCTTTGTTCTGCTCTTCCAGCAGCTGGGAGAAGTCTTCCAGAACCGGCAGTTCCAGTTTCTCAGTGAAGTTCACCTGACGGGACGGCAGGTAGCCGTTCAGTTTCTGACGCTGTGCGTGCAGGTAGGTGTGTTCTTCAGAACCTTCCGGGAAGGTGATGTAAGAGAGGTTTTCAACCTGCTCGTCGGTGACAGGAACGTTGAAGCGGTCGCGGATATAACGCACGCCGTCCATGTTCATTTTCTTCACCTGGTGCGCAATGTTTTTACCTTCGGCGGTGTCACCCATGCCATAACCTTTGATGGTATGAGCCAGGATAACTGTTGCTTTGCCTTTGGTTTCTTGCGCGTTTTTCAGTGCTGCGTAGACTTTCTTCGGATCGTGGCCGCCACGGTTCAGAGCCCAGATCTGATCGTCAGACCAGTCTGCAACCAGCGCTGCGGTTTCAGGGTATTTACCGAAGAAGTGCTCACGAACGTAGGCACCGTTTTTGGATTTGAAGGTCTGATAGTCGCCGTCAACGGTTTCGTTCATCAGCTGAATCAGTTTACCGCTGGTATCTTTACGCAGCAGCTCATCCCAACGACCGCCCCACATCACTTTAACGACGTTCCAGCCAGCACCGCTGAAGATGCCTTCCAGTTCGTTGATGATCTTGCCGTTGCCGGTTACCGGACCATCGAGACGCTGCAGGTTACAGTTGATGATGAAGCACAGGTTGTCCAGTTTCTCACGGGTAGCGATGGTGATCGCACCTTTAGATTCTGGCTCATCCATCTCGCCGTCGCCCAGGAAGGCGTAAACGGTCTGCTGAGAGGTATCTTTCAGGCCACGGTGTTCCAGATATTTCAGGAATTTAGCCTGGTAAATCGCACCGATTGGACCCAGACCCATAGAAACGGTCGGGAACTGCCAGAACTCAGGCATCAGTTTAGGGTGCGGGTAAGAAGACAGACCTTTACCGTGAACTTCCTGACGGAAGTTGTTCATCTGCTCTTCAGTCAGACGACCTTCCAGGAACGCGCGTGCGTAAACGCCCGGAGAGATGTGGCCCTGGAAGTAAACCAGGTCGCCGCCGTCTTTCTCAGTGCGTGCGCGGAAGAAGTGGTTAAAGCACACTTCATAAACGGTCGCAGAAGACTGGAAGGAAGCCATGTGGCCGCCCAGCTCCAGGTCTTTCTTGGATGCGCGCAGAACGGTCATGATCGCGTTCCAGCGAATTGCAGAACGGATACGACGTTCCAGATCCAGATTGCCCGGGTATTCCGGTTCGTCTTCGACGGCAATCGTGTTTACGTAGTTGCTAGCCCCTGCACCTGAAGCTACTTTCACGCCACCTTTACGGGCTTCTGAAAGCAGCTGATCAATCAGATACTGAGCGCGCTCAACACCTTCTTCACGGATGACCGATTCGATCGCCTGTAGCCAGTCGCGAGTTTCGATCGGATCCACGTCATTTTGGAGACGTTCTGACATGGGGGTATTCCTTATCTATCTAATACGTTGATTTGTCTGGAACCTGTCCCATTGTGCTCTCAGCAAAGAACACAATAAGACAGGTTCTGCGTTTAGTTGCCGCGCTCTAAAAAAACTCTGGCGCTTAATCCTTTCGTTGCTGTATGCGGCGGAGTGAACGTTCTCTACGACTCTGTTCACGGCTGCGGTCCAGCAAGATTTCCTCAATGAAAGCCAGGTGACGGTGCGACGCTTCACGCGCCTGCTCCGGTTCCCCGGCCATTATCGCCTCGAATACACGGGTGCGATGATTGCTGACCAGCGGGAGCATCTCCCGGCGGGCGTACAACAATTCAAAATTTTGTCGAACATTCTGGGCCAGCATCGGCTCCATACAGCGAAGCAGGTGGAGAAGCACGACATTGTGCGCTGCTTCGGTGACGGCAATTTGATACTGGACGACGGCATTGGACTCGGCGTCGAGATCGCCTGACTGCTGTGCCCGTTCAATGGCCTGATGCAGTTCGCGAATACGCACGCGATCTTCATCATTGCTGCGCAGGGCCGCGTAATAAGCAGCGATACCTTCAAGCGCGTGACGGGTTTCAAGCAGGTCAAACTGGGATTCTGGGTGGTCAGACAAAAGCTCGACCAGCGGATCGCTGAAGCTCTGCCACAGGCTATTTTGCACAAACGTTCCACCGCCCTGACGACGAAGCAGCAAGCCCTTCGCTTCGAGACGTTGAATCGCCTCACGCAGAGAGGGACGGGAAACGTCGAACTGTTTTGCCAGCTCGCGTTCAGGCGGGAGTTTTTCACCGGGGCGCAGAGTCCCTTCGAGGATTAAAAACTCCAGCTGCTGCTCTATCACATCCGATAGTTTTGGTTGGCGAATTTTGCTGTAGGCCATATTCCCTGTCTTACGCCTTTTTGCCCGGAGTAAATTGGTCTTACCAATTTCATGTTCGTATCGCTAAAGTAACAAAGTATTCACCTTCTGTCCATATTGGTTTTGATTGAAATCAGTAAACCCTGCACATTTTAACAACCTTACAGAAATAACGTTTCAGAAATGTAACTTTGCACAAATGAACTGGTTACCACTAAAAAGGTAGTTTTAACCTTATTGAAACGAGGGGATTTGCAATCTGAAGCGATTCAACAAGGTAAATAATGAAAATTCGCCCACTTATGGAGCATTTTTATTCTATAGATGGGGTGAGGGAGCGACGCGCACGCATTTACAAATGCTTTCTTTTTATTCAAGCGATCGACATCCCTTCATAAAGCAGGTGCATTCGCTGGCGCTTACCACTATTCTTGCGTCAACGGAAGCCATCTCCGCTTTTTTCGGTCAACTTAACCGTAAAGAAATAAATACAGAAAATGGACTTTCATAATTACACACGCCCGAGCGTGAACATAACAACCACACACGAGGTTTCAAATGGAAGCTCAACAGCATGGCGATCAGCTAAAGCGCGGCCTTAAAAACCGCCATATACAGCTCATCGCGTTGGGTGGCGCTATCGGTACCGGCCTGTTTCTGGGCAGCGCATCCGTCATTCAGTCGGCAGGTCCGGGGATTATTCTGGGCTATGCCATCGCGGGCTTTATCGCCTTCCTTATTATGCGCCAGCTCGGTGAAATGGTGGTTGAAGAGCCGGTAGCCGGCTCCTTCAGCCACTTTGCCTATAAGTACTGGGGCGGCTTTGCCGGTTTCGCGTCGGGCTGGAACTACTGGGTCCTGTACGTTCTGGTTGCCATGGCTGAGCTGACTGCCGTCGGGAAATACATCCAGTTCTGGTATCCGGAGATCCCAACCTGGGCATCAGCAGCGGCTTTCTTCGTGATCATCAACGCCATCAACCTGACTAACGTCAAAGTGTTCGGTGAGATGGAGTTCTGGTTCGCGATCATTAAAGTGATCGCGGTTGTGGCGATGATCATTTTCGGCGGCTGGCTGCTGTTCAGCGGCAACGGTGGCCCGCAGGCGACCGTACGCAACCTGTGGGAGCAAGGCGGGTTCTTGCCTCATGGCATGACCGGGCTGGTGATGATGATGGCGATCATCATGTTCTCGTTTGGTGGGCTTGAGCTGGTGGGGATTACCGCCGCAGAAGCCGATAATCCTGAGCAGAGCATCCCGAAAGCCACCAACCAGGTTATCTACCGTATTCTAATCTTCTATGTGGGTTCACTGGCAGTTCTGCTCTCCCTGCTGCCGTGGACGCGCGTCACCGCTGACACCAGTCCGTTTGTCCTGATCTTCCATGAACTGGGCGATACCTTCGTGGCAAACGCGCTGAACATCGTGGTGCTGACCGCGGCGCTGTCCGTGTATAACAGCTGCGTCTACTGCAACAGCCGTATGCTGTTCGGCCTGGCACAGCAGGGTAACGCTCCGAAAGCCCTGCTGAACGTCGATAAACGCGGCGTGCCGGTGAACTCCATTATGGTGTCCGCAGTGGTGACCGCCCTGTGCGTGCTGATTAACTATCTGGCACCGGAATCTGCATTCGGTCTGCTGATGGCGCTGGTCGTGTCCGCACTCGTAATCAACTGGGCGATGATTAGCCTGGCGCACATTAAGTTCCGCCGCGCGAAACAGCAGCAAGGCGTGAAAACGCGCTTCCCTGCCCTGTTCTATCCGCTGGGCAACTGGGTGTGCCTGATCTTTATGGCGGCGGTGCTGGTGATCATGCTGATGACCCCAGGCATGGCGATCTCCGTGTATCTCATTCCTGTGTGGATTGTGATCCTCGGCGTGGGCTATCTGTTTAAACAGAAAAATGCCAAAACCGTAAAAGCGCATTAATCTCTTCTCGCTCTGTGCCGACTGCGGCACAGAGCGTGTTACCTGCCTCACAAATTCTCACCAACAGCCAAATCATCCATATCACCGCCCTGATACTGCAACGCAAATATTCATTTGCCAGCGAATAATTCTCTCCATACCGAAACCCGGAGAGCTGTCGATGGATAACAATAAACTGTCTGTAAAAGAAAAGATCGGCTATGGCATGGGCGACGCGGGATGTAACATCATCTTCGGCGCCATTATGTTGTTTGTTAACTACTTTTATACGGATATCTTTGGGCTCGCCCCCGCTCTGGTAGGGGTGCTATTGCTGTCAGTGAGGGTGATAGACGCCATCACCGACCCCATCATGGGAGCCATTGCCGACCGTACCCGCAGTAAATATGGGCGATTTCGTCCATGGCTGCTGTGGATTGCCTTCCCGTATGCCCTGTTCAGTATTCTGATGTTCACCACACCAGAGTGGACGTACAACAGCAAAGTTATCTATGCGTTCGTCACCTATTTCCTGCTGTCACTCACCTACACCGCGATCAATATCCCTTACTGCTCGTTGGGCGGGGTAATCACTAACGACCCGAAAGAGCGCGTGGCCTGCCAGTCGTATCGCTTTGTCATGGTAGGGATTGCGACGCTGCTGCTCTCCTTAACCCTACTGCCGATGGTGGAGTATTTTGGCGGTGACAACAAAGCCAAAGGCTATCAAATGGCGATGACCGTGCTGGCGCTGGTTGGCACCTGCATGTTCCTGTTTAGTTTCTCAACCGTACGGGAACGTATTCGCCCTGCGGTGCAGACGAATGACGAGCTTAAAAACGATCTCAAGGATGTGTGGAAGAACGATCAGTGGGTGCGCATTCTGCTGCTGACTATCTGTAACGTCTGCCCTGGCTTTATTCGCATGGCGGCGACCATGTACTACGTCACCTGGGTGATGGGGCAAAGCACTCATTTCGCCACGCTGTTTATCAGTCTCGGCGTGGTGGGCATGATGCTCGGTAGCATTCTCGCCAAACCTCTGACCGACCGCTGGTGTAAGCTGAAAGTCTTCTTCTGGACTAACATCGCCCTGGCCATTTTCTCCAGCGCGTTCTACTTCTTCGATCCAAAAGCCACGACCACCATTGTGGTGCTCTACTTCCTGCTCAATGTGTTGCATCAGATCCCTTCCCCGCTGCACTGGTCGCTGATGGCCGACGTGGACGACTACGGCGAGTGGAAAACCGGTAAACGCATCACCGGGATCAGCTTCTCCGGCAACATTTTCTTCCTCAAGCTGGGTCTGGCGATTGCTGGTGCGATGGTCGGATTCTTGCTCTCCTGGTACGGTTACGATGCGGGAGCCAAAGCGCAAAGCGCCGATGCCATCAACGGGATCGTCCTGCTGTTCACCCTGATTCCAGGCGTCGGTTATCTGATCACCGCGGGTGTGGTTCGTCTGCTGAAAGTCGATCGTGAACTGATGAAGCAGATTCAGGAAGATCTGGAGAAACGCCGCATAAACTATCGCGAGCTGAATGATTACCAGGAACTCAAAGCCGCTGAAACCAAATAAGGAAAGCCCAATGCGTCACTGGCCCAATCCCTTTATCGAACAACGTGCCGATCCGTTTATTCTGCATCACGAGGGGCAATACTACTTTATCGCTTCCGTGCCAGAGTACGACAGGCTGGCGATTCGCCGCGCCGACTCGCTGGAAGCGTTACGCCACGCACCCGAAATGGTGGTCTGGCGTAAGCCGGAGAGCGGCCCGATGAGCGAGCTTATCTGGGCACCGGAGCTGCATCACATCGACGGCAAATGGTACATCTACTTTGCCGCCGCGCACACGAAAGCGCTCGATCAGCTCAATATGTTCCAGCACCGGATGTACGCGCTGGAATGTGCCGATAGCGATCCTCTGACCGGGAAATGGGTCGAAAAAGGGCAGATAACGACGCCGTTTGATACCTTTGCCCTCGATGCCACGACCTTTGTTCATCAGGGCAAACGCTGGTATCTGTGGGCGCAAAAAGCGCCGGATATCTCAGGGAACTCTAATCTCTATCTCTGCGAGATGGAAAACCCATGGACGCTGACGGGTGCGCCCGTCCTGCTCAGTAAACCCGAGTATGACTGGGAGTGCCGCGGATTCTGGGTCAACGAAGGCCCGGCGGTGCTGGAGCACGGAGACAGGCTGTTCATCAGCTACTCTGCCAGCGCGACGGATGAGAATTACTGCATGGGGCTGCTGTGGATTGATAAAAGCGCTGACCTGCGTAACCCCGCCAACTGGCATAAAGCGCCGCGCCCGGTGTTTACCACAAGCTATGAAAATCGTCAGTACGGGCCTGGGCATAACAGCTTTACGCAAACGACGGACGGTGAGGACGTGCTGGTGTATCACGCGCGCAACTACACCGAAATCGAGGGCGATCCGCTGTACGATCCGAACCGTCATACCCGTCTGAAGCTTATCCACTGGAACGAAAACGGGATGCCAGAGTTTGGCATCCCGCCTGCGGATACTGAGTGAGACGTGCGGTGCGCTGGCTTACACCAGCGTACCGTAAATCGTCAGAAGCGCCACCAGCACCACAATCACAAATGAGGTTTTCTTCGCCATCGACACCGCCGCTTTCGGGGTTTCGACTTTGTCCGTGTGCGGTTCACGCGCCAGGGAGAATTGCGCCAGACGCGTCAGCACCTGATACTGAGAGGTATGTCGATCGGCCAGTGACGCAAACCAGGCCGGAAGCGCCTTCTCGCCGTGACCAATAAGCGCATATACCACGCCGACCAGGCGAACCGGCAGCCAGTCCAGCACATGTAAAATCGCATCGATTCCTGACAGCAGACGCTCATGCGGCGTCAAATAGCGGGCAAGCCAGGTTTGCCAGGCGCGCAGGAACGCATATCCCATCAGGAACACCGGTCCCCACGGGCCGCCGACCACAAACCAGAACAGCGGCGCGAGATAATAGCGGAAGTTAATCCACAGCAGCGCATTTTGCAGCTCGCGCAGGTAATCGCGCTCGTTACAGTCCGGTGGTACACCGTGGATGAGCGTCAATTCGCTTGCCATCGCGCCACGCGCGTGGCTGTCGTCTCGCGATGCCGCTTTCAGATAGGCGTGATAGTGCAACCGCACCTTTCCGGCACCGATGCACAGCACGCCGAGCAGGATCCACACCACCAGCAGCGGCACGTTGAAAAAGAGGCCGTGCAGCGCACGCAGCAGCAGATACACCACGCACATCACCACCGCGGTCATCAGCAGGGTGCGCAGCATCGAGAAATGTTTAATCCGGCGGAACAGCACTTCCATCCGGTGATCCAAATGCCAGTGTTCGCCCAGTTTGAACAACCGTTCAGCGATCATCACCAGCAGCATGGTAAACAACGTCATGTCATCTCCTTATCTGACGAAGCGGTAAGCATGGCGCGAAACCGGGACCAGTCAAACGCCGGGCCAGGATCGGTTTTTCTCACTGGCGCAATATCGCTATGCCCGGTGATGTTATCAGCAATTTTAGGGTACAACGCGGTGAGTTCACGCGTCACCGCCACCAGCGCCTGATACTGCGCATCCGTGTAAGGCGTTGTGTCCGTCCCTTCCAGCTCAATACCAATCGAAAAATCGTTGCAGCGTTCACGCCCCTGGTACACCGACACACCTGCATGCCATGCGCGTTTATCGAAAGGAACATACTGGACGATTTCACCGTCACGGCGTATCAGACAATGAGCAGAAACGCGCAGGTGCGCAATCTCAGCAAAAAAAGGATGGGCATCGGGATCGATTGTTCCGGTGAATAATGCATCGATCCACGGACCACCAAATTCACCCGGCGGCAGGCTAATATTGTGGACTACCAGCAGTGAGGGCGTTTCATCCTCCGGGCGGCAATCATGGTGCGGCGACGGTACGTGCCGCGCATCAACCAGCCATCCATCTTGTAACTTCATGCTGGCTCTCCTTATATATGGTGCAGATTCTCGGTTCAGAGTAGCATGTTTCAATCTTATGATTCGTTACCAATTTGGAGTTTTATCATGCCGCCTCGCCGTTATAACCCCGACCACCGACGTGACGCGCTTCTGGAACGTATTAACCTCGACATCCCGGCAAGCGTCGCCCATGCGCTGCGCGAAGATCTGGGCGGCGAGGTCAATGCGGACAACGATATTACCGCACAATTATTGCCAAAAGAGACGCGCTCCCACGCGGTGATCATCACCCGCGAAGACGGCGTGTTCTGCGGCAAACGCTGGGTTGAGGAGGTCTTTACCCAGCTCGCCGGCGATGACGTTCAGATAACCTGGCATGTTCAGGATGGCGACAGCATTAGCGCCAATCAGCCCCTTTTTGAACTCGACGGCCCTTCCCGCGTGCTGTTAACGGGTGAGCGTACCGCGCTGAACTTCGTCCAGACATTATCCGGCGTCGCGAGCGCCGTTCGTCGCTACGTCGACCTGCTCGAAGGCACCAAAACCCAACTGCTGGATACCCGTAAAACGCTGCCCGGCCTGCGCACTGCACTGAAATACGCGGTGCTGTGCGGTGGTGGAGCGAACCATCGTCTGGGGTTATCCGATGCCTTCCTGATTAAAGAGAACCACATTATTGCGTCTGGCTCTGTGCGCCAGGCGGTCGAAAAAGCCTTCTGGCTGCATCCGGACGTCCCTGTCGAGGTTGAAGTCGAAAACCTCGAAGAGCTTGATGCCGCGCTGAAAGCCGGAGCCGATATCATCATGCTCGATAACTTTGAGACGGAACAGATGCGTGAAGCGGTCAAACGCACCAACGGCCAGGCGCAGCTTGAAGTGTCGGGCAACGTGACGCATGAAACCCTGCGTGAGTTCGCTGAAACCGGCGTGGATTTCATCTCCGTCGGTGCGCTCACCAAGCATGTGCAGGCCCTTGACCTCTCGATGCGTTTCAAATAATACGCGACTCTTCCCCCTCTCATGCCAGGGAGGGGGAAGAAAATTCCGTGATTACGACCCTTCTCGCAAAATTCTGATGCTCTCCTGCAACCGCATTAAATTTCTCTGAATCCCCTTTCACAATCCTCTTTTTGCTCCTCGTGTTTGCTTTTTGCCGCTGCCACAGTTGCGCCACGAAACTCAAGGAGCAGATATGAACAGACAACATGGATTTACCCTCATTGAACTGATGGTGGTGATTGGCATCATCGCCATTCTGAGCGCCATCGGCGTGCCGGCTTACCAAAACTATCTGCGCAAAGCCGCACTGACCGACATGCTGCAAACCTTTGTCCCCTACCGCACGGCGATTGAGCTTTGCGCGCTCGATCATGGCGGTGTCGAGACCTGCGATGGCGGAACCAACGGTATTCCCTCGCCCACGACAACCCGCTATGTCTCTGCCATGAGCATTGCCAAAGGCGCAGTGGCACTCACGGGCCAGGAGAGTCTGAACGGACTTGAAGTGGTTTTAGCCCCGCTCTGGAGCGATGGCGACGGCATTACCGGCTGGACGCGTGATTGCAACATTGCAAACGACAGCACCCTTCAACAAGCGTGTGAAGACGTTTTCCGCTTCGACAGCAAATAACAGGGGGCGGAACATGAATTCAGAACAACTGAGACTGCTTTGTCAGCGACATCGTGCGCTGCTGCTGACCAGCAACGACGAGATGGTCAGCATTGCCGTGGTGGACACGCCGGCATCCCAAATGATGGAAGCCCTGCGTTTCGCGACGCAAAAGCGAATCGATATTGAATGCTGGACCAAAGAGCGGATGGAGAAGTACCAGCAGTCGTCATCGCCGTCAAACTTGCCGGTTGTGACTCCCATTGCCAGTTCTGCTGTCGATATTCTTAACCGCACGCTGCTGCAGGCGCTCAGTCAGCGCGCCTCGGATATTCACATTGAGCCTGCCGAAGAGGCCTGGCAAATCCGCTTACGTATTGATGGCGTGCTTTATCCACAGCCTCCGCTGGCGGCAGCGCTGGCAACCACCCTGATTGCTCGCTTAAAGGTGCTGGGCGATCTGGATATCGCCGAGCGCCGCCTGCCGCAGGATGGACAGTTTACCGTTGAACTGGCAGGCGCCGCGGTCTCTTTTCGCATCGCGACCCTCCCCTGCCGGGGTGGTGAAAAAATCGTGCTGCGCTTGCTGCATCAGGTGCAGCAGGCTCTGGAGCTTGACGCATTAGGTATGACAGACGCCCAGCACAGGCTTTTTGCCGAGGCGCTCAACCATCCGCAGGGGTTATTGTTGGTCACCGGCCCGACCGGCAGTGGGAAAACTGTCACGCTCTATAGCGCACTTCAGGCCCGAAACGCAGAGGATGTGAATATTTGCAGCGTCGAAGATCCGATTGAGATCCCACTGGCCGGGCTGAACCAGACGCAAATCAACCCGCGTGCGGGCCTGACGTTTCAAACTGTGTTGCGGGCACTATTGCGCCAGGATCCGGACATCATCATGGTGGGTGAGATCCGCGACGGTGAAACGGCAGAAATCGCCATCAAAGCCGCGCAGACGGGCCATTTAGTGCTCTCCACGCTGCACACAAATTCCACGACAGAGACCCTGATCCGTCTTCAGCAAATGGGGGTTGCCCGCTGGATGGTCTCTTCTGCTCTGACGCTGGTCATTGCACAAAGGCTGGTACGCCGCCTCTGCCCCCATTGTCGAAAAGAGAGCTACCAGGAGGCGAGACTCCCCAAAACAGTCTGGCCACGCAAGCTACCGCACTGGCAGCCGGTGGGATGTGACCGTTGCTATCACGGATTTTATGGCCGCGTTGCTCTGTTTGAAGTGCTGCCAGTGAACAATGATATTCGCCAGGCTATCGCCAGTGGTGCATCAATTGAAGAGATCGAAAAAACAGCCCGACGAACGGGTATGACCACGCTATTTGAACACGGGTGCCTGGCCGTAGAGCGTGGGCACACCACGCTGGAAGAGCTACTTCGCGTACTGGGGATGCCTGATGGCTGCTAAATATCTCTGGCGCTGGCGCGCGCTCACGGTTGAGGGGGAACTGCAGCAGGGCACACTTTGGGCTGCCGACCGCGAGTCGGCCTGGGGTCAGCTGTCGCAAAAGGCGCTCTGTCCGCTGGCCTTGAAGCGCAATCTTATGCAGCAAAAATGGCAGACACAGCACTGTTATGAAATTTTCCGACAACTTGCTGCCCTGCTTCAGGCTGGACTGACGCTCGCCTGGAGCCTGCAAATGTTGGCCGAGCAGCATCCCGTTAAGCAGTGGCAGGCGCTACTGGCCAGTCTGGCAGACGATCTCAGCGCGGGTTGTGCATTCTCCGACGCCTTAAAGAAATGGCCGGAGGTGTTTTCTCCGCTCTATGTTTCGATGATGAAAACCGGTGAACTCACCGGAAAACTGGAAGAGTGCTGCCGCGAGTTAGCACAGCAGCAGCAATCACAGCAGCAACTTAGCGCGAAAGTAAAAAAGGCCCTGCGATACCCCACGATCATTTTGGCCCTCGCCGTTGTCGTGGTGATGGCAATGGTCACGCTGGTATTGCCCGAGTTTGCTGCTATCTATAAGACGTTTAATACGCCCTTACCGCTGCTCACAAAGCTGGTTATCGGGTTTGCTGACTTTGTTGGTCAGCATCTCATCGCGCTGATATGCATCGGGCTGTGCCCGGTGCTCGTCATGCGTTTCCTAAGGCGGCATGAAGGCTGGCAGCGTTTTCATCAGAGATTTGGGTTGCGTGTGCCTATTATGGGATCGCTGATTCGTGGGCAAAAGCTGAGCCAAATATTTACCGTGTTATCGCTGACACAGCAGGCAGGCATCGCTTTTTTACAAGGACTGGAAAGCGCCCAGGAGTCGGTCGAGGGGGTGTTCTGGCAAGAGGTGCTGCGGGATGTCAGGGAGCGTGTGGTGCAGGGGGCACCTATCTGGTCGTCGCTGAGTGGCGCAGGAATTTTCACCCCATTATGTATTCAGCTGGTGCGAACGGGTGAGGTCTCTGGAGCCCTGGATATGATGCTGACCAATCTGGCGCGTCATCATAACGAGCAGACGTTTCAGCACGCGGATAATCTGACGTCGCTGTTAGAACCGCTGCTATTGATTGTGACGGGAGTGATAATCGGAACGTTGGTGGTGGCGATGTATCTGCCCATTTTCCATCTGGGGGACGCCATGAGTGCGGGATAGCGCTGGCACGCAGTTGCGCACCAGCGACAAAGCGATTACAGGCTATTGAAAACGCGGTTTTCTTGTTCCTGCACGCGGATAAAGGTAGTGCGTTTGGTCAGCTCTTTCAGGCGTGATGCGCCGACATACGTGCATGCTGAACGCAGCCCTCCCAGAACGTCGCGAGCGGTATTTTCGACCGGGCCGCGCAGAGCCAGTTTCACGGTTTTGCCTTCTGCTGCACGATACTGTGCAACGCCGCCAACGTGGCGGTTCATAGCAGATTCAGAGCTCATGCCGTAGAACAGCATGAATTTCTCGCCATTTTCTTCAACTACTGCGCCACCGCTCTCTTCGTGCCCTGCCAGCATACCGCCCAGCATCACGAAATCAGCGCCGCCGCCAAAGGCTTTCGCCACATCGCCAGGGGTAGTGCAACCACCGTCGCTGATGATCTGACCGCCCAGGCCGTGGGCCGCATCGGCACACTCAATCACGGCGGACAGCTGCGGATAGCCAACACCTGTTTTAACACGCGTGGTGCAAACTGAGCCTGGACCGATACCGACTTTCACGATATCTGCACCAGACAGAATCAGCTCTTCGCACATCTCGCCAGTCACAACGTTACCCGCAATGATGGTTTTGGTCGGCCAGGCTGCACGCGCTTTGCTGACGAACTGAACAAAATGCTCGGAATAGCCATTCGCAACGTCGATGCAGACAAAATTAAACTCGGGATTTGCGACCAGGATTTGTTTGGTTTTTTCGAAATCCGCATCGGAGGTACCGGTAGATACCATGATGTGTTTCTTCACATCATCAGACGCTGAAGCGGCAAAAGCGCTCCACTCTTCAATGCTGTAATGCTTATGCACCGCAGTCAGAATATCGAAAGTCGCCAGCGCGGTAGCCATAGCAAAGGTACCGACGGTATCCATGTTAGCGGCAATAACAGGCACGCCAGACCAGGTCTGACCGGAATGCTTAAAGGTGAATTGACGTTCGAGTTCAACGTCTGAGCGGCTTTTCAGCGTAGAGCGTTTAGGGCGGATGAGAACGTCTTTGAAACCTAACTTCAGATCTTCTTCGATACGCATGTGCGGATTCCTGGGGTTAGAGGCAAATATGTTAAAAGCACAACTCCAGTGACGTTATCATACGCACTAATACGTGCTCCGCAAGACTGCGAATTTCTCTTTTTTTACGCTACAATCCTATAAATTTACCTGGTCAAAAGCAGGTAAACAGAATTAACCATTCGCTACTGTAAGTTCAATTTCTAAGCAGCTGATTTTAAAAATGAATAATTCCCAGGATCTGATTTAATGGGGTACGTCGTAGCGTTAACGGGCGGTATTGGCAGTGGCAAAAGCACCGTGGCCAATGCTTTTTCACGTCGGGGTATCGCGATTATTGATGCGGATATTATTGCCCGTCAGGTGGTAGAGCCTCATACACCCGGCCTCAATGCGATTGCCGGGCATTTCGGACATCACATCATCAATGCCGATGGCACCTTGAACAGACGTCTGCTGCGGGAACGTATCTTTGCGCAGCCCGCTGAGAAAACCTGGCTCAATGCCCTCCTGCACCCCATGATTCACCAGGAAACTCAGCGCCAGATCGCTGCGTCCACATCACCTTATGTGCTATGGGTTGTTCCTTTGCTCGTTGAAAATCAGCTGCAGCATAAAGCCGATCGTGTTCTGGTCGTCGATGTATCACCTGAGACACAGCTTCAGCGTACGATGCTGCGCGATAATGTCACTCGTCAGCACGCTGAACAAATTCTTGCTGCGCAGGCAACGCGTGAAGCGCGCCTTGCCGTCGCAGATGATGTTATTGATAATGATGGCGCACCCGACACAATTGAATCGGATGTTGCCCGCCTGCACGCCCAGTATCTGATCTACGCGGCGCAGGCCGTAGCACAGGAAAAACCATAATGAATACGCACATCCTTTTTGAGCACCCACTCAATGAAAAAATGCGCACCTGGTTGCGCATAGAATTTCTCATTCAGCAGATGTCGCACCATCGTCCTATCGCCGATCACGCTACGGCGCTGCATTTTTTTCGCAATGTCGGCGATCTGCTGGATGTCATTGAGCGCGGTGACGTTCGTACCGAATTACTGAAAGAACTTGAGCGGCAGCAGCGTAAACTGCAGGCCTGGACTGAAGTCCCCGGCGTCGATCAGAGCCGCATTGACTCCCTGCGTCTTCAGCTGAAACAAAGCAGTAGTATTCTGATGGCCGCACCTCGCGTGGGGCAGTTTCTGCGCGAAGACCGCCTGATTGCCCTGGTGCGCCAGCGTCTGAGCATTCCGGGTGGCTGTTGCAGTTTCGACCTGCCAACGTTGCACATGTGGCTGCATATGCAGCAACAACAACGCGATGCACAGGTGACGAGCTGGATGGAAAGCCTGGAGCCGATGAATCAGGCGTTGACGCTGATCCTCGATCTCGTGCGCCACTCATCGCCGTTTCGCAAGCAGACCAGCCTTAACGGTTTTTACCAGGACAACGGCGACGATGCCGATCTGCTGCGTCTGAATATTGCGCTCGGCGAGCAGCTTTATCCGCAGATTTCCGGGCATAAAAGCCGCTTTGCGATTCGCTTTATGCAGCTGGACAGTGAAAATGGCACCGTGCCAGAACGTCTCGATTTCGAACTGGCTTGTTGCTAAGGAGTATTGATGTCTGAAATTATTACCGTCAGTTGCCCGACCTGTGGGAAAGCCGTGATCTGGGGCGAAATCAGCCCGTTTCGCCCGTTCTGCTGCAAACGCTGCCAGTTAATCGATCTGGGTGAATGGGCTGCGGAAGAGAAACGCATCCCGAGCGCGGGCGATCTGTCCGACAGCGACGACTGGAGCGAAGAACAGCAATAACCCGTTCTCCGCAGCGCCTGCTGACAATCGGCTTAGCAGGCCTTCCAATCCTCAATCAGTTTTGCAATGACAGGCGCATTGGCTGGCGGGAATTTATCGGCGTCCAGCGCTTCTAATTCAACCCAGTTGCCAGGCTGTCCCTCTTTGCCCCAGGGTTCCCCCTCCCAGCTTTCCACCACCCAGAACCACAGCGTAATGTGGCGATCCGGGAACTGGTATTCGAGCTTATCGAACAACGTCGGGCCACTCGGGGTGATCCCCACCTCTTCCTGAAGTTCCCGAATCAGCGCCTGTTCCGGCGTTTCTCCTGATTCGATTTTACCGCCAGGAAACTCCCATTTATTCGCCATATGGGCATCAGCGGCGCGTTGAGTAATGAAGATCTGGTTTTGCGGGTTGCGAATAATCCCGACAGCGATTTGCAGTACTTTCATATTGTGACTTCCATAAAAAAGGCGCAGATGTCTGCGCCTTTTCAACTGGTGATACGTGTTTAGCTCAGACGGCCATGACACGCTTTGTATTTTTTACCGGAACCACATGGGCACGGATCGTTACGGCCCACTTTGCGATCGCCCGTCTGGGATGCAATCGCCGCTGCCGCTTCGTCTTCGTCAGTCTGGTGGCTCAGCTGCTGCATCTGTGCCAGACGCTCAGCCTCTTCACGACGCTGTTGCTCCATCGCTTCCACTTCTTCTGGCATACGTACCTGAACTTTGCTCAGGGTACTGATCACTTCGTATTTCAGTGACTCCAGCATAGAGGCGAACATGGCGAAGGATTCACGTTTGTACTCCTGCTTAGGATCTTTCTGCGCATAGCCGCGCAGGTGAATACCCTGACGCAGGTAATCCATCGCTGCCAGATGCTCTTTCCACAGAGAGTCCAGGGTTTGCAACATGACGCCTTTCTCGAAGTGACGCATCATCTCGGTGCCAACCACTTCTTCCTTCTGCTTGTAAACGGCAACCGCAGTTTCCAGAATACGTTCGCGCAGCGTCTCTTCGTGCAGCTCTGGCTCTTTGTCCAGCCACTCTTTAATCGGCAGTTCGAGATCGAAGTCGTTTTTCAGACGTTCCTGCAGGCCTTCAACATCCCACATCTCTTCCAGAGACTGCGGTGGAATGTGCGCATCGATAGTCACTTTGAAGACATCTTCGCGAATGCTGTTGATGGTTTCGCTCACATCGGACACATCCAGCAGTTCGTTACGCTGGGTGTAGATAGCACGACGCTGATCGTTGGCAACATCATCATACTCAAGCAGCTGCTTACGAATATCGAAGTTGCGGCTCTCCACTTTACGCTGTGCGTTGGCAATCGCTTTGGTCACCCAAGGGTGCTCAATCGCTTCGCCCGGTTTCATCCCCAGTTTACGCATCATGCCAGACACACGGTCAGAGGCGAAAATACGCATCAGGGCATCTTCCATTGACAGGTAGAAGCGGGAAGAACCGGCATCACCCTGACGACCCGCACGACCACGCAGCTGGTTATCGATACGACGAGATTCGTGACGCTCGGTACCAATGATGTGCAGACCACCGGAGGCCAGCACCGCATCGTGACGTACCTGCCAGTCAGCTTTGATCTGCGCAATTTGTTCTGGCGTTGGGTTTTCCAGCTCGGCCACTTCGGCCTGCCAGCTACCACCCAGCATAATATCGGTACCACGACCCGCCATGTTTGTGGCGATGGTGACCGCAGCCGGATAACCCGCCTGCGCAACGATATCGGCCTCTTTGGCGTGGAATTTAGCGTTCAGCACGTTGTGCTTAATGCCCGCTTTATCCAGCTCGTGAGAGACCACTTCGGATTTTTCGATAGAGATAGTACCCACCAGCACCGGCTGACCTGCAGCGGTACGCTCGCGGATATCTTCGATGATCGCCTGAATTTTTTCCGCTTCGGTCATGTAGACCAGATCCGGCATATCTTTACGGATCATCGGGCGGTTCGTTGGAACGACAACGGTATCAAGTTTGTAGATAGAGCTAAATTCGAACGCTTCGGTATCCGCTGTACCGGTCATGCCCGCCAGTTTTTCATACAAACGGAAGTAGTTCTGGAAGGTGATAGAAGCCAGCGTCTGGTTTTCGTTCTGAATATCGACGCCTTCTTTCGCTTCCACAGCCTGGTGAAGACCATCAGACCAGCGACGGCCCTGCATGGTACGGCCAGTGTGTTCATCAACGATGATCACTTCGCCGTCTTTCACGATGTAATCCACATCGCGGGTGAACAGGACGTGAGCGCGCAATGCCGCAGTAACGTGGTGCATCAGCATGATGTTGGTCGGGGAGTAAAGTGACTCGCCCTCTTCCATAATGCCCTGCTCAACCAGCAGCTCTTCGATCTGGACCAGACCGCGTTCAGTCAGGTTCACCTGACGCGCTTTTTCATCCACGGAGAAGTGGCCTTCGCCCTGGAAGGTATCGGAATCTTCTTTCTCCTGACGAATCAGGTGCGGGATGATTTTGTCGACTTTACGGTACATCTCGGAGCTGTCTTCAGCCGGGCCGGAGATGATCAGCGGAGTACGGGCTTCATCGATGAGGATTGAGTCGACCTCATCCACCAGCGCGTAGTGCAGTTTACGTTGTACGCGTTCTTCCGGGCTAAACGCCATGTTGTCGCGCAGGTAGTCAAACCCGTATTCGTTGTTGGTGCCATAGGTGATGTCTGCGCCGTATGCTTCACGCTTCGCCGGAGCGGGCAGGCCGGACATGTTGATGCCGACGGACATGCCGAGGAATTCGAACAGTGGACGGTTATTTTCGGCGTCACGCTGTGCCAAGTAGTCGTTGACGGTCACGACGTGAACGCCTTTACCGGTCAGCGCGTTCAGGTAGGCAGGCAGCGTTGCAGTCAGGGTTTTACCTTCACCGGTACGCATTTCTGCGATGCAGCGTTCGTTCAGAACCATGCCGCCGAGCAGCTGAACGTCGAAATGACGCATGCCAAACACGCGTTTACTCGCTTCGCGGACCACGGCGAAAGCTTCCGGGATCAGGCTTTCCAGGGTTGCGCCTTTTTCCAGACGCTCACGGAACTCGCCCGTTTTCGCTTTCAGTTCGTCATCGGAGAGTTTTTCCATCTCCGGTTCCATACCATTAATGACGGTGACCGCTTTACGCATACGGCGCAGGGTACGATCGTTACGGCTACCGAAAACTTTGGTTAATAATTTGATTAGCATAATAAATTCTCACACGCCCCATCATGGGCAGATAAATTAAGGTATTGAAAAAAGTTAATTTAGCTGAGGCGTTGTGGCCCGGCGCGGATGCCCTGCACCTGACTAATCCAGGCGGACACCGAAAAGGCGGCGTGTGGGATAAAGGCGGTCTGAGCCATCTGACGAACGATGACCGGTGGTTTGCTCTCCTGCGTCAGTAGCGCATTGAGCGTATCCAGCAGCGCAAGATGTTGCGCCTGAACCGGCAGCGACTCTTCCGCGGCAGGCACGGCTTGTGGCGCCATAGCAAACGAAAGATGACGGATGACGGTGCGAATAGCATGTTGATGCCAGTAATCGACCGTAAAGTTCGGACGGCGACTGGCTTCGAGCAGCGCGAGATGAGTGAAATTAACCCGCGTGGAGAGATCGTGTTTGGCGGTGGTGGTATTCGCAGGCGTTGCCGCTTCTGCGGTATGGCTGAGTACAGGCAAGCCGAGGCTCGCCGCAACCATCCCTAATAAGAGATGCGGCCAGAAGTAACGTCTGCCAAATTGTCGCCAGCGCGTTAGTATTCCGCTCACCTAATCCACCATCGTATGCAGGCCTGTTCAGGCATGCGTTCAGATATTATTTAGCGCACAGATATTATCACTAAAGCGATAATACATCAGCAGGAATGACAGATTGCCACGGGTAAAAACGGTCAAGAATGCAGCGAACGCGCGCACATTCTGTGCTTAGCGGGCAATAATCATGCGGGGAAGAAAATCAGACGTGCAAAAACAAAAACGACTGGTCTTCCTGGCCGGAGAGAGTACCAGGTCAACCAGTCGATTTTACGATACGGAATTAACCGTTACGCCAGAACCGTGCTCGGCGCTTTGAATGCCAGTGGCAGTTCAGCTTCATCTTCGAAGGTCACAAATTCCCAGGCTTCCTGTTTTGCGAGGACTGCCTGCAACAATTTGTTGTTCAGTGCATGGCCGGATTTAAACGCGGTAAATGCACCAATGATGTTGTGACCACACATGAAGAGGTCGCCGATTGCGTCCAGCATTTTGTGACGAACGAATTCATCTTCAAAACGCAGGCCGTCTTCGTTCAGTACGCGATAATCGTCAACAACGATGGCACAATCGAAGCTGCCGCCCAGGCACAGGCCACGGGACTGCAGATATTCGATATCACGCATGAAACCGAAAGTACGTGCACGGCTAATCTGACGCATAAACGCATCAGCAGAGAAGTTCATCGCATAGCGCTGGTTGCTGCCGTCAATCGCCGGATGGTTAAAGTCGATGGTAAAGTCCAACGAGAAACCATTAAACGGTTTGAATTCAGCCCACTTGTCGCCATCTTGCACGCGAACAGTCTCTTTAATGCGTACAAATTTCTTCGCGCAGTTCAGTTCATCAATGCCCGCATCAAGCAGCAGATAAACGAACGGAGCAGCACTGCCATCCATGATTGGGATTTCTGGCGCATCGACTTCAATAACGATGTTGTCGATACCCAGACCCGCCAGGGCGGCGTTCAGGTGCTCTACGGTAGAAATCCGCACGTCATGCTCGTTCACCAGGCAAGTACAGAGCATAGTATCACGCACAGATTTGGCATCGGCCGGAAAATCTACCGGTGGATTCAAGTCGGTGCGACGATAGATGACCCCGGTATTGGCCGGCGCAGGGCGCAGCGTCAGTGTGACTTTTTTGCCGGTATGTAAACCGACGCCAGTCGCCTGAACGATACGTTTAAGTGTCCTTTGTTTGATCATCGTATAATCTCGCCAAATTACTTATCCAACCGAGAGTGTATATCACTAACGGGTGGCCAGTTTAGCACAAAGAGCGAAAATCCCCAAATTCCAGCCAATTCTTAGTCAGCTTGCTTACGCAGGAACGCTGGGATATCCAGATAATCCGGTTCTTTCGCGGTTTGTGGCGTATTGTCGTTCACCACTTTCGCAGCCGGTTTTTGCTCCTGCGTCAGCGGCGCCATGCCGTGCTGCTGGTAGCGATCCATTACCGGTTGCTGGGTCTGTTTGTTGGTGACCAGGGTGATCTCTGGACGTTTGTCCATGCCGATACCGGTGGCAACAACGGTCACACGCAGCTCATCGTTCATTTCCGGATCAAGGGAAGTACCGATAACCACGGTGGCGTTATCAGACGCGAACGCACGAATGGTGTTACCCACGGTTTCGAACTCATCCAGACGCAGATCGAAGCCAGCGGTAATGTTGACCAGAACGCCGCGCGCGCCGGACAGATCGATGTCTTCCAACAGTGGAGAAGAGATCGCCATTTCAGCCGCTTCTTCCGCACGGTCTTCACCGCTTGCCACGCCAGAGCCCATCATCGCATAGCCCATTTCGGACATCACGGTGCGGACGTCGGCGAAGTCGACGTTCATCAGACCCGGACGAGTAATCAGCTCAGCGATACCCTGAACCGCGCCTTTCAGCACGTCGTTTGCTGCGCCAAAAGCGTCCAGCAGGGAGATACCGCGACCCAGCACTTTCAGCAGTTTGTCGTTCGGGATGGTAATCAGAGAGTCCACGTGTTTGGACAGCTCAGTGATACCCTGCTCCGCGAATGCCATACGCTTCTTGCCTTCAAAGTTGAAAGGCTTCGTCACGACAGCAACGGTCAGGATACCCAGATCTTTTGCCACTTCAGCAACGACCGGTGCAGCACCCGTACCGGTACCACCGCCCATGCCCGCTGCGATAAACACCATATCGGCGCCATCGAGTGCAGCACGCAGTGCTTCACGGTCTTCTTCAGCCGCGTTACGACCGACTTCTGGGTTAGCCCCAGCGCCCAGACCTTTAGTAATTCCACCACCGATCTGAATAGTCTGGCCTACAGCTGTCTTTCGCAGTGCCTGAGCATCAGTGTTAACTGCAAAGAATTCAACACCTTCGATGCGTTCGCGCACCATATGCTCGACAGCGTTACCGCCGCCGCCACCGACGCCGATGACTTTAATCACCGCGTCGTTGGTTAATTCCATTGGTTCAAACATGGTTTCTCTCCGTTTTTACGCTTCATCACTCAAGCCTGCCTGGGCAAAAGAGTGCTTTTGCGTATGTGCCTGTCGCCTGAGACCGCTAATTCTCTCCGGTCTCTTTAAAAATTAAAATTCTTTTCTCAGCCAGGAATTGAGTCGTTTGACCCAGGAACCGACCGACGTTCGTTTTTCCACTTCTGCTTCACCACTCAAATGGGACTCTTTCCCGTAGTGCAGCAGGCCCACGGCCGTTGAATAATACGGCTCCTGAGCGTAATCCGTTAACCCGGTAATATTCAGCGGCGCACCAATACGAACTTGCGTATGGAACACTCGCTGGGCACAGGCGGCAAGACCTTCAATTTGCGCTGCACCACCGGTTAATACAATCCCCGCCGCGAGATGGTGTTTCACACCCTGCTGACGAAGCTGTTCTTGTAACTGTAAAATCTCTTCGTTGACGAGGTTGAGCAGCTCGGTATAACGCGGCTCAATCACCTCTGCCAGCGTCTGACGCTGCAGACTGCGCGGCGGACGACCGCCCACGCTTGGCACTTCAACGCTCTCATCTTTGCCGACGATGGAGCCTAATGCACAACCATGGCGCACTTTAATCGCCTCTGCATCGCTCGGAGGCGTACCAAAGGCGTAAGCGATATCGCTGGTCACGACATTCCCGGCATAAGGGATGACTTTAGTGTGACGCAATGCACCGCCCGTATACACGGCCATATCCATTGTACCACCACCGATATCAACCACACAGACGCCCAATTCACGTTCGTCTTCAGTCAGAACCGAGTAGCTTGCTGCCAGTCCTGCAAAAATAAGTTGGTCAACTTTCAGGCCACAACGTTCAACGGCTTTGACGATGTTTTTCGCCATGTCGTTGTGACATGTGATCAAGTGCACTTTTGCCTGCATACGCACGCCGGAAAGACCGACCGGATTTTTGATACCTTCCTGGTAGTCGATCGCATATTCCTGCGGAATCACGTGCAGTACGCGGTGTTCATCGCGCACGCGCACGGATTTAGCCGTGTGCACTACGTTTTCAACGTCTTCCTGCGTCACTTCCTCTTCAGAAATCGGCACCATCCCGATTTCGTTCTGGCAGCTAATGTGCTTACCAGAGAGGGCCAGATAGACGGAGGAAATCTGGCAATCTGCCATTAATTCTGCCTGATCGATGGCGCGCTGTACGCATTTCACCACCGACTCGAGGTCGTTTACCCCACCTTTATCCATACCACGGGACGGGCAACTGCCCACGCCAATGATATTGACCATACCGTCGGGCAGAACTTCCCCTACTAAAGCGGCAACCTTAGCGGTGCCAATCTCCAGTCCAACTACCAGTTTTCTGTCCGTCGCCTTGATCATTGTTGTTCTGCCTGTACCTGTGCCTGATTCTGTTGCTGATTAGGTTCCTCAACCGGAGCCGGTACCCAACCGACTGCTGCGCCTGAGTCATAGCGCAAATCAACGTAGCTTATCCGTTTGCCGTCGGTCTGCGCCTGCTGCTGTAAAACGGGGTACAGTTCTACAAAACGCGCCAAACGCTTCATCGTGTCGCCGCGACCAAGATTGAGCTTAATCCCATTCGTTAACGTCAGCTGCCAGGAGCGGCGAGCCGTCATTGACGCATCTTTTAACGCAAATCTGTCCTTAGCCAGCACCTGCCCCATCTCGCGAAAACCTTGTAGCACTTCGTTTTCACTGCCTTCCGGGCCAGACAACATCGGTAAACTTTGCTTGCTGACACGATCTGCCGGGACGCTGAACGAATTTCCGTCTACGTCGACCATATGCTGATCATTCCAACGCGCAATGGGCACATATTCAACCAGATGAATCTTCAATTCATCAGGCCATTGCTTTCTGACGCTCGCCTGTTTTATCCATGGCAGACGTTCAATCTGGCTCTGGATAATGTTGACGTCCTGGGTCATGAAAGTGCCAGGCGATCCCAGCGCAAGGATCGACTGACGGATATCATCGTTACGCGTGTAGTGACGCTCGCCGGTGACCACCAGTTTTGACAGCGGTAACCGTTGTGCATCTTCCATCCAGCCCAACACCATCCAGCCGCTGATAAACACGGTACACAGCACACCGAGCAGGAACAAGATCCCTGCAAGACGCGTTCCATTACTCCGTCCTGAAGAGGAATATTCTTCCTCTTCTTCGCGGTTGCGCGTGTTTAGTGCAGCCTGCGACATATCAGCCCGCCTGGTCCAGAATACGTACGACTAACTGCGAGAAGCTCATGCCCGCCTGACGCGCCGCCATCGGCACCAGGCTGTGGCTGGTCATACCCGGTGAGGTATTCGCTTCCAGCAGGTAAAATTCTCCGTCGCTGTCCTGCATCACATCGATGCGTCCCCAGCCACGGCAACCCAAAACAGTCCAGGCTTTAAGCACCAGGTTCTGTAAATCTGCTTCACGTTCTGCTTCTAGACCACTTGGGCAGAAATATTGCGTCTCATCAGAGAGATACTTCGCTTCATAATCATAGAAGGTTCCAGCGGGTTGGATACGAATTGACGGCAAAATTTCTTCGCCGAGCATCGCCACGGTAAATTCCGGACCGCTGAGCCATTTTTCAATCAGAACTTCTTCATCATGTTGAAAAGCCAGTGCTAACGCCTGGGTTAAATCACCAGCTTGCTCAACTTTGGACATACCGACGCTTGAGCCTTCACGGCTGGGTTTGACAATAACCGGCAAACCCAACTGCGCAATGCGCACATTGACGCTCTCATCAACGCCCGCTTCAAACTCGCGGCGCGTCAGCGCAACCCATGGCGCAACGGGTAAACCCGCGCCCTGCCACAGTAATTTACTGCGTAATTTGTCCATGGAAATGGCGGAGGCCATTACACCACTGCCGGTGTAAGGCAAACCGATTAAATCCAATAGCCCTTGCAGCGTACCGTCTTCACCGCCACGACCGTGTAACGCGATAAAGACTTTATGAAAACCCATCTCCTTGAGACGAGTGATGTCCGTCTCTTTAGGATCTACCGGGTGGGCGTTGACTCCCCCCTCACGCAGACCCGCCAGCACGGCGGCGCCGGAGTTCAGCGAGACGTCACGCTCAGCAGAGGTTCCGCCAAAGAGGACCGCAATCTTATCAGCCATTGCGTTCATCCTCTGAGGTTTGCGGCGTCAGTTTGATTTGCGCTAAGTTACGCGCGATTTTGCCGATATTTCCCGCGCCCTGAATCAGAATCAAATCGTTGCCGGTCAGCACTGGCGCCAGAATTTCAGCCGCCTGAGCCGGATCGGAAACCAGAATCGGGTCTACCTTACCGCGTCCGCGTATCGTACGACACAAAGAACGGCTGTCCGCGCCCGGAATCGGAGTTTCACCCGCTGAATAAACATCCAGCATCAGCAGCGTATCCACCTGCGACAGCACGTTTGCAAAGTCGTCATAAAGATCGCGCGTACGTGTGTAGCGGTGTGGCTGGAAAATCATCACCAGATTTTTGTCCGGCCAGCCCGCACGTGCCGCTTTAATGGTTGCATCCACTTCTGTCGGATGGTGACCATAGTCATCCACCAGCATCGCGGTACCTGCTTTGCCGTTTACCGGCTCCAGCGGGAATTCACCGAGGAAGTCGAAACGACGCCCTGTGCCCTGGAAACCTTCCAGCGCATGTAAAATCGCATCGTCCTCAATGCCCTCTTCAGTGGCAACAGCCACCGCAGCCGCAGCATTGAGCGCGTTGTGGCGTCCCGGTGCATTCAGGGTGACGCGCAGCAGCGGTTTGTCCTGACGCGCCAGGGTGAAATGCCCCTGCGCACCGATTTGCGTGTAATCTTCCACCCGCACGTCCGCATCTTCACTGAAACCGTAAGTCGTAATCTGACGACCCACGCGCGGCAGCAATTCACGAATCACCGGATCGTCCACACACATCACCGCACGACCATAAAACGGCAAATTGTGCAGGAAATTAATAAACGTCTGCTTTAAATTTTCGAAGTCGCCCTGGTAGGTATCCATATGGTCGGCTTCGATGTTGGTGACAATCGCCACCATCGGCTGCAGATGCAGGAACGACGCGTCGCTCTCATCCGCTTCAGCAATGAGATAACGGCTGTGGCCCAGACGCGCATGAACGCCCGCCGCTTTTACCAGACCACCGTTAACGAAGGTCGGATCAAGACCGGCTTCTGCATAAATGCTGGAGACCATCGCCGTGGTCGTCGTTTTACCGTGGGTACCCGCAACGGCAATACCGTGACGAAAACGCATCAGCTCAGCCAGCATCTCTGCGCGGCGAATCACCGGGATACGCGCTTCGTGCGCGGCAACAATCTCCGGGTTATCAGAGGAGATTGCGCTTGAGACCACAACAACACTCGCATCGAGTACGTTTTCAGGACGATGGTTGAAATAGATGGTCGCCCCAAGCGACGCCAACTGTTGCGTAACAGGGTTCGGCGCCAGATCGGAACCGCTGATCTGGTAACCTTCGTTCGCTAAAACTTCGGCAATACCGCCCATACCTGCGCCGCCGATGCCAACGAAGTGGATGTGCCGGACGCGACGCATCTCGGGCACGATTGAACGCAGTTTCGCCAGTTGTTGTGTATTCATTCTCTAACCGCCATCGATACTTCTAAAAATTCGTGCAACGCAAAACGCGCTGCAAGGGTTAAGCCTTTGCTGCCAGGCTCACTTCATTTGCCACCCGCTCGGTCGCATCCGGAATAGCCGTCGCGCGTGCGCGTTCGGCCATCTCCAGCAGTGTCGCTCTGTTCCAGCCCGCGAGGGTGGTAGCGACGGCGTCTGCGGTAAACTGTGGCTGTTCAAAAATCTTTGCGGCACCCGCTTTCTCAAGCGGTAACGCATTCCAGTACTGCTGGCGGTCTTTGTGCTGAAAAGGCACAAACACTGCTGGCAATCCCGCTGCGGCAATTTCACTCACCGTCAGTGCGCCGGAACGGCACACCACGACATCGGCCCAGGCATAGGCCGCTGCCATATCTTCAATAAATTCAGTAACTTTATGCTGAGACTGACCGGCTTCGGCATACGCCTGTTCGACCATTGGCTGCGCACCTTTTCCGCTCTGATGCCAGATCGTCACGCTATCGCCCAGTTTTGCCGCCACCTGTGGCAGGGTCTGGTTCAAAATCCGCGCGCCCTGAGAGCCGCCGACAACCAGCACCCGCACCGGGCCTTCGCGCCCGTTCAGGCGTTCCTGCGGCAACGGGAGTGCCAGCACATCCACGCGCACCGGATTACCCACTACGTCTGCGTCAGGAAACGCTCCCGGGAAAGCCTGCATCACTTTGGTGGCAATTTTTGCCAGCCATTTGTTGGTCAGCCCGGCGATACCGTTCTGCTCATGCAGCACAACCGGGATCCCGAGCGACCAGGCCGCCAGCCCACCCGGACCGGAAACATACCCGCCCATTCCCAGCACCGCATCAGGCTTAAAGCGCTTCATGATTGCGCGCGCCTGACGCCAGGCGTTGAAGATACGCACCGGAGCCAGCAGCTGCGCTTTGATGCCTTTGCCACGTAAGCCTGAAATCCGAATAAAGTCGATCTCGATACCGTGCTTCGGCACCAGATCGGCTTCCATGCGATCGGCGGTTCCCAGCCAGCGCACTTGCCAGCCTTGATCCATTAAATGGTGCGCAACCGCAAGCCCCGGAAAAACATGTCCGCCGGTACCGCCTGCCATCACCATTAACCGCTTCGGTTGATTCATCGTGAACCTCGTGTAAACGCCTGGGCTTTTTCCAGACGCGTCTCATAATCTATGCGTAACAAGAACATAATTGCCGTCGACATAATCAACAGACTCGAACCACCGTAACTGATCAACGGCAACGTCAGGCCCTTCGTCGGCAGCATACCTGCTGCGGCGCCAACGTTGACCAATGCCTGGAAGCTAAACCAGATACCAATTGAGCAGGCCAGGAAACCTGAGAAGCGGTGATCGATTTCCAGCGCTTTTCGGCCAATCGACATAGCACGGAAAGCGACGAAGAATACCATTAAAAGTGCCAGTACCACACCGATATAACCCAGTTCTTCCCCAATAATGGAGAAGATGAAGTCCGTATGCGCCTCGGGCAGATACTCCAGTTTTTGAACTGAATTGCCTAAACCCTGGCCCCACACTTCACCGCGACCAAAGGCCATCAGAGACTGAGTCAGCTGATAACCGCTGCCGAACGGATCTTCCCAGGGGTTCCAGAAAGAGGTCACACGGCGGATACGATACGGCTCGGCGAGGATCAGCAGGACCACGGCCGAGATGCCCATGCCGATAATCGCAATGAACTGCCACAGCTTGGCACCCGCCAGGAACAACATCGCCAGCGTGGTGACGAACAGTACCACCACCGTACCGAGGTCCGGCTGCGCCAGCAGAAGCACTGCCAGCACCAGAATCACACCCATCGGTTTTAAGAAGCCGCGCAGGTTATTTCGCACTTCATCAACCTTGCGCACAAGGTAGTTAGCGAGATAGCAAAATAGCGACAGCTTGGTGAATTCCGCAGGCTGAATACGCAGCGGGCCAAAGGCGATCCAGCGCGATGCACCGTTAACGGAGCTACCCACCACCAGCACGATCAACAGCATAATAATGGAGGCGATCAGCATCGCGGTACTGTGGCGCTGCCAGAACTCCATTGGCAGACGCAGCGTAATCAGCGCCAGGCAGAATGCCAGGATGATGTACAAACCGTCACGCTTGGCGAACAGGAAAGGATCGTTCGCCAGACGCTGCCCGACGGGCATTGAAGCCGAGGTCACCATGATAAAACCGACGGCCGCCAGACCCAGCGTGAACCACAGGAGCGCACGGTCGTACATGACCAGGCTGTCAGAATCTTTCGTCCGCGAGCCCATCACCCAGCCTTTCAGCGCCGCAAACAGCCAGCCCAGGATTCGGGACCCCGGCATGCGCGGCATTCTCAGGCGAGGGAGAGATAAACGCATCAGCCTAACTCCCTCGCGAGGCGGGTAAACAGATCACCACGCTGTTCGAAATTCTTAAACTGGTCGAGGCTGGCACATGCCGGAGAGAGCAGCACCATATCACCCGGTTTAACCTGAGGCGCGATGAGGCGGATAGCCTGTTCCATCGTTTCAGTTTGTTCAGCAATCTCCGGGCGCAACTCCGCCAGCTCAGCGCCGTCACGGCCAAAGCAGTACAGGCGGATGTTATCGCTCATCAGATACGGTTTCAGGGACGAGAAATCCGCCGATTTTCCGTCACCGCCCAGCAACAGATACAGCGTGCCATCGACGCGTAATCCTTTCAGTGCAGCTTCGGTGCTGCCCACGTTGGTTGCTTTTGAGTCGTTAATCCAGCGCACGCCGTTGTGCTCCAGCGCCAGCTGGAAGCGGTGCGCCAGACCGGTAAAGGTTGTCAGTGCTTTGAGACTGGAGGCACGCGGTAAACCTGCGGCATCGGCCAGCGCCAGCGCCGCGAGCGCATTGGTGTAGTTGTGCTGCCCGGAAAGGGTCATCTCTTTCACGTTCAATACTTTTTCGCCCTTCACACGCAGCCAGGTTTCGCCCTGCTGGTGATTCAGGTGATAGTCACCCATATTCACGCCAAAGCTGATGCAACGTTCGTCTGCACCACGCACCGGCATGGTCAGCGCATCGTCTGCGTTCACCACACAGACTTTCGCATTTTCATACACGCGCAGTTTGGCCGCGCGGTACTGCTGCAGGCCAAACGGATAGCGATCCATATGATCTTCAGTCACGTTCAGGATCGTGGCTGCCACGGCCTGCAGACTAGAGGTGGTTTCCAGCTGGAAGCTGGACAGTTCAAGCACATACAGCTCGCGAGCCGGATCGAGCAGCATCAGTGCAGGCAGGCCAATATTGCCGCCGACGCCGACGTTAACGCCCGCCGCTTTCGCCATATCGCCGACCAGCGTCGTAACTGTACTTTTGCCGTTAGAGCCGGTAATCGCCACAATCGGCGCCTGGGCTTCACGGCAAAACAGTTCAATATCGCCGACAATTTCAACGCCCGCATCTGCTGCCGCGCTTAATGACGGATGCGCCAGCGCCATCCCAGGGCTGGCGACAATCAGATCGGCATCGAGCAGCCAGGTATCATTCAGACCACCAAGGTGGCGTTCAACCTGTTCTGGCAGCTTGTCCAGACCAGGCGGAGAAACACGCGTATCCATCACACGCGGCGTAACGCCGCGCCCGAGGAAAAAGTCCACGCAGGAAAGGCCCGTAAGGCCTAACCCGATGATAACGACTTTTTTACCCTGGTAATCTGCCATGATTAACGTACCTTCAGCGTGGCCAGGCCAATCAGGACCAGCATCAGCGAAATAATCCAGAAGCGCACAATCACGCGCGGTTCCGGCCAGCCTTTCAGTTCATAGTGGTGGTGAATCGGCGCCATACGGAAGATGCGCTGACCGCGCAGCTTGAAGGAGCCGACCTGCAAAATTACCGAAAGGGTTTCAACCACAAACACGCCGCCCATAATCACCAGCAGGAACTCCTGACGCAGCAGTACGGCGATAATGCCGAGCGCGCCGCCCAGGGCCAGCGAACCGACGTCGCCCATAAAGACCTGCGCCGGATAGGTGTTGAACCATAAGAAACCGAGGCCTGCGCCGACAATTGCCGTGCAGACAATCACCAGCTCACCGGCGTGGCGCAGATAAGGAATGTGCAGGTAGCTGGCAAAGTTCATGTTACCGCTCGCCCATGCCACCAGCGCAAAACCACCGGCGACAAACACAGTTGGCATAATCGCCAGGCCATCAAGACCGTCGGTCAGGTTAACGGCGTTACCCGTTCCGACAATCACGAAGTAGGCCAACAGGATGTAGAACAGGCCCAGCTGCGGCATCACATCTTTAAAGAACGGCACCACCAGCTCAGTCGCCGGCGTGTCTTTCCCTGCCAGATAGAGCGCAAACGCCACGCCGAGGGCAATGACCGACATCCAGAAGTATTTCCAGCGGGCAATCAGGCCCTTGGTGTCTTTGCGCACCACTTTGCGATAGTCATCGACAAAACCGATAATGCCGTAGCCGATAAGAACAGTCAGCACGCACCAGACGTAAGGGTTTGACGGGTAAGCCCACAGCAGAACAGAAACGACAATAGCGGTGAGGATCATGATCCCACCCATAGTCGGCGTGCCGCGTTTGCTGAAGTGTGATTCCGGACCGTCGTTACGCACGACCTGGCCAAAGGAGAGTTTTTGCAGACGGGCGATCATGCGCGGGCCCATCCACAAAGAGATGAACAGCGCGGTCAGCAGGCTGACGATGGCGCGAAACGTCAGATAGGAAAAGACGTTAAAGCCTGAATAATATTTGACCAAATGTTCGGCCAGCCAAACTAACATGTTCCGTTCTCCTGTAATGCGTGCACGACCTCTTCCATGGCGGCACTACGTGAACCTTTCACTAAAACCGTCACAATTTGGTGTTCTTTAACAAGCGTTTTAAGGCGCTCAATCAGCGCTGTTTTTTCTGCGAAATGCTCACCGACACCGCTCGCCTGGCTAATTGCCTGGCTCAGCGTCCCGGCGCTCAACACCCGATCGATGCCGGACGCTTTTGCCGCTTCACCGACCTGGATGTGACAGGCTTCGCTCTCAACACCAAGCTCAGCCATGTCGCCCACTACCATCACGCGGTAGCCGGGCATTTCTGCCAACACCTGCACAGCGGCAGTCATGGAACCGACGTTAGCGTTGTAGGAGTCATCCAGCAGCAGTTTGTTTTCTGCGAGCTGAACCGGGAACAGACGCCCCGGCACCGCTTTCAAATTCGCAAGACCCGCTTTGATCGCCTCATGCGTGGCACCCACCGCCATCGACAGCGCGGCAGCCGCCAGTGCGTTAGCAATGTTGTGGCGTCCCGGCAGTGGCAGTAAAACGTCCACGCCACCCGTCGGGGTCTGCAGCGTAAATTCGGTCCCGTGAGAGGTCACGTGGATGTTGGTCGCGGTGAAATCGCTGTTGGCCGCATTTGGCGAGAAACGCCAGGTTTTGCGAGAACCAATCACGCTTTTCCAGTTCAGCCAGTCGTTGTTATCGGCATTCATAATGGCGATGCCGTCTTTCGGCAGACCGGTGTAGATCTCACCTTTGGCTTTTGCCACGCCTTCCAGCGAGCCAAAGCCTTCAAGATGTGCGGCGGCGAGGTTATTCACTAACGCCGCTTCAGGACGCGTCAGGCCGACGGTCCAGGCAATTTCGCCCTGGTGGTTGGCGCCTAATTCGATCACGGCGTAATCGTATTCTTTCGTCAGACGCAGGAGCGTCATCGGTACGCCGATATCATTGTTCAGATTGCCTGCGGTGTAGAGCGTGTTGCCGCACTGGCTCAGAATGGCCGCCGTCATCTCTTTTACAGAGGTTTTACCGGAAGAGCCGGTCAGTGCCACAACGCGTGCCGGAACCTGCTGACGCACCCAGGCCGCCAGCTCGCCAAACGCCAGACGGGTGTCTTTCACCACAATCTGCGGCAGGTCGATATCCAGCTTACGGCTGACCAGCAGCGCGCCGGCCCCGTTTTCTTTCGCCTGATCGGCAAAATCATGGGCGTCGAAGCGCTCGCCTTTCAGCGCCACAAACAGACAGCCCGCAGTGATTTTGCGGGTGTCGGTAGTTACGGCATCAATAGTCAGATCCTGGCCCAGCAGCTCGCCCTTGAGTAAAGAAGCAGCCTGGCTTAGCGTTAAGCTAATCATGCCACCACTCCCAGCAGGCGTGCCGCTGTGACGCGATCCGAATAATCCAGGCGACGTGCGCCGACGATCTGGTAATCTTCGTGGCCTTTACCGGCCAGCAGCACAACGTCGTTCTCTTTAGCCTGCATGATGGTATTCGTCACCGCTTCAGCACGGCCTTCCATCACACGTGCACGCCCGGCATCGAGCATACCCGCGAGAATATCGTTGATAATCGCGCGCGGCTCTTCGGTACGCGGGTTGTCATCTGTCACCACCGGAATATCCGCGAACTGCTCGGCAATTGCCCCCATCAGTGGGCGCTTACCTTTGTCTCGATCGCCGCCACAGCCAAACACGCACCACAGTTTACCGGTGCAGTGCAGACGGGCCGCCTGCAGCGCTTTTTCTAGCGCATCCGGGGTGTGAGCGTAATCGACGACAACCGTGGGTTTGCCCGGTGCGCTAAACACTTCCATGCGGCCACAAACGGGTTGCAGACGCGCGGCGGTTTTCAGCAGATCGGCCAGCGGATAACCCAGTGCCAGCAGCGTCGCCAGCGCCAGCAGCAGATTGCTGACGTTAAACGCGCCCATCAGGCGGCTTTCGATTTCGCCTTCGCCCCAGGTGGAGTCAAAGCGAATCGTTGCGCCGCTATCGTGATACTTCACGTCCGTCGCTTTCAGCCAGCGGCCATGACAGTTCGGATTAATGTGATCTTCCATCGACACAGCCACCGCATCCGGCAGCTTAGCCAGCCAGCGGCGGCCCACTTCATCGTCAGCGTTAACAATCGCCTGACCGCAGTGGTGCGTGGAATAAAGCAGCCATTTCGCAGCTTCGTAGCTTTCCATGTCGCCGTGATAATCAAGGTGATCGCGGCTCAGGTTGGTAAAGACCGATGCCGCAAATTTCAGGGCGGACACGCGGTGCTGGACCAGACCGTGAGAAGAGACTTCCATTGCAGCGAAGGTCGCGCCCTGCCCTGCCAGACCGGCAAGCACATGCTGCACATCTACCGCAGAGCCGGTGGTGTTTTCCGTCGGGTTCACTTTTCCCAACAGACCGTTGCCGACGGTACCCATCACTGCACTGGTTTCACCCAGCAGCTCGGCCCACTGCGCCATCAGCTGCGTGGTGGTGGTTTTACCGTTGGTGCCCGTAACGCCAACCAGACGCAGCCGATCGGACGGCTCATCATAAAAACGTCCCGCAAGGGCCGAGAGACGCTCGTTTAACTGGCTGAGATAGATGACCGGTACGCCGTGCATTTCACGGACTTCGCCGTCGGTTGCCTCATCTTTTGCCTCAGCAATAATGGCAGCTACACCTTGCGCTATCGCCTGCGGGATATACCGACGCCCGTCCGCCTGATGACCGACTACTGCTACAAAAAGATCGCCCGACGCAGCCATACGGCTGTCGAGTACCATCTCCCGCAGTTCTCGCGCGGGCAGCGTTTGCACCCACGGAGCAAGAAGGTCGCGCAAATTACGATCTGCCACCTGTTCCCTCGCCTTGATTAGTTACAAATTCATTTTTATCGCCCGTGGCCAGCGCATCAGGCTCGATGTTCATGGTGCGTAACACACCGCCCATGATGGCACCGAACACTGGCGCGGAGACGGCGCCGCCGTAGTATTTACCCGCCTGTGGATCGTTAATGACGACCACCAGCGCAAAACGCGGATTGCTGGCAGGCGCGACGCCTGCGGTGTAAGCAATGTATTTGTTGATGTAGCGGCCGTCCGGCCCCACTTTTTTCGCGGTACCGGTTTTAATCGCGATGCGATAGCCCTTGATGGCGGCTTTTACGCCACCGCCGCCCGGCAAGGCGACGCTCTCCATCATGTGCACGACGGTACGCACGGTGGCTTCCGGGAAGATACGCTCGCCGGGAACCGGTGGATCAACTTTGGTAATCGACAGCGGGCGATAGACCCCGTAGCTGCCAATCGTTGCGTAGACTCGCGCTAACTGTAACGGCGTTACCATTAGCCCGTAGCCGAAAGAGAAGGTGGCCCTCTCTATGTCAGACCACCGTTGTTTTTGAGGATATAAGCCACTGCGTTCTCCGACCAACCCCAAATTGGTCGCCTTTCCTAGCCCAAAACGTGAGTAAGTCTCTACTAACGCTGAGGACGGCATCGCTAACGCCAGCTTTGAAACACCGACGTTACTCGACTTCTGCAAAACCCCGGTCAGGGTCAATTCGCTGTAACGCGCCACGTCTTTGATTTCGTGACCGTTAATTCGGTAAGGGATCGTATTCAGAACGGTATTTTCGTTGACGATGCCACGCTGAAGCGCAGTCATCACCACCATCGGTTTGACGGTCGAACCAGGCTCGAAGACGTCAGTGATGGTACGGTTACGCATCACATCTTTTTGCGTCCCCGTCAGGTTATTTGGGTTATAGGACGGGCTGTTGGCCATCGCCAGCACTTCACCGGTGCTGACATCCACCAGCACGGCGCTGCCGGATTCGGCTTTGTTGAACGCCACGGCGTTGTTCAGCTCGCGGTAAACCAGCGCCTGCAGACGTTCATCGATACTCAGGGCCAGGTTGTGCGCGGCCTGACTGTCGGTTGAGGAGATATCCTCAATCACGCGGCCATAGCGGTCTTTACGCACCACGCGCTCACCCGGCTGACCCGTTAGCCATTTATCAAAGCTCTTTTCGACCCCTTCGATCCCCTGGCTATCAACGTTGGTGAAGCCAATGAGGTGAGCGGTCACTTCTCCCGACGGGTAATAACGGCGCGATTCTTCGCGCAGATGGATGCCCGGCAGTTTCAGTTTCTTGATGTAATCGGCCATATCAGGGTTCACCTGACGCGCCAGATAGATAAAGCGCCCTTTCGGGTTTGCGTTAACGCGGGCCGCCATCTGATCGAGCGGCATTTTCAGCGCATCGGCCAGCGCCTTCCAGCGGTTGTCGAGGGTCACGCCCCCAGCGTCATGCAGCTCTTTCGGATCGGCCCAGATCGCTTTCACCGGCACACTGACCGCCAGCGGACGACCCGAACGGTCAGTGATCAGCCCGCGCGAAGTGGAGACCTCCTGCACGCGCAGGGAGCGCATGTCGCCCTGACGCACCAGCATGTCCGGTGCAATAATTTGCAACCACGCCGCACGGCCCAGCAGGAACACCAGCGCCAGTAAAATACAGCCACAAAGCAACGCAAAACGCCAACTCACAAAGTTGGCCTGTTCTTCCTGACGTTTCGGTTTTTGCGTTTTCGCCGCTGCTCTCATGCGTCGCGTGTTCCCTTATTTTTGTACTACGATATTTTCCTGCGAAGGATCAACATGCTGCAGCTGCAGCTTTTCCGTTGCGATCCGTTCAACCCGGCTGTGATCGCCGAGCGCGTTTTCTTCAAGAATCAGGTTTCGCCATTCGATATCCAGCGCATCGCGTTCCAGCACCATCTGCTCGCGTTGCGCGGTCAATAAACGGGTATGGTGCGCGGTGGTCACCACCGTCACAGCCGTCACAATGATGCAAATGAACAGGCAGAGTGGCAGCTTCCCAAACCGCAAGAGATCGTCGCCGATCACGCCAGGCAAGGCATGGCGCTCGTTGCTTCCTAACGATCCTTTAACCTTGCTTAAGGTCTCTGTCACTCTGCTGATCATGCGTTCGTCCTCTCTGCAATGCGCAGCACTGAACTACGGGCACGTGGATTCTCTGCCACCTCTTCTTCGCCCGGCATCAACTTGCCTACTACTCGCAACTGACGGCCACCCAGCTTCCTGAGTTGCTCTTCCGTCATCGGCAGTCCAGCGGGCACCTGAGGACCGCGGCTTTGTTCACGCATAAAGCGCTTCACAATACGGTCTTCCAGCGAGTGGAAGCTGATGATGGATAGCCGCCCACCTGGGGCCAGCACGCCGAGCGAGCTTTTTAGCGCCTGCTCTATCTCCTCCAGTTCACTGTTTACCCAGATGCGCACCGCCTGGAAGGTACGGGTCGCGGGATGTTTGAATTTGTCTTTGACCGGCGTTGCCGCGGTCACAACTTCTGCCAGCTCTTTGGTACGCGTCATCGGCTCGATGCGGTTACGCTCCACGATGCCGCGCGCGATACGCTTGCCGAAACGCTCTTCGCCGAAGGTTTTGATCACCCAGGCGATGTCAGCTTCGTCAGCCGTTTGCAGCCATTCTGCCGCAGACTGACCGCGAGTCGGGTCCATACGCATATCCAGCGGCCCGTCACGCATAAAGGAAAAACCGCGTTCTGCATCATCAAGCTGCGGTGAAGAGACGCCAAGATCGAGAAGAATGCCGTCGATCTTGCCCGTCAGGCCGCGCTCGGCGACATAATCCGCCAGCGCAGAGAAAGGTCCATGGACGATGGAAAAGCGTGGATCATCGATGGTCTTCGCCACGGCAATTGCCTGCGGATCGCGATCGATTGCCAGTAAGCGGCCTTCCGCTCCCAGTTGGGAGAGGATCAGACGCGAGTGACCACCGCGACCAAAGGTTCCATCGATATAGATGCCATCAGGACGAATATTCAGGCCGTTGACAGCCTCATCCAGTAGCACCGTTGTATGTTTATAATTTTCCATCATATTTATAGAGACAAGTCCTGCAATCGATCCGACAACACTGCGGAATCAGACTGCTCAGCGTCGATATCTTCCTTGACCTGTTGATACCAGGTCGTTTCATCCCACAGTTCAAACTTGTTGAACTGCCCGACCAGCATCACTTCTTTTGTCAGACCCGCATGCTGGCGCAACACAGGCGCTATCAATAATCGTCCTGCGTTATCCATCTGACATTCACTGGCATGTCCCAATAACAACCGCTGTACGCGGCGTTCCTGCGGATTCATGCTCGACAGTCGCGACAGCTTTTGCTCAATAATTTCCCATTCGGGCAAGGTGTAAAGCAGCAGGCAGGGGTGGTTGATGTCAATGGTGCAAACCATTTGACCAGACGCGTTTTCGATCAGCTGATCGCGATATCGGGTTGGTACCGATAAACGCCCTTTGCTGTCGAGATTGACCAACGCCGCCCCACGGAACATGCCAGCCTCACCCCTTATCACCACTTTAACCCACAAATTCCCACATAAAGGAGTTTACGGAGCGAAGGAAAAGCTTGTCAAGCCAGGACTACCGCGATACAGGACGGAAAGCCCCCTATTTACGGACATAACCCAACTTGATTAATTACTGCACAACTGGCGAGGCAAAATTAACGTCATGAATATTTGTAAGAAAAAAAACAGATATGCATTCGAATGTTAAAAATCACTCCATACCACCACGGGCAAATATAAAGTGTCAGTTTGCGACGCGGGCGGCATTTTAAGACATTACGCACGGGGATAACAGCGCCAGATTCACCGGAGAAGCGTGAATACACAAGACCTGGCACGCAGGTGGGCATCAAAGAAGAAAAAATGGCTGATAATTCAGCATGAGAAGAGGCTTTGTAACAAAACAATACAAAAAAGAGCGCTTACTGTTGCCGAAATAACCTTAAAAAGCCTCCGATGAAAGCAATATGAATTAATAAGAATAGCAGGCTATGAATCTTAGAGAATTATCCTAATTTTAGTCCGGATATTATTTGCCGTGATAATGAGAAACAATCAGGGCAGTTGACCTGCCCTAAAATGATAATTAACGACGATTCAATACACCGCGTCGATAGAGATTACGTTTGATACGCGTCAGCCCCGGTTTTGGCTTGCGCGGTTCATCCAGACTCGCCAGCACAATCTCCAGTACGCGCTCAGCCACGTCACGATGACGCTGGGCTACGGCCAGCACCGGACACTGCAGGAAATCGAGCAGTTCGTTATCCCCAAAGGTCGCAATAGCCAGCTCAGAAGGGAGTTTCCCTTCGCGGCGTAGCGTCACGTCCATCACGCCCTGTAACAGCGCGAAAGAGGTAGTGAACAACGCCTGCGGCATCGGGTGCGTCTCCAGCCATTTCTCAAACAGCTGCGCCGCGGCTTCGCGCTCGTAGCTGTTGGCGTAGAGATAGTGCACTTCACGCGGATCGTCTTTCCAGGCAGTACGGAACCCCTGCTCGCGCAGGAAGCTGACGGACAGCTCCGGCAGCGCGCCAAGGTAGAGCACGGTTTCTGCCGGGAAGGTACGCAGCTCGGCGGCCAGCATCTCGGCATCATCCTGATCGGCACCCACGACGCTGGTGAAGTGCTCGCGATCCAGCGCACGATCCAGCGCGACGATCGGGAACGAGCCATTCGCCCAGCGCTGGTAGAAAGGGTGCTCTGGTGGCAGAGAGGTGGAAACAATGATCGCGTCGACCTGACGCTGAAGCAGATGCTCAATGCAGCGCATCTCGTTATCGGGCTGATCTTCCGAGCAGGCGATCAGCAGCTGATAGCCACGCTGGCGCGCCTGACGTTCGAGATAGTTCGCAATACGGGTGTAGCTGGTGTTTTCCAGATCCGGAATAACCAGACCAATAGATCGGGTGCGCCCGGCACGTAGCCCGGCCGCAACAGCATTCGGATGGTAGTTATGCTCACGAACCACCGCCATGACTTTTTCAACGGTTTTGTCGCTAACACGGTACTGCTTTGCTTTACCGTTAATCACATAGCTCGCCGTAGTTCGTGACACGCCGGCTAGCCGGGCGATTTCATCCAGTTTCACAATTGCCCCTTAAACGAAATAAAAGAGTCCATGGCCTTGTCAGGTTTATGGTTATATCTTTTAACATCTAAACGCAGAATAGTCGTTGCGGCAACCGCTTTTCTCTCCCTTAGGGTCCGTTTAGGCAAAAAAAAACCCGGCTTTGCAGACCGGGTCGAAAGAGGCGAACTTTTTTGACGACTAACGCATAATTTTATCGCCGCGAGACAAGCCCACGACACCCGAGCGCGCCACCTCAACAATTTTGGCGACATCACGCACGGAGGCCAGAAACGCATCGAGTTTATCGCTGGTTCCGGCAAGCTGAACAGTATAGATAGAAGGCGTCACGTCGATGATCTGCCCACGGAAGATATCCGCGTTGCGTTTGACCTCTTCGCGTCCGTATCCGCTGGCCTGAATTTTGACCAACATCACTTCGCGCTCAACGTACGCCCCCTGCCCTAATTCACTCACTCGCAGCACATCCACTAATTTATGCAGCTGCTTTTCAATTTGCTCAAGGACTTTCGCATCACCCACGGTCTGAATGGTCATCCGCGACAGCGTCGGATCGTCCGTCGGTGCCACGGTCAGGCTTTCAATGTTGTAACCGCGCTGGGCGAAAAGCCCAATGACGCGCGATAACGCGCCCGATTCGTTTTCCAGAAGTACAGATAATATCCGGCGCATCAGGTTCTCTCCGTTTTGCTCAACCACATTTCATCCATACCGCCGCCGCGAATATGCATCGGGTAGACGTGCTCCGTCCCATCGACGATCACATCCACAAAGACCAGGCGGTTGTTCCTGACGTGCTCCAGCGCTTCGCCGAGCTTCGCTTCCAGTTCATTCGGATCGCTGACACGCATGCCGACGTGGCCATAGGCCTCCGCCACACGCACAAAGTCCGGCAGCGATTTCATGTAGGACTGGGAGTGACGACCGGAATAGATCATGTCCTGCCACTGCTTGACCATGCCCAGGTAGCCGTTATTCAGATTCAGGACCAGCACCGGGAGATCGTACTGCAACGCGGTAGAAAGCTCCTGAATGTTCATCTGGATACTGCCATCGCCGGTCACGCATACGACGATCTCATCCGGGAGCGCCAGTTTGACGCCTAAGGCAGCTGGCAGCCCGAACCCCATGGTGCCCAGACCGCCGGAGTTTATCCAGTGGCGCGGTTTATCAAACGGGTAGTAGAGGGCGGCAAACATCTGATGCTGGCCCACATCCGAGGTGACGTAGGCATCCCCTTTTGTCAGTCGCCAGATCGTTTCGATCACCGCCTGCGGCTTAATGTGTTCGCTTTGCGTGTCATATTTCAGGCATTGACGCCCACGCCACTGCTCAATCTGCTGCCACCAGTCGCGAATATCATCCAGCGGCTGCACGGCAGGCTCTTGCGCCAGCAGATCCAGCATCTGTTCCAGCACCTGCAGCGCATCGCCGACAATCGGCACATCGGCAGGCACCGTTTTGGAAATAGAGGTCGGGTCGATATCAATGTGCAGCACCGTCGCATTCGGACAGTACTTCGCCAGATTGTTGGTGGTGCGATCGTCAAAGCGCACGCCGACGGCAAAAATCACATCGGAATTGTGCATGGTCATATTGGCTTCATAGGTGCCATGCATACCCAACATACCCAGCGCCTGACGATGCGTGGCCGGAAAAGCACCCAGCCCCATCAACGATGAAGCCACAGGCAAGTTTAATTTTTCGATTAATTCGCGCAGCTGCGTATGGCAGTGGGCATTCACAGCACCACCGCCGACATAGACCACCGGTTTTTTCGCCGCAATCAGCGTTTGCAGCGCGCGTTTGATTTGGCCTTTATGCCCCTGGGTCGTTGGATTATAGGAGCGCATGCTCACGGAATCGGGCCAGACGTAAGGCAGTTTATTGGCCGGATTCAAAATATCTTTTGGTAAATCAACCACCACCGGGCCTGGACGTCCACTGGCCGCCAACCAGAAGGCTTTTTTCAGCACCCCTGGAATGTCTTCCGTTTGTTTGACCAGGAAGCTGTGCTTCACCACCGGGCGGGAGATCCCCACCATGTCGCACTCCTGAAAGGCGTCGTAACCAATCAGCGAGGTGGCAACCTGTCCGGATAAAATGACCAGTGGGATGGAATCCATGTAGGCGGTTGCAATGCCGGTAATGGCGTTGGTTGCCCCAGGCCCTGAGGTGACGAGCACCACGCCCACCTCTCCGGTGGCACGTGCCAGACCATCAGCCATATGCATAGCGGCTTGCTCATGACGCACCAGCACATGATCGATACCGCCGACGGTGTGTAACGCATCGTAAATATCGAGGACCGCGCCTCCGGGATAACCGAATACTTGCTTGACGCCCTGATCGATAAGTGACCGGACGACCATTTCGGCGCCAGACAACATCTCCATGGTTTGCCTCCAGGCTTCTTGTTATAGACGAACAGAGGAATTCATTTCCTCGCCGTCTTGCTTTCCAGGGTTTCCCCTGTCTTTCATTTTTGCAGAGTGACCTTCACCTTAACCGCTCCCCATGAGGCAGGCAATCAGCAAACGGAGGCGCGAAAAGAGGCGTAAAAGCAGAATACACAGGCATTATGACAAGATATGGTGAATTCCACTGGAATAGACTTTTGTGATGACGGTTCATCGCTTAAATAGGCGGCGAATCAGTAATTCATCTATTTTTGCATGGAAAAAAGCGAAAGGAAAAATTCAATTCAGAATAAAATACTACCCATCAAAAAAATAACAGGATAAACCGGATGCATTGCACCGATTTATCCTGATGTGGATTAGCGCCGACAAACACTGACTAACAGCTCTTCCATCCACTGATGGCCTTTATCTCGCCCGGCCGCTTCGTGCCACGAAAGATAACACGTTCGGCTATTGAGCTTCAGCGGCAGCGATAATATTTGCAGATTAAGCTGGGCAGAGAATTCTTCCGCCAGCCAGCGCGGAGCAATAGCAACAAGTTGAGTCTGCGAAACAATATTTAATACGCTCACCATGGCCATCCCCTGATACGCCACACAGGCTTGTTTATCCGGTGTGTCATACCACGGCTGGCTAAATGACGCATATCTGTCGAGTGCCACAACCGCGTGCTGCTCATTATAAACATCATTTTCCAGTAATGGCCCGTTGATGCGCGGGTGAGATTTACTGGCGACTAACACCATTTCATCATTAAACAGCGGCACACAAGAAAACTCCGGACGGCGAAACTCTTCGTAACCCAGAACAAATTCCGTTTCCTGATAGCGTAACTGATGTTCAGTATTGTGGTTTAAGGAGGACTTAAATATAAGATGAATATTTGGGGCTATTTCTTCCACTTTATTATAGATAACGGAAGTCAGGTAATTATCCAGCGGACTGCACACGCAGAGATGAAAAACACGCTCGCTGCTTAAAGGTTCGAAACCGGACCCCGGCAGCTCATTCTGCACCAGTTGCAACGCCTGGCGAACAGACGCAAAAAGCTGATAAGCCCTTGCCGTAGGCTGGATGCCGCGGCCATATCGCACGAATAGCTCGTCGTTAAACATTATCTTCAGCCTGGCGACGGCATTACTCACTGCAGGCTGGGACATTCCCAACGCCTGTGCGGCTCTGGTAATATTTTGTTCCTGCATAACAGCATCAAAAACGGTTAATAAGTTAAGATCCACCGTACGTAGCTGAGGCCTGTTTGCTTCAATGGCGTGAGGCCGTTCATTTGTTTTTTCTAACATATCTAACTCCACTGTCACGCTAAACTCCCTTTGACTTGGCGCAATAATAACTTTTAAAAATATTATTTATCATGCAGATAAAACCAGACAAAGAGAAAAGTTTAAAATTCGGAATATATAAACACTCACGCCAAATAACAGGTGCAGGTATACACAAGCTCAAGCGTTAAAAATTTAAAAGTAATAACTAAAACATTAGGAATGGAATGAAACCATAAATCCAATGAATAAACAACAAGCCTACAGGTAAACAATTATTTAAGTTTTCTTAAACTAATCCATCCTATCAACGACTGTCCGTTAACATGTCATTATCATTGCTTGATTTTCATTCACCATTACCGCACCCAGACAGAATCCAACCCAATGATTTCAATGGTTTTAATAACCACACCCTTTAAATTTCAGAAAATAATTAATTGAAACCAATTATATTAAATTTATTCCGGAAACGGTTTTAAAGTCCAAAATTAGACAATTTAAATAACGCCGTAGGGAAAACCTAGCACAATACGCTAAAGAACCAGGACCACAGTTATCATGGATCGCGGGCGTTTTTCGCCTCAGGGGTTGACTTGATTCCGCATATCCAGTACCACTAAAAGCATAACGCATTCATCTGGAGCCTGATTCATGATTCGTACCGTTCGTTTCCTCAGCCTACTACTACTAAACGCATCCACTGTGCGCGGTAGGCTGGCGGGCGAAATTCAACGTTGAATCGTCTCCGGTAAACAAAAAACCCGCGCCATTGCGCGGGTTTTTTTATGCTCGTAGCAAGGCGCCCCAGGACAGACAAGGACCAAACCCATGAGCCAGCAAGTCGTTATTTTCGATACAACTTTACGTGACGGTGAACAGGCGTTACAGGCAAGCCTGAGTGTGAAAGAGAAACTGCAGATTGCGCTGGCCCTGGAACGTATGGGTGTCGACGTAATGGAAGTGGGCTTCCCGGTCTCTTCACCGGGTGACTTTGAATCCGTCCAGACCATTGCGCGCACCATCAAAAACAGCCGCGTGTGTGGTCTGGCCCGCTGCGTCGAGAAAGATATCGACGTGGCCGCCGAATCCTTGAAAGTGGCTGAAGCCTTCCGAATTCACACCTTTATCGCCACCTCCCCGATGCACATCGCAACCAAACTGCGTAGCACCCTGGATGAAGTGATCGAACGCGCGGTGTACATGGTGAAACGCGCCCGTAACTACACCGACGACGTCGAATTCTCCTGTGAAGATGCTGGCCGCACGCCGATTGCCGATCTGGCCCGTGTAGTAGAAGCCGCGATTAACGCGGGTGCCACTACTATCAACATCCCGGACACCGTCGGTTACACCATGCCGTTCGAGTTCTCCAACATCATCACCGGCCTGTATGAACATGTGCCGAACATTGATAAAGCCATTATTTCTGTCCATACCCACGACGATTTGGGCCTGGCCGTGGGCAACGCCATTGCCGCAGTGCACGCCGGGGCTCGCCAGGTGGAAGGCGCCATGAACGGCATCGGCGAACGTGCCGGTAACTGTTCACTGGAAGAGGTGATCATGGCGATCAAAGTGCGCAAAGACATCATGAATGTGCAGACCCGCATTAATCACAACGAAATCTGGCGCACCAGCCAGACCGTCAGCCAGATTTGCAACATGCCTATCCCGGCGAACAAAGCGATTGTCGGCACCGGCGCCTTCGCCCACTCCTCCGGTATTCATCAGGACGGCGTGCTGAAGAACCGCGAAAACTACGAAATCATGACCCCGGAATCCATCGGTCTGAATCAGGTGCAGTTGAATCTGACCTCCCGCTCTGGCCGTGCGGCGGTGAAACACCGTATGGAAGAGATGGGTTACAAGGAAAGCGACTACAACATGGATCACCTGTACGACGCGTTCCTGAAACTGGCCGATAAAAAAGGTCAGGTCTTCGACTACGACCTGGAAGCGTTAGCCTTCATCAATAAACAGCAGGAAGAGCCAGAGCACTTCCGTCTGGACTACTTCAGCGTGCAGTCCGGCTCCAGCGATATCGCGACCGCCTCGGTCAAACTGGCCTGCGGCGATGAAGTTAAAGCCGAAGCCGCCAACGGTAACGGCCCGGTAGATGCGATTTATCAGGCGATCAACCGCATCACCGACTACAACATCGAGCTGGTCAAATACGATTTGAGCGCCAAAGGTCACGGCAAAGATGCGCTGGGTCAGGTCGACATTGTCGTCACCTATAACGGCCGTCGTTTCCACGGCGTTGGCCTGGCGACAGATATTGTCGAATCCTCAGCCAAAGCCATGGTGCACGTCCTGAACAACATCTGGCGCGCCGCAGAAGTCGAGAAAGAGTTACAACGCAAAGCTCAGAATAAAGAGAACAATAAGGAAACCGTGTAATGTCGAAGAATTACCATATTGCTGTGTTGCCGGGCGATGGCATTGGCCCGGAAGTGATGACACAAGCCCTGAAAGTCCTGGAAGCAATCCGCGCCCGTTTCGCGATGAAAATCACCACCAGCCACTACGATGTGGGCGGTATTGCGATTGATAACCACGGCACCCCGCTGCCGAAAGCCACCGTTGAAGGCTGCGAAAACGCCGATGCGGTCCTGTTTGGCTCCGTCGGTGGCCCGAAATGGGAACATCTGCCACCCGCAGAGCAACCTGAGCGCGGCGCGCTGCTGCCGCTGCGTAAGCATTTCAAACTGTTCAGCAACCTGCGTCCGGCGAAGCTGTATCAGGGGCTGGAAGAGTTTTGCCCGCTGCGTGCCGACATTGCCGCCAACGGCTTCGACATTCTGTGCGTTCGCGAATTAACCGGCGGGATCTACTTCGGCCAGCCGAAGGGCCGCGAAGGCAGCGGTCAGCACGAGAAAGCGTTCGATACCGAGGTTTATCACCGTTTTGAAATCGAACGTATTGCCCGCATCGCTTTCGAATCTGCGCGCAAACGTCGTCACAAAGTGACCTCTATTGATAAAGCCAACGTCCTGCAATCCTCGATTCTGTGGCGCGAAATCGTCAACGAAATCGCCAAAGAGTACCCGGACGTTGAGCTGGCGCACATGTACATCGACAACGCCACCATGCAGCTGATCAAAGACCCGTCGCAGTTCGACGTGCTGCTGTGTTCCAACCTGTTCGGCGATATTTTGTCCGATGAATGTGCGATGATCACCGGCTCCATGGGCATGCTGCCCTCCGCCAGCCTGAACGAAGAAGGCTTTGGCCTGTATGAGCCTGCGGGCGGTTCCGCGCCGGATATCGCCGGTAAAAATATCGCTAACCCGATAGCGCAGATCCTCTCCCTGGCCCTGCTGCTGCGCTACAGCCTGGACGCGAACGACGCGGCCGATGCAATCGAAAGCGCCATTAACCGCGCATTAGAAGAAGGTATCCGCACGGGCGATTTAGCGCGCGGCGCGGCGGCCGTCAGTACCGATGAAATGGGCGATATCATCGCCCGCTATGTCGCTGAAGGGGTGTAATCATGGCGAAGACGTTATACGAAAAATTGTTTGATGCGCACGTAGTCTACTCGGCACCAAACGAAACCCCGCTGCTGTACATTGACCGTCATCTGGTGCACGAAGTGACGTCACCGCAGGCCTTTGACGGTCTGCGCGCGCACAATCGTCCCGTTCGCCAGCCGGGTAAAACCTTCGCCACGATGGATCACAACGTGTCGACTCAGACCAAAGACATCAACGCGTCGGGCGAGATGGCGCGTATCCAGATGCAGGAGCTGATTAAGAACTGCAACGCCTTCGGCGTTGAGCTGTACGATTTGAACCATCCGTATCAGGGCATCGTCCACGTAATGGGTCCTGAGCAGGGCATCACCCTGCCGGGAATGACCATCGTCTGCGGCGACTCCCACACCGCCACGCACGGCGCGTTCGGTGCGCTGGCGTTTGGTATAGGAACCTCCGAAGTCGAGCACGTTCTGGCGACGCAAACCCTGAAACAGGGCCGCGCGAAAACCATGAAAATCGAAGTCAAAGGTCGGGCGGCGGCAGGTATCACCGCGAAAGATATCGTGCTGGCGATTATCGGTAAAACCGGCAGCGCAGGCGGAACCGGTCACGTGGTGGAGTTTTGCGGCGATGCTATCCGTGCATTGAGCATGGAAGGCCGTATGACCCTGTGCAACATGGCGATCGAGATGGGTGCTAAAGCCGGTCTGGTCGCACCGGACGAGACCACTTTCAACTATGTGAAAGGCCGTCTGCACGCGCCGAAAGGCAACGATTTTGACGAGGCGGTGGAATACTGGAAAACCCTGCAAACCGACGACGGCGCGACATTCGATACCGTTGTCACCCTGCAGGCAGAAGAGATCGCACCGCAGGTTACCTGGGGTACCAACCCAGGCCAGGTGATTTCCGTTAACGACAACATTCCCGATCCGGCCTCCTTTGCCGATCCGGTGGAACGCGCAAGCGCCGAAAAAGCGCTGGCGTACATGGGCCTGAAACCGGGCATTCCGCTGACCGACGTGGCAATCGACAAAGTGTTTATCGGCTCCTGCACCAACTCTCGCATTGAAGATTTGCGTGCAGCGGCAGAAATTGCCAAAGGCCGTAAAGTCGCGCCCGGCGTGCAGGCGCTGGTCGTGCCAGGCTCTGGCCCGGTGAAAGCCCAGGCTGAAGCTGAAGGGCTGGATAAGATCTTTATCGAAGCCGGTTTTGAATGGCGCTTACCGGGCTGCTCCATGTGTCTGGCCATGAACAACGACCGTCTGAACCCGGGCGAGCGCTGCGCCTCCACCAGCAACCGTAACTTTGAAGGCCGTCAGGGCCGCGGTGGACGTACCCATCTGGTCAGCCCGGCAATGGCAGCGGCTGCCGCTGTGACCGGCCATTTTGCTGATATTCGTGGTTTGAAATAAGGAGACAATCATGGCAGAGAAATTTACCCAACATACGGGTCTGGTTGTCCCGCTGGATGCGGCGAACGTTGATACGGACGCCATCATTCCCAAGCAGTTCTTACAGAAAGTGACCCGCACAGGCTTTGGCGCGCACCTGTTTAACGACTGGCGTTTTCTCGACGATCGGGGCCAGCAGCCGAATCCCGAGTTCGTTCTGAACTTCCCGGAATTTAAAGGCGCATCGATCCTGTTAGCCCGTGAAAACTTTGGCTGTGGCTCATCCCGCGAACACGCCCCGTGGGCGCTGACGGACTACGGTTTTAAAGTGGTGATCGCCCCGAGCTTTGCCGACATCTTTTACGGCAACAGCTTCAACAACCAGTTGCTGCCGGTGACGCTGACCGACGGACAGGTCGATGAGCTGTTCGCGCTGGTGAAGTCGAATCCGGGCATTTCGTTCGAAGTGGATCTGGAAGCGCAGGTGGTGAAAGCGGGTGACAAAACTTACAGCTTTAAAATCGACGACTTCCGCCGTCACTGCATGATCAACGGCCTCGACAGCATTGGTTTAACCCTGCAGCACGAAGCCTCCATTGCAGACTACGAAAACAAACAACCGGCGTTTATGCGCTAACGAAAAAGGCCCGCGCAAGCGGGCCTTTTTGTTTAACTCTCTTTGACGCGAAGCGTCAGCGCCAGCGTCACCAGCGATATCCCCGCAATCACCCAATACACGGCAAAGTGACCATAGCTTTGCGCCAGCGCCCCCTGAATCACCCCCGCCAGAATCACCCCGGTCGAAATACTGTTGGTGAATAACGTCGTGGCTGAGCCCGCCCGTCCAGGCATCAGGTCCTGGAACCACAGCATCCCAATCCCGGCGACAATGCCGATAAAAATCGCGTTAAACAGCTGCAACGCCAGCAGCGCTTCGCGACTGTGAAACAGGATCAATCCCAGGTAAAACAGGACGCCAGCCGCCACCGCCACCACCATCATCCGGCGTTTGCCAAAGCGCTTCACGTAAAAGCCCGCGAGGATCATTGCCGGGATTTCCAGCCCGGCGGCGGTGCCCATTAAGATCCCGGCGAGCTTATCCGGCAGCCCAAGATCGCTGCTGATCCACAGGGGCATATCGATGATATACATGGTGTTGCAGGTCCACATCAGCGTCGAGGCTATGAACAGCATGCGCACGTTTTTATTATGCCAGCCGCTCACCTGGGTGACGGGCGTATCCGCCGCCTGCTCCACCCGGGCGACCGACGGCAGCACAAAGGCAATCAGCGCCAGGCTGATGGCAAAAATCCCGGCCGCAATGGAGAACATCACCGTAAAGCCGTAATTCAGCGCCAGCATAAAGGCCAGCGGCGGGCCGATCACCCACGCCAGGGAGAGCTGTGCACGCATCACCGAGCTGAACATCACCACTTCCCGCGCCGAGCTGTCCGCGTACTCACGGGCGAGCGCAAAAAGCTGCGGCATGGCGGTATTGGCGAGCGAGGCCAGCAGCACCCCGCAGGTGAGCAGCGTCAGATAGTGGCGGTTGAAGGCAAACAGCAGAGCGTTGCCGATGGCCATCGCGCAACAGAACAGAATTAATTTGCGGCGATCGCCCTGGCTGTCGGATCGTTTTGCCAGCCACAGGCTGACCAGGATCCCGGCAATGGCGTTGACCGTGTAAAACAGGCCCACCCAGAAAGGCTGTGCGCCCACCTCACGACTCAGGAACAGGCTCAGGGTCGGCGCCTGTAGCGCCCCCGCGACGCCCATCATAAAGGCCACCAGCATAAAAGCGGCATACACGCCGTTCAGGCGGCGGCCCATCGTCATCAACCAGAGCATGCGCAGTTCCTTGTCAAAGAGGAGCGAAATGGAGAGGCAGTGTAAACGAAAAAAGCCAGCAAAAACATTTTGCTGGCGGGTGATAAGCACCAATACTCAGTCACACATGGTCGAGGCGAGTCAGCGGTCAGAGGTCGATTTCGTAACGTCCCACTGCATCAGATCTTCAAGCATTTTCAGGCGCTGTTCTGCGCACTGGCGGGCCAGCCAGGACACTCCCTTTGTCGCTGAAAAGTAGTGCTGATAAAACTGACGTGCGGTAGACCTCTTCATATTTACCTCCTCACTTCAACAAGGAGGATTATTGGCTTAATATGAGGATTAATAAATTGCTGATTTTTTGTCAGGAGTTCCCCTTTTATGCCGTCTGGTCGTCTGCAACAACAATTTATCCGCCTCTGGCAGTGCTGCGAAGGCCAGTCAAAAGAGACCACGCTGAACGAGCTGGCGGAACTGCTGAACTGCTCGCGCCGCCACATGCGCACGCTGCTGAACACCATGCAGCAGCAGGGCTGGCTGAACTGGGAGGCGGAGGCGGGGCGCGGAAAGCGTTCGCGCTTAACCTTCCTCTATACCGGTCTGGCCTTACAACAGCAGCGCGCCGAAGACCTGCTGGAGCAGGACCGCATCGATCAGCTGGTGCAGCTGGTGGGCGATAAAGCCGCCGTCCGCCAGATGCTAGTCTCCCATCTGGGCCGCAGCTTCCGCCAGGGAAAGCACATCCTGCGCGTGCTCTACTACCGTCCGATGAAAAACCTGCTGCCGGGCACGGCGCTACGCCGCTCCGAAACGCACATGGCGCGACAAATCTTTAGCGGCCTGACGCGCATAAATGAGGAAAACGGGGAACTGGAAGCCGACATCGCGCACCACTGGCAGCAACTTTCTCCGCTGCACTGGCGCTTTTTTTTGCGTCCTGGCATCCATTTTCACCATGGCCGCGAGCTGGAGATGAACGATGTGATCGCTTCTCTGCAGCGCGCTCGCGGGCTGCCGCTCTACTCCCACATCGCACACATTCACTCTCCCACCGCCTGGACGCTGGATATCGAGCTTTCCGAGCCTGACCAGTGGCTACCGTGGCTGATGGGCTATGTCCCGTCGATGATTTTGCCTCATGAATGGGAGAGCATGCCCAGTTTCACCAGCCAGCCCGTCGGCACCGGCCCTTACGCCGTGATGCGCAATAACAGTAACCAATTGAAAATCCGCGCCTTCGATGACTACTTTGGCTACCGCGCGCTGATTGACGAGGTGAATGTCTGGGTGCTGCCGGACATCAGCGAAGAGTTCAGCCCCGGCCTGACGCTGGAAGGCCCGACCGAAGGCGAAAAAGCCGTCGAAAGTCGCCTCGAAGAGGGCTGCTACTATCTGCTGTTTGACGCCCGCACCCACCGGGGTGCCAGCAGCGAGGTGCGCCAGTGGATAAGCCAGATCCTCGCCCCCGCCAATCTGATCTATCAGGCGGAAGACCAGCACCAGACCTACTGGTTCCCGGCCTACGGGCTGCTGCCCCGCTGGCACCACGCCCGTCCTGGGCGCGGCGAAAAGCCCGCCGGGCTGGAAACCATTACCCTCACCTATTATCGCGAACACGTTGAGCACCGCTTTATTGCGCGCATCATGAGCAAACTGCTGGCCGCGGAAGGCGTGACGCTGGAAATTCAGGAGGTGGATTACGATGAATGGCATCGCGGCGAAGCGGTGAGCGATATCTGGCTCAACAGCGCGAACTTCACTCTGCCGCTCGATTTCTCGCTCTTCTCGCACCTGTATGAGATCCCGCTGATCCAGCACTGCATTGCCCGCGACTGGCAGCAGGACGCCGCTCAGTGGCGCGCCGGAGAGATGAATCTGGCGGTCTGGTGCCAGCAGTTGCTGTCCCAGCAGGCGATGGTACCGCTGATCCACCACTGGCTGATGATCCAGGGACAGCGCAGTATGCGCGGCTTACGCATGAACACGCTCGGCTGGTTTGACTTTAAATCCGCCTGGTTTGCGCCGCCGGAACCATAACACTTTCGTAATATTCACCAAATCATTACAATACCGCCGTTCTCAACGGGGTGCTGCATCGATGATGTGCGCTGAGATAATACCCGTCGAACCTGATCCGGATAACGCCGGCGAAGGGATTTGAGGCTGTCGCTCAAAATCCTTTGCCACTCAACTTTGAGGTGCAAAGTGTTAAAAAAAGTTCTCCCCCTGCTGGCGCTCTTCGCGCTGCCTGCGTTTGCCAAGCCCGTTTTAACGGTCTACACCTACGACTCCTTTGCCGCCGACTGGGGCCCAGGCCCGGTGGTCAAAAAAGCTTTTGAAGCCGACTGTCACTGCGAACTGAAATTCGTGGCGCTGGAAGATGGCGTTTCACTGCTCAACCGTCTGCGGATGGAGGGTAAAAACAGCAAGGCCGACGTGGTGCTGGGCCTGGATAACAACCTGCTGGAAGCGGCCTCGCAAACCAAACTCTTTGCCAAAAGCGGTATCGCCACCGATGCGGTGAACGTTCCGGGCGGCTGGAAAAACGACACCTTTGTCCCCTTCGATTACGGTTACTTCGCCTTCGTCTACGATAAAAACAAGCTGAAGAATCCGCCGAAAAGCCTGAAAGAGCTGGTCGAGAGCGACCAAAAATGGCGCGTGATTTATCAGGACCCACGCACCAGCACACCGGGGCTTGGCCTGTTGCTGTGGATGCAAAAAGTGTACGGCGACAAAGCGCCGGAAGCCTGGCAAAAACTAGCGGCGAAAACCGTCACCGTCACCAAAGGCTGGAGTGAAGCCTACGGCCTGTTCCTGAAAGGCGAAAGCGATCTGGTCCTGAGCTACACCACCTCGCCGGCCTACCACATTATCGAAGAGAAAAAAGACAACTACGCCGCCGCTAACTTTGCCGAAGGCCACTATCTGCAGGTGGAAGTCGCCGCCCGCACCGCGGCCAGCAAAGAGCCGGAACTGGCCGAGAAGTTCCTGAAATTTATGGTCTCGCCTGCGTTCCAGAACGCCGTCCCGACGGGCAACTGGATGTATCCGGTGACCGACGTGAAACTCCCTGCGGGCTTCGATCAGTTGAGCAAACCGCAAACCACGCTGGAGTTCACCCCGCAGCAGGTTTCCACTCAACGCGCCGCATGGATCAGTGAATGGCAACGCGCCGTCAGCCGCTAATTCCCGGCTGGCTGCTCCCTGGGCTGACTGCCGCCACGCTGATGGTGGTGGTGAGCCTGGGGGCTTTTCTTGCCCTTTGGCTGAACGCACCGCAAAGCGATCTCGCCGCGCTGTGGCACGATAGCTATCTCTGGCACGTGGTGCGGTTCTCCTTCTGGCAGGCATTTCTCTCAGCCCTGCTCTCGGTCGTCCCAGCGATCTTTCTGGCGCGGGCGCTTTATCGCCGCCGCTTCCCCGGAAGACAAGCGCTGCTGCGCCTGTGCGCGATGACGCTGATCCTGCCCGTACTGGTCGCCGTCTTCGGTATTCTGAGCGTGTATGGGCGCCAGGGATGGATCGCCTCGCTGTTGAGTGCGTTTGGCATCGAATGGACATTTTCGCCTTACGGCCTGCAGGGTATCCTGCTGGCCCACGTCTTTTTCAATATGCCCATGGCGACGCGACTGTTCTTACAGGCGCTGGAAAATATCCCTGGCGAACAGCGACAGCTGGCCGCGCAGCTCGGAATGCGCGGATTTGCCTTCTTTCGCTTTGTTGAATGGCCGTGGCTGCGGCGGCAGATCCCGCCTGTTGCAGCATTAATTTTTATGCTCTGCTTCGCCAGTTTTGCCACGGTGCTGTCGCTGGGCGGCGGCCCGCAGGCCACCACCATTGAGCTGGCGATCTATCAGGCCCTGAGTTACGACTACGATCCGGGTCGTGCGGCGCTGCTGGCGATGATCCAGATGTTCTGCTGCCTGGGGCTGGTCCTGCTCAGCCAGCGACTTAGTAAAGCCATTGCAGTGGGGAGCCATCAGGTGAACGGCTGGCGCGATCCGCAGGACAGCCTGCGCAGCCGCCTGAGCGATCTCCTGCTTATTGTACTTGCACTGCTGTTACTCCTCCCGCCGCTGCTGGCCGTGGTGGTGGATGGTCTCAATCTGAATCTGATCCCGGTGCTGCAACAGCCGGTGCTGTGGCAGGCGCTGTGGACGTCGCTACGGATCGCCCTCGGCGCCGGGTTGCTGTGCGTCCTGCTGACCATGATGCTGCTCTGGAGCAGCCGCGAACTTTACGCCCGACACTCCCGAATCGCCGGGCAAGCGCTGGAGCTGAGCGGGATGTTGATTCTGGCGATGCCGGGCATCGTACTGGCGACCGGGTTCTTTTTACTGTTTAACAGCACCATCGGATTACCCGAGCACGCCGACGGGATCGTCATTTTCACCAACGCGCTGATGGCGATTCCCTATGCCCTGAAAGTGCTGGAAAACCCGATGCGCGACCTGAGCGCCCGCTACACTCTGCTTTGTCAGTCGCTGGGGATGCGCGGCTGGCAGCGAGTGAGGGTCGTTGAACTCCGCGCCCTGAAACGCCCTCTGGCGCAGGCGCTGGCCTTTGCCAGCGTGCTGTCGATTGGCGATTTCGGCGTGGTGGCGCTGTTTGGTAATGACGACTTCCGCACGCTGCCGTTCTGGTTGTATCAGCAAATCGGCTCGTATCGCAGTCAGGATGGTGCCGTGACGGCCCTGCTCTTGCTGCTGCTGTGCTTTACCCTCTTCACCGTTATCGAAAAACTTCCGGGGCGCGATGCTAAAACTGACTGATGTAACCTGGCTTTATCAGCACCTGCCAATGCGCTTTACACTCTCCGTCGAACGCGGAGAGATGATTGCCATTCTCGGCCCAAGCGGTGCCGGGAAAAGCACGCTGCTCAATCTGATTGCCGGTTTCCTGCCTCCGGCGCGTGGCGAGATGTTGATCGACGGGCAAACGCACACCCATACGCCGCCGTCCCAGCGCCCGGTGTCGATGCTGTTCCAGGAAAATAATCTTTTTACCCATCTGACGGTGCGACAGAATATCGGCCTGGGAATGGACCCCGGCCTCAAGCTGACGGCACTTCAGCGTGAGAAACTCGAAGCGATTGCCCAGCAGATGGGGCTGAATGAATTTCTTGAACGTTTACCTGGCGAGCTTTCTGGCGGGCAACGTCAGCGCGTCGCGCTGGCTCGCTGTCTGGTGCGGGAACAGCCGATTTTGCTCCTCGACGAGCCGTTCTCGGCTCTCGACCCGGCCCTGCGTCAGGAGATGCTGTTGCTGGTAAAAGAGGTGTGCCAGCAGAAAAATCTCACCATGCTGATGGTCTCGCACAGCGTGGAAGACGCCGCCAGAATCGCGGCGCGCTCCGTCGTGATTGCCGACGGGCGAATTGCCTGGGACGGGGAAACGCAGGAGCTGATAAGCGGGAAGGCAAGTGCCTCAGCGTTGTTAGGAATAATGCAGCCGCAGTAACCCCGCCAAACAATGCGCCACCGGGCAATCTCAGGCCTGGTGACGGCTGAAAATCGCCTATCGGCTCACTACCTTCAACAAAATCTCCCCATACACCGGCATCAGCGGATGACGAATCAACGCCACCAGCGCCACCACGGCAACCCCGAGCGTCAAGGGCGCCAGCCACAACAGGCGGCCACGCGGCAGATACTGGGTGAGGCGATCCGTACCGGCTTTCGCACTGCGCCACAGGCGCCAGCACAGCCACACCGCGACCCACAGCAGCAGCGCGGTGGCTAACAGCAGCCATTTAAAATGGCCGCTTTGCGCATCGGCGGGGATATCAATCGCCGCACCGGCCAGAATGCCCGGCAGGAAATAGAACGGCGGCCAGAAGACGCAGCCAATGATATTGGGCAGAATAAACTTTGAAACGGGCAGATCCAGCATCCCGGCAACCATCGGCACCAGCGGACGCGTCGGGCCGACAAAACGCCCGACCAGAATGGTAAACATACTGTGCTGATGGAGGGCATGCTCGGTTTTGTCGAGCAGCGCTTTGTTCTTTTTCATGAACGACCAGCGGTGCAACGGCTTTTTGAAGCGCCAGCCTAACCAGAAAGAGATCCAGTCGCCCAGCAGACAGCCAACGATACCGGCCATCCACGCCTGCCAGAAGTTCACCTCGCCGCTGCCAATCAGCGCACCGAGGCCCGCCATCATGACAGTGCCGGGTAAAATCAGCCCCACCAGCGCCAGCGATTCCAGAAAGGCGACCAGCGCAACAGCGATCAGCGAGTAGGCCACGGACTGCGTAATAAAATGTTCCAGCAATGCCTGCATAACGATTCCGGTCAGATAACAGAGCAGGGATTCTGCGAAGTGCTTCCTGCCTCGTCAAGACAACAATTGTCTGAATAGTTTACCGGGTGCCGCCAGACTTCACCTGTTTGTTTCGTTTTATTTACGTTTTACTCACATCCGGCGCGGAATTCGCTCGGGCTGGCGCCGGTGCATTTCTTGAAGACGCGGGAAAAATAGAGCTGATCCTCAAAGCCGACGTTACGCCCCACGGTGGCAATCGGCATACGCGTGGTGCTGAGAAGCAGTTTGGCCTGGCTGATGCGCTGATCCTCGCGCCAGCTCAGAACGCTCACCCCCAACTGCTGACGGAAGAGGTGCGACAGGCGCGACGGCGACAGGCAGACGTGCTGCGCGACCCCCGCGATATCAAACTGGCTGTCCGACAGATGATCGCTGATGTACTGGCAGGCGTCGCGCACGCGATTGTCCAGCGGCGGATTAAGGGAGGCGTTAATCGCCTCCATGCGCCGCAGCAACAGCTGTTCGAGCAGATTAATCGCCAGCAGTTCGGCGTAACGCCCGCCCGCCTGGGCTTCGATGATCTGAGCAAAAAGCTCGCGGAACTGCGCCTGATGCGCTTCGTCGGGCCGGTAAAAACCGGTGTGGGCGAAAATCGACGGCCAGGCCAGCCACTCCTGCCAGTAAGCGCGCGGGCGGAAATAGACCCACTGGTGATACCACTCTTTCGCGTCGGGATGGCGGCCGTAGTGGTGAATTTCCCCCGGCGGGAACAGCAAAATATCGCCAGGCCGACAGACAAATTGCCGATCGTTATTTTTGATCACCCCCTCACCGCGCACGGTGATATTCAGGATATAGCCTTTCATGCCCAGCGGGCGGTCGACGAAAAAGTCGAGGTAACCCTCGGCTTCAATAGGGGTCAACCCCGCCACCAGATGGGCGTTGAAGGAGTACCCCGGCAACAGGGGATCGTTTTGTGTTTCGGCCATAAACAGGTCACTCCCGACGGTCAATAAGGAAACAAATTGTCCATATCTATAAAAGCGGTATAAAAACGGGTCGTTAAGAGAATCACATCGCCTGCCCTCTCTTTTAACTCCGCTTTGTCTCGGCCTTTACCCCAGATTCATCCACGATCTCGTGCAAATCAGCAGTAACAAAAGTGTCTATAACTGCGGCAGAAATGTCCACATTGAATATTTGCACAACGTCACACTTTCCACCTCAACAGCAATTTAATCCATAAGATTAGCGGATCCTGCCTGACGATTTTCTCCCTCAATCTCTAATGTTGATCCATACCCGTTTTTTGATGGAGCAACATAAATGGCAATTGCGATTGGCCTCGATTTTGGCAGTGACTCAGTACGCGCCCTGGCGGTGGAGTGTCGTACGGGCCAGGAGATAGCGACCAGCGTTGAGTGGTATCCGCGCTGGCAAGAGGGGCGTTACTGCGATGCGCCAAATAATCAGTTCCGCCATCATCCGCGCGATTACATCGAATCGATGGAAGCGGCGATCAAAACCGTTCTGGCCGAATTGAGCGAAGATCAGCGCGCACAGATCGTCGGTATTGGCGTGGACAGCACCGGCTCAACGCCTGCCCCCGTCGATGCCGAAGGCCGCGTGCTGGCGCTGCGCCCTGAATTTGCCGACAACCCGAACGCCATGTTCGTGCTGTGGAAAGACCATACTGCGGTTGAAGAAGCCGAAGCCATCACCCGTTTGTGCCATCAGCCTGGAAAAGCGGACTACTCCCGCTACATTGGCGGCATTTATTCCAGCGAATGGTTCTGGGCCAAGATTTTGCACGTCACCCGTGCCGACCGTGACGTGGCGCAGGCCGCCGTGTCATGGATTGAGCTATGCGACTGGGTACCGGCCCTGCTATCGGGCACCACCCGCCCGCAGGATATTCGCCGTGGACGCTGCAGCGCCGGGCATAAATCCCTGTGGCATGAGAGCTGGGGCGGGCTGCCTCCTGCCGCGTTCTTCGATGAACTTGATCCGATTATCAATCAAAGCCTGAAATATCCGCTGTTTACCGACACTTATACCGCCGATATTCCGGTCGGAACCCTGAGCGCAGAGTGGGCACAGCGTCTGGGCTTGCCGCAAAACGTGGCGATTTCCGGCGGCGCGTTCGACTGCCATATGGGTGCCGTCGGCGCGGGCGCACAGCCTAATACGCTGGTGAAAGTGATTGGTACCTCCACCTGCGACATCCTCACCGCGGATAAAGCCAGCGTCGGCGACCGCGCCGTGAAAGGTATTTGCGGCCAGGTGGACGGTAGCGTGGTCCCTGATTTTATCGGGCTGGAGGCCGGACAATCCGCCTTCGGCGATATCTACGCCTGGTTTGGCCGCGTGCTCGGCTGGCCGCTGGATCAGCTGGCGGAAACGCATCCGGAGCTGAAAGCGCAGATCGCGGCCAGCAAAAAACAGCTTCTCCCGCAGCTGACGGAAGCCTGGGCGAAAAACCCGTCCCTTGATCATCTCCCGGTGGTGCTCGACTGGTTCAACGGTCGTCGCACGCCGTTTGCCAACCAGCGTCTTAAAGGCGTGATTACCGATCTCAACCTGGCAACCGACGCCCCTGCGCTGTTCGGCGGTCTGATTGCGGCCACCGCCTTTGGCGCGCGCGCCATCATGGAGTGTTTCACCGAGCAGGGCATCGCCGTGAACGAAGTGATGGCGCTCGGCGGCATCGCGCGTAAAAACCCGGTGATCATGCAGGCTTGCTGCGACGTGCTGAACCGTCCGCTGCAGATCGTCGCCTCCGATCAGTGCTGTGCCCTCGGGGCCGCCATTTTCGCGGCAGTCGCGGCGGGTGTTCACGCAGATATCCCGACCGCTCAACAGCACATGGCGAGCGCCGTCGAGAGCACGCTCCAGCCGCGTCCTCAGCAGGCCCAACGCTTCGAGCAGCTTTATCAGCGCTACCTGCAATGGTCGAAAAGCGCCGAACAACACTATCTCCCTGTCGCCGCCCCGGCCAAAAACACCGCGGAAAAAACGGCAACCCTGACACATTAAGGACACGATAATGAGCATTTTTAACAATTATGAAGTGTGGTTTGTCATTGGCAGCCAGCATTTATACGGCCCGGAAGCGCTGCAACAGGTGACGAAACACGCGGAACATGTGGTTAACGCCCTTAACGCTGAGGCCAAACTGCCGTGCAAACTGGTGCTGAAACCGCTCGGGACCACGCCAGACGAAATCACCCACATCTGCCGCGACGCGAACTACGACGACAAATGCGCCGGGATGGTGGTGTGGCTGCACACCTTCTCTCCGGCCAAAATGTGGATCAACGGCCTGACTATCCTCAACAAACCGCTGCTGCAGTTCCATACCCAGTTCAACGCTTCCCTGCCGTGGGACAGCATCGATATGGACTTTATGAACCTGAACCAGACCGCGCACGGCGGCCGCGAGTTTGGCTTTATCGGCGCGCGTATGCGTCAGCAGCACGGGGTAGTGACCGGCCACTGGCAGGATCAACACGCGCAGCAGCGCATCGGCTCGTGGATGCGCCAGGCTGTCTCCAAACAGGATACCCGTCATCTGAAAGTGGTGCGTTTTGGCGACAACATGCGCGAAGTGGCAGTGACGGACGGCGATAAAGTCGCTGCACAGATTAAATTTGGTTTCTCCGTTAACACCTGGGCCGTGGGCGATCTGGTGCAGGTGGTGAACGAAATCAGCGACGGCGATATCAGCGCGCTGGTGGACGAATACGAAAGCAGCTACCGCCTGACCGCTGCGGCGCAAATCAACGGCGATAAACGTCAGAACGTCATCGATGCGGCGCGCATTGAACTGGGGATGAAACGCTTCCTGGAACAGGGCGGCTTCCACGCCTTTACCACCACATTTGAAGACCTGCACGGCCTGAAACAACTGCCAGGCCTGGCGGTACAACGTCTGATGCAGCAAGGCTACGGCTTTGCGGGCGAAGGCGACTGGAAAACCGCCGCCCTGCTTCGCATCATGAAGGTGATGTCGACCGGTCTACAGGGCGGCACCTCATTTATGGAGGATTACACCTACCACTTCGAGAACGGCAACGATCTGGTGCTCGGCTCGCACATGCTGGAAGTGTGTCCATCCATCGCCGTCGAAGAGAAACCGATCCTCGACGTGCAGTACCTGGGCATTGGCGGCAAAGCCGATCCGGCCCGACTGATCTTCAACACCCGCACCGGCCCGGCGATAAATGCCAGCCTGATCGATCTGGGCGATCGTTTCCGCCTGCTGGTGAACTGCGTGGATGCCGTGGAGACCCCGCATTCATTGCCGAAACTGCCCGTCGCGAACGCCCTGTGGAAAGCGCAGCCGGATCTGCCGACCGCGTCTGAAGCCTGGATCGTGGCCGGTGGCGCGCACCACACGGTCTTTAGCCACTCGCTGGATCTGAACGATATGCGCCAGTTCGCGGAACTGCACGACATCGAGCTGACCGTCATCGATAACGACACCCGTCTGCCAGCGTTTAAAGACGCGCTGCGCTGGAACGAAGTCTATTACGGTTCAAAACGTTAATCGCGTGCCCGGCGGCACGTCGTCTGCCGGGCTTATAAACCCAGGCCGGATAAGCGAAGTGCCATCCGGCAAGGAGAACAGAATGCTTGAAGCATTAAAGCAGCAGGTGCTGGAAGCCAACCTGGCCCTGCCGAAACACCATCTCGTCACCCTCACCTGGGGCAACGTCAGCGCTGTCGATCGGGAGAAAGGGGTGTTTGTGATTAAGCCGTCCGGCGTGGATTACAGCGTGATGACCGCCGAGGATATGGTGGTGGTGAGCATCGCGACCGGAGAAGTGGTCGAAGGGAAGAAAAAGCCCTCTTCCGATACGCCAACCCATCGCCTGCTCTATCTGTCATTCCCGTCGATTGGCGGTATCGTGCATACCCACTCGCGCCACGCCACCATCTGGGCGCAGGCCGGACAATCCATTCCGGCGACGGGCACGACCCATGCCGACTATTTTTACGGCACCATCCCCTGCACCCGTAAAATGACCGATGCGGAAATTAACGGCGAGTATGAGTGGGAAACGGGCAACGTGATCGTCGAAACCTTTGAAAAAGCGGGAATCGATGCGGCGCAAATGCCGGGCGTACTGGTGCACTCTCACGGGCCGTTTGCGTGGGGCAAAAACGCCGAAGATGCGGTGCATAACGCCATCGTGCTGGAAGAGGTCGCCTATATGGGGATCTTCTGCCGCCAGCTGGCGCCACAGCTTCCGGATATGCAGCAAACCCTGCTGGATAAACACTATCTGCGCAAGCACGGTGCGAAAGCGTATTACGGGCAGTAAATCGGGAACAGGGACATTATTGGCCGGATAAGCTCAGCGCCATCCGGCAAAATCACACCTGTATATAAACCCAGCAAAAAATCCGTAACCAGGCTATAATCACGCCTGGTTTTGTTTTTTGGGATGACGGTGTGACGCAGGCGCGAGAAGGCTTTTTACTGACCCGACACTGGCGGGATACGCCGCAGGGTACTGAAGTGGAATTCTGGCTGGCGACGGACGAGGGTCCGCTGAACGTCACGCTGCCGCCACAGGAGTCCGTGGCGTTTATCCCGGAACAGCACGTCGAAAAAACGCGCGAGGTGTTACGCGGGGAAAACGGCTGGCGCATCACGCCGCTTGAGCTGAACGATTTCCACCGCCAGCCCGTTTACGGGCTTTACTGCCGCGCCCATCGCCAGCTGATGCGCTTTGAAAAGCTGCTGCGAGAAGCCGGGGTAACGCTGTACGAAGCGGATATTCGCCCGCCGGAACGTTTCCTGATGGAGCGTTTTATTACCGCTCCCGTCTGGGTCGACGGCACGCCGCAGGGCGACAAACTGCTCAACGCCCGCCTCAAACCCAATCCCCACTACCGACCGCCCCTGAAATGGGTGTCGCTGGATATCGAAACCACGCGCCACGGCGAACTGTATTGCATCGGCCTTGAAGGCTGCGGGCAGCGAATTGTCTATATGCTCGGGCCGCCAAACGGTGATGCGTCAGCCCTCGATTTTGAGCTGGAGTACGTCACCAGCCGCCCACAGCTGATTGAAAAGCTAAACCAGTGGTTTGCCATTCACGATCCTGATGTCCTGATTGGCTGGAATGTGGTGCAGTTTGACCTGCGCGTGCTGCAAAAGCATGCCGAGCGTTACCGTATTCCGCTGATGCTGGGCCGCGGCAACAGCGAGCTGGAGTGGCGCGAGCACGGTTTTAAGAATGGCGTGTTCTTCGCGCAGGCTAACGGGCGGGTGATTATCGACGGTATCGACGCGCTTAAATCCGCCTTCTGGAGTTTCTCCTCGTTTTCGCTGGAAGCCGTCTCTCAGGAGCTGCTCGGCGAAGGGAAATCCATCGACAATCCCTGGGATCGAATGGATGAGATTGACCGGCGCTTCAATGAAGACAAACCGGCACTGGCCACCTACAACCTGAAGGACTGCGAGCTGGTGACGCGGATTTTCCACAAAACGGAGATCATGCCGTTCCTGCTGGAGCGCGCGACCGTCAACGGCCTGGCGATCGATCGTCACGGCGGTTCCGTCGCTGCGTTCGGCCATCTGTATATTCCGCGCATGCACCGCGCGGGCTATGTCGCGCCAAATCTCGGCGAGGTCCCGCCTCAGGCCAGCCCTGGCGGGTATGTGATGGACTCCAGGCCTGGGCTGTATGACTCGGTCCTGGTGCTGGATTATAAAAGCCTCTATCCGTCGATCATTCGCACCTTTCTGATCGATCCCGTTGGCCTGGTCGAGGGGATGGCCCAGCCGGATGACGCGCACAGCACTGAAGGATTTCTCGGCGCGCGTTTCTCGCGGGAAAAGCACTGCCTGCCTGAAATCGTCGGCCAAATCTGGCACGGGCGCGAGGAGGCCAAGCGCCAGCACAATAAACCGCTTTCTCAGGCGCTGAAGATCATCATGAACGCCTTTTATGGCGTGCTCGGCACCAGCGCCTGCCGGTTCTTCGATCCTCGTCTTGCCTCGTCAATCACCATGCGCGGGCATGAAATTATGCGCCAGACCAAAGCGCTGGTGGAATCTCAGGGCTATGACGTGATTTACGGCGACACGGACTCAACGTTCGTCTGGCTGAAAGGCGCCCACAGCGAAGAGGACGCCGCGCAAATCGGCCAAAATCTGGTGGCGTTCGTCAACGACTGGTGGCGCAATCATTTGCAAAAAGAGCGGTTAACCAGCGCGTTAGAGCTGGAATTTGAAACCCATTTCAGCCGCTTTTTGATGCCGACAATTCGCGGTACCGAGCAGGGCAGCAAGAAGCGTTACGCCGGTTTGATTCAGGAGGGCGAGAGCCAGCGCATGGTGTTTAAAGGCCTGGAAACGGTGCGAACCGACTGGACGCCACTGGCGCAACAGTTCCAGCAAACGCTCTATCTGCGGGTGTTCCGCAACGAGCCGTATCAGGATTATGTCCGCGAGACTATCGCCAGCCTGCTGGCCGGTGAGCTGGACAGCCAGCTGGTCTACCGCAAGCGCCTGCGCCGCCCGCTGGCGGAGTATCAGCGCAATGTGCCGCCGCATGTTCGCGCCGCGCGGCTGGCCGATGAAGAGAACGTACGTCGCGGCCGCGCGCCGCAGTATCAAAATCGCGGCACCATTAAATACGTCTGGACCACCAGCGGCCCGGAACCGGTGGATTATCAGCACTCGCCGCTGGACTACGATCACTATCTGACGCGACAGCTAATGCCTGTCGCCGATGGAATTTTACCTTTTGTCGACGATGATTTTGCTACACTCATGACAGGGCAACTGGGGCTATTTTGACGCGTGACGAAAACGCCGCCATCCAGTACCATAGCGCCCTTTCCATTCCCGGACCCATTTTTCGATGGCCGTCACTTTGCGACGGTGGTCGAACTATTGCCTGCAATTAAAGATTAGAGCCAAACAACTATGCCTTTTACACTTGGTCAACGCTGGATCAGCGATACAGAAAGCGAGCTTGGATTAGGAACTGTGGTTGCGCTGGATGCGCGCATGGTCACTATCCTTTTCCCGGCCACGGGTGAAAACCGTCTGTATGCACGCAATGACTCCCCTGTTACCCGCGTCATGTTTAACCCGGGTGACACCGTTACCAGCCATGAAGGCTGGCAGCTGAAGATTGAAGACGTAAAAGAAGAGAACGGGATCCTCGCCTACATCGGTACGCGAGTCGACACGGAAGAAACAAATGTCATCCTGCGCGAAGTGCTGCTCGACAGCCGACTGGTCTTCAGCAAGCCGCAGGACCGTCTGTTTGCCGGTCAGATCGACCGCATGGACCGTTTTGCCCTGCGCTATCGCGCGCGTAAATTCCAGAGTGAACAGTACCGCATGCCGTGGAGCGGCCTGCGTGGTCAGCGTACCAGCCTGATCCCGCACCAGCTGAACATCGCCCACGACGTTGGCCGTCGCCATGCGCCGCGCGTGCTGCTGGCTGATGAAGTCGGCCTCGGTAAAACCATCGAAGCAGGGATGATCCTGCATCAACAGCTGCTCTCCGGCGCTGCCGAGCGCGTGCTGATCGTGGTGCCTGAAACCCTGCAACACCAGTGGCTGGTCGAGATGTTGCGCCGCTTCAACTTGCGTTTCTCCCTGTTTGACGACGAGCGCTACGCCGAAGCCCAGCACGACGCCGATAATCCGTTCGAAACGGAACAGCTGGTGATCTGCTCTCTGGACTTCGTACGCCGCAGCAAGCAGCGCCTTGAGCATCTGTGCGACGCCGAGTGGGATCTGATGGTCGTTGATGAAGCCCACCACCTGGTCTGGAGCGAAGATGCGCCCAGCCGTGAATATATGGCGATCGAGCAGCTGGCCGAACGCGTGCCGGGTATCCTGCTGCTGACCGCTACGCCGGAGCAGCTGGGGCTGGAAAGCCACTTTGCGCGTCTGCGCCTGCTCGATCCTAACCGTTTCCACGATTTCTCTGTGTTTGTCGAAGAGCAGCAAAACTACCGCCCGGTTGCCGATGCGGTCGCCCTGCTGCTGGCTGGTAAGCACCTGTCCAACGATGAACTCAACACCCTGAGCGAGCTGATTGGCGAGCAGGATATTGAGCCGCTGCTGCACGCCGCCAACAGCGATCGCGACGACGCGGAAACCGCGCGTCAAGAGCTGGTCTCCATGTTGATGGACCGCCACGGCACCAGCCGCGTGCTGTTCCGTAACACCCGTAACGGCGTGAAAGGCTTCCCGAAACGCGAGCTGCACACCATCAAGCTGCCGCTGCCGACACAGTATCAAACCGCGATTAAAGTCTCCGGCATCATGGGGGCACGCAAAAGTGCTGAAGAGCGCGCGCGCGATATGCTCTATCCGGAACAGATTTATCAGGAATTCGAAGGCGATACGGGCACCTGGTGGAACTTCGATCCGCGTGTCGAATGGCTGATGGGCTATCTGACCGCTCACCGCTCGCAGAAAGTGCTGGTGATTTGCGCCAAAGCGGCCACCGCGCTGCAGCTGGAGCAAGTCCTGCGCGAGCGCGAAGGTATCCGCGCTGCCGTGTTCCACGAAGGGATGTCGATCATCGAACGCGACCGCGCGGCGGCCTGGTTTGGTGAAGAGGACAGCGGCGCGCAGGTGCTGCTCTGCTCCGAAATCGGCTCCGAAGGCCGTAACTTCCAGTTCGCCAGCCATCTGGTGATGTTCGATCTGCCGTTTAACCCGGATCTGCTGGAGCAGCGTATTGGCCGTCTGGACCGTATCGGTCAGGCGCACGATATTCAGATCCACGTTCCGTTCCTGGAAAAAACTGCCCAGTCGGTGCTGGTGCGTTGGTTCCACGAAGGTCTGGACGCGTTTGAACACACCTGCCCGACCGGGCGCACCATTTACGATCAGGTGCACAGCGATCTGATTGGTTATCTGGCGGCACCGGAAGAGACCGAGGGCTTTGACGATCTGATCAAATCCTGTCGCGAAAAACACGACGCACTGAAACTGCAGCTGGAACAAGGGCGTGACCGTCTGCTGGAGATCCACTCCAACGGTGGCGAGAAAGCGCAGCAGCTTGCCGAAAGCATCGAAGAGCAGGACGACGACACCAGCCTGATCAGCTTCGCGATGAACCTGTTTGATATCGTTGGTATCAACCAGGACGATCGCGGCGAGAACATGATTGTGCTGACGCCGTCCGATCATATGCTGGTCCCGGATTTCCCTGGCCTGCCGGAAGATGGCTGCACCATCACCTTTGAGCGTGACGTGGCCCTTTCCCGCGAAGATGCGCAGTTCATTACCTGGGAACATCCGCTTATCCGCAACGGTCTGGATTTGATTCTGTCCGGCGACACCGGCAGCAGCACCATTTCTCTGTTGAAAAACAAAGCGCTGCCCGTTGGGACGCTGCTGCTTGAGCTGATCTACGTGGTTGAGGCGCAAGCGCCGAAACAGCTGCAGCTCAACCGCTTCCTGCCCGCCACCCCGGTGCGTTTGATGCTCGACAAAAACGGCACTAACCTCGCCGCGCAGGTCGAGTTTGAGAGCTTTAACCGTCAGCTAAGCGCCGTTAACCGCCACACGGGCAGCAAACTGGTGAATGCGGTCCAGCAGGATGTGCATGCCATTTTGCAGCAGGGTGAAGCGCAGATTGAGAAAGCCGCGCGCGCACTGATTGATGCGGCTCGCAGCGAAGCAGACGAAAAGCTCTCTGCCGAGTTGTCGCGTCTGGAAGCGTTACGCGCGGTGAATCCAAACATCCGTGACGACGAGCTTGCAGCCATTGAGAGCAACCGTGAGCAGGTGCTGGAAAGCCTGGATCAGGCGAGCTGGCGACTGGATGCGCTGCGCCTGATCGTTGTGACGCATCAGTAAACGGAGCGCGACATGATCATGGAGACCTACAATCCGCCGATGGACCCGTGGCTGGTCATTCTGTATCAGGATGACCACATTATGGTGGTCAACAAGCCCAGCGGCCTGTTGTCCGTGCCGGGACGTCTGGAGGAGCACAAAGACAGCGTGATGACGCGCGTACAGCGCGATTATCCGCAGGCAGAATCCGTGCATCGCCTGGATATGGCGACCAGCGGCGTGATTGTGGTGGCTCTGACGAAAGCGGCTGAGCGCGAGTTAAAGCGCCAGTTCCGCGATCGTGAACCGAAGAAACAGTATGTCGCGCGCATCTGGGGACACCCGGAAAAGGCGGAAGGTCTGGTGGATTTACCGCTAATTTGCGACTGGCCGAACCGGCCTAAGCAAAAAGTCTGTTTTGAAACCGGCAAGGCGGCGCAGACCGAGTATGAGGTGCTGGAATACGCTGCGGATAACACCGCGCGTATTCTGCTCAAACCGATTACTGGCCGTTCGCATCAGCTGCGCGTGCATATGCTGGCGCTGGGCCATCCGATTCTGGGGGACCGTTTTTACGCCACCCCGGAAGCGCTCGCAATGGCGCCGCGTCTGCAATTACACGCTCAGATGCTGACGATAACGCATCCGGAATTCGGCAATCTGATGACGTTTAAAGCCCCTGCCGATTTTTAACGTAGTGCCCGGCGGGTGCCGGGCTTACGTTTATTTAAAGCCCTTCTGCTCTTTAATGAGCTCGTACGCTTTCTGAATTTCCTGCGCTTTCTGCTTCGCCATTTCCATCATCTCTGGCGGTAACCCTTTCGCCACCAGTTTATCCGGATGATGTTCGCTCATCAGCTTGCGATAGGCGCGTTTAATGGTGGTCGCATCGTCGGTCGATTTCACGCCCAGTACGTTACACGCATCTTCCAGCGTCGGCCCGCGTTGCGCCTGCTGCCAGCCACCGCCAGCAGACTGCTGCTGGTGTTGATAGCCGCCACCAAATTGCGCGCCGCCCTGCATCATGCGCAGGAACTGGTCGAACTGCATGCGGGAGATACCCAACTCTTCGGCAATCACGTACAACACGTCGCGTTCGTTAGGGTGCAGTGACCCATCTGCAAACGCCGCCTGAATCTGGATTTCCAGAAACATCCGAATTAAATCAAAGCGTCCGAAACAGATGCTGCGGAACTGACGCATTTTCTCGCGCAGCGGATAGTTATCCGCCTTACCGATGCGAAACGCATTTTGTGCCGCCACGCGGGACTCGCCGTGCAGGCTCATGCGATCCATAAATACGCTGGCAATTTGAATGTCTGCCTCGGTGACGCGTCCCTTCGATTTGGTTAAATGCCCCATCACCTCAAAGGTGGTCGCAAAAAAGAGCGCCTGACGCTCGCGCTGGTTGGCAAACCAGGCCATTTTACGACTACGCGCCTTATCGAACATATGCCCGATAATCAGGCCCAAAACGATGCCCCAAAACCCTGCGCCCATCAACAAAGCGAATGCGACGCCAATAATTTTACCCCAATACTGCATAGACTCCCCGTATGGTCATAGTCCTGATTCGACGCAACTCCATCATCTCAGTGGTCGAGCCACGGTCAATTGAGGGACATCGCCTATAATTTGCATTATCATACTCGTCATTCGATAGCGAGCCTAACACTCTGACTCGTAAACGGGCAGGATTAACGCTGGCACTGCGCAGATGAGTAAGATAGTCTCTGAGCGTTTGTAAGCCGTAGCCACTGATGACGGAACACTAAATATAACGTATGAAAAAACGTATCCCCACCCTCCTGGCCACCATGATCGCCGCCGCTCTGTACAGTCAACAGGGCATGGCTGCCGATCTCGCCTCACAGTGTAAGCTTGGCATCCCAAGCTATGATCGCCCATTGGTGCAGGGTGATACCAATAGCTTGCCCGTCACGATTAATGCCGACCATGCCGGTGGCAATTATCCGGATAACGCGACATTTACGGGCAATGTCGATATTAATCAGGGCAACAGCCGTCTGCGGGCGGACGAAGTCCAGTTGCATCAAAAGCAGCCTGAGGGCGCGGCAGAGCCGGTTCGCACAGTCGATGCTCTGGGCAATGTGCACTATGACGACAATCAGGTCATCCTGAAAGGTCCGAAAGGCTGGGCAAACCTGAATACCAAAGATACCAACGTCTGGGAAGGTGATTACCAGATGGTGGGTCGCCAGGGACGCGGTAAAGCAGACCTGATGAAACAGCGCGGTGAAAACCGCTACACCATTCTGGAGAATGGCTCCTTTACCTCTTGTCTGCCGGGTTCTGATACCTGGAGCGTCGTCGGTAGTGAAGTGATCCACGACCGCGAAGAGCAGGTGGCGGAAATCTGGAATGCGCGCTTTAAACTCGGCCCGGTGCCGGTGTTTTATAGTCCCTACTTGCAGTTGCCGGTCGGCGATAAGCGTCGTTCAGGTTTCCTGATCCCGAACGCCAAGTACAGCACCACGAACTATTTTGAGTTCTACCTGCCGTACTACTGGAACATCGCGCCGAACATGGACGCCACGATTACGCCGCACTATATCCATAAGCGCGGCAATATCATGTGGGAAAACGAGTTCCGTTACCTGACCAAAGCGGGTACAGGTCTGATGGAGCTGGATTACTTGCCATCGGATAAAGTGTTTAACGATGAGCATCCGACAGAGGGCGATCGTCACCGCTGGTTATACTACTGGCAGCATGCCGGTGTGATGGATCAGGTCTGGCGTTTCAACGTCGACTACACCAAAGTCAGCGATCCCTACTACTTTAACGATTTCGATTCCAAGTACGGCTCAAGTACCGATGGTTACGCGACGCAGAAATTCAGCGTCGGTTACGCGAATCAGAACTTCAACGCCACGGTTTCTACCAAGAAGTTCCAGGTCTTTAGCTCTCAGACAGCCAGTACCTATGGCGCTGAGCCGCAGCTGGACGTGAACTGGACGCAGAATGACGTCGGTCCGTTTGATACCCGTGTTTATGCTCAGGCCGTGCACTTCGTGAATACCAATTCCGATATGCCGGAAGCAACGCGTGTCCACCTTGAACCGACCATTAATCTGCCGCTCTCTAACGACTGGGCTAGCCTCAATACCGAAGCCAAGATGATGGCTACCCACTATCAGCAGAAAAATCTGGACTGGTACAACAATCGCTACAACACCGATCTCGAAGAGTCCGTTAACCGTGTGCTGCCACAGTTCAAAATGGACGGTAAGCTGATTTTCGAACGTGATATGAACCTGGCGAACGGCTATACCCAAACGCTGGAACCGCGCATGCAGTACCTGTATGTGCCGTATCGCGATCAAAGCAAAATCCAGAACTACGACTCCTCTTTCCTCCAATCCGACTACAGCGGCCTGTTCCGCGATCGTACCTATGGCGGACTTGACCGTATTGCTTCCGCGAACCAGGTGACGACCGGCGTCACGACTCGCGTATATGATGACGCTGCGGTTGAACGTTTTAACGTTTCTGTTGGTCAAATCTACTACTTCACTGAAGCACGTACCGGTGATGACGATATTAACTGGGAGAAAGACAATAAAACGGGTGCCCTGGTATGGGCCGGTGATACCTACTGGCGCATGACCGATCGTTGGGGTCTGCGCGGTGGCCTGCAGTACGATACACGTCTGGATAACGTCGCCACCAGCAGCGCAAGCGTTGAGTATCGTCGTGATGAAGACCGGATGGTGCAGTTGACTTACCGTTACGCCAGCCCGGAATATATTCAGGCGACGCTGCCAAACTACGCCAACGTCGAACAGTATAAAGACGGTATTTCGCAGGTGGGTGGTGCCGCAAGTTGGCCGATCGCCGATCGCTGGTCCATTGTGGGCGCCTACTACTTTGACACGAACACCAGCAAGCCTGCGGATCAGATGGTTGGCTTGCAATACAACTCCTGCTGTTATGCGCTTCGCGTAGGCTACGAGCGCAAACTTAACGGCTGGAATACCGACAATAATCAGAGCAAATACGATAACGTCATTGGCTTCAATGTCGAATTGCGCGGCCTGAGTTCCAACTACGGCCTGGGCACGCAGCAGATGCTGCGCTCGAACATTCTGCCATATCGTAGTTCCTTGTAATGTGCTTGATTTACAACGCCATCCGCTTTGCGGTTAATTGAAATGGAAAAAGTATGAAGAACTGGAAAACGCTGCTGCTCGGTATCGCTATGGTTGCGAACACCAGCTTTGCCGCGCCACAGGTTGTTGATAAAGTCGCCGCCGTGGTGAACAACGGTGTAGTACTTGAAAGCGACGTAAATGGCTTAATGCAATCTGTGAAGCTCAATTCGGGTGAAGCAGGTCAGCAACTTCCAGATGACGCGACGCTGCGTCATCAGATCCTCGAGCGTTTGATCATGGATCAGATCGTGCTGCAGATGGGTCAGAAAATGGGTGTGAAGGTGACCGATCAGCAGCTCGATGAAGCGATCGCCAACATTTCTAAGCAAAACAACATGACCCTCGATCAGATGCGCAGCCGTCTGGCCTACGATGGGATCAGCTATGCGACCTACCGCAACCAGATCCGCAAAGAGATGCTGATCTCTGAAGTGCGCAACAACGAAGTGCGTCGCCGCGTATCGATTCTGCCGCAGGAAGTGGATCAGCTGGCGAAGCAGGTGGGCAACCAGAACGATGCCAGCACCGAGCTGAACCTGAGCCACATTCTGATTCCACTGCCGGAAAACCCGACTTCCGATCAGGCTGCTGAAGCGGAAAGCCAGGCACGTTCTATCGTGGATCAGGCGCGTAATGGCGGTGACTTCGGCAAACTGGCGATCAGCTACTCCGCTGACCAGCAGGCGCTGAAAGGCGGCCAGATGGGCTGGGGTCGTATTCAGGAGCTGCCGTCTATTTTTGCGCAGGCGCTGAGCACTGCGAAGAAAGGCGATGTTATCGGTCCTATCCGTTCCGGTGTCGGCTTCCACATTCTGAAAGTGAACGATATGCGCGGTCAGAGCCAGAGTATTTCCGTCACGGAAGTGCATGCTCGCCACATCCTGCTTAAGCCGTCACCGATTATGACCGACGACCAGGCGCGCGTGAAACTGGAGCAGATTGCTGCCGATATTAAGAGCGGCAAAACCTCCTTCGCCAATGCGGCGAAAGAGTTCTCTCAGGATCCCGGTTCTGCGAATCAGGGCGGCGATCTGGGCTGGGCGGCTGCGGATATCTACGATCCTGCCTTCCGCGATGCGCTGATGAAGCTGAACAAAGGCCAGATGAGCGCCCCGGTTCACTCCTCCTTCGGCTGGCACTTAATCGAACTGATGGATACCCGCAACGTGGATAAAACCGACGCGGCCCAGAAAGACAGAGCCTACCGTATGCTGTTCAACCGTAAATTCTCTGAAGAAGCGGCGACCTGGATGCAGGAACAACGCGCCAGCGCTTACGTGAAAATACTGAGCAACTAATGAAACAACATCGTGTTGTTATCACTCCCGGCGAACCCGCCGGGATTGGTCCTGACCTCGTCGTCCAGCTTGCACAACAGAGCTGGCCGGTGGAACTGGTCGTCTGTGCTGATGCAACACTGTTAAAAGACCGGGCTGAATGGCTCGGTCTGCCTTTAACGCTCCTGCCTTACGACGCCAGCCAAACGCCTGTTCCACAGCAGGCGGGTACCTTAACGCTTCTCCCTGTTGCTCTTCGTGCCCCTGCGCAGCCAGGCCTGCTCAACACCGAAAACGGGCACTACGTTGTCGATACGCTGGCGCGCGCCTGTGATGGTTGCCTGAGCGGTGAATTTGCCGCGTTGATTACCGGTCCGGTACATAAGGGCGTGATTAACGATGCGGGTGTGCCGTTTACTGGCCACACGGAATTCTTTGAAGCGCGCTCCCACAGCGACAATGTGGTCATGATGCTGGCGACGGAGGAACTGCGCGTCGCGCTGGTGACGACCCATTTGCCGCTGAAAGCCATTGCAGAGGCGATCACGCCTGATCTGCTGCGCGACATCATCACCATATTGCATCACGATCTGCAAACCAAATTCGGTATCAAAGCGCCGCATATTCTGGTTTGCGGGCTGAATCCCCACGCGGGTGAAGGCGGGCATATGGGCACGGAAGAGATCGAAACCATCATTCCGGTGCTGGAAGAGATGCGCGCTAAAGGGATGAATCTCAGCGGGCCGCTGCCGGCTGATACCCTTTTCCAGGCTAAATATCTTGATAGTGCAGATGCTGTGCTCGCGATGTACCACGATCAGGGCCTGCCCGTGCTAAAATACCAGGGATTTGGCCGCGCCGTGAACATCACGCTCGGTTTACCCTTTATTCGAACGTCCGTTGACCACGGTACTGCGCTGGATCTTGCAGGAAAAGGCAAAGCGGATGTCGGCAGTTTTATTACGGCGCTTAATCTCGCCATCAAAATGATTGTTAATACTCAATGAATACTAGAGTCCATCAGGGCCACTTAGCCCGCAAACGCTTCGGGCAAAACTTCCTTAACGATCAATTCGTTATTGAAAGCATCGTTTCCGCCATTAATCCACAAAAAGGCCAGGCGATGGTCGAAATCGGTCCGGGCCTTGCCGCGCTGACCGAGCCGGTGGGTGAACGCCTCGACGAAATGACGGTTATCGAGCTGGACCGCGATCTGGCGGCCCGTCTGCAAACGCATCCGTTCCTCGGTCCTAAGCTGACGATTTACCAGCAAGACGCCATGACCATGAACTTCGCAGAGCTCTCCGAGAAGCTGGGCCAGCCGCTGCGCGTGTTCGGTAACCTGCCGTATAACATCTCTACGCCGCTGATGTTCCATCTGTTTAGCTATACTGATGCCATTGCAGACATGCACTTCATGCTGCAAAAAGAGGTCGTCAACCGACTGGTTGCAGGGCCGAACAGTAAAGCGTATGGTCGATTAAGCGTTATGGCGCAATACTATTGCCAGATAATCCCGGTACTCGAAGTGCCACCGACCGCCTTTACCCCGGCGCCGAAAGTGGAATCTGCAGTAGTGCGTCTGGTCCCTCATGCCGTGATGCCGTACCCGGTCAAAGAGCTGCGCGTACTGAGCCGCATCACCACGGAGGCCTTTAACCAGCGCCGTAAGACGATTCGCAACAGCCTGGGTAACTCGTTTACCGTTGAGGTGTTGACTGAATTAGGTATCGATCCGGCAATGCGTGCGGAAAATATTTCCGTTGAGCAGTACTGTAAGTTGGCTAATTACATCAGCGACAACGCACCGCCAAAGGAGAGCTAAGCCATGATTGATTCGCCCCGCGTATGTGTTCAGGTGCAAAGCGTTTACGTCGAGTCTCAGTCCACACCGGACGACGAGCGTTTTGTTTTTGCTTACACCGTAACCATTCGCAATCTGGGGCGGATGCCTGTGCAACTGCTCGGGCGCTATTGGCTTATCACCAACGGCAATGGCCGTGAAATTGAAGTCCAGGGTGAAGGTGTGGTGGGAGAACAACCCCACATCGCCCCTGGCGAAGAGTATCAGTACACCAGCGGTGCCGTCATAGAGACACCGATGGGCACCATGCAAGGCCATTATGAAATGGTCGATCCCGACGGCAATACCTTCCGTATTGCCGTGCCTGTTTTCCGTCTCGCCGTTCCTACATTCATTCACTAAAAAAATGTCTACATATCTCATTGGCGACGTTCACGGTTGCTACGATGAACTGATCGCATTACTAAAACAGGTCGATTTTACGCCTGGACAAGACACCCTCTGGTTGACGGGCGATTTAGTGGCGCGCGGCCCTGGGTCGCTGGATGTCTTACGCTTCGTCAAATCGCTGGGCGACAGCGTGCGTGTGGTGCTGGGCAATCACGATCTGCATCTGCTGGCGGTGTTTGCCGGAATCAGCCGCAACAAGCCTAAAGACCGCATCACGCCGCTGCTTGAAGCACCCGATGCCGACGAGCTGCTCAACTGGCTGCGTCGCCAGCCTTTGCTGCAGGTCGACGAAGAGAAAAAACTGGTTATGGCCCATGCCGGGATCACCCCGCAGTGGGATCTGCAGACCGCCAAAGAGTGCGCGCGCGACGTCGAAGCGGTGCTGGCGAGCGACTCCTATCCGTTCTTCCTCGACGCGATGTATGGCGATATGCCGAATAACTGGAGCCCGGAGTTAAGCGGTCTGGCGCGTCTGCGATTCGTGACCAATGCCTTTACCCGCATGCGCTACTGCTTCCCGAACGGTCAGCTGGATATGTACTGCAAAGACACGCCGGAAAACGCCCCTGCGCCACTAAAGCCCTGGTTTGCCATTCCTGGCCCGGTGACGGATGAGTACAGCGTTGTGTTTGGCCACTGGGCATCGCTCGAAGGCAAAGGCACACCGGAGAACATTTACGGGCTGGATACGGGATGTTGCTGGGGCGGAGATTTAACCTGCCTGCGCTGGGAAGATAAGCACTATTTTGTGCAGCCGTCGAACCGGCATCTGGAGTTAGGGGATGGCGAGGCGGTTGCCTCCTGATATTAATGCCGGATAGTGGCGGCTTTGCCTTATCCGGCTTATGTTCAGGTCGTAAAACCCCGGTCAGCGAAGCGCCACCGGGGAATAAGACTTAACGACGTTCTAAAACTTCGAAGCAGTAGCTGTGCGAGTTCTGCGCATCAGCGTCGTGGAATTCGCTGAAGACAGATTCCCACTCGTCAGGATCGTAGTCAGGGAAATGCGTATCCCCTTCCACTTCTGCGTCAATGTGGGTCAGGTAGAGCTTCTGTGCTTTTGGCAGGAACTGCTCGTAAACACGCCCCCCACCAATCACCATAATCTCTTCCGCATCGCCACAGGCAGCAATCGCGTCGTCGACAGATTTTACCCATTCAACGCGATCGTCCGTGCCCGGCTGGCTACTGATAACGATGTTTTTACGACCCGGTAGCGGGCGACCGATTGACTCCCAGGTCAGGCGGCCCATCACTACCGGCTTGTTTAGCGTGGTGCGTTTAAACCATGCCAGATCGGCAGGCAGGTTCCACGGCATGGCGTTTTCCATACCGATAACGCGGTCTACCGCCAGCGCTGCAATCAGACTGATCATTGAAAATTTCCCGGATGCAAAAAATTGCCGCCACTATACGGAAAGCTTAATCTTTCGTCGACTGGCGGCAGAGTAAAGAACGGGAAATATTTCAATATTGCTGGCAACTCCTCTTCACGCGACAGGTTTACTCTCTGGCTCATCCTTCGGATCGCCAGTATGTTTACCCTCCTCCGTGCCTTGCCAACCGTGACGCTGGGTCAACGACAGATGATTGCGGTCTTCGTTGATGATCTCGGTCAGCATCGCGCTGGTGCGTTTCACCGCGGCGGCGCGGGACGTCGAATCATCATCGGCCATCTCAACCATCTCTTCGACCATATCGGTGTTAAAACGACGGAACAGATCGGCGCGCTCACGCGCTTCATAGGCGCCAAGCCCCAAACCTTCCAGCGCCATACGCCCGGACTTCAGCGCCCCTTCGAATGTTTCACGCTCTGGCGCGTCCACCCCCGCCTGACGCAGCTTGATGTAATGGTCCACGTCGCGTGCCCGGGAGATGATTTTCAGGTTCGGGAAATGCTCCATGGCCAGTTCAGCTAACTGCAGGCTGGCCTGCGGATCGTCAATGGCATTGATCAGCACTTCGGCTTTCGCCGCTCCGGCGGACTCCAGCAGATCGACGCGCGTCGCATCGCCGTAGAAGACCTTCATACCAAATTTACGCAGGGTTTCGATATGGTCGGGATCGTGATCCAGAATGACCATTTTCACGCCGCTGGAGAGCAGCAAACGGCCGGCGATCTGCCCGAAGCGGCCAAATCCGGCGATAATCACCCGCGGCTGCTCTTCGTCAATCTCATCGGCTTCGCGATCCTGCCCGCTGCCTGATTGTTCAAGACGCGTCAGGAGCACCAGCAGAATCGGCGTGGCGGCCATCGACAGCGCCACCGCCAGCGTCAACGCTTTCGCCCACTCCGTATCCAGCACGTTCGCCATCTGCGCCGCGCCAAACACCACGAAGGCGAACTCGCTCCCCTGCCCCAGCAGCACGGCAAACCAGCGGCGCTGTTTATTCGGCACATTCAGCGGACGGGCGATCAGCCACAACATCCCCATTTTGATCACCAGGAAACCGGCCAGCAGAATGAGAATGCGCAGCGGGTGCGTCACCAGCGTCCCAAAGTCGATAGACATCCCGACGCCGATGAAAAACAGCCCCAGCAGCAGGCCTTTGAAGGGCTCGATATCGCTTTCAAGCGCATGCCGGTATTCGGAGCTGGCCAGCAGCACACCCGCCAGGAAAGCGCCCATCGCCATCGACAGCCCGGCCTCCTCAAGCAGCAAACCAAAGCCGAAGACCAGGAACAGCGCCACGGCGCTGAACACTTCGCGCAGGCCGGAGCGAGCCACAAAGCGCAGCAGCGGACGGGTCACGTAGCGCCCTAACAAAATCACCAGCGCCAGCGCGCCCGCCACCTTCAGCGCCGACAGGGCAAAAGCCCCCAGCGTGGTGGACGAGCCGCTCGCCGCCAGCAGTGGGATCATCGCCACCAGCGGAATGGCGGCAATATCCTGGAACAGTAAAACGGAAAACGTGCTGCGCCCCATCTGGGAAACCGTCAGGTTACGCTCATTCATCGCCTGCATGGCAATCGCCGTCGAGGAGAGCGCGAGCGTCATACCGATAAGCTCGGCCACCTTCCAGTCCATTCCGAGCAGCATACAGAAGCCTCCCAATAGTGCGCCGCAGGCGACCATCTGCAGTGCGCCGCCGCCAAATACCGAGGCGCGCAGTTTCCACAGACGCTGCGGATCGAGTTCCAGACCAATGACAAACAGCATCAGCACTACGCCGATCTCAGCGAAGTGCAAAATGGACTCAGCGTCCGTAACCAGCCCCAGCCCCCACGGGCCGATGGCGCAACCGGCAATCAAATAGCCGAGAACCGATCCCAGCCCCAGACGCACGGCAACCGGAACAATCAGCGCAGCGGCCCCCAGGTAGATCAGCGCCTGTATTAGCGTGTGGCTATCCATGGTGGTGCTCCTGCCAGTCGAGTAAACGTTGTTTATAGTGACGCGCCTGCGCCTGTAATGTTTCGTCGTCACAAACAAAGGTGCAGTGCATGGCGAAAGGCGGCAGCCACTGCAATCCGCAGTAGATCGCCGTAGCCTGCAGCGGCTGAGACAGCACCTCAAACCCTGGATGTTCGCCGATTTCGAAATGGCTTTCACCGCCGCCAGTGGTAACGGCCCATATCAGGCTTTTACCTTTTAGCGCGTGGCCGTTGTGCCCGTACGCCCAGCCGTGGGAGAAGACTTTGTCGATCCACAGTTTGAGCAGCGGCGGCGTGCTGTACCACTGCATGGGATGCTGCCAGACGATAAGATCCGCGCGGGAGATGGCCTCCTGTTCGGCGGCGATATCGATGTTGAAGTCGGGGTAGAGTTGATAGAGGGAGCGTATCTCAACGCCGTCGATTTCCCTGGCTTGTTCAAGCATCCGCTTATTCGCGTGCGAGTGCTGCGGATAAGGATGCGCATAAATTATCAGAATCATTCGGAGCTCTTAACGAGAGGAACATCTGATCAAGCATATCCCATTGGCGGTAAAACAAAAACGAGATACATAAGCCCGGTTAATATGACAGGGGCGTCACCGCATTCCGTGATGATGCTGGCGGCAAATCGGACACAGCGACGCCTGCGGGTACCAGGCATAAAATGGGCGAGAGCAAGCCGGGCATGACGTCTCAAACAGAGCGTGAACGACAGGCTCCGCTCTCCCCGTCGCAGGCGCGATGGAAATGGCATCGACAGGACAGACCGCCTCGCACGCTTTACAGCCGTGACACTGCCGGGCATCGAGGGTAAAAGAACCTGCCTTGAGCACGACGGCTTTTGGGGAGCAGACCCGGCTGCACGCCGCGCAGGCCACACACGTTTCAGTGTCGAGGTGCAGCGTAAACTGATGATACTGCGGAAATGCCTTTGAAAGCGGCTCCACCGCGACCGAAACGCCCTTCTCCAGACCAGACAAAAGGCGGCGTCCGCGATTGAGGGACACGTGCTGCGGCGGATAAATTTGCCAGGCGGGCTCATCCAGCTCGCGCAGTTTTAGATTGAGCGCCGCGATAGCAACGCCCCAGTGAGGATGTTCATCCAGATCGATTTCGACGCCACGAATATGATGCTGGACATGCCACAGCAACAGTTCATTGATTTCCGGTGCAATGGATGTGAAAGGTGCGATTAAGCGTTGCGCGCTGAGGTGTCTTCGGGGCGGCTCCAGGTGCGCAATGGCCTCCACGGGGCAGACAAAGAGACAACGCCCACAGCCAAGGCAAAGATCTTGGTTCAGCGCCGCGCCCTCTCCGGTGATACTCAGCGCACCTGCCGGACAGGTGTCAACGCAGGCACGGCAGGTTGCACGTCGAAGCGAGCGGCGTAAACATGACTCGCCCACCGCAGGAGGCGGTGGGGAGTCAGCTAAAGCAAAACGAAACATCAGTGAATGCTAAAGAACGCAAAGCGCAGCAGGACTTCTGCTACCAGCAGTAACACGCCCCCCACATACAGCCACACCTGGCGACGGCCAAGTGCGCCATATGCAAAGGCCAGCATGCCGACGACAGAAAGGCTCCAGCCCCATAAACGCAGCTGTGCGGTTGCCTGAAACGCCTCGAGTGGCTGATGCGGGAACGTCAACGCGTCAGTCAGTCCGGCTCCGGCCAGCCACGACAGGTAAGGCATTTGCACCAGCAACCGAACCAGAACGGCGGCCACGATCAGCCCCATCATCCAGCGTGTCAGGGAGCTATTGCGTATAGGCAGCACCGCACTCGCCACCACCGCACCGACAATGACGACCGAGCCATAGAACATGACCAGGGTGTTGGCATGCATCCAGGTGATCACCGAGGTATGCATGTAGATTTGGCTCATGCAAAACACATCAACCAGCCCTGCCAGCAGCGCCAACGGCATCAGCACTTTCCACAGCGCACCGTTCATCAGCGAGGCCAAAAAACCCAATCCGGCGACGGCCAGGAACAGACTGGCAAATACGATTTCCCGGCTTAGCCACGAGCTACTGAAATGGCGCAGTGCATTGAAGGCGTTAAGCGGATACCCCAGATGGAATACCGATGCCAGCAGGCCAAGTCCGGCCATTACGCAGACGATAAAGACCGGCATACGCGCGCGTTCCGTTGGCATTCGTGCGGAATAGCTCTGCGTTGTGCCAGCGCACAGGTTTAAGCTCACAAACAGCGTCAGCCCGACGGCCCCCTGCAGCAGCAGGGTAAACATTAATAGCGGCCACTCATGCATGAGGCTTCTCCTTTTTTTCCGCACCCTGATGCGCTTTGATCACCAGGTTTGGCTGCGTGATCGCCGAATCAGGCAATCCCTTCACATCGCAAAGGTCGCCATATTTTTTGCGTAATTCCTCAATCGGGCCAAACTGAATTGCCCCCAGCGGGCAGGTTGCAACGCAGATCGGCTGCTCGCCCTGAGCCTGCAGATCCACACAAAAATCGCACTTCGACATTTGTCCGGTCTGCTCATTCAGCTGCGGCGCGCCGTAAGGGCAGGACCATGCGCAGTATCCACAGCCCACGCATTTATCCGTGTTCACCCTGACAATGCCGTCGCCAGGCCGTTTGTGCATCGCGGTGGTTGGGCAATTTTTCGTACAAACAGGATCTGCGCAATGATTGCAGGAGATGGAGAGCGTGTACGCGAAGACATTATTCTGCATGCCTCCCTGCCCCGTAGGCATAAACCCGCCGCCAGTCACTTCGTAAACCCGACGAAAACGACGCCCCACGTCCAGATTATTTTTATCTTTGCACGCGACCTGGCAGGCCTTGCAGCCGGAACAGCGTGAAGAATCGATAAAGAACCCGAGCTGCTTATCGCTCACGGGCGCAAAGTCCTTAAACTGACTCATGCTTCGCTACCTCCACCAGCATGGTTTGATGAGAATTCCCTTTCGCCAGCGCCGTAATTCGCGACGAGCTAAGTACGTTGGCACATCCGCCATGATCGATCCCTTGCGCATCGGGCTGCCACCAGGCACCAGCCTGCATGGCGACGACGCCTGGGATAATACGCGGCGTCACTTCCGCCTCTACCAGGCTCACACCGCGAGCGTTATGAATGCGCACCTTGTCGCCTTGCACGATCCCGCGCGTCTCAGCATCCCGTGGGTTAATCCACAGTTTTTGTGTCTGCACCTCCTGCAGCCAGGGGTTAGCGTACTGAGTTGAGTTCGCCCGGTTTTTGCCTTTCCAGGTAATGAGCTGCAAGGGGAACTGCTTCGCCAAAGGATCTTCCGGCCCTTCGTGCGCGGGCACATAGTGGGAAAGCGCTGGAATTTCCGGATGCTGCATGTCATACAACCGCTTCGAAAAAATTTCGATCTTGCCGGATGGCGTCGGGAAAGGATGGTTATCCGGATCGCGGATGTTCTCCTCAAAGGCCACCCATGGGGCGCTCTTAAACAGATGACGGCGCTGGACCTGCAGTTGTTCAAAGGTCGGAAGATGTTCATCTGGCATCGACAACCGGGTGTTTTCCCAGATGTGCTCGATCCACTGTTTCTCATCCCGGCCCTGACTGAACTCCGCTTCCACGCCAAGTTTTGCCGCTACTTCGCGCTGCCACTCATAGTCGCTCCGGCGCTCAAACTCCGGAGCGATGAGCTTTTCTGATAGCACCAGATAATTTGCCGTCCCCCAGGTTTCACCGATATTCCAGCGCTCCATAAAGCTGGTTTCTGGCAAAAGCAGGTCGGCATATTTCGCGCTGGGGCTCATGTAGAGATCGCTGACGACGATAAACTCGATTTTCGATTCGTCCTCAAGCACTTTCACCGTCTGGTTAACGTCCGGGTTTTGGTTCGCCAGATAGTTACCTGCCAGCGAGAACAGGATGCGGATGTTGCTGCTGAGTTTCTCGGCCCCTTTCAGGCCATCGTCCGGGTGGACTTTACTGGCATCTTCCGCCGCCTGGACCCAGTTCATGATCGAGATACTCTCTTTAACAGGGTTCTCCAGCGTTTCGGTGCCGGTGGTGAATTTTCGGTTGGCACATCCGCCGTAGCCCGCGGCCCAGCCGCCCATCACGCCGACATTGCCGGTCAGCGTGGCTAGCAGCGTGGAGCCTCTGGCGGTACGTTCACCGCAGTTATGTCGTTGCGGACCCCAGCCCTGAATCAGCGCAGCGGGTTTGGTGGTGGCGTAATCGCGCGCCAGCTGGCGAATCGTCTGCGCAGGAACGTGGGTGATTTTCTCGGCCCATTCGGGGGTCTTCACCACGCCGTCTTTTTTCCCCATCAGATAGGCCATCAGCGACTCATTCGCCGGAACGCCCTCTGGCATCGAATCCTCGTCAAAGCCGAGCGTGTGACGGGCGATAAAGTTTTTGTCGTGCAGATCCTCGCTAATGATGACGTACATCATCGCATCCATCAGCGCATTGTCGGTCGTCGGCAGCAGCGGGATCCACTCATCCGCCAGCGACGACGTGGTGTCAGAATAGCGGGGATCAACCACGATGAAGCGCGTGCCGTTTTGCTTCATCTGCTGGAAATAGTGGTTGGTGTGACCAAAAATCGTCTCGGTAGGGTTGTGCCCCCAAAGGATCACCAGCGGGGTGTCTTTCAGGGTATCGAGGGAATTTCCGCTGGCTGCGATGCCGTATGTGTACGGCGTGGCCGCCACGGTATTTCCGAGGCTGACGGAGTGGTAGTACGAGAGATACCCGCCGGTGAGATTCAGCAGTCGTTTCATCATCCCGTCGCCGGAAAACGCCCCGCCGCTGGTGGCGGTATTGTTATGCATAAACCGCGACGCCGGGCCATATTTCGCCGTGATCCGCGTGAGGTTATCCGCAATCATCGTCGTGGCTTCATCCCAGGAGATGCGCTCGAACTTCCCTTCCCCGCGCTTGCCCACGCGCTTCATCGGGTATTTGAGACGATCGGGATGATAGACGAATTTACGGTATCCACGGCCACGCACGCAGGCGCGCATAATCGGCATATCAGGATCGAGTTCGTTATCGGGGCGAGTGGTAATTCGCGTGACAACGCCCTCTGAAACATGAGCGCGAATATCACATTTTCCGCCGCAGTCGAAGGTACTGCAGGTTGCGACCACTTTTTCCATCGACGGTGAGTCCGGTACGACGGCAGTCGTGTCTGCAACATCAGCGGATCGTGCAGTGCGGGATACAAAAGGAAGGGTCAGGAGTAAAGAACCCGATTTGAGGACGTTACGCCGTGAAATTTCTAAACCTTGCTTATCTGGTGCTTTTTGATGTTCTTCCATAATCACTCTCCATTTTTCAGAGCGTGATTCTCGCTTACCTCCTAAGGATTACGGTTGATATTCGTCAAGGATTAGATACAGCGGCGAAGCGCCGCTGTAAGAAAAAAAATGAATGAGAATTAGTTATCTAATTCACTCATGTTCTTAACCTGATCGCGGTTAATTTGCTCGGTTTTACCGGTTTGTGCATTTTTATAGGAAACCAGACCGGTGTCGTCATCGACCTGTGGTTTACCGTCGGTGACGATGGTTCTGCCATCCGTGGTTTCCACTGCCTGGTTAGATGAACAACCAGCAACGGTGAAGAGAGCTGCGGCAGCAAAAATTGAGGTGGCCAGAAGTTTATTTCGCATGGTGTTCTCCCTGCTTTTCAGTTGAATTTAATTATCGACCTAACCATTTTAGGCTAACTGACTGACGAGAGATGGAAAACCAGAAGACTCTGAAGTGGAACGAAGAGGCGTTTATTGTAGGCGGGTAAGCGAAACGCCACCCGCCAGAGACTTGCGCGAACAAAAACGTGCCGGGTGACAGCTTCGCCTTTCCCGGCCTGCAACACCGTTACTTGTTAATCTGCGCGTGCATTTCCTGCACCGAAATCACTTTCTCGGTGGCATCCGCGTTCAGCGCCATGGCTGTCGCGAAACCGCCGTTCAGGGTGGTGTCGTAATGCACTTTGTACTGCAGCGCGCTGCGGCGAATCAGCTTGGAGTCTTCAATCGCCTGACGACCTGCGGTGGTGTTGATGATGTAGGTGTACTCGCCATTCTTGATACGGTCCTGAATGTGCGGACGACCTTCATGAACCTTGTTGACCAGACGCGGGTTGATACCAGCTTCACCCAGTACGATAGCCGTACCGTGGGTGGCATCCAGTTCAAAGCCCTGTTTCAGCAGTTTCGCTGCCAGGTCAACCACACGTTCTTTATCCCCTTCACGCACGGAGAGCAGCGCGCGGCCCTGCTTTCTCATGGTTGAGCTGCTGCCCAGTTGCGCTTTAGCGAAGGCTTCTGCGAAGGTGCGGCCTACGCCCATGACTTCACCGGTGGAGCGCATTTCTGGCCCTAACAGCGGGTCAACGCCCGGGAATTTGTTGAACGGCAGCACCACCTCTTTCACCGAGTAGTACGGTGGGATGATCTCTTTGGTGACGCCCTGCTGGGTCAGCGTCTGACCCGCCATCACGCGCGCCGCCACTTTCGCCAGCGGGATACCGGTGGCTTTGGAGACGAACGGTACGGTACGTGCCGCACGCGGGTTAACTTCAATCAGGTAAACTTCGTTATCTTTCACCGCGAACTGGACGTTCATCAAACCGCGCACCTGCAGCTCGAAGGCCAACTTCTGCACCTGCTGGCGCATCACATCCTGAATTTCCTGGCTCAGGGTGTAGGCTGGCAGGGAACATGCGGAGTCACCGGAGTGTACGCCTGCCTGTTCGATGTGCTCCATGATGCCACCAATGAGCACCATTTCGCCGTCGCAGATGGCATCCACGTCCACTTCTACCGCGTCGTCGAGGAAGCGGTCGAGCAGCACTGGCGCATCGTTAGAGACGCTCACCGCCGTCTGGAAGTAGCGACGCAGGTCGGCTTCGTCGTAGACGATTTCCATCGCACGGCCGCCCAGCACGTAGGACGGGCGCACCACCAGCGGATAACCAATCTCTTTCGCTTTCTCAACAGCCATCTCAATCGCAGTGACGGTGGCGTTGGCCGGTTGTTTCAGCTTCAGACGGTCAACCGCCTGCTGGAAACGCTCGCGGTCTTCTGCGCGGTCAATCGCATCCGGGCTGGTGCCGATAACCGGTACGCCTGCCGCTTCCAGCGCGCGCGCCAGTTTCAGCGGGGTCTGGCCGCCGTACTGCACGATAACGCCCTTCGGCTTCTCGATGCGCACGATTTCCAGCACGTCTTCCAGGGTCACCGGCTCGAAATAGAGGCGGTCAGAGGTGTCGTAGTCGGTCGATACGGTTTCCGGGTTACAGTTGACCATGATGGTCTCGTAACCGTCTTCACGCAGCGCCAGAGAGGCGTGTACGCAACAGTAGTCAAACTCGATGCCTTGGCCGATACGGTTTGGACCGCCGCCCAGCACCATAATTTTGTCGCGGTCTACGGACGGATTCGCTTCGCACTCGTCTTCATAAGTGGAGTACATGTAGGCGGTGTCAGTTGCGAACTCGGCGGCGCAGGTGTCCACGCGTTTGTAGACCGGGTGCAGGTTATACTGGTCACGCAGCTTGCGGATTTCGGATTCACGCACACCCGCCAGTTTAGCCAGACGCGCATCGGCAAAGCCTTTACGCTTCAGCATACGCAGGAAGTCAGCGTCGAGACCGGTGATGCCCATCTCAGCCACTTTCTCTTCCAGACGCACCAGCTCTTCAATTTGCACCAGGAACCAGCGGTCGATGTTGGTCAGGTTGAAGACGCCATCCACAGAGAGGCCCGCGCGGAACGCATCGGCGATGTACCAGATACGCTCAGCGCCTGCGTCTTTCAGTTCGCGACGAATTTTGGTCAGCGCTTCCGGGTCATCGAGGCTCACTTTCGGGTCGAAGCCCATTGCGCCCACTTCCAGGCCGCGCAGCGCTTTCTGCAGGGATTCCTGCTGAGTGCGGCCAATCGCCATCACTTCGCCGACGGATTTCATCTGGGTCGTCAGACGGTCGTTTGCGCCCGCGAATTTCTCGAAGTTAAAGCGAGGAATTTTGGTCACAACATAGTCGATAGACGGCTCAAACGACGCAGGAGTGCGGCCACCGGTGATGTCGTTCATCAGCTCGTCGAGGGTGTAACCTACCGCCAGTTTCGCCGCCACTTTCGCAATCGGGAAGCCGGTCGCTTTGGATGCCAGCGCAGAGGAGCGTGAAACGCGCGGGTTCATTTCGATAACAATCAGGCGACCGTTTTTCGGGTTCACGGAGAACTGCACGTTAGAACCGCCGGTTTCGACGCCGATTTCACGCAGTACCGCCATCGAGGCGTTACGCATGATTTGATACTCTTTGTCGGTCAGCGTCTGGGCTGGCGCAACGGTGATGGAGTCACCGGTGTGGATGCCCATCGCATCGAAGTTTTCGATAGAGCAGACGATGATGCAGTTGTCGTTTTTATCACGCACCACTTCCATCTCGTACTCTTTCCAGCCAATCAGCGACTCATCAATCAGCAGCTCTTTGGTTGGGGACAGATCCAGACCGCGTTCGCAAATCTCTTCGAACTCTTCGCGGTTGTAAGCGATACCGCCGCCGGTGCCGCCCATGGTGAAGGACGGACGGATGATGCACGGATAGCCCACGTCAGCGGCAACCGCCAGCGCTTCTTCCATGGTGTGTGCGATGCCGGAGCGCGCGGTGTCGAGGCCGATTTTTTTCATCGCCACGTCGAAACGGCGGCGGTCTTCAGCTTTATCAATCGCGTCGGCGGTGGCACCAATCATGGTCACACCGAATTCCGCCAGCACGCCCTGACGCTCCAGTTCCAGCGCGCAGTTCAGCGCGGTCTGGCCGCCCATGGTTGGCAGTACGGCGTCCGGACGCTCTTTTTCGATGATTTTGCGCACAACTTCCCAGTGAATCGGCTCGATGTAGGTCGCATCGGCCATTTCCGGGTCGGTCATGATGGTGGCTGGGTTAGAGTTCACCAGGATTACGCGGTAACCCTCTTCGCGCAGGGCTTTACACGCCTGTGCACCGGAGTAGTCGAATTCGCAGGCCTGGCCGATGACAATCGGGCCAGCGCCAAGGATCAGGATGCTTTTTATATCTGTACGTTTTGGCATGGTGTTCTCGGCTCCTGATTATTTAGCGGTCTGACGGTATTGCTCGATAAGTTCGATGAAGTGATCGAACAGCGGCGCGGCATCGTGCGGGCCAGGGCTGGCTTCCGGGTGCCCCTGGAAGCTGAACGCCGGTTTGTCGGTGCGATGGATACCCTGCAGGGTATGGTCGAACAGCGACTTGTGGGTGACGCGCAGGTTGGCGGGCATTGACGCCTCATCCACCGCAAAACCGTGGTTTTGCGCGGTAATCATCACCGTGTTGTTGTCGATATCTTTCACCGGGTGGTTTCCACCGTGGTGGCCGAACTTCATCTTGATGGTTTTCGCACCGCTCGCCAGCGCCAGCAGCTGATGGCCGAGGCAGATGCCAAATACCGGAATATCGGTTTCGAGGAAGCGTTTAATCGCTTCAATCGCGTAATCACACGGTGCCGGGTCACCCGGGCCGTTGGAGAGGAAGATCCCATCCGGGTTCATCGCCAGCACGTCTTCGGCCGGGGTTTTCGCCGGAACGACTGTCAGGCGGCAGCCGCGATCCACCAGCATGCGCAGGATGTTGCGCTTCGCGCCGTAGTCGTAAGCCACCACGTGGAACGGCAGCTCGTCTTCTTTTTTGGCTTCTGGCAGTTCACCTGCCAGCGTCCAGCTCCCCTGGGTCCAGCTGTAGGCTTCCGCTGTGGTCACTTCTTTCGCCAGATCCATTCCGTTCAGGCCAGGGAAGGCTTTCGCTTTTTCCTGCGCCAGTACCGCATCCAGGTTGTCGCCTGCGATGATGCAGCCGTTCTGTGCGCCCTTCTCGCGCAGCAAACGGGTCAGCTTACGGGTATCGATATCGGCAATCGCCACGATGTTGTGACGCTTCAGGTAAGAAGAGAGGTCTTCAGTATTGCGGTAGTTGCTGGCAATCAGCGGCAGGTCGCGAATAATCAGACCTTGCGCGTGAACCTGAGAGGATTCTGCATCGGCTTCGTTGGTGCCGACATTACCAATATGAGGATAAGTAAGGGTGACGATTTGGCGGGAATAGGAAGGATCAGTGAGGATTTCTTGATAACCGGTCATTGAAGTATTGAAAACGACTTCCCCAACCGCCGAACCTGTTGCCCCTATGGCCCGACCGATAAACTGGGTTCCGTCTTCCAGAACCAATAGCGCTGACTTAATCAAAACACCCTCCAGAGAATATTCACTCACTTTATCTGCATATTAATTCACAACGGCGTTATGAATCAATGCAAATTTGTTTCCCGCGGATTTTCGGCAAACGGCGGCATTCTGGGGATTTAGAGGGGTAAAGTCAACTCAAAATGGCTTTTTTGTTTATTATTTTACGCAGCTTTGGCGCTTAACGGAGTTTAAGCCATAAAAAGATCAACAAAATCACGTTAGAAAACGTTTGTACGCTGAGTTTAGTGAGATTTGATGGAGGAGCACAACAAAAACCAGACTAAATGGTCAAAATTTACAGTGCGATAACACAAAAAAGCGAGATAACTGTAACTTTACTCAACAACATTACAAAATCCACTTCAAACAGGCAAAATAAAAGGGCAATAAAATATTGCCCTGTGCAATCAATCAATTAAGACTGCAATAACCACATCACGATGGGTAATAAAACTTATAAATCGTTAAGATTAAGCACATCTCTCATGTCAAAAAGACCATTATCTAAACTTTTTAGCCACAATGCCGAGCGCACAGCGCCGTTGGCAAAGGTCATGCGGCTGGATGCTTTATGAGTAATCTCCACGCGCTCACCGATATCGGCGAAGATCGCCGTATGTTCGCCGACGATATCTCCCGCTCGCACCGTAGCAAATCCAATCGTGCCCGGAACACGCTCGCCCGTATGCCCTTCGCGAGAGTAGACCGCGCAGTCCTTTAAATCCTTATCAAGTGCATAAGCAATCGCTTCGCCCATCGCCAGCGCCGTACCGGATGGGGCATCCACTTTGTGGCGGTGGTGCGCTTCGATAATTTCGATATCCGTGTAGTCGCCCATCACTTTCGCGGCTTTCTCCAGCAGCTTGAGCATGACGTTGACGCCCACGCTAAAGTTAGCGGCGAAGACAATCGCAATCTCCTGGGAAGCGTCTTTGATCGCCTGTTTGCCCGCGTCGTCAAAACCGGTGGTGCCGATGACCATTCCTTTACCGTGCTGACGGCAAAAGGCCAGATGGTGCAGCGTCCCTTCCGGGCGCGTGAAATCGATGAACACGTCAAAATCGTCTTTCACCGCATCCAGACTGCTTTGCACGGTTACGCCCGTCTTGCCCACACCCGCCAGCTCACCCGCATCCGTTCCAAGAAGCGAGGAGCCGTCGCGCTCCAGCGCCGCACCAAGCGCAACGCCGTCTAACTGTAGCGCTGCCTGAATTAACTGACGGCCCATACGGCCACCCGCGCCCGCTATCGCGACACGCACCTGTGCATCATGCATAGTTATTCTCTTACGTTAAAAGTATGTAAATCGTTTTCAGATTAACCAGCCTGTGACGAAGCCGCTATCTTAAAACGCCGATAATTAGAATTTTATGATAAACAGGCGGCAGTATCAGTAAAAGACATGAGGATCAGCGAAAACCGCATGATTCACGCAAAGGGTGGAACTGTCGGGTTCATCACAGGGAATCAGACAAAAAAATGCCGGTCTCTTTCGGGACCGGCATTTTCTAAACAGAGAGGATTATTCGACTTCTTTCGCGTCGATACGTAGCTCTTTCGGCACTTCAAAGACGATATTCTCTTCGCGGCCTTCCAGCGGCACCGCTTCGCCGCCACCCAGCTCCTGCAAACGCTTAATCACGTTTTGCACCAGAATATCCGGCGCGGAGGCACCGGCGGTCACGCCGACACAGGCTGCGTTTTTGACCCACGCTTCCTGAATGTCCGTGGCGTCATCAATCAGAAACGCGGTTTTCCCCATACGCTGCGCCAGTTCGGCCAGACGGTTGGAGTTGGAAGAGTTTTTGGAACCGACCACCAGCACCACATCCGCCTGCTCGGCCAGTGCGCGCACCGCTTCCTGACGATTGGTGGTGGCGTAACAGATGTCATCTTTGCGCGGCCCGACAATTTTCGGGAACCGGCTGCGCAGGGCATCGATCACATCAGAGGTGTCGTCTACCGAGAGCGTCGTCTGGGTCATGAACGACAGGCGCGCTTCGTTTTTCACTTCAAGCGACAGCACATCGTCCGGCGACTCAACCAGATACATTCCCCCTTCCGGGTTGCTGTACTGGCCCATCGTGCCTTCCACTTCCGGGTGGCCGGCGTGGCCAATCAGAATCGACTCTTCACCACGACGGCTGGCGCGGGCGACTTCCATATGCACTTTGGTCACCAACGGACAAGTGGCGTCGAAGACCGTCAGGTCACGACTTTTCGCTTCGTTACGCACCGCCTGTGAGACGCCGTGCGCCGAGAAGATCAGGATCGCGCCGTCAGGCACTTCACTGATCTGCTCGATAAAGATCGCGCCGCGCTCGCGCAGGCTGTCTACCACATAGCGGTTGTGGACCACTTCGTGACGGACATAAATCGGCGCGCCGTAAATTTCCAGCGCGTTTTCAACAATGCTGATAGCGCGGTCTACTCCGGCACAAAAACCGCGCGGGTTAGCCAACAGGATCTGCATTTACTTCCTCCAGCGCCGGGTCGATCTCCAGCACTTCAACATCAAAATGGACGGTACGCCCGGCCAGCGGATGGTTGAAATCAACGGTGATGGAATCGCCATTAATTTCACGGATCACGCCAGGCATTTCGCTGCCGTCCATAGCGGTAAAGAGCATAATCGCGCCGATTTCCGGCTCGCCCGCGTCCATGAATTCACGGCGCGAGAAATACTGGATCAGATCCGGGGTTGGCACGCCAAACGCCGCATCAGGCTCGAGTGAGAAGGCTTTTTTCTCACCCTCTTTCAGCCCAAGCAACTGCTGCTCCAGACCTTCCGAAAGAGAGGTGTCACCCAGGCGGAACAGCGCAGGTTTGCCGTTATTGCGGGTCGATTCCGCAGTGGAACCGTCGTCCAGTTTCAGCGTGAAATGGACCAGCACCGCGCTATTGCTCTGTATGGATTTTGACATGCCGATTTGCTCGCTTGTTTTGCCTCAACGGTTTGCCCGGTGGCGCCTGGCTTCCGGGCTTACGCGAGGCACATATTCTGTAGGCCGGGTCACACCCGGCCTTTACATTTACGCCTGCTCTTTCGCTGCGGGTTTAGGCAAGAAACCTTCCAGCACAATCAACGCGGCGCCGATGCAAATTGCGCTATCGGCCAGGTTGAAGGTGGCGAAGTGCCAGTCACCGACGTAGAAGTCGATCATATCGACCACAAAGCCGTGCCACAGACGGTCAAACAGGTTACCCAGCGCACCGCCAATGATCAGCGCGTAGGCGATGTTGGTCAGCTTCTGCGTCGCTTTTGAGCGATACATCAGCACCGCGAGGATCACGCAGATACCGATAGCGATACCTGCGAAGAACCAGCGCTGCCAACCGCCGCTGTCGGCGAGGAAGCTGAACGCCGCGCCGTAGTTGCGCGCGTAATGCAGATTAAGTGACGGGAACAGCGGAACCGTATCCCCCAGAGCAAAGTTCTGGAGGATCAGGAACTTGCTGCCCAGATCAATAATCAGTACGACGACGACCAGCCACAGCCAGCGCAGTCCTGTTGCACAGAGACATTTACTCATCAGGCAAACTTACGTTTTTCGCCATCACCGGCGATGTTGCTGACACAGCGTCCACAGATATCTGCGTGTTCCGCCACCTGGCCAATATCGTTGGTGTAATGCCAGCAGCGCGGACATTTCTCACCTTCGGCTTTGCTCAGCGCCACTTTCAGCCCTTTGAGCATCTCGCTCTGCTGGGCATCGGCAGTCGCCTGTGCATAATCGGCAACGCTGGCACCTGAGGTCAACAGGACAAATCGCAATTCATCGCCCAGCGCCGTCAGTTTCGCCGCCAGCTCAGGTTCAGCGTACAGGGTCACTGCCGCTTCCAGAGAACCACCGACTTTCTTGTCAGCACGCGCCTGTTCGATAACCTTGTTCACTTCGCCACGCACTTTCAGCAGCTCGTCCCAGAAGGTATCGTTCATGGCTTCAGTCTCAGCCAGACCAAACAGGCCGGTGTACCATTCGCCGGTGAAGACGTACTTCTCGCGCTCGCCTGGCAGGTAGCCCCAGATTTCGTCTGCGGTGAAGGACATGATTGGTGCCATCCAGCGAACCAGCGCTTCTGCGATGTGATACAGCGCAGTCTGGCAGCTGCGACGCGCCACGCTGTCTGCTTTCGCGGTGTACTGGCGGTCTTTAATGATGTCGAGGTAGAACGAGCCCATCTCGATGGAGCAGAAACGCATCAGGCGCTGCACCACTTCGTGGAAGTCGTAAGACTCGTAGGCTTTCAGGATGTCGTCCTGCGCCGCTTGCGCGCAGCCCACAGCCCAACGATCCAGCACGACCATCTCTTCCGGTTTCACCATGTCTTTGACCGGATCGAAACCGTTCAGGTTAGCGAGCAGGAAGCGCGCGGTGTTACGGATACGACGATAGCTGTCGGCAGCACGTTTGAGGATCTCATCGGAAACCGCCATTTCGCCGGTGTAGTCCGTAGAGGCCACCCACAGACGCAGAATGTCCGCGCCCAGTTTGTTCATCACATCCTGCGGAGAAACGGTGTTACCGATGGATTTGGACATCTTGCGTCCCTGACCATCTACGGTAAAGCCGTGCGTCAGAACCTGACGGTATGGCGCTTTACCTTTCATCGCGGTGGAGATCATCAGAGATGACATGAACCAGCCGCGGTGTTGGTCAGAACCTTCCAGGTACATATCAGCCGCATGGCCATAGAACTCAGGGCGCACATCCACTACAGAAGAGTGGGTAGAGCCGGAGTCGAACCATACGTCGAGGGTATCTGGTACTTTCTCATAGTTGGCCGCGTCGTCGCCCAGGATCTCTTTCGAGTCCAGATCCCACCACGCCTGGATGCCATCCACTTCAACGCGTTTGGCGACTTCTTCCATCAGCTCCAGCGAGCGAGGGTGCAGCTCCTGCGTCTCTTTGTGAACGAACAGGGACATCGGTACGCCCCAGGTACGCTGACGGGAGATACACCAGTCAGGACGGTTCGCGACCATGGATTCGATACGCGCCTGGCCCCAGTCCGGGATCCACTGCACGCCTTTGATCTCTTTCAGAGACTGCTCGCGCAGGCCTTTCTGATCCATGCTGATGAACCATTGCGGGGTCGCACGGAAGATGATTGGCGACTTGTGACGCCAGCAGCACGGATAGCTGTGCTGCATCTTCTCAACGTGCAGCAGAGCACCGCTGGTGCGCAGCATGTCGACAATGATGTCGTTCGCTTTAAAGACGTTGATGCCGTCCAGCGCCGGGTAGGTGCCTGGCAGGTATGCGCCGTCCGGCCCAACCGGGTTTGCGATTTCCAGACCGTATTTCAGGCTGATGTTGTAGTCATCCGGGCCATGGCCACCGGCGGTATGTACCGCACCGGTACCAGCGTCCAGCGTAACGTGATCGCCAAGAATGGCCGGCACATCGAAATCGAGGAACGGGTGTTTGAAGCGCATCAGCTCAAGCTCAGCGCCGTTCACGGTGCCCAGCACGGTGTATTCGCTGATGTTTGCGCGTTTCAGGACGCTCTCAACCAGATCTTTAGCCAGAATCACCGCCTGGCCTTCAACCTGTACCAGCGCGTAATCGAAGTCCGCAGACAGGGAAATCGCACGGTTCGCAGGCAGGGTCCACGGGGTAGTGGTCCAGATAACCAGGGAAATTGGGCCGTTGACGGAGGTCACGCCGAATTTCGCTTTCACCGCGTCCTGATCTACCGCGTGGAATGCCACGTCGATAGATGGAGAGGTTTTGTCGTAATATTCCACTTCCGCTTCTGCCAGCGCAGAACGGCAGTCAACGCACCAGTGCACAGGCTTCGCGCCTTTATGCAGATGGCCGTTACCGATGATTTTGCCCAGAGCGCGAATGATGTTGGCTTCAGTTTTGAAGTCCATCGTCAGGTATGGACGAGACCAGTCGCCCAGCACGCCCAGACGGATAAAGTCTTTACGCTGGCCATCAACCTGCGCGGCCGCGTATTCGCGGCATTTTGCACGGAACTCGGCAGCGGTGAATTTCTCACCCGGCTTGCCGTATTCCTGCTCCACTTTCAGCTCGATCGGCAGACCGTGGCAGTCCCAGCCCGGAACGTAAGGCGAGTCAAAACCGGTGAGTCCTTTGGACTTCACGATAATGTCTTTCAGAATCTTGTTTACAGAGTGACCAATATGAATGCTGCCATTCGCATATGGAGGGCCATCATGCAGAATGAAGGTTTTTTTGCCTTTTTTGGCTGCACGGATGATGCCGTACAGGTCATCATCGGTCCAACGCGCCAGCATTCCCGGTTCACGCTTGGCGAGATCGCCGCGCATCGGGAACCCTGTTTCCGGCAAATTCAGGGTTGATTTATAGTCACTCATCAGATTCTCGGTTCCGTATTTAAAACTCGTTCAGGCATTAAGCCGGGTTCGATAGCCCAAAAAATTCGCGGGCCGTTAACTCATCACGCGCAATTTGTGCTTTCAGCTCATCGAGCGAAGCAAATCGCTGCTCATTGCGTATTTTTTTACGCAGGATTACATCTATATGGCGACCGTAAAGGTCCATTACAACGTCAAGCAGATGCACTTCGAGCTGCTGACGCACACCTGCTACCGTTGGACGGGTGCCAATATTGGCCACGCCCGGCAACGGTTTATCACCCAGTCCGGTGACTTCTACCGCATACACCCCTTTTACCGGGGAAACCTGACGACGCAGCGGGACGTTCGCCGTCGGGAAACCTATTGTGCGACCGAGTTCATCGCCATGCACGACCCGCCCGGAAATGGCAAACGGATGCCCTAACAGGTTCTCCGCCACGTCCAGCTGATCGTCGGCTAAGGCCATACGCACTGCCGTGCTGCTTACGCGCACGCCACCTTCGCAGAAGGTCATGGTGCTGGTGACATCAAAGCCATACTCCAGACCCGCCTTCTGTAATAACAAGAAATCGCCCTGACGACCAGCGCCGAAGCGGAAATCATCGCCCACGGCGAGAAACTGCACGCCCAGACGTTTTACCAGCAGATCGCCGACAAAATTTTGCGCCGTCAGTGCCGCAAAACGTCGGTCGAAGCGCACGCAAAGTACGTAGTCCACGCCGCATTCCGCCAGATAGCGCAATTTTTCACGCAGGCGAGTTAAACGCGCGGGCGCTTTATCACCGGCAAACAGCTCCAGCGGCTGCGGTTCGAAAATCATCACCACGACCGGCAGCCCACGGGCCTCGCCCTCTTTACGCAATCCCTGCAACAGCGCCTGATGCCCACGATGCACGCCGTCGAAATTACCAATGGTCAGTACGCACCCGTGCGGGGCGTGACTGAGATTATGTATGCCGCGTATCAGCTTCATGACAGGCTCAAAACAGTGAAAATCGCCCGAGTATACCTTGTACAGCGGTTAAGGTTAACCGGCGATTGTTGCCTCAAATCAGAAAGCCGTAATGATTTCATGATGCTTAGCTTTCGGAGGGAAAAAATCTGCCCGTTACTGCGTTTTTTTACATCGAAAGACTGTATTCAGCTGAGACAAGCTGGTAGAATCCTGCGCCATCACTACGTAACGTAGCGTCGCCATTCAACGGCGCTTATTTGCACAAATCCATTGACAAAAGAAGGTATAGAGGGCATATTCCTCGGCCTTTGAATTGTCCACATAGATCATATTTGGGAGTTGGACTTGGCTAATATCAAATCAGCTAAGAAACGTGCTATTCAGTCTGAAAAGGCTCGTAAGCACAATGCAAGCCGTCGCTCTATGATGCGTACTTTCATCAAGAAAGTATACGCAGCAATCGAAGCTGGCGACAAAGCTGCAGCGCAGAACGCATTTAACGAAATGCAACCAATCGTGGATCGTCAGGCTGCTAAAGGTCTGATCCACAAAAACAAAGCAGCGCGTCATAAAGCAAACCTGACCGCGCAGATCAGCAAACTGGCTTAATCGCCACTTGTTGTTGCTTGTTATAAAGAACCCGCTTAATGCGGGTTTTTTTATTGGCTCATTTTGACGCTGGCGGCATAAAGAGCGCCGAGTAGTCGCGATTACAGATACGCTGCACCGCCGGATGCTGAATCATCCTTTCGGCAAAAATCGCGTGATACTCTTCCATCACGTTGTCCACCCGCCCAATCTCTGTGACCCTGTCATCGGTGTACAGATCGTGCGCGTAAAGCGTTGGGGCGACGAAGATCGCGTTATGTGCTTCGCCAAAAGCTTTCATGAGCGCCGCATCATCAAACTCTCCCAGAATCTCTACCTTCAGACCCTGCGAGTTAAACCAGTTCAGCAGCTTGCGGCCTAACATCGAACGTCGTCCCGGCACGAGCAGGCGTCGCTCCTCAAGGCAGGCGGGAAACGGTTTATCTGGCGGCGGATTGATGCACCAGAAGCTCACGCCGCATTCGCCAATCTTGACCGAGAACAGCCCTTCCTGTTGAGTAGAGTCTATCGGGCAGTCCGAGATGATGATGTCCAGCTTATGCTGGCTCAGCTGTTCCAGCAGCATCTCGTGCGTCGATTCAAAGCAGCGCAAATGGATCTGCTCATCTTCCACCACCGCCGCGTCCAGCACGCCGCTCACCAGCCGTTTAGACAGCGCATCCGCAACGCCCACATCAAACAACAGGTTTGACTCTTTGCGGTAGTTCACGATATCGAGCATCTCCTGGCTCAGGGTGAACATCTTATCCGCGTAGCGAAAAACCAGTTCACCCAGTTCGCTCGGCTCAATACCACGGCCCTTACGCTTAAACAGCTTCCCCTGCAGGCGTTCTTCAAGTGCCTTTATCTGACCGGTAATGGTCTGGGGCGTCAGATAGAGCGCCTCTGCTGCGCCGACCACTGAGCCTTCTTTGTAGACGTGCCAGAAATAGTACAGATGGTTGTAATTGATGTGAGACATAGCATTTCGCTCCCTGAGAGTATTGTCAGAAGAGGGCCTCTGCCCTCCCCCTTTTAACTGTTAGGCCGGTTGCACCTGTCCGGACAGCTTCACTTTCAACAGTGTGTATCCCGTGAACGCGGCCAGTAACGAGCCGATCAAGATCCCGAGTTTTGCCCACACGATGAGCTGAGGGTCATATGACGCAAAGGCCAGGGTCGAGATGAAAATCGACATCGTGAAGCCGATTCCGCACAGCACGCCGACCGCCGCGATTTGCCGGAAGGTCGTCCCCTGTGGCAATGACGCGAACTTCAGCTTAAGAGCCAGCCAGCAGAACAGGCCGATCCCCAGCGGCTTACCGATAAACAGGCCAGCGACGATGCCCATCGGCAGCATGGACGTCAGGCCGCTCAGGGTGACGCCCTGCAGCGACACGCCCGCATTCGCGAATGCAAACAGCGGCAGGATCATAAAGGCGACCCAGGGATGCAGGACATGCTCCAGCTGTTTGGCCGGGGATTTGCCCTTCTCGTCCGCTTTCAGCGGCACAAAGAAGCCGATGATGACGCCCGCCAGCGTCGCATGAACGCCCGATTTCAGTACCGCGGTCCATAGCACCACACCCACCAGAATGTAGATCCCGGTTCGGCGCACGTTAAACAGGTTCAGCAGCGCCAGAACAGCGATAGCGCCCGCCGCCACGCTCAGAGATAACACCGACAGCTCGCTGGTATAGAACAGAGCGATAATCACGATCGCGCCCAGGTCGTCGATAATCGCCAGCGCCATCAGGAAAATCTTTAACGCCACCGGCACGCGGCTGCCCAGCAGCGCCAGCACGCCAAGCGCAAAAGCAATATCCGTTGCCGCCGGAATCGCCCAACCATGGCGAGCGACAGGGTCATGGTAGTTAAACACCAGATAGAGCAGCGCAGGCACCACCATACCGCCCAACGCGGCAATAACCGGGAAAGCTGCCCGCTGACGGCTGTTAAGCGACCCAATAACCAGCTCACGTTTTACTTCCAGGCCCACCAGCAGGAAGAACACGGCCATCAGCGCGTCGTTAATCCACAGCAGCATGTTCTTGTTGATCTCTAATGCACCCACGCGCAGCTCAACGGGCGTGTCCAGAAATGCACGGTACAGGCCCTGAGTCGCATCCATATTCGCCAACACCATGGCGGCAAGTGCAGCGATAATCAAAATCACGCCGCCGGACGCCTCATTGCTGAAGAATCGTTGTAAAAGTTTCACTTTAGTTCTCTCTCTAAGACCATACCTCGATAAAACCATAATACCAAGGCAAACAGCTCGAAAAAATCAGATTAATGTTGCAGATACACTCGGTTTTGCCGAGTTATTAGCCACAAAAAGAAAAAGCCCGGAATCGCTTCCGGGCTTTGAAAAATTCACACTCGCTAAGGGATTAGCGGGTCAAATCATCGAAGAATTTTTTCACGCCATCGAAGAAGCTTTTGGAACGCGGGCTGTTATTCTCGCCCGTTGGACCGCCGAAGCTTTCCTGCAACTCTTTCAACAGCTGTTTCTGTTTGTCGTTCAGACCGACCGGCGTTTCGACGACCACGCGACACAGCAGGTCACCCTGCGCACCGCCGCGAACGGATTTCACGCCTTTGCCGCGCATGCGGAACAGCTTGCCAGTCTGGGTTTCGCCCGGAACCTTCAGGTTCACGCGCCCGTCGAGCGTAGGCACTTCGATTTCGCCGCCCAGCGCCGCCATCGCGAAGTTGATCGGCACTTCACAGTACAGGTTGTTGCCTTCACGCTCAAAGATGGCGTGCTGCTTCACCTGAACCTGAACGTAGAGATCGCCTGCGGGTGCACCGTGCTCGCCTGCTTCGCCTTCACCAGACAGACGAATACGATCGCCCGTATCCACCCCTGCCGGGATTTTGACGGACAGGGTTTTGGTCTTCTCAACGCGACCGTGACCGTGACATTTGTTGCACGGATCTTTAATCAGCGTACCGCGACCATGACAGTGCGGACAGGCCTGCTGCACCGCGAAGAAGCCCTGACGAATCTGTACCTGACCGGAGCCGTGACAGGTTGGACAGGTCTGCGGCTTGGTACCCGCTTTCGCGCCGCTGCCGTGGCAGATATCACACTCTTCCAGCGTCGGAATGCGAATCTCTTTCGTGACACCGCGTACGGCCTCTTCCAGCGTCAGATCCATGTTGTAGCGCAGATCCGCGCCGCGCGCTGCGCGCTGACGACCACGGCCACCGCCGAAGATATCACCGAAAACATCGCCAAAGATGTCGCCGAAATCAGCACCACCGCCACCAAAGCCACCGCCGTATCCGCCGCCGCCCATGCCGCCTTGTTCAAACGCCGCATGACCGTACTGATCGTAGGCTGCACGTTTCTGAGCGTCGGTCAGGATTTCATACGCTTCTTTGATCTCTTTAAATTTGGCTTCGGCCTCTTTGTCACCCTGGTTACGGTCCGGGTGAAATTTCATGGCCAGGCGCTTGTACGCCTTTTTGATTTCACGCTCTTCCGCGGTTTTCGGAACGCCTAAAATCTCGTAGTAGTCTTGCTTTGCCATTGGTTTTTTCAGCCCCTTAACATGCGAGCACGGGCGGAGAGGAAACCTCTACGCCCGTGCCGATTAATTACCCTGCATCAGGGCGATTATTTTTTGTCTTTTACTTCTTCGAACTCAGCGTCGACAACGTCGTCGTCTTTCGCGTTGTTCGCGGAAGCACCAGCTTCAGCGCCAGCCTGCTGCTGTGCGTGCTGTTGCTGAGCAATTTCCATCAGCTTCTGGGACGCCTGCGCCAGCTCCTGCATTTTCGCTTCGATGTCTGCTTTGTCTTCGCCTTTCAGGGAAGTTTCCAGCGCGCTCAGTGCAGCTTCGATAGCGGTTTTGTCATCAGCTGGCAGCTGTTCGCCTGCTTCTTCAACCTGCTTACGAGTGCTGTGCAGCAGATGGTCACCCTGGTTACGGGTCTGAACCAGCTCTTCGAATTTACGGTCAGATTCAGCATTTGCTTCTGCTTCACGAACCATTTTTTCGATCTCTTCTTCGTTCAGACCAGAAGAAGCCTTGATGGTGATCTTCTGCTCTTTACCGCTGTTTTTGTCTTTCGCGGAAACGTGCAGGATACCGTCAGCATCGATGTCGAAGGTAACTTCGATCTGTGGCATACCGCGCGGTGCCGGGCTGATACCGTCGAGGTTAAACTGGCCCAGATCTTTGTTATCCGCAGCACGTTTACGCTCACCCTGCAGCACATGGATGGTTACCGCAGACTGGTTGTCTTCAGCGGTAGAGAACACCTGGCTGTGCTTGGTCGGGATAGTGGTGTTTTTGCTGATCAACGCAGTCATCACGCCGCCCATGGTTTCGATACCCAGCGACAGCGGGGTAACGTCCAGCAGCAGAACGTCTTTCACTTCGCCGGTCAGTACGCCGCCCTGAACCGCTGCACCGATTGCCACAGCTTCGTCCGGGTTAACGTCTTTACGCGGCTCTTTACCAAAGAATTCAGCAACTTTCTTCTGAACCATTGGCATACGAGTCTGACCACCTACCAGGATAACGTCCTGAATGTCAGAGACAGACAGACCAGCATCCTGCAGAGCAACTTTCAGCGGCTCGATGGAACGGTTGACCAGGTCTTCGACCAGGCTTTCCAGTTTCGCGCGAGTCACTTTGATGTTCATGTGTTTTGGACCAGACGCATCTGCAGTGATGTACGGCAGGTTCACGTCGGTCTGCTGCGCAGAAGACAGCTCAATTTTGGCTTTTTCTGCGGCTTCTTTCAGGCGCTGCATGGCCAGCGGATCGTTACGCAGGTCAATGCCCTGATCTTTCTTAAATTCGTCAACGAGGTAGTTGATCATACGGCTGTCGAAGTCTTCACCACCCAGGTGGGTATCACCGTTGGTTGCCAGAACTTCGAAGGTTTTTTCGCCGTCAACTTCGTCGATTTCGATAATAGAGATATCGAAAGTACCACCACCGAGGTCGTAAACCGCGATAGTACGGTTGCCAACTTCTTTATCCAGACCGTAAGCCAGTGCAGCTGCGGTTGGTTCGTTGATGATACGTTTGACTTCCAGACCTGCGATACGACCGGCATCTTTGGTTGCCTGACGCTGAGCATCGTTGAAGTAAGCAGGTACAGTGATAACCGCTTCAGTTACCGGTTCACCCAGGTAATCTTCAGCCGTTTTCTTCATTTTCTTCAGCACTTCAGCAGAGATCTGCGGTGGTGCCATTTTCTGGCCCTTCACGTCGATCCATGCATCACCGTTGTCAGCACCGATAATTTTGTACGGCATGATGGCTTCATCACGCTGAACTTCTTCGTCCTGGAAGCGGCGGCCAATCAGGCGTTTAATCGCAAACAGAGTGTTTTGCGGGTTAGTCACGGCCTGACGTTTAGCCGGCTGGCCAACCAGAGTTTCACCATCCTGGGTATAAGCAATGATAGAAGGCGTGGTGCGATCGCCCTCGGCGTTCTCCAGCACACGTGCAGTAGTGCCGTCCATAATCGCTACACAAGAGTTGGTAGTACCCAGGTCGATACCAATAATTTTACCCATCTAAACGTCTCCACTAAAAATTTGTTCATCATGTGGTTGTGAATCTGTAATAAGGGCGAAACGTGCGGTTTCAACTGCCCAGATTTGATTTTTTTCAGCTTCACTCACTGCGGTTGACTACAAGATGGGGTCGTAACGGCATCCATCAAGGGGGAAGGATAAAAAATTTTTTAATTTCACCCTGCTCAGATCATAGACGCCGAGTGTCGCGGTGATTATTATGCCGCGCCACGCCTGGGAGAGTGGGCGTGGTAAAACCATTTCACCATACTAATGATGATTTTTTGAGGACTTATGGGCAACACTAAGTTGGCTAATCCGGCTCCGCTGGGCCTGATGGGTTTCGGCATGACCACTATTCTGCTGAACCTGCATAACATCGGCTTATTCCCGATGGACAATGTTATCCTGGCGATGGGCATTTTTTACGGCGGTATCGCGCAAATCTTCGCGGGCCTGCTGGAGTATAAAAAAGGCAACACCTTCGGTTTAACCGCATTCACCTCTTACGGTTCTTTCTGGCTGACGCTGGTCGCCATTCTGGTTATGCCGCAAATGGGCTTTGATGCATCAAACGGTCACTTCCTGGGCGTATACCTGGGTCTGTGGGGCGTGTTCACACTGTTCATGTTCTTCGGTACGCTGGTTGCTAACCGCGTTCTGCAGTTCGTCTTCCTGAGCCTGACCGTGCTGTTCGCCCTGCTGGCGATTGGCCATCTGGCGGAAAACGAAAGCATCGTTCACGTTGCTGGCTGGGTAGGTCTGGTCTGTGGCGCAAGCGCAATTTACCTGGCAATGGGTGAAGTGCTGAACGAGCAGTTTGGTCGCACCGTTCTGCCGATTGGTGAAAAACACTAATCCCCCTTCGTGCCCGCCTCGCGGGCACGAATCTCCTGCCTTAATTCTTCTGATTGATACCTCGTTCATGCGCTTTATGGGACACTGTGGCTCCCTCTTTTTATCAAGACGCTCGCTATGATGGCTTACGATCCGTCTCGTACTGACTGGCTGCAACGCTGGGCCGCGCTACTCCTCACCGGGATTCTGGCCGGGCTGGGCGGCATGCTGCTCGCCATGCTGCTGCATGAAGTTCAGCACCTCGTTTACGGCTACAGCCAGACCATCCTCATCAGCCCGCAGACATTTTTAGAGGGCGTGACGGATGCCAGCGCGCAGCGACGTTTTCTCGCTCTCACCGCTGCGGGTCTGGTAGCGGGTATCGGCTGGTGGTTGCTTGCGCGCTACGCCAAAAAACGCATCAGCATCGGCGAGGCGATAAAAAATCCCGACACACCAATGCCAGCCGTCACGACGCTCATTAACGCTCTGCTGCAAATTATCACCGTCGCGATGGGTTCGCCGCTTGGCCGCGAAGTCGCACCGCGCGAAGTGGGCGCACTGTTTGCCAGCGGCGTCGCCCGTCGTTTACGTCTGAGTTCTGCGGATATCCAGCTAATGATTGCCTGCGGCGCCGGAGCCGGGCTGGCGGCGGTCTATAACGTTCCTCTGGCCGGGGCCATATTTACTCTGGAAGTGCTGCTGGTGAGCTTCAGTTGGGAGAAAGCCATCGCCGCGCTGGTGACCTCGGCGCTGGCGACGTGGATCGCCACATTAGGTCTTGGCGATGAGCATCAGTACCATTTCACCACCGAAATTGCCGCCACCTCGCTTGTTTTCTGGGGCGCGCTTTCTGGCCCGCTGTTTGGTGCGGCGGCGTTTCTGTTTCGTCGTGTGACGCAGCACGCACGCAGTAGGGTACGCAGTAACTGGCAAATGCCGGTCTTCAGCCTGATCGCCTTTACGGCCCTCGGCGCTTTATCCGTCTGGTTCCCGCAGTTGCCCGGCAATGGCAAAGGCCCGACGCAGCTTGCCCTCAACGGCGCTATCACGCTACAGCTCGCCACCGCGATCCTCGCTCTTAAAGTGGTGGTCATCTGGGCGGTACTGCGCGCCGGTGCTCAGGGCGGGTTACTGACGCCGGGCCTCGCCGTCGGGGGTCTGCTCGGTTCAGTGCTGTTTATCCTGATGGGGCGCTGGTTCCCCGGCACTGATATGGCGAGTTTTGCTCTGACGGGTGCGGCCGGTTTTCTCGCGGCCTCCCTGCAAATGCCACTGACCGCCATCGTGCTGATCATGGAATCCACCCGCATGGACCACAGCTTCCTGGTGCCGGTAGCCCTCTGCGTGACAGGCGCGTACATGACCTGCCGCCGTCTGGACGGTTGATTTTTGCGCACAACAGAAACCGCGGCTAAACAAGTAGCGCTATTCACATCATTTTAATTGATAAGCATTATCATCCCGAATATTGTCACCGGGAGCATCCCGGATATTGGATATCAGGCAGCATCAAGGACAGGAACGTTTCGGGATAAACTACGATTCTGCTTTTGTTGCATAAGGTAAGCCAATGAGTTCCCCTCTTGTCGCCAGCGTGAAACCTGACGGGTCAGCGGTGGCGTCACAGTACCGAAAAGTCGTGATGCGTCGCTTTATCGTTGCGGGTGTAATCCTGCTCATGATCATCTTCTCGCTGCTGCTCGATTTTACCCTCGGCCCTTCCGGGATTTCCGTCTCAACTCTGTGGCACACGCTGTTTGATGCCGCCTCCGCCGACGCGGGCACACGGGTGATTGTCTGGGATTTACGCCTGCCCTTCGCGCTGATGGCGGTGGTGGTAGGCATGGCGCTGGGCCTCGCGGGCGCAGAGATGCAAACCATCCTGAACAATCCCCTCGCCAGCCCGTTTACGCTGGGTGTCTCTTCCGCCGCCTCTTTTGGCGCGGCGCTGGCAATTATTCTCGGGCTGGGAATCCCCGGTATTCCCGATCAATGGTTTATCTCCGCCAACGCCTTTGTCTTTGCGCTAATGGCCTGCTTCGTGCTCGACGGCATCAGCCGCTGGACGCGCGTCGCCACCTCCGGCGTGGTGCTGTTTGGCATCGCGCTGGTCTTCACCTTTAACGCGCTGATCTCCATTCTGCAATTTGTCGCCAGCGAAGATACGCTCCAGGGGCTGGTATTCTGGACGATGGGCAGCCTGGCCCGCGCGTCCTGGGATAAGCTCGCGATTCTGGTGGTAGTGCTGCTGGTTGTCGTTCCCCTGTCGCTGAAAAATGCCTGGAGGCTCACGGCTCTGCGCCTCGGGGAAGACAGGGCCGTCAGTTTTGGCATTAACGTGCGCAAACTGCGGCTGGCGACGCTCCTGCGCATCAGCATTATTTCGGCGCTGACGGTGGCCTTTGTCGGGCCGGTCGGTTTTATCGGCCTGGTCGCGCCGCATATCTCACGCATGATGTTTGGCGAAGACCACCGGTTTTATCTGCCGGGAAGTATGCTGATCGGCGCGCTGGTGCTCTCCCTCGCCTCAGTGCTCTCCAAAAATATTGTTCCCGGCGTCATTATTCCGGTCGGCATCGTCACCTCGCTGGTCGGTGTGCCTTTCTTCCTGAGCATTATTATTCGCCATCGGGGGACGCTGTAATGGATGGCTTGATCGTCACCGACCTGCACACCGGCTATCGCAAAAAGAAAATCATCGACGGGCTGAATACGCCTCTGCTGCCACGCGGGAAAATTACCGCGCTGCTTGGGCCAAACGGTTCGGGGAAATCGACGCTGTTGCGGGCACTGGCCGATCTGAACCCGGCGCAAGGCACGCTGGAGCTGAACGGCGAAGATCTGATGACATTACCTTCCGCCCAGCGGGCACAGAAGGTGGTCTATCTGCCGCAGTCGCTCCCGGCGGGAGTGCATCTGCATGCGCTGGAGTCAGTGATCGTCGCGCGACGCGCCAGCGGCTTTTGCGCCGACGGCAACGCAGAACAGGAAGCGTTCGATATCCTGCAAAAACTCGGCATCGCCCATCTGGCAATGAGCTATCTCGACCAGCTCTCCGGCGGGCAGAAACAGCTGATTGGCCTTGCGCAGTCGCTGATCCGCCAGCCCGATCTCCTGCTTTTAGATGAACCGCTGAGCGCCCTCGATCTCAACTACCAGTTTCACGTCATGGATATCGTCGCCCGCGAAACGCGGCTGCGCAATATCGTGACGGTGGTGGTTATCCACGACATCAACATCGCCCTGCGCCACGCCGAATACGCCGTGATGCTCAAAGAGGGTGCCCTGGTCGCCAGCGGAATTCCGGGTGAAGTGGTCACACCCGCAAATCTGGCAACGGTCTACGGAGTGAGGGGCCGGGTGGAATATTGTTCGCAAGGACTGCCGCACGTGGTGGTCGATGGTTTAACCGCATAACAAGCATAATGAGACGGGGAAGTAAGACGATGAAGAAGATGATATTCGCCGCGGTACTGCTGCTCTCGCCGCTGCTGGCGATGGCCCAGAACTGGCCGGTGACCGTAAAAGACAGGGATAACCGCACGGTCACCATTCCTAAGGAGCCGCAGCGCATTATTTTGCAGGATGGCCGCGATATCCTGACGCTGGCTATGCTTGAGCGGGACGATCCCTTCGCCAAAGTCGTGGCGTGGAACAACCTGCCGAAGAAACAGGACACTGAAACCTGGAACGTGCTGAAGCGTAAATGGCCGGAAGCCGAGAAGATCCTTGATATGCAATTCTCGGATCAGGGGAATGTCGATCTGGAGACGGTGATTTCGCGCCATCCGGATCTGATGATCGCCCAGCTGCGCGCGAAACCTTCGCTGACGCAAAGCGGCGTGCTGACTCAGCTGGAAGCCCTGCATATTCCGGTGGTTTTCGTCGATTACGAACTGCATCCGGTGGAGAACACGCTGCCGAGTATCGACCTTCTGGGCAAGGTATTAGGTCAGACGGAGCGCGCGCAGGCCTACATCGATTTCTACCAGCAGCGTCTGGATCGGATTCATCAGCGCCTGGCTACAGCAGAAAAAAAGCCGCTGGTGTTTATCGAACCCATCGCCGGCGTGGCTGGCCTGGATAACGGCTGTTGCTTTACCCACGCGCACAACGGCTGGGGCGGGCTGGTAGAGGCCGCGGGCGGCGTGAACATTGGCTCGCAGCTGCTGCCGGGCGCAACCGGAAATATCTCGGTGGAGAAAATTATCTCCCTGAACCCGGATTACTACCTGATGACCGGTTCAAAACGCTCGGGGAAAGGAACGGCGATTATACCGTTTGGCTACAACGTGCCGGAAAGCGATGTCGCCGCCGCGTTTAAGGCGCTGGTGTCGCGCCAGGGCGTGAGCAGCATTCCGGCCGTCGCGGAGGGTCGAACCGGCGCGCTGTACCATCACTTCTACAATAATCCGTACAACATCATCGCCATTGAAGCGTTGAGTACACGCTTCTACCCAACGCTGTTCAAGGATGTTGATCCGCTGGCGGATTATCACGAGCTGATCAAAAGCTTCACTCACATTCCGGATGACAACATCATCCTGAGTTTTACCCCTCGTTAGTCTGCGCGTGCGCCATCAGCTGATGGCGCTCACCGCGAAGCCAGATCCCAAGCCCCATTCCCATCAACGCCAGCGCCAGCACGTACCAGGCAGGCGCCATCGGCGACACGCCCATCAGCAGCGTGACGGCAATCGGTGTCAGGCCGCCGAAAATGGCGTACGAGACGTTGTACGAGAACGAAATCCCCGTGAAACGCACTTCTGCCGGGAAGGCACGGACCATCACATAAGGCACCGCACCGACCACGCCGACGCACAGCCCCACGACGCCGTAGAGCAGGAACAGCTGTTCCGGATGTGCGCCCGCCAGATGATAGAACGCCCAGCTCGACCCGGCGAGCAGCAGGCTGCCTATGATGAACGTCCGGCTGGCGCCAAAGCGGTCAGCCGCCAGACCGGCAATCAGACAGCCAAAGCAGAGCATGATGGTTGCAATGCTGTTGGCCTGCAGCGTCACCGCCGGGGCAAAGCCATACTGTTTTTGCAGCCAGACCGGCGACATCAAAATCACCACCACAATCCCGGCAGACAGCAGCCAGGTGAGCAGCATGGAGATCACCACCGCTTTCTGATGGCGCACCACAACTGATTTCACCGGCAGCTCCTGCGCCAGCGCTTTACGCTGCTGCATTTCGAGGAAAATAGGCGTCTCCTGCAACCAGCGGCGCAGATACATCGCCACCAGGCCAAACGCGCCGCCCAGCAGGAACGGAATACGCCAGCCCCACTCATGCACGGCCTGGGTGGTCATGCTGGTGTTGATCAGGGTCGCCACCACCGAGCCGAGCAGAATCCCGACGGTCAGCCCGGCAGTTAAGGTTCCGCAGGCAATCCCGATGCGCCGCGCCGGAACGTGTTCAGCGACAAACACCCACGCCCCCGGCACTTCCCCGCCGATTGCCGCCCCCTGCAAAATGCGCATCAACAGCAGCAGAACTGGCGCCACAATGCCCATTGAGGCATAGGTCGGCAGCAGACCGATGGCCAGCGTCGGCACCGCCATCAGCAAAATGCTGAGGGTAAACATCTTTTTACGCCCGACCAGATCGCCAAAGTGGGCCATTATGATGCCGCCCAGTGGGCGCGCGAGATAGCCTGCGGCAAAAATGCCGAAGGTCTGTACCTGGCGCAGCCATTCCGGGATATCCGCCGGGAAGAAGAGTTCGCCCACGACGGCGGCAAAGAAAACGAAGATGATGAAATCGTAAAACTCCAGCGCGCCGCCGAGGGCCGCGAGCGTGAGCGTTTTGTAGTCCTGACGATTCAGAGGCCGAGTGTAATGTGACATAGCAAACCTTTACTGGCAGTGTTGATTTAATTTTACAGCAATCGTAAAGAAAAAATGACTATACCGTAAATGTATCACCACGCCATTGAGGCTGCAGCTTATGTCACAAACACACTAATTTCAGGAGATTGTTTCGCGTCGCGCGCTTTTCGGACGAAAAGCTGCTACCACTTGCGGATCGGTCTCAACGTAGGGGCCGTCCAGTAACTGTATACAATACGGTACACTGGCGAAAATCCCCGCCACCGCCACTTTCCCGTCTTCGGCTTTCACACCCTCAAGCGTCTCTTTGATCGACTTCGGCTGGCCCGGCAGGTTGAGAATCAGCGCCTGTTTGCGGATCACTCCTACCTGGCGCGAAAGAATCGCCGTCGGCACAAAGTGCAGGCTGATCTGGCGCATCTGTTCACCGAAACCTGGCATCTCGCGATCCGCTACCGCCAGGGTCGCATCCGGCGTCACATCGCGGCGCGCAGGCCCGGTACCGCCGGTGGTCAGCACCAGATGGCAGCTCATTTCGTCCACCAGCTCGCACAGGGTTTGCTCGATGATCGGCTGTTCATCCGGGATTAAGCGGGTTTGCACTTCAAATGGGGTGGTCAGTGCGGCAGCCAGCCACTCTTCTAACGCCGGGATGCCTTTATCGGCATAAACGCCGCTGGAGGCGCGGTCAGAAATCGACACTAAGCCGATGCGTAAGGTATTCATATCCATTCCCTTCATAACAATACTGATTAAGGGGAATGATACACGCAGAGGGGAAAATCAGACAGGGGACGAAAGAAGTAACGTGGCCGGGAGAGGCTCCCGGCCATGAAAAATGATTACAGCAGATCGCCGATCATTTTTTCCAGTTTTTCCTGGTCAACAGCAAACTTACGGATACCGTCCGCCAGTTTGTCTACTGCCATTGGGTCCTGGTTGTGCTGCCACAGGAACTCGGACTCGGTGATACGCTCTGGACGCGCTTTCACTTCGCCGGTGTAGCTCAGTTTACGCTCCAGTGCGCCTTCGCTCTCTGCCAGCTCTTTCAGCAGCGCAGGGGCGATGGTCAGACGGTCGCAACCCGCCAGCTCGATGATTTCGCCGACGTTACGGAAGCTTGCGCCCATCACGACAGTCTCATAACCGTGCTGTTTGTAGTATTCGTAGATTTCAGTGACGGAAACCACGCCTGGATCTTCAGATGCTGCGTACTCTTTCTTGTCGGTGTTGGCTTTGTACCAGTCCAGAATACGGCCCACGAACGGAGAAATCAGGTACACGCCCGCTTCTGCACAAGCACGTGCCTGAGCGAAGGAGAAGAGCAGAGTCAGGTTACAGTTGATACCTTCTTTTTCCAGCTGCTCTGCAGCGCGGATGCCCTGCCAGGTAGAAGCCAGTTTAATCAGGATACGATCGTTGCTGATGCCCGCATCGTTATACAGTTTGATCAGGTGTTTGGCTTTCGCGATAGACGCTTCGGTGTCGTAGGACAGACGCGCGTCAACTTCGGTAGAGATACGACCCGGAACCAGTTTCAGGATTTCCAGACCGATGTTCACAGCCAGTTTGTCAGTTGCATCCACAACCTGCTGCGCACGATCGTTGCTCTGGCCTTTCGCCCAGGTGACAGCTTCGTCGATCAGTTTGCGGTACTCAGGGATCTGCGCGGCGTTAAGAATCAGAGAAGGGTTAGTTGTGGCATCCTGCGGCTGGTACAACTTCATTGCCGCGATATCTCCGGTGTCAGCTACGACAGTGGTGAACTGACGAAGGGAGGTCAATTTATCCGTCATGATAGTGTTTCTCTTTTAACGTGCCCTGGATAATTCACGCTACCGACAGCCTGCCAGCAGCGGAAAAATGACAGGTTTACTTGTTAGGGGGATGTAACCGGTCTGCCATGATGATAACACGACGGAATGACAGCGCAACCGCAGACAGTGCGCTTACGGATAGTATGGTAAACTCTGAATATTAACAGCGTGCTAATTAACAGCAGGCTTACTCAACAATCTAACCTTACCCTAAAACATTCGCGTTGCAGACAGGCGGCAGGCGAGCGAATCCCCGGAAGCGATACGTCCGTCACTGGGGTGAACGAGCACAGCCAACGCACCTGTGGCCCGAAGCAGGGGGTAAGAAGGTGGCATCAACAAGAGGGACGTTAATGCCGGACTATTTCTCGTTTATCAATGAAGTCCTGTGGGGCTCAGTAATGATTTATCTGTTACTGGGGGCCGGGATTTGGTTTACCGTTCGTAGCGGTTTTATTCAGTTTCGCTACATTCGCCAGTTTGGCAAAAGTCTTAAAAACAGCGTCAGCCCCCAGCCCGGCGGATTAACGTCGTTCCAGGCGCTCTGCACCAGTCTTGCGGCACGCGTCGGCAGCGGGAATCTCGCCGGTGTCGCACTCGCCATCAGCGCGGGCGGCCCTGGCGCCGTGTTCTGGATGTGGGTCACAGCCATTATCGGAATGGCGACCTCATTTGCAGAGTGCTCGCTGGCCCAGCTCTACAAAGAGCGGGACAAGCACGGTCAGTTTCGCGGCGGCCCGGCCTGGTACATGGCCCGAGGCTTGGGCATGCGCTGGATGGGCGTTCTGTTTTCCCTTTTCCTTCTCGTCGCCTACGGTCTTATTTTTAACACCGTTCAGGCCAACTCCGTGGCCCATGCTGTGCGCTATGCCTTCGACTTCCCGGAATGGATAACGGGTGTCGTCCTGGCGGTACTGACGCTGCTGGTGATCGTAACCGGCATCAAAGGCGTCGCGCGCCTGATGCAGTGGCTGGTTCCGGCCATGGCCCTGCTGTGGGTGATCGCAAGCCTGGTGGTCACCGCCGCGCATCTCGAACAGGTTCCAGGGGTGATCGCCACCATTTTCAAAGCCGCGTTCGGCTGGCGAGAAGCCGCCGCTGGCGCACTGGGATACACCCTCAGCCAGGCGCTGACCGCGGGGTTCCAGCGCGGTATGTTCTCTAACGAAGCCGGTATGGGTTCGACGCCAAATGCGGCCGCGGCGGCAGCGTCATGGCCCCCTCACCCGGCGGCTCAAGGGATCGTGCAGATGATCGGTGTGTTTATTGACACCATTATCATCTGTTCAGCCAGCGCGATGATTGTGCTGCTGGCGGGGCCGGTACCTCATTCCGCAAATGCCGTTGGAATTCAGATCATCCAGCAGGCGCTGGTGAATCTCTCAGGCAGTTGGGGCGCCGGATTTGTCTCGCTGATTGTGATTCTCTTCAGCTTCAGCTCCATCGTCGCCAATTACATTTATGCCGAAAATAACCTGATATTCCTGCGCATCGATTCACGCAACACCCTGTGGTGTCTGCGCGTCGCGCTCGTCGGTATGGTGTTGACAGGCTCGGTGATGAGCCTGCCGCTGGTCTGGCAACTGGCGGATGTCATTATGGCGCTGATGGCAATCACGAATCTGACAGCCATTCTGCTGCTGTCGCCGGTGGTGACTCTTATTGCCAGTGATTATCTACGCCAGCGGAAACTGGGCGTGAGGCCGGTATTTGACGCCACCCGCTATCCCGAAATCGAGTCACAAATTGCACCGGGCAGCTGGGATGATTTGCCACGGCAATAACAGTCATCGATCAAATCAGGCCGTTTTTTTGCTAAAGTCGCACTAAATTTCCTGCAAGGACTGGATATGCTGATTCTGATTTCACCTGCAAAAACGCTCGATTACCAGAGCCCGCTCGCCACCGAGCGCTATACCCGGCCCGAACTGCTGGATCATTCCCAGCAGCTGATCCGCGAGGCGCGCAAACTTTCCGCCCCGCAGATTGGCAAGCTGATGAGCATCAGCGACAAACTCGCCGATCTCAACGCCACCCGCTTCCACGACTGGCAGCCGGACTTTACGCCGAAAAACGCCCGCCAGGCGATCCTCGCCTTTAAAGGTGATGTGTATACCGGCCTGCAAGCGGAAACGTTCAGCGAAGCCGATTTCGATTTTGCCCAGCAGCACCTGCGTATGCTCTCGGGTCTTTACGGCGTGCTGCGCCCGCTGGATCTGATGCAGCCGTACCGCCTGGAGATGGGCATTCGTCTGGAAAACGCCAAAGGCAAAGACCTGTACCACTTCTGGGGCGATATCATCACCGAGAAGCTGAACGACGCGCTGAACGCTCAGGGCGATAACATCGTGATCAACCTGGCATCTGACGAATACTACAAATCCGTGAAGCCGAAAAAGCTTAACGCCGAGATCATCAAGCCGGTATTTTTGGATGAGAAGAACGGTAAGTTCAAAGTGATCAGCTTCTACGCCAAGAAAGCGCGCGGGCTGATGAGCCGCTACATCATCGAAAACCGCCTGACGAAGCCAGAACAGCTGACTCACTTTAACAGCGAAGGGTATTTCTTTGACGGCGAAGCGTCAGGGAAAGGCGAACTGGTGTTTAAGCGTCACGAGCAGTAATTCCCCGTGGCGCTGCGCTTCCCGGAGCGACTCGTCGCTCTGCTAAGCGCAGCGCCATCAGGCAAGGTTAATGATGTTTCCAGTCCGGCCCCTTGCCGTGGTTATCATGCTTATCGCCATGACGATTATCGTGAGGCTCGCGATGCTCATCATGCGGGTGCCAGCGGTTGTCGCGCCATTCGTAATGCGATTTCCACCAGTCATGGTCGCGCCAGCGGCCGCCATCCCAGTAGTGTCCGCTTTTATCCTGATCGCCAATCTGTAATTTAACCGCCGGGATCAGCGTGATCTCTCCGGCCTGTACCACTGCGGGAGCGACCAGCATCAGCGAAAGTGCGAGCATTGCAGGTTTCAGTTTAGACATAGGTGACTCCTTCATATTCTTGCCCAACGTGGGCCGATGTAAGGAGATTACGTGAGGGAAGTCGGGGATGTTATTCTCTGCAATCCTAATCTCTAAGTGAGCGCATTTATTGGGAATTTCTGCTTTTTCCCTGCATTTTTTCTCCTTATTTTCTCCATAAAAAAACCGGGCGAACCCGGTTTAGCTGGCTATGTGCGTTCTGTTAGCCGGTTAGGCGAAGCCGCCACCCGGCACAACCCTCACCCGCGCGCCATCATCAGCTGACGCAGCGCCGCAAAATCTGCTGGCAGAGTGTGGGACAGCAGCGGCAGATCGGCGCGATCGGCCAGCTCTTTCGGCAACGGCAGCGATTCACCCAGGATCTCATCCACGCTCTCTTTGAACTTCGCCGGGTGCGCCGTTCCGAGGAACAGGCCGTACTCGCCCGGATTAAGCTGGTCGCGCAGCGCACGATAGGCAATCGCCGCATGCGGCTCAGAGGTATACCCCACCGCTTTCAGTTCACGCATCGTCGCTTTGGTGGTGTCATCACTCACCGCCGCATAGCCGAGATCGCCCAGACGCCAGATCTTACGGCGGAACAGCTCTTCCACGCGCGGCCAGTTGTTCGGCTGGCTCACGTCCATCGCGTTAGAGAGCGTCGCCTGCGTCGCGTTTGGCGTCCACTTGCCATCCTTCAGGAAGCGTGGAACGGTGTCATTGGCGTTGGTCGCCGCGATAAAACGCTTCACCGGCAGGCCCAGGGATTTGGCCAGCAGCCCGGCGGTCAGATCGCCAAAGTTGCCGCTTGGGACAGAAATCACCAGCTGATTGCGGGCTTCCTGCGGCAGTTGCGCCACCGCCTCGAAGTAGTAGCAAATCTGCGCCAGCAGACGGCTGATGTTGATTGAGTTCGCCGAGTTCAGCCCCAGCGCCACTTTCAGCTCTTCGTCGTCGAAGGCCTGTTTCACCAGCGCCTGACAGGCATCGAAATCGCCGTCGATGGCGACGGTTTCAATATTACCGCCGAGGGTACAGAACAGTTTTTCCTGCAGCGGGCTGATTTTACCCTGCGGATAGAGGATCACCACGCGCACGTTTTTCAGGCCGTAAAACGCGTGAGCCACCGCTGCGCCGGTATCACCAGACGTCGCCGTCAGAATAGTGACCGGTTTGTCGCCGCTGATGTGCGTCAGCATCTGCGCCATAAAGCGCCCGCCGAAATCTTTAAACGCCAGCGTCGGGCCGTGGAACAGCTCCAGACAGCCGATGTCCGGCTCAACGGATTTCACCGGTGCCGGGAAGGCAAACGCATTGCGCACGCGCGCTTCCAGCAATTCGTGAGGAATTTCATCGCCAATAAAAGCAGAGAGGATTTTCGCGCTGCGGCTGACGAAATCCTGCTTCAGCATTTCATCGACTTCCGTCAGGCTAAACTCCGGCAAATCATGCGGAAAAAACAGCCCCTGATTTTTGCCCAGCCCCTGAGTCACCGCCTGCGCGAAGCTCACCTGCTCGTTATGATCTTTAAGATTGTAGAGTTTCATCGTTTATCCCAGTACTCGTGCGCCTGCCGTGTCCAGACGGCAAATATGAACAAAGCCTTCCTGATTTTGCAGGTAGTTTTTCGCCAGCCAGTCTGCCACGCGCTGCGCGGTGTCCGGCTTATCACAAAGGGCGAACAGCGTTGGGCCTGAGCCCGAAATACCGCACGCCTGCGCGCCGATATCCAGTGACGCCTCACGCGCTTCATTAAAGCCCGGCAGCAGTTTGGTGCGGTACGGCTCGGCAATCACATCTTTCATCAGCTTCGCGGCAAGTGCAGGCTGACGGGTATAGCAGGCGTGAATAAAGCCCGCCAGATGACGACCGTGCGCGATACAGTCCTGACGACGATACTGCGCGGGTAGAATCGCACGCGCTTCGGCGGTCGAAACTTTAATCCCCGGATAGGCCAGCACCCACAGCCACTCATCAAAGCCTGGCACCTGCTGGCTGATAATGCCGTTCTCTTCGATCATCAGCTGCATCCCACCAAGGAAGCACGGCGCGACGTTATCATAGTGAATGCTGCCAGAGATGCGCCCTTCCAGTTCGCCCATCAGTGACAGCAGGCGGGTGTTGTTAAGCGGTTTGCCGCAGTGCTCGTTCATCGCCACCAGCGCGGCGACGACAGAACAGGCGCTGGAACCCAGCCCGGAGCCAATCGGCATACTTTTTTCGAGGGTCATAGCGACCGGCACGTTTTTACCGATCTCCTGACAGAAGCGTTCCCAGCACTGGTAGACAATATTCTCGCGCGGCTCTGGCGGCAGCTTGTTGGCGAAGCGGCCAATATTATTGAGGCTGAAACTGTCCGCCGCTTCGACGGTGACGGTATCACCCAGCAGCGAACCGTCGAGGGGCGTTACCGCCGCACCCAGCACATCAAATCCGACGCTCATATTAGCGCTGGAAGCCGGGGCATAAACTTTGACCATGTTAAACTCCTAACTTCCATGACAGGGTACGCAGCAGATCGGCAAACACGCCCGCCGCCGTCACATCATTCCCTGCGCCATAACCGCGAAGTACCAGCGGTAATGGCTGATAATAGTGGCTGTAAAACGCCAGGGCGTTTTCGCCGTTTTTCACTTTAAAGAGCGGATCGTTCCCGTCCACTTCAGCAATCTTCACGCGGCACACGCCGTCGTCTTCGATGTTGCCAACATAGCGCAATACTTTGCCTTCATCACGGGCTTTTGCGATACGTGCCGCAAAGTCGTCATCGAGCTGCGCTAAGCGATCCATAAAAGTAGCGACATCGCCGCTGTCATCAAAACCTGCAGGCAGCACCGGCTCGATGACGATATCCGACAGCTCCAGCTCACGGCCGGTTTCACGGGCGAGGATCAGCAGCTTACGCGCGACATCCATGCCCGAGAGATCGTCACGCGGGTCTGGCTCGGTATAGCCCAGCTCACGCGCTTCACGGGTGGCTTCCGAGAGGCTCATCCCTTCATCCAGCTTGCCGAAAATGAACGACAGAGAACCGGAGAGAATGCCGGAGAAGCGCTGCAATTCATCACCCGCATTCAGCAAGTTTTGCAGGTTCTCAATAACCGGCAGCCCCGCACCGACGTTGGTGTCGTAGAGGAACTTACGGCGAGACTTGCTGGCCGCGGTGCGCAGCTGATGGTAGTAATCCATCGACGAGGTGTTGGCCTTTTTGTTCGGCGTCACCACGTGGAAACCTTCGCGCAAGAAGTCAGCATACTGATCGGCGACGGCCTGGTTTGAGGTACAGTCCACAATCACCGGATTAAGCAGGTGATACTCTTTCACCAGACGAATCAGGCGGCCAAGATTAAACGGCTCTTTCGCCTGCGCCAGTTCGTCCTGCCAGCTTTCCAGATTCAGCCCGTGGACGTTGGTCAGCAGCGCTCGGGAATTCGCCACGCCGCAGACGCGCAGATCGATATGTTTGTTCTTCAGCCAGCCCTGCTGACGCTTCACCTGCTCCAGCAGCGCGCCGCCCACACCGCCGACGCCAATGACGAATACTTCGATCACCTGATCGGTGTTGAAGAGCATCTGGTGCGTGACACGCACCCCGGTGGTCGCGTCATCATTGCTCACCACAACCGAAATCGAGCGCTCGGAAGAGCCCTGGGCAATGGCCACGATATTGATGTTGGCGCGTGCCAGCGCGGCAAAGAATTTGGCGGAGATCCCGCGCAGGGTGCGCATTCCGTCACCGACGACCGAGATAATCGCCAGGCGTTCCTGGATCGACAGCGGTTCCAGCAGCTCTTCTTTCAGCTCCAGATAAAACTCATCTTCCAGCGCACGACGCGCACGGCCACAATCCGCCTGCGGCACGCAGAAGCTGATGCTGTATTCAGAGGAGGACTGCGTGATGAGCACAACGGAGATACCGTTGCGCGACATCGCGGCAAACACACGTGCGGCCATGCCGACCATGCCTTTCATCCCCGGACCGGAGACGCTGAACATCGCCATGTTATTGAGGTTAGAGATGCCTTTGACCGGCAAATCGTCTTCATCATGGCTCGCGCCAATCAGCGTGCCTGGAGCCTGTGGGTTGCCGGTATTTTTGATGAGGCAAGGGATCTGGAACTGGGCAATCGGAGAGATGGTGCGTGGATGGAGGACTTTCGCGCCGAAATACGACAGCTCCATCGCTTCCTGATACGACATCGATTTCAGCAGCCTTGCGTCCGGCACCTGGCGCGGATCGCAGGTATAGACGCCGTCAACGTCCGTCCAGATTTCGCAGCAATCGGCGCGCAAACAAGCAGCCAGCACGGCGGCAGAGTAGTCGGAACCGTTACGGCCCAGCACCACGAGTTCGCCCTTCTCGTTACCAGCAGTGAAGCCCGCCATCAGAATCATATGGTCAGCCGGGATTTTACTGGCGGCGATGCGACGGGTAGATTCGGCGATATCGACGGTGGATTCGAGGTAATGGCCCACCGCCAGCAGTTTTTCGACCGGGTCGATCACCGTAACATGGTGACCACGCGCTTCCAGCAGGCCCGCCATGATAGCAATTGAGAGTTTTTCACCGCGGCAAATCAGCGCCGCGTTGATGCCATCCGGGCATTGTCCCAGCAGGCTGATGCCGTGCAGGACATGTTTGATCTGTGCGAACTCTTGTTCCACTAAGGCTTTCAGCCGGGCGAGCGGGAAGCCTGGCTGGATATCTGCCAGCCCCTGAAGCAGCTCGGTAAAAATGCGCTCGGCATCGCTGATGTTCGGGAGAGCATCCTGGCCACCGATGGTTTTTTCAATCATCGCCACCAGGTGGTTAGTAATTTTCGCCGGGGCAGAGAGCACGGTTGCCACCTGCCCCTGCCTGGCGTTGCTTTCCAGGATATCGGCAACGCGCAGAAAACGTTCTGCGTTTGCCACTGATGTACCGCCGAACTTCAAGACTCGCATGGTTTACCTCGTGATCTTTGGTCGAAAAAAAAGCCCGCACTGTTCAGGTGCGGGCTTTTTTCTGTTTTTCCTGTTACGCGTCAGCCCGCATCGTTACCTGTGGTAATGATGATGGTTGTTGTAATGGTGGTGGTGCTAACGCGATTCATGGATGTTGTGTGCTCTGTGTTGTTTTCTGTCTGTCCTGTATTCTTTTAGGGTTAAAGTATCCGGCACCTTAAGTCAATGAATTTTTAATTTGATCACAATTTGTAACCCTTTCACGACCCGCTGCTTGCGGTTTTATTTTTATCCGGATACGACCAGTTGCAACCCTTATCGACAGACGGTTAAGCCATACGAAAAACAAATGTCAGTTTTTTATTCTGCCAATTTTTTTTCGATATCGTGCAGCAATCGGTGCAACATTGCCGTGTCGCGCTGCTCAAGCAACCCTAGTCGCTGATGAAGCCAGTCCACCATTTTCTGATCGTCCGCCACGCCAAGCTGGGTTAAGAGCGAGTGCGTTCGCGCGCGCAACGCCCGCAGCTGGTTTTCATCCCCGTCGTTCACGTCGGGCGTGGGAATTTGCATTAAAGATGCTAATTGATAGCAATAGACCATCACCGCCTGGCCGAGATTGAGAGACGGATAATCTGCTACCATCGGCACACCGGTCAGCACGTCTGCCAGCTCCAGCTCTTCATTCGTCAGGCCCGAATCTTCGCGGCCAAAAACCAGTGCCGCTTTGGTTAGCCACGCGCTTTTTTCTTCCAGCAGCGGCACCAGTTCGGTTGGTGTCGCGTAATAATGATACTTCGCCCGGCTGCGGGCGGTGGTCGCGACGGTGAAAGAAATGTCATGCAGCGCGTCGGCGAGTGTCGCGTAAGTGGTTATGTTATCGAGGATTTCACCCGATCCGTGTGCCACCCAACGGGCGGCTGGCTCGAGGTGCGCCTCGCTGTCTACGATGCGCAAATCGGTGAATCCCATGGTCTTCATTGCTCGGGCGGCAGCGCCAATATTTTCTGCTCTTGCTGGCGAAACCAGCACTATCGACAAGTGCATTTTTGCTCTCTTTTTAATCAGTTAGCCGGTAAAAGTGTGACGCAGCTCAACATATTACGCAGCGCGAATTTACAAAATTGCAACACAAATCACCGAAATAGCGTTTCACCATGAATTAAAAGCGCTAAACTGTTCCGTAACGGAACTAGTGATTCAAATGTTAACAGACATTAGTTATCCGTATGTTTAATAATGATAATACTCGTATTGATTGGTTTTTCGAATTGGATTCGCGTTGTTTATTAATCAATATCTGCAACTAGTTGGTTTATTGAAAAATTGTGACAAAGGCTAGCAATCAGATACGATGATTTCATCAAACTGTTAACGTGCTACAATTGAACTTGATATATGTCAACGAAGCGTAGTTTTATTGGGTGTCCGGTGTCACTTAGCCTGTTATGTTGCTGTTAAAATGGTTAGGATGACAGCCGTTTTTGACACTGTCGGGTCCTGAGGGAAAGTGCCCACGACCAAGCTAATGATGTTGTTGACGTTGATGGAAAGTGCATCAAGAACGCAATTACGTACTTTAGTCACGTTAGGCCGATCATGTTAATTTGCGACATGTATCAGGCAGGTCAGGGACTTTTGTACTTCCTGTTTCGATTTAGTTGGCAATTTAGGTAGCAAACATGCAGACCCCGCACATTCTTATCGTTGAAGACGAGTTGGTAACACGCAACACGTTAAAGAGCATTTTCGAAGCAGAAGGCTACGATGTCTTTGAAGCGACCGATGGCGCAGAGATGCATCAGATCCTTTCTGAAAATGATATCAACCTGGTCATCATGGATATCAACCTGCCCGGGAAAAACGGCCTTCTTCTGGCACGCGAGCTGCGTGAACAGGCGAACGTGGCGTTAATGTTCCTGACAGGCCGTGATAACGAAGTTGATAAAATTCTTGGCCTGGAAATCGGCGCTGATGACTACATCACCAAGCCGTTTAATCCTCGCGAGTTAACCATTCGTGCACGCAACCTGCTGTCCCGCACCATGAATCTGGGTACGGTGAGTGAAGAGCGTCGTAGCGTAGACAGCTACAAATTCAACGGCTGGGAACTTGATATCAACAGCCGTTCGCTGGTTAGCCCGAACGGTGAACAGTACAAACTGCCGCGCAGTGAATTCCGCGCCATGCTGCACTTCTGCGAAAACCCGGGCAAAATTCAGTCCCGTGCAGAGCTGCTGAAGAAGATGACGGGCCGCGAGCTGAAGCCGCACGACCGTACTGTTGACGTGACGATCCGTCGCATTCGTAAACACTTCGAGTCTACGCCGGATACGCCAGAAATCATCGCCACTATCCATGGCGAAGGCTATCGTTTCTGCGGCGACTTGCAGGAATAATCCCGCTTTCATTGCAGTAAAAACGGCGCTTAACGCGCCGTTTTTTTATTTCCAGATCCGTAACGAATCCGCGTTCTCTTCACTTTTCGGCATACTGCGCTTCACCTGTGTGAGCGAGTACCAGTCAAAGTGCCGCGTCAGATACATTACCGCAAACAGCGCTATCGCCAGCACGCCCGACCCCAGCAACAGCGCGCTGTCTTCCGAACGCAGCAGGAACCACATCACACCGTCCAGGCCTAACAGCGCCACGACAAACACCGCGCTTCGCTTCCAGCCCTTCAGCACCGCCTGCAGATAAACCCCATTCATCAGCGCCCCGACCAGGCTTGCGATAATCCAGGCAGGGGTAAAGCCCACATGTTCTGACAACGCCAGCAGTACCAGGTAGAACAGCACCAGCGACAGCCCCACCAGCAGATACTGCATCGGGTGCAGACGAAGGTGAGAGAGCGTTTCGTAGACAAAGAAAGCCATAAACGTCAGCGCAATCAACAAAATGGCATACTTAATGGCGCGGTCTGTTAACTGATACTGATCGGCAGGCGTCGCCACCGTCACGCTAAAGGCTGGAACGTCACGAAACGAAGGCGTTTCACTCGCGCTGAACACGCTTTCAAGATTGTTCGCAAACCAGCTGCTTTGCCAGTGGGCCTGAAATCCTGAGGCGCTGATTTCGCGCTTCGACGGTAAGTAATCCCCCATAAAACCAGGGTGCGGCCAGTTGCTGCGCAGCGTCAGCTCGCTGTTACGCCCAACCGGCACGACGGAGAAACTGCCCGTCCCGTTGAGATTCAACGCCATCTCCAGTTCGATGTTTTTTGCATTGAGCGTCTCCCACGTCAGCGGAATGTGAATCCCCGCCTGCTCCCCCAGGATGCCGGAACCCGGCTCTACGGTCATGGTTTCGCCGTTCACTTTCGACACGTTCACCGCACCGATCCCACGCGCATCACCGACGCCGACAGCCACAAACGGTTGGCCCAGCGTGATGGTTTCCCCTTTGAGCAGGTCCAGCTTGTCCGTATTAAATTGCGCTTTCAGTTTCAGATCAGTGCTCCAGATCTGCCCGTCGTAGATACCGATACTTCGGGATTCGACCTGCTGATTGCCGTCAATCACCAGCGATTCCGGCAGCAAGAAGTGCAGGAAACTGCGCTTGTGCTCAACCTGAACCTTATCTTCAATCGTGTAATAAATTTCCGTTACCGGAATCGCGATTAACGGGCCGGTGAGCTGCTGCGGCCCGCTGGTGCTTTGACGCAGCGTATCTTCGACGTCATCGCGATAGCTGGCACGCTCCGAAATCAGGTTGCTTACCATAAACAGCGGAACTAACAGCAGCAGGATGCACCCCATCAGGGTGCTAACTTTCCAGAACAGGGGGGATTTTTTCATTGCCTTCTCCTTAGTGATGGAGAGAGCGTAACGTGGCTATGTGCGCGGAATTTGAAGTTATGTGAAGGGACGGTGAAGTGCCAAAATAGCCTCGACGCCGCCCGCTTCGCGATTGCGAAGTTGAATATCGCCGTGATGCAGACGCGCCACCTCCTGCACAAACGCCAGCCCAAGGCCGCTGCTTTTCAGGCCCGTTTCGCGCGGGAGAGAGTAAAAGCGCTCAAAGATGCGGGCCAGGGCGTAATCCGGAATACCGCTGCCGCTGTCGGTCACTTTCAGCAGGGTCTGCTTGTGTGCCGCTTCAGCTGTGAGCGTGATACTCCCGCCGTGCGGCGTAAAGTCGATGGCATTATCCAGCAGGTTGCCCAGCGCCTGCTCCAGCAAATCCGCGTCGCCCTCGACCGTCTGCACGTCAACCTGGCAACTCAGGTGGATATCTTTTGCCGCCAGCAGCGTTGCGCGCGCGTCGCTGATACGTGTGAACAGCGCAGTAATATTGACGGTGCCTGGGATAATCTCCACGCGGTTTTCCAGCTTCGCCTGCTCCAGCAGCTTTTCGACCAGCGACTGCATACGCGCGTTCTGCACCAGAATATTATCGATAAACCGCGCGGCTACCGGCGGTGGCGGCTGCTCTGACAAGATCTCCGCCGCGCCGCGAATCGCCGCCAGCGGGCTTTTCAGCTCATGGGTTAGGGCGTGAACGTAATGCTCAATATAATTTTTGCCTTCGAGGCGGATACGCATGTTTTCCAGCGCCTGCGCCAGCTTGCGCAGCTCGCTGCTGCCCGGATCGGGTAACGGCAGCGGCGTGTCGTGGGTCACAGAATCCGCGTAGCGCGACAGGGAGCTGATGGAACGGTTGATCCACCACGCCACAATCAGCCCTATCAGCAGGGCTATCCCCAGCAGCGCGCCGCCCGCCCAAAGAATGCGCCGCTCGCTGCGGTGGATCACCGGCGCCATAGCGCTGTTCGGTTTCCCCACCGACAGCACACCGATGATTTTTCCCTGATCAACAATGGGTGCCGCCACGTACATCACGGTGCTCTCGGGATCGTTGGGATCGTCCTGGGTACTGCGCGCGCCGTACTGTCCGCGCAGGGTGCGCCAGACATCATTCCAGCGCGAATAATCCTCGCCCAGCCCTTTTCCGGTGGAATCAAACACCACTTTGCCCTGCGCGTCGGTCATGTAGACGTGATATTCGTTGCGCACTTTGTAGATGCCGCCAATGTTGGCGCGAAACGGGCGTTGATGCAGCTGCGAGAAGGCCTGCGCAACTCTGCCGTTTTGGGGATCATTCGCCAGCAGATCGTCGCGCCCCACTTCCGCCAGCAGCGTGGCGGTATCAATCAGTGTCCCCTCGGTGGCCCTGCGTACGCCGGGTTTCACCTCCTGCACAAAGATCGACAGCACAAACCAGGCGGCGATTGCGACAATCAGGAAATAGCCCAGCAGCAGCCGCATGCCGATGCGCATTACGACAGCCCCAGGCTGTAACCCATGCCGCGATGGGTGCTGATGGGCGAAAGGTCCGCATTCACGGCGCGCAGTTTGGCGCGCAGGGTCTTGATATGGGTATCCACGGTGCGATCGAAGCTGTCGCCATCCTCGCCCCAGACTTTGTCCATCAGCTGCTGGCGGGAAAACACCCGGCCAGGCGCGTGGAGCAAGGTTTTAAGCAGCAAAAATTCGTAGCGCGTTAAAAGTAATGTTTCGCCGCACCAACTGATCTGCGCGGCGGGTTCGTTGAGTTCAAACTGCCCGATGCGCAGGATCTCCGAAGGCAACGCCGATTTCTGCATACGTCGCAAAATGGTCCGCACCCGGGCGCACACTTCGCGCGGCGAGAAGGGTTTGGCAACGTAATCATCGGCCCCCATTTCGAGGCCCAGCAGTTTATCCACTTCATCGCTGCGGGCCGTGAGGAACAGCACCGGCAGCGACGGATGTTGCGCCAGCAGCTGACGACACAGCTCGAAACCGCTGATATCCGGCAGACCCACATCCAGAATCGCGAGCGCAGGCGCCTGACGCCGCGCCTCTTCGAGCGCAGGCAGCCCGCGTTCGAAGGACTTCACCGCAAAGCCTTCCTGCGAAAGCATGTAGATTAGCGTCTCGGCGATGCTGATTTCGTCTTCCACCAGCCAAATCAACGGTTGCTGCATCGGGTGCCCCTGAGTTAGCGCCACGGCATGATCGGCACGGCGCTCAGTGCGTTTTTCGGCGATCCCTCAACCACTTTATCGGAGTAAGCGAGGTATGCCAGCGTGTTTCGTTTTGCATCATAGAAACGCACGACCTGCAGTTTTTTAAACACCAGCGAAGTGCGTTTCTGGAACACCACATCGCCCTGCGCTTTGCCGTTTTTAATTTTGTCGCTCAGCTCCACCGGCCCCACCTGCTGGCAAGAGATCGCCGCATCGGCCGTATCTTCAGCCAGCCCCAGCCCCCCTTTGATCCCGCCCGTTTTCGCGCGGCTGATATAGCAGGTGACGTTCTTCACATCAGGATCGTCAAAGGCTTCGACCACGATTTTATGGTCCGGGCCAAAGATTTTAAACACGGTATCGACGGAGCCAACTTCTTCGGCCAGCGCGTTACGCCCCACTAACAGCATCAGAGCGGTGAAGATCAATGTCTTGTATTTCATATTGTTACCATTCTTTAAAATTGCATTGAGCGATTATTCAACAAACAGGATAAAAATGTAGCAAGATCACAGGATTAGCAATTTGATGCCCATAATGTGCGGCAAAAAGCATTAATGCGCAAAAAAAACACTGAATGCTAAAACATCAAAAAATGCTATTATCCGCTACCCTGTTATCAGGCACCTGCTGTTTTAAGGATGAGGATAGTATATGGATCAGGCTGGAATTATTCGCGATCTGCTTACCTGGCTAGAAGGTCATCTGGACCAGCCTTTGTCACTGGATAATGTGGCGGCAAAAGCAGGTTATTCCAAGTGGCATTTGCAAAGGATGTTCAAGGATGTCACCGGTCATGCTATCGGTGCCTATATTCGTGCACGTCGTCTCTCAAAATCGGCGGTGGCCTTGCGCCTGACAGCGCGTCCGATTCTGGATATTGCGCTGCAATACCGTTTTGACTCGCAGCAGACCTTTACCCGCGCTTTCAAAAAACAGTTCTCGCTGACGCCTGCGCTCTATCGTCGTTCACCCGACTGGAGTTCGTTTGGCATGCGCCCGCCGCTGCGTCTGGGCGAATTTGCGATGCCAAAATATGAATTCGTCACCCTACCAGAGACGCACCTGATTGGCACGACGCAAAGCTACTCCTGTTCGCTGGAACAGATTTCTGAATTCCGTCATCAGATGCGCACCCAGTTCTGGCGCGATTTCCTGAGCCACGCCCCGGCGATCCCGCCGTTGCTGTATGGCCTGAACGAAACGCACCCAAGCCAGGAAAAGGACGACGAGCAGGAAGTGTTCTACACCACCGCGCTTACGCCTGAGATGGCCAACGGCTATATTCAGGGCTCGAAGCCGGTCGTGTTGGAAGGCGGTGAATACGTGATGTTCAACTATGAAGGGCTGGGAACGGGTGTTCAGGAGTTTATCCTGACCGTTTACGGTACCTGCATGCCGATGCTGAATCTGAACCGCCGTAAAGGTCAGGACATTGAGCGCTACTATCCGGCCAGCGATGCTAAACCGGATGAAGGCCCAATCAATCTGCGTATGGAATTCTTGATTCCAATTCGCCGCTAACGCTGCAGTTCATCCAGCGCAGGGGCGTCCAGATGCGAGATGTCCCCTGCCATTTCCACCACCCAACCAGACGCCAGCCACGGGCTTTCCTGATAGTCGATACGGGAAATAGAGCAGTTGCGCAGACGCAAACGGCGCTCAGCATAAGCCGGCAGTCCAAGAATGGTGCTCACCAGGCAGCCCAGGGCGATACCGTGGCTCACCAGCAGCGGTCGGCTACCTGCCGGTAGCTTGAGGCAATCTGCCAGTGCCGCCTGAACGCGCACGCTCAGCTCCTGCATGGACTCACCCTCAGGAATACGGCCATCTTCGGTGCCGTTGACCAGCGTACGACGCCAGCCCTCTTCCTGCTCCGTCAGAGAATCCACATGACGTTTTTCCAGCACGCCCATGTCGAGCTCGCGCAGGCGAGGATCGAGGATAATGTCGCACCCGCAGGCCTCAGCGATAATGCGCGCCGTTTGCTGCGTGCGCCCTAAATCGCTGGCGATAATGTGCGTGATGCCCAGGGTTCTGGCGCGCTCCGCAACCTGCCATGCTTGTTGCTCACCTTTGGCGGTGAGAGGACTGTCTGACTGGCCTTGAATACGTCGCTCGGCGTTCCACTGCGTTTCACCGTGGCGAACAAGGTAAACCTGTAACATGTTTTTTTCCGTTATACTGCGATGAGTTTTTTTCGAATCGAGCTTAATTATGCACCATGTTGTCTCTGCTACCACTAATCCTGCCAAAATTCAGGCAATTCTAAGGGCATTTGAAGAGATCTTCGGCGAAGGATCCTGCCATATCGACGCCGTCGGCGTCGAGAGCGGCGTCCCTGAACAACCTTTCGGAAGCGAGGAAACGCGCGCTGGCGCACGAAATCGCGTCGTGAATGCGAAAGCTCTGCGCCCGCAGGCCGATTTTTGGGTCGCGATTGAAGCGGGAATTGACGAAGGGGCAACCTTTAGCTGGGTGGTGATTGAGAGCCGCGAGCAGCGCGGAGAATCCCGTTCAGCGACGTTGCCTTTACCGGCTACCATTCTGGAAAAAGTGCGGGCGGGAGAAGCGCTCGGGCCGGTGATGTCGCACTACACCGGCATCGACGAGATTGGCCGCAAAGAGGGTGCCATCGGCGTGTTTACCGCCGGGACGCTGACGCGTTCGAGCGTTTACCATCAGGCAGTGGTGCTGGCGTTAAGCCCGTTTCATAACGCGGTGTACCGTTGAAACGCCACGATGAGAGCTGATCTTTTGCAGGTCTGATAAGCGCAACGCCATCAGGCCTGCAATCGCACTCTTTCCCGATAACAGGAAATCCCCTCAGGCATTTTTCAGCAGAACTTCCTCAAGCCACTGGCGCAGCTCAACCGGGGCTGATTTCAGGCTGTTCGATCCACGGGTAATCGTAGCAATCCCCGCCCCCAGCTCATTCTTCAGCTCACGCTGGCTCATCTCCCCCCGCAGCAGCTCTTCAATAATGCGCACGCGCGTCCCCAGCGCTTCGCGCTCGTCGGGCGTCAGGATCAGTTGCATCAGAGGCAGGTGCAGATCTTTCTCGTAGGACTGGCGAAGCAGCTCCACAAAACGAAGCCAATCCTGGTTGCGCTGTTCGGCCATCGCCGATGAATAAGGGGAATGCTGGGTCATGTTATGCCGCCGTTTGTACTCTTAGACGAGTACAAGCATAACACAACCCATCCGGATTAATACTTTCTCTGCCACTCCGCGTCGCTCATCAGGGTATCTTTCTGCCCCATGAAGTAGCGGTAATAGGCGTCATAGGCCAGCACATTCTTCACATAACCGCGCGTTTCGGAGAACGGAATGCTCTCGATAAACGCCACCGCGTCGATGCGCCCGGCGCTGTTGCCAAGCCAGGTGCGCACACGCCCAGGCCCTGCGTTATACGCCGCCGAAGAGAAGATGCGGTTATTGCCGAACTGCTGATACACATACTGCAAATAGCTGGTGCCGATGTTGATGTTGGTATCCGGATCCAGCAGCTGTGACGGGCTACTGTAGCCTGGAATATTAAACATCTTCACCGTATGCGTGGCGGTGCCCGGCATAATTTGCATCAGGCCGCTGGCCCCCACCGGCGAGCGCACTTTCGGGTTCCAGGCACTCTCCTGACGGGCAATCGCCATCGCATAGCTCTGCGGGATATCTTTGCCGCTGGTGTAGCGATCAAACAGATCGTTGTAGGCCAGCGGGAAACGCTCTTCCAGATGATCCCACAGTTTTCCGGCGATCGTCGCCTGCACGCTCAGATCCCACCAGCGGTTATCGAACGCATAACGCGCCAGCTGGGCTTTTTCGTCAGTCGTGCGGCTGGTCACCAGGTTGGCCCACTCGCTGCGCGCGGTGTTATCCATACTCCAGTACATCAGCTCGCGCACGCGCGCCATTTCCGGACCCTGCGTCAGGGCTGGATTGGCATTTGTCGGGGCTTTGTCGATCTTCAGCGTGTACTCCTCGCCCAGACGCTGCGCCGCCGCCATCGGATAGAAACCGCGTTGCTGCATCAGGGAGTGGAGGATCTCTTTCGCTTCGTCATCACGCCCGCGCTCCATCAGCAAATCGGCCTGCCAGTAACGCCACTCGTCCTTTTCCTTCGCATCCATCGGCAGGCGGGAGAGCCAGGTGTTTAAACCACGGCGATCGCCGGTGCCCAGCGCCATACGCACGCGGCGTTCAACCAGCGACGTCGAGTTTGAGCGCATGATCGCATCGTCACGCCAGCGCGCCTGTTCGTCGGTCACATCGGTGCCCATCAGACGCCACGCGACGATATCGCGCAGCTCCTGGGTTTGATCGTCGTTGAGCTGCTGCGCCTGCACCAGCTGCGGGATCATCAGCCGTGCGTTTTCCACATCGTCACGCGCCACGCTGGTAAAAGCTACCGCCGCCATCTGGCGGGTGAAATCGGTCGCGCCCGTCGAGCGGGCAAACGTCAGCACAGAATTGGGATCGTTGGCGAGCTGAAGAACCGCTGTGGAAATGGTCTGGTAATCGGAGGGCATCTGCCCGGCCAGCGTGGTCACGAGACGCGTGTTGCCCGCTTTCATCGCCAGGCGAATACGTTCGAGATAGGCCAGCGGATCTTGCTGACCCGATGCGCGCCAGGCGCCAAACAGCGAGTCACAGGCGTTTGGCAGATTTTTGCCCGTCAGCCACAGATCTTTCGCCCCGCTCCAGGCTTCCTGCTGCTGCCCGGTCGCCCATTTGGCGTAATAGAAATTACACTGCGCTTCGGTGGTGCCCGGTTTTTCCGGGCTGAACGCCAGCAGACCGCGCCAGTCTTCACGACGCGCCAGCTCGTTCACAAAGCGCGATTGCAGAGTGCGGGCGGGCGGTAGCGTCGGATTCGCCTGGATAAAATTCGCGACGGTGAGGGTCGGCTGGTTCATGAGATCGTCGGTGATCTGGCGGTATTCCAGATACGGATAGAGCGGATACTCTTTCAGCGTCGGCATCAGTGCCTGCACGGTATCCATCTGCTTACTGTCCCACGCCTGCTTGATTTGCGCATAGCGGTTACGCTGTTCATCCAGTGAATCGGCATGCGCTGCGTGGCTTATCGTCATCACGCATACGCTGGCAGCCAGCAGACGCCAGACCACCTGTTTGGCTTTTTCCACAAGCTCTTCCTCATTTTGTTGAATACCGTTGCGGCGTCGTGCCACATAAAAATGTAATGGATCTATGCTAACCAGGCATACCGCAACACGCCACGTTATGGACACTTTTTTACCTTTCTTGCGTGCTTTAACACTCCCGACGTTCCTGGCTGGGATTAGGCACTGAAAAAGGCTACACTTCGCAGCTGAATTCTATTTTCTTCACGATAAAAGAGGCGAAGTCCACGTGGCTCAATTCGTTTATACCATGCATCGTGTCGGCAAAGTCGTTCCGCCGAAACGTCATATTCTGAAAAATATCTCGCTGAGCTTCTTCCCGGGCGCAAAAATTGGTGTTCTGGGTCTCAACGGTGCCGGTAAGTCCACCCTGCTGCGCATTATGGCCGGCATCGATACAGACATCGAAGGTGAAGCTCGCCCGCAGCCTGGTCTCAAAATCGGTTACCTGCCGCAGGAACCGAAGCTGAACCCGGAACACACCGTTCGCGAATCCATCGAAGAAGCCGTTTCTGAAGTTGTTAACGCACTGAAAGGCCTGGACGAGGTGTACGCGAAGTACGCTGAACCGGACGCTGACTTCGACAAACTGGCGGCGCAACAGGGTAAATTTGAAGAAATTATCCAGGCGCATGACGGTCACAACCTGAACGTCCAGCTGGAGCGTGCGGCCGATGCCCTGCGCCTGCCAGACTGGGACGCGAAAATCGAAAAACTGTCCGGTGGTGAACGCCGCCGCGTCGCGCTGTGCCGTCTGCTGCTGGAAAAGCCAGACATGCTGCTGCTCGACGAACCAACGAACCACCTGGATGCCGAATCCGTTGCCTGGCTGGAACGCTTCCTGCACGACTTCGAAGGGACCGTTGTGGCGATTACCCACGACCGTTACTTCCTTGATAACGTGGCAGGCTGGATCCTGGAGCTGGACCGCGGCGAAGGTATTCCGTGGGAAGGCAACTACTCCTCCTGGCTGGAGCAGAAAGATCAGCGTCTGGCGCAGGAAGCATCTCAGGAAGCCGCTCGTCGTAAATCGATTGAGAAAGAGCTGGAGTGGGTTCGTCAGGGTGCTAAAGGCCGTCAGTCTAAGGGCAAAGCCCGTCTGGCACGCTTTGAAGAGCTGAACAACTCCGAATACCAGAAACGTAACGAAACCAACGAACTGTTTATTCCACCAGGCGCGCGTCTGGGGGATAAAGTCGTTGAAGTGAGTAATCTGCGTAAATCCTACGGCGATCGCCTGCTGATCGACGACCTGAGCTTCTCCGTGCCGAAAGGGGCGATTGTCGGGATCATCGGTCCGAACGGCGCCGGTAAATCAACCCTGTTCCGCATGATGTCTGGTCAGGAACAGCCTGACAGCGGCACCATCACGCTGGGTGATACCGTGAAACTGGCCTCCGTTGACCAGTTCCGTGACGCAATGGACAACAGCAAAACCGTGTGGGAAGAAGTCTCCGGCGGGCAGGATATCATGCGTATCGGTAACACCGAGATGCCGAGCCGCGCCTACGTTGGCCGCTTCAACTTCAAAGGTGTGGATCAGGGTAAACGCGTCGGCGAGCTGTCCGGCGGTGAGCGTGGCCGTCTGCATCTGGCGAAACTGCTGCAGGTTGGCGGTAACGTACTGCTGCTCGATGAACCGACCAACGACCTGGATATCGAAACCCTGCGCGCGCTGGAAAACGCCATGCTGGAGTTCCCGGGCTGTGCGATGGTGATCTCGCACGACCGTTGGTTCCTGGACCGTATTGCCACCCACATTCTGGATTACCAGGACGAGGGTAAAGTGGAGTTCTTCGAAGGTAACTTTACCGAATACGAAGAGTACAAGAAACGCACGCTCGGCGCCGATGCGCTGGAGCCAAAACGTATCAAGTACAAGCGTATCTCCAAATAAGTGCCTGATTTGCCCGGCGGCGTTTTTCCTGCCGGGCAAACGAAAGAAAGCAAGCCGGGTAAGGCGTCACTGCCTCCCGGCATTCACACCCCAACGTAAAACCGCTTCACCTCATCAAACTGCATCGCAAACTGGATATAGCTCATCAGCGCAGGCGAATTCAGCTTCCGGCTCGGGTAGACCAGCCATAGCTCATTCCCCTCCACGCGCCATTCTGGCAGCACGGGCACCAGCGCCCCCTTTTCGATTTTATCTTCCAGCAAAAACGCGGGCAGCAACGTGATTCCCGCCCCCGCAATGGCACTCTCCCTGGCGTAAACCAGGTTATCCGTGACATGGGCGTTGTCAGGCAGATGCCGATAATCCTCGTCGTTACAACGCAACAGCCACTCCGGCCAGGCTTTGTGAGTGATACAGCGGTGATCCACCAACTGCCGTGGATGTTCCAGAGGAGCAAAACGCGCCAGATAATCGGGCGAGGCCAGCAGGTAGCGCGGACAGTTACCAATCATACGGCCAATCAGGGAAGAGTCCTGCGGCTTGCCGGTGCGCAGCGCAACGTCATAGCCAGACTCCACCAGGTCCTGCACATCATCTGAAATACAGACATCGAGCGACACATCCGGATAACGGCGCTGAAACTCCGCATTCAGATGCGCCAGCAGCGTGGCACCAATCCCCGCCGGGCTTGTGATCCGCAGCCGACCGCCGGGATTATCGCGCAGACGCTGAATGGCGTATTCCGCGCGCTCGCTCGCCGCCAGCATCTCGCGGCAGTGCACCAGATAGTGCTCTCCGGCATAGGTTAAATTGAGTTTGCGGGTGGTGCGGTTCAGCAGGCGGATACCGACCTGCTGCTCAAGCTGGCTGATTCGCTGGCTGACGCTTGATTTTGGCAGGCTCGCTTTTTGCGCCGCCGCGGTAAAACTCCCCATCTCGGCCACCAGCGCAAACAGGGCCATATCCTGTAGCTGTTTAAACATGATTGTTCATCTCAAGCGAACACTTTGTTATTGATTGTCCATCTTATCACGCAACTGGTGACTTAATAGACTAGCCTCAACAAACGCATTCCATAAGGAGTTCACCATGTCCGTTAAAGCCATTGCCGTTAATCCAGACCAGCCTTCTGCTTTTATTGAGATCACGCAGCCCATGCCGCAGCCCGGCGAGCATGATTTGCTGGTTGAGGTGAAAGCCGTTTCTGTAAACCCGGTCGATACTAAAGTTCATGCCAGCCTGAGCAAAAACGGTCTGCAAGCGCCGCGTATTCTGGGCTGGGACGCCAGCGGAATTGTGAAGGCGGTCGGTGCGGGCGTTACGCAATTCAAAGCCGGTGACGAAGTGTGGTACGCAGGGGACATCACCCGTCCGGGCAGCAATGCCACACACCAGCTGATTGATGCGCGCATCGTCGGCCACAAACCGCAAAACCTCGACTGGGCTGCCGCAGCGGCGCTGCCGTTAACCGCCCTGACGGCGTGGGAAGGATTGTTTGAACGGCTGAATATCCAGGACGCCGGATCGGACAAAACACTGCTGATCATCGGGGGCGCGGGCGGCGTCGGATCGCTGGCGATCCCCTTTGCCAAACACAACAGCCAGATCAAGGTGATCGCCACGGCGTCCCGGGAAGATTCGGCCCAGTGGTGCCGGGATCGCGGTGCGGATCTGGTGGTGAATTATCGCGACCTGCAAGGTGAACTGGCGAAGCACGACATTACCTTCGTGGATTACATTTTCATTCTTAACGATACCGACGGGCACTGGGCGGCGGTCAGCGAGCTGATTGTTCCGCAGGGGCATATTTGCACCATCGTTGAGAACGACCATCCGCTGGATCAAAGCAAGCTGAAGTCTAAATCTGCCGCGCTGCACTGGGAGTTCATGTATACCCGAAGCATGTATCAGACTGCGGACATGGCGCGTCAGGGTGAGATTCTGAATGAGGTCGCGAAGCTGGTCGAAAACGGTGTGGTGGAGAGTTCGCTGAGTGAGACGCTGCAGGGATTAAGCGTGGAAAGCATTAGCGAAGCGCACCGCAAAGTGCTGGACGGGCATATGCGCGGGAAGGTGGTAGTGCAGTTCTGAGGTCATTCCCCCTCTTTCTGCCCTCTCCCTGTTTGGGAGAGGGGATCGTTCGGGGCAGCGCTTTACGCCTGCTCACCCATCAACGTCTTCACCAGCTCCACGCAGCGCAGGAAGCGGCCATCGTAGTCCGACTCCTCCACATGGACAAACTCCACGTTATTCTCACGCAGCATATCCACCAGCATGGTCTGGAACTCTTTGCGGTCGACGGAGCTGCCCAGGCTGCGCATCCCATCGGCGACCCACGGCGTGTTGTTCTCCAGCAAAATCACCAGATCGAAGCGATACTCATCGATCAGCGCCTGAACAAACGGATGCTCACGGCCCTCGTACTTTTTACAGAACGCCTGAGTGGTCACGAAATCCGTATCCACAAACGCCACTTTGTTCGCGTATTTCACCGCGAAATCAATGTACTGCGCATGGCCCAGCGCGATTTTGTCGTAATCGGAATACTGGAGCGCCATCTCGTCGCCGCCCAGGTGTGAGAAGACGTAATCTCGCCCATACTCCCAGGCACTGGTGGTGTTGAAGATATTCGCCAGCTTGTTGACCAGCGTAGATTTACCGCTCGATTCACCGCCCAGAATCGCCACCGTGCGCACGAAGAACGGCTTCACTTCCGTTGGGATGTAATCCCAGTAGCGGAAGGGGTTTTCGCGGATTTGTGCGCCGCTGATGTTCATGAAGGTGCGCTTAGGATCGATCAATACCGTTTCCGTTCCGAGATGTTCGCGGAACTGCGGCGCATCGGACTCTTCAGAGGTATAGATCCAGTTCGGGGCTATCCCCTTCTCTTCCATAAAGGCTTTGATGCCGTTACTCCACACATCCCAGCCGTGCGGATACGGCTCCATGCCCTCTTCGTTAAAGGCATGAATACGAATGTTCTTTTGGTATTTGAATGTCTGCAGTAGCCAGCGCAGACGGTCTGAGACGGTCGGCTGCTGGGACATGGCGCTGTCTTCGAACAACGCGCGGTCACGCGTGTCATCGTAACCCATGATGATATGCAGCTCATCCACCTGGCTACAGGCGCGCTGAATCAGATAGATATGGCCGGTATGCAGCGGATAAAACTTGCCAAATACCACGCCGATATTCTTTTGCATGCGCGGAAATTCGAGGCCCAGAAAGCGGTGCAGCGCCTCAAGTTTTTGCGCGCTCGGGCTTTTGATTTTGGCATTCAGAAGCTGGCTTAAATAGCCCTTGGTCATCCCGCTGGCTTCCGCCACCTGCTGCAACGTACAGCCTTTCTGGCGGATCGCGGTTTTAAGATAGTCAAATGTTGACACAAGAGCCTCCTGCTAAGTGAGGCGGGTCAGCAAAACGCTCCCGCCAAAAAAGATACGCACGTTAATATTATAAGTCGTCAAAGACGCTTAACGCATCCGACAGTTTTTTCACCGGGAAAATTTTCATCCCTTCCGGCACTTTTTTCGGCACGTTAGCAGCAGGGACAATGGCACGACGGAAACCGTGTTTCGCCGCTTCGGAGATACGCTCCTGGCCGCTCGGGACCGGGCGAATTTCTCCGGCCAGCCCCACTTCGCCAAACACCACCAGATCCTGCGGGAGCGGTCGGTTGCGCAGGCTGGAGACCATCGCCAGCAGCAGGGCCAGATCGGCACTGGTTTCTGTCACTTTCACGCCGCCCACCACGTTGACGAACACATCCTGATCCGCCATTTGCAGGCCGCCGTGACGGTGCAGCACCGCCAGCAGAATCGCCAAACGGTTTTGCTCAAGCCCGACCGCCACGCGACGAGGGTTGCCCATCATGGATTGATCCACCAGCGCCTGAATCTCCACCAGTAGCGGCCGCGTCCCTTCCCAGAGCACCATCACCGAGCTGCCGGCAGTCTCTTCGTCGCCGCGGCTCAGGAAGATGGCCGATGGGTTGCTGACTTCGCGCAGCCCCTGTTCGGTCATGGCGAAAACGCCCAGCTCATTCACCGCACCAAAACGGTTTTTATGGCTGCGCAGGGTGCGGAAACGGGAATCCGAATCGCCGTCGAGCATCACGGAGCAGTCGATACAGTGCTCAAGCACTTTTGGACCGGCCAGGGAGCCGTCTTTGGTGACGTGGCCGACCATCACGATAGCCACGCCGCGCGTCTTAGCAAAGCGCGTCAGATAGGCGGCGGTTTCACGCACCTGCGCCACGCTGCCCGGCGAAGACTGAATATCCGCCATGTGCATGACCTGGATGGAGTCGATGACCATCAGCTTCGGCTGCTCTTCGTCAGCAATCATACAGATTTGCTCGATGCTGGTTTCCGACAGCATATTCAGATTGCCGGTCGGCAGACCGAGACGGTGCGCGCGCATCGCGACCTGCTGCAAAGACTCTTCACCGGTCACGTACAGGGTTTTCATCTGTTCCGCGAGTTTGCACAGCGTTTGCAGCAGCAGCGTCGATTTACCGGCGCCGGGGTTACCGCCGATCAGTATCGCGCTGCCCGGCACCACGCCGCCGCCCAGTACGCGGTCAAACTCTTTGAAACCGGTAGAAAAACGCGGCACTTCATCGAGGCTGATCTCGGAAAGTTTTTGTACCTTCGAGACCCCAGCGTTCCCCGCATAGCCGCTCAGACGCTCGTTACGGGCCACGGTTGGCGAAGCGGCCACACGCACTTCGGTGATGGTGTTCCAGGCATGACAGGCGCTGCACTGCCCCTGCCAGCGCGGATAATCCGCACCACATTCATTACAGACAAATGCGCGTTTTGGAGCTTTCGCCACGGTTTACCTCTTTATTTCTGATTCACGCTACCGGAAAGGATGCAGAACACCCCCATCAGATCGGCGTGACGAATGGTGACTTCCGTCTTTTCGTTTACTTTTGGCTTGGCATGATAGGCAATGCCCAGCCCGGCCACTTTGATCATTGGCAGATCGTTCGCGCCGTCACCGATGGCGACGGTCTGCGTGACCGGAATTTCATATTTTTCCGCCAGACGCGTCAGGGTGTTGGCTTTGTACTGGGCATCGACGATATCGCCGATCACTTCGCCGGTCAGTTTACCGTCGCGGATCTCCAGTTCGTTCGCCACAACGGTGGTCAGGCGCAGTTTGTCGCGCAGGTAGTCCGCGAAGAAGGTGAAGCCGCCGGAGGCAATCGCCACTTTCCAGCCGAGGGTTTCCAGCTTCAGTACCAGTTGGGTGAGGCCCGGCATCAACGGGAGTTCATCACGAACCTGACGCAGGATGTTGGCATCGGCCCCTTTCAACGTGGCGACGCGCTGCTTGAGGCTGGCGGCAAAATCGAGTTCGCCGCGCATGGCGCGTTCGGTCACTTCCGCCACCATCTCGCCGCTACCGGCCAGTTTCGCGAGTTCGTCGATGCACTCGATCTGAATGGCGGTCGAATCCATATCCATCACCAGCAGTCCAGGCGTTTTCAGATGCGGGATTTTACCCAGCGGCGCCACATCCAGCCCGGCTTCGTGGGCCAGGCGGGTTGCGCGTTGTGTCAGAGATCCGGCCAGACGCAGCACCTGATAATCTTCCACGCACCAGGCCGCCACAATCACCATCGCCGCGCCGAGCTTGGTTTGGTATTGCGTCAGGCGTTGCTTATCCAGGCCACGGCCATACAGCAGCCAGCCGCTACGCCCCGCATGGTAGTCCAGAGGCATGACCTCGTCGCCACTTAATGAGAGCGGCAATCCTGGCCATAAAGAGACGTCATCGGTCAGGTCGCACCAGGTAATGTTCGGCATTGAAGCTCCTGTAAATTGGTTCGCGCCGGAAGGTTCCAGGGGGAAAATAACGCATGAGGCTACCCTGTAACCATCACTTCTGGCAACATTAAGCCGTAAATTTTCAGCAGGTGGAATATGGCTCGCGCAAAACTGAAATTCCGGCTTCATCGTGCAGTGATTGTCCTGTCCTGCCTCGCGCTTCTGGTGGCGCTGATGCAAGGGGCATCCTGGTTTAGCCAGAATCATCAACGACAACGTAATCCGCAGTTCGAAGAGCTGGCGCGAACCCTGGCGCGTCAGGTTACCCTGAGCGTTGCGCCCGCAATGCGCACCGAGACGCCGGACGATAAACGCATCGCCCAAATACTGCGTCAGATTACGGAGAACAGCCGTATTCTGGATGCGGGCGTCTACGACGAACAGGGCGATCTGATTGCTCGCGCCGGTGAGCACGTTGACGTGCGCGACCGTCTGGCGCTCGACGGCAAAAAGGCCGGCGGCTATTTCAATCAGCAAATTATCGAGCCGATTCAGGGCAAGAATGGCCCGCTGGGCTACCTGCGTCTGACCCTCGACACCCACACCCTGCCGACCGAAGCCAAACAGGTGGATAACACCACGAATATTCTACGCCTGATGTTACTCCTTTCGCTGGCGATTGGCGTCGTGTTAACGCGCACGCTTTTGCAGGGCAAACGCACGCGCTGGCAGCAGTCGCCTTTCCTGCTGACGGCCAGTAAATCGGTGCCGGAAGAGGAAGAGAGCGAGAAGAAGGATTAATGGTAAAGTGGGTGGACGATTCGGAAAGGAAATCTGCCATGACGACACTACGCCTGCTTATCTCTGACTCTTACGATCCCTGGTTCAACCTCGCGGTGGAAGAGTGCATATTCCGCCAGATGCCTGCCACACAGCGCGTCCTGTTTCTGTGGCGCAACGCCGATACGGTGGTCATTGGCCGCGCGCAGAACCCGTGGAAAGAGTGCAACACCCGGCGCATGGAAGAGGATAACGTGCGTCTGGCCCGTCGCAGCAGCGGCGGCGGCGCGGTATTCCATGACCTCGGCAATACCTGCTTCACCTTTATGGCCGGGAAACCGGAGTACGATAAAACCATCTCCACCGCGATTGTGCTCAATGCCCTGAACGCCCTCGGCGTGACGGCAGAAGCCTCCGGGCGAAACGATCTGGTGGTCAAAACCCCCGAAGGCGACCGTAAAGTTTCCGGCTCGGCCTATCGCGAAACCAAAGATCGCGGTTTTCACCACGGCACTTTACTGCTTAACGCTGACTTGAGCCGTCTGGCGAACTATCTCAATCCCGACAAAAAAAAGCTGCAGGCCAAGGGGATTACCTCGGTGCGCGGTCGCGTGGCAAATCTGGTGGAACTGCTGCCAGGCATTACCCATGAGCAGGTCTGCGCGGCAATTCGTGAGGCGTTTTTCGAACATTATGGCGAGCGCGTCGAGGCGGAAGTGATCTCCCCGGACAAAACGCCGGATTTGCCCAACTTCGCCGAAACCTTTGCCCGGCAAAGCAGCTGGGAGTGGAATTTCGGTCAGGCACCGGCGTTCTCGCATCTGCTGGACGAGCGTTTCACCTGGGGCGGCGTAGAGCTGCATTTCGACGTTGAACGGGGCATTATCACGCGCACGCAGGTGTTTACCGATAGCCTCAATCCGGCCCCGCTGGAAGCGCTGGCGGCCCGTTTGCAGGGATGTCTGTATCGCGCGGAGAGTCTGCAGCAAGCGTGTGACGCGCTGTTAGGCGAGTTCCCGGAGCAGGAAAAAGAGTTGCGGGAGTTGTCGGCGTGGATAGCGAAAGCAGTGCGGTGACAGAAAAGCCCGCAAGCGGGCTTTAACATTGCAGGCCGGGTAAGGCGGAGAAGCCACCCGGCAAACAGACTTACTCTTTATCGCCCAGCAGAACGGATTCCAGCGCGATTTTGATCATGTCGTTGAAGGTGGTCTGACGCTCAGCGGCAGTGGTCTGCTCGTGGGTACGGATGTGGTCAGACACGGTGCAGATGGTCAGCGCTTTCGCACCAAACTCAGCCGCTACGCCGTAGATGCCCGCCGCTTCCATTTCCACGCCCAGGATGCCGTATTTTTCCATCACGTCGAACATTTCGCCGCCGTCCGGTGCATAGAACAGGTCAGCAGAGAAGATGTTACCGACGCGCGCATCAACGCCCAGCGCTTTCGCCGCATCCACCGCGTTACGCACCATACCGAAGTCAGCGATGGCTGCAAAGTCGTGGTCTTTGAAACGCATACGGTTGACTTTGGAATCGGTGCAAGCACCCATGCCGATGACGACATCACGCAGTTTCACGTCCATACGCACTGCACCGCAAGAGCCGACGCGGATGATTTTCTTCACGCCGAAATCGGTGATCAGCTCTTTGGTGTAGATGGAGCAGGACGGGATACCCATACCGTGACCCATCACAGAGATTTTGCGGCCTTTGTAAGTACCTGTGAAGCCCAGCATGCCGCGCACGTTGTTCACTTCACGTACGTCTTCGAGGAAGGTTTCCGCAATGTGCTTCGCGCGCAGCGGGTCACCCGGCATCAACACTACGTCCGCGAAATCGCCCATTTCTGCATTAATGTGTGGGGTAGCCATCTTCAGATCCTTTTAAAATTGTCGTTTTGTCGGGTGGCGGCTGCGCCTGACCCGACCTACTAAATCGTAGGCCCGGCAAGCGCAGTGCTGCCGGGCATGTGCATCACAGCATGTTTTTGCCGTAGTCCATTGGCGACGTACCGAAGTAGCTCGCAATGGTCTGACCGATATCCGCGAAGGTTTCGCGGTGGCCTAGCGATCCTGGTTTCACTTTCGGTCCGTACACCAGCACAGGAATGTGCTCGCGGGTGTGGTCGGTACCGGTCCAGGTTGGGTCGCAGCCGTGGTCAGCGGTGAGGATGATAATGTCATCTTCCCCCACCAGCTCCAGCAGCTCCGGCAGACGGCGGTCGAACAGTTCCAGACCGGCAGCATAACCGGCGACGTCACGACGGTGGCCCCAGGAGGAGTCGAAGTCTACGAAGTTGGTGAAGACAATAGTCTTGTCGCCCGCTTCTTTCATCTCTTTGATGGTGGCGTCGAACAGCGCGTCCAGACCGGTGGCTTTCACTTTTTTGGTGATGCCGCAGTTGGCGTAGATGTCTGCGATTTTACCGACAGAAACCACTTCGCCCGCTTTCTCATCAACCAGTTTCTGCAACACGGTCGGTGCTGGCGGTTCTACGGCCAGATCGTGACGGTTGCCGGTACGCTGGAAGTTGCCCGGTTTGTCGCCGATAAACGGACGAGCAATTACGCGGCCAATGTTGTAGCCGCCTTCGGTCAGCTCTTCACGTGCGATTTCACACAGTTCGTACAGACGATCCAGGCCGAAGGTCTCTTCGTGGCAGGCAATCTGGAACACGGAGTCAGCAGAGGTGTAGAAAATCGGCTTGCCGGTTTTCATGTGCTCTTCGCCGAGCTGATCCAGAATCACCGTACCGGAGGAGTGGCAGTTACCGAGGTAACCCGGCAGATTGCCGCGCTCAACCAGCTTGTCCAGCAGCTTCTGCGGGAAGCTGTTTTCGTGATCGGAGAAATAGCCCCAGTCGAACAGAACCGGTACACCGGCAATTTCCCAGTGACCAGACGGGGTATCTTTACCTGAGGAAAGCTCGTGCGCCCAGGCGTATGCGCCGATCACTTCTGCGTTAGCGTCCATACCGGCCGCCACTTTACCAGTCGAACCTTCATGCGCTTTCACCAGACCCAGGCGGGTCAGGTTTGGCAGGGTCAGTGGGCCCTGACGGCCATTATTCGCTTCGCCTTTCGCACACGCTTCTGCGATATGGCCCATGGTGTCGGAACCGACATCACCAAAGCGGTCTGCATCTTCTGTAGCGCCGATGCCGAATGAGTCCAGCACCATAATAAATGCACGTTTCATATGTTCTCCGTACTTATGTGCTTCAAAAATTCATAAAAAACCGATCAGATCAGTATACCGCTATTCGGTGATACGACGATAGACGGTTGGTGTGGTTTCGGGAGCTGTGTCGTCAAGTTTAATGGCCGCTTTCACCGCTTTCGCCGCTTCCTGCCAGCTGGCTTCGTCTTTGGCGTGGATGACCGCCAGCGGACGCTGCCCGTCAACGCTGTCACCCAGACGGGTCATATCAGTAAAGCCGACACTGTAATCAATCGTGTCCGATGCCTGACGGCGTCCGCCGCCCATCGATACCACGGCCATGCCCAGCGCACGGGTGTCCATGGCGGAGACAAAACCTTCCGCATCGGCGTAAACCGCCTTGCTGAGCGTCGCGGTCGGCAGGTATTTCGCGTAGTTTTCGACGAAATCGGTTGGACCTTTTTGCGCAGCCACCATGCGACCGAAGATCTCTGCCGCTTTGCCGTTATCCAGCACTGCCTGCAGTTTCGCGCGCGCGTCGGCGTCGTCTTTGGCGAGCTTACCGGAGATCAGCATCTCAACGCACAGCGCCATCGTGACGTCGAACAGACGCGGATTGCGGTATTCGCCGGTCAGGAACTGCACGGCTTCGCGCACTTCGACGGCGTTACCCGCGCTGGAGGCCAGCACCTGGTTCATGTCGGTGAGCAGCGCCGTCGTGCGCACGCCTGCACCGTTGGAGACGCCCACAATCGCTTCGGCCAGTGCCGCAGAGAGTTCATAGGTCGGCATAAACGCGCCGCTACCCACTTTCACATCCATCACCAGGGCATCCAGACCTTCTGCCAGCTTTTTGGCGAGGATCGAAGCGGTGATCAGCGGAATGGAATCCACTGTCGCGGTGATATCGCGGGTGGCGTAAAAACGTTTATCCGCCGGCGCGAGAGAGCTGGTCTGGCCGATAATCGCCACACCAACGTCTTTAATAATTTCGCGGAAGCGCTGGTCATCCGGGAAGATATCGAAGCCCGGAATGGCTTCCAGTTTGTCGAGCGTACCGCCCGTATGCCCCAGGCCGCGCCCGGAGATCATCGGGATATACCCCCCACATGCGGCGACCATTGGGCCGAGCATCAGGGAAGTGACATCGCCCACGCCGCCCGTGGAGTGTTTATCCACAATCGGGCCGTTGAGGTTAAGGCTTTTCCAGTCCAGAACGGTTCCTGAATCCCGCATCGCCATGGTCAGCGAGACACGTTCCGGCATCGCCATATCGTGGAAGAAAATGGTCATCGCCAGGGCGGCAATCTGCCCTTCAGAGATGGTGTTGTCACGAATACCGTTGATAAAGAAGCGGATCTCTTCGTCGCTTAATGCATGACCATCACGTTTTTTACGAATAATTTCTTGTGCGAGAAACACGGTAACCCCCGGGGAATCAGGTTAAATGCGGCGGTAAACCCGCCGCGATAATAATATTACTCTACATAATTCGAGCTGCCGGAGGGCGGCAAGAAAGTGCCCCTCAGGCGCCTACACAAGTAAGAGACTGGGGTGAAAGTGCAGCCTGACTATGACGAGTAATTAGTAGCTGCTGGCGCTCTTACCGTCGCCGTGACCCAGCGCTTTCAGCAGGCTTGCCAGCAGGCTGGATGCGCCGAAGCGGTAGTGACGGGAATCCGCCCAGTCGGCGCCAAACAGGTCGTCAGCGATGGCCAGGAACTGCTGCGCGTCTTCTGCAGTACGCACGCCGCCCGCAGGTTTGAAACCAACGGTTTTAGACACGCCCATGTCACGAATCACTTCCATCATGATGCGAGCGCTTTCTGGCGTTGCGTTGACCGGTACTTTGCCGGTAGAGGTTTTAATGAAATCCGCACCCGCTTTGATGGAGATTTCAGATGCTTTACGAATCAGCGCTTCTTCTTTCAGCTCGCCCGTTTCGATAATCACTTTCAGCAGCACGTTAGCCGCCGCACAAGCGTCTTTACAGGCTTTCACCAGGTCAAAACCGACCTGCTCGTTGCCGGCGATCAGCGCACGGTACGGGAACACCACGTCAACTTCATCGGCACCGTAGGCAATCGCAGCGCGGGTTTCAGCCAGCGCAATGTCGATGTCGTCATTGCCGTGCGGGAAGTTGGTGACGGTTGCGATACGCACGTCAGGCGTGCCCTGCGCGTTCAGCGTCTTACGTGCAATCGGGATAAAACGCGGATAGATGCAGATGGCAGCGGTATTGCCCACTGGCGTTTTCGCCTGATGGCACAATGCGATCACTTTTTCATTGGTGTCGTCATCGTTCAGGGTGGTCAGGTCCATCAGTTTCAACGCGCGCAGGCTGCTTGCGGTTAAATCGGTCATAACATTCTCCAACGGCTTCGCCGTAAAAATTTTCACCGTGCGGGTCTGTGAGTATTCTAACATTCACCCGCATTCACACTTCGACATTCATCACAGTTAATGAAAACTGCATACAAATTTGCATTACTGTAATGAGATCAACTTCAAACTTTAGTCCTCAGGCTGCTGGCTAAAACAGCAATCACCCGCGTCGGATCAAATGGTTTCGCATGATGAGTTCCTACAATCTGCCCATCAACCGCAGAATAAAAGGAAGCGAACATGTCCACCTCCGGTCTCGATGCTTTGCAACAACGTTGCCAGCAAATTGTGACAAGCCCGGTACTGACAGCCGAGCAAAAACGTCATTTCCTGGCGCTGGAAGCGGAAAACAATCTGCCCTACCCCGCGCTGTCACAGGCCGCGCGTGCGGCACTGGACGAGGGTTTCATCTGCGATATGTTTGAAGGCCATGCGCCCTTCAAACCGCGCTACGTTCTGCCGGACTACGCTAAATTCCTGGCAAACGGCTCAGAGTGGTTAGAGCTGGAAGGGGCGAAAGATCTCGATGACGCCCTGTCGTTACTCACTATCCTCTACCACCATGTTCCATCCGTCACATCGATGCCGGTGTTTCTCGGCCATCTCGACGCGTTGCTGCAACCCTATGTTAGAATTCTAACACAAGAAGAAATTGATAGCCGAATAAAACGTTTCTGGCGTTATCTCGACAGAACCCTGCCAGACGCGTTTGTGCATGCCAACATCGGCCCTGCGGATACCCCAGTCACCCGCGCTATTTTACGCGCTGATGCAGAGCTGAAGCAGGTCGCACCGAATCTCACCTTTATTTACGACCCGGAAATCACCCCTGATGATTTGCTGCTGAGCGTGGTGAAAAATATTTGCGAATGCAGTAAACCGCATATTTCCAACGGTCCGGTGAATGATAAAATTTTCACAAAAGGCCGTTATGGCGTGGTGAGTTGTTACAACTCCCTGCCGCTGGCGGGGGGTGGTAGCACCCTGGTTCGCCTCAACCTCAAGGCTATCGCCGAGAGCAGTGAATCAGTGGACGATTTCTTTACCCGCACGCTACCGCACTACTGCCAGCAGCAGATCGCGATTATCGATGCACGCTGTGATTTCCTGTATGAGCAGTCCGGCTTCTTTGAGAATAGCTTCCTGGTAAAAGAGGGGCTGATTGATGCGGATCGTTTTGTGCCGATGTTTGGCATGTACGGTCTGGCCGAAGCGGTGAATACCCTGTGCGAGAAAGCCGGGCTGAACGCGCGTTACGGCAAGGATGAGCAGGCCAATGCGCTGGGCTACCGCATTAGCGAACAGCTTGCGGAATTTGTCGAAAATACGCCGGTGAAACACGGCTGGAAGCAGCGCGCCATGCTGCATGCCCAGTCCGGAATCAGCTCTGACGCGGGTACTACGCCGGGTGCGCGTCTGCCGTATGGCGATGAGCCGGATCCGATTAGCCATCTGCTGGCCGTCGCGCCGCATCACAAACATTATCATTCAGGCATCAGTGATATTCTGACGCTGGACGAAACCATCAAGCGTAACCCGCAGGCCGTGGTTCAGCTGTGTCTTGGGGCGTTTAACGCCGGGATGCGCGAATTCACGGCCAACGTGGCCGGGAACGATCTGGTGCGTGTTACCGGATATATGGTGCGCCTGTCGGATCTGGAGAAATACCGCGCGGAAGGCTCTCGTACCAACACCACCTGGCTTGGCGAAGAGGCCGCACGCAATACACGTATCCTTGAACGTCAGCCGCGCGTGATAAGCCATGAACAGCAGATGCGCTTTAGTTAGTCAGGTTATCCCTTTCTCCTGCGTGGACGGGCCGGGCAGTCGCCTGGCGCTGTTCCTGCAGGGGTGTAACCTGCGCTGCAAAACCTGCCACAACCCGTGGACCATCGGCCGCTGCAACGATTGTGGCGACTGCGTGCTTCACTGCCCGCACGACGCCCTGAACATTCAGGCCGGGCGCGTCTGGTGGCAGGAGAGTATCTGTCAAAAATGCGACACCTGTTTGCACGTCTGCCCGCAACAGGCCACCCCGATGGCGCAGCGTTTCAGCGTAGAGGAAATCCTCGGGCAGATTCGCAACGTCGCGCCCTTTATTGAAGGGATAACCGTCAGCGGCGGCGAAGCCACTACCCAGCTGCCGTTTGTGGTAGCGCTGTTTCGCGCCATCAAAGCGGACGCCTCCCTGAAGCATTTAACCTGTCTGGTAGACAGCAACGGGCTGCTGAGTGAAACCGGCTGGCAAAAACTGCTGCCGTTTTTTGATGGCGCCATGCTGGATCTGAAAGCCTGGAACAACGAGCACCACCGTTTCCTGACCGGGCGCGAAAATCCGCAGATCAAACACAGCATTCGCTGGCTGGCACACCATCAGCGTTTAACGGAACTGCGGCTGCTGGTGATCCCGGATCATTGTGATTATCTGAAACATCTGGAGTCGCTGATCGCCTTTATTCACGCTCTCGGCGATGTGCCTGTCAGGATCAACGCGTTTCACGCCCACGGGGTGTACGGCGAGGCGGCCAGCTGGCGCAGCGCCACGGCAGAGGATGTAGAACCCCTGGCCTGCGCGCTGGAGAAACAGAGGATAACGGTGATCCGCCCGGCGCTCTATTTATAGGGTGATGCCAAACAGATCTTCCGTGTTTTGCAGCAGCGCATCGGCGAGGGTTTCTGCCGGCTCAGCACGTAATTCACACAGCGTCGTAAAGACGCGCGCCGCCTGCTCCGGGCGATTCGGCTGGCCCTGAAAACCATTCAGCGGCATGTCCGGCGCGTCAGTTTCCAGCAGCAGGGATGACAGGGGCAACTGCGCCATCACGTCGCGGGTTTTACTGGCGCGCGGATAGGTGATTGTGCCGCCGACGCCAATTTTGTAGCCCAACTCGATAAATCGTTGCGCTTGTTGAAGGCTTCCGGAAAAACCGTGCACCACGCCGGTTCGCGGCAAATCGGCGCGTTTGAGGTGCATCGCCAGTTTGTCGTGAGTGCGTCTCGAGTGGAGGATCACCGGCAGATCGTGGCGTTTAGCCAGTTTTAGCTGTGCATCCAAAAGCGCCTGCTGGCGATCAAATTGCGGATCGTCACGATAGAGATCGAGACCGATCTCACCGATCGCCACCAGCTTGTTTCCGGCGGTGAGAATACAGGCTTCCAGCTGGTCAAGATGCGCATCCTGATGCGTTTCCACCACAATAGGATGCAGGCCCAGCGCGGCGTAGAGTGCCGTGTGGCTGCGGGCCAAATCGAGCACCCGTTCAAAATTTGCCGCTTCGATGGCAGGCACGATAATTGCCTGCACACCCGCCTTCGCTGCCTGCGCGATACTTTGCGCTTCGTTGCTGGTAAACGGCGGAAAATCAAAGTGGCAATGGGTGTCGACAAAGCGAAAAGTCACGCCAGATCCTCGTTATCAAAGGTCGTATCGTTCGCCTGCGGGGCATCCACCAGCGGCATCGTCAGGGCGTCGTTGGCCACAATCGCCGGTGGCGTGATGATACGTTTATGCCGATAAATAGGCGGACTTTCGGCCAGCAGTTTCCCCACCGTTGCCAGGAAATAGCGAGCGCACAGACGCCCGGTTTTGTAGTCATCGCGCAGCGCAGGTATGCGACTGCCCAGCGCCATGCTGTTAAGGGGTTTCGGCGGGTAGATTTCAAAGATTTTCAGCTTGCCCGGCGGCTTTTCGATAAACCGCTGCATTGCGCTGTAGCTGGTTTCATGCTGATGAGCGATGTTCACCAGCGGCTGCAGGCTACTGTCCCCAAGCCATTTTTCCATGCGCTTAAACCACTGCGGGGTGTAGTACATCTGCGACGGCACGGTGCGGATCACCACGATAGTTTGCGCGCCACGGCGGGCGGCTTCCTGGACGGGCACGGCGTCGCTGATCCCACCGTCCAGATAGTTGATGCCGTCGAGGGCTGCTGCGGTCCGGTAGAAGCCAGGAATCGCGCTGGATGCACGCAAAATATCCAGCCAGTTCTCTTTTTGCGGAGAGAAGTAGCCCGGCGTGTAGTCATCGCCCCGGCTGGCGCACATCCAGAACTCTTTTCCCGTATCAAAAAGGCGAGAAGCGGTGTCCATCGCCAGCGGCATCTGGCTGGAGGTGGAGTCTAAGAGCCAGTCCAGATCGATGAGATTTCCGCCGCGTACAAAGCGCAGCGGATTGAAGAAATCGCGAGAAGTGGTGTAGCGCATGATCACTTTGCGGGCGTAACCGGGCTGGTTACAGACGTAGGCAGAAAGGTTTTGCGCCCCGGCGGACGTGCCAAAGAAGAGATCGAAGGGGTTAAATTGCGCGCGCATGAATTCATCCAGCACCCCGGCCGTGAAGATGCCTCGCTGCCCACCGCCTTCGCATACCAGCGCCAGCCGGCCGACGCGAAAGGGTTTTAATGCCAACGGCGCGATATTGCCGAGCGTAACCGGAATTCTCTGCCCCACTGCTACACCTGTTTTTTATTCTTCTGTTATTACACAGTAGCGCAAACTGCCCCTATGACTCAAACCAGAAAAAGCCAGTCGCAAGGACTGGCTTTTAGTGTGGTGTTGTCGGCTGTGTTTTCCGACGGGCTGATTACGCTTATCTAGGGACGACGGCGTCCGGTAAACAGGCTGACCAGGAACAGGATAATACCGACAACGAAAACAATTTTCGCCGCGCCGGCCGCTGTACCCGCCAGACCACCAAAGCCCAGAGCGGCGGCAATTAACGCGATAACCAGAAATATAATGCCCCAACGAAACATAAAACTCTCCTTTACCATAGTTAATATCAGCCGCTATATGTGAGCGCTCAGGTGCTCACAAGCGTTGTGTCCAAAAGTCGTTCTTATTTCGCTTTCAGATCGTTTTTGACGCTTTTAACGCCATCGACGGCTTTAGCGATAGTTTCGGCGCGTTCCACCTGCGCCTGGGAATCAACCGTACCGGAGAGCTGGACCACACCGTCGGTGGTTTCAACTTTCACTTTACGAGACGGTACGATGTCATCTGCTAATAGTTTAGCTTTGATTTCGCTGGTGGTTGCGGTGTCGCCTGCATAGCCTTTCACAGACGCGTCTTTAGCATCACGCACGTGCAGTTTGTCGCTGACGGAGGTGACGCCTTCAACGCCTTTCGCCACGGTGACGGCTTGTTCAGCCTGCGCCTGGCTTTCCACGAAGCCACTCAGGGTGACCACTTTTTTGTCAGTTTTTACGGAAATGTCGGTGCTCTTGATGTTTTCATCATCCACCAGAGCCGCTTTCACTTTTGCTGTGATAGAGCTGTCATCCATGAAATTACCGACTTTATTCATAGAGCTATCGATTTTTTGCCCTGCGCTGTCCGCGGTGGATTGCGCCTTATCCGTAGTAGTGCTTTCTGCCAGGGCAGAACCACTTACCAGGAGGCCACCCAGAGTGACTGCCAGCAGAGTTTTAGAAATCTTAAGTCTTGTCATATTCATCGATGTATTCCTGTAGTTTGCTCGGAAGTTGAGCGTCAAAACATCCCTTCATACTAGTTTTTAATCTTGCGAATAAACACACGGCCGGGATGAGAGACTCATGAACACGCATTGAACAGGACTATCATCCGCGCCCGGTGTTAAACACTGAGTTAAATATAGATCACATTGACAAAGCCGCTTTCAGAATCGGGCAAAAAACGAGCAATAACGCTAAAATCGCGTTGAATTAAGAACATTCCGCAAGGGATTAATAAGGCTGGAGTTTAAGAAGAGCACGGCGGGCGCCGTGCTCTGAGAAAGGATTAGTGCTCGCGGGTTTTGCGGAACTGAACGTCAGGATAACGTTCCTGGGTCAGATTCAGGTTAACCATGGTTGGAGCGATGTACGTCAGGTTATCGCCGCCATCCAGTGCCAGCTGGATTTCGTTCTTACGTTTGAACTCTTCGAATTTCTTCACGTCAGCACATTCGACCCAGCGCGCCGTCGCCACGTTCACCGATTCATAGATCGCTTCCACGTTGTACTCGCTCTTCAGACGCGCAACGACCACGTCGAACTGCAGCACACCGACCGCGCCCACGATCAGATCGTTGTTGGCGATTGGGCGGAAGACCTGCACCGCGCCCTCTTCGGAAAGCTGGACCAGACCTTTGAGCAGCTGCTTTTGCTTCAGCGGATCTTTCAGACGGATACGACGGAACAGTTCCGGCGCGAAGTTCGGGATACCGGTGAACTTCATCATTTCACCCTGGGTGAAGGTGTCGCCGATCTGAATGGTGCCGTGGTTATGCAGGCCGATGATGTCGCCCGGATAGGCTTCTTCAACGTGTGAACGGTCGCCCGCCATAAAGGTCAGCGCGTCGGAAATCACAACATCTTTCCCGATACGCACCTGGCGCAGCTTCATGCCCTTTTCATACTTACCGGAAACCACACGCAGGAAGGCCACGCGGTCGCGGTGTTTCGGGTCCATGTTGGCCTGGATCTTAAAGACGAAGCCGGTGAACTTCTCTTCTGCGGCTTCGACCAGACGGGAGTCAGTTTTGCGTGGCATCGGCTGCGGCGCCCACTCCACCAGACCGTCGAGCATATGATCCACACCAAAGTTACCCAGTGCGGTACCGAAGAACACCGGCGTGATTTCCCCGGCCAGGAACAGCTCTTTGTCAAACTCGTGAGAAGCGCCTTTGACCAGCTCCAGCTCATCGCGCAGCTGAGAGGCCAGCTCTTCGCCCACGGCCACGTCCAGATCCGGGTTATCCAGACCTTTCACGATACGCACGTCCTGGATGGTGTGACCTTTACCGGTCTGGTACAGATACACTTCATCTTTATAGAGGTGGTAAACGCCCTTAAACAGCTTACCGCAGCCGATCGGCCAGGTAATTGGCGCACAGGCGATTTTCAGCTCGCGCTCCACTTCGTCCATCACTTCCATCGGATCGCGGATGTCACGGTCGAGTTTGTTCATGAAGGTCAGGATCGGCGTATCGCGCAGACGGGTGACTTCCATCAGCTTACGGGTACGATCTTCAACCCCTTTCGCGGCGTCGATGACCATCAGACAGCAGTCCACCGCCGTCAGGGTACGGTAGGTATCTTCGGAGAAGTCTTCGTGGCCTGGGGTGTCGAGCAGGTTCACCAGGCAGTCGTGATACGGGAACTGCATCACGGAGGTGGTAATGGAAATACCACGCTGCTTTTCCATTTCCATCCAGTCCGATTTGGCGTGCTGGCTGGAGCCACGGCCTTTTACCGTACCGGCGGTCTGAATCGCCTGTCCGAACAGCAGTACCTTTTCGGTGATGGTCGTTTTACCGGCATCCGGGTGAGAAATAATGGCAAAAGTACGGCGCTTCGCCACCTCTTGCAGATAAGGAGACAACGTCATAATCAAATCTTCTTATATAAGCGCGGCAGCAGGCCACGCATCATGGAATACGAAATTGCGGCTATTTTACCCATCAATGGGGGGCAGGCAATCATTGTTTACACAGGAGTTGCTCCAGTTCGTTCAATGACGATACGGTCCAGGTCGGTTCGATGCCTTCAGGCAGCGCGCGACCGTGTGCGTTCAGCCAGCAGGTTGCCAACCCGGACTTCATCCCGCCCAGAATATCCGACTCGGCGGTGTCTCCGACCATCAGCACGCGCTCACGTGCGGGATGGCCGGCTTTTTCCAGCGCATAGTCAAAAATACGCGGATCGGGTTTTGGCACGCCCACCTGTTCAGAGATCACCAGCGCGTCGAAATGATCGCGCAGGCCTGTGCGTTCAAGGCGGATCTGCTGCAGGGCGGTAAAGCCATTGGTGATGATCCCGAGCTTCACTTTGCCTTTAAGGGCATTAAGCAGGGAAATCGCCCCAGGCAGCGGTGCGCAAATCTCCGCCATCGCGTTGAGAAAAGCCTCGTTCAGCGCACCGGGAGAGACATTCAGACGCTCGGACCAGCCCTGAAAACGCTGGTGCTGGAGCTGTAACGCCGAGATGGCACCGTTCTGGTAATCCACCCAAAGCGGTTTGTTCACCGCCTGATAGTCCTGAAAATCTTCTGCGGTAAAGGTGACGCTATAGTCTAAAAACATCCGCTGTAGGCCGCCAAACGAATCAAACGTAAACAGCGTTTCGTCGGCGTCAAAGAAAATCCAGTCCCATTTCATCGTTACAACCTTATTTGTTATCCAAGCGGCAGCGCCATGATGATGGCGTCTTCGCGTCCCTCGGCAGTCGGGTAATAATTACGGCGAATCGTCGCCTCGTTAAAGCCTAAGCTTTCGTAGAGTGCGATGGCGGCCGCATTGGAGGCGCGAACCTCCAGCCACAGCGTGAAGACATCACGTGTCTCCAGCTCGCGTATTACATGTTCCAGCAGTTCCCGGGCCAGGCCACGGCGCTGGTATGCAGGATCGACGGCAATGTTAAACAGCGTCGCTTCATCCAGCACGACCTGCGTAATGGCAAATGCCGCCATTTCGCCATCGACATCCAGATGGAAATTCAGATAGCGCTCGCCCTGATTGCTGGCGAATGTTTTTTCGCTCCATGGAAAGGCATGGGCGCGCGTCTCGATCGCGAACGCTGATGCCAGATCAGACGTCGTGAGGGAAGAAATCGTGTTCATATTCACAGATTTGTTGCCATAGCGCGCTTCGCGCCTTTGGGTTTGCTTTCAATTCTTCCAGTGGCGGCGTAAGCAGCTGACCGCCCTCAAGGGGAGTCTCATCCGCAACGCCAAGCCGCCAGCTGTTGCAGCGGCTCTCCGGCGGCAGCATCGCCACGCGCTCGGGCGTCAGCTGTAGCACCTGATCGGCGCTCACTTTCAGCGTACGCAGAACGTCGCTGACCAGCGTCTCAGTGAGCGAGGGCAGCTCTTCAGCCACCATGACCAGACGAACGTGTGCCGGAATAGAGATAGCGATTTCACCCTGCAACGCCGTCGGGCGACGCAGAGACCACTGGGTGATGCCCAGTTGCTGTAACTGCCAGTCACGTCGGGATGTCATAGGGAAAACTCCTGTCTGTCAGGCGCGCAAATATAGCAAATTCGTCGTATATCCGCCAACAAACTACTATAATCCCCGGCTGAGTTTATTGAGGAACAATTCATGTCTGCATTTACCCCGGCAAGTGAAGTCTTGCTGCGTCACAGTGATGATTTCGAAGAAAGCCGTATTCTGTTTGCCGGAGATATGCAGGACGATCTGCCTGCCCGTTTCGAATGCGCCGAAAGCCGCGCCCATACCCAGCAATTCCATCACTGGCAGGTGTTAAGCCGTCAGATGGAAGATCGCGTGCGCTTCAGCCTGGTGGCGGAGCAAAGTGATATCGCCGACTGCGATACGCTGATCTACTACTGGCCAAAGAACAAACCTGAAGCGCAGTTCCAGCTGATGAACCTGCTCTCCATGCTGCCGGTTGGCTGCGACATTTTCGTCGTTGGCGAGAACCGCAGCGGCGTGCGTAGCGCCGAACAGATGCTGGCAGAATACGCGACGCTGAACAAAATCGACAGCGCGCGTCGCTGCGGTTTGTACCACGGTCGTCTGGAAAAACAGCCTGAGTTTGATGCCGAAAAAGCCTGGGGCGAATATCAGCTCGAAGGGCTGACAATCAAAACGCTGCCGGGCGTCTTTAGCCGCGACGGTCTGGATGTGGGCAGCCAGTTGCTGCTCTCCACCTTTACGCCGCACACCAAAGGCAAAGTGTTGGATGTTGGCTGCGGCGCAGGCGTGTTGTCTGCCGTGCTCGCCACCCACTCCCCGAAAGTGCGTCTTACCCTGTGCGACGTGAGCGCGCCGGCCGTCGAAGCCAGCCGTGCCACCCTTGCCGCCAATGAGCTCGAAGGCGACGTTTTCGCCAGCAACGTGTTCTCAGAGGTGACAGGGCGTTTCGATATGATTATCTCCAACCCGCCATTCCACGACGGCATGGAAACCAGCCTTGAAGCGGCACAAACGCTGATTCGTGGTGCGGTACGTCACCTCAACAGCGGCGGTGAGCTGCGCATCGTGGCCAACGCCTTCCTGCCTTATCCTAACCTTCTGGATGAGATTTTCGGCTTCCATGAAGTGCTGGCGCAGACCGGTCGCTTTAAAGTTTATCGTACAGTTATGACACGTCAGGCGAAGAAGTAATTTGCCGCCAGCCCGGCTGCGCATCGCGCTCCGGGCTATACAAATGCCGATTTTTGCAGCAATCAAAACATCCTGGGCAATTATCTGTTGACGGAAAGCTGAAAACATCTAGAATGCGCCTCCGTGGTTGCGATACTTTTTAAGTATTGATGGTATGCGACGGTGGCGGAATTGGTAGACGCGCTAGCTTCAGGTGTTAGTGTCTTTACGGACGTGAGGGTTCAAGTCCCTCCCCTCGCACCACAAACCATGTTTGATATTGTTCTCACCGGGCGACGGTGGCGGAATTGGTAGACGCGCTAGCTTCAGGTGTTAGTGTCTTAACGGACGTGGGGGTTCAAGTCCCCCCCCTCGCACCAACGAGGCAATATCAACAAGAATAAGATAACAGTGCGAAGGTGGCGGAATTGGTAGACGCGCTAGCTTCAGGTGTTAGTGTTCTTACGGACGTGGGGGTTCAAGTCCCCCTCTTCGCACCACTTATCTTATCTCCTCCCTGATTAACTCCCTGTCATTTCCCTTTTATTTCAGACTCATCATTATTACCAGCATCCCACTGATCAGCGCGACGCAAGACGGCAGCAGAACGAAATGACGCAACTGCTTATGCCAAATCATTCCTGATGTGACCAGCAGACCCGACACGATAATCGCTTTCCAGACGTCCAATGAGAGATCGGCAAATGTCAGCCCAGCGATGACGATCCCCGGCAGCAACACACCCCATCCACTTCCCAGCGCCTTGCTCAACATGTTTTTCTCTCTCAATGCGATAATGATAACCAATATCATATGATAGGTTTTCTCATTTGTCAGCACTGGCCGATACAATCCGGCAACCTTTACCTTTCCCGTAATGACAGGATATGAGTAAGGTGATAAATTGCACACCTGTTAACTATTTATAATAAATTTCTGATATTTTAGTCCCTGATTATTGCGCAGTATTTCATTCACATCGGCAGCCATTAGTTTGATTTAATTCAGAATTACTAAAAATATACCGACATGACAGCACAATCCTGGCGTTCATTACGTCACAAGAAATATCAGTTATCTTTACGTTTATTTTTATTCCTGAACGCCGTGTCAGCACTTTTTACTGTGTTCAATCCCTTATACAGCGTGCATACGCTGACCCTGCCTGTCGCGCTCATTTTCACGCTCAGCCTGTCACTGCTGGTCTGGCACTGGAAGAATAAAACCCGGCAGATCAATATTCCGCTGATTTCATTCATCTTTGGTGGAATTTGGGCCTGGCACATCGCCTGGAAATTTATGCTGGTCACGCAGGATCCTTATACCTTCCTGCTGCTGGCCCTGTTAAGCGTCCTGTTTATCGGCTCGCTGGCGTTTGCCAGTGATATCAAAGCGTTTACTATCCACTCACTGCCGACTTTTCTGGTCTGTCTGTGGTTTTGCCCTCCCGAGTACTGGCCACGCATCGTTTACTCCCTCGCGCTGCCGATGATTGGGATTGCAATCCATCACGTGATTCAAAGACGTAACGACCGTTTTGCTCAGGACTTGCTGTACCGACTGCTTGAGGAGCGGGAAACGCTTAACGATCTGAGCATGATGGATCCGCTGACCGGCCTGTATAACCGCCGTGGCCTGCAAAGTCGGCTGGAGAATCTGCCTACGCTTGAGCAGGGAGAACATTTCGTTCTGCTGCTGGATATCGATCATTTCAAAGCCTATAACGACCACTACGGCCATATGATGGGCGATCAGGCGCTGATTCGTGTTTCGGCTGCAATCCGTGACGCCGTGCGCTCACGCGATATCGTCGCCCGTTTTGGCGGGGAAGAGTTTATGGTGCTGCTGACCAGCGTCACGCTCGATCAGGCGCGCCAGACCGCCGAACGTATTCGCCAGAAGGTCTACGACCTGAAGATCCCGCATATGTTTAATGAGAGCGTGGCGACCAACGTCACCATCAGTATTGGCATTGCGATTTATGAGTCAGAGGATATCGAAGCGGCGCTCGAAAAAGCGGATAAAGCGCTCTACGAAGCCAAGCACATGGGCCGCAACAATATCCTCTTAAGCCCTGAACTCCAGGCAGGATAAGCCCCACCTCCCGCTTTACCGACAAAAGGCTTGCGATCGGTTTGGTCTATAGCTAGGATTGGCAATCATTATCATTTAGATTTGTATCCTATTCTCCTATGGCTACTCGTTCCGCACAAATCGTTGATCCTGTCATCTGGCTAGCCCCTCCTGGCGCCGGGCGTTCAACGCTTGCGGATTCCGTACGGGAAACCATCGCCGAGCATCGCGCTTACCAGCTCGATTTCATCAAGCTGGATGAACCCCATCCGCACCAGGCCATGACGCTGGCGCAGTGGTCTCGCCCGGCAGAAATGCACTCTTTGCTCGCGGTCTACTCCGATCATATCTATCGAAACCAGCCTAATCTTGCGCGAGAAAATAAACCGTTACTCTCCCTGTGGGCGCAATGGTACATCGGGCTGATGGTGCCTCCGCTGATGATAGCCCTGTTAACGCAGGACGCCGCGCTGGACCTTTCCCCGGAGCATTTTTTCGTCGAGTTTCATGAAACCGGCCGCGCGGCCTGCTTCTGGATTGACGTCCATGAGGATCGGAATACGACGGTGTTATCCGCGCAGGAACGTATGGAAACGCTGGTGAAACAGGCGCTCATTCCGGTGGTAAATGCGCTGGAAGAGACTGGCGATATCAACGGGAAGCTTATCTGGAGTAATACCGGGTATCTCATTCACTGGTATCTGACCGAGATGAAAGCGGTGCTGGGCGATGAGACCGTCGAGGCGCTGCGTCAGTCCTGTTTCTTTGCCAAACAGCTTTCAGATGGCCAGGATAATCCGTTATTCCGCACCGTGGTGCCGCGTGACGGATTACTGGTCCGTCGGACCTGCTGCCAGCGCTATCGCCTGCCGGATGTTCAGCAGTGTGGTGATTGTACGCTGAAGTAATATCTTTACAGGCTGCCCTCTTATAACGGGGGAAAATGCAAATACAAAAACGGCAACCGAAGTTGCCGTTTTGCTTTTTGATTAAGCCACCTGCTGGCTATCCTCTTCAGCACGCTGTGCTTCTTCGGCTTCCTGCTCCAGCAACTGCTTCTCGTACACTTTAAAGAACGGGTAGTAGATGATGGCAGAGACCAGCGCCAGCAGGATGACCAGCACCGCCGCACGGAAGTCCCAGCCCAACGCCCACGCAGCACCTACCGGGGCCGGAGCGGTCCATGGCACCACAGAAATCACGCGTCCAATCAGATCCAGCTTCATGGCGGCCCATGCGAGCACTGCGTTCACCATAGGTGCCAGCAGGAACGGAATGAAGAACACAGGGTTCATCACGATTGGGGTACCGAAAATTACCGGTTCGTTAATGTTAAAGAAGCTTGGTACAACGCTTAAACGGCCAATGGATCGCAGGTGTGCGGAACGGCTGCGCAGATAGCAGATCACCAGCCCCATCGTGGCGCCCGAGCCACCGATGACGATAAAGAAGGTCCAGAACGCTTCCATAAAGATATGCGGCAGTGGCGCACCCTGAGCCAGCGCGGTCTGGTTCATGCCCAGGTTAGTCAGCCAGAACATCTGCAGCATGCCTGACACAATCGCAGCGCCGTGGATCCCGGCAAACCACAGCAGGTGACCAATTAGCACAGCCAGCAGAATTGCAGGCAGAGAATCCGCCGCCGACACCAGCGGTTTAAAGATCGACATAATCGCCTGAGGGATCAGCATGTCGAACTGAGACTGAATAAACAGGCTCAGCGGATAAAGCGTAAGCACCACAACCAGCACCGGGATCAGCAGATCAAAAGAGTTTTTGATCATCGGTGGCACCTGGTCCGGCAGACGAATGCCAATATTGTGTGCCTTCAGGAAACGCATCATCTCCACGCAGTACACGGCCACCAGAATCGCAGTAAAGATCCCGGTCCCGCCCAGGCTATCGACCGGCATCGCCCCTTTGGTTTTCGGTGCAGCAACCAGTAAAAATGCCATCAGCGACAGCATCGCGCACATGAACGGGTCGAGCTGATGCGACTTAACGTAGTGCTTACCCAGGTTGTAGGCAATAGCCGCACAGATGTAGATCGACATGATTCCCATGGTCATATCGAACGGGGTCAGGATCTGCCCTTCGAACTGTTTCGCCATATCCAGCCACGCACGGGCAAAGCCCCATGTGGTGTCCGGTGAGAAAGGCGGGTAAGCAAACACCAGCAAGAAGGAGCCGACAATCATAAAGGGCATCGCGGAAATAAATCCGTCACGAATCGCCATCACGTGGCGCTGGGAGGAGATACGCCCGGCGACAGGACTGACATAGTTTTCAACGAACCGGAAAATAAGATTAAACGCAGCATGGTTGGCAGACATAGTGAGGCTCCTGTCAGACGTTCAGTTTGGACGCAGACGCGCCACACGGTGATCCATACATCATTGTCACCACCTTGCTGGTTCGTGTACCAGCGGTACCGCTCGGACAAATTGGTTTCATATTCGACTCTTATTATTGGATACAGGGGAAGTTACATCGTCAGTATTAATCTCTCCATCACACTCTGCAACCGGTTACTGTAACCGGTTTCCGTGAATGTGAAGGCGATCCAGAAAACGAGTGAACAGAATATTTGTTACCTAAGAGATATTTACAGAGCATAATTTCTTATGACAGATTACGCAGGATATTTGTCAGGAGATAACAATGAGTTTGCAGTCCGTACGGCAATTTTTTGCTGACAATGCCCCGGATATTGATGTCATCGAGCTTAGCCAAAGCACCGCAACGGTTGCACTGGCCGCAGCCGCCCATCATGTCGAGCCGGGACAGATAGCGAAAACCTTATCGCTGAAGGTTAAAAACGAGGTGATTCTGGTGGTCGCAAAAGGCGATGCACGCCTGGATAACAAAAAACTGAAAAATGCGTTTGGCGCGAAAGCGCGGATGCTGTGCAGTGATGAAGTGGTGACGCTAACCGGGCATCCCGTTGGTGGAGTTTGCCCCTTCGGCCTGGAGACTCCGCTGGCCGTTTACTGCGACGTTTCCCTTAAACAATATGAGGAAGTGCTTCCTGCGGCCGGGTCAATTCACAGCGCAGTGCGTATTGCGCCTGAGCGAATGGCTGAGCTTACATCGGCTAAATGGATTGATGTCTGCATCTGATCGCTGCGCCAGGTTCCTCTGGCGCAATGATGCACAATGAAAAGCACTACGCCGCCTTAACAGTCAGTTTCTGCTCACGCATGGGCAATTGCCCCAGAATATCTGCCGCATGCAGCAGCCCCACATCGGAACTCACCCCCAGCTTCACCATCACATTATATTTGTGCGCGCGAACGGTTTTGATATTGCGTTTAAGCTGCTCCGCAATTTCGGGAATGGAAAGGCCCGCCGAAAGATGGCGCATAATCGCCCGCTCCATTGGGCTTAACATTCTGGATAAGCTTCCTTGCCAGTGGGCAAACGCGTTGTTATTGACTCGCTCTGTTTCGCTTAACAGAATGATCAGCAGTTTTTGCAGCTCCGCCAGTGACGCCGACTTACTGATTATTCCGTGAAGACGGGAAGGCGTCAGTTGACCAATCAATCTTGCCTCAACGTCGTCTGCCGCCAGAATAATGCGCTGTATACCACTGTGTGTCAGGGCCAGTTCTCGCAGTGACACCAGACAATTTCTTCGTTCTTCTCGCACATCTGAAAGCGAATAGATCACCGAGAAAAAAGGAGTCTGTGAAAGCGCGGCCTTGAAACTGCTAAAGTTTTTAAACACATGAAGGCGATATTCGCTAAATGGCGCGATGGCAAAGAGATGTTCAAGCCCCACGGCACTCATCGTGCATTGGTCTATGACAGCAATATCTCTTCCTGAGGCATTTGTTTCCATTCCTTTTGCTCTCCATAGGCTGAGATTAAGTTCAGCTCTCTCATTCCCTGTGTACTATTGATCCATGCGTACATTTCTGCATTTCCGTGCAGAGATAACCGACGCATCGCACTATTTTTTTGTGCACTGACGGTTTTATTGCTTTTTTTCAGTAATGTGGCGATTTGGTTTATTCCCCAGCCTTTTCCAAGCAGACGTAATACTTTACGTTCCGAGAGGGTCAGTATTACAGGAACTTTATACTCATTATCATCAACTCGCGGCTCAGGTGATAACAGCGTCTGACTTATCCGGTCAGAATACTCGCTCCCCGCGCGGATCGCGTTGATGACGCCTTCGATAGGTTCCATATCCGAAAGCAGCGTGCTTTCAGGGCGTATGAGCAACTCAACAGCGAGAGGGTAAAGAGGACGTGAGACCAGAAAAATCCAGTGGATATCCCGGTATTGACTTAATAACAGATAATAGTGTTCAAGCGCGCCGCGAGGGTTGACGTAATCACCTGAAATATCAGCAACCACGACAGATGCACGATTTAAATTCTGTAAAGTCAGATCGTCATGTGTGCGGCAAAAAGACACGTCATATTCTGGAAAATGGCTGGCCATGATGCCGCCCAGACCGGTTTGCATCACCGGGATTTTACTGATAACGATTACTGATTTTCCCTTCACTGGTGACATAGATTCTCCGAATCCTTTCTTCATCTAATTAATGATATTAAAATCACGGCTCAGACATGGGCATTATCCTGACCCTAAGTTATTAGTACAGGTTATATTAACGATAACAACTATAATCCTGACATTGTTAAATCCGAGTATAATATAATACAAAAATCAGAATAACATAATAGTCCTTGCACAAAATATTAAACGCATCAAACTAAATTAATAAATTATATATATCATCAATTAGTATTCACGAAATAAATAAAAAACACCCCAGACCGCTCTGCGCCTGCCGTTGCATCCTGCCACTGATTGCACAAATGTTGATCTGACCCAGAGCCAGACAGGCTGCCGTTTGTGCTAAAAGTAAACATTCCAGACACTCTGGCAGTTCTCATTTTCAGGGCAACCAATGCAGGCAGATCAGTCGTCACAACGCGCCGCCACGCGACTATGCATACAGTGCGGTCTTTTCTTATTACAACACGGCGCAGAGAGCGCATTGGTTGAAGAGCTGTCGACCCGCCTGGGTCTGGCGCTGGGGATGGACAGCGTAGAAAGCTCAATCTCGTCTAACGCCATCGTGCTGACAACCATAAAAGAGAGCCAGTGTCTGACGTCGACGCGCAAAAACCAGGATCGCGGCATCAATATGCACGTGGTCACCGAAGTGCAGCACATCGTCATCATGGCTGAACACAAGCTTCTGGACTTGCCCGGCGTTGAAAAACGGTTCAACCAGATTAAGCCGCTGCGCTATCCGCGCTGGTTAGTGGTGCTGATGGTGGGGCTGTCCTGCGCCTGTTTTTGCAAACTGAATAACGGCGGATGGGACGGCGCGGTGGTGACCTTTTTCGCCAGCGCCATCGCCATGTACGTGCGCCAGCTCCTGACACAGCGTCATATGCATCCGCAGATAAACTTTTGTCTCACTGCCTTTGTCGCAACAACCGTCTCCGGTCTGCTGCTGCGCCTGCCTGTGTTTGTCAGCACACCGAGCGTCGCCATGGCGGCCAGCGTCCTGCTGCTGGTACCGGGTTTTCCGCTGATCAACGCCGTCGCTGATATGTTCAAAGGGCACATCAATACGGGTCTGGCACGCTGGGCGATTGCGAGCCTATTAACCCTCGCGACCTGCATCGGCGTGGTCATGGCCATGACACTCTGGGGGCTGCGCGGATGGGCATAATCGACTTTTTATTCGCTCTGGCACAAGACATGGCGCTGGCTGCCATTCCTGCCGTGGGCTTTGCGATGGTCTTTAACGTGCCGCAGCGCGCGCTGCCCTGGTGCGCCCTGCTGGGTGCTATCGGTCATGGTTCGCGAATGGTGATGATGACCGCCGGGTTTAACATCGAATGGTCAACGTTTATGGCCTCGATGCTGGTCGGCTGTATCGGCATTCAGTGGTCGCGCTGGTATCTGGCGCACCCGAAAGTGTTCACCGTAGCGGCGGTGATCCCGATGTTCCCCGGCATATCCGCCTACACAGCAATGATCTCGGCAGTGAAGATCAGCCACTTCGGCTACAGCGAGCCGCAAATGATCCTGCTGTTGAGCAATTTCCTCAAAGCCTCGTCCATCGTCGGCGCGCTCTCCATCGGTCTGTCGATTCCCGGTTTGTGGCTCTACAGAAAGCGCCCACGCGTTTGAATTTGTGTTCTCCCGCTGCCATGGCGATAATCCCTGCATTCTGTTTGGCGATGTAAGGAGTGGAAGTGGCTAACCCTGGCAGCGAATTCCCCGACCACCATGATGATTCCAGCCTGAAGGACAAAATTTTTCAGAGCGCGATTACCCTGTTTGCCGAATACGGTCTGAACGGCGCGCGAATGGAGCAGATTGCCGAAAAAGCCGGCACCACCAAGCGCATGGTGGTTTATCACTATAAAAACAAAGAGAACCTCTATCTTCAGGCGCTGGAGTACGTTTACACCGAGATCCGCGCCAGCGAAAAACAGCTTAGTCTGTCAGGACTGCCGCCCGTTGAAGCGCTGGTCCATCTGGTTGAAGCGACCTTTGATTACCACGCCGATCACCCGGATTACATTCGTATTATCTGCATGGAGAACATGCAGCGTGGCCGCTTTATGCAGCAGTCCAGCTATCTGCGTCAGGTTAATCGCAGCGCGCTCGAACTGCTGGAAGCGATCCTGCAGCGTGGCAAAGAGAAGCAGCTGTTTAATCAGACCGTTGATGCGCGCGACCTGCACCGTTTGATCAGCAGCTTCAGTTTTCATTACGTCGCCAACAGCTATACCTTCACGCTGCTGTTTGAAGACGGCGCCGATGAGCAGGCCCAGCGCCAGCACTATCGCAAAATGGCCGTTCAGGTGGCCCTTCGCTATACTTGCCCATAAAATCGCTTGCAATTAAATCGTGCGCTATCTATATTCATTTCATGAACGCGAAAACGAACGACACCACCGCTGCGCTGATGCTGGATAACCAGCTCTGTTTTGCCCTCTACTCGGCAAATCTGGCGCTCAATAAGCTGTACCGGCAACTGCTGGCACCGCTTAACCTGACCTACCCGCAGTATCTGGTGATGCTGATTCTGTGGGAGCAGGATGACATTACGGTGTCGGAGATTGGCGAACGTCTGTTCCTGGATTCCGCCACCCTCACCCCGCTGCTGAAGCGTCTGGAAAGCGCTGGTCTGCTTGTCCGTCAGCGCTCGCGCCAGGACGAACGTCAGGTCGCCGTCACCTTAAGTGATGAAGGCCGCGCCCTCCAGCAGCAGGCGAAAAGTATTCCCCAGGCCGTGGGCTGTGCCGCACAATGCGATGCGGATTCCATGCTCGCCCTCAAGCAGCAGCTTGAGCAACTGCGCCAGCAGCTTCATCGCGCCTGAGGCTATAGTTAATAAGATTTTGTTTATCCATATATATCGCGCACTATTTAATAGCACGCATAACCGTAAGATGAGGAACCTGCCATGTCTTTAGAAAAAGTTGTCTATACCGCCAAAGCCAAAGCCACCGGAGGCCGTGATGGCCGTGCGACCTCTTCCGATGGCGTTCTGGATGTCAAACTGGGCGTACCGAAAGAGATGGGCGGTATGGGCGGCGAAGTCACCAACCCAGAGCAGTTGTTTGCGGCGGGCTACTCTGCCTGCTTCCTGGGCGCGATGAAATTTGTCTCTGCCCGTGACAAAATCGCGCTGCCGAAAGATGCGTTTATCGAAGGCGAAGTTGGCATTGGTCCACTGCCAACCGGTTTTGGTATCGAAGCCAAACTGAATATCCACGTGCCAGGTATGGACGAAGCCGAAGCCAAAAAGCTGGTCGACGCGGCGCATATCGTTTGCCCATACTCCAACGCAACCCGCGGCAATATTGATGTGACGCTGAATATCATCGCCTGATAAGCCCCGACGTATGCAGCCCCGGTGCGCGCAGTGCCACCGGGGAAATCCCCCTCCGTCCCCCCTTCTCTCTGTGCTACTATGACCCCATATCACGACGTCGTATCCCAGTAGAGAAAGTGTTATGTCATCCAGACTCCTGACCACCAGCGTCGCCGGAATCGATGCCTTTGTGCGCGATCCCCGTGGCATCTTAACCAAAGCCGATGGCGGTACTCTCGCCGTGTTTGCCGACAACGCGCCCGCGTTTTACGCCATCACGCCTGAACGCCTAGCACAGCTTTTGGATATTGAAGCGCGGCTGTCGCGCCCGGTCAGTGACGTCGCGTTAGATACACAATTCTTTGAAGAACCGACCAGCGCGCCGGTTGCCGTCCCGATGGGCAAATTTGCGATGTACTCTGGCTGGCAGCCGGATGCGGATTTCCAGCGCCAGGCCGCCCTGTGGGGTATCGCCCTGACGCAGACCGCCACGCCGGAAGAGCTGGCCGCGTTTGTCGCGTACTGGCAGGCCGAAGGCAAAGTGTTCCACCACGTGCAGTGGCAGCAGAAGCTCGCGCGCAGTATCCAGATCAACCGCGCCAGCAACGGCGGCCAGCCTAAGCGCGATATCAACACCATTTCCGAACCCGATAATCAGATCCCACCAGGATTCAGAGGATGATATGAAAAACGTCGGCGACCTGATGAAACGTCTGCAAAAAATGATGCCTGCCAACGTCAAGCCAGCCTTCACCTCGGGTGAAGAGCTGCTGGCCTGGCAAAAAGAGCAGGGAAAGATGCGCTCCGAAGCCCTGACGCGGGAAAACCGCGCCATGAAAATGCAGCGTACCTTCAACCGCTCCGGCATTCGTCCCCTGCATCAAAACTGTTCCTTCGATAACTATCGCGTGGAAAACGACGGTCAGATGATGGCCCTCGCCAAAGCACGCCAGTATGTCGAAGAGTTCGACGGCAGCATCGCCAGCTTTATCTTCAGCGGCAAACCGGGCACCGGCAAAAATCACCTTGCGGCGGCCATCTGTAATGAGCTGCTGCTGCGCGGAAAATCGGTTCTGATCATTACTGTCGCAGACATCATGTCGGCGATGAAAGACACCTTCAGCAACCGCGAAACCACGGAAGAGCAGTTGCTGAACGATCTGAGCAACGTCGATCTGCTGGTCATTGACGAAATCGGCGTCCAGACCGAATCCCGCTACGAAAAAGTGATCATCAATCAGATCGTTGACCGTCGCTCCTCGTCGAAGCGCCCGACCGGCATGCTCACCAACCATAAAGCGGAAGAGATGACCAAGCTGCTGGGTGAGCGCGTCATGGACCGCATGCGTCTTGGCAACAGCTTATGGGTGAACTTCACCTGGGATAGCTACCGCGATCGCGTTACCGGCAAAGAGTATTAGGATATTTCCAGGAATGGCGCGCCTTTCACAGGTATATACTGAAGCCACTTCCAGCCCGATAAGGGCCTTTTAGAGTGCATTTTATGAAAAAAAATCTTCTTCTCGGCACAGCATTTAGCGTCGTTCTGCTCACCGGCACAGCCCACGCGGCCTCCTGGCAGGAGTCACTCTCCAGCGCAGCGAACGAACTGAGCAAAAGCAGCGGTAGCGCACAGAGCGGCGGGCTGTCTGCTTCGTCCCTCACCAGCCTGCTGGGCGGCAGCAATCAGAGCCTGAGCGCTGGCACCATGAACAACGCGGCGGGTATTCTGGGCTACTGCGCCAAGCAGAAGCTGGCGTCAGTCACTGACACGCAGAACATTAAAAACCAGGTATTAGATAAACTGGGGCTGGATACGCAAGAGCAGAAGCAGGACACCAACTATATGGATGGGATCCAGGGCCTGCTGAATGCCAAAGACGGCCAACAGCTGAACCTGAGCACCCTCGGTGACTCCGCGCTGGCGAAACAGGTGAAGACCAAAGCCTGCGATCTGGTGCTGAAACAAGGCGTTAATTTCCTCTCCTGATCCATCCCATTTTCTGCCACAACACGCCGCGATTGTTCCGTTACTCTGACAACGCGGCGCCAGACTCGTATTTTGCTCATTCTTTTACGTCTCAGCCCGCGTATAACGCGATGCGACGGCGATCAAAATTTCCACTTTCTAAACCAAATCCTAACAACAGCACATTTTAGTGACACTAGAATTGCAGCTATGTGACTTCGCCATTAAATTGTATCAACCAAAAAATAATCAGTTAGCCAGCTAAGCGACTGGCGCTATTGAGGATAAGCTGTTGTCAGAGTTTATTTCCCTTGCCCTGTTCCTGGCTTCCGTTGGCATCTATGCCTGGAAGGCCGGCCGCAACACCTGGTGGTTTATTGCCACATTACTGGTGTTGGGTATTTTTATTGTTTTAAACATTACCCTGTACGCCAGCGATTACTTTACCGGTGACGGCATCAACGACGCCGTGTTGTACACACTCACCAACAGTCTGACAGGCGCAGGAGTTAGTAAGTACATACTTCCTGGCGCAGGGCTTGTTCTGGCGCTGGTGGCGGTGTTTGGCACCCTCGGCTGGGTGCTGCGTCGCCGCCGCCATCTTCCGCATCATATGGGTTATAGCCTGTTGGCCCTGGTGCTGGCGCTCGGTTCCGTCGATGCCAGCCCGGCTTTCCATCAGATTACGGAGCTGGTGAAATCCCAGTCCCGCGACGGCGATCCCGATTTCACGGCGTATTACAAAGAGCCGTCAAAAACCATCGCGCACCCGAAACTGAATCTGGTTTATATCTACGGCGAGAGCCTTGAGCGCACCTATTTCGATAACGACGCCTTCCCGAACCTGACCCCAGATCTCGGCCCGCTGAAAGACGAAGGGCTGGACTTCAGCCACACGGCGCAGTTGCCGGGCACCGATTACACCATCGCCGGGATGGTCGCCTCTCAGTGCGGCATTCCGCTGTTCGCGCCGTTCGAGGGTAACGCCTCCGCGTCGATGTCGAGCTTCTTCCCGCAGAATATTTGTCTCGGCGATATCCTCAAAAACTCCGGCTACGAAAACTACTTCATGCAGGGCGCCAACCTGCGCTTCGCCGGGAAAGACGTGTTCCTGAAATCCCACGGTTTCGATCACCTTTACGGTGCTGAAGAGTTAAAAACCACCGTCGCCGACCCGTCTTATCGCAATGACTGGGGCTTCTACGACGACACGGTGCTGGACGAAACCTGGAAGAAATTCGAGGAGCTGTCCAAATCCGGCAAACGCTTCTCGCTGTTTGCCTTAACCGTGGATACACACCACCCGGACGGCTTTATCTCGCGCACCTGCGAGCGCAAAAAATACGCGATCAACGGCAAGGACAATCAGTCGTTCAGCGCCGTGACCTGCAGCCAGGAACACATCGCCGCCTTTATCAATAAAATCAAAACCTCGCCGTATTTCAAAAACACGGTGATCGTGGTCTCTTCCGACCATCTGGCGATGAAAAACACCGCGTGGGATGAGCTGAACAAGCAGGATCGAAGCAACCTGTTCTTTGTGATGCGCGGCGACCAGCCTCAGCAGGAGGTCATCGCCACAAAGCGTAACACCATGGATAACGGCGCAACGGTGCTGGATATTCTGGGTGGCGATAACTTCATCGGGCTGGGGCGCAGCACGCTCTCCGGCCAGTCGCTCTCTGAAGTCTTCCTCAATATGAAAGAGAAGATTCTGGCGTGGAAACCGGACGTGATCCGCCTGTGGAATTTCCCGAAAGAGATGAAAGATTTCACCATCGACCAGCAGAAAAACATGATTGCCTTCTCGGGCAGCCACTTCCGTCTGCCGCTGCTGCTGCGCGTCTCCGATAACCGCGTCGAACCGCTGCCGGAGAGCGAATACTCCGCGCCGCTGCGCTTCCAGCTGGCCGACTTCGCCCCGCGCGATAACTTCGTCTGGATCGATCGCTGCTACAAAATGGGCCAGCTGTGGTCCCAGCCGCTGTCGATTTCAACGGACTGGTGCGTGTCGCAAGGCCAGCTCGGCGGCGAACAAATCGTGCAGCGCGTCGATAAAGATCAGTGGAAAGGCAAAACCGCGTTCAAGGATACGGTGATTAATACCGACCGCTATCAGCGCAACGTGGATATGCTGAAAGTGGTCGATAACGATATTCGCTATAAAGCCGACAGCTTCGTGTTTAACGTGGCGGGAGCGCCGGAAGAGGTGAAGCAGTTTAGCGGTATTTCGCGCCCGGAATCCTGGGGACGCTGGTCCAACGCACAGCTCGGCGATGAGGTGAAAATCGAATACGCCCAACCGCTGCCGGAGAAATTTGATCTGGTGATCACCGCGAAAGCCTTCGGCCCGAATGCCAACAAACCGATCCCGGTGCGTATCGGCGACAAAGAGCAGACGATAACCCTCGGTAACGAAGTGAGTACCACCACGCTGCATTTCGAGAACCCGTCGCGCAGCAATACGGTCGTGATCGTTCCGCCCGATCCGCAATCAACGAACGAGGGCAATATTCTCGGGCATTCGCCGCGCAAACTGGGGATTGGGATGGTCGAAATGAAAGTGGTACAGAACGCCGGTTAACGGCACATCTGCGTGTATGTCGGGTAAGCACAGCGCCACCCGACAACATCACAAATGCCTAAAGCGCCCCGCCTGAACAGGGCGCTTTTTTACATCAGAAGGTTTCCCAGTTTTCACTGGACGCGGTCGTCGCGGCAGCGGCTTTACGCCCCTTCGCCGAGATTACTGGCGTTTTCAGACCGGCGTTATCACGTGATTTCTGCTGCTCTTGCTGAATGCGGAAGACCGCCACAGCCTGCGTCAGACGGCTCGCCTGCTCTTCCAGCGCGGCGGCGGCCGCTGCGGACTCTTCTACCAGCGAGGCGTTCTGCTGCGTCACACGGTCCATCTCCGCCACAGCCAGGCCGACCTGGTCGATACCACGGCTCTGCTCATCAGACGCAGAGGCGATTTCGCCCATAATGTCGGTCACGCGGGTCACCGCATTCACGATTTCACCCATCGTTTCACCGGCGCTTTCCACCAGAGTAGAACCCAGCTCAACGCGGCCTACGGAGTCTTCGATCAGGCTCTTGATTTCACGTGCCGCCTGGGCGCTACGCTGTGCCAGGTTACGCACTTCACCTGCCACCACCGCAAATCCACGGCCCTGCTCACCTGCACGCGCAGCTTCGACGGCGGCGTTCAGCGCCAGGATGTTGGTCTGGAAGGCAATACCGTCGATCACGCTGATGATGTCAGCGATTTTCTGCGAACTGCCGGCGATGTCACGCATGGTTTGCACCACGTTATCCACCACTTTCCCGCCTTTCTGCGCGGTCTCGGATGCACTCAGCGCCAGATTGCTCGCCTGACGGGCGTTTTCGGCGTTCTGCTTCACGGTAGCGGTCAGCTGTTCCATGCTGGCAGCGGTCTCTTCGAGAGACGCAGCCTGCTGCTCGGTACGGGAAGAGAGGTCGTTGTTGCCGACAGAGATTTCGCTCGCGCCGCTGTAAATCGCGTTCGCGCCGTTACGCACGTCACCCACGGTGCTCACCAGCTCGCTCTGCATATGACGCAGGGTATCGGCCAGCTGTCCCATCTCGTTGGTGCCTTCGACGTCAATGCGCTTCACCAGATCGCCGCTGGCGATGTGACGGATACTGTCGATCAGACGATTCAAAGGCGAGATCAGGGATTGCTTGATGCCCAGCCAGACGCCGACGATCACCACCAGCACCGCAATCAGTACGCTGATCAGCACCCAGATCGCCTGAGTGTAAGAGCTGTTGCTGTCATCCACGGCGGTCTGATACAGATGATCGTTCTGCTGCAGGTAGTTCACATACTGCTTCTCAAAACCATCCTGATAGCTCTGGGTCGGCTGATCGAAGAAGTCATTGATCTTGCCTGCGCCCAGCAGCTGAATCAGCTCGGCCAGCGCACCGTGATAGATATCATAGTTACGCTTGATCTCCATGGCAGCAGCGTCGCTCTGACGCGGATCGCGCGGCAGTGCTTCGTAGTCGGCCCAGTTTTTCTCCGCCTGCTTCAGGGAAGCGGACGCAATCTGCATCAGCTCTGCAACGGTCGCGCCGCTGCCGATATTGCTCTGATCCATCATGTAGCGAATACCCGCGCGGTTCAGGGTATTACGGGTTTGCAGCAACGCGACCCAGCTGCCGTTCAGCGTGGATTGTTGCTGGCGAATAGTTTGTAGGACAGTGAAGTTTTCTTTGTCATGCTTCAGGGCATTAAAGAAAAGACCACCGGATGTCAGTTGTAACAGGCCAAAAATAGCCAAAACCAGCAACAAGCTGGTGACAATCTTGATACGATTTAACATGTTTTCTCTTTCCATCAGACAGATAACAGAATTTTCGGCCTGGTTAGGGAAAACTTTACGAAAATCGTGTTGATGATTTGAACATTTACGGATGATTTCGCAAAAAACTATTAATGTTTATCCTAAATCGCGCCGTTATATATTCCATAAGATAAATTTTATCTCTGTCGCACTGACATATTCTGTCAGTGGCATCCTTATTCTTCAGAGATCCTCACCGCACTAAACGGGAATATAATATGACAACTCCAGCCCGCAGCCGCTCTGCTGAACGACTCGTCGATATTCTTATGGAGCTGCATTTAAACGGCGTCGTTAACCGCAGCGATCTGATGCAAAAATATAAAATAACCGAACGTACGGTATATCGGGATCTGAATGCGCTGTCGCCGATTGTTCAGCACACGGGAAATGGTCTGTATCGCCTGATTCACGCCCAGCAAAATCCCAGCGGGCAAGGGCTGCACAACGCTGTCGCTAACTTTTTGAATGCTGACAGTTATTTCCCTGACAGAGGCACCGCGTTCTGGCAGAGTCTGGAGGCGCGCGTGGAAGAGAATCATATTCTGATCCTTAACAACGACGCTGAGCACTCGGTTCAGAATGATATTCGTCGCCATCTTACTGCAATTGAAAAATCGATAAAAGAGCGTCACGTTTGCCAGATACTTTATAAAGACAAAACCCGGCTCATTAATCCATACAAATTAATTAACAAAAAAAATATATGGTATTTACAAGCTACGGAAAATGGCAGGCTGAAATCCTTTTCATTAAGCCAGATCAGCTGGCTGGATATTCAAAAAGAGACCTTTTCGCTGGATAGCGATACGGCTGAATTACTGGAAAAAAATCTCGACCCGTGGGTGAGTGAAGAGACCTTCGAGGTAAAAGTGTTTACCAACCATAGTATCTCGCACTACTTCACGCGCCGGGACCTGTTGCCGGAGCAGGAGGTGGTCGCAGAAAGCGACGACGGGGTGACGATCCGCTGTCAGGCGGCACATGAAAATCAGATCCTGCCGCTCATCTTCTACTGGCTGCCGAACATTCAGGTGCTGGAGCCTCAGTGGCTGCGGGACAAACTCTTCGACACGCTTGAAGGTTACATGACAGCTGCTACCGCCGACGCCCTCGAATAAACGATGTGATCTCAATCACATAAACCAGACCGCTGGCGGCGAGCCTTAACCACTCGCCCCGGTCTTTGACCGCTTAACCACCGCAATCAACCACTCACCCATTTACCTTCCTTTACACGCGCGACGATCTGGCAAGATCGCCTCAGCATTAATCAATACCTCCTCAAAACAAACTCAGGCCCTTTTTCCAGCTAAAAAACCAGGTCTAACTATGGATACGAAAAAACTACTTAAGCACGTACCCTGGGCGCTCCTCGGGATCCTCGGTGCTTTCTGTCTGGCGGTTGTCGCATTACGCCGGGGCGAACACGTAAGCGCCCTGTGGATCGTGGTCGCGTCGGTTTCCGTCTATCTGGTAGCGTACCGCTACTACAGTCTTTACATCGCGCAGAAGGTCATGAAACTCGACCCGACGCGTTCCACGCCGGCGGTCATTAACAATGACGGCCTGAACTACGTCCCTACCAACCGCTATGTGCTGTTTGGTCATCACTTTGCCGCGATTGCCGGTGCAGGCCCGCTGGTTGGGCCGGTGCTTGCCGCGCAGATGGGTTACCTGCCGGGTACCCTGTGGCTGCTTGCCGGCGTGGTTCTGGCAGGCGCGGTGCAGGACTTCATGGTGCTGTTCATCTCGACCCGTCGTAACGGGGCCTCTCTGGGTGAGATGATTAAAGAAGAGATGGGCCGCGTGCCGGGCACCATTGCCCTGTTCGGCTGCTTCCTGATCATGATCATCATCCTTGCAGTACTGGCGCTGATCGTGGTGAAAGCCCTGGCAGAAAGCCCGTGGGGTGTGTTCACCGTCTGCTCGACCGTACCGATTGCGCTGTTCATGGGTATCTACATGCGCTTTATCCGTCCGGGCCGTGTCGGTGAAGTGTCCGTGATTGGTATCGTGCTGCTGGTGGCGTCCATTTACTTCGGCGGTATCATCGCTCACGACCCGTACTGGGGCCCGGCGCTGACCTTCAAAGACACCACCATTACCTTCGCATTGATCGGCTACGCGTTTATCTCCGCCCTGCTGCCGGTCTGGCTGATTCTGGCCCCGCGTGACTATCTGGCGACGTTCCTGAAAATCGGTGTCATCGTCGGTCTGGCGATCGGTATCGTGATCATCAACCCGGAACTGAAAATGCCAGCCGTGACCCAGTACATTGACGGTACCGGTCCACTGTGGAAAGGCGCGCTGTTCCCGTTCCTGTTTATCACCATCGCCTGTGGCGCCGTCTCTGGCTTCCACGCCCTGATTGCCTCCGGCACCACGCCGAAGCTGATGGCCAACGAAACCGACGCGCGCTTTATCGGTTACGGTGCAATGCTGATGGAATCCTTCGTGGCGATCATGGCACTGGTTGCAGCGTCCATCATCGAGCCAGGTCTGTACTTCGCGATGAACACCCCGCCTGCGGGCCTTGGCATCACCATGCCAAACCTGCATGAGATGGGTGGCGACAACGCAGCGCTGATTATGGCGCAGCTGAAAGACGCCAGCGCTCACGCGGCGGCGACCGTCAGCTCCTGGGGCTTTGTGATCTCGCCTGAGCAAATCATGCAGACCGCAAAAGACATCGGTGAGCCATCGATTCTGAACCGTGCCGGTGGCGCACCAACCCTGGCCGTCGGTATCGCACACGTGTTCCACAAAGTGCTGCCGTGGGCTGACATGGGCTTCTGGTACCACTTCGGCATCCTGTTCGAAGCGCTGTTCATCCTGACCGCGCTGGACGCAGGTACCCGTGCGGGCCGCTTCATGCTGCAGGACTTGCTCGGTAACTTCGTGCCATTCCTGAAGAAAACCGACTCTCTGGTGGCGGGTGTTCTGGGTACTGCGGGCTGTGTGGGCCTGTGGGGTTACCTGCTGTATCAGGGCGTCGTTGACCCGCTGGGCGGCGTGAAGAGCCTGTGGCCGCTGTTCGGTATCTCTAACCAGATGCTGGCTGCCGTGGCGCTGGTCCTGGGTACCGTGGTGCTGGTGAAGATGAAACGCACCAAATACATCTGGGTGACGGTCGTTCCGGCGCTGTGGCTGCTTCTGTGCACCACCTGGGCGCTGGGTCTGAAACTGTTCAGCACCAACCCGCAGCTGGAAGGCTTCCTGTTTATGGCTAACCAGTACAAAGCGAAAATTGCCGCAGGCGGCGGTGACCTGACGGCACAGCAGATTGCCAACATGAACCATATCGTTGTGAACAACTACACCAACGCCGGTTTAAGCATTCTGTTCCTGGTCGTGGTCTACAGCATCATCTTCTACGGCATCAAAACCTGGATGAAAGTGCGCAACGCCGAAGGGCGTACGGATAAAGAAACCCCGTATGTGCCTGTACCGGAAGGCGGCGTGAAGACCTCTTCACACCACTAAAACCCTGGCGGGTGGCGGCTACGCTAACCCGCCCTACGCAATACCTGTAAGCCCGGCAAGCGTAGCGTCGCCGGGCTTTTTCTATCTGGATGGCACAATGTTTGGTAACTTAGGCGAAGCAAAAAAATACCTCGGTCAGGCGGCGAAAATGCTGATTGGCATTCCGGACTATGACAACTACGTTGAACATATGCAGACCAACCATCCGGATAAACCGTACATGACCTACACAGAATTCTTCCGCGAGCGCCAGCAAGCGCGCTACGGCGGCGATGGCAAAGGCGGCGTACGCTGTTGCTAAAGGAGAGAACATGACCCCCATTGCAGTCACCCTGTTAACCGGCTTTCTCGGCGCGGGCAAAACCACCCTGCTGCGCCACATCCTCAACGAACAGCACGGCTTTAAAATCGCGGTGATCGAAAACGAATTCGGCGAAGTCTCTGTTGACGACCAGCTGATAGGCGATCGCGCCACCCAGATCACAACCCTGACCAACGGCTGTATCTGCTGCACTCGCTCAAACGAGCTGGAAGACGCTCTGCTCGATCTGCTCGACAGCCGCGATCGCGGCGATATCGCCTTTGACCGCCTGGTGATCGAATGCACCGGTATGGCCGACCCCGGCCCGATTATCCAGACCTTTTTCTCCCATGAGATCCTCTGCCAGCGCTACCAGCTGGACGGCGTGATTGCGCTGGTGGACGCGGTCCATGCCGACGAGCAGATGAACCAGTTCACTATCGCCCAGTCGCAGGTGGGTTACGCGGACCGCATTCTGCTGACCAAAACCGACGTGGCTGGCGACGCCGAAAAACTGCGTGAACGCCTGACGCGCATCAACGCCCGCGCGCCGATTTATACGGTGGTTCACGGCGATATCGACCTGGCGCAGCTGTTCAACACCAACGGCTTTATGCTGGAGGAGAACGTCACCTCAAAACCACGCTTCCACTTTATCGGCGATAAGCAGAACGACGTCACCTCCATCGTGGTCGAGCTAGATTATCCGGTCGATATCAGCGCCGTGTCCCGCGTGATGGAAAATCTGCTGCTATCGTTTGCCGACAAACTGCTGCGCTACAAAGGGATGCTGTGGATTGACGGCGAGCCAAACCGCCTGCTGTTCCAGGGCGTTCAGCGCCTCTACAGCGCCGACTGGGACCGTCCGTGGGGTGATGAAACGCCGCACAGCACCATGGTCTTTATCGGGATTCAGCTGCCCGAAGAGGAAATCCGGGCGGCGTTTGCCTCACTCAAGCCCTGATCGCAGGAAACATAACCGCCCTTATCGGGTGGTTATGGCAAATATCGCGTAATGTCGATTAGAGAAATGTAATTTTTCGTCATTTACAAAATTATTTTGAAATAATGATAATCCTCATTAATTCACTTCTCATCATTATTTCCGCGATATTCAGGCTTTGTTTAGCTAATAAATAAAACGAAGTCTAAACACGAAAAGATAAATGATTGACGCCGTGACAAACCCACTTTAGCTCAACAACAATCATACCGAAAAGTAACAAAACCAGCATAAAACCGCGAGTCACGTCACATTTGCAGTCATAAACATCGCTTGTTAAGGTGTCCTCAGATTAATTTGATGACGAGGAAATACACCATGAAAAAGATTAACTTCATTCTGCTTTCTGTTCTGACCGTAACATCTGGCTCCGCACTGGCGATGGGCGCATCTATTGAGCAGGGTAAAAACTTCACCAACTTAAATATCGAAATGGGCAAATCCACCTCCGGTATTTATGCTGAAAGTAACTGGCTCAAAAATACCGATGACGGTACTCAGACGGGTGGTGTAGGTGCAGGTTATAACCTGGAAGTGGGTCCGGTAATGCTGAATGCAGGTGCGAAAGCTCTCTACCTCGGCCCGAAAAAAGGCGATAACGGTGTCGCATTCCCGGTCGGCGGTGGTGTAAACGTGGCTCTGACCGACAGCATTAACGTCTTCGGCGAAGGTTACGTAGCGCCTAACGGCCTGAACAACAGCGTGAAAAACTACGTCGAAGCCAATGGCGGCGTGAGCTGGACGCCGGTTAAACCGGTTACGCTGAAAGTGGGCTATCGCCACGTAAGCGTTGACGGCAAAGACGGTCGTCCAAACCACACCCTGATTGACGGTGCCTACGTCGGCGGCGGCGTGAGCTTCTAAGGCTTGCGAACAAAACAAAAAACCTGCCCCAGGGCAGGTTTTTTTATATGAGAGATTCGCTAGCGCTGAACCTGCAAAATCTCCTGCGATTCCTGATTGGCACTCACCTCCTGCGACGTTAACCACAGCGGCTTCCGGCCAAAGGTTTCGTACATTTTCAGCTGATCGTCATAATGCTTATCCGGCGTCCCATCCGGGGCCACAAACCCGCTTTGACCGGGCGCAACCACGTCCCATGCCAGCACCGGGCTTGCTCCCGATTGAGGGGAGAAGACAATCATGTCGTTTTCCGTTCCCCGGTTCTGATATTCGGCCTGATGACGTGCCTCTTTCGCCGCCGCCTGCGGCACGCCAAAGAAGTTGTTCGCGCGGAAGGTCAACGCCATGGCAGGTGTTTCCCAGGCGTTGATATCCGTACCGTAGCGCGCCGAAAGCGTCTGCCACGCATCCTGCAGGGCCGCGAGGACGACCGTCTCCTGCGACTGTCCGGCAAAGAGATCGACCTCCTGCGGGATCGCTGATTTTTCCCCCTCCAGCGCTTCGAACAGGATCTTGGCCCCGACGCTGATATTCAGCGAGCCGGTCGGCCCGTCCTGCGTCGTTTCATAGCCGCTGGCGCTGTACCAGGTGTTAAAGGGTGCCGGTACGGCGGCAACCACCGTGCGCTTCAGCATACTGGTCAGCCAGGCATTGAGAATGGCGGAACCGGGCTGATCATAGGTTTTCCCGTCGTCGCGTAAGCGATTTTGACCGTCCCAGCTCGTCAGCTTTTGCACCAGCTGCTGGCGGGGATCGCTCTGCGGCAAACTGGCCGCCGCTTTTTGCAGCGCAGGCAGGAACAGACGCAGGTTCAGATCCTGACGGCTGGTTTTTTGGATCAATCCCCAGGCTTGTTCGTAAGTCAGCGTCGGCTGTTTATCGATAAGCTGCGTGATTTCAGTGACGCGATCCGCCCCGCCCCATAAGAACGCGAACAGATCCGAGGCCGGATAATCTTTCTGCGGAGCGTTGTTCCAGTTAGCGATATACCCCGACTGCGGGTTATACACCTTCGGATTGAGATCAAACGACAGCAGCCCCTGCCAGTCCCACTTTCCGGTGCCAGGCACCGGCAGGCGCGGATCGTGACCCGGCTGACGTTTCGGATATGCGCCCCCATGAACGTAACCGATGTTGCCGTCGATATCCGCGTAATACCAGTTGATAGTGAGCGCCTGCTTCGCTGCCTGCGCCGTCCAGCTCGGCCAGTCTTTGGCCTTCATCTGGTGCGTCCACGCCAGCAGGGAAGCCACCTCTTTCCCCTCCCATGCGCGCGCTTTGGCGTAGGCGGTGTGTGTCGCCGGATCGACGTTGATCACGTTGCCGTGAACGGTTCGCCAGACGGTAAACGTCTCCGGCTGCCCGTCTTTCACGGCGATCGTCTCTTCGCGACGCTGCATTTTGATCCACTCGCCGTTATGCAGATATTCACCCGGTTTGCTCTCGGAGGTCTGCTCCGCAAAGATATCCACATCGTCACCGAACCCCGCCGTCGCGCCCCATGAAATGGTCCCGTTGTGGCCGAATACCAGCCCCGGATAGGCAAACGGCGTGTTGCCGGTCACGTCATAACCCGCGCCGTGCAGCCCAATGCCATAGGTATACGCCGGGGCGTACCAGCCAAACTGCGGGCCGTTGACCATAATCGCTTTCGCGTCCTGCGCCTTTTTCTTGCCAATCACCCACATATTGCTGGTGGTCGGGTAACCCGCCAGGCCGTTGGCCCCGCTACGGGCAAACTGGGCGGCGATCGTTTCGCGGTTTTGCCCGGTGGTAAGCGCCAGCAGTGCGCCATCCCTGCCTTTCGCCGGTCGGTCGAGCATCGGTGCGGGAAGATCGTAGCGCGGGAGCAGCGCGGCGGTTTGGCTGTTTTTCAGATCGACCGTGATCGGATAGCGACTCTCCTGCGCGGCGATGGTGGTCGGCGCCCCCGGATTCACCAGCCATTTCAGCTGGTTAAACACCCCCATCCCTTTTTGCGCGCCATATCTATCTTTTAACGCCGTGAGAAGCGCCAAATTGTCGATTTCACTGGTGCTGTCGGAGAAACGGTTGGCCATAGTGCCGACAAAAACCATCGCCACATCAAAGGGCTGCCAGTGCCCAGGTTTAAAACCAAACTCGGTAAATTGCGCAGGCAGACGTTTACCCGGCTCGGCGTTCACTTTATCAATCCAGGCGTTCATGCCGTCGGCATAACCCTGAAGGATCGCTTTGTCATCGGCAGAGAGCGCGGCGATCTGCGCGTGAATCGACGCCGGCCAGTAGTTCTGGCGGATATCCTTATCAAAACTCACAAAAGATTTTCCGAGCACTTCAGACACCGTGCCCTGGGTGCTGCGACGGGCCATCTCCATCTGGAACAGGCGATCCTGCGCCACCACATAGCCGTATCCGTAAAAAAGACGATAGGTATCATCGGCGTAGATATGCGGCATGCCGTAGCTATCGCGAACGATCTTGACCTCTGTCGGGGCGGTATTCGCCAGCGCCGCGAGGCTCCAGCTTAGCGTCAGGGAAGCCACAACACAGTTCACGATCATACGATTTGTATTTTTCATTGTATCCTCTTGCAGGTGTATGATTTTCGATTTGATACTAGCAAGAGGCGAATTGTTATCCAGAACAGCCGGTTTGTTTCACTGCGAACTGTGAGTCTGGTAACTAATTCATGATACGAATATATCCATTATGTGATACCAGGCGAATCACAATAATTTGTTGATTGCAAAAAAAGGGCGGCTCGTAGGCCACCCTGTTTACTGCTGTGAAATCGGTTAGCGGCGGACTACCACCAGCTTCTGATTCACAAACTCTTTAATGCCCAGATCCGACAGCTCGCGACCGTAGCCGGAGCGCTTCACGCCGCCGAACGGCAGTTCAGCCGCCGTGTCGGTCAGCCAGTTGATGTAGACCATCCCGGTTTCGATCCGCGAGGCCATTTTCTTCGCACGCTCAATGTCCTGGCTAAACACCGCCCCGCCCAGCCCGTAGTTCGAGTCGTTCGCCAGGCTCACCGCTTCGTCGTCGTTTTTGACGACATAGAACTGCGCCACTGGCCCGAAGAACTCTTCAAAATAGGCCGGATTCTCACGGGAGATATGAGTCAGGATTGTCGGCTCAAAGAAGTTGCCGTCGCGCTGCACCGGCTTGCCGCCCACGTGCACTTTCGCGCCGTTTTTCACCGCCTCGTTAACCTGTTTGGTTAACGTCTCCAGCGCATCTTTCGACGACAGCGGCCCCAAAGTGGTGCTCTCATCCAGCGGATCGCCGATTTTGACCTCGCGGAACGCCTCGGTGAAAGCCGTCAGGAACTGATCGGCCACTTTTTCATGGACGATAAAACGTTTCGCGGCGGTACACACCTGCCCGGCGTTGTTGAGTCGGGCATTGACGCCGATCTTCACCGCTTTCTTGAGATCCGCATCGTCGAGCACGATAAACACGTCGTTACCGCCCAGTTCGAGGGTCGATTTTTTGATGTGCTTCGCCGCCTGCGCTGCGACCACGCTCCCGGCCTTCTCAGACCCGGTCAGGGCTGCACCCTGTACGCGCGGATCGGCAATGATCTTCGCGACCTGATCCTGTGAGATAAAGAGATTCGTCCAGGCGCCGTCCGGCGCACCGGCTTCACGCACCAGATGGGCAAACGCCTCCGCGCAGTGCGGCACGATGCTGGCGTGTTTCGCCACCACAGGGTTGCCCGCCGCCAGGTTCGGCGCCAGCACACGCATCAGCTGGTAGAACGGGAAATTCCACGGCTCAACGGCCATCACCACGCCGATAGGATGGTGTTCCACCCAGGCGTCACCCAGTTCCGATTTGTACTTCACAGGGGCGAGAAACTGTTTCGCATTGTCTGCGTAATAGCGGGCGATTTGCGCGCAAAGCTTCACTTCCCCGCGGCTTTGCCCGATGAGTTTCCCCATCTCCTGACTGGCGATTTTTGCCAGCTCTTCGCTGCGGCTATCGATCAGATCCGCTAGCTTATGCAGCACCGGCAGACGCTGTTCGATAGCGCCTTTCGCCCAGTCGGAATGGTAAAGGGCATCCGCCGTTTTTAGCGCGGCCTCGACATCAGCATCGGTATGGGATTTGTACTCTTTAATGAGCTTGTTGTTAGCAGGATTCACTGTCTGGTAAGCCATGTAGGTCTCCTTAATTACCGCTTAGGGTATTAAGGGTAGTCAAAATGGCCGGGGGTGGGCGTAAAGTTGGGTATATACGGACGTTTCTTAGAAACATGTTGTAAAAAAGGCACATCACCCGATGTGCCTTACCTGTTTATTCGTCAAAAGAGCAGTAACCGCCTTTATGATGCGAGCCGGTCCCGCCGTGAGGGTGCTGTCCTTTTGGGCAGGCCAGTGCTGTAAATGAAGTCATCGTAAATAAAGCCAAAAACATTGCTACAAGAATCTTTTTCATGTATTCCATCCGCGAAATTAATAATTCCTATTTATATTTCCCCGCGTAAACAAACGGGAAGGGAAATTATACTACCGGTGAATAGGGTAATTAATTAACGGATGTCGCAAATAGATTAACGATCGTGCTGCGCGATAAATTTTTTTTATGCAAACAGGCATTCGCCCATTCAGAATGGCAGCGGCAAAACCGCAGTGCCACAAGGCTCACCATTGACTCCCATCACAATTCCTCTGCGCCATTTCCCCCACTACCTCTGGGCTGCTCATCCTAACCCGTTGAAAATTCACATGCCCAACAACCATCCATTCGAAAAAAACTATCAATAACCCATTTTATCCAATTGGATATGCAATCACGCTCTCCACAGAATGTGTATAAACCTACGCATTCAGGAGTTCCCATGTCTATTTCCGTGATTAACAACACCCCGTATGAAGCCGTTGAAATCATTCAGGCTGCCAAACCCGGCTTTAAACCGCGCATCGCGTTTATCCTCGGCTCCGGCCTTGGCGCGCTGGCGGATAAGCTTGATAACAAAACCGTTATCTCTTACGAAAAACTGCCGGGCTTCCCGGTCAGCACCGTGATTGGTCACGCGGGTGAAGTGGTGTTGGGCTCGCTGCACGGCGTGGATCTCATCTGCATGAAAGGACGCGGGCATTTCTATGAGGGCGTCGGGATGGGCATCATGACCCACGCGGTGCGCACCTTTAAGCTGCTCGGCTGCGAATTCATGTTCTGCACAAACGCCGCCGGTTCACTCAACCCGAACATCCCGGCGGGCAGCCTGGTGGCGCTCAATGACCACATCAACACCATGCCGTCCACGCCGCTGGTTGGGCCGAACGACGACCGTTTTGGACCGCGCTTCTTTAGCCTCGCCAACGCCTACGACAACGATCTGCGCGCAAAACTGCACCACACAGCGGGTGATCTCAACATCACTCTGCACGAAGGCGTGTTCGTCTCCTACCCAGGGCCAAACTTCGAAACGGCGGCAGAAATCCGCATGATGCAGAACATGGGCGGCGATGTGGTCGGCATGTCGGTGGTGCCGGAAGTGATTGTTGCGCGCCACTGCGGCCTGAAAGTGCTGGCGGTTTCGGCCATCACCAACATGGCGGAAGGGCTGAGCAACGTGGAACTCTCCCACGAACAAACCCTGAAATGTGCGGCGATGGTCACCGATGATTTCATTCGCCTGATTAGCCAGTTCGTGAAGAACTGCCGCTAACTTCCCGTCCAGCGGCGGGCACGCGCCCGCCAGGAGAAATGCAGATGTCAGAAAATTACTCTCGCGGCAGTCTGAATGCGATTTCGTATCTGAGCTACTACTTCGTCGGCGCGCTGGTCTCGACGCTGGGGATTGTCCTCGGCCCGCTGTGCGCCGCGTTCAATAAGGACCCGAGTTTCATCGGCCAGGTGTTTACCCTGATGAATATCGGCATGTTCGTGCCGATCATGCTCGGCGGCATCCTGATGAAAAAATGGGGTCTGCAAAAGCCGCTGGTGATCGCCGCCGCGCTGACGATCCTCATCAGCGCCCTGCTGTTCGCCACTCCGACGCTGACCATGTTCAGCGTGGCGGTCGCCATTATCGGTGCCTGCGGCGGTATTTTTATGACCATCGGCAGCTACCTGGTGGTGCGCATCAATCCGGACGAAAAAAGCCGTTCATCGAGCCTGATCTTCACCGATTTCTTCTTCAGCCTGGCGGGCGCGACGCTCTCCTTCCTGCTGGCGTGGCTGTTTAAAATGGGCGCGAGCTGGATTGCCATGTACGGCATCATGGGCGGGCTGGGCGTGCTGATGCTGATCCTCACCCTGCGCAGCCGTTACCCAAGCACCGTTGCGCCAGAACCGGCGCATCAGGACACCACCCGCAAAGAGCCGTGGGGTCGTTCCGTCTGGCTGCTGTGCGGCGCGCTGTTCCTGTTCCTGCTGGCGGAGCCGATTTTCACCATGTGGACGCCAGGCTATCTGCAGTGGCGTTTCCAGATGCTGCCAGAACAGGCGGCGCTGTACACCACCGTCTACTGGGTGGCGAAAGCGACCGGGCTGTTCCTCAATCAGTTCACCGTGAAGTGGATGAAACTGCGCACCTTCCTGCTGATCTGCACCGCCGTCGGTCTGGTGGCGATTGCGCTTATCAGCAACAGCGCCAATACCACGCTGATTCTGATTGCCTGCGGCGCGTTCGGTTTCTTCAACTCCGGTCTGTTCTCCGGGCTGATGAGCTACGGTTCGCTGCAGGTCAGCCGCAGCTCCCCGACGCTTATCTCCGCTCTGCTCACCTGCGGCACCGTCGGCACGCTGCTGTTCGCCACTGTCTCGTCGCTGGTTAACAGCCGCTACGGCCTGCACGGCGCGGTGAATGCCTCCACCTGTGCCTACGCGCTGCTGATGGTGACGCTGCTGGCGGCCATCGCCTGCAGCAAGGCTGAACGCCTGCACCAGGGCGAGGCGGTCGCGGTTTGACAGGCTCCAGGGAGGGTTGCATGATATCGCCACCCTCCTTTTTCTCGGTGCCCGGTATGCTCGATTCACAGGCCAACAGCCGCATTCGCTTCCGGATGCTGCGCTATTTCCAGACCCTCGCCGATGAGCTGCATTTTGGGCGCGCTGCCGCCAGGCTGAATATCTCCCAACCGCCGCTGAGCATGCAAATCAAAGAGCTGGAAGAGCTGCTGGGCGTGGAGCTGTTTGAGCGTACCAGCCGCAAAGTCGTGCTGACTCACGCCGGAAAAGTGCTGAAAGCGGAAGTCGACCGTCTGCTTAGCGCCACCGAACAGTCCCTTAACTATGTGCGCCAGATTGGCCGCAGTGAAAAGCAGCACATCAATATCGGGGTGATTGGCAGCGCGATGTGGGGGCCGTTGCTGACGCGCATGAAAGCGTTCCGCGAGGCCAATCCGGACGTCAACTGGACGCTGCACGAGCTGGGCCAGCAGGAACAGACCGAGGCCCTGCGCGCCCGCACCGTGGATATCGCCATCAACCGCAACGTGATCCCTCACGTCGAAGCCAAAATCCGCTGCCAGATGATTGCCCGTGAGGCGGTGTGCGTGGCGGTACATGAGAGCGATCCGTTGTGTCGTCGCAGCAAAATATCCCTGAAAGATCTGGTCGACCGGGCGTTTATCTCCCTCTCCTTCACCCACAGCGACTTTGCCCGTCAGGTGTATGACAGCTGCCTCGCGCTGGGCGTGTCGCCGCTAGTAACGCATCAGGTCTTTGAACCGCAGACCGCGCTGGCGCTGGTCAGCACCGGTAATGGCGTATCGCTGTTACCCGAATCCTGCGCGCTGATCCACTGGCCGGGCGTGGTGTTCCTGAAACTTGCCGAGACCATCCCCGCCGATCTCTACGCGCTGTGGTACGACGAGCCGCTGCCGGATCTGTTCAGCCGTTTTCTGGCAGCCCTGCGCGACTGATCACACTTTTTTGCACTCCTCCCACGTTCCGCTCTATCCTTAACCCTATGGAAAAATTAGCTGAACTCAAACGCGCCAAGCTGTTGGCGCTGTCGCTGCTGCTGGTTGCCGCCGCGATTTTCATTGCCACGCTGTTTCTGCCGCAGACGATCTGGGTACGTGGCGCGAAGGCGATTGCCGAGGCGGCGATGGTCGGCGCGCTGGCGGACTGGTTCGCCGTGGTGGCCCTGTTCCGTCGGGTGCCGATCCCGTTTATCTCGCGCCATACGGCGATTATCCCGCGCAACAAAGATCGGATCGCCGACAATCTCGGCCTGTTCGTGCAGGAAAAATTTCTCGATACCCAGTCTTTAGTTGCGCTGATCCGCCGCTACGAACCCGCACAGATGATCGGTAACTGGTTCAGCCAACCGGATAACGCCCAGCGTGTCGGGCAGCATCTGATTCAGGTGATGGGCGGGTTCCTGGAACTGACGGACGACGGGCGCATTCAGCGCTTACTGAAACGCGCCGTACACAAGGCCATCGATAAGGTCGATTTTACGCAAACCAGCGCGGCGATGCTGGAGAGCATGACCAAAAACAACCGTCATCAGGTGTTGCTGGATGCGGTGATCAACCGCCTGATCACCCTGATACAGCGCGACAGTACGCGGGACTTTATCGCCGCGCAGATCGTTCACTGGCTCAAAACCGAACATCCGCGCAAAGCGATGATGCTGCCAACCGAGTGGCTCGGCGATCAAAGCGCCGAGCTGGTCTCCGATGCGGTGAACGCGATCCTCGACGATATCAGCCACGACCGCACGCACCAGATCCGTCAGGCGTTTGATCGCGCCACGCTGAAGCTTATCGACAACCTGAAAACCGATCCGGAGATGGCGACTAAAGCGGAGAACATCAAACACTACCTGAAGAATGACGAAGCGTTTAACCGCTATCTCGGCGAGATGTGGGCCGACCTGCGCGCATGGCTGAAAGCCGATATGCAGAGCGACGACTCCCGCGTGAAGCAGCGCATCGCCAACGCCGGGCAGTGGTTCGGCGAAACGCTGGTGGCCGACGCCAGCCTGCGCGCCTCGCTGAACGAACATCTGGAGCAGGCGGCGCATCGCGTGGCACCGGATTTCTCGGCCTTCCTGACGCGCCATATCAGCGATACGGTGAAGGGCTGGGATGCAAAAGACATGTCACGACAGATCGAGCTGAATATCGGCAAAGACCTGCAGTTTATCCGCGTTAACGGCACGCTGGTCGGCGGAACTATCGGGTTGATTCTGTTTCTGCTGTCGCAAATTCCGGTGCTGCTCCCCCACTAAAAAAATGGGGCTGAGTGCCCCATTTTGTTATGAGTTTACCGGCTGCGGCGCAGGCGAATCTCTCCCTGCCTCGCGCGCGCGAATCACTTCTGCCTCAAAGAATTCCCGGACCACGGTGACCGACAGGCCGATCACGATTTGCAGGTTCCTGCCATTACGAATCGTCCCTAACGCACCCGCAGCTTTCAACGCGTTGTCATCCATCACGCACGAGGGATCGTGGATCACCAGCCGCAGGCGGGTCTGGCAGTTGCTGATGGTTTCAACGTTTTCCGCGCCGCCGACGCACTGCAGGATCGCAATCGCCTTCTCGCGATCGGGTTGTTTGCCCGCAGCCTTTTTATCGCGGTAATCCTGTTTAGAATAGAGACGCACCTCGTCTTCATCCTCGTTACGCCCCGGCGTCAGGATGTTGTATTTGAGGATCACGTAGCGGAAGACCATAAAGTTGATCGCCGCAAATCCAAAGCCGATGGCCAGATGGATCCAAATCAGGTGCGCGTGGTTTTGCGCGTAGAAGATCCAGTTGAACAGGATCATGTCGTTCATCCCGCCGCCCATAAAGCCCACCACTCCGGCCATGTACAGCGCCATGCACAGCACCGCGCCGATCAGCGCGTTGAGCAGATAAAGCACCGGCGAAATAAACAGATAGGTGAATTCGATCGGTTCGGTAATGCCCACGCTCATCGCGGTGATGATCGCCGGGATCACCAGTGCCGCCACTTTTTTCTTCTGGCTTTTCTTCGCCGTGGCGTAAATCGCCAGCCCGGCACCTAACGAGCAAAAGACGCTGATATTGCCGTAAAGGGAGTAGCCCGCCGCCGGGAACTGCTCGCGCAGCGGCACGGCAGAGGCCGCGTAGGTCGAGACGTTCTCGATCCAGTGGGTGTAGAGACCGCCGTCCACCACCGCCGGGCCGAAGAAGAACGGGAAATAGACGAAGCGGTGTAGCCCCGTCGGCACCAGAATACGCTCCACAAACGCAAACAGCCCCATTCCCAGCACGTCGGCTTCAATGTAGAACGTTTGCATGGCGTTGATGCCCAACTGCACTTTTGGCCACACCAGACAGGTGAGCCACGCCAGAGGGATCATCAGGAAGAAGGCGATAATAAACACCAGCGCCATTCCCTGGAAAATCGAAAAGTAGTCGTGGAGTTTTTTCTCGAAAAAGCGGTTGTGGATCCAGGTGACAATCCCGCCGACGATCAGGGAGAAGACGATACTGGTATCCAGCGTTTTGATGCCGCCCACCAGCGCCAGTCCGCTCTGCCCACCCACTTCCTGGCTGAAGTTGACGCCGAAATCAGCGCCCCAGAAGGTGAGCATCCCGTTGGTAAAATAGTTAAACGCCATGTAGGAGAAAAAGGCCACCAGCGCCGCGCGCGCCTGGGCGGATTTCGCCAGGCCAATCGGCAGCGCCATACAGAACAGCAGCGGGAAGTTGCGGAAAATCGTCCAGCCGCCGGACTTCAGAATCGTCATTACCTTGTAAAAAGTCGCGTCCGGATGGGCCAGATCGCCCATGATATCGGGCATGGTGAGGATGTTGGTGACGGCCAGCAGCAATCCTGTGAACGGCAGGAAAGCTATCGGCACCGCCATCGCGCCGCCAAACGTCTGGAAGGCGCCCATGATGTTGAGTTTTTTCATTTATTATTATCTCCAGCTATCCGCTCTCGCGGGTCAGGTCACAGAGGTTTTGCCAGGCCAGTCACCCTGCTCCCTCTCCAGCAGGAGCAGCATCGTTAACGCCTGAGCGTAGGGAACGGGGGCCATCGCGATATCGCAGTAATACTGGATATCCCAGCCCAACATGGTGCCGCGTGAGGCTTCGAGGACGATGCCGCCCTCGTCAATGCGCGCCATTACGGCGTCAAACGCCCGCAGCGCGTTAACGCTGACGGAATCATCCAGAATGCCCATCCGAACGCCGCGCAGCATGCCGTAGGCAATCCCCGCCGTGGCGGAAGATTCCTGAGGTGAGAGCGGATCGTCGAGCACCGTGTGCCACATGCCGTTGTCAGCCTGGATCGTGCACAGGGAGCGCACCTGGCGCGCCACCACCTGCGACAGATAGCGACGCACGCCGGTGTCCAGATGCTCGCCCATCAGTTCGATAAATTCGGGGATTGCCACGGTGATCCACGCGTTGCCGCGCGCCCAAAACGCCCCGGCAAAGTGGTGTTTATCGACAAACGTCCAGCCGTGATACCACAGCCCACTGGCCGGATCGCTCAGATAGCGGGTGTGCAGCAGAAACTGGTATCCCGCCTCGTCAATCAGGTCCCGACGTTTGAGCACAATCCCCGCCACGCCAAGGAAAAGGCAGGTCATAAACAGCGTGTCGTCCCAGAGCTGGCCGGTGTTGGGCTGCTCTTTCACCACGTGCTGGAAGCCGCCCTCTTCGGTTTTGGGCAGATCACGCAGCAGGGCGTCGGCCCAGTCGTTGACCGTTTTCAGCAGATCCTCACGCTGATGCTGTCCCGCCACCAGCGCCAGCACGATCATCGGTGCGGTGGTGTTGATCTGTATCTCCGGCAACCCTTTGGCGATCTGCGCCTCATACCATGCGAGGATCGACTGCTGCAGCGCCGCGTCCTGCTGGTGCGCGGCGTAACGCCAGAATCCGTAAAGCCCGACGCCGATTTCCCACTCCCACTCCTCAAAGTGGATCGCAAAACCGTCGCCAACGCCCACTTCATTCAAATTCTTCAGACGGCAAAATCCGCGCACCACGCGGTCCAGCGTGCTCATCCGTTCATCCTTGTTCATGCGTTTACGTCCTTGAAAATAATGCGTGGGGCAGTGCTGTGCAGAGCGGGAAACGTCGCGGCGAGATCGTGATCTTTCTCGATCGTCATTGCGCCCATCCGGGCGCTGAACGCCGCAAAAGCCACGTCGTCGCCGTAGCCCGCTTCCACGTACCACGCCACGTCGCGTCCTGCCGCGCGACACTCGGTTCCGGCCGTAAGCCCGTGGTCGATGGTGTGCAGGGGAGCAGAGCAAATCACCGCCGCAAAAGCCTGACCGGCGCGAACGATACGGGCGTGCGTCGAGGCGATGACACGATCAAAAGCCTGTACCGGCAGGTGAAGATGCGTCCACGGTAGAGCCTCTTCGTCAGCGATGTGCCAGCGCATCACAGCGCCGTTTTCCTGCTGCATGACATGCGGCATTACGCCGTTTCCCGCCCAGAATGAAGGGCGTTTTTCGCCGCCTGGCTCCGCTTCACCCGGATGATTAATCCAGATTTTGGCGTCAGGACGGGAAGCAAATTGCAGATCGAGCAGATGCTGCTGATGGCCTGGCTCACCCGTGTGGTGATCGACGCAGGAGGACAAACTGACGCCCGGCGCTTTCCAGAGGCAAATATTCCCGCCGCCGCAGGTGTACCACGCGGCCAGTTCGCCTTCGCAGAGCGTGGCGTACTTCTCTGACTCGGCAGGCGGCACGTAGTCGCTGGCGCAGAACAACGGCAGCGAGGCGCATTTGCGGTTATAGCTGCCGCCCCCCCAGGCCACCGCGCCGTAAGCCGACAGCTCGGTGAGCCTCCCTGCCAGCAGCTCTTTTTCGTAGACGCGGCCCATGGTTCCGGCGGCGACGCCGTTCTGGTAATGCAGCGAGCTTAATAACATTAAGCGGTCAATGAGCTGACCTGCGCGGGTGCGAATCGCCTGGCTCTCAGCCAGCTGATACAGCGCGAACAGGCCAATATAATCAACGGGATAATAGGGTGCGGAGTTCCACTCGACGAAACCATGCACATCGATGGCGTCGAACCACTTCACCAGACGCGCTTCGGCAATCGCCTGCTGTTCGCGTCCGAGGCGGCCCGAGGCGATAAACTGTTCGTCCGGGAAAAACTGCCCCGCCAGATACTGGGCGGTGTGGAAACAGAGCGCGTGGTTTTCGCTCCAGAACCACATCACGTCGCAGCCCTGTTCGTCGAGCCAGTAGCGATAGCCCAGCAGAGTCGATTTCACCCGTCGCCAGAGGGCTGGCGGGAAATGCTCCCCCTGGTGATAGCGCCAGATCCACAGCAATGGCACCAGCGAAAAATCAGAGCAGTCTTCGCGTGCGCTGATGCGCTTAAGAGTGCTGTTCAGCAGGGTTTCACACTGAGGGCCGTATTCGTGCAGGTGCATCATCGCCAGCAGGCGGCAGGTGCGATCCATGCCATGCGCGGCGATATAGCGCAGCGCTTCCTGCTTGCGCCCTGTAAGGGTGGTGGCGCGGGCAAGCACTGGCGCATCGGGCATGACGTTGACGCCGACGTGACGCGTGAGTGTCACTTCACCGCGCTGGAGCGTCAGTCGCAGCTGATAGTGCGCCTCACCGATATCCGCCGGTAACGGCAGGGCGATCGCCGTTTCCCCGACGTTTAGCGCGCCAAAATCGAGGGTTATCGGCGTAAAATTGTCGTTGCCCATGCCGCGCAGTTCCCCGCGAAGCACAACGCCCGCAGGGACTGGCACACTGCCGTGCAGCCGCACGCAGTGGTCAATGGCCGCCAGTTCCGGTCGCAGCCCACCCGCAAACTCACTCAGACAATCGACCGCCTCCCCCGACATGCCGGGCAGCGCCACGCCAAGAGGCACGTCATCCAGATAGACCATCTGCAGAGCAAAAAGGGTGTCGCGCTCAAACAGCTCGTCGAGATGGATCTGCAGGCTATTTTTGCCCGCGTTCAGCGGCAGGCGTACCTCGACATGCTGCAGGGTATTACGCGTAAACGGCGTATGGCAGAGGGTTTCTGCTCCCTCAATCCATATCCGCACGCCGCCGCAGGTGCCCACACGAAACGAAAATTCTCCGGTGTATGGCGCAAAAAGATCAACCGTCAGCCAGCGCTGAAGGTGGAAAGGCAAATGGCGAAAATCAGAAAATGAAACGCTGTCATTCTCACCGCTAAAGGTCACTTCACGGCACGGCAGCGCCTGGGCGGGATCGACCGCGCGCCGGGCGTGCGTCTGGCGAAAGACGCGGCGGCAGAACGCCTCCGCTTTCGGGCCGGAGCCGTTGCGAAAGTGATAGTCTATTTCCGGGTCGATGGCTTCGCCGGTATAGAATTCAGCAAAGCGCTCTTCCTTTGCCGCGGAAAAGAGAAAACGCGTCAGCGCTTCGCCCTGTTTAAGTTGCCAGTCACCCTGTGACATATTTTCCTCGCCTTCATACGACTTATCGATTGCGGGCCAATCATCAGCGGGATTGCACTCTTCGGCGAGCAGCCAATAGTGGGGATTGGCCGGAACTGCCTGGCAACTCACAAAGCGAGCCACCACCGGGGAGACGACGTGACGACGATCACGCCTTACGTGAAATGAAAAAAGAGAATGTGACGATGGGCGCACAGCCATCGCGCCGTGCGCGTGTCTTGCGCGACGTTCGTCACACTTTTTGCAGGATTTAGCCCTTCAGCGCCTTTAGCTCCTCGCCCAGGCTATCGGCCAATGCCCGTACGCGTGAAGCATCAAACAGCACGTGCAATCCCGGCGAGGCGTCCGCGTGTTTCGCGCAGTAATCTTCCATTTCTGACGCGCTGCGATACAGCTCCTGAATGTTGATCTGGCAGATCTCGCGCATGCTCCAGCTGTTTTCCACCTCACGGGCAAAGCGCAGAGTGAAGAAGGCTTTCTGAGCATGCAAGAACAGGTGGCAGTAGAGCGCAAAGCCTTGCCACTCCTCCAGCCAGCGGTTTTTCAGGGCATACGGGAACGCGGCGATCTCCGCGAAACGCAGCGCGCGTTCACGTAAGCTCACAGAGGCGTCGCGGGCGTCATCTTTCTCTTTAGCGATGCGCGTCAGGCAGGCGGCGGATGTCTCCACATCGCTGGCGTCAAAGGAGATATCGCGCTCGGAGCCTGGCAGCCAGTGGTTGCGATTGAGCTGTCCGTAGAGGCTCCACACCGCCTGACCGTAGCTTTCCGGCACTTGACTGTGGCGGTGAAACACGTGGTCGCGGACGTAAATCGCGTTATAGAGCACCTGTCCGGCCTGCTCCAGCAGGGCGGTGAACTGGTGAAACACCGGCGGTTCAGGGCGCCAGCCGTAGCTTTCGTCGAGCCAGTACGTCAGCAGCTGATCGCGCGACAAATGCGCGCCATCATTCGCCAGCATCCGGCTGCATGCCAGCAGATTACATTCGCTCAGGGTGCCCATGATCCAGTGGTTATCGACCCCTTCCCAGCTGGTTTTGCACACCGCGCCGCGGATCGCTGGATTGCTGCGACACCACAGCAGACGGCCCTGCAGCTCGTCGATGCGCGGGAACGGGAAAATCCCCCAGCCCACCTCTTCGCCCACCAGATCGATATCCGCCCACACTTCGCGCTCGCGGACTGCCAGCAGCGCCGGGTTATTCGGAAACGATGGCCAGAAGCGCTCAGGAGTCAGTTTGATGGAGACGCTAACGCTTTCGGGCAGCGGCCGAATCGCCTCCAGCACGTTGCCGAGATCGTGATTGCTCGCCGGGAACACGCGCAGCACCAGATGCTTGTTCTCTTTTTGCATCGTCCGGGAAAGCGCGCTGAAACAGCGGCTGTAGAGGGAAAAACTGCGCTCGTCACGCTCGGGAAGCCGGGCGTTGTCTTGCCCCTGTAGCGCCCAGTTCGGGCGCGAAATGGGCAGCAGGCCGTCAGTATTGGAAATCGCCACCAGCAGGCCGCTCAGTGCCGGAATGCGCTGGCAAATCAGCGACACTTTCTCGCTCAGATACGCGCACCAGAAATCGACGTCAAAGCGCACGCCGTGGCCCGGCTCGAACAGATGCGGATGCGCCAGCAGCAGGTCAGTCGGGAAGTTGAACTCTTTGGCCTGCAGATAAAAACGCAGCCCTTTTTGCTGGCACAGTTTACCGAGACGATTGAGATGGACGCAGCGGGCGCGCTGCTGGCTGGAGAGGCGATCGTTGTACTGAAGCGGGGTGTAGCCCTTGGGCGAAACCAGCATGTCGAACAGGTCCACCTGCCCGACAATCACGGTATTGAAATCATGCGCGATGGCGTATTCCACCAGCTCGCAGGCCTTATCCCAGTTCCAGTAAGCCTGATTATTTAGCTCCAGCGCCCTTGTCTGCCACATCTCCCTGCTCCTTTTGTCGCCCAATTGACCGGCCGACAGTCATAGCACAGAACGCAGAAAATAGGTGTGTCAGGGTTCTCGAATGACGTAGCGGGTCGGCTCAAAAAGGTTCAGGAACAGATGCACCAGGAACACCAGCGTCAGCGTGGAGACCAGCGCCACCGTCACCGAGACGATGCGGTAGAGATCGCTGAACACCAGATCGCCGTCAGGGTGCATGTTCTGACCAAACATAATGCCGATGGTGGTGATGCTGGCAAACCCGACGCCCGCGCCGACTTTTTCCATGACGTGCAGACGTGCGCCAAACGCCAGCCCGAGGCCAATCAGCGGCATCATCAGCAACATGTGGCTGCTGTGATCGTAAAGCACCAGCTGCATTACCAGAATGTACAGACAGCCGAGGATCACCCCGACCACGCGCCACAGGGAGCTTATCACCGCGCCGCGATAGTTCATCGGGAAGAGAATCAGCACGCCCGCCATCAGCGCCGAGAGGGAATCGCTGAGATCGCTTATCTGAAAGACAACAAAAATCAGCGTTGCCACAGTGCCGGAGAGCAGGGATTCGTGGCGCACGCGGGCAGCGTTTTTCTCAATCAGCGGCGGCGGCTTTCGCGGTTCGACATCCGGCAGCAGGTAGTTCATCAGCGCGCTTAAACAGACCGCCATGATGCTGGCCTCGACGTTTGAGAACAGCAGCGTGTGCCAGTTCGTGGTCGGGTAACTCATAAAATTGAGCATCACGCTCTGACACACCACCCCCATCGAGCCAAACAGGAACAGCGGCCCCTTGCTCATAAACCGAAAACGCATCACGTAGAGGGCAAACACCACCAGCGTCATGATCAGCGGCCATTGTGAGAGATAGCCAATGATCAACACCATTTCGATGCAGTTCAGCGACGCGCTAAAGATAAACTGCTTCGCCACGTGGCGGTTAAACACCGGCACCAGCGACAGCAGCATGATCGGGTAGACCACGTAAAAGACGCCGTAGCTGGTGTTGTAAAACGTCGAAATGCTCAGCGCGATCATCCCGGCAAAGACGATGCGCAGGGTCTGGCGAAAGTCGTTCGCCGTGTAGACGATGTTGCCGTGCGGGGTAAAAACCCGCGCGAGCGTATTAATAGACATAATGCAGCAGGCTCACGAGGTGAATTTGCAGCCCGGAGAAGAAGCGGGCGAACGGCCCTTCGCTATTGTACAGCTGCACCGTGGCGCGGGCACCGGTTGGCAGGTGTTTTGGCAGCGTTTCGTCCAGCGCAATGTGAATGCGCATGCGCTGCGCGTCGCGCACCCAGCGGTTGGAGGTTTCAGGCTGAGATAATTCGCCGTTTACCGCCTCCTGTCCCGCCAAAATCCCGGCGTCACTGCTGGTGACGTGCGCGCGGAAAACGCGGCCCGGGAAGGCGTCAAACACCACCGCAGCGTCGGTGCCCTGATGGGTATGGCGCAGGCTTTTCTCGCGGAAATCGGCGACGATATCAGTCTGGTTATTCACCAGCGCCAGCGCGGCAGAGCCTGACGAGGCGTAAAAACCGGGGCTAAGCTGCACGTTGCTCACGGTGCCGTCGGCCAGCGCGTAGACCTTCGTCCAGCTCAGGTTTAGCTCCGCCTCTTCCAGTGCGTTGCGATATTTTTGCAGCGTTACGTTGCGCTTCTCATCCCGCTCACCGCGCTCGATGCGCAGGTTATGGATATTAGCTTCAAGATTCGCCACCGACTGTTCGCTGCTCTGCCAGGTGGTGCGCACTTTATCCAGATCCGATTGCGAGACGTTCTGCAGGGTGCTCAGGCGCTGATAGCGGTCAAAGGTGACTTTATCGTTGCGGGCGGTCAGCTGCGCCGTTTTCAGATTGGCCTGCGCGGCGACAATCTGCGCGTCCAACTGCTGATTCGAGAGCCGGGCCTGTTCCAGAGCGATCTGGGCGGCTTCGACCTTATTGCGAAACGGCGTCGGGTCGAGTTCGAACAGCACATCGCCCTTTTTAACCTGGCTGTTGTTGTGGACGTACACCGCCGCGACGTTGCCGGAGACGCGCGCGGACACCGGCGTCACCACACGCATCACGGTGGAGTCCGGCGTCAGCGGGATCCAGATATCCGCGACGATAAAATAGACAAACATCAGCAGGAAAGAGGCAATACTCACCCTAACCCAGCGGGCAAACTTTTGTTCAGGAGTCATTATTTTTAGATCTTGTTGTCTTCTTCGCGGATTGACCGCAAATTGCAGGCGATTTGATTTAATGTTGCGCAGAAAATCTCAAGATGTTCTGGCGCGATATTATATGACACACGTTGCTGAAAATTTTCGACCACCTGGGTGAGCGTTTTCAGGACCGCGTGACCTTCCGGCGTGAGGGTGAGCAAGCGGATGCGCTTGTCATAGGGTGATACCGTGCGCAGCAGATAACCTTGCTTTTCCAGCTGAGTCAGGGTGCGCATCAGCGGCGGCAGTTCGATACCCTGCACTTCCGCCAGTTCGCTGACCGAGACGTTATCGCCAAGCGATTTAAGCTGCATCATCACCGTCCAGCTCGACTGGGTGAGTCCCGTATCGAGAATGGCATCATCAATAACCGCGCGCCATTGACGCACAATCATCGCCATCCGCATACCCATCGGCCTGCGGCAAAACAGATCATCTTCGCTCACGGAAACCCCCTCTCATCACCGTAAGCAAGATAATAGTTATCAGGGTAACTATCAAGAAACGAGAGGGAAAAGAGCAGGAATTGCGAATTCATAAGCCGGTGGGCAGGCGCCCACCGGGCGGGGTTTTATTCAATCAGCGTTTTAGGCTCCATAAACGCGCTGATCCCCCACGCGCCCATCTCGCGGCCTACGCCCGAGTGTTTGAATCCGCCGAAAGGTGCTTTCGGTTCGTGGGCGAGCGTATTAACCAGTACCCGGCCAGACTCAATTTGTTGTGCAACGCCACGCGCACGCTCACCGCCCAGCACCAGCGCGCTCAGGCCATAATCCGTATCGTTGGCAATGGCGATGGCTTCGGCCTCATCGCGATAGGCGATAATCGACAGCACCGGGCCAAAAATCTCCTCGCGGGCGATGGTCATCTGGTTATCGACATCCGTAAATAGCGTCGGACGGACAAACCAGCCGTTTTGTGTGCCCTCCGGACGCCCTTCACCCCCTGCCAGCAGACGCGCCCCCTCTTCTGTACCTTTGCGGATGTAACCCTGCACGCGCCGCCACTGTTTTTCGCTGACCATCGGCCCCACTTCCGTCGCCGGGTCACGCGGATCGCCCGATTTTACTGCGGCCATCGCCTGCGCCAGCGCCGCTTCGCATTCCGCTTTGCGCGAGCGTGGCACCAGAATACGCGTTCCGGCCACGCACGCCTGGCCGCTGTTCATCAGGCCAGCCTGGATTGCCAGCGGAACCGCCTGGCTTAAATCGGCGTCTTCCAGCACAATCGTCGGCGATTTACCGCCTAACTCCAAGGTTACGCGCTTAAAGCTCTCAGCGGCGTTGCGCAGAATCGCTTTGCCGGTGACGGTTGAACCGGTAAAGGATATTTTTGCCACATCCGGATGACGGCTGATAGTCTCCCCCACCGTCTCGCCGCGCCCGGTGACGATGTTAAACACCCCCGGTGGTAATCCGGCTTCGCTCAGGGCTTCGGTGATAATCTGCGTCTGCCATGCGCTCATTTCGCTCGGTTTAATCACTGCCGTACAGCCCGCCGCCAGCGATGCCGCCAGTTTGCCGCAGATAAATCCTGCATCGCTGTTCCACGGCGTGATAAGCCCCGCCACGCCAAGCGGCACCATCTGTACCGTGGCGGCGCCGACCTCGGTCGTGAATTCAAATTCCGTCAGCGCGTCGATGGCCTGGGCTATCACCTCTGCCGGATAACTCGCCATCCACGCCGATCGCGACGCCGGGGCACCGTACTCTTCGATAATCGCCTCCAGCAAATCGTCATGACGCGCCGCGACCGCCGCATGCATCCGTTTGAGGGCCGCAATGCGCGCCTCGCGAGTGGTCCTCGCCCATGCCGGAAACGCAGCCTTGGCCGCACTAATGGCGCGTTCCGCGTCGAGTTCATCCGCAAGGCGAACCTGCCCGAACATCTGCGCGGTCGCCGGGTTGTAGAGATCAAAACGCTCTGTGCCGTGCGGTGTGACAAATTCACCGTTGATAAAAATCCGATCGATATGACGCATAACACCTCCTGAGGCTGGAAGAACCCAGTCTGGCACGCCTTTTACGTTTCGATAATCCACGCTATCCTGCAAAGGTTATTGCGATTTTCAGGACAATCTATGCACCGTTCAGGACTGACAGAGCTGGAAGTGGTGATGGCCGTGGTGCGGCGCGGCAGTTTTCGCGGCGCAGCGCAGGAACTCAACATGTCGGCGACGGCAGTGAGCAATGCCATCGCCGGGCTGGAAAGCCGCCTGCAGACGCGGCTGTTTAACCGCACCACCCGCAGCGTTGCGCTGACGGACGCCGGGCAGCGCTATGTGGCGCGTATCGGCCCGGCATTACAGGCGATCCGCCAGGCCAGCGAAGAGATCCACAGCGAGACGGACGAACCTGCCGGAACGCTGCGCCTGAACGTGCCGAACAATATCGGCACCCTTTTTCTGGACGATCTGCTGATCGACTACATGATCCGCTACCCCAAAATGCGCGTGGAGACCGTCAGTGAAGCGCGTCTGATCGACATTGTCGCCGAGGGGTTTGACGCCGGGATCCGCCTGGAAGAGTCTGTCCCACAGGACATGATCGCCATCCCACTCACCGGCGATATCCGCCAGCTTGTCACTGCCACACCGGACTATTTTTCCCGCCACGGTATTCCGCAAACGCCGGATGATTTGCGCCACCATCAGGGGATTGGAATGCGTATGTCGCACGGCGGGATTTATCGCTGGGAGCTGGAACGGCGCGGCGAGCGCTATGCCCTGGCCGTCCCGCCGCGTTTTGCGACGTCGGATCTGTTTGCCTCGATACGGGCGGTGAAAGCGGGGCTGGGAGTCGGTTTTTTACCGGAACTTTATATCCAGCAAGAGCTGGCATCGGGGGAACTGGTGAGCGTGTTAAATGACTGGACGCAGCCCTTTGCCGGACTGCGCCTCTACTATCCCGGCCACCGGCACGTCCCGCCGGGGTTGCGGGCGCTGGTGGCACTGGTTCGCGAACGCGGGATTATTCCAGGTTAGCTTTGTTCAGGCCGTAAGCCGCATCCATTGCACCCGGCTCCATGCGCGAGGTAATGCCCAAGCGGTTCCAGGCATTGATCGCCACGATGGCAAAGTTAAGCTCTGAAATCTCGGTGTCGGAGAAGTGCTCAGCCACGCTGCAGTACAGTTCGTCGCTGATGCCGTGGACGCTGATTTGGGTCAGCGCTTCGGCAAAAGCCAGCGCCGCTTTCTCACGGGCGCTGAACAGCGGCGATTCGCGCCAGGCCGCCAGATGATACAGGCGCAGTTCGCGCTCACCGGCAATTTTCGCCTCTTTCGAGTGCATATCCAGACAGAACGTGCAGCCGTTCAGTTGGGAGACGCGGATATCGATCAAGTGCTTCAGGGCCGGGTCGATGGAGGTTTTGCCAATCGCCATGCTCAGGTCGGACAGGGCTTTGGCAAGTGCAGGTGTGGCTTTATGGTGGTTAACGCGAGTGCTCATTGTCTTTCCTCTTTTTGTGCGGCATATCAAATGCGATGGGGCAAATCTACGCCGATCATGACATAGTAAAAAGATACAAAATCAAGGAAACGAGGTAGGACATGAAATCGGGCTATCACGATATCTACACCCGCTATCGCGACAACATCACGCGCGGCGTGCTGAAGCCCGGCGACAAAGTGCCTGCCATCCGCGTGCTGGCCGAAGAGCTGAAAGTGGCGCGCAAAACCGTCGAAACGGCTTACGCTATCTTGATCGGAGAGGGCTATCTGGTGAGCGAGGGGGCGCGCGGGACACGGGTGAATCCCGATTTAACCCTCCCGGTGAAACAACCGGCTCCCGCTGAGCAGGCCACCGGCACGCTGCCGGAATCGCTCATCAGCCAGCGCGAGCGCGCCGGTTTCCTGCGTCCAGGTATTCCGGCGCTGGACAGTTTTCCCTATAAAAAATGGCTGCTGCTGGCAGGCCAGGCGACGCGATCGATGCGTCAGGAAGAGATGCTGAATCCGCCGGTCATGGGCTGGTATCCCCTGCGCCAGGCGATTGCCAGCTACCTGAACATTTCGCGCGGATTGTCCTGCACGGCAGAACAGGTGCTGATCACCAGCGGGTACAGCGGCAGCCTTAGGCTGATCCTCGATACGCTGGCAAGCCGCAGCGATAAAGTGGTGTTCGAAGATCCGGGCTATTTTATGGGGCAGCAGCTGTTAAAGCGGATCGTCCCGCGCCTGCACACGGTGCCCGTGGATCGCGCCGGGATGGACACGGAGTATCTTCTGCGCCACCACCGTGACGCCCGTTTTGCTATCGTCACCCCTTCACATCAAAGCCCGCTGGCGGTAACGCTTTCTCTGCCGCGCAAACAGCAGTTGCTCGACTGGGCAACGCATAACGAGGCGTGGATCATCGAGGACGACTACGACGGCGAGTTTCACTACACCCGCAAAGTGCTGCCATCGTTGAAAAGCCTCGATCGTCACGACCGGGTGATCTTTATGGGCACGTTCAGCAAAACCGTGATGCCGTCCTTGCGCATGGGTTATCTGGTAATGCCTGCCAGCACCGTGGAGGCCTTTACCGACTGCGCGGATATTGTCGCCAGCGGCCAGCCGGTGCTGACGCAAAAAATTCTCACCACCTTTCTTAACGATGGCCACTTTTTTCGCCATTTGAAAAAGATGCGCACACTCTACCAGCAGCGTCGCGACTGGATGATCGCCGCACTGCAAGAAGTGTATGGCGAGCGGTTTTTCACTGAGCAAAACGATGGCGGAATGCATATCGTGGCATTCCTGAGCGCAGGCAGCTGCGACCGTGAGATCGCCCGCTGCTGGCAGGCGCAGCAGCTGCAGGTCAATGCGCTCTCAGCGTGGTATCGCGGTTCCGGTAAACGCTACGGGCTGGTGATGGGCTATAACAACGTGCGCAGCTATGACGAGGCGCTGGAACTGCTGCGACGCCCGCAGGCCGAGACCCTTCGCCTGCTGGAGTAGCCAGTATCGGACCCGATAAATTTCGTAGGTGTGCGTGGCAGAACATCTCTTTATACTCTGCGGGCTTATTTCGTCGGGTTCCGACATTTTTCTAAGGACAAGAAAATGAAGTCAATTTTAGGATTTGATTATCTGTTAACGCCGCGCGTGCTGGTCTTTTTCTACTGGATCGCCATGGTGCTGATTCTGATCGGCGGCGTGTATTCCATGTTCACCGAGCATCTGTTTACCGGTTTTATCGGCATGATTTTCAGCCTGATCGGCTGTCGCGTGATGTTCGAGCTGATTATGGTGGCGTTTAAAAATAACGAATACCTGCGCCGCATCGCGGAGAACACCAGCAAAACCACCGCAGAGTAATCTTCAGGCATTTATCTGCTCCCCCGCAGATAAATGCCCTGCCATTCAGATATTGCATGCATCATTTCGCGTTAATCCAACATCCTTCAGCTGTTCGTCGCTCATGCCCTGCAACACACGTCGCGTCTGCTGGCGGCGACGCCATTTGATAAACGCCTGCCAGATAAAAACGAAGCCGATAAAAGGTCTGTTTGGGCGGTTTTCGTTGAATTCCATGATGTTCTCCTCACGCTGTTTGAGGCTCTATCATCGTCGGAAACCGGCTTTACAATACAGATTCAAAAACAACTTTTCTTTAACATACAGATCCGCTAAAAATGAATCTGCATGGCGATTTTCGCCCTTATCTGTACTGGTTTAACCATCTGTATGGTCACATTCGAGGATACAGCATGACGCGCTACCAACATCTGGCCAATCTTCTGGCGCAACGCATTGAACAGGGGCTGTATCGCAGCGGCGAGCGGTTGCCGTCGGTGCGTGCCCTTAGCCAGGAGCATGGCGTCAGCATCAGCACCATTCAGCAGGCCTATCAGATCCTCGAAAATCTTCAGCTGATTACCCCCCAGCCGCGCTCAGGCTATTTTGTCTCGCAGAAAAAAGCCCTGCCGCCCGTTCCGGCGATGACCCGCCCGGTGCAGCGCCCGGTGGACGTCACCCAGTGGGATGAAGTGATGATGCTGCTCGATGCGCGCGGCGATCGCGAGATGGTCTCCTTTGGCGGCGGCTCGCCGGATCTGACCCAGCCGAGCCTGAAACCCCTGTGGCGCGAGATGAGCCGCATCGCGCAGCATAATCCGGCGGAAATGCTGAGCTATGACGTGCTTGAGGGGCGTAAAGAGCTGCGTGAGCAGATCGCGCGCCTGATGCTCGACGGCGGATCGACCGTCGCGGCAGACGAGATCGTCATCACCAACGGCTGTCACGGCGCGCTCTCTCTGGCGCTGCTCTCCGTGTGTAAGCCGGGGGATATTGTGGCGGTAGAGTCGCCGTCGTTTCACGGCACCATGCAGATGCTGCGCGGGTTTGATATCAAAGCCATTGAGATCCCAACGGATCCTGAAACCGGGATCAGCATTGAAGCGCTGGAACTGGCGCTGGAGCAGTGGCCGATCAAAGCGGTGATCCTGGTACCAAACTGTAATAACCCGCTCGGCTTTATCATGCCCGAAGCGCGCAAACGGCAGGTTCTGGCGCTGGCCCAGCGACACGATATTGTGATCGTTGAAGATGATATTTACGGTGAGCTGGCGGCGGAATACCCACGCCCGCGCACCATTCACTCTTTCGATATCGACGGGCGCGTGTTGCTGTGCAGTTCTTTTACCAAAACCGTCGCCCCTGGGCTGCGCGTCGGCTGGATTGTGCCAGGTCGCTATTACGACCGGGTGATGCACATGAAATACGCGGCGGGCGGGTTTAACGTTCCCGCCACGCAGATGGCGGTGGCGGCGTTTATCCGCGACGGTCATTACCACCGGCATGTGCGGCGTATGCGTCAGATTTATCAGCAGAATATGGAGCGTTACACCTGCTGGGTGCGGCAATACTTCCCGGCTGAGATTTGCGTGACGCGCCCGCAGGGGAGTTTTTTGCTGTGGGTGGAATTACCGGAGCAGGTGGATATGGTGTGCGTCAGTAAGCAGCTGTGCGCGCTGAAGATTCAGGCTGCGGCGGGATCGCTGTTTTCCGCATCCGGGAAATATCGCAACTGTCTGCGGATTAACGTCGCATTGCCGCCCAACGAGAGAAATCGTGAGGCGCTGAAGAAAATGGGCGAGGCGATCTATATCGCCATGGAGGAGTAGTGTTGCCAGGGGGCGGCAACACTCTCCCTGAGCCTCACATCAGAACTTCCAGGACACGCTGCCGACGATACTGCGCTCTGCGCCGAAGTAGCAGTAAGAGAGCGAGTTACAGGCCGCCACGTAGTTTTCGTCCGTCAGGTTGTTCACGTTAAGCTGCGCGCTCAACCCCTTCACCCCCAGTTTCGACAGATCGTAGCCCACCGCCACGTCCACCAGCGTATAGGACGGCAGCGTGTGCGTGTTCTGGCGATCGCTCGTCACACCGTTCACGTAACGCACGCCGGAACCGAGCGTCAGCCCGTCAAACGGACCGGTTTTGACGTCGTAGCTCAGCCAGGTGCTGGCCATATTGCGCGGGGCGTAGACGGCGCGTTTGCCCTCCTCTTCCGGGCTGCTCTTCTTATAGCGAATGTCCGTGTAGGTATAGGCCGCCTGCACGCGCAGGCTGTCGGTGAGCTGGCCGATAGCTTCCAGCTCCACGCCTTCCGATTCGATCTCCCCGATGGAGCGGTACGGATCTGTCGGCTCCTCTTTGGTGGCGATGTTTTTCTGGTTAATGCGGAACACCGACGCGCTGAACTGGCTGTTCATCCCCTCCGGCTCCACCTTCACGCCCGCTTCCCACTGCTTGCCCTTCATCGGGTCCAGGATCTGGCCGTTCTCATCGGCAAAGCTGGTCGGCGTGAAGGCCGTGGAGTAGCTGATGTACGGCGCAATGCCGTTATCGAACAGGTACAGCAGCGCCGCACGGCTGCTGAAGTTGTTCTTATCCAGATCGCTGCGGCTGCTGTTGAGCTTGTCGATATTGGAGACGCTCACCTGGTCGTAACGCCCGCCCAGCGTCAGACGCCAGCGGTCGATGGACATCTGATCCTGCAGGTAGTAGCCCGTCTGGCGCAGCTTGTGCTTCTCTTTGCTGTACATGGTGATGTAATCCGGCTTCGCGCCGTACACCGGGTGGAAGGCATTGATCGGCGGGAAACCGCCGTAGTAGCCGGTGGTGTTGTTGCTGCGATCCTGATAATCCAGACCGATCAGCACGCGGTGGTTCACCGCCCAGGTATCGAAGCTGCCGTCCACCTGGTTATCCAGCGTGATCGCGTTCATCTTCTCATCGGAACCGGAGTAGCCGCGATTCAGATCCGTTTCGTTCAGCCATCCTGCGGCATAGACCTGATTCAGCTCGACTTTGGTATGCAGATAGCGCAGCTTCTGGCGCACCGACCAGCCGCTATCAAACATATGTTCGATGTTGTAGCCGACCATGTTCTCGCGGCGGTCATATTTGTCGTAATCGTCTTCGCCTTCAAAGAAGGTATTGGAAATCTTCTTGCCGTCGTGGGGAACCACGGTGCCTTCGTACGGCAGGCCAGAGTGGCTCCCGCCTTCCGGATCGCGATGCAGATAGGCCATCAGATCGAGACGCGTATTGTCGGTGATACGCCAGGTGAGGCTCGGCATCAGCGCGTAGCGCTCTTCCTTCAGCGGGCCAAACTGCGAATCGGCGTAGCGGGTCATCCCGCTCAGACGTGCGGCCACGCGGTCGTTATCGTCCAGCGGCCCGGTGACGTCGAACATCGCCCCGCGCTGATCGTTATTCCCGGCGAAGAGTTTGATCTCACCGCCCGCATCAAATGAGGGTTTGCGCGAAGTCAGCGCCACAATACCGCCCGGCGAGGAGCGCCCGTACAGCACGGATGCCGGGCCACGCACCACTTCGATATTTTCCAGGAACCAGGGATCGACGACCAGCGAGCTGTGGGAGTTGGTGTCCCCCATCATTTTCAGGCCGTCGAGATAGACGTTATCCAGGCTGCCGTCGGAGAAGCCGCGCAGCACGATGTAATCAAAGCGGTTCGACGCACCAATCTGGTTGCTGTAGACGCCAGGCGTATAGCTCACCGCCTGGCGCACGCTGGTCGCGCCCTGCTCTTCGAACTGCTCGCGCGTCACGATCGACACCGACTGCGGGGTTTCGATATCCGGCGTTTCGAGTTTGGTGGCGCCACTCTGCATTTGCGAAGTGACAACGACGGTTTCGGTTTTCGGCGTATCCTGCGCCAGCAAAGGGAACGCAACGCTGCCGGTCACCCATCCCACCAGCAGTGCCAGCCGTGATTTAGCGAACATGAAAGTCTCCAAAGATATTTCTAATTGTTAATAAGAATTATTACCTTTTTGAGATCGCAAACAGCTATGCGCGACGCCAGGTGACGTATGCGAAATGACAAATCGTATGCGGGAGATTCGCGCGATGGCGAAAAGTGAGTTAGCCGTGTCGGCGCAGATCGCCGGGGGAGATACCGTATCGACGGCGAAACGCAGTGGCGAAATTGGTCGCGTGCTGATAGCCGGACATCCACGCGGCCTGCTGCACGCTGTGCCCTTCCAGCAGATAGCGGCGTGCCAGCTCCAGACGGCAGTCGCGCAGGTAATCAAACACCGTTTTGCCATAGGCGTGGCGGAACTTCGTCCGCAGGCTGCCAGAGCTCATGGCCGCCTGCGTCGCCAGCTGTGCGAGGGTGTACTCCTGTTCCGGCGACTGTTCCAGCATGCGCCGGATGCGCTCCAGGCGGGCATGTTCCCCGGTCGGCGGCAAAGCACTGCGTCCTGTTTGCGGCTGGCACTGATTCAGACCGTGGCCGAGCAACTGGTACATCAGCCCTTCGAGCAACAGCATGCGCGCCACGGCGCTCAGCCCCTTCTGCTGCGCATGCTGAATGCCGATCAATACAAATCCAGGCACCGGCCAGACGAACGTTGGCGCATCCAGACGCTGCCATTCCTGAAGCAGCGTTTCCAGTAAGCTCTGGCGATCGGCATTATTCGGATAGACGCCAAAGGAGAGAGTTTTCAGGGTGCAGTCCGCGTCGTGACGGGCGCTCATCGCCTGCTGTTCGCTCAGTTGCGAGCTAAAGGCCATCCCCGGCAGCACCTGATATTCCTGGCCGTTCAGCGTCAGCGTGACGCAACCTTCCAGCACCACCAGCATATAAAGCGGGCTGCTGTGGCGGGAGGTGGTTTCGTAGGGCTGGAGCACGCGCACGTCGGAATGCGTCAGGGAAATACCGGAGGAGAGGGTCATCTCTTCGACATCGCCGTGCAGAACAGGGCTGTCCCAGGCGTTATCTGCTAGATGCGGAAAGCGATAATCAATACCGTAGCGCTCGCCAAAGCCAATAAAATCCTCAACGCAGAACAGGCGTTTGGTTGAGCTATCAGGCTGTGCGGCAAGATTCATGATGGCGTTTGCGTGGGCGGATGACACACGAACATTAACACTGCGGCGGCGCAAAGGCTACGCCGCCGCAGGTTCATCGTTCGGATTACTCTTCGAAGTACCAGTAACCCTGGTTAATCAGATCCGTCAGTTCCGCGATAAACGCCGGGTTTTGCAGCGCGTCGCCGAGTTCGTCCTGGCCAAACTCGGTGTAACGGCACAGCACGTCGGCCGCTTTCGCATCTACCGTTTCGAGCAGTTCGCTGTTGATAAAGAAACTGCCGCCCACGTTCAGCACGCGCAGACCGCTCAGGCGGGAGAGCGTTTCGCCGCCCTGCAGGGCATCCAGCACCTCCTCGGGTTCGTAAGCCGGTTCTGCCGCGGCGATATCCAGCTCGTGACGCGGAGTGCTGACAAAGCTGCCGAACCATTTTTTGAAATCTTCCGGCTGGCTGATCATCTCGATCATCATGTTGCGCAGACGATCAAGTTCGTACTGCTCTACGCGGCCAGGGTGTTCGCGACAGGTCAGATCCGGATCGCTGTAGTGCTCGCCGCCCAGATCGTTTTCCAGCGCGTAGTCGGCAAAGCTGCTGATCAGATCACGACCGTTAGGCCCACGGAAGCCCACGGAATAATTCAGCGCCGTTTCGTGGGTAAAACCGTCGTGCGGGAATCCAGGCGGAATGTAGAGGATATCGCCCGGCTCCAGATCTTCGTCGATAATCGGCGTAAAGGGATCGACGTGCAGCAGCGCCGGATGCGGGCAGAACTGACGCATCGGCAGCTTGTCGCCCACGCGCCAGCGGCGGCTGCCCATCCCCTGAATGATAAACACATCGTACTGATCGATATGCGGGCCAACGCCGCCGCCAGGCACGGAGTAGGAGATCATCAGATCGTCCAGACGCCAGTCTGGCAGCACGCGGAACGGGCGTACCAGCTCTGCGGACGGCATGTGCCAGTGGTTCACCGCCTGCGCCAGCAGCGACCAGCCGTTTTCACCCAGTCCGTCAAAATGCTCGAAAGGACCGTTGCTCGCCTGCCACTCACCGTTGAAATGGCTGACCAGACGGCTGTCGACTTCTGGCTCCATCGCCAGGCCCGCGAGTTCATCAGGCGTGATCGGATCGACAAAATTCGGGAAGGCATTTTTCAGCACAACGGGTTGTTTTTGCCAGTATTTTTCGAGAAATTCCGGCCAGTTGAGATTCAGTTGATACGCCATGGAAAGCACCAGTGAGAAGGGAAACAGGTCCGATTATGAGAGACGAGCCGTGAGGCTGCTTTGTCGTGGGTCAATTGGCCGCCAAATCCCTCCCCTTCAGCCGTTCGCATGACACACCGTGACAGTTTCAGCCTTTAAGGTTATCGCCCGATCCCTGGCGACTTATATCGTTAATGACTATGAGCGCGCTGTTACGAGGCCTGATATGAGCCATTACACTGAACGTCCTGTTTCAGGAACGGTTAGCACCACGATGGGCGTTTTCACACGCAGGGAAAATCCGTCGGTTTTTTCGCCCGTTGCGAATGCGCTACCTGCCGGGAGTCGCGTGACGGTTCAGGGGGCGGTGGTGGGAGATGCGGTGGAAGGCAATGCGCACTGGTATCGGGTGGGCGAGGATACCTTTATCTGGGCCGGGGCTTGTACACGGCTGGAGCCGTATCCGGAATTTCCGGAGGTCATAAGACCCAACTGGACAGCGATTATTTTACATGAACGTTAGCGCCCGAAACCGGGCGCTAACAGGAACACTTAATCCAGTTTCAGTTCATCATACTGGGTGATGATTTTGCCCACGACGCCGTAATCCAGCGCCTCGGCAGGAGACATCCAGAAGTTACGGTCGGTGTCTTTCTTCACTTTTTCCAGCGGCTGGCCGGTTGCATCGGCGATCAGCTTGTTCACGCGGTCCAGCATGCGAATGATTTCACGCGCTTCGATTTCAATATCCGTTGCCTGACCACGCACGCCGCCCAGCGGCTGATGAATCATGAAACGGGTATTCGGCAGCGCATAGCGGTGCTCTTTTTTCGCCGCCAGGAAGATGGTGATCCCGGCGCTCGCCACCCAGCCGGTCCCGATCACGTGCACGTCCGGGCGGATAAACTTGATAAAGTCGTGAATGGTATCGCCCGCTTCCACGTGGCCGCCCTGGCTGTTGATATACAGCTTGATCGGATCGTTGCTCACGCTTTGCAGCAGGATCAGTTGGGTGATCACTTTCTCGGCCAGCGCCTGGTCAATTTCACCGGAGATAATGATCGAGCGAGACTCAAGCAGTTTTTGCTGAAGCGCGCCCGCGCCGTTTTTCCCTTCTGATTTTTCTGTGTTGTCGCGATCTTTCTGTATGAAGTGCATTGTTATTATCCTCGGCTTTTAGCGCTCAAAGTGAGAGTGTAGCCTGTTTTGCCTGGCAAAGTCGTCAGGCGCACACAATGCGAACATCCTGAGTCGCGAACGCGTTAAGAACGTCCTGGTTCATACTCGCTTCAACCACCAGCACATCGATATCACCGGTTTTGGCGACCACGAAGCGCGCCACGCCGGGGATCTTGTCGGTGGTCAGCGCCACGATGGTCTGATTGCTTTGGGCAATCACCGTTTTCTTGAACTCGCAGTCGGCAAAATCAAAGCCGGTCAGCCCCATTTCTGGGTCCATTGCGCAGCCGCCGATAAAAGCCTGATCGAAGATAATCCCCTGGATCTGGCTGGCCGCCGTCGCCCCAACCGCGCCGCCGGAGGCGCGCTGAATCTGCCCCCCGGTCATGATCACCTCACACAGCGGGTGGCGCAGCAGCTCCGCCGCAATTGCCGGCGAATTGGTCACGATAGTCACCTTAAGATCGGCAGGCAACGCTTTCGCCAGAGCCAGATTGGTTGTGCCGGTATCCATAAAAATGCAGCTACCGTGTTTGATAAAGGTTGCCGCTTTCTGCGCGATCATGTCTTTTTTTGCAGGATTTTTTTGCTCGCGGCTAAGGAAGTTTCCCGCATCCGGCAGCTGAAGCACCGCGCCACCGTAGACCTTTTTGCATAAGCCCTCTTTGCTAAGCTCATGTAAATCACGGCGAATAGTGTGCTCAGACACCTTCATCTGGGTGGCTAACTCCGTGCAGACCACCCGGCCCTTCTCCTGAAGGATCTTGCGGATCAGGTCTTGTCGTTGTTCCGGAAAAGCAGCATAATCGAGCATAAAGAGTCCTGTAATAATCCAAATCGAGCATCAATGCGCATAATGTTGCATGACGCTCACCCTGTCAACAATGCAGCCTGGAAGGGAGCATGATGATAAAACGCAGCAAGCCGTCTCACCCGCTCGTGGCTACTCAGCCTTACGACGGATTCTGGTTCCAGCCCGTCAGCCACACTGAGCGATCGCAGCAAAAAGTGCAGCGGGAAGAGTTGCCCGCCCGGTTTCAGGAACATTACCCAACAACGCGCAGCAAACAACGAGGCTTAATATGAAAATTGCACATGTCGCCCTCTGGACCCGCAACCTGTCCGCGCAGGTTCAGTTCTGGGAAACGGTTTTCGGGGGTCGCAGCAACGAGATTTACATCAGCAAAAACCGCCCCGGCTTTGCGTCGCACTTTATTACGCTCACCGACGGCCCGACGATTGAGCTGATGACGGTCCCGGAGCTGGCCGATGCGCCCGCTGACCCGGAATTTGTCGGCTGGGCACATATCGCCCTCGACGTCGGCAGCAAAGCGAATGTGGATCGTATGGCGGAACAGGCGCGGCAGAACAGTACCCTGCTCAGCGCACCGCGCATGACAGGCGATGGATTTTACGAAGCGGTGATCGCCGATCCCGACGGGAACAGAATTGAACTGGTGGGGGAGTAATTTCTGCCGTTCCCAGTAAGCTGAAAACGCGTGGCATTCAGAAATACAGGAGAGGATTCATCCGCTACACTGATGTCCTCTCCCTTACCGAGGATCACCCTCATGGAACTGACCGCAGTCAGCGCCCTTCACTTCAGCGTGACGGAACTTACTCGCATTCTGGAGCGCTGCTTTCAGGACTATTTCGTCCCGTTTTCGCTCACGCCCGAGGCTTTTGCCCTGCGTTTTGCCGCAGAGGGGATGAGCGTGGAAGACTCCTGCGTCTGGCTGCAGAATGGTGAGCCGGTGGCAATCGCCATTATCGCCCGACGTGACGCTCTCGCCCGTCTCGCGGCGTTTGCCATCGTTCCGCCACTTCGCGGGAAAGGGCTGGCCCGCACGATGCTCGCACCGCTGTTCGCCACGTTGAAAACCAAAGACGTAGCGCGTTTTTATCTGGAAGTGATCGCCGAGAACCACGCCGGGATTGCGCTGTACCGATCGCTGGGGTTTCGCGATTCACAGGCGCTGTACGGCTTTAAAGCCATCGCGACGGAGAACCCGCCGGGCGCAGAACTGCACACTACCACGCTGGATGCGCTCTACCGTGCGCTCTTTTCTGCGCCACGGGAGACCACGCCCTGGCAGCTCGATCCGCTGGCGCTGCGCTCGTTACCCTGCAAGGTGTTAACCACCGGAGGCGCATGGGCAGCCATCACGACTCACGGCCCTGCGCCGCAACTGCGCTATCTGTTTGTGGAACCGGCATCGCGGCACAAGGGAGAGGCGCTGCGCCTGTTGCAAACACTGAGCGAGCAGTATCCAGCAATCAGCACCCCGGTCGCGGTGCCGGAGCGTTTTGCGCGGCTGTTTTTGGCGGCAGGCTACGCGCAGATGGACATTTCGCAGCGTGAGATGGTTTGCGATCACGCCGGTGAATAAAACTGCATCCCGGCATAGGGCTTTTCCCGACACGCCGCCAGTCGCGCGGCGAGATCGCCCACATGCAGTTCCAGCTTATGCCCGTCTGGATCGAGAAAATAGAACGACGCCCCTTCGCTTTTATTGCTTTTCCAGACGGTGACGCCCGCCTGCTCAAGCCTGTGTGAAAACGACTCAAAATCTGCGGGTGCGACGCTGAACGCATAGTGGGTGTAGTCGCTTTCGTTGGGCGGAACATAGTCGCGGGTCTCGTCAAACGACAGGCACAGCCAGAGATCGCCGCAGGTAAGATACGCGCCGGTGTCCCACTGCGCATGCAGTGATAAACCCAGCAGATCGCGCCAGAACGCCACGCTGGTTTGCAGATTGCTGACGGCCAGCGTGAGGTGGTTGAGTGATTGCAGCATACGATCCCCTGTTGTGTTTCGCTCAGAACATGATACGGTAATTCGATGAACAGAAAACATCTCCCCGCTTTACATCACACCCAGTGGTGGCTGCCTTCTTAAAGGCGGCCCGGAAGTGTTTTCCCTCTTTTCAGATAGCCGCCGAAAGGCGGCTATTGCATTTCAGAGACGTCTTTCGGCTTTTAAAACCTTAAGGAGTCTTTCATGAACCCTAAAACCACTATTCTCACCGGCGACCGTCCGACTGGCCCTCTGCATCTCGGCCACTATGTTGGATCGCTGCGCCAGCGTGTTGCGTTGCAGCACGACTATCAACAGTTTGTGCTGGTCGCAGACCTACAGGGCCTGACGGATAACGGCAGTAACCCGCAAAAAATACGCGACAACATCCCCGAAGTGCTGGCCGATTATCTGGCCGCAGGTATCGACCCCGATGTCACCACTCTCTGCCTGCAATCCGCCCTGCCGGCGCTTGCCGAGCTAACAATGCTGTATATGAACATCGTCACCGTGGCGCGCGTGGAGCGTAATCCGACGGTGAAAAATGAGATCGCGCAGAAAGGGTTTGCCCGCTCGCTGCCCGCCGGTTTCCTGGTGTACCCCATCAGCCAGGCGGCGGACATTACCGCGTTTAAAGCCGAAGTGGTGCCCGTCGGCGATGACCAGTTGCCGATGATCGAACAAACCAACGAAATCGTACACAAGATGAATAGCCTGCTGCCCGCCCCGGTGCTGCGCCACTGCAAAGCGATGCTGAGCGACACCAGCCGCCTGCCGGGCGTCGACGGTAACGCCAAAATGTCGAAATCCCTTGGCAACACGCTGCACCTTTCGGCCAGCGAAGAGACGATTCACCGCGCCGTCAAGGCCATGTATACGGACCCTCACCATTTGAAAGTGAGCGATCCGGGCCAGATCGAGGGCAACGTGGTGTTCACCTGGCTGGATGCGTTTCACGCGGATAAAGCCAAAGTCGCGGCGATGAAAGCCCACTATCAGCAAGGCGGGCTGGGCGATCGGACCTGTAAAAACGAGCTGGAAGCGTGCCTGCAAGAGCTGATCGCGCCGATGCGCGAGCGGCGGGCGACCTACATCCAGGACAAAAGCCAGTTGATGGAGATACTGAAAAAAGGCAGCGAACGCGCCCATGAAGTCACGCAGGCGACCTTAAAAGAGGTAAAACGGGGGCTGGGCGTACCGGTGTTCTGAGAGGGCGTTGACGCCTGGCGAGCAGGCGTCAATATCGGTTAGTTGACTGATACCGGGCGATCCAGACGCTCGTCGCCCTGATTCTCCTGCGTCGTCGCATGACGCCGCTCCGCCAGCAGACGGCAAATCTCAGCGTGTTTCTCTTCGGTAAAGGTGAAGCGCGACATGCAGCTCAGGCGGATCAGCGAGCCAATGGCCGGAAGCAGGCAGATGCCGAAGAATAGCCCGGTCAGCACGCCGTCGCTCTGAGTTTGCGCCTGCGGCACATAGCCGATCATCGTCAGGAACACGCCGATTAAGCCCCCTCCCACGGCCACCGACATCTTGCCGGTAAAGGTCTGCCCGGAGAAGGTGATCGCCGCGCAGCGTTTATGGGTGTGGTACTCGGCGTATTCGATGGTGTCGGCGATCATCGACGAGGTGAGGATATTGCTCATCATCACGAACAACGTGCTCAGGCCGAGCAGCAAGAACAGCAGCGCCGTGTGCTGATAGCCCGCGAACCACATTACCGCGCGCACGGCGATATCCAGCCCGCAGAGGATCATAAACAGTTTTCGTTTCTGCATTTTGCGCGTCAGCATCGGCGCAATCAAACACACCACCGCCGCCACGATCCCCATCACGCCAATCGCCATCTGCAGGCTGCCGTCGCCCAGATTGTAGATAAAGAAGTAGATGTAAATGCCGTTGGCGACGTTATGGAATACGCAGAAAAAGAACGACAGCAAAATGATAAACAGCGGCTTGTTCTGGCGCAGATTGTGGAAGGTGTCTCGCATCATCACCTTCTCTGTGCTCGGCGGCACGCGCTCTTTAATCTGCATAAACCCGTTCAGCATCAGCGGCAGGCCGAACAGCATCATCACCAGCGCCGCCATAAAATAGCCTTTGTCGTTGCTGTACTGAGCGAAAAACGCCGCCAGTTTCGGGAAGAAGATATTCGCGCAGGCAATACCGGCGTTAACCCCGAGCATGGCCGCCGTCACTGCGCGGGTGCGCTGGCCGGAGTCATTAGTCATCACCGATGACATGGACCAGAACGGGATGTCGGAGATGGCGTACAGCGTCCCCCACAGAATGTATGTCACCCCGGCGTAGAGGATTTTGGTGGTCATGTCCGCTTCGATTTTATAGAACGAGAGCAGCGTGACGCCGGTAATCAGCAGCGGTGCGATGAGTAAAAAATGCCTGAACTTACCGAAACGACTGTTAATGGTGTCCATAAAACTGGCGAAAAGCGGATCGTGAACCGCATCCCAGACGCGGGCAATCAGGAAGATCGAGCTTGCCGCCAGCGCCGAGATCCCCAGCACGTCGGTGTAAAAATAGTTAATAAATGAACCCACTAAACCAAAACTAAAACACTGACCTAAACCATAGCCAAAATAGGACCACAACTCGCGAGACGGTATTTTCATTGTCGTTGCCATAGTGCGTACCTTGTTGTCCGGCGGCGTACCGCCGGATCGTTATTGTTATGCCTGCGGCTGCGGGGCGATTTGGCGGAGCTTGCGCATCAGGGCGATTTCACTGCGCGAGAAGGGGATACCGTTCTCTTCAAAGACGTCGTGGAACCACAGGCGGCAGTAGTCGGTGGAGCCGGTCATGATCACCGGCCACGGCAGCCAGGTCTGGGTTTTGCCGCGCACCAGGCCCCACTGATAGGGCGCAACTTTCGCGGTGTACATCAGCGGAAGCTGCTCTTCGATGGTGCTGCCGACGTGACGCGCCAGCCATTCGGTGCAAAACAGGGGGCGGCCAAGCTCCTGTAATTGCTGAATAATCGCCGTCATACGCCCGGTATTGGTGTAGGCGTGATAACTCACGACATCCGACAGGCCCAGCGCGGTTTGATCGAGCGGATGCTGGAAGAACGTCTCCCCTTCCTCTTCTGCCGGCACGCGCCATGCGCAGACCGTCAGGGGTTGCTCAGGATCTTCTTCCCGCGCCCACTGGAACGCCAGTTTCATTAATTCATGCGCATAGGTTTCCAGTTTTTCGTCATAGAGCACTTCCACGGTGCCCGTCGCAAAAATACCCCGGTTGCCCGGTTCGTTATAGAGATCCCAGAGCAGAACGCGCTTATCATCGCGGAACTGGCGGATAACGTCGCGGATATAGCGCTCAATTTGCGGCCAGCAGTCGCGATCGCACACTTTATCGCGCCCTGGGCTTGCCGCCGCCTGGCTGTTGTGTTTGCCCGGCACCGGTGGCTTTTGCGGGCCGAGATACGGCTCGTCACCCGAGAACCCGCAGTCGTCCATCAGCGTCAGCATGGTGCTGAACCCGTGGCGGTCAGCCAGCGTCAGAAAGTGCTCAATGCGCGCCAGTAGCCCGTCGCGATCGTGCTCCCAGACGATAAACGGCAGATTTATGCGCAGGGTGTTGTAGCCCGCATCCGCCGCCCAGCCCAGCTCGCGGTCGATGGTTTCGGCATCGAACGTCTCCTGCTGCCAGATGTCGGTCCAGTTCACCGCCGTCGACGGCAGATAGTTAAACCCGCACAGCCACCCTTTTTGCTGATACCACGCCTGCGCCTGTTCCTTGCTCCACTGCTGTTTCATCGTCGCCTCACTTGCTGATAATATTTAGCTAATAAATATTAACTGCGTTATAAATGAGCAAACAGGCGCGTTCAGAAAAGCGACAGCAATCACAAAGTTCAGGCTTGAGCGCGTAAGAAACGTGATCGACCGCGCTTTCGCCTGACCGATAACAAAGCCGTGAGGTATGATGCTGTTTCTGAAGGGGGAGCGGACGGATGAAGCGGAAAAACAAAATCACAATGAACGATATTGCGCGGGCGGCGGGGGTGTCGCAGGCGACGGTATCGCTGGTGCTGAACCAGTCCCGCAACATCAAACTCAGCGACGAGACGCGCCAGCGGGTGATCGGCGTGGCCGCAGAGCTGGGCTACGATCGCCTGCCCGCCATTCACACGCCGCGCAACCAGGAAGAGGTGGCGCTGCTGGTCAGCTCCCTACAAAGTTACGATCCCTTTATCGACGCCATCAGCCAGGCGCGGGATGCGGCCTGGCGCAACGAGACGCTGCTGACCGTGTACGATTACGGCGACGACGTGGAGCTGGCCCTGAACATTATTCGCCAGCTGGAGAAGCGCAACTGCGTGGGGATTATCCTCGCCTCCCCCGTCACCACGCTGGTGGATATGACCGATTTCCAGGACTGCACGCAGCTCCCACTGGTGCTGCTGAATCAGCGCGATCCCGGCTCACCGCTGCTGCCATCGTTCATTCCCGACGACTACGCCAACGCCTTCCAGGTGACGCGTCATCTGATTGCCCAGGGGGCAACACGCATTGCGCACATCACCGGCGAGAGCTGGATGGAAGCCACCCGCCAGCGTCAAGCGGGTTACCAGGCCGCCCTCGAACAGGCCGGGTTTGCGTACGACGAGAGCCTGGTTCGCCCGACCAACTGGCAGTTCAGTGAGTCCTACACGGCCACCGAGTCCCTGCTGCAACTCCCTACCCGCCCGGATGCGATCTTTTGCGCCAGCGACTGGCTGGCGATCGGCTGCTATCAGGCGCTGGCCGTAAACAACGTGCAGATCCCGCAGGACATGCTGCTGGCGGGCTATGACGATCAGAAGATTTCCGAACAGCTCACCCCGGCGCTAACCAGTATTCAGCTCCCGTACAGCGAACTGGGACGACTGGCGGTGGAGTATTTGTGCAATCAGGAAGATGCAGCGACGCATGTGACGCTGGCGGGCAGGTTGCGGATGAGGAGATCGAGTGAGCGTATTTGAATAAAAACTATATTCAAATACATCTCTAATCTTGCTTATTAGGTTTTATATTCAACAGGGATTTATCGACGCTAATTATAAAAGGCTGAAAAATCAGTTGAGTGGGAAAGGTGTCGGTGGCGCCTTTTTTTGTGGGTAGTGAAAAGCACGTGGGTTGATTGAAAAGGGTTTTGCGAGCATCATCGCAATTATTTTTCTTATTTCGTAACGCGATGACATCCAGTAAAACCCTCGAACAGGCAATTGCCAATATCTGGCGCAAAGGCGGTGAACGTGCGCCACATAAACCGTTATTGCTCTTGAATGTGCTGGCAAACTAACGTGGAATGCCCCTGTCTGGATCACACTTCTCAACTCAGGATATTCACTTACAAAAACCAGGTGTTATTATTCACCCCGTAAATACCTTTCAACTCAACCCGAGGCTTTGATGCTGGAGAATGTAATCATCCGATAATCAGCTTACCGACCTTTTCAGGCCGGACTGATTATCAATGCGCCGAAATCGAATGCGGACACCGCTGTGTGTTTGCACGTTTTGCACATGATGATTAAACAGGTTTTCCAGTATGAATTTATCCCGTCAGGAACAACGTACCTTACACGTTCTCGCCAAAGGTGGCCGAATCGCGCACGTCCGCGATGCGTCTGGCCGCGTCACCGCCGTTGAATGCTACACCCGCGAAGGGCTGTTGCTGACCGACTGCACCCTTGCCACCTTCAAAAAACTCAAAACCAAAAAACTGATCAAGTCCGTCAACGGTCAGCCCTACCGCATCAACACCACCGGGCTGAATAACGTTCGCGCGCAGCTTGATAACCGCTAAGGAGAGCATGATGGATATCAGCACCCTTATTTCCGCATCCCGGCACATCCAGCTGTCAGCGGAGGAAAGTAAAATCCCCTGGGACGAACCGGCCTTCAGCCAGCGCATGCTGGCGAACCATTTGTCGCAGGACCACGACTGGGCCAGCCGCAGGCAGGAGGTCATTGAGCGGCAGGTGAATTGGATCGCCAACCTATTATCCCCAGGCGCACGTATTCTCGATCTCGGCTGCGGTCCCGGCTTTTATACCCACCGCTTAGCAGAGCGCGGATTTTACTGCACCGGTGTGGATTTCTCACCAGCATCTGTGAACTGGGCCCGTCAGCAGGCGCAGAATGCCGGATTGAATATCGACTATGTCCAGCAGGATATCCGCGCATACTGGCCGGATAAATCTTTCGATTTCATCATGATGACGTTCGGGGAACTGAATGTGTTCAGCACGGCGGATGCGCGCTCACTCGTCAGCCGCTGCGCGCTGTGGCTGGAGCCGGGTGGCAGGCTGCTCAGTGAAGTCCATGCTTTCGACGAAGTTAAGCGTCAGGGAATGGCTGAACCGAGCTGGCAACGCTGCCCGGACGGGCTGTTTCTGGGCGTCCCTCATCTGCTGCTGACGGAACATGGCTGGGATGAAGAAGCACAGACCAGCTCAACACAGTTCTGGGCCATAGAGGCAAACGGTCACACCACCCGTTTCGGCAGCCAGATGACCGCCTGGCGCGATGATGAGTACGTCAGCCTGCTCGGTAATGTCGGTTTTACCCTGCTTCCTCCTCCTGAAAGCCACGACTGGCCAGTCAGCGAGACATTTGAAGGAAAGCTGTTTGCTCTGCTGGCTGAAAAAGCAAATACCTCAGAGGAACTTCCTCTTAATACTCAACGCAATAAAAGGACTTCCACATTGGATATCCCACGTATTTTTACCATCAGTGAAAGCGAACACCGCATTCACAACCCGTTCACCGAAGAGAAGTACGCCACGCTGGGCCGTGTGCTGCGTATGAAACCGGGGACAAAAATCCTTGATCTTGGCAGTGGCTCGGGCGAGATGCTCTGCACCTGGGCCCGGGATCATGGCATTACGGGGACTGGCATCGACATGAGTTCGCTCTTCACCGCGCAGGCCAGACGCCGCGCGGAAGAACTCGGCGTCAGCGAACGCGTACATTTTATTCATAATGATGCGGCGGGTTACGTCGCCAATGAAAAATGTGACGTAGCAGCCTGCGTCGGCGCGACATGGATTGCCGGTGGGTTTGCCGGGACCGTCGAACTGCTTGCGCAAAGCCTGAAACCGGGCGGGATCATGCTTATCGGTGAACCTTACTGGCGTCAGCTTCCGGCAACGGACGAGATAGCGCAGGCCTGTGGCGTCAGTTCGACGACCGATTTCCTGACGCTGCCGGGGCTTGTGAGTGCATTCGATGAACTCGGCTACGACGTGGTGGAAATGGTACTGGCGGACCAGGAAGGCTGGGACCGTTATGAGGCCGCGAAATGGCTGACCATGCGCCGCTGGCTGGAAGCCAATCCTGACGACGACTTCGCCGCCGAAGTCAGGGCCGAGCTAAACATCTCGCCAAAACGCCACGTAACGTACGCGCGGGAATACTTTGGCTGGGGCGTGTTCGCGCTCATCGCCAGGTAACAACAGGTTCCCGGTATTTCTGACTGGAGATACCGGGAGCTTCGTCTTTGCTTTGATCTGATGCATCACCTGCACAATACCCACTCAGTATATTTATTAATCATGACGTCACCATAAGGAGCATCATATGTCACAACATGAACAGTTCTGTCAGGCTTGCGGAATGCCAATGTCGGCACCCGATGCACACAGTGCCAGCGATCAATATTGCGCGTACTGCTGTGACAGCAACGGCAATCTTAAACCCTGGGAAGAAGCGGTATCAGGCTTAGCCAGTTTCCTTGATTCCTGGCAAAAAGTCGGCCCGGAAGAAGCCCAGAAGCGGGCAAAACGTTATCTGACGGCAATGCCCGCCTGGGCTCATAATGCGGACGAGTGATTTGAGCTGATTATCTCCCCCCTGAATCAATTAAGGAGAGCCGATGTTTTCTTACATTATGCTGGGAACCAACGACCTGCCACGCGCCATTACATTCTACGATCCGCTGATGGAGATGCTGGGGTATCCCCGTGGCGGCAGGAATGAGGAGGTCGCATGGTGGGGCGTTTTCAACGGTAATAACACGACGGCATTGGGTATCGGCAGACCTTTTGATAAACAGGATGCCACGACCGGAAATGGTGTGATGGTCACCCTGATTGCGCGGTCTGCCGAACATATCCAGCAGCTTCACGCGCTCGCTTTAAACCACGGTGGTACGGACGAGGAACATCAGGCCTGTGCCCGCATTACGGCGAAGGGTTCTACAGCGCTTGTGTCAGAGACCCTGATGGCAACAAGCTGGCTTTCGTGTATTACACTGCACATTACTGAGAACGTTAAACCGGAGGCCTCAGCGCCCCTACCTGCCGCTCGTATATCCTATAAAACCCGTTCCAGACCACACAGCCGCGCATTCTAAAAGTCATTCTCACATTCAAAAACCCAGTCGCCATTTTGCCTGGAGCCATGAACCTCCCGGTAATATAAGTCGCGCAACCGCATTTCATATCGATCGGCTCTAACGATCAATATCGAAAAACTGATCTATCAAAACGATTATCTTTCTTGCGCCCTGCCTGGTTATCCTTGACTTACATTACTCGCAGAAATGCCTTTTATTACGGTTAGTTATCTAGCTGGAACTTGTTGCGTCCACTTTCCATGTAATCCACACAATGAGTTCACTAGGGCGCAAAAAGATGAAGAGATGTGCACGTTGCAACAAAAAAAGAAGCGTCCTTGATCAGTGGCTCTCTCTCGATAAAGGATTTTGTGACGAGTACTTATTCGACATGGACGAGGAAATCAGGGAAAGACTGGTTATTCCGATCAGGCGCCCCAAAGATGACAACGAAGGGAAATAGTTACTCGTGATGAAGAATAAAATCGACGTCAGCGTAATTATTCCGGCTTACAACGCCGCAGAGACCATTGATAGTCTGGTTAATAAAATCCTCAGTGAAACCCGCGTGGCTATTGAACTTATCGTTATCAATGACGGTTCTACTGATGGAACAGACCACGCTCTTCATCAAATCCATGATGACCGGCTCATTCTGATCGAGCAGGCCAATCAAGGTGTCTATGCTGCCCGAAATGCTGCTCTAGCCTTGCACCAGGGAGAATGGGTTATATTCCTTGATGCGGACGACGATATAGCAGATGGGTTCATTGAAAAAAGATGGCAAGCAGCTACTGCGTTGCAAGCCGACGTCATGATCTTTAATGGCTGGCATTCTGGCGCTGACAACCATCGAAGAGCTGTCCACCGAAAGCAGTCCTAAGGGGCGACTCTGTCAGGCCATAAGTGGATAAGGCACTGTGTAACACGCTGTGAATGGCCACATGACCTGTGGCTGCAAATGGTCAGGTCATCTTATGTAAGGCAGCATTCACTGCGCTTCCAGCCCGGCAGGAGCCATAAAGATATTCTCTGGACGGTTCATCTTGCGGCCAGCAATGGCCGGTTCTGCGCATTGGATGTTAAGGACTATATCTATATCAGCAATAAGACCTCTATCACGCACCGACCGGATTACTATGATGTTCGTGCAATAAGCTATGTTGAAGTGATCGCAGGAATTACCCAGCTAGCGGAACAGCAACAAAACCAAAAAATAAAGGTGTTTTTGCTCAGACATGCGCTGGTGGAAGCGCGTCATTTTTTGGGATTGTATAGGGAAAAAGGATTTGGATAATTCCAACATTAAAACTAGTTTCAATATAAATATATCCTTTATCAGTTTATTCCAAGGTATTAGCAGCCTGAGTGACATATTTTTCTTTATCAAGCTAATGCGTAATATTTTATAGCGTGCATAAAATAATGCTCTGTTGGTACTGTCTAACCTTCTTAAGTGCTGGGCAATTGTAGTCCTACAGCTACAAAATCCTGCAGTAAGTAACCACCAGGTAGCATCCCTAAAGCGATGTTACCTGGTAGTGTCGCGGAAGTTAACCTGGAAAACGATGCTTGAGAATTACAACTGACGTTGTTCCAGGCTAGAATATATAGTTTTAATTTCGCTTTTTAAACTTTCGCCACGGTATACCATCGACGTATCGTATCGTTGATATCTCTCATCGCGCGTAGCGCTAAACCAGTTAAAGGAACCGACGCAGAGCAGCCCCTCATCACCAATCACAATCTTACTGTGAACACGATTAACCAGCTTCGTCGTGACGCCCATTTCATTCAACCTTTCCAATGCTTCATTTAGGCGCTGATGTTTTTCTTTGCGTTTTTCAAAATCTGCATGCTCTGTATTAAACGTTTTATCCGTTACTACAGTGATATCAATACCACGGGTGCGCGCCTGAGACATCGATGCCAGAAAACCTGTTTGTTCCAGCTTTTGCCAGGTGAGCCATGGAGAAACGATAGTAATGCTCTGGTTAATGGCGTCAAAAGTCTGATTCAGAAACGCATCATGTTGCTCCACCCCGTGTAGGGTTGAAATCTGCGTTTGTGAGGTACTTAAATCCTGACGCTCCTGAAACTCAAACTGCAATGCATTATCAGTGGAAGCAAACAGGTATTTCGCCAGCAATCCCCGAGGTGACGATCCGGGTTGAATCTCAAACAGATCCATATCACCAAAGACCAGGAAGCTGTCTTTAGCTCGTGAAACGGCGACGTTCAGCATGCTACTGTCGTTGTCAATAAAACTACCATCTTCATGCTTCGAATATACAGGGGAGAAAAGCACAATCGCCCTTTCCGCCCCCTGCAATGAATGAACAGTACCGACTGTCAGCGAATTTTCATCGCCACTACAATTAATATCCAGCTTACGTAATGACGATTTAATCGTACTGACTTGTGCCGAAAATGGGGTAACAACCCCCACTACTTTATGTAGAGGTTCGCCATAATGACGCTCGATTTCCTCTTTGTGCGCTGCAAGCCATGCCGCAATCGTCTTCGCTTCAAAATCGTTATAGCGACTTCCACCACTTGCCTGCATACCTTTACCATCGATATGCAAATATCCCATTGCAGGAAATATTGTCTCTTTTTCTTCTCCTCGTTTGGGCTGCAACTTACCGTGATAGCAGAGGGTGTTACAGTAGCCAATGATACTATCGAAGCAACGACGGTGTTCATAAAGGTACATCCCTCTCGCCAGATCCGGATCGTACTGGTAGCGGGAATTAAACTGTGCAACCTTCATAACGCTGCCAGATGCAGCACTTTTTCCAGAGTCACACACCAGAGCATAAGCTTCAGTAAGTTCTTCCTGCGTACCTCCCGGAAGAATGTTCTCCTCAACCATATTGCCGATATCAATACCGGGCAAGCTATTCCAGATAGGCGCAATCTGTTCTGTGTCACCAATCACCAGGGCTTTCTTCGCCAGTGCGAAAGAAGCTGCCGCAACCTCAGGCAACACCTGTCCCGCTTCATCGACAATCAGCAAATCGGCAAAGTTAAATAAATAGCCATCATCAAACTTCTTGCCGCCAACATGCTCCCTGATGAGCATATGGTGAGGAAGCATAAAGCAGGTCATCACGACACAAGGAGTGAGCTTCATTCTACGCAGCCAGCGGGCTTTAATGGCCTTCGCCCCTTTAAGACCTTTTTCTTTTTGAAGGTTATCGATAGCAGCCATATCCATCAGCCACCGGCCTTCCCAGTAATGCGTCGCCAGCAGAAACGCCGGGAAACGGAGCTGTGTATCAGCAAGCTCATCGGCTTCGCACAGACTCAGCTCCGCCTCGTTTTGATTCCCCAGCGAATGGGTAATCTCGCGCCAGCGTATGGCAGCTTCGTTTTCACGGTGGGAAACGTCCTCAGCAAGTTCTATCTGCTGTTGATACTCAGCCTGCTCTTTAAGCGCCTGAGCAATCAGAACATCGATAAAGGCATCAATTCCATCAGGCTGAGATCCCTGGAATGCTGTCATTCTTTCGCCAAACGTAGCCTCCAAAAACAGCTTCATTTGATAGTGACGCTTAGTACGAACGGCGGGAAGCCAGGAGAAAAGAGCGAACAGTATCGACTCACCGGCTCGATATTGTTCCCACTGTTTTTTGCCCTGCGTTAATAGCGAGATTTCATTTGTGCTATTAAGCAGTAACGTTCTCTTATCCTGAATATACTGTTCGAGATCGTCACTGATGGCATGCCGCTCCTGACGGATTGCGTTCAGGTCATCCCACGCAGGCTCGATTTGCTCAAGCTCTGCAGAGAGTTCAACCAAACGCTGATGCAGGAGATCCACAACCTCTTCAGGTGAATGACATTCCTTATTCGGGAAAGCTGCCCTTGCCTTTTCAAGGAAGAAGCACCGGGCATCTTCAACATATTCAAGGGATTCAACACGGTTAAAAAAATCTTCCGTCTGGTATTTTTTTACCGCCTCGGCTTTTCGGCTTGAAGACGGGAAGTAAGCGCCAAAGCTTTTTACTTCAGGTAACCAACGCCCGGCCATAGACCCAGTGCCGGTAGCAAAATCTTTACCGAAGGCCTCGATAATGTTGGTAACGGCCTGATTGTTGGTTGATGTCGCAATCACCACTGGCGGTTCGGTTTTGTTTACAGCCGCTCTCGCCCACTCAGTAGCTATGATTGAGAGAACCAGAGTAGTTTTCCCGGTTCCCGGAGGACCGTTCACGGCAAGAATATCGCCCGGCTGTTGAGTGAGATAATGGCTAAGGGCATCGCGCTGCGCCACAGCCAGCGGAAATTTATCACCGGAATGCCCCAGACGCTCACTGAACATGGCATTGCTAGCAAGGAGCGGTTCAACAGGAGACTTCTCTTTCGAGGCAAAGCGCGCCAGTAATGGCACTTCTTTTTTGCACGACAGCAAATGATCGTACATAGGCAGGATATGGATGCTGGCCCCTCCAGACTGATTGGCTTTAATGATGTAGCCATATCCAGCTGATTCATATTGCTCAGGTGAAGCGAGCCATTCGCCAGCAACATGTTTTAAAAGTTCATCTGAATCTTTAAGGTACTTTTGCCACAACTGCTGATAACGAGCATATCGTTCCGCTCGGTTTTCGTCAGTCTCCTCATGCAGCTCATCTTCATTACCGGGACTAAAAGTGATCGAATCATGCGTGGTTTTGTATTTGTCATATTCCGCCATTTCACCAACAGAAAAGGTACCTTTAGGGAGAGGTTCAAGTAGGTCACGGGGAATGGTGGCTGGCGATGCGGGAAACAAAAATCCTTCACGGTTCAACAGTGCGGAAGTCACCAGAGGCGTAACTATCCCTGGTGCGCCTGCCGTACGTTCCTTGCCATGCTTTAACAGGCGGATCCATACCTGCGGCCGTAACAGCACCTCAACTGTTTTAACCTGCTCGTCTTCGCCCTCGAAGAACGATTGCACGATCTCTTCACCCAACCTTCCCTGATCAACGTTCATCCATTGCGTGAATGAATCTTCATCTTTGCGCTCAAATGCCCCTTTTCCAGACTCGGCATCAGCTAAGGTATTACGCCAGTATGAAGTGAATCCTTGAGTATTGCTGTCCATTCCCCATCCCGTGACTTAAATAAAACTATTGATTTCGTTGATATAAAACCCTCATGGTTAAACATTGTCCACGATGCGAGCACGATCGCAAGGATTTGTTTATGTTGGGAAAGATGCTGGAAGTTAAAATCAGAACCAGCTCACTTGGACAACGTAGTGTTAATCATCCGTGGTGCACAATCAGTGCCAACATACGAACAACGACTACAAACCTTGAGCTATACGGTTCAGGGTTTAGTCATTATTTTTAATACCTTTATTGAGAGATAAATAATGGTAGTCTTTATAAGTAATGTGAATTGATCTCCCCAAAAAACCGATTATAATTCGCTCAGACACCAACCATTCCATAAAAATCAAGGATTAATCTTGACTGAGAAAGCAAATAAACTTCGACATCTTGTCGATGAAGTCCTCAAAAGCAATAGCCTTCATGCTCATCAAGTTAATGCTGCGACCAAAACATTTGAAGCGCTCTCTGGCAATGTCAGAGCCGTCGTTACAGCAGCAGAAATGCAAGCGGGTAAATCTGGGATTGCCTTAGCACTATGCTGTCTTCAAAGGCTGAGTTTGAACGATCAGGATATATGTGACCGTAAGCAACTTAAAGACACGCTTTACCTAGTAACCATGCCAGATACAGCTTTGAAAGAACAAGCAGAGCAAGATCTCAAACAGGCCAAAAACGTTGTTGTAAGTAACTTTGTCAATTTTGAAAAAGCACTAGAAACAGAATTTAAAGGTAACCCCCCTAAGCTTATTATCATTGACGAATGCCATTATGGCTCGAATGTATCTGCCGTTCGTTACAGCAAAATATTTGACTACTTAGAACAAGAGAATGACAAGTGCAAAGTTGTATTTATTTCAGCTACGCCATTTGGGGCATTGTATGGCGCAGACACTGAATATCAGGATGCAATTGATTTACAACAAGAAGCTGAAGAAAGCAATGACATTCAATTGCTGCAGGAAGCACGAAATGTTGCAAATAATGCGCTCAAGGACTCGATTCTAAGACGTGACTTCAATACCCGCTTAGTGTTCCACAAAACCAGTGATGAATACTACGGTGTCCGAGAAATGCTCAGAAATGGAAAAGTTATAGGGTTAGAAGACAATTCTAAAAATTTCTTATACCCATCTCAAGAACGAGATTCTTTCATTGAACAATTTTTAGCTCATCAAGAGATGGGATGGTCGCTGGTGCGCGTTCCCGCGGGCTTAGCTATGGAAGCAAAACAGTTCCTAATTTCTAAAGGCATCGACGAACACTCAATATATATACTCGGCAATTCACTGAGTGGTGTTCCTGAAGACGAACATTGCAGTATCGAACGATTTAAAAAAGAATTCGATGATGCATTACTGTTTGAAGATAAATTGATAGCCATCACTGTTGCAGGAGCCAGGGCAGGAATTAATTTTGGCGCAATGATGAAAAACAACCTCATTTCAACATGGGACAGCACTGTAGCCAGTGTAGCTGCTGTTGTACAGGCTAATATTGGCCGGGCCTGTGGTTATCATGGTAATAATTCTTCCATGCACTACACCAACTTAAACGCAGCAGAGGCTTATGGCGCGATCCTCAGTCACCTGGAACAAACTTGCTCTGACTATGCTGCATCAGACTTTGACGGAATAAGGGAGTTCTTCGAAGATGTGTGTCAGGAATACAATGTAAATGGGTTAGATGTTGGTCTTACAATTAAGTATAAACGTCGCCGCCCTATTGGTGATGTAGAGACCTATAAAACCGATGGTTATATTGCTGTTCCAGCCAAGTTACTTCAAGAAGGCACCGATTTTAGCCACTACACTAAAGATAAAATCCTTCTACAGGCAATTGAACTCATACGCAACGAATTAACGGCTAAAGGTGCGCCTAGTGTCAAAGGCAATCGAGCTATGCGGGGCAAAAAGAAGAACTGGATCAAAGCACATTGGGTTAATGGAGATAGCTTCAACAATCCCGAAAAAGCACAAGCAGATGGTACGCAAAAGATTAAAACCAAGCTCTATACTCAATTGCTCGACAATGGTGAATTCCTTGAGTTTAACCGAGTAGTAGCCCCAGGTTCAGGTGAACTTTCTGAAAACAAATTGGTTACCGCTACGATTTTTAGTATCTACAACATTTCCCGAAGGAATGTTAAAAAAATAATAATGACAACTGAAGACGTCTGGGATATGTGCGACTATTTTGGTATTGAACGTGATGATACTCTGATCGTGCTCTACAAACGCGGTGAATATGATATTGAACGCTCGAATGCTAAAAAACAGCACAATGAGCTACCTGAAAAGTCTGGGGAGTTAAGTAATGAATCCCATTTCTCCGATAAAACAGATGTTACTTACTAGTTCATGGTGCCTCGGATCCCCTTTCGTCAACTAGCATCAAGCCCATTATGAATATCGAAAATAAACATCGCCTATATGTCAAAGAAATACTTGAAGCTCAAACATTTGAGCATCAACGAATAGCAGCAAATAAAACCTTCTCTAAATTATTATCAGGCTCTCGTGCAGTAGTTTTGGCTGCTGAAATGCAATCCGGTAAATCAGGTATTGCTCTCGCCCTTGCTGGACTGCAGCGACTTTCACTTTCGGATGAGTTGATTGGTAATCGTAAATTACTAAAGGATACATTATATCTTGTAACGATGGGCGATATTAGTTTACAGGAGCAGGCCAAACGGGACCTATCATACTGTAAAAATATCGTTGTGAGTAATTTTATCAATTTCGATATCACCATAAAAACTGAATTCAGACACCAAAATCCCAAACTCATTATTATTGATGAATGTCACTATGGTTCCAGTAGTGACAGCATACGCTATGATAAGATATTCAACTATTTAGAGTTTGAAAATCAAGACTGTAAGGTTGTTTTCATCTCAGCAACTCCCTTTAGCGCACTTTATGCAGTAGGAGGGGATTCGATACTTCGCCATAACTTCAATACTTCTCTTGTATTCCATAAAACCAGCGCTGAATACCATGGTATTCGCCAAATGCACTGTCATAACCAAATAATAAAACTTGACGAAGATTATAGAGATTTTTGTCAAGACTCTCTATTACGTAAACGATTTATCCGACAGTTTAAGGACTACGATGGTGCAGGGTGGTCATTAATCCGTGTTCCGAGTAGCCAAGCTAACCTCACCAGGCAAATTCTACTAGACAATGGCATAGAGGCTGAACATATTTATATCATCGGCCAGAAGCTCGTCGGAATTGATGATCGTGAATTATGCTCTATCGATGACTTCAGACGTGAATTTGAAACTGCAACATTATTTGATGAAAAACTAATTGCCATTACAGTTGCTGGATTTAGGGCCGGAGTAAACTTTGGCCAGGAAATGAAAAACGCAGTAATTAATACTTGGGATAGTACTATTGCCAACATTGCAGCTGTTGTTCAAGCGAATATAGGCCGGTCTTGTGGTTATCATCAAAACACAAGGGCTAAACACTACACTAATCTAGATGCCATTCGCGCTTATAGTGAACTACTTGATCACCTCGAATCTCAGGATGACACCAAGGAATTCGAAGGACTCCAGCAGATCTTTGAACAAATATGTTCTCGTTACGACATAAGAGGTTTTGACAGGGGAACTAGTGTTGCTCCGGCACCAGAAATCAAGGTGACAACAAAAATTGATGATAGTGCTACTTTCTTAACGCAAGGGTATATTTCCGTGCCTGGTAAGTTAAGTAACCCAAACTTTGATTTTTCAACTTATACAGATGATAACGAGTTATTAGATGCGATAGAAATCATCCGCAAAGAACTTCTTAGCGAAGAAGGGCCCTATCGGAAAAAAGGACGAGCTCTTAGAGGTGATCATCAAAACTGGGTAAAAGCTCAGTGGGTTAATGGTGCCACATATGATGATGGCACTCCAAGCTGTGCAAAATCACGTGCCCTTTCTTTCACATCTCGATTAGATAAAGGTGAAGATGTCGAATTCAACAATATTGTAAAACCTGGTGGCGGCGAAAAAACTGAAGATAAACGAGTTATGGCAAGTATCTTTAGCATTTATAACCTTTCGGGTCAGATGGATGCATTTAAACGCGCTATGGATATTGATGATATGGCAGAAATCTGTGATGCTTTAAATACAGAGTATGATGACACGCTGATTTTACTGTATAAGCGAGGCTCATTTTCTCAAGTATTGTCGGATGAAAAATCTATAATTTCAGAAAATATCGAAAAGACAAGCATCCGTCATAAAAGTGTTTTTCGATAAAAGTTTATAATTTTTAGATGTTTTCTTCCAAGTATTAGAGTTCTTCGTTACAGTATCTACCTTAACTAAGCTGAAACAGTTATAAGGCAGATACTGCAGGTATGTCCTGAGGGGCCTCTAGGTAATTAATGCCTTTTGGCCGCAGACTCATTAATAACTAGTTTCCTATCATTACTAACCCTGCTTTCTTAGATCTATTACTGGAGTTAAGCACTCTTGTAGTGATATGCCACCATGATTGTAATAATCACCCGAAACATAACCTGAAATTCCAGGGGCCATCGCCACAGATACATTGGAATTCCAGAACCAAGGAACCACTAAACCATCGTAATGCACGTTGTCTTTTAAAATAGCGCAGCGGCGCTGACGATTCTTACCTAGTGATTTATTGAGTTCCCCTTTTGGCAAACCATTAGGAACCCATAACCAACCATGGTCAGTAACGATTTTTATACGCTTCCAACCAGCATCAAACAAACCACTTACTCGAGATACAACGTCCCCAAGAACCTTATCGATATATTGGGGCATTTGGCGCTGATGATCGTGACCTAAACGGTCCAAGTCACCTGTTTGTACCCAAGCATAACCGCCTTGTGGCTCACCGGTTTCAAGTCCATCCAAAAATTGCCAGCCTTTTTCTTCCAACAATTTTTTCAAATAATGGCTGCTAAATGACGAATGGCTGTCGGCTAAAACAGGAATAAAATCATCATTAGTATCATTACCCGTCAGCATATCAGCTAATGGTGTTACAGCAGCCTTGGCCGTTGCAGTAAGGGAAGGTAATGCAGCCCAACGCGATGTTAAATGGCTCTCAATACCGCAATTGAACAGTTTCTCTTCCAGCATTTTAGCTGTATCAAAACGCAAACCATCTACAAAAAACACAACCTGACTACCAATTGTGTATTGAGCTGTATTTTCTCTAACCTGGTTATCACCAGGGTACCCAAACTGGGCTACTAATTGCTGAAATTTTAATGCCGTCTTTTCGAGCCATGGCGTGTAAATAATACCAAGCACATTTGCAATCAGCTCTTGCTGGTGGATATCTTTCGCTTTGGACATTGCACTTAACACTGCAGCATCCGCTTGCCAAAATTGTTTCTTAAAATGGTCAGCCATCGATTCTGGTGTACTACCGGAAAAATTGATTTCCGTGTGCTCAATCACCATCATCATATCTTCCAACACGCTTAGCCAAGGTGACAGCTCCAAACGATGCCATATCCATGTCTTACGTTCTTTCTGAGTTAGCCAAAGATCACTGAAAACTGCCTTTAGCTCCTGACGCCCTTGTCCCTCAATCTTACGAAATGCGGATTCGATTAACTGCTCGTCCTCCAAGTTTTTAGACAAATAGTTTTCTGGAAATAGCACAACTAGGTCGGCTGGCTGAATAGCTTTGAGTTGATTCACTAGTAATGGCAAATTATTAGCTGTTTCCTCAAATCGGTGCCATATTCCTTTCCATTGGCCTTCAGCCTGGCATAGCAATTGTAAAGCTTGAACCACACCTTCCTTGTTTGGAATAAAGCTATATTGCATCTGGCATGAATTTGTGAAAATATCCCAGCGACTCCCCTGCCATAGTTTTTCTTTCTCTTGAGGATTATTAAGCCAACCTAAGATATCTCGTGCAATATCATCAAGAACAATAGAGTAGAAATCCTCTGCTTCAAGTTTTTTACCTTGCATACTTACAACTGGCGTCTCTAAGAGATCTGGCAGTACCTGTAAAATAGCTTCATATGTCTTCTTGTCTTTTGCAAGATCCAACTCGAGACCAGCTTTAGGGTTTGTGAGGAACGAACCCACAGACCAATCACGGCCCGCGGAATTATAAGACCACCAACAACCGCGATATTGCAATTCTGCTAAGGGTTTAAGAAACTCAGGACATTGTTCAATTGCTCGTAAATCTTTACGACCGACACCAGGCAGATAGATAATCGGGGTTTTTCCTTCAGGTAAAACACACTCCTCAAGTACACCAGCAATAGCGCATTTCACCCATATTGCCGGGCCAGTACGAAGATCAGGATTATAATCACCAAGTTCAATCAATTCAGGCAGCTGCTGCTTGATGTAGGGCATTGCTGACTGCCACTGTCTATCAATGTCCGTCCACAAAATAGCAGCAGGTGGGACCTGAACACTTTTGTTAAAGGCAGCGGAGCTACGAAGCTGATCGATCAATTTATTGATTACTAACATATAGTTTCCAGTTCGCTTTACACAACTCAATCAAATCATGTTGTCGACTTTCTAGTATAGAAGGCATCCACTCACCCGTATTTAATACCTGCGTAGTCAATACGTACGACGACACACCATTTTGTCCCGCAAAGTATGCCATTTTTTTACGTTCAAAGTCGAAGTTTGAGGCTTGTGAATTCCTTCTCTGTGTTAGTGGCACGAGATTAGCGAGACGGTGGGTCCACTCTTCTCGCTGCGCAACATTTGGCCAATTTATATCCCACTGGCTTCCTTCTTCTACCGTCTGTGGTAACACATGCTCAATGGTCAGAAGAGAGTGTTCGTAATTAGCCGCTCCATCAGATAAAAATGAATCAATTCTCAAGATAAGATAGTTACGTCGGCGGGCAGTCAAATAATAAACATCACCATCGATTTGGTTAATAAAATCTATTGTTTCTTCTTGAGATAAATTTACTGAGCTAATCTCTGTAGAATTTGCATTATCAAGTTCAATTAACACTTTTGCATAACGATCAATGCGTTCGTTAATGTTTGAAGCACAAATATGAAGTTTCGCAGCTAAACGCTCGAGCCGGAACATAAAATCCATCACTGCTGAGCTATCTGAACCAAATTTAGATAAATATTGTATAGCTACCGGTAACCAATCTGAATTGTCAATGCGGTTTAGCCAATGCAACAATTGGTTAATGTCTCCAGCATTTGACGATGACAAATAACGAGCATCTCTAGCAACCAAATAGGCATCAGCGTAAGGAGCTATGACTTTATTGATCAGCACTTCAGGATCATGGATTTTTGATTGAACATGCTCTCGAAACTCTTCCAACAACACGCGTTTTACTTTGGTCTTGGCATAAATCATTCGGATATACGTAAGAAGATCATTCAACCCTTCTCTTCCTGTATCTACTTCAATTTCTTCCCATTTATCATTAAAAGCATCACGTTTCGATTCGGTAATTTTACCAATCGCATCAGCTTTAATTAGATCCGAAGGTAAAAGATCCATACCGCGATTATTCAAAACCGAAAATACACGAAAAGCAGACTGCTGGCTTGGTGAGGTCACAGCAACTAAAAAACACCGGGTCATCAAAAAAATACCAAAGTTTATCAAAGCGTCAGTATCGATAAAGGACTGCTGCAATTTAGTTTGCAAGAGTAAGGCATTTTTCTGGATATTGATTTGTGACTCATTATTCAACGTTGCCGAATCAATAGAGGCTAACTCAGAAAATTTTAATGATTGGACAGTTGAAGCAAAAAATTCACGATCACGTTGACGAAGAGCTAATCGCGGTTTCGCAGGTATCCCTTGCAGTTTTTTCCCTGGCTCTTGAATATAAGAGAAACATTCAGCTTTAGCTTCTTCATCATCAATTAAATGAGTTAACGCAGCAATTAAAATTGTCAGTGTGGTTAATCGCTGCTGCCCATCTATTACCTGAGCATGAGGTCTGCTTTCTTGTTTTATTAATACAATGCTTCCAAGAAAATAACTTTCATCTTTTTCATAGTGGTAGAAATCATTTAGATCATCAAACAACTCACCCGCTTGGTCTGTCGTCCAGGCATACGGACGCTGATAGGGAGGGATCTCATAATCAAAATCAGAGCTAAATATTTTTGAGAGGGCATATTCTGCCCCCGTAATATTTTTTGACATTTTATAATCCTTTATTTTCTCTGGCTTTTCTTTTCTCTGCCAGCGTCAAATGATGATCATTGATCCTGTCACCAAGATTCCCACCGTATTGCAAACCAAGTTTATACCACGGTGCAGATTCGACATCGGTACCACGGTCTTTCTTCCAATTAATGTTAGGTTGCGATCGGAGTACACCTGCACCTTTTTTACCAACATCTTTAGCAAGCATGAACGGGCGAATATTTAACCGAACACCATCGTTTATGTCAGGATTCCAGCCTATAGCTTGCTCTTCGAGCTTTTTCCAACGAACAAAGATATCGAGCCCTTTTTCACCTTCTAGAATCGCTTCTAATTGTGATTTCAAATTCTCTGCCGCAGTTAATCGAATATCAGCCCCATCAACGCCATCAGCAACATTGCGTTTTTGAAAACTAATCCAGTCATCCAGATAAATATAAATTAGGCGTTCCAGTCCTTTGTAATCCAGCTTATGATAATTGACTAATGCCGAGAAACCATCTTTCAGACCATCCCAAATATGCCAAATAAATGGACGATGCTGGAAGAGCTTACAATGCTGTTCGAAAAATTTATCTCGCAACCAACTTTCCCAATCTTTGGCTTTCACCGATTTAAGCAAGTTGTCTTCTACGGAACTGCTCCAAGCATCACCATAGGCTTTATATAAAATATCAGCTAGGCGTTTAGCTGCAGCTTTCTCACCACGTACGGCAGGAATGCACACAATTCCATCTTCATCTACGAGTGCATTGAAATCTGAATTTTTTTGCATCACATGATGCATTTCTGGGGCCAACTCCATTTTAGAATCAAATTCTGCAGGCCATCGGTAACCTAATAAACGGGCAATAGCTACTTGCAGTACACTATCGTCCTGTCGCAACGAACCAACGGTAGTAGTTTTTATATTTTCATCCCAAATAACTGATGCGCATGGGTGCCCGTGAAAAATCCATTGGGTTGGATCGTCTGAATAAGGTTTTGGTAAACCTTTAGGATATTTCTCTTCAGCTACTCGTTCCCATTTTTCAATATCGAAAGGAACTTTAGCAAGAGTGGAATTTGTTACTCCAAGCTTCTCATCAATTTTTCTTACATTTGTATGATACTCAGGAGATATACAATAACAAAAAAGTGCAGGAAGATATTTTTCATCCTCAGGTATAATTACGGCCGTATTATTATCAAAAAAACCACCTAGATATATAGTTGCAGGTAAATGCCTTGTTTGAGTAATTGCAACCCCGGCTTTACCATGAGCATCTAACCCTTGAATACGAGCTGAGCGACTTAGGCACATAGCTCCATCACCATACTCCCAACGAATAACATCTTCTAAACCCCAGAAACTACGGCTATTTTTAAATGTACTCTGTTGATATTCCCAAATATCTAAATTTTCGCCAACCTCCCAATATTTTCTACCAAATGCTGGAAAATCGCCTGATTGTAAACCAGCAAAAGATCTGGCTTTATTCTCAATGAGGATATCTATATTGTTTTCATAAATAACAAATCTAGAATCAGGGTTATTTATAAAACGAGAATAATTCGTAGAACTGACTTCCCCCCTCATAACTTGTTCGGATCGACCTAACTCATCAACTGCAGTGACGTCAATCCCACTAACCAATTCATCATCGAATAAATTTTCTTCAGAAATAATGGTTAATGCTCGTAATACATCCCAACTATCCTTAGCTGTTGCACCAGACCCAACTTTAATTACCATTCGAACTCGTTCGTTAAACGCTATATCCCTCCGTAAATCTTCATATGACTTAATAAATAACCAATTTAATGGAGTCACAACTGCATGAGCACCACCAATACAAAGAAAATTTCTATATCTTTTGAAAAACACAGTTGCTAAATCAGCACTTCCGGCATCATAGTATTTTGAACAATATTGTACCAATTTTTTTGACTGTTTGTTCTTAACCAAATATGGAGGGTTAGTCGCAACTAAGTGGTACTGTCCACCTAATAGACTCAGAGCCTTCAATACATCAGTATAAGCAAAAACAGATTCTCTGTTGCTTGCTTCTTCGTTTTGGATGAGTTTTACATTCTTTAAAATTTCATTCCACGATAAACCACTATCTTTGATAACCTCGAGAGGATCAATTAATGATCCCAACAAAGACGCATTTTTTAACGGTTCAAATAAAGCACTTAATGCTGAATGAAGAATTTTATCTTCTTCATATATTTTCATTAAATCATCTAAATTATGGTTAAAATTAAACCCTACCCAAGCAATATTTAACGAGGGTAATTTCCGATATCCCCCAGCTTCTGGATATCGCCACGCTTCAAGTGCTAAAGCAAACACGGCGACTTCAACGCAGCGGCGATCTAATTCCAAACCGAAAACATTCTCGCTTAATACTTTATCTACTGCTACTCGAGCACTGATATTTTCAAGCTTCATTCGCATGGGAACTAACATCAGAAATAAAGCGACTAAAAAGTGCCCAGAACCACAGCAAGGATCTATCGCTTTAAAGTCCATTAGACTCTCTGGCCAATGGGGGAATGAACCTGAGGCCGGTAATAAAATACTATCATTTTTTATTAACCGTAAATAACTTAAAGGTAATTCAGAAGAACTTATTAGGGCTCTGATATCTTTCTCGTTGTTTAAACCTTGAGTGATAGTTTTCCTCAACCACCAGGCACCCAATGAATTATCTAATAACGACTGGACCATATAAGCCTCAGTAAACAACTGAGTAACAGGGCTCAGTTCCTGCGAACCAATTTTTATACCAGACTCATTGACCTGTTTTTTCTTTTTGTTTTGCCAGAATTGATAGCACCAACCTAAACTGTCTTGCGCTTGATAGGTCGCAGGATCAATCGCTGAGATCAGGTTTTCAAGCTCATTGATATGGTTGATGGATAGTTTAATTGAGAATACTGGCGAGTCCGCTCGGAAGATCTGTGGCAACATTTTTTGAGCTAAACGGCCAGCCAGTTCCCAACCATCTTTACAATCAGGCTCTTCCTCAGCCAGTTCCACACACTCATCAAGCGTAACTGATGTATATTCATCATACATCAATAAATTGTTTTGCTCTAAGTAGCGCGCAAACAGCATTCGGTGCCAATGCTCATATGCCATCTCATTGGCTAAACGTTCGATTTCTTGCTTACCATCAGTTAGCTTATCTCCCAACTGACGAGCATGAGCGCGTAAGGTATTACGCAGTACGCGCTGTTCGTCGTTAAGGTAGCTAGGAGCCTGACTATCGGCAACCCCTAAACGTTGTAAAACTTCATTTACCGCAACTTCAACGATATCGCGAGCTTTAACGACTGTATCTTCTAGTTTTTTACGTAATATTTTATCGAGTGGTTGTCTCATGAGATCTTCTTAAATCGTTGTAAACTGAAACCCGCCGGGTGGCGGGTTATTTTTAGGAATCAAACATTAGCTTGGTACGACTGGACCATTTTCTAACTGAGAGCGCAATTCTTGCTCAACGTAAGCTAACCAATCTAGTAACTCTTGCTCGGATTTGATGATTGGTTTATTGAGTTTCACATATCGAGTCTTTGGCTGTAGTTCGCTAATGGCGTCTTTCAAAACCTGGTTAAAAATACTTGGAAGTCCTGCCGTTTTATCGTTCCAACGCGCAAAGCTGATATCATCCAAGGAACTCAAAATAGAATCCAAATCGCTGATATTAATTTCAGGCACTGCATCCAGGTGACGTTTCTGCAAGAAACTATTCCGCTTAGCCTCATCTAGTTGCTGCCAATTTTCGTCATCCAGCAGTTCAGCCATGCAGGTGCGATATTCTTGCTCGTATTGTTCACGATGGCTAGTGAGAGCATCACGTAATACATTGGTTGCTTTTTTTAACAACGGATCCACCGGGCATGGGTCATCTAACAAGCTACGGTTAGCCAAGATGGCTTCTTTTTCTTTTACGAGTTCGTTATAAATTACCAGACCAGAACAGTAGCCCATTAGAGAGTCCAGTTTTCTCCAAAGTTTGGTGCGTAAGCTGGCTTTATGAGCCTGTTCTTTCCAGGATTCAAAATCACTTTTTAGTTGATCTTGATACTCAAATGCTTTTTGCAACTGATCATTGCCCGAATACATTTCCAGCTCAGTGAGCATTGCGGTACTTGGTGCTATCGGTAATGGGGCTAAGCCACCAGCTTGATTCGCAACATTCTTCGCGTTGATAATTGCCAGAGGCAATTTAGCTGCTTCTTCGCCTGCATTACATGCTTGTTCAAGCAGCGTTGAAACAACACCGCGAACTTTGATTAATTGTATTTTCGAAAGCGTAACGGTTTCTGGACGGAATTTAGTTTGTGTCAAAGAACTACGATCAAGGCTTTTTGCATCAATAACGCGCTCTTGTATATCAGAAGCTTTTAATACACCGGCTGCTAACATGGCATACAAAGCTCCATCAATCACATCGTTACCCCATCCATAAGGCGCATCTTTGAAGTTGTCACGGATTTCTTTACCTGTCTTCATCGTACCAATAAAGCGGTAAATTTCTGCACATACGGGTTGTTTGTCCGCTTCGCCGCTGTAGCCCACTTTTTCTAACGCATTGGGGTCTGCTAAGCGACTAGCAACTTCGTAAACTTTGGCCCAACCACGATCATCTGCCATTTTAAATTTATGGTATAGACGTTGGCAGGCTATTTCACCAGCACTTTGAATCTGAGCAGCAAGAGAGTCCCCTTCGACTTCCTGCCCACCAGCTAAACGGACTTGAATCGAACCAAAAATCTCCTTAAGTAAGCTATTCTTTCTTTTCTCTGCACTTTGCAAAAGAGTTTCCATTGCTTGTTTCGCATCTTTACCAGGCCCGGTAGCTGCACTACCGCGAATTTCCAAGGTATTTTCAGCAGCTTTCAAGCTCACTATGGCTTTTTGCAAATCACTACGGTGGTTCGTTGGTACGTAGATATAAATGGTGGCACTATCAGGATCAGAGCCGCGCGATAAATCATTAAATTGCTTTTCTGTTTGTTCTGGGGCCCACGCACAAATACGCCTATCTGCATCAGCAGGCAACTCAGATTCAAAATAGACAGCTATAGGTCTTGGCTCAGCAACGGTTCCTTGAGCAACACGCGCTTGTGCAACCTGTTTACGAATGTAGTTCTGAATCTCTTTTGTTCGATACGCTTCTAAGGTTTGTGGGTTTCCTAGCAAATCATTTTCCTGACGCCTTAATTCGTCATACCACGCCTGGCTTTCTATAGTTTGTAAGCTGAATTCACGCCCGTTTTCTGTGTCACGAGACATGACCAGATGTTCAGCCTCCAGTGCTTGAAGCATCTTTGGAACTAACGGACGCAGCTTATGTTTATCGTTATTCAGATCTTCCAGAAGTAAATCAGCTAGGGTCTCCACAGTTGGGTGAATTCCATATTCCATTTCTGCTGGCAGTTTTCTGATTAAGAGAATCAAAGCCAATAGACGACCTTGTAATTGTTCATCGTCATTACCACCACGTTTACGGCTGATAGTTTCATAAATATCTTTGGGAATGACACCGGTTTGCAGCAAATTAGTGGCAATTTGGTCATAAAGAAAATCTGCTGGGACGACATAACCCAGTTCTTTATCTGCTGTCGCTTTTAATGCCTCGTGGACTACTCGCAGTTGGTTTCTTAGCTGGGAACCAGAACCAGTTCTATCTAAGGCCGGTAAAATACGTTCCCAGAAACGACGACGCACGGGAAGTAGTGGATAATCTGGCACGATCCACTTTTCATCATCTCGATGATGTTCAATTGTGCTCCCGCGCAAATGACGGGAGATTTCCCCTAAGTTCTCATCAACCATTGCTCTAATTACTGGCTTGGCAGACTCTTTCTTTTGCAAAATAACTTTGCGGATAACTTTATCTACATCAGTATCTTCCAGCTGAACTGGAACCTGAAATCTGCCCATCAAGCGCTGCAAGTTGGTCATTCCAGTTAATGCACTTTGACCTGTTGCGACAAATAAGACTTTGGATTTTAAAGCACTTGCACCACTGCATGTCTCCACCACTTCTTGAACATCGAAAGCCCTTTGAACGTTGTCACCAATGTATTGTTGCACTTCATCGAGAACTACTAAGGTTAGTGGCAGCTCACCGTTTTTAGAGATGGCATCGACAATTGCTGAAACCATTTCGTCATTGGTGACATCATCGACAATTTTGTATTGTGCACGCAGCATTTCTCGGACTTCTTTAATATCCGAGCCCATTCCGGGAATTGACTGTAATACAGCCTCGTGCAAAATTGGTGAAACATGCAGGTTTTTCAGTTCCTTAACCCAAGTATCCACACCATCTTTAGCCTTTGATCTGCATTCGACAAATTCTTTAACCTGATCAAATACCCCATTAAACTTCAACCACATGACAAAACGGGCTAAGTGATACTGTTCCGGTAGTCCTGCTGATTTGAAAATAATCCCTAATAACGCTAAGCGAACTTTATCCGCCGTTCCAGCACCTAATGTGCCAGAAGCAGCATACAAGCCCCCGTTAACTTCAGCGAGAGTAGATAATTCGTCTAATTGTTTTGCAATGCTCTCAGGTAAGTCAGCAATTGAACGTGCATCAGAACCATTATTGAGCGTTTGGTTGGTCCATAATGTACGCAGCATTTTTGCTAAATGAGATTTACCTGAACCAAAAAATCCACTGATCCAAACTCCTGGCTGCTCACTGTTCGACTTAAATGCCGAAAGGTAGTTGCTCAGAATTTTATCTAAGCCTTTTTCGTACGCACCATCACAAACGAAAGTACGCAATTCGTATTCCAATGTATCTAAAGCCCCTTTAGATACATCATCTTTAACTTGTGCGACTCCATTGTTTGCAAGGCGACTATTGACTGGATCATTGACAAAAATTTCGCGATTAAGCATGGCTATTCCTTAAGAGGTCGCAGAAATGGCCGTGGCGCGATATCCCCAGCCGTCCTTTGCGTCTAATAATTGATAATTGTTGTTTTGAACTTCACCGGGGAAGAAGACAACTAGTCGACCTGACACTTTTTCAGCCAATGTCTCTACGACACCTGAAACGGAGGCAAAACCAAATAATGTTCCACATCCCAATAAAGCAACCACGCCATCCACAGTTTGTGATGCTTCAATTTGAGCAATGAGCATTTCAACTAACTCTTCCGCGAAATCACCGTACAAACCTTTTAAGTACTCAGGATCTTCAAAATAAGTTTCTTTGTAGTCTTGTGCGGCCATCCACTTTTCGAAACTGTGAGTTAGGTCTAGTAACTGCCAAGGGTGATTATGCTTTATACAAGCTTGCTCAAACTCTTCAACACGAGCACGTAGCTTTAGCTCGTCTTGCTTGTTGTAAACCAAAAAAATACTGCGTTCGTCTGCAGACACTGCTGCTGGCCATGGAATGCTGATATGACTCTCAAAACTAGAGAGCAATTTCGATATTCTGTCTGACATGCCTACACCTCAGGTAACGCAATATTTGGGAAGGTAACTTCAAGGATCTCACTCGCCTGCTTAAAGTTAATCAGCCCTCTTAATGAGGCGCTATGCGCTAATTCAAAAAGTCGCTCTTTATCTTGAGATAGCATCCGACACCACAAGCTATCGAATAAGCGCTGACCACTTAAACCATGACAATAACCAAGAAAAAGCGCATAAGCGACATTCACGTAGCTGACATTAGGGTTCTCTCGGTATTTTTTTGCTCTGCCAGATAGGAAACCTGCTTGAGTCCAGGTGCCATTAAGATTTTGAGAAATTGACCTAAGAGATGTAGCACTGAACCGTTCTGGATTATCCTTAGCCAAAAAAGCTTCCATACACTCCCGGGGTAGATGTTCCCTAGGTTCAAGATGCAAAATGACCTCTGTAGAGGCTCGCAGTAATGGATCTCGAGCGACAGCAAGCTGCAAAGCAAGAACCGCTTGAGTACTTTCGCTCAATCCCCACCATTCCCTAAATACTTTAAAAAGGGGAATATGATTATCTAGCCCATAAAGATCAACAAGATAGCGAAATGTTAACTTCCGAGATTTTTCTGTCGGCTTAAGCAAAAAATTAAAGTTTACAATGCTATCTTCATACTCAGCCCGAGTAGCATTTTCATCGTGAGCAATGAGCAATACTTTAAGTTCTTCTATCATCATGCTACGAGCTGAATGTGTACCGCTTTTACCAAACTTGAATCCAAGACAGGCTAATTGTTGTTCATTTCTCATTATTATTTTCCTGATAGCCGGGAGCTAAATGAGCGTTTTCGACCCCAAAAAGCGCAGCATTTTCTTTTAATGCTAATTGGTAATGAGTCGAATCGAGGTGATAGTTTTGAGAGCAATCGACGTTTAAACGGTTCAAAAAGTAACCTACCAATGCAGCCCGGCACTCTACATCCAGCTGACCATGAGTCATATCGTAATCAAGCTCTATGGCTTCGGGATAGCTGGAATTAGGATGAGGTATTAGTGTTAAATCAACAATTCGGTTCCATTGCTTATCTGCTGAAATCGACTCTTTCCCATCATTTACTTCTTCACTAAGTAGTGTGATCGATTTAACGCGCGTGATACCAAAATCCCTAAATGATGATGTCAATCGATCATAGGCACGAATGAGCCAACGACAGCCATTATTCGCCAAACTGTGTGGCACGATTATTCGACAACCAGGACCTGAAGACAAAGAAACATAGCTTATCTTTAATAACTGCTTTCGTTTAATCGCACGCATAACTTCTGATAGAACATCGGCGGAAGGTTGGTTGAGTTGTGGCGCTTCAATACATAATGGGTTGGGCTCGGATAACGAGGACAAGCCATCTCCAAACCCTCTTGTAAGACTGTGCAAAATCTGCACTGGATCATGCCTAAAAAGCGGTTTAAATTGACTCTTACGATGATAACTCTTTGATTTATGGATGAGTTCAAGATTACCAGGAGCGAGCTCTTTATAGGCAGAAAAGTCTCGTGTTGCTGCAGCTAAACCCGTTTGGAATTGATTGTTCAAATCAGAGCGACTGATCTCACCAAAATAATTCAAACTGAAATCAATAAATGCCAATCGTTCTCTTTGAGCATAGGAAAGGTGCTGAACGTTTTTCATCTGAGCTTTCGAATAGATATTGTTGTTCATCACAATATCAAACCAGGCACAAGATGCAATCATTTTGATTGCACCTTGTGCCTGAGAGCAGGACGTAGGGAGAGGCTCTCGTTTCTATCAATTCAGAATTTACTTACAAAACACTAAGATGTAATACAGTTAAAATGCAGTTATCTTCCCAAAATCAAACGGACTAACCCCCTTATCCCGATTCGTATCAAGATAATCAGCCCACCACTGCAACATCAACCTACGCTCCCCAAGATGTTCCGCCTTATGGATGTAAGCTGCTCGCACAGAGCTACGCTCCTGGTGACTCATCTGCCGCTCTACCGCATCCCTCGACCATAATCCCGACTCAATCAACGAACTACAAGCCATCGTCCTGAAGCCATGCCCACAAACCTCGACCTTCGTGTCATACCCCATTACGCGCAAAGCCTTGTTCACCGTATTCTCACTCATCGGCTTACGTGGATCGTGATCGCCCACAAAAATCAGCTCTCGATTTCCGCTCATGCTTTTGATCTTTTCCAAAATACTTAGGGCCTGCCGCGACAAAGGTACAAGGTGAGGTGTCCGCATCTTCGAGCCACGCTGAGAATACTTGACTCCTTCCAGTTGCTCACGCTCACCTGGGATTGTCCACATAGCCGTTTCAAAATCTACTTCTGACCAGCGGGCAAAACGCAGCTCGCTCGAACGGATGAAAACCAATAAAGTGAGTTCAACCGCCAGTCGAGTTAACGGTCTGCCAGAATAGTGATCTATGCGATGAAGTAATTCAGGTATACGGTTCAGTTCAAGAGCTGCACGGTGCTGTCTTTTCGCCGTAGCAACCGCACCTGCAATCTCTTGCGCGGGGTTGTAGTCGATTAAGCCGCTCTGAACGGCAAAGCGCATAATCGCGGTAGTACGCTGCTGTAAACGGGCGGCAACTTCGAGCCGCCCGGATGACTCGACTGCTTTAATGGGTACAAGAAGATCCCGCGTCTTCAGTTCCGCAATGTTCCGCTTACCGATAGCAGTAAAGAGATTATCCTCCAGACTTTTCAAAACACGAGCGCTATGGATGCCGACCACTTCTGATTGCTGGCGTGCCAGTCTCTGGCGACTACTTCAAACGTTATCGCCTCTTGCTCCTGCTCTACTTTAACGGCTTTCTTGTTTTCACTGGGATCGACGCCATTAGCTAACAGCTTACGGGCTTCGTCCCGGCGCGCCCTGGCATCCGCCAGCGAAACCTCAGGGTATTTCCCAAGCGCCAGCATCTTCTCTTTACCACCGAAGCGATAACGTAGCCGCCAGTATTTGGAGCCGTTAGGGTGAACCAGCAAAACCATACCGTCGCCGTCAGTCAGTTTATAGGCTTTTGCTTCAGGCTTAGCCGAACGAACCTTCACATCACTCAGAGCCATGATGAGTATCCTTTCAAGGGTTCTGTGTGGGTACAAACATTATCGAACCGGGATATACCCGCAGATGTACCCGCATCAGTAAGTTGATGTAGATTGAATCAGGTTGACTTAGGTTGAGTGAAAAAGCGAGGAAAGCCTTGCGGATACTGGATTTCAGACACAAAAAAAGACGTCCGTTGACGTCTATTGATGTTCCGATGGTGCCGAAGGCCGGACTCGAACCGGCACGTATCTCTACGGTTGATTTTGAATCAACTGCGTCTACCGATTTCGCCACTTCGGCACTGAAGGGGATGCGGAAACGTTGTGGATTATACCTGTCGCGCGCCGCCATGCAAGCGACGACGCGCTAAACCCGCGCTAAGTGCCCAAAAAACCAGCGCCCATCGTCACTCCAGCTCAGAAACCGCCAGCCGAATCACGCCGGCGGCATGGCTTTCAGGCAGTTGCAGCACTTTAGCCCACATCTCCTGCACCATATCGCATGACAACTTCTCTTTCCCCGTCGCCTTGTCCGGCATCTGCAACAGCTGAATATCCTCGCCGTACTTCGCGGCCAACTCTTTCATGATCGGGCGCACGTCGGCGACGGCGGTGTCGCGCTCCTGCGCCGTCACGGTGTGGCGGTTTTTGCCGTAGGCGGCGCGCATCATGTCGGCGTCGGCCTGCATGCGGCGCTGCATCATCGGATTATCCAGCACTCGCATCGGGTTAATGCCGCCCTTTACGTCCGGGTAGAGAAAACGGAAACAGGCGTCGTCGCTCACCTTCTGAATGGCGGCAGTTTGTTCCATATTCGCCTTCATGTAATCCACCACGTTCGCGTCCGGCGCGGTCTGCAGGCGCGACATCTGCAGGTGCAGGATCTGCGGTTGAATCACATCGATGATCTGTTGCTCGGAATCACCCTCTTTTTGCATCGCGAGGATCTGTTCACGGATGCGCTGCTGAAATGCGGGTTCTTGCTCCTTCAGCACCTGCCAGGCAGGCATACTGTTGAGCGTGGTGTCGAGTTGCTGTTCGGGGTTTTGTTGCAGGCGTTGTTTATCGTAATAGACCCAGCACGCCACGGCAGCGGCCAGTACGGCAACAATCACAATCGGTTTCCAGGCTCTCTTCATCGTCTCGCATCCTTTTGATCTGTCGGATTACACCGGCACGCCGCTATGAAAACGAAACTCACTGTCCGGTGTCGAGATAAGTGTGGCTTCAATTTCACCAAAAAGCTGTACGCGTGAAGAGATATCGTTGTCGCTCACCTGTTGGGCAAGTGTCAGATAGTCCTGGTAATGGCGTGCTTCCGAGCGCAGCAGCGACAGATAGAACTTCTGCAGGTCGTCGTCGAGGAATGGCGCCAGCGCGGCGAAACGCTCGCAGGAGCGCGCTTCGATGTACGCACCGCAAATCAGCTTGTCGATAAGCGTCAGCGGTTCGTGAGTGCGCACTTCCTTCAGCATCCCTTTGGCGTAGCGGCTGGCGGTGATTTTGACGTACGGAATATTGCGCGCCAGCATCGCCTCACGCACCTGCCAGAAGTGGTGCAGCTCTTCTTTAATCAGCAGCACCATACTGTCGATCAGCGCCTGACCCCACGGATCGTCGGTTTTGGGCATCACGCTTTTACCAATCTGCTTATGCAGGGCGATAAAATCCGGTTCCGGCCCTTCGCGGAAGGTGAAGGCTTCGTAGGGTTTGAGCCAGTCGAGCAGCGCGTCGGCCCCACTTTTGTCGGCGACATATTTACGCACCAGCAGGAGCGCCGTCTGGGCGGCTTTGAGTTCACACACCATGTGGTCGGTGAGCAGGAGCGGCAGGTTTGCCGGGTCGCGGGCTTTATCAATCCATGCTTGCGGGGTCGGGCAGTGGAGAAAGTTAAGAACGGGGGTGAGTATCTGCGGGTAGTCCATGATGAAACCTTACAAAGCGGCAGCCGAAGCTGCCGCAATACACTTTATCCTTCACGCTGCCTCTTCGTTGGCTGCCCTCGTTCCTCCAGGTCACTTACCTGTGTAAGCTCGCTGGGACTCACTCGGTTGCCTCCTCGACGCAGCGTGAATGATGTTGTGTATTTTATTAATTAGTGGCGCACGCCGTCGTCATCTTCGTCGACGAAATCTTCATCGTCTTCGTCATCGCCGTCTTCGCCGTTTGGATCTTCGTAGTAGGTTCCCCAGCCGTCGTATTCCACTTCAAACTTCTCGGCCAGATCCATCAACTGCTCAACCTGCGCATCGATCAACTCTGCTTTCAGCGCCCCTTCGCTCAGGATGTCGCAGCAGATGACGGTTTCGCCCTCTTCCACTTCCAGCTCTTCCGGCTCGGTCACTTCGTAACCCATTTTGAACGCTTCTACCGCCAGTTTCTCCAGCGATTCAAAGTCATCTGCAGAGAAATGGTGCTCGATGGTGTACAGCGCGTCCGGATCGCTGCCGTCTTCCAGCAGCTCTTCAATGATCAGGCGCGTCTCTTCGCGTTGCTCTTCCAGCAGTTCTGGGTTTGCCATGGCTCGTTCCTCTTTAAGTTCGGCAGATACTTCTATTTTCACACACGGACGTGTTTGCCTCCACCTAATGTAAGAAAGAATTGTGAAACAGGGTTGCAAATGAATATTCATACATATAAAGTGAATTTTAATTCAATAAGTGGCCTTTGCCATGTGAGGATAACATGTCTGAACTGTATAAAAAGCACTTCCTGAAATTGCTCGATTTTACGCCTGCACAGCTCAACTCTTTGCTGACGCTAGCGGCAAAGCTTAAAGCGGATAAAAAAAATAACACTGAAGTTCAGTCGCTTACTGGCAAAAACATCGCGCTCATCTTCGAAAAAGACTCAACCCGTACACGATGCTCTTTCGAAGTTGCCGCATTTGACCAGGGCGCGCGCGTCACTTATCTCGGCCCGAGCGGCAGCCAGATTGGGCATAAAGAGTCAATTAAGGATACGGCCCGCGTACTCGGGCGGATGTACGACGGAATTCAGTATCGCGGCCACGGCCAGGAGGTGGTCGAAACCCTGGCGGAATATGCCGGTGTGCCGGTATGGAACGGGCTGACCAACGAGTTCCATCCTACCCAGCTGCTGGCGGATTTGCTGACCATGCAGGAGCAGCTGCCGGGCAAAGCGTTTAACCAGATGACGCTGGTGTATGCGGGCGATGCGCGCAACAACATGGGCAATTCGATGCTGGAAGCGGCGGCGCTGGTCGGGCTGGATCTGCGTCTGGTCGCACCTAAAGCCTGCTGGCCGGAGGAGAGCCTGGTGGCGGAGTGCAGCGCGCTGGCGATGCAGAATGGCGGCAAAATCACACTGACGGAAGATGTGATCGCCGGGGTGAAAGGCGCGGACTTCATCTATACCGACGTCTGGGTGTCAATGGGCGAGCCAAAAGAGAAGTGGGCGGAACGTATCGCACTGCTGCGTAACTATCAGGTGAATTGCGAAATGATGGCCCTGTCGGGCAATCCGAACGTCAAGTTCCTGCACTGTCTGCCGGCGTTCCATGACGATCAAACGACCCTCGGCAAGCAGATGGCGAAAGAGTTCGATCTGCACGGCGGAATGGAAGTGACCGATAAAGTGTTTGAGTCGGCGGCGAGCATCGTCTTTGACCAGGCGGAAAACCGGATGCATACCATTAAAGCCGTCATGGTGGCGACACTTGCGGAGTAAGCCTTCACTCTCGCTTTCTCCACACGGCAGAAAGAATCAACAGCAAAAACGGCAACCTGGGGTTGCCGTTTTGCTTTTACCGCCATTCGATTGATTTTTCAGCGAAAAAAAGGTACTTTTTCACCTGAACTCCAGCGTGGACGGTCCTTAATTATGCCTATTATTCAGTCTGTTGAACGTGCCTTGCAGATCCTCGACCTGTTTAATGAACAGGCGACGGAGCTGAAGATCACTGACATCAGTAAACAGATGGGTTTGAGCAAAAGCACGCTTCACTCGCTGCTCAAAACGCTACAGCTGCACGGCTATATCGATCAGAATCCGGAAAATGGCAAATATCGCCTCGGCATGAAACTGGTGGAGCGCGGCCATTTTGTGGTGAGCTCGATGGATATTCGCCAGAAGGCGAAAAGCTGGCTGACGGATCTGTCGCAGCGCACCGGGCAGACCACCCATCTGGGCATTCTCGACGGGCGCGAAGGCGTCTATATCGAGAAGATCGAAGGCAAGCTGGCAGCCATTGCCTATTCACGCATTGGTCGTCGTCTCCCCGTCCATGCGACTGCCATCGGGAAAGTGTTGATTGCCTGGCTCAACGATACCGACCTCAACGCCCTGCTCGACGGGTATCAGTACACCTCTTTCACCCCGGCGACGATAACCTCGCGCGAGGCGTTGCTGGCAGCGCTGGCGCAAACCCGCGCCCAGGGTTACGCCCTTGATAGCGAAGAGAACGAACAGGGTGTGCGCTGCGTTTCGGTGCCGGTGTGGAATCATGAATCCCGCGTGATTGCGGCACTGAGTCTTTCGACCTTAACCTCGCGGGTCGATGATGACGCGTTCGCCCGCTTCCGGGGAATGCTGGAAGAGGCCGGGTTGCAGCTCTCAAAAGCGCTGGGCTACCCGGCCTGAAGCGTCACGCGGTGGCAGGCGTATAGCTGAAGTAATCAAAATCGGCAAAACAGCCATCGCCGCTGATGTCTTCACAGTGCAGTCCGACAAACGCCCCCGTAAAGAACCCACGGCCGCCGATGTAATCATCCGACAGTTTCCACGCGTCATAGGTGACGGGCACGGTCTGCCACTCCTCGCCGTCAAACGAATAGCTGTAGCGATAGGCTAAATGCTCGACGTCAACGCGCAGCCACACGCCCTGCGCGTCGTCCGGTACGGGGATCGGCTGCTCGTGCAGCGGCCACGACGGCACGTTCTGATCGAGCTGAATCACCTTGAGCGTCCTGCCCTTCCCTTCCTCGTAGTCGACAAAGCAGTAGCTCCAGTTTTTGCTGTTGTAGTAGCAGGTTAATCCGGCACTTTGCTGGAAATGGCGCGGGGCAAACTCCATGCGCGTCTCGGCGCGAAACGCGAAATGCTGCCAGCGCCGCGCCACGGTGGACTGGGTGAAGGTCGAGTTGAGGGAGTCGTTGCCATACAGCCGCAGGAATCCCCGGCGTGCCGTCAGCGATCCGAGAGAATCGTCGAACGGAATGCGCAGGGTTTGCAGCTCCGGGTTAAGCGTTGATTTATCAAAATCATCGCGCCAGTTTGCCGTCGACACGCTTTGACTCTCCGCCATCTGCGGCCCCGGTACGTGGACCTGCGCGTGTTTCCCGCCCTCGACATAGGGCCAGCCGTCACGCCAGGTGATGCGTGCGATCCCGGTTTCACGCCCTAACGAACAGTACCCGCGTCCGCCAGAGGCCAGCAGCGGCACGCCCGGCAAACGCTGCGGTCGGCTGGTCAGATACGCCATATACCACTCGCCGGTGTGCGTCTCCAGCAGCGATCCGTGCCCGCTCTTTTGCAGCGGATTTTCCGGCAGATGCCAGCTGGTCATCATCGTCACCTCGGGGTGCAGCTCGTAAGGGCCATCGATGTTTTTGGATCGCAGCACGACCACGGCATGCTCGTAGCTGGTGCCCCCCTCCGCGACCATCAGATAGTACCAGCCCTCCTTGCGATAGAGATGCGCCCCTTCCGTGTAGCACAGCGGCGTGCCGGTAAACAGCGTTTTGCGCTCCGGCGAAAGCCGCTGCGTCTGCGGGAAATACTCCTGCATCACGATAGCGTTATGCGGATTGCTGTGGTGGCGAGGCCCCCACGGTCGGTAAATGTAATATTTTCGGCCATCGTCATCGTGGAACAGCGACGGATCAAAGCCACCGTTGCCCATCGGAATCGGCTCGCTCCACGGCCCTTCGATGGACGGCGCGGTGACGAGGAAATTTTTGCCATTTTTCCACGGTGAATCGACGATTTTCACGTCCGTGTACAGCAGCCAGAACTGCCCGTCGGCATAGCTCAGACACGGCGCCCAGATGCCGCCGGAATCAGGATTGCCTTTCATATCCAGCATCGACACACGATCCAGCGGCGTGCTCACCAGCGACCAGTTTTTCAAATCGCGCGAGTGATAAATCCGCACGCCGGGGAACCACTCAAAGGTCGAGGTGGCAATGTAATACTCCTCACCCTGCCGGCACAGGGACGGGTCCGGGTTGAATCCGCTCAGAATCGGGTTAGTGATAGTGTACATAGCGTCTCCTTCTTAATGGGATGCCGCCGTCGCCGCAGCGGGAAGATCCTCGCCCTGCGCCGCACGGTGTTTAAGCAGTTGCTGGCTGATGGCCTCGACGCGGTCATCGCTGAGTTTGTAGAGCGAGAGCATGATGAACATGCCGACGTAGAGCACCACCGGTACCACGCAGAACAGGATTTTGATGGTGGTCAGCACTTCGATAGGCTGCACGCTGCTGCTGGCGGAGTAATTGACATAGGCGAGGATCCAGCCGACCACCGCGCCGCCAATCGCCAGGCCGATTTTCAGGCTGAACAGATAGGTAGAGAACACCAGCCCGTCCAGACGGCGGCCGCTGCGACTCTCTTCATAATCGACAACATCGGAGGCCATCAGCCATTGCAGCGGCGTGGTGGTGTTAAAGACAAAGAGGAACAGGATATTGAGGGCGAAAATCAGGCCGATATACGCCACCGGCGTGATGAAAATCAGCAGGCTGATCAGGGAGTACGCCACGATAATCCACTTGAACGATTTCACGCGGTCGAAGCGGCCTAACAGCCGGGATGAACAGAGCGAACCAAACATGGTGGCGATGCTGCCGTAGAGTAAGAACTGCGTGGCCATCTCCGGATGATCCATCACGTATTTCACGAAATAGAGCGTGGCCCCACCGCGCACCACGTTTGAGCAGGTCGCCATCATTTTGAACGCGCACATAATCCGCCACTGGCTGTTGCCCCACAGCAGCTTCAAATCTTTTGATACCGACGAACCCGGCTGCACCTCAAAGGTATAACGCTCTTTGGTGGTAAAGAAGCATACGTAAAGCAGCACCACACCGCTCAGGCCGAGCACGCACATCGCGCCAAAGTAGCCCAACTGTTCGTTGCCTTTACCGATGATCCCCACCAGCGGCAGCGCAATCCCACTGATCGCCAGCGATCCCGCGGCGGCGAGGAAAAAACGCCACGACTGGAGCGCATGACGCTCTTTCGGATCGGCGGTGATCACCCCGGGCATGGCGCAGTAAGGGACGTTCACGAAGGTGTAGACCAGCGTCAGCAGAATGTAGGTCACGCAGGCGTAGATGATTTTACCGTTGGCGGAAAAGTCCGGCGTGTAGAAGGTCAGCATGCAGACGACGCCAAACGGGATCGCGCCCCAAAGCAGGAACGGGCGGAACTGGCCGTGGCGCGTGCGGGTGCGATCCACCAGCAGCCCCATCAGCGGATCGGTTACGGCGTCGAGTATGCGCGACACTAAAAACAGCGTCCCCATAATGCCCGCCGATAAACCAAACACATCCGTATAAAAATAGGCCAGCAAAAACATCGTGGCCTGCCAGACAAAACCACAGGCGGTATCACCCAGCCCGTAGCCAATTTTATCTTTCATGGTTAATTGCATTATTACCCCCAACGCAGAAAGTGAAAAAGTGCAAACGTCAGGGACCTGTTCCAGGCAAAAGCAATACCTGGTGCATCGTCAGGAATACACCCTTTTTTCGTGTGCTGATCGGACTATTTCGTGTTAATTGAGTGTAAGTAAATGATCGATTAACCAGCAATGGTCATATCTTATTTATGAATTATGATATTTTGCTTTTGTGATAATCGTCGTTATATACCCACAAATTAAAAAATAGTTTTAGCTTTTATTTTTAATGCTTTATGAAAACAGCAATTTATTTAATATCGCTATATTACAGGCGCAATAAAACCGCCCGCAAATAATCATCACAGGCAGTTAAATTTATTTTATGCTCTATATTCCGAGTGCTTTTTTACCGGCGTTAATCACCTCGATAATTTTATCGGTATCATAAATACAGCCTTTCCAGGTCCCGCCGCTCACCGACTGCAACGCCGCCCAAAGCCGCGTATCGTCCGGCAAGAAATCGTGGGCATGCAACTCCGGGTGCGGCGCCCGACGCGCCAGCTCCGCAGCGCCCTCTTCCGGCGTGAGCGGAAGTTGCGCCGTGCCGATAAAATTCACCCTGCCAGTTAATGAAAGCCTGTCCACCTCGATCTCGATGATGTCGTTATCGCGCAGCTTGCCAATCGGCCCACCGGCCAGTGCTTCGGGTGCTACGTGGCCAAAACAGGCGCCGGTCGATACGCCGGAGAAACGGGCGTCGGTGATCAGGGATACGGTCTTGCCCCAGGAGACGTGTTTTAGCGCCGAGGTCAGCTGGTAAGTCTCTTCCATTCCGGTACCGGACGGGCCTCCGCCGATAACAACCATGATATCGCCGCGCACGATCTCCCCGCTTTTGATGGCTTTGATTGCCCTCGCTTCGGAGACGAATACTCGCGCCCGGCCAGTATGACGATACACACCGTCCTCACCCACCACCGACGGATCGATCGCCGTGGCTTTTATCACCGATCCTTCCGGCGCGATATTCCCCACCGGGAACGCCACGGTGGAGGTCAGCCCGCGGGCTTTGGCCCGTTCCGGCGGCAGGATCACATCATCAGGATCAACACCGTCCTGCTCGCGCAAACACTGACGGAAACGTTCGCGACGCTCGGAGGCTTGCCACCAGTCGAGGTTTTCCCCGACCGTCTGGCCCGTCACCGTCATGGCATCCAGATGCAGCAGGCCAAGATCGCGCAGATGGAGCATCACTTCCGGCACGCCACCCGCGAGGAACGCGCGCACGGTCGGGTGATAATCCGGCCCGTTCGGCAGCACGCTCACCAGGCGTGGCACGCTGCGGTTGATCCGAGTCCAGTGGTCAACATCCGGGATCATGCAACCCGCCGCATGAGCGATCGCAGGAATATGTAGCAGCAGATTGGTCGATCCCCCAAACGCGGCGTGGATCACCATCGCGTTTTCAATAGCTTTGTCCGTCAGGATATCGCGCGTGGTGATCCCGCGATCGTCGAGCTGCGCCACAGCGCGGGCCGACTGGCGCGAAATTTCCAGCCACACATCCTGCCCGGATGGAGCCAGCGCTGAATGGGGTAATGCCAGCCCGAGCGCTTCGGCCACCACCTGTGATGTTCCTGCGGTGCCCAAAAACTGGCAGCCACCGCCTGGTGAAGCACAGGCGCGGCAGCCCAGTTCAGCGGCTTCCTGTAACGAGAGCTCATGGTTAGCGTAGCGCGCGCCGATGGTCTGCACCTTTCCGGCATCTTCGCCGAACGTTGGCGGCAACGTCGCGCCACCCGGCACCAGAATGGTCGGCAGATGGTGCATGGAGGCGAGTGCAATCATGGTCGCGGGCAGGCCTTTGTCACAGGTGGCGACGCCAATCACCGCCCTGCGCGTGGGGAGCGAACGAATAAGACGACGGAAAACGATGGCGGCGTCGTTGCGGTACGGCAGAGAATCGAACATCCCGTGCGTCCCTTGCGAGCGCCCGTCGCAGGGATCGCTGACAAACGCCGCGAACGGAATTCCCCCGTTGCGGGTGATCTCTTTTGCCGCCGCCTGCATTTGCAGGCCGATTTCCCAGTGGCCGGTGTGATACCCAAGCGCCACCGGGCGGCCATCTCCCGCGCGAATCCCGCCCTGAGTGCCAATAATCAGCACCTCTTTACCCGTGAGTTTATTGGCGTCCCAGCCCATGCCCGCGTTCTGCGTCATACCAAACAGGTTGCCACTCGGCGACTCCATCAGCATTTGCGGCGTCAGCGGCAGCGCGCCCTGCGGCCCGGCCGCATGGGTGATAACGGAATAAAATGCATCATCCTGCGGAGTAAATATCGTCTCTATCGCCATCTTATCCTTCCGGTTCAGCAGAGTTTCAGCTGTTGCAACAGCGATTTCAGCTGCGCCTTGCGTGACTCATCCAGCGGGCTGGCTGGCGGCAGCACATAGGTCGAAACCGGCCGCCCGCACAAAGAGATCGCCTCTTTGATCACATTCACAAACGGCGTATCGAGCTGATACATCTGCGGGATTTGCAGCATCGTCTGGTGATACTGCGCGGCCTGGGCCAGATCGCCGTCGCGGAACGCCTGCAGCAGTTTGACAGAGACCTGCGGCGCAAAGTTGCCGCTGGCCGAAATGGCCCCGTCGCCGCCCAGCAGCAGCGTATTGAACAGGTGATCGTCATACCCGCAGAGCACAGTGAAGTGCGGATGCGCCCCTTTCACGGTCTGGATCATGCTGCGCAAATGGGCCACAGAGTCGATGGTGTCTTTGATGCCGACAATATTGGCGCACGTATCGGCCAGCGTTTTCACCAGCGCGGGCGTTAAGTCCTGGCCGGTCAGCGCCGGGAAGTTATAGAGGATCACCGGGAGCGTCACGCTGGCAGCCACCTGCTGGTAATAGCGGATCAGATTCTGCTCGGACACTTTCCAGTAATAAGGGTTAATCACCACAATGCCATCGGCACCCGCACGCTGGGCATGCTGGCTGAGTTCAATGGTTTCCCGGGCATTGGTTCCACCGGTGCCAATCAGCACCGGCACCCGGCGATTAACATGCTCAATTGCAAATTCGGCAATCGCTTTACGCTCGTCGGCATTGAGCTGAGAAAACTCACCCCCGCTGCCTAAAAAGAACAGTCCGTCGACGCCCGCATGAATCATGTCGTCGATGAGCGCGGCGGTGCCGGATTTATCGAGCTGGCCTTCGGCGGTGAAAAGGGTGGAGACAGGAGGAATAATCCCCGAGAACTGCACGGTCTGCTGCATGTGATCTCCCTGTTGATACAGTTTGTTCTACATTATAGAACATCGTTCATTTATTTAACTCTCATACTAAGCCGCGACGCGCAAAGAGGTAAACCGGGAAAAATCAGTAAGGGGCGATTTTTTAGACTGGATCACGAAATGATGAAACGAAGGATAAAAGTTGTAGCCCGGTGAGCGAGGCGCCACCGGGCGAGGGAAATTAAGCCACCAGCATCTTCACAACGACCTTACGCACCTGCGCCGGGCTGCCCACCGCACACAGCGGTTTATGCACTTCGCCCGGGTAAAACACCACAAAATCCCCTTCGCTTAACACCACGGTTTTTTCCTGATCGCCTTCCGGCAGAAACGCGATGTCTTTATCCGCCAGCCAGTCGGTGTCCGGCGTGCCGTGGGGCAGCGTGCTGAACGTCATCCCTTCCTGGCCTTTCATGATGATTTGAATGTCCAGATAGCGGGCATGGTACTCCGCGCGGCGCTCGGCGAACGGCTGTGTCATGTCTTCTGAGACCAGATAAAACAGGTTGTTGCCGTCGATATCGTGCTTGCCAAGCGAGGTAGCGTCGGTGACGTGCGCTTTGATGTGTTCGATAGCCTGGCGCAGCTCTTCCGGCAGCCAGGACTGGAGGTGATGAATGTTGCCAACGATCATGAGTAAACCCTCAATATAAAACAATGTTTCATTTTCAACTTTTATACGAGAATTCTCTCTGCCATACCACCCCTTTTTTCACCCTTTTTGCGCCAGCGCATGTTTATCGGGAAATGTGTTATCCACCTGTTAAACCTTGCCAGGCAACTATGCACCGATTATGCATAACCACGGTCAGAGGCTTTGCGTAGATTCTTATAAGCCACTGATTTCGCGGTGCTAAGTAAAAAACGCCTTGTCGGGTCACAGTTTATCAATCCGTTTAATTTCAAATAATCTGGATAGTTATTTATTAATTTACCTTAGGACAAAAATAGTTAACGGAGATGAGTGCATATTCATTCTTAGTGAAATTTTTTATCCTTTTAAATCATGCCGTTAGTTATTTATGTCTGATTATTTCATTATACATAACAATAACAATCTCAAATAACCCCAGCCAATTATGCTTAATGATTCATTCACGAATATAACCTAATTAAGCATAATCTGACGCGAATCATGCAATAGAAAACAAAGCCGACAATATCCGATCTCACGTGAGCCACATCACAAAATACAATTCTTAACTGCCTACTATGGGCCTTGAAATCAATTGAGCTTAAAGGGCTATGAATTAATAACAATTCATAGCACAGCCCTTTTTATTCTGAAAAAACAGTTAAAGGAATAATTATGGAAAAGCATTACGTCGGTTCTGAAATTGGTCAATTGCGTAGCGTTATGCTGCATCGCCCGAATTTAAGTCTGAAACGCTTAACGCCGTCGAATTGTCAGGAGCTGTTGTTCGATGACGTTCTGTCCGTCGAGCGGGCGGGTGAAGAGCACGATATCTTCGCAAACACCCTACGCGAGCAGGGAGTGGAAGTCCTGCTGCTAACCGATTTACTCACTCAAACGCTTGATAACACAGACGCAAAAGCCTGGCTGCTGGACACCCAAATCTCTGACTATCGCCTCGGCCCCACCTTCGCCAACGATGTGCGCGGCTGGCTGGCGGATATGTCCCATCGCGAACTGGCCCGCCGTCTGAGCGGGGGTTTGACCTACGGCGAAATACCGGCCTCGATTAAAAATATGGTGGTCGATACCCATACGGCGAATGATTTTATTATGAAACCGCTGCCCAACCATTTATTTACGCGCGACACCTCATGCTGGATTTATAACGGTGTTTCGATTAACCCGATGGCAAAACCGGCCCGTCAGCGTGAAACCAATAATCTGCGCGCAATATATCGCTGGCACCCGGCGTTTGCCGATGGTGATTTTATTAAATACTTTGGCGATGAAAATATTAATTACGATCACGCCACATTAGAGGGCGGCGACGTATTAGTGATTGGTCGCGGCGCCGTATTAATTGGCATGTCTGAACGCACCACTCCGCAGGGCGTCGAATTCCTGGCCCAAAGCCTGTTTAAACACCGCCAGGCCGAACGCGTGATTGCCGTCGAACTGCCGAAACACCGCTCCTGTATGCACCTCGACACGGTCATGACCCACATCGACGTCGACACCTTCTCCGTCTACCCGGAAGTGGTGCGCAAAGACGCCCAGTGCTGGACGCTCACCCCGGACGGTCGCGGCGGCCTGCTGCGCACCCAGGAAACTGACCTGCTCCACGCCCTCGAAAAAGCCCTCGGCGTTAACCAGATACGACTCATCACCACCGGCGGCGACGCTTTCGAAGCCGAACGCGAGCAGTGGAACGACGCCAACAACGTGCTGACCATTCGCCCCGGCGTGGTGATTGGCTACGAGCGCAACATCTGGACCAACGAGAAATACGACAAAGCCGGGATCACCGTGCTGCCGATTCCGGGCGACGAACTCGGACGCGGTCGCGGCGGTGCGCGCTGCATGAGCTGCCCGCTGGAACGCGACGGAATTTAAAGGAGCCATCATGGAAAGAAAACCCACTCTGGTCGTGGCGCTGGGCGGTAACGCGCTGCTCAAACGCGGCGAACCGCTGGAAGCGGACATTCAGCGCCAGAACATCGAGCTGGCGGCACGCACTATCGCCGGACTCACCGCCCAATGGCGCGTGGTGCTGGTCCACGGCAACGGGCCGCAGGTCGGGCTGCTGGCGCTGCAAAACAGCGCCTACGACAAGGTCACGCCCTATCCGCTCGACATTCTCGGGGCTGAAAGCCAGGGAATGATCGGCTACATGCTCCAGCAAGCGCTGAAAAACAACCTGCCGCAGCGCGAGGTGAGCGTCCTGCTGACGCAGGTCGAAGTCGATGGCAACGACCCGGCGTTTCGCAATCCGACCAAATACATCGGCCCGGTGTACAGCGAAGAGCAGGCCAACACTTTGCGGGCAGAAAAAGGCTGGGTATTTAAAGCCGACGGCAGCTATTTCCGCCGCGTGGTGCCGTCGCCACAGCCGAAACGCATTGTTGAGAGCGACGCCATTACCGCCTTGATAGCGCGCGATCATCTGGTGATTTGCAACGGCGGCGGCGGCGTCCCGGTGGTGGAGAACGCCAACGGCTACCGCGGTATTGAAGCGGTCATCGACAAAGATCTCTCCGCCGCTCTGCTGGCCCGCCAGATAGAGGCCGACGCGCTGTTGATCCTCACGGACGCCGACGCGGTGTACCTCGACTGGGGCAAACCGACCCAACGCCCGCTGGCGCAGGTCTCTCCGGAGGTGCTCAAAACCATGAAGTTCGATGCCGGTTCGATGGGGCCGAAAGTTGCCGCTTGCCGTGAATTTGTCGAGGCCTGCAACGGTATCGCCGGGATCGGCGCGCTGGCCGACGGTGCCGCGATTCTGGCAGGCGACAAGGGGACGTTGATTCGCAATTGATTCCTATTTTTCCCTTCACCCTGCCCCTGGCATTTCCCCTCTCCCGTTAAGAGAGGGGCGGGTGAAGGGCACCAGACAGCTCAACATTTAACAAGGATCGCCACATGACCATTAACCTGAAAAACCGCAACTTCCTCAAACTGCTGGACTACACCCCGGCAGAAATCCAGTACCTGATCGATCTGGCCATCGACCTGAAAGCCGCCAAAAAAGCCGGGCGCGAAAAGCAGACCTTAGTCGGCAAAAACATCGCCCTGATCTTCGAAAAAACCTCCACCCGCACGCGCTGCGCCTTTGAAGTGGGCGCCTTTGACCAGGGCGCGCAGGTCACCTACCTCGGCCCAAGCGGATCGCAGATTGGCCACAAAGAGTCGATGAAAGACACCGCCCGCGTGCTGGGCCGCATGTATGACGGCATCGAGTATCGCGGCTATGGCCAGGCCATCGTCGAAGAGCTGGGCGAATACGCGGGCGTGCCGGTGTGGAACGGGCTGACCGATGAATTCCACCCGACGCAAATCCTCGCCGATCTGATGACCATGCTCGAACACGCGCCGGGCAAAACCCTGCCGGAGCTGAGCTTCGCCTATCTGGGCGACGCGCGGAACAACATGGGCAACTCCCTGATGGTCGGCGCAGCGAAGATGGGCATGGATATCCGTCTGGTGGCGCCGAAATCCTTCTGGCCGGAAGCCGGGCTGGTCGAGCAGTGCCGCGCCATCGCCAAAGAGACCGGCGCACGCATCACCCTGACGGACGACGTGAATGAGGGCGTTCACGGCACCGATTTCCTCTATACGGACGTGTGGGTATCGATGGGCGAACCGAAAGAGGCCTGGGCAGAGCGTGTGAGTCTGATGAAACCGTATCAGATCAACGGCGACGTCATGAAAGCCACCGGCAATCCGAACGTGAAATTCATGCACTGCCTGCCCGCGTTCCACAACGAACACACCAAAGTGGGCCGTGAAATCGAAATGGCGTACGGCCTGAAAGGGCTGGAGGTGACGGAAGAGGTCTTCGAATCCCCGAACTCTATCGTCTTCGACGAAGCAGAGAACCGCATGCACACCATTAAAGCGGTCATGGTGGCGACACTCGGCGACTAATCACCGCCCGGCGCGGCCACAGGCTGCGCCGGGGCAAGGAGAACATCATGGGCAAGTTCAAATTTCCTTCCGCTTACACCATTCTCTTTTTCCTGATCGCCGTGGTCGCCGCCCTGAGCTGGATTGTTCCGGCCGGGCAGTACCAGATGGCAATGAATGCCGCCCTCGGCAAAGAAGTGCCCATTGCCGGAACCTACGCACACGTCGCCGCGCATCCGCAGGGGATCGTTGCGGTACTGATGGCGCCGATCGCCGGGCTGTACGATCCTGAGTCCGGCCAGGCGGGGGCGATCGACGTCGCGCTGTTTATTCTGATCATCGGCGGTTTTCTCGGGATCGTCACCAAAACCGGGGCGATTGACGCCGGGATCGAACGCGTCACCACCCGGCTGCGCGGTCGCGAAGAGTGGATGATCCCGATCCTAATGGCGCTGTTCGCCGCCGGCGGGACCATTTACGGCATGGCGGAAGAGTCGCTGCCGTTCTACACGCTGTTAGTGCCAGTGATGCTGGCCGCCCGTTTCGACCCGGTGGTCGCCGCCTCCACGGTGCTGCTCGGCGCGGGGATCGGCACGCTCGGTTCAACCATTAACCCCTTCGCTACGGTCATCGCCGCCAACGCCGCAGGCATTCCGTTCACCAACGGGATCGCCCTGCGCGTCGCCCTGCTGGCGATCGGCTGGATCATCTGTGTGTGGTGGGTGATGCGTTACGCCCGCAAAGTGCGCCAGGACCCTTCCCTGTCGATTGTCGCCGACAAAGAGGCTGAGAACCGTGCGCATTTCCTCGGCGATAAAGGCCAGCAGTCGCTGGAATTTACCCCGGTGCGTAAAGTGATTCTGGTGATTTTCGCCCTCGCCTTCGCGGTGATGATCTACGGCGTGGCGGTGCTCGGCTGGTGGATGGCAGAGATCTCCGCAGTCTTCCTCGCCAGCGCCATTATCGTCGGCCTGATCGCCCGCATGAGTGAAGAAGAGCTGACATCAACATTTATCAACGGGGCGCGGGATTTGCTGGGCGTCGCGCTGATTATTGGTATTGCGCGCGGTATCGTAGTCATCATGGATAAGGGCATGATTACGCACACGATTTTGCACAGTGCCGAAGGCCTGGTGACCGGACTGTCGACGGTGGCGTTTATCAACGTGATGTACTGGCTGGAAGTGGTGCTGTCGTTTCTGGTGCCTTCTTCCTCGGGCCTTGCCGTTCTGACGATGCCGATCATGGCACCGCTTGCCGATTTCGCTAACGTCAACCGCGACCTGGTCGTGACGGCGTACCAGTCAGCCTCCGGGATTGTCAATCTGGTCACACCGACGTCCGCCGTGGTGATGGGGGGTCTTGCGATCGCGCGCGTACCCTACGTGCGTTATCTCAAGTGGGTTGCCCCGCTGCTGGGTATTTTGACGGTGGTGATTATGGTGGCGTTGAGCCTGGGTGCGCTTATCTGATTTGCCGGATGGCGCTGCGCTTATCCGGCCTGCGGTAATCTTTTTGTAGGCCCGGTAAGCGTTGCGCCACCGGGCATTTTTTGTTGGCAACAGAGATGGGAACCAGATGATGGAATATGGAGAATACTCCCCAAAAGAACAGCTTCAGCTCGCGGTATGCCAGAGCCTGATCAGCGAAAACAGCTACCTTTCTCAGGAAGAGATCCGCCGCGACCTGCAGGAACGGGGGTTTGACAGCATCAGCCAGTCGAGCGTCTCCCGGCTGCTGAAATTGCTTGGTGTCATAAAAATTCGAAATGCCAAAGGACAAAAGATTTATTCGATGAATCCGCAGTTGCGCCCTGCGCCGGATGCAGCCCGTTCGATCTCCGAAATGGTGGTCAGCGTGGAGCACAATAGCGAATTTATCCTTATTCATACCGTCGCCGGATACGGGCGCGCCGTGGCGCGAATTCTGGATTATCACCAGTTACCAGAAATTTTAGGTGTGGTGGCCGGAAGCAGTATTGTCTGGGTCGCGCCCCGCGTAGTAAAGCGCACGGCGCTGGTACATAAGCAAATTAATTATCTACTCAGAACGCATTAATATTCAAATAGAACCGTTTGCACTGAGTAAAGTGTGCATTAATCGCTTGATCAGAAAATCGAGCTGAGTATAATGCCCGACAATTTGCCGGGAGGAAGTCATGGTCAAGCGTGTACGACATACAGTCATACCGCGTCTGAAAACAGACGCTGGCCTGCCGTTTTTCTTCCCGTTGATAACCCTATTCCCAGAGCCCCTCATTTGAGGGGCTTTTTTTTGCCCGGCGTCAGGAGATAAACATGAATCCGCTTTATCAAAAACACATCATTTCCATCAATGACCTCAGCCGCGAAGAGCTGGAACTGGTTCTGGATACCGCGGCAAAACTGAAGGCCAACCCACAGCCCGAGCTGCTGAAGCACAAAGTGATCGCCAGCTGCTTCTTTGAAGCCTCCACCCGCACCCGCCTGTCGTTCGAGACCTCGATGCACCGTCTCGGCGCGAGCGTGGTCGGATTCTCTGACAGCAGCAATACGTCGCTGGGCAAAAAAGGCGAGACGCTGGCGGATACCATCTCCGTCATCAGCACCTACGTGGACGCGATTGTAATGCGCCACCCGCAGGAAGGCGCAGCGCGTCTGGCGACCGAGTTCTCCGGCGGTATTCCGGTGCTGAATGCCGGTGACGGTGCGAACCAGCATCCAACGCAGACCTTGCTGGATCTCTTCACCATCCAGGAAACGCAGGGGCGTCTGGAAAATCTGCACATCGCCATGGTCGGGGATCTGAAATATGGCCGCACCGTCCACTCGCTGGCCCAGGCGCTGGCGAAATTTAACGGCAACCGCTTCTACTTTATCGCCCCGGCGGCGCTGGCGATGCCGCAATACATTCTCGATATGCTCGACGAAAAAGGCATCCAGTGGAGCCAGCACGCCAGCATTGAAGAGGTGATGGGTGAAGTGGACGTGCTGTACATGACGCGCGTGCAGAAAGAGCGCCTCGACCCGTCCGAGTACGCGAACGTCAAAGCGCAGTTCATCCTGCGTGCCAGCGACCTCGAAGGCGCACGCCCGAACATGAAAGTGCTGCACCCGCTGCCGCGCATCGACGAAATTGCCACCGACGTGGATAAGACGCCGCACGCCTGGTATTTCCAGCAGGCAGGCAACGGCATCTTCGCTCGCCAGGCGTTACTGGCACTGGTTCTGAATCGCGAATTCGTTCTGTAAGGGGAAATGACAATGACACATGATAATAAACTCCAGGTTGAAGCCATCAAACGTGGCACCGTGATTGACCATATCCCTGCGCAGGTGGGCTTTAAACTGCTGACGCTGTTCAAGCTGACCGAAACCGACCAGCGCATCACCATTGGCCTGAACCTGCCGTCCGGCGAGATGGGCCGCAAAGACCTGATCAAAATCGAGAACACCTTCCTGACCGACGAGCAGGTCAACCAGCTCTCCCTGTATGCGCCGGACGCGACGGTGAACCGCATCGACGATTACGAAGTGGTGGGCAAATCGCGCCCGAACTTACCGGAACGCATCGAGCACGTGCTGATCTGCCCGAACAGCAACTGCATCAGTCACGCTGAGCCGGTGTCGTCCAGTTTTGCAGTGAAAAAGCGGGCGAATGATATCGCACTCAAATGCAAATACTGCGAAAAAGAGTTTTCTCATTATGTGGTGCTGGCCAACTAATTGAGGCTGGTAATGAGATCCCGGCCTCCTGTTACACGAAATCATTCGCGCCGCATCAAGGACAAATATCCCCGGAAGCAGAGGAAACTCTGTGACCGGGGTATGAGGACGCGGCCAACGAAGAGGCGGCGTGAAGGATGATGTGTATAATGGCCGGGACCCTTCTTAACGCTGTAATCCTGGAGAAAATATGAGCAAAGTACTTGCGACGGAAAATGCACCAGCGGCTATCGGTCCTTACGTTCAGGGCGTAGATCTCGGCAGCATGATTATCACTTCCGGTCAGATCCCGGTGAACCCGAAAACCGGCGAAGTGCCGGAAGATGTGGCGGCGCAGGCGCGTCAGTCGCTGGAAAACGTGAAAGCGATCGTTGAATCCGCGGGCCTGAAAGTGGGCGATATCGTGAAAACGACCGTATTCGTTAAAGATCTGAACGATTTCGCGACCGTTAACGCCACTTACGAAGCGTTCTTCAACGAGCACGACGCAACCTTCCCGGCGCGTTCTTGCGTGGAAGTCGCGCGTCTGCCAAAAGACGTGAAGATTGAGATTGAGGCGATTGCAGTTCGTCGCTGATCGGTGCTGATCCGCTGATCCGTTAAGCATCAGAGGTTATTCCGTTCACCTTATGTTCAGAAGAATATAAGGTGAACTGAACCATCTCCTGTGCTCAACGAACCCAACAACCCTACTGATTCCGCGTCGCCCTGAGCAACTTCTCCAGTGGATAAACCGCTGCAATCACCACTTCATCCTGAATCTTCGCCGCGTTATCCAGCTCGGTCTGAATCGAGGCGATCTCCTTATCGTCCAGCGTGCCTTGCCGCGCCACCAGATCCGTCAGGCGCAGGCCAATCGACGCCAGTTTGTCCACCTCCTGAATCACCGGTTTGATGGCTTTCAGCTGATAGCTGGTTTCACTCAGCGCCAGCGCATCGCTGGTATTGTTCTGCCAGCGCGTAAAGACGTGGCGCAGCGCTTCGGCGCTTTCCGTGTCTTCGGCATCGCTTATCAGCCGCTCGGCCCATTTATCCATCTGACGCACCGTGGCGCTCTCGGCGTTCAGCGCGTCGGCGTAGCGGTTTAGCGGCTCAAACTGATGATAATTTCCGGCCTGGAATTTCAGGTGCTGACGGGTGTAATACTGCGCAGGCTCCACGGCCTGGGCGAGAATGTGCAGCGGCAGGGTGTCGGCGTTATTCGCCAGACGAGTGAACTGCGCCTGCTGCTGGCTATGCTGTTGCAGCCCGACCGACACTGTCGTCCAGCTGTCCATCGCCTGCAAACGGGTGTACATATTGTCGATATCATTCACATCCTGCGCAGACCACAGGCGCTCCGCCACTGCAAACGCGCGCGGCCAGAGTTTGATATCCAGAACCGGGGCAATCACGTTTTCCGCCCACAGCGCCGCTTCGCCGCCGAGCAGGTTGGCCTGCTGATCGGCATCCGGCACCGTCGGCTGAATCCCTTTCGGCACTTCATTGAGGCGCGCGCCGGAAATCGGATAGCGGGCGTTCCCCACCAGGAAGTAGCCGGTGAGTTTGTCGTCCGACACATTGACCACCGGGCGCGTTTCGCCCATCCAGGTGTCGACGGTGAAGCTCAGCTGGTTGTCGTCGCGCCATTCGATATGATCAATCGCACGGCGGGATTTGCCGCTGAAATCAATAAATCCGCGCCAGCCGGAAACGCCTTTAATCAACGTAAAACTGCCCTCGACCGGTTTGCCTTTCAGACGCGGCATCGTGAAAGTCCAGCTCTGCGCGCTGTCGGAATCGGCGATGATGTCCATGCCGTTCAAGCCCTGCGGCACGATCTCATTGCGGTAGTGATAGGCCGTGGACTGGGGCTGATCGAGGTAAAAACCGGTGGAGAGAATGCCTTTATAGCCCTGCTTCGCCACCTCGCCCAGCGCGTCCTGCCCCTGCCAGGACTGGATCAGAATGCTTTTCGGCAGATCAGGATGATAGATCTCATCCCAGCCGACCATCTGGCGATGGTGTTTCTCAAGAATGGTTTCCAGTTTGCGGTTGAAATAGGCCTGCAGCGCATGGCTGTCCGCCAGTTTGTTGTCGCGCATAAACTGCTGGATGGCGGTGCTGTTTTTCCACTGGCTATCGTCAACTTCATCACCGCCGATATGCAGATACGGATCGGGGAAGATCGCAGCCAGTTCGCTGACCATCGCGTCGGCAAAGGTGTAAGTCGCCTCTTTTGTTGGATCGAGAACGGGTTTCAGCACGCCCCAGTGGCGCTCCATTTCATACGGGCCAGGTGCGCTCATCAGTTCCGGATAGGCCACGGCGATCGCCGACGCATGGCCCGGCATGTCAATTTCGGGAACCACGCGAATTCCCCGCGCAGTGGCGTAACGCACCACGTCGCGCATCTGCTCTGGCGTGTAGAACAGCCCGTCGCTGGCGAGCTGGGTCAGTTTAGGATAGCGCTTCGAGGTAAACCGCCAGCCCTGATCGTCCGTCAGATGCCAGTGCAGGACGTTTAGCTTCGCCGCCGCCATGCCGTCGATCTGGCGTTTAATGTCCTCCAGCGGAATGAAATGACGCGCCGAATCGAGCAGCAGCCCGCGCCACGGGAAGCGCGGGGAGTCGTCAATCGACACCCACGGAATCGAGGTGTTTTCCGCGCCATTTTGAATCAGCTGGAGCAACGTTTCCATCGCCCGCATCGCGCCAAAGCGCGTGTTAGCGGTAATGTTCACACCGCTCGCATCCACGGTAAGTTTGTAGCTCTCATCGCTGTCCGGCAGCGGCTGCGGCTTCACTTTTTTGGCAATGGTCACTGAAATAGTGGGCTTTTCAGGATTGTCGGCCTGGGGCTGAAGCGTCCAGCCCGTTTGCAGCGCGATGCGCTGGCGAAGACGGTTTGCGGCATCACCCAGATCGTCACCGCTGATACTGACGGAAATAGTATCGCTGAGGACGAATGCGCCCTGCTGTGCGGGCCGTTCAACGTGGGCGGGCCAGGGCATTAACGGCAGTTCGCCTGCCGGAGCCGCCAGCGCAGAGGTACCGAGCAAAAGCCCGGCGGTGATGAGGCTAAGACGTAACATAATGTTCCTTATCAGAATTTGACGGGCCAAAAACAGACAAAACATTTTGTTAACATGCGTACAAATTGTCGTCAAGCAAAGTGCATGACGGGGATCACAGGTTGTGGAATTTGGGAGGAAGGCTATTTTGCCGGGCGGCGATGACACCTTACCCGGCAGATTCGGAACACAGGCCCGGCGGTGCCGGGCCTGATATTTACTGCCAGCCGTAACGACGGCTATAGAACCCTTTCACCATCTGCGTCAGCACCATGTAACCCGCCAGAATCGCCACCAGCCATGGGAAATAGCTCAGCGGCAGCGCCTGCAGGTTCAGGTAACTTGCCAGCGGTGAGAACGGCAGCGCGATACCCAGCACCATCACCACGCCAGTCATGATGATCAGCGGCCAGGCGGCGCGGCTCTGGAAGAACGGAATACGGCGCGTGCGGATCATATGCACAATCAGCGTCTGCGACAGCAGCCCGACCACGAACCAGCCGGACTGGAACAGGGTCTGATGTTCTGGCGTGTTGGCGTGGAACACGAACCACATCAGGCAGAAGGTCAGAATGTCAAAGATCGAGCTGATCGGGCCAAAGAACAGCATGAAGCGGCCCAGATCAGACGGATTCCAGCGCTGCGGCTTCTGGATCTGCTCGTCGTCCACGTTATCAAACGGGATCGCCACCTGGGAGACATCGTACATCAGGTTCTGAATCAGCAGGTGCAGCGGCAGCATCGGCAGGAACGGCAGAAATGCGCTCGCCACCAGCACGCTGAAGACGTTACCGAAGTTAGAGCTGGCGGTCATTTTGATGTATTTGAGCATGTTGGCAAAGGTACGGCGTCCTTCGATCACACCCTGCTCCAGCACCATCAGGCTCTTTTCCAGCAGGATGATGTCGGCCGCTTCGCGCGCAATATCCACCGCGCCGTCGACGGAAATCCCGATATCCGCCGCGCGCAGCGCAGGCGCATCGTTGATGCCATCGCCCATAAAGCCAACCACGTGCCCTTCGCGCTTAAGCAGCGTCACAATGCGCTCTTTGTGCATTGGCGTCAGGCGCGCAAACAGCGTGCTGGTTTTGGCAAGCTGTGCCAGTTCATCGTCAGAGAGCGTTTCAATATCGCTGCCCGTGACAATCACACCCGCATCCAGCCCCACTTCATGACACACTTTCGCCGCCACCAGCTCGCTGTCGCCGGTAAGAATTTTGACGGTAATGCCGCTAGCTTTCAGCGCTTTCAGCGCCGGTGCCGTCGTCTCTTTCGGTGGATCGAGGAAGGCGATGTACCCTTCGAGGATCAGATCCGACTCATCTAGGCGATGGTAATCCCCTTCGCGACCCGGCAGGAATTTGCTGGCCACCGCCACGACGCGCAGCCCCTGACGGTTCAGGTTATCCGTCACACGCTTGATGCGGCGCAGCATGGTGTCGTCCAGCGGCACAATTTCACCGTTATGACGCACCTGCGTGGAAACATTCAGGATCTCTTGCAATGCTCCTTTGCAGATCAGCTGATGCACATTCGCCTGCTCACTCACCACCACCGACATGCGGCGACGCTCGAAGTCGAACGGGATCTCATCCACTTTTTGCCAGCGCGTTGAGAGCGCGCGCGCAGAATCTTCATCCACCCCTTCCAGTACGGCGACATCCAGCAGGTTTTTCAGCCCGGTCTGGTAATGACTGTTCAGCCACGCGGTTTGCAGCACGCGCTCGCTGACTTTTCCGGAGATATCCGTATGATTCTCCAGCACAATTTTATCCTGAGTCAGGGTGCCGGTTTTATCGGTGCAGAGGATATCCATCGCGCCAAAGTTCTGAATGGCGTCGAGGTGTTTCACAATCACTTTCTGACGGGAGAGTTTCACCGCCCCGCGCGCCAGCGTGGAGGTGACAATCATCGGCAGCATTTCCGGCGTTAAGCCCACCGCCACGGAGAGGGCGAACAGCGCCGCTTCCCACCAGTCGCCTTTGGTGTAGCCGTTGATCAGCAATACGATTGGCGTCATGACCATCATAAAGCGGATCAGCAGCATGCTGACGCGACCGATACCTTTCTGGAACGCGTTTGGCTCGCTTTCCTGCTCGCTCACACGCCCGGCAAGCTGACCAAACCAGGTGTTGCCGCCCGTGGCGATAACGATGGCCTGCGCGGTACCGCTCACCACGGTGGTGCCCATAAAGCACAGGGTATCGCTTTCGAGCGGATTAGTTTGCTGCGGATCGCGGCTGCGCGCCACTTTCTCGACCGGCAGAGATTCCCCGGTCAGGGACGCCTGGGCGACAAACAGATCGCGGGCCTGAATCACACGCAGATCGGCCGGGATCATGTCCCCTGCCGCCAGTTTGATCATGTCGCCCACCACCAGCTGATCGATCGGCAGTTCCAGCCAGGCGCTTTCGCCTTTCGTGTTAATGACGCGCTGCACGGTGGCGGTATTGCTGACCATCGCTTTCAGGGCGTCCGCCGCGCGGGTGGAGCGCGCCTCCTGGATAAAGTTGAGCATGGTGGAGATTGCCACCATCAGCGCGATCACGCCTGCGGCAAACAGATCTTCCGTGGCATACGAAATGATCGCCAGCACCGTCAGCAGCAGGTTGAACGGGTTGCGGTAGCAGAGCCACAGATGAACCCACCACGGGGCCGGTTTTTGCGCCGGAATTTTGTTGTCGCCGTGCTCGGCGCGTGTTTTTTCTACTTCGGCTGCGTTCAGCCCTTCCGGATGACCGCCGAAGGCGCGCCAGACTTCGTTTTCGTCCATCGCGGCGGCTTTCAGGCAATGCTCCGTCAGCGTGGAGGGAATGGCAGCGCCTGCCAGGTTTTTGGCATTCGGCAGCGGATCGCGCTGAACCAGACGGCGCGGCAGGTGGCGGTTTAGCTGCGCAAGCAGCTGCTGGGTGATATTTTTCAGCATAGTAAGCCCCCCGCATCCGCAAAGGCGGACGCAGTGTTAACTTCAGGCACAGCAAGGCGGTACCTGAAGGGCACTTAAATTTTCAAAGCAGAGATTTTTACCCCACTCTTTCAGGCTGTAGGCCGGCGCATAGCCAACGCAGATGCAGCTTAAAATAGGACGGGTAACGTCACTGCCTCACACATCACCGGTGAGACAGCGAAAAGGCTGGCTTACCGGAAAGGACTCAGTCTCCATGACTGGAGAGGGGTGGGATCGGGATCCATACGGCCTCCGGTAAGTGAAAAAAGGGGTTTTCACCGCGCAGTTATGGGTTTTAACCATACCGTTAGTGGCGGTTCGGGCGGTATGATACGCCCGCAGATTTAAACCGTACATATACCAGACTTTGCTCATTGCGAATTAAATCGTAAGCAGTAGTCTCAATTGACGACCGTGCTGTTACAGGGAATAAAGGATGCAGAATCGCCTGACCATTAAAGACATCGCCCGTTTAAGCGGCGTGGGGAAATCCACCGTGTCGCGCGTACTGAACAACGAAAGTGGCGTCAGTGAACGCACGCGCGAGCGCGTCGAGGCGGTGATGAATCAGCACGGTTTTTCTCCTTCCCGTTCCGCGCGCGCCATGCGCGGACAGAGCGACAAAGTGGTCGCCATTATTGTTTCGCGTCTCGATTCTCTGTCGGAAAATCTGGCGGTGCAAACCATGCTCCCCGCCTTTTACGAGCAGGGTTACGATCCGATCATGATGGAGAGCCAGTTCTCGCCTCAGTTGGTGGAAGAGCATCTTGGGATGCTGCAACGACGCAATATCGACGGCGTGGTGCTGTTTGGGTTTACCGGCATTCAGGATGAAATTCTGAAACCCTGGCAGGCCTCGCTGGTGCTGCTGGCGCGCGACGCCAGCGGCTTTGCCTCCGTCTGTTACGACGACGAAGGGGCGATCCTTACCCTGATGCAGCGCCTGTACGAGCAGGGCCATCGCCATATCAGTTTCCTCGGCGTGCCGCACAGCGACGTCACCACCGGCAAGCGCCGCCACGAAGCCTATCTTGCGTTTTGCAAGCAGCACGCTCTCCCGGCGGTGGCCTCTTTGCCGGGCCTGGCCATGAAACAGGGCTACGAACAGGTGGCAAGCGTGCTCACCCCGCAAACCACCGCCCTTATCTGCGCCACGGATACCCTCGCGCTGGGCGCCAGCAAGTATTTGCAGGAGCAGCGCATCGACACTATCCAGCTCGCGAGCGTCGGCAGCACACCGCTGATGAAGTTCCTGCATCCGGAGATTGTCACCGTCGATCCGGGCTACGCCGAAGCGGGCCGTCAGGCGGCAATGCAGCTGATCGAGCAGATAAACGGTCGCTCTGAACCACGCCAAATCGTTATCCCCGCCCATATTTCTTAACCCTCCGAAAACGGATTATTGTGATCCTCACCCAATTTCGGGAACGTTCCCATTTTCAGCGTCTCGCTCAAAGAGTAGGCTTGCGTCCAGGTCATTACCCTCCACATCTGTCATGAGGCTTCATGATGAGCAAAGTTAAACAAACTGATATCGACCAGCTGATCGTTCTGGTTGGGGGACGCGAGAATATCGCCACCGTCAGCCACTGCATTACCCGTCTGCGTTTTGTGCTGAACGATCCGGCCAAAGCCAATCCGAAGGCCATCGAAGAGCTGTCGATGGTCAAAGGCTGCTTTACCAACGCCGGGCAGTTCCAGGTGGTGATTGGCACAGAAGTGGGTGATTACTATCACGCCCTGCTGGCGACCACCGGGCATTCGTCGGCAGATAAAGAGCAGGCCAAGAAAGCGGCGCGCCAGAATATGAAATGGCACGAGCAGCTGATCTCCCACTTCGCGGAAATCTTCTTCCCGCTGCTGCCAGCGCTGATCAGCGGAGGTCTGATCCTCGGTTTCCGCAACGTGATTGGCGACGTGCCAATGAGCGATGGCAAAACCCTGGCGCAGCTTTACCCCGCGCTGCAGAGCATCTATGACTTCCTGTGGCTGATTGGCGAGGCGATCTTCTTCTATCTGCCGGTCGGGATCTGCTGGTCGGCGGTGCGCAAAATGGGCGGCACGCCGATCCTCGGCATCGTGCTTGGCGTAACGCTGGTTTCCCCGCAGTTAATGAACGCTTACTTACTTGGGCAACAGGTGCCGGAAGTGTGGAACTTCGGCCTGTTTACCATCGCTAAAGTGGGTTATCAGGCGCAGGTTATTCCCGCCCTGCTGGCCGGTCTCGCACTCGGGTTTATTGAGACGCGCCTGAAACGCATCGTCCCGGATTACCTCTATCTGGTGGTCGTGCCGGTCTGCTCGCTGATTCTGGCCGTGTTCCTCGCCCACGCGTTTATCGGTCCGTTTGGCCGCATGATTGGCGACGGCGTGGCCTTCGCGGTGCGTCACCTGATGACCGGCAGTTTCGCCCCAATTGGCGCCGCGCTGTTTGGCTTCCTCTATGCGCCGCTGGTGATTACCGGTGTGCATCAGACTACACTCGCCATCGACATGCAGATGATTCAGAGCCTTGGCGGTACGCCGGTCTGGCCGATTATCGCCCTGTCGAACATTGCTCAGGCGTCGGCGGTCACCGGCATTATCCTGGTCAGCCGTAAACACAACGAGCGTGAAATCTCGGTGCCGGCAGCCATCTCCGCCTATCTCGGCGTGACCGAACCGGCGATGTACGGCATCAACCTGAAATACCGCTTCCCGATGCTGTGCGCGATGATCGGCTCAGGTCTGGCGGGGCTGCTGTGTGGGCTGAACGGCGTGATGGCGAACGGCATCGGCGTTGGTGGCCTGCCGGGTATCCTCTCTATTCAGCCGTCCTACTGGCAGGTGTTCGCCCTGGCCATGGCGGTGGCGATTATCGTCCCGATGGCGCTGACCACGGTTATCTATCAGCGCAAGTTCCGTCAGGGCACGCTTCAGATTGTTTAACGTCTTCTTTCGGGGCGCAGTTGCGCCCCTTCGCATTTGCAGGAACGCATTATGAATACCCTTCCGCACTGGTGGCAAAACGGCGTCATCTATCAGATTTACCCAAAGAGTTTTCAGGACACCACCGGGCGTGGTACCGGTGATTTACGCGGCGTCACGCAGCGTCTGGACTATCTGAAAACCCTCGGCGTGGATGCCCTCTGGCTGACACCATTCTATATTTCCCCGCAGATCGATAACGGCTACGACGTGGCGAACTACACCGCCATCGATCCGGCTTACGGCACGCTGGATGATTTTGACGAACTGGTGAAACAGGCCCATGCGCGCGGCATCCGTCTGGTGCTCGACATGGTGCTCAACCACACCTCCACGCAGCACGCGTGGTTCCGTGAATCTCTCAGCAAAGAGAGCCCGTACCGTGAGTTCTATATCTGGCGTGACGGTTCGCCGGACGCGCTGCCGAACAACTGGCGCTCAAAATTTGGTGGCAACGCCTGGCGCTGGCACGCCGAGAGCGAGCAGTATTATCTGCACCTTTTCGCCCCCGAGCAGGCGGATCTGAACTGGGAAAACCCGCAGGTCCGCAGCGAGCTGAAAAAAGTGTGCGAGTTCTGGGCCGATCGCGGCGTGGACGGCCTGCGCCTCGACGTGATCAACCTGATCTCCAAGGACCAGGATTTCCCGGACGATAACCTCGGCGATGGCCGCCGTTTCTATACCGACGGCCCGCGCGCCCATGAATATTTGCAGGAGATGAGCCGGGATGTGTTCACCCCGCGCAACCTGATGACCGTGGGCGAGATGTCCTCCACCTCGCTGGAAAATTGCCAGCAATACGCCGCGCTCGACGGGCACGAACTGTCGATGACTTTTAACTTCCATCACCTGAAAGTCGATTACCCGAACGGCGAAAAGTGGACACTCGCGAAGCCCGATTACGTGGCGCTGAAAACCCTGTTCAGCCACTGGCAGCAAGGGATGCATGGCGTTGCGTGGAACGCTCTTTTCTGGTGTAACCACGATCAGCCGCGCATCGTTTCGCGCTTTGGTGACGAGGGGGAATACCGCACCACCTCCGCCAAAATGCTGGCAATGGTGCTGCACGGCATGCAGGGCACGCCGTACATCTACCAGGGGGAAGAGATCGGCATGACCAACCCGCACTTCGCCCGCATCACCGATTATCGCGATGTGGAGAGCCACAACATGTTCGCCGAACAGCGGGCAAAGGGGCGCGATGCAGAGGAACTTCTGGCGATTCTGGCGAGTAAATCCCGCGACAATAGCCGCACGCCGATGCAGTGGGATGCCACCCCGAACGGCGGTTTTACCACCGGCGAGCCGTGGATCGATCTGTGCGATAACGTCGCAACCCTCAACGTTGACGCGGCGCTCAGCGATCCCGACTCCGTGTTTTATACCTATCAGTCGCTGATCGCTCTGCGCAAATCGCTGCCGCTGCTGACCTGGGGCGACTATCAGGATCTGCTGCCGACGCATCCTTCCCTGTGGTGTTACCGCCGCCAGTGGCAGGGGCAGACGCTGATCGTGGTCGCTAACCTGAGTCATGAATGCCAGGCGTGGCAGCCGGACGCCCTCAGCGGCGACTGGCGCGTAGTGCTCAGCAACTACGCCGAAGTCGCCAGCCAACCCGCCGCAATGACACTGCGTCCGTTTGAGGCGGTGTGGTGGCTGCAGGCGTAGTACAAAATGCCGGGCAGCGCTGCGTTTGCCCGGCAATATTTTACTGTTTTTGTTGAATATTTAATCAGATTTTTCCTGCCCGGATTTACAATCGCTGTAGTGCCCGCCGTTTGTACTCTCGTCTTTTTACTTTGTTCTGAATCAAATAAATCGCAAACATGTTTGATGCAAATCACTACATATAGAACTTAAAATGCACGCCGACCCAACATATTGTATTTATCGTCTACTATTCCAACAAGACAACGGCGACGACGCCGGCCGGAATTGTGGATAACAAGCGTCGGGAACGAGGGAAGTGACTGAGGCATCGGGACTTGCGTCCTGTGCAGCCTTCCCCACCTCTGTGGATAACCTGTTTTTAATGGAGTGATCATGACACCGCATGTGATGAAACGAGATGGCTGTAAAGTGCCGTTTAAATCAGAGCGCATCAAAGAAGCGATTCTGCGTGCAGCTAAAGCAGCGGGAGTCGATGACGCAGATTACTGCGCCACCGTCGCAGAAATCGTCAGTAGCCAGATGAATGAGCGCAGTCAGGTGGATATCAACGAGATCCAGACTGCGGTAGAAAACCAGCTGATGTCCGGCCCGTACAAGCAGCTGGCGCGCGCCTACATTGAGTACCGTCACGACCGTGACATCCAGCGTGAAAAGCGCGGTCGCCTGAATCAGGAGATCCGTGGCCTGGTCGAGCAGACCAACTCTGCGCTACTGAATGAAAACGCCAACAAAGACAGCAAAGTGATCCCAACTCAGCGCGACCTGCTGGCCGGTATTGTCGCCAAGCACTATGCCCGTCAGCATCTGCTGCCGCGCGACGTGGTGCAGGCCCATGAACGCGGCGAGATTCACTACCACGATCTCGACTACTCCCCGTTCTTCCCGATGTTCAACTGTATGCTGATCGATCTGAAAGGCATGCTGACCCACGGCTTTAAAATGGGCAACGCCGAGATTGAGCCGCCAAAATCCATCTCTACTGCCACGGCGGTAACGGCGCAAATCATCGCCCAGGTCGCCAGCCATATTTACGGCGGCACCACCATTAACCGCATCGACGAAGTGCTGGCACCGTTTGTCACCGAGAGCTTTAACAAGCATCGCAAAGTGGCGCAGGAGTGGCAGATCCCGGACGCGGACGGCTATGCCCGCTCCCGCACTGAGAAAGAGTGCTACGACGCGTTCCAGTCTCTGGAATACGAAGTGAACACCCTGCACACCGCCAACGGCCAGACACCGTTCGTGACCTTCGGTTTTGGTCTGGGGACCAGCTGGGAGTCGCGTCTGATTCAGCAGTCGATTTTGCGCAATCGTATTTCGGGCCTCGGCAAAAACCGCAAAACCGCGGTGTTCCCAAAACTGGTCTTCGCCATTCGCGATGGCCTGAATCACAAGTTTGGTGATGCGAACTACGACATCAAACAGCTGGCGCTGGAATGCGCGAGCAAGCGCATGTATCCGGATATTCTGAACTACGACCAGGTGGTGAAAGTCACGGGTTCGTTCAAAACCCCGATGGGCTGTCGCAGCTTCCTCGGCGTGTATGAAAATGAAAACGGCGAGCAGGTGCATGAAGGCCGCAACAACATCGGCGTGATCAGCCTCAACCTACCGCGCATCGCGCTGGAAGCGAAGGGTGACGAAGCCGCGTTCTGGACCCTGCTCGACGAACGTCTGCAGCTGGCGCGTAAAGCGCTGATGACCCGTATTGCGCGTCTGGAAGGGGTGAAAGCGCGCGTGGCGCCGATCCTCTATATGGAAGGTGCCTGTGGCGTGCGCCTGAAAGCAGACGATGACGTTTCTGAAATCTTCAAGAACGGCCGCGCGTCAATTTCGCTGGGGTATATCGGCATCCACGAAACCATCAACGCCCTGTTTGGCAATCAGCACATGTATGACAGCGAAGCCCTGCGCGCGAAAGGCATCGCTATCGTTCAGCGCCTGCGAGATGCGGTCGACCAGTGGAAAGACGAAACGGGCTACGGCTTTAGCCTCTACAGCACGCCGAGCGAAAACCTGTGCGATCGCTTCTGCCGTCTGGATACCGCCGAGTTTGGCGTGGTGAACGGTGTGACCGACAAAGGCTACTACACCAACAGCTTCCACCTCGACGTGGAGAAAAAGGTCAATCCGTACGACAAAATCGACTTTGAAGCGGCCTACCCGCCGGTGGCGAACGGTGGCTTTATCTGTTACGGCGAGTACCCGAACATTCAGCACAACCTGAAAGCGCTGGAAGACGTGTGGGATTACAGCTATCAGCACGTGCCGTATTACGGCACCAATACGCCGATCGACGAGTGCTACGAGTGCGGTTTCACCGGTGAATTCGAATGTACCAGCAAGGGCTTTACCTGTCCGAAATGCGGTAACCACGACGCCGCGCGTGTCTCCGTGACCCGCCGTGTGTGTGGTTATCTCGGCAGCCCGGACGCACGTCCGTTCAACGCCGGTAAGCAGGAAGAAGTGAAGCGCCGCGTGAAACATTTGGGGAATGGCCAGATCGGGTAATCCTCTGCCGCGCTGATGCCGGGTGAGCAAGAGCAGCCAGCGCTGCACTGCGATAATTGAGAAGCGAAAATGAATTATCACCAGTATTACCCCGTCGACATCGTCAACGGCCCCGGCACCCGCTGCACGCTGTTTGTGTCCGGGTGCGTTCACGAATGCCCTGGCTGCTACAACAAAAGCACCTGGCGTCTGAACTCGGGCCTGCCGTTTGACGACGAGATGGAAAACCGGATCATCAGGGATCTGAACGACACGCGGATCCCACGCCAGGGGATCTCCCTCTCCGGCGGCGATCCGCTCCATCCGCAGAACGTGCCGCACATTCTGAAACTGGTGAAACGCATTCGAGAAGAGTGCGCGGGGAAGGATATCTGGGTGTGGACCGGCTATAAGCTGGATGAGCTAAACGACGCTCAGATGGAAATCGTCGACCTGATTAACGTGCTGGTGGATGGTAAGTTCGTGCAGGATTTGAAAGACCCGGCGCTGATTTGGCGCGGCAGCAGCAACCAGGTTGTACATCATTTGCGATAAACCGTGGGCGGAGACGTTTTCCGCCCATCGCCTCAAAAACGACTCAAACTCTCCATCGCCACCGTTTTGAATTCTGCAAAATCACGACAGCCGCACAGGCGCGTCATCGCCCGCTCGCGCAGGAAGGTGACGAAAATATCGTAAATCGCCATCGCCTCTTCGTATTCGCTTTTGCTGATCGCCAGCAGGAAAATCACGTGCGCCGTTTCGTCGCCCCACTTTATTCCCTGCGGAGCCAGTACGGTATAGACCACGGTTTTTTGCGCCAGCAGACCGAGGGAGTGCGGCAGCGCGATACCGTCGCCGAGCATGGTGCTGACGATGGCTTCACGTTCGACCACCGAGTCGAGAAACTCCGCGTCGACAAATCCTTCCTCACGCAGTTGCCCGCACAGTTCCTGGAACAACGTTTGCTGATCACTGTTTGAATCAATCACGCGGAAATGGTCGGCGTCGAAATATTTTTCCAGCATCCACGGACGGGTGCGATCCACCAGCACCAGCTTGCCGATCTGCTCCAGCTGATAGTCGGTCGGGAACGGCGCGATCTGCACCACCGGTTTCGCTTTTTCACTGATGCGGGCGGTGGAGATCACGAAATCCTCGCTGATGCTTTCCGCCAGCTCGTACTCGCGCAGGGTGACGGTGCGCGTCACTTCCACCTGCGGGTATTTGCGCTGCAGCACCGCTTCAATCATGCGCGCCATCGCGTTCCCGGCATCGCACACCAGCAGGACGCGCGGCTGGCGCTGATAGCCGACGTTGTAATGCCGCTCCAGCCCGACGCCGATGTGCAGCACCAGAAAACCAATCTCGTTTTCGCTGATCACGTACGGCGTGTATTTCCCCCAGCCGGAGACCGCCGCCAGGGTCATATCCCACGCCATCGGGTAGTGCTGTTTGATGTTATCCAGCAGCGGATTGGGGATCATGATTTGGTAGCGCACGCGGGTGATCATGGTTTTAATATGTGTCAGCAGATCCGCGTGCAGCTGGGCATCGTTCAACAGGTTGTAGTTATAGTGGGTGTTAATGTAGCGCAGGATATAGTTCACCAGCGCTTCGTCGTCGTCAGCGTTAATCGCGCTCGGGGCGATCTCCTGAATCTGGCGCGCGGCGATGTGGACGCAAAGCCAGTTTTCCTCTGACGGTGAGAGCACTTTATCCGCCAGCCGGGCAATGGCCGCAGCAATATCCCGCGCGGCGTCACGCACGTTCTCTTCGACATCCTCGGCGTTAAATTCCGGCAGCGGATAGCCTTCGCTGATGCGGCGCACGGACACGGCGCAGTAGAGCCGTACAAACAGCTCGCCTTCATCCGTGAGACGAATGTGATGACGCGTGAGGGTGTCATGCAGCACCATGACCAGCTGCTCCGGCACACCGGCATTCAGGGCGACTTCCGTCACCAGCGGATTGAGGCTGTCCTGCTGTGCCAGCTCCCACAGCAAATCCGTCAGGCAGGCGCGAATCGACATCTCACTGCCGAACAGTTTCATGCCGTGGCGCGGGCGCGTTTCCAGCGTCAGGCTGTAGCGGTGGAACCACTCTCGCACCTCCACCATGTCGTTTTGCAGGGTCGCGCGGCTGACAAACCATTCATCAGCCAAATCTTCCAGCTTTAACGAAAAAGCAGAGGTGAGAAAACGCACCACCAGATAATGCACGCGCTCCTGTCCGGTGCGCGGGATCCGCAGCGCGCGCGGGCGAGAATCCTGCAACGACTGATAGCGCGCGGCATCGTCAATCTTGAGCTGATAGCCGTTGCCGCGGCTGAGAATAAACTGTGCGCCGTGGCCTGCCAGCAGCGCGTTCAGGGCGGTGATGTCCGCCCGCACGGTACGTGTGGATACCGACAGCCGCTGCGCCAGCTCGTCCTGCGGCAGCGTCTCGTTTTGCAACAGATCGAACAGTTGCGCTAAACGTTGGTTCGGAAATCGCACGTCTTTATCCTCTTACGGCTCATGGCCCGGTTGAAATGACCATCTGTGATGGGCTGCCGACCGGCGTGTAGTCCGGTTCGAAGCTTAGCTTGCCATCGGGTGCAACGCGAAAACGGGTGATGTTATCGCTGCGCTGATTCATAACGTACAGCCAGCGGCCCTGCTTATCCAGGGTCAGAGAGCGTGGGTAATCGCCACGGGTCCAGACATCCTCCTGATGCACCAGCGTGCCCTCGGCCGTTACCCTAAAGTGCGCGATGCTGTTATGCAAACGGTTCGCGACGTAAAGCTGCTGGCCATCGGCGCTCAACGCCAGCCCTGCGGCAAAACTGGTGCCTTTATACTCTTTCGGCAGGGAAGAGATCGTTTTGCCCTCTTTCAGCGTGCCGGTGGCCTGATCCAGAGCATACCAGGTCAGGGTCGAGGACTCTTCGTTGATCAGCCACAGGCCATCGCCTTTCGGCGTAAAGACAAAATGGCGCGGCCCGGCGCCTTTGGACGAGGCGTTGATAAACGGCGGCTCGTTTGGGGTGAGCTTTCCGCTTTGCTTGTCAAAACGATACTGATAGATCCGATCCAGACCGAGATCCGTCGAAAAAACATATTTCCCGCTCGGATCGGCGGCGATCATATGGGCGTGAGGGCCGTTATGATCGCTTATGGCAAAGCTGCCTTCGACAGCCGCTTCCGGTTTCGCCGCACCGGGTTCGCCCTGATCCTGATGGGTGTCCGTCGCCTCTCCCAGACTGCCGTCAGCCTTCACGGGCAGCACCGCAATCGAGCCGCTCACATAGTTCGCCACCAGCAGATGACGCCCCTCTGGCGTCAGAGACACATACACAGGTCCCGCCCCGCCGGACGCCACCTGATTCAGCTCGGTCAGTTCACCGTTTGCCCCGATGCGTAACGCCTGAATCACCCCTTTCTCCGCTTCGCTCGCCAGATAGAGGGTTTTGCCATCGTGCGAAACCGTAAGCTGCGCCGCGTTGGGTAACTGGCTCACGAGGGTTTTCTCCCCGAGCGCGCCATTGTTGGGATCGACCGTAAAACGGTACAGCCCTTCGCCGTTCGGGTTGTAGGTGCCGACCCAGGCGTATTGGGGTTGTGCGACGGCGGCGGTGGCAAGCAGGGAGAGTGAAGCGACGAGCAGGTGATGGGTGTGCATGGCGGCTCCTGGTGTTGTGCGGTGTGATGCCCTCACCCGACCCTCTCCGAAGGGAGAGGGTTCAGGCTAGACGAGAACTACTTGACCAACGTCTTCGTCATTTCCAGCAGCGTGCGCACGTCCTCAGGACGGGTATCGCCGCTGGCTTTGTCGATAATCGAGCTATAAATATGCGGAATGATTTTGCTCACACCTGCGTCGAGGGCGATCTGCAGGATCTCCTCGAAGTTTTCCAGATCGATACCGCCGGTTGGCTCCAGCCAGAAATCGTGGCGGGCACAGGCTTCAGCAACGGCCTGGTATTCGTCACGGCATTTCAGACCGCCCATCGGGAAGTATTTGATGGAGCTGCCGCCGAAATCTTTCAGCAGGGCAATCGCCGTCTCAACCGGGACGATACCGTCCGGTGCCGCGCTGCTCAGCGGGCCGGTGGAGATTTTGACCATTCCGACGGTTCCCGTTGGCGAGACCAGACCGTTAACCACCGACGCATTCTGCCCCAGCAGTGCGCGGCTGGTCGCCACACCGGTGAACACCTGGTTGACGTGCTGCGGCTGCACCTGGCGAGAGATTTCACTGACCATCGCCGACTGGTTCGGATCGCCCGCCCCGAGTCCGACGGAGAGAGCGTTGTCGATCAGCGCTGCATACTCGCGCATATCAGCGACGGCAGTCGCCACATCAGGATAGTTTTTGGAGAGCACGCCCACCAGTACATGGCCTTCTGCGGCTTCATAGATTGCGCTGGCGTTGGCTTTGGAACCGGCCAGCACGTTCAGGCACACGCGGTCACGATAAAAATTGGGGGTCAGTTTCATGCTTGTTTCTCCTGGCTTAAGACTTCGCGGATGCGGCGATAAACAATGTTCAGCTGATCGGCGCTAACGCTGCGCACATCCGCTTCGATAATCCCTTCGTTGGCCTTGTAGCCACGGAAATAGATCGCGTATTCGCCCTGCTTGAGCTGACTGACCAGCTCGCCGGTGCCCACGCCGGTGGTGGCTTCATCGAATTTAATTTCGGTACGAGCGATATCGCGGCCAGCGCTGTCCCATACCACGCGTGCCGTGACGCCGTTAAGCGTATTCAGCGCATCAATAAAGGGCGTCATCTTCGCCACCATCTCTGCTCCGCTCTCTTTGGTCGCCGTCAGATAGTGTTCGATGGCGCAGGTCAGGCCCAGAATCCCCTCTTTGCCCACTTTCATCGCGCGGCCAATACCCGCGGTCTGGCGTTTGACCCACTCAACGTACTGGGTTTTGCCAAGCACCAGGCCGCTGGTTGGTCCTTCGATCGCTTTCGCCCCGCTGTAAATCACCAGATCCGCGCCGGAACGATAGTAGGTATGAAGATCTTCTTCGGCCGCCGCATCGACGATCAGCGGCAGATCGTGTTTACGCGCGACCACCGCGGCCTGCTCAACGCTGAGCATGCTTTTCTGCACGCAGTGGTGCGATTTGATGTAGAGGATCGCCGCTGTGCGAGGGGTGATCGCCGCCGCCAGCTGATCGGCGGAGCACTCGTTGGCGTAACCGGCTTCCACCAGTTTACCGCCGCCGAGCGCAACCATGGTGCCAACCGGTGCGCCAAAGTTGACGTTGTGGCCTTTCGGCAGCACGATTTCGTTGTTCTCAATCGGCGTAACGTGCAGGTTTTCCAGCAGCCAGTCACTGTCCTTGACCAGCACCGCAGCCACGGATTGGGCAATTCCTGCTGACGCGCACGAGACCACCGTCGCCCCTTCCACGTCCAGCAGCTTCGCGATGTACTCTCCGGTTTTATTCACCAGATCTTTCATTTCGAAGTAGTGGTTCATGCCGTCCATCGCCGCCTGCACCACTTCCGGGCGCGGCGTCGACACCCCCAGCGCGGTCATGCGGCCTGAGGTGTTAATCACCTGTTTTAAATTGTATTTCTCATAAATCGAAGGCATTTTCCGTACTCCCTTGTTCGGTCATATAGCCCTTGCCCGCGCGGATCGCGGCAAGCGGCACCAGAATATGTTCAGCCTGCAGGCTGTCGTTTTCCGCATCCACCAGCAGCGTGGGCTGGCGTTTAACGGTGAACAGCGTCAGGTCGGCATCCAGACCCGGCTGAATGCGGCCTTTATGGGCCAGACACAGGCCATCGGCAGCGTTCGCGGTGACGCACTCGATCACCTGCGGAAGCGACATGCCGATTGCGAGGAATTTCGACATCACGCTCGCCAGGCTGCCCACCGGGCCGTTGATACGGTTGCGGCAGTAAATGTCCGAGCTGATGGTGTGCGGCAGAATGCCCATCGCGATGGCGCGTTTCGCCACTTCAAAGCTAAAGCTTGCGGTACCGTGGCCCACGTCCAGTCGCACGCCGCGCTTGAGCGCACGGGTGACGGAGGCGCGCAGTTCGCCCTCTGGCGTCAGAATGCGGTTCGGTTTGCCGTTATAGCAGTGGGTGATGATGTCGCCGGAACTGAGCAGTTCGGCAATCTCGTCGAGATTCGGCGGATTGTTACCGATGTGGACCATCAGCGGCAGATCGCCGTTCTCTTTCTGAATCGCTTTCGCGCGCTCCAGCGGTGTGATGCCGTTTTCGCCGACCACGCTGCTGCTCATGCGTGCTTTCAGGCCGACGATGAAATCCGGGTGGCGTGCAACGGCCTGTTTCACCGCATCGGCGTCGATATTGGCCATGTTCGCCAGTTCGTTCTGGGCGATCAGCCCCACGCGGGAGATGTTCAGCAGGGCAAAAACCTCCGTTGAGGCTTTGCGGGTAATTTCGTAGAAGTCGTCCACGTCATCTGCGCCGGTACTGCCCGCGTCCACCACTGAGGTCACGCCCGTGGCGATGCCGACGCTGTCTGGCTCATCGTGGTAGATCGGGGAATTGGGATAGCAGTGAACGTGGGAGTCAATCCAGCCGGCGCTGACGAAGACTTCGCCATTCAGCTCGACGGTTTTGTGTGCGGGAGTGGAAATCTCGCCCAGCGCTGCGATTTTACCGTCCTGGATGGCGATATCGGTCAGGGTATCGTCGGTCAGGCGCGCACGGCGCAGGAGTAAATCAAACATGCGTATCTCCTGAAAGGACGGGCGCGTGAGCGCCCGTGGGAGTTAAAGGGCCACCGGGAACAGCGAACCTAAAATCATGGCGCCGAGGATCGCGCCGCCGGTAATCGGCTTCTGCCAGAGGTAGAACAGCAGCGCGCCGACCAGCGAACCGATACCAATCGGAATAGAGGCGGTCATGGCGCTGAGAATAATCAACGGCCCGAGGAAGCGGCCAGAGGCGTTACCCGCGCCCATCATCACGTCAGCCCCGTAGGTGGAGTTGCTCTGATTGATGGTGAATTTACGCGCCAGAATGATCACATAGCCAATCGCCAGACCAATCACCAGGCCGGTCGCCAGCGAGGCAATAAAGTTGGTCACCGGGAACATGATCCCCGCGCCCAACAGCAGCGCCGGAACACCGAGGCCCACGCCGGTCTGAATTGCACCGCCGATATCCAGGATCCCCACCAGGGAGCCTTCGATGATACGGGCGAACAGGAAGCTTGCACCGAACGCGGCGACCGCACCGTAAACACCGGTGTCGATACCCGCTTTCAGCATCGCCACGAAAGCCACTTCGTTAAACGCGCCGATGCCGTACAGGTAGTACATGTGCGTCCCGGCGAAGACGCCGGAAGAGAGTAGGCCAACGAAGATCGGGAACGACCAGTCGGCATACCAAAAACCTTTATTCTGTTCCATGTCGAGGCTCCTGTTATTTGCCGCTGAGCGAGCTGTGGATCAGATCGAGCCAGTTCGGCACGGTCAGATGGAAGGATTCGATCATCTTCATGTCGAAGCCGCGGAAGAAGCCGCTCAGAACGAACAGCAGCACGATGGCGACCATCATCACTTTGGTGACGTGGTTCCAGCCGCTCTCTTCAACGCCCTTACCGATCAGAATACCCAGCACCAGACCCGGTACGGCGTTCCCCATAATCAGCTGCGCTGCGCCGCCAAACACGGTCGCCCAGAAGCCCGATTTTTTGCCCGCATCGATAGCCGCCAGCCAGAAAATCACAGGCATCACGGTGTTCACCAGCAGGTTCGCTGCCGGAACCAGCACCTTCACGGCGGTGACCTGCAGGGCAGCCGGAACGGACGAGGCGGTGAGGTTAAGGAAGGTGACCACGAACATGCCGATGATGCCGCAGGCAATCGCCATTTTGCGTGGGTCGTGCAGTGTTTCGCCCACGTTGCGGTTTTTCAGCATCAGCGCCGCCGCACCCCAGTTCGGGATGATGCGATGGTCAACGTCTTGAGTGAATGCCCCCGCAGCCACTGACGATGCCCAGGCGTTAAAGAAGAACCCCAGACCAAAGGAGAAGTGAGACGCAGGGTCCCCTTCACAGGAGTTCAGTTCCCCCAACGTACGAAACGCGCCCATACCCTGTGTGGTAGGCGCATGAAACATGCGTGCAGCCCCGGCGCCCACGCCGACGCCAACCAGGCCGCCGATGATGAGCGATTTTATTAAAATTATCAGGAACATTAGTCTGCCCTATTAGTAAGAATCAGCGTTGCGTGACAAAGTCCACCTTGTCGAGATTGATGGCGGTCACGTTGACGGTCACATCCAGCTCCACGCTGTAGGTGCGTCTTTCCCGGCGCAAAAAGAAGTACAGAAAAGCTTCCTTACGCACCGCTTCTTGCGCCTGAACAACCTGCACATCCTGTGGCTCAATACGCAGTAAGATATGCGGCGATGCTTTCATCACCGCGGCCTGAACGTGGTTTAGCGCGTCGGCAAAGGCGCGGGATTTCATCTCGCCTTTGCCTTTCACTCTCACCGTGGTGGTGAATTGCTCTTTCATGCTCAGGCGCCGTGCTTCTTCTGCCACGCCTGAACCAGACGCTCGCCCAGCTCTTCTTTATCCATAAAGCCGAAGCCCAGCACATTGCAGCCTTCGTTAATGGCAGTGACGCCCTCTTCCACTGAACGCATGCCGTATTTCGCTTTGTAGCCATATTTGGTCTGTGCGGTGATTGCACCCGCGCCGCCGCTGCCGCAGAAAGAGATGCCGAAAGTGGCGTTTTCCGCTTTCATGACGTCGCCCAGTTTCATGTCTGCCGCCACGCCTGGCACGACAACCGCACGTCCGCCTGCTTTTTCAACGCCGATAGCCACTTTCTGGCCTTTGCCCAGACGATCGCCAATCACAACAGTAATTTGTTCCATGGTAGTGCTCCTTAAAGGTTGTCTTTCGCGACTTCGAAGTGAACGGAGAGCAGCCAGGCTTCTTCATCAGGAAGGTTGCCAAACTGCGCGACCACTTCGCGGGCAAGCCGCATTGAATCTGCAGAAATTTCGTCAAACAGGTCAGCTTCTACGTCCGGCAGCGGTTCGCCGGTCACGGACCGGTGCGCCATTGCGCGAACGTGGGACGTCAGCATCTGAACCTGGACGTCATTGGGAATGATGTTGTGATGGCGAAGCAGAGTGAATACCTGCTCCAGCATGGTGTCGGCGAGCTGTGCCGTCTGCGCTGCCTGTTCCCCAACGTCGTTCATTACCGCTCCGTTAATCACTCGTCTTACCCCGTTAATGGCTCTGGGATAAAACTAACGCTGGCGGTTATTTGTTTGTAGCGAGTTGTTTTCCACTTCGAAGTGGAAAGGAGAGCGGCACCAGTGATCTGTGCCACATAATTGCGGTGAATATGAATTATCAGCTGGATTTGCGTGATGAATATCACGCTATTCGGTGGTCAAACGGCAGGAAAGAGAACGAAAAAGTTTACGAGCAGGCTCGTAGAAATGTGAACTGGATAAGGTTTTCTTATGGGGATTCGGTAAAGTGCGCGTGGGTGCTTGAGACTGACCGTCTCATGCATGGGACGGAAAGTGGAAAGCCCCTATCTGAATTTAAATCAGGGTCGGGGCTGGAACATCACGTCTAACCACGTGAAGTAATGCCTTACCCGCTGCCAAGGAGGCATCCATGAAGCAGCAGAAACCGATTATCAGGGCTCTGATGATTGTTGCTTTGACAATAATCATCTTATCTCTGATAAACCGCAAAACGCTTTGCGAAATCCGTTTTCGTCAGGGTTCGCTAGAGTTAGTTGCGCGGATGGACTGCCGCTCCTGGAAGTAAGGAGCTAAATGCGGAGGCAGGGATTATGCCTCCGCTTCACGAGGATGGGCGTACAGCTCAGGCACCCAATTAACGATACTTTTTGTGGTACTCATTGCGGGTGGTGACAAAGCCATCAGCCGCGGCCTGTGCCTCTTTGACTTTACCTTCGTTGGCCAGCTTCAGCGCACCGTCGATCTGGCCGACCAGCACGTCAAAACCGTGGCGGAAATCTTTCATCTCGGCGCTGTCGGGAGCTGCGTTTTCCAGCTTTGGCGGCGTCGCTTTTTGCGCGTCGAGCGCGGCGGCGCGCATTTTGGTTAATGCGTCTTTCATTTCCGTCGCATTATCCGTTTTTTGCACCACTTTCAGATTGGTGCTGAGGGTATCCATATTGTCTTCAAGATCGGCGGAGAAGGCAGCCGAACTCATGACCAGCGTTGAAGCGACGACGACGGCTAACAGGCTCTTATACATTGCTCACATCCTTTTTTATTATGAAAAAAGTCATACCTGCCGCATTCGGGGTGCAGGCACGCGCGCACTCAACGCACCTGCTGCCCGAAACAGGACGGGTATTACTGACCAGCGATTTTCATCTCCGGCAACAGCACTGAACCACACTGTATATTGCTGCGCGTTTCAATATCGTTACCGACCGTAACAATATTGCGCCACATATCTTTTAAGTTGCCGGCGATGGTAATTTCGCTCACCGGATACTGAATTTCACCGTTTTCAACCCAGAACCCCGCCGCACCGCGCGAGTAGTCCCCGGTAATACCGCTCACACCCTGGCCCATCAGCTCGGTGACCACCAGACCGGTGCCCATCTGCTTCAGCATCTGTTCAAAACTCAGACCCTGGCCTTCAATACGCCAGTTGTGGATGCCGCCCGCGTGACCGGTGCTTTTCAGCCCCAGCTTGCGCGCAGAGTAGTTGGTCAGCAGCCACTGCGTCAGCACGCCGTCTTTGATGATATCGCGACGCTCCGTGCGCACGCCTTCGCTGTCGAACGGCGTGGACGCCAGCCCTTTCAGCAGGTGCGGATGCTCTTCGATGGTCAGCCATTCTGGCAGGATTTGCGTGCCGAGCGCGTCGAGCAGGAAGGTGGATTTGCGATACACCGCGCCACCTGCAATCGCACCAACCAGATGACCAAACAGGCCGGTTGCCACTTCATTGGCAAAAATCACGGGCGCTTTCATGGTGGAGAGTTTGCGCGGCGACAAACGGGAAAGGGTGCGTTTTGCGCACTCTTCGCCGACCCACTCAGGCGACTGCAAATCTCCCATCGCGCGGCCAATGGTGTAGGCGTAATCACGCTCCATGTCACCGTTTTCTTCTGCAATCACGCAGCTGGAGAGCGAATGGCGCGTCGAGCAGTAGCCCTGCAGCATGCCGTGGCTGTTGCCGAATACTTTGATGCCGTAGTGGCTGTTGAAGCTGCCGCCTTCGGTATTCGTGATGCGTTTATCTGCTTTCAGAGAGGCTTGCTCTGCGCGGGCAGCGAACTCGATGGCTTCGTCCGGCGTCACTTCAGCCGGATGGAACAGGTCGAGATCCGGCGCGTCAAACGCCAGCAGCTCTTTATCCGCCACGCCTGCGTATGGGTCCGGCGAGGTATAGCGCGCAATATCCAGCGCCGCCTGCACGGTGCGGGCGATCGCATCCGGGCTTAAATCCGTCGAAGAGGCGCTGCCTTTGCGATTCTGGTGATAAACCGTAATCCCCAGCGCGCCGTCACTGTTAAATTCAACGTTTTCCACTTCGCCAAAGCGGGTGCTGACGCTAATGCCCGTGGTCTTGCTGACCGCCACTTCGGCGCCATCGGATTGGCCTGATGCCAGCATCAGTGCGGTGGATACCGCTTCTTCAAGAATCTTACGCTGCGCTTCAACTTGTGAGGTTACTTTCATCGCAAATGCCATACTGTAAGAGGGAGTTATCTGAAGTCTAACAGAGAACCGTTTTTCAGTGCGCGTCTTAACTGGTAACATTAGCCTCTTTTTTAAGGAGCCTGACATGACTAAGCAGCCCGAAGACTGGCTCGACGACGTTCCCGGTGATGACATCGAAGACGAAGATGATGAAATCATCTGGGTCAGTAAAAGTGAAATTAAACGCGACGCCGAAGAGTTAAAGCAACTTGGTGCGGAAATGGTAGAGCTGGGTAAAAACGCGCTGGATAAACTCCCGCTCGACCCGGATCTGCGCGGAGCCATTGAACTGGCCCAACGAATCAAAAAAGAAGGCCGTCGCCGTCAGCTGCAGCTGATCGGTAAAATGCTGCGCCAGCGCGATGTAGAACCGATTCGCCAGGCGCTGGACAAGCTGAAGAACCGCCACAACCAGCAGGTTGCGCTGTTCCATAAGCTGGAACAGATCCGCGACCGCCTGGTCGACAATGGCGACGACGCGGTCGCAGAAGTGTTGAACCTGTGGCCGGACGCCGACCGTCAGCAGTTACGTTCGCTTATCCGTAACGCGAAGAAAGAGAAAGAAGGGAATAAACCGCCGAAATCTGCGCGCCTGATTTTCCAGTATCTGCGCGAGCTGGCTGAGAACGAAGGTTAAATTTTTGCCGGATAACGCTGCACTTATCCGGCCTACGTCTCCGTAGGCCGGACAGCGGTTACTCTACTGCTCTACCGCTTCTGCTTTCTTCGCCAGACCATCCAGCAGTTTCTGATGTATCCCACCAAAACCGCCGTTACTCATCACCAGAATGTGATCGCCCGGCTGTGCCGTTTTCACGATCATATCGGCCAGCGTGTCTACGTCCGCATGCCAGTGCGCAGGCTGCACACAGGCTTCAGCAACTTCCGCGACCTGCCACGGAATATGCTGCGGTTGCAGCAGGAAGACTTCATCCGCACGGCCTAACGATGGCGCGAGATCGTCTTTGCAGATCCCCATTTTCATGGTGTTTGAGCGAGGCTCCAGCACCGCCAGAATACGCGCCGTACCGCCCACTTTGCCGCGCAGGGCAGCCAGCGTAGCGAGGATCGCCGTGGGGTGATGGGCGAAATCGTCGTACACCGTCACGCCGTTGGCTTCGCCGCGCAGTTCGAGACGACGACGGGCATTGATGAACGAATTGAGCGCATTCGCGGCGTCGGCAGGCAGCACGCCTACGTGACGGGCGGCGGCAATCGCCATCAAACCGTTATGCATGTTGTGTTCGCCGACCAGCTCCCACTTCACTTCACCCACTTTCTCACCGTCCAGCAGCACTTCCCATTCGGAGGCGTCGGTGGTCAGTTTTTTCGCCTGCCAGTGGCCCTGCTCGCCCACCAGCTCCTGCTCGCTCCAGCAGCCCATCGCCATCGTCTGTTTCAGATTGATGTCGTTTTCCGGGTAGATGATGCGGCCCTGCCCCGGCACGATACGCACCAGGTGGTGGAACTGTTTCTGAATGGCTTTCAGATCGTCAAAGATATCCGCGTGATCGAACTCAAGGTTGTTTAGGATCAGCGTACGCGGGCAGTAATGCACGAATTTGGAGCGCTTATCAAAGAACGCGCAGTCGTATTCGTCCGCTTCAATCACAAAAAACGGGCTGTCGCCCAGACGCGCGGAGACGTCGAAATTCCCCGGTACGCCGCCGATCACAAAGCCCGGCTTGTAGCCGCAAGCCTCTAAGATCCAGGTCGCCATACCGGCGGTGGTGGTTTTGCCGTGCGTACCGGCAACGGCCAGCACCCAGCGATCGCGCAGCACGAAATCATGCAGCCACTCAGGGCCGGACATGAATGGAATGTTGCGTTCCAGCACCGCTTCCACACACGGATTACCACGGGTCATGGCGTTGCCGATAATCACCAGGTCTGGCTCAGAATCGAGCTGACTGGCGTCATATCCTGAAATCAGGTCGATACCCTGCTTCTCAAGCAACGTGCTCATCGGCGGATACACATTGGCGTCCGAACCTGTCACCTCATGGCCTAAAGAGCGCGCCAGCATCGCCAGTCCGCCCATGAATGTGCCACAAATCCCCAATATATGAATGCGCATACGTCACTATCCCTCTTCTGTGTGGCGCACATTTTACTCACATGTCAGCGCCAGAGAAACGCATTTCAGGTAAATCCGTATTTTGCTGGCGCGATTCACCTCTGCGCTAATATTTGAATGTTTGTTAAGATTGTTGGACTTCAGGCTTTATACGCAACATACGATCGCTTTACTCACATACGATGCAGGGAAAGTGTTATGAAAACGTTAGGTGAATTTATTGTCGAAAAGCAGCACGAGTTCTCTCATGCTACCGGTGAGCTCACTGCTTTGCTGTCGGCAATAAAGCTCGGCGCGAAGATCATCCACCGCGATATCAACAAGGCCGGTCTGGTCGATATCCTGGGTGCCAGCGGTGCCGAAAACGTGCAGGGCGAGGTTCAGCAGAAGCTCGATCTGTTCGCGAATGAAAAACTGAAAGCGGCACTGCGCGCACGCGACATCGTCGCAGGGATCGCCTCCGAAGAAGAAGATGAAATCGTTGTTTTCGAAGGCTGCGAGCATGCTAAATATGTCGTTCTGATGGACCCGCTGGATGGCTCCTCAAACATCGACGTTAACGTTTCTGTCGGCACGATTTTCTCTATCTATCGCCGCGTGACCCCGGTCGGTACGCCGGTCACTGAAGAAGATTTCCTCCAGCCGGGCAGCAAGCAGGTCGCGGCCGGATATGTGGTTTACGGCTCTTCCACCATGCTGGTTTACACCACCGGCTGCGGCGTTCATGCCTTTACTTACGATCCGTCACTGGGCGTGTTCTGCTTGTGCCAGGAGCGTATGCGTTACCCTGCGAGTGGCAGCACCTACTCCATCAACGAAGGTAACTACATCAAATTCCCGAACGGCGTGAAGAAATACATCAAGTTCTGCCAGGAAGAAGATAAATTAACCCAGCGCCCCTACACCTCGCGCTACATCGGCTCTCTGGTGGCGGATTTCCACCGCAACCTGCTGAAAGGCGGCATCTATCTCTACCCAAGCACCGCCAGCCACCCGGAAGGGAAACTGCGCCTGCTGTACGAATGCAACCCAATGGCGTTCCTGGCCGAACAGGCCGGCGGCAAGGCGAGCGACGGTAAAGAGCGCATTCTGGATATCATCCCGGAAAGCCTGCATCAGCGCCGCTCGTTCTTTGTTGGCAACGATCATATGGTCGAAGACGTTGAGCGTCTGATCCGCGAATACCCGGACGCATAACGTTTTTAACATGGGGAGCGTTGCTCCCCCTTTTTTCATTTATATATTTTACCGTATAAATGAATATAAAAATGGCGCTTTAATCTTCCCGCCCTCTCGCGCATTATTCTGAACAGTTAACTATTTATTCAGAGGAGCGCCCGACGCGATGCAAAATTATTCTCGTGCAAACACCGGTATTGATTTAAACCTCATTCCCGTTTTTATTGAGATTGTCCGATGCGGCAGCATGGCGAAAGCCTCTGTGCGTCTTGAGATGTCCCGCCCCGCCGTCAGCCTGGCGTTGAAGCGTTTTAATCAGCTTTTTGACGAGCCATTATTTATTCGTAAAGGCTTATATCTTGAGCCAACGCCTAAAGCGTTAGAATTGACAAATTCGCTGGAAAATTTAATGGCTGATATTCATGAAAATATTGGCGCGGTGAATACTGCGGAAGCGTAAACCCTGACGCGTTATACGCCAGGGTTTATTATTATCAGGCCGTTTGCGCCGACAGTTTAAACGACGACATCGCTTCAATCAGTTCGCGCGACTGCTCTTCAAGGGAACGCGTCGCGGCGGAAGATTGTTGTACCAGCGCGGCATTTTGCTGCGCTGTCTCATCCATTTGATTGACTGCAATATTCACCTGCTCAATACCTCGACTCTGCTCAAGCGACGCATTGGCGATCTCCCGCATCAGTTTGGTCATACGCAGCACTTCCGTTGCAATCTCATCCATCGTCTCACCGGCCTGTTGCGCCAGCTCGCTCCCTTCGCTGACGTGAGTCTGCGAATCGCTGATGAGGGTGCGGATCTCTTTCGCCGCATCGGCGCTTCGGCTGGCAAGATTACGCACTTCCCCGGCCACCACCGCAAACCCACGCCCCTGCTCGCCCGCACGCGCCGCTTCCACCGAGGCGTTGAGCGCCAGAATGTTGGTCTGGAAGGCGATGCCGTCAATCACACTCAGAATGTCGGCGATGCGCGCAGAGCTGCCTGAGATATCACGCATTTTTTCAATCACATAGCACACCATTTCGCTGCCGTGATCGGCGGTATCCGAGACGCGTTTCGCCAGCTGATGCGCCTGCTCGGCGTTATCGGCGTTTTGCTTCACGGTGGCGGTGATCTCTTCCATGCTGGCCGCCGTTTGCTCAAGGGAGGTTGCCGTGGATTCCGTGCGCTGGGCCAGATCCAGGTTACCTGCCGTCAGTTCCCGGCTGCCCGTGTCAATCTGCGAGCTGGCATCACGCACGCGCATGACGGAGCCCATCAGCGACTGGCGCATCTCTTCGATAGCCGCATTCAGGCGGTTAAACTCCTGACTGGTCGGCGCGTTCAGGCTGTGAGTCAGATCGCCCGCCGCCACATGTTCAAGCTGGGCGATAGAAGCCAGAAGCGGCTTGAGCAGCATATGGCGCAGGGACAACCACGCCAGCACGATGATCCCGGCAGTCAGCAGAGCGGCGATCACGATCAGCAGCATCACCCGGTTTTTGCTCGACTGCACCGCTTTCACTTCCGATTTCCCGCGCTTTTCGCTCCACGACTGGAACGCCTGCATATCGTTATCAAACTGGCGCGCGACCGGAATCAGCTTGTTCTCCAGCAGATCGTAATAGGCATCGGCGCTTTGCTGGTTAAGGGCAGCCACCATCGGGGTGATCCCTTCGGCGTTATAGGTGGCAAAACTCGCCGCCACCTTATCCAGCAGTTGCTGCCCTTTCGGATTCTCAATGCCGCCGTCGATCACCCCTTTCAGCGTTTTTTGCGCCTGGGCAACTTCGCGATTGATGTTCTGCACGGATTTGGCGGCATCATCCAGCATGCCGATCTCCATCAGCCGAACGGCCTGACCCGCCTCATTGCGCGCACGCAAAATCAGCGTGTAACCCGCGTTGAGCTGCACCATCTGTTCACCCTGAAGGTGATTGATGCGCTGTAAAGAAGAGGAACTCTGTGTGAGGGCATAAATGCCAATGCCGCTGACAATCAGCAGCAGAAGGGTCATAACGGCCAGTAACGAAAGCAAGCCGGTACGAATCGATAGCGTTTTCAGCATGATGTTATTTCCGGTAGCGAGATATTTCTGGACAGAAATAAAGGTTATCGACCGCTACCGGAAAAAGTTTACACTTTAAGCAAATTCAGGGTGTTATCTGTTGAGCGGTGTGGTGCTAACGCGCGTCACAGGCGAGCTGAGGCGGTTTTCCCACAGCACCGTCAGGCCACGCTGCAGCGCGATAAAGATGAACAACAAAATGCCAATCGCGATTTTGGTCCACCAGGAACTCAGCGTGCCGTCGAAGTTGATGTAGGTCTGAATAAGCCCCTGGATCGCCACGCCAAACAGCGTTCCTAGAACCGTCCCCACGCCGCCACTCAACAGCGTGCCGCCAATCACCACCGATGCAATCGCATCCAGCTCTACGCCCACGCCCGCCAGCGCGTAGCCCGCCTGGGTGTAGATGGAGAAGACAATCCCCGCCAGCGTCGCCAGCCCCGTCGAGAGCATATAGATACGAATGGTCGTGCTGCGGGTGGAGATCCCCATCAGATTCGCCGAGGTCGCGCTGCCGCCGATGGCGTACACCTGGTTACCAAAACGGGTGCGATGGGCGAGGAAAATGCCGATCACCACCACGCCTAACATCAGCAGGCCCATCGCGCTCAGACGCCCGCCGCCAGGGATTTTCCACGCCAGGCTTGAGAGTGTGTCGTAGATCGGGTGGTTAATCGGGATCGACTCTTCCGATACCAGATAACTCACGCCACGCAGGAAGAACATCCCGGCAAGGGTAATGATAAACGCCGGGATCTTCAGGGCATCGATCAGCAGTCCCATGAACGCGCCAAACGCGCAGCCCATCACCAGCACCAGCGGGAAGGCCAGCAGCGGCGAGATCCCCCAGAAACCGATCGCTTTGGCGAGGAACACGCCGGTAAAAGCGATCACCGAGCCGACGGAGAGATCGATCCCGCCGGAGAGGATCACGAAGGTCATGCCGACAGCGATGATCCCGAGAAAGGCGTTATCCGTCAGAATGTTGCAAATCACGCGCGTGGAGGCGAAACCGGGGAATTGCGTCAGGCAGTAGAGATAGCCCAGCACGAAGACACCCAGCGTGATCATGAGTGGTAAATTACGTTTTATCATGGCCGCGAATCCCCTTGATGATGCTAATAAAGCGCGACGACTGAACAATCAGCACGCAGAGCACAACCACCGCTTTCACCACCTGATTCAGCTCCGGCTGGAAGCCCGAAAGCAGAATACCGGTGTTCATCCCCTGGATAATCAGCGCGCCAATCACCGACAGCAGCAGGTTAAAGCGCCCGCCCATAAGCGATCCGCCGCCAATCACCACCGCCAGAATCGCGTCCAGCTCCAGCCACAGCCCGGCGTTGTTGGCATCAGCGCCGCGAATATCGGCGGCGACGATGATCCCGGCAATCGCCGCGCAGACACCGCTCAGCACATAGGTCAGCATCACCACCATACGGGTGCTGACGCCCGCATTTTTCGCGGCGCGAATGTTGATCCCGACCGCTTCGATAAACATCCCCAGCGCCGTTTTGCGGGTAAACAGCCAGAATACGATCAGCGTGACCAGCGCAATGATCACCGGCGTCGGGAACAGCAGCAGCTTGCCGCTGCCGATCCACGCCAGCGACGGTGAGTCAAAGGTGACGATCTGCCCGGAGGTAATCAGCTGCGCCACGCCGCGCCCGGCCACCATCAGAATTAAGGTCGCGACGAACGGCTGAATTTTGAGAAGCGAAACGAGGATCCCGTTCCACAGCCCCGCCAGCACCCCGGTGCCCAGCGCCGCTAAAATCACCACAGGCAGACTGTGCCCGGCGACCGTCATCGAGGCGGCAGTCGCGCCGGCGATGGCCATGGTCGCCCCCACAGAGAGATCGATGCCGCCGGTGGCAATCACCAGCGTCATACCGATCGCCAGCAACGCCACCGGTGCCGCGCGGTTTAGGATATCGATGGGGCTACCGAACAGCCGCCCATCCTGCAAAATGATCTGGAAAAAGTGCGGCGCAACGAGGCTGTCCACCACCAGCACCAGCAGCAGCGCCACAATTTGCGGCGTGCCGGTGGGCCAGCTGAAGCGGCGCCTGGCCTCGCCAGGCTTTGGAAGAGAACGGGACATCACGATTGACTCCTTATGCCGCGATGGCATTCATGATCGCCGGAACGGAGAGTTCATCCAGCGGGATCTCTGCCACCTGCTTGCGATCGCGCATGATAATCACGCGATCGGCATACCCCACCAGCTCTTCAAGCTCGGATGAGATAACCAGCAGCGCCAGACCGTCGGCGCAGAGCGTTTCGATCAGGCGAATAATTTCCGCGTGCGCGCCAACGTCGATACCGCGCGTCGGCTCATCGAGGATCAGGAACTGCGGTTTGGTCAGTAGCCAGCGGGAGAGCAACACTTTTTGCTGATTGCCGCCGGAGAGAAACTCAATCGGCTGTTCAGGGCTGGGGGTGCGAATGCCCAGCTGGCGGATAAAGCGTTCGGCGATGGCGATCTGCTCGCGCTTCGGAATGGGCCGTAGCCAGCCGCGCTGCGCCTGCAGCGCCAGAACGATATTTTCGCGCACCGAAGCCGCGGCAATGATGCCGTCTGTTTTCCGATCTTCCGGGCAAAAACCGATCCCAAGGCACGAGGCCTGATGCGGCGATCGCAGGGTTTGCGGTTTGCCTTTGATCATCGCGCTGCCGCTGTCGGCGGGCTTGATGCCGAAGATCACCTCGGCGGTTTCGGTGCGACCGGACCCCAGCAGGCCCGCCAGACCGACAATTTCGCCGGGGCGCACTTCCAGGTTGAACGGCGTGATGGTCCCTTTTTTGCCAAAATCTTTGAAGGCGGCGACGGGTTTGTCGCTCAGCAGTGTGCGGCCCGCGCGTTGCAGCGCATGGGTGTCCAGCTCGCGACCCAGCATCATTTTGACCAGTTCGATCTGCGGCAGCTCGCGGGTGTCGCGGCAGCCGACAAAACTGCCGTTGCGCAGAACCGTAATACGATCGCTGACCTGATAGACCTGATCGAGGAAGTGGGTGACGAAGATCAGGCTGACGCCCTGATCGCGCAGCTGGCGCATCAGGGTGAAGAGCATTTCCACTTCCTGGGTATCGAGGCTGGCGGTGGGTTCATCGAGGATCAACACTTTGGCAGAGAGATCGATGGCCCGGCAAATGGCGACAATCTGCTGCATCGCTACGGAAAAGCGGTTCAGCGGCTCGCGCACGTCGAGGGAGAAACCGTAGGATTCCATCAGCCGGGTGGCACGCGCCTCCATCTCTTTTCGGCGCAGCAGGCCAAACCGACGCGGCTCACGGCCAATAAACAGATTATCCGCCACCGACATGTTCGGCAGCAGGTTCACTTCCTGGTATACGGTCCCGACGCCCAGCTGCTGGGCGTGAGCGGTATTTTTCGGTGAAATGGCGTTGCCTTCCAGCCAGATGCTGCCGCGATCGGCGTGATACACCCCGGTTAAGGCCTTGATCAGCGTCGATTTCCCGGCGCCGTTTTCCCCGAGCAGCGCCATAATCTCACCGCGTCGCAGGCTGAAATCGACGTTATCCAGCGCTTTCACGCCGGGGAAGAATTTGCTTAATCCTTCGGTTCGGAGGATTTCCTGGTGTTGTTCAACGGTCATGGTTCCCCCTGCATCAAGCCGAATGACGCTACGTTTATCCGGCCTACAAAAGCGTGTACTGTAGGCCGGGCAAGCGCAGCGCCACCCGGCTTTTTTCCTGGCTTAAAGGCTTAGTAGCCCATGTTTTTCTTCTTCTCTAACTCTTCTTTCGCCGTATCTGGCAGATAGAGGGTCGATTTGGTGATGGTCAGCTGTTCTGGTTTGGTGCCGTCTTTCTTGAATTTCTCAAGGGCATCAAACGCCGGACCAGCCATGTTTGGCGTCAGCTCGACGCTGGCATTCGCTTCGCCGTCGATCATCGCTTTGTAGATATCCGGTACGCCGTCGATAGACCCGGTGAGAATATCTTTGCCCGGTTTCAGGCCCGCTTCTTTGATCGCCTGAATTGCGCCGATCACCATGTCGTCGTTATGGGCGTAAACCATGCAGATGTTTTTGCCGTTGTTTTCCGCTTTGATGAAGCTCTCCATAACCTCTTTACCTTTACTGCGGGTAAAGTCGCCGGACTGAGAACGGATGATTTTGATGTTTGGCGCTTTGGCGATGGCTTCCGCAAAGCCTTTCTTACGATCAATCGCCACGCTCGCGCCGACGGTGCCTTGCAGTTCGACGACGTTACACGGCTTGCCATCCACCTGCTTAATCAGCCAGTCGCCAATCAGCTGTCCTTCGAGCACGTTGTTGGCGGTGACGGTGGTCATATAGAGAGATTTGTCTTTGACATCAATGGAACGGTCGAGCAGGAATACGGGGATTTCAGCGTCTTTGGCTTCTTTCAGCACCGGTTCCCAGCCCGTCGCCACCACCGGCGCGATGAAGATGGCGTCTACGCCCTGGGCGATAAACGAGCGCACCGCTTTAATCTGGTTTTCCTGTTTTTGCTGGCCATCGGCGATTTTCAGCGTGATGCCGCGCTTTTGGGCTTCGCTTTTCGCGACATTGGTTTCCGCCGCTCGCCAGCCTGATTCAGAGCCTACCTGTGAAAAACCGACGGTTAATGGTGCGGCCATCGCCATAGACGACATGGCTGCCGAAACTGCTGTGACAAGAAGTAAGCGCTTCCACATAATGATGCCCTCGTAGCCCAGGTTATTGTTGGTCAAAAGATGTTCTGCGAAAAAACTATAGCCAATGGGCGATGTAACGGATTGCGTTACATCACACTTCAGAAAAGTGAATAAAACGTTAATCACAAGTTTGTAATCGCTTTCATTCGCCCATTAAATATGCGGCTGAGTTTATGGATTTTCCTGTCATGGAAAGGGTCTGAAAATGGCACGAGGATGCGGATGAGAATGAAAACAGGCGGAGACTTTCGGCGCGAGTTGGCTATAATACTCGCCACTTGTTTAGCATACATATAGGACACTCACATGAGCTTACTCAACGTCCCTGCGGGTAAAGAACTGCCGGAAGACATCTACGTTGTTATCGAAATCCCGGCCAACGCAGATCCTATCAAATACGAAATCGACAAAGACACCGGTGCGCTGTTCGTTGACCGTTTCATGTCCACTGCGATGTTCTACCCGTGCAACTACGGTTACATCAACCACACCCTGTCTCTGGACGGTGACCCGGTAGACGTGCTGGTTCCAACGCCATACCCACTGGCCCCAGGTTCTGTGGTTCGCTGCCGTCCGGTTGGCGTTCTGAAAATGACCGACGAAGCCGGTGAAGATGCGAAACTGGTTGCGGTTCCGCACACTAAGCTGAGCAAAGAGTACGATCACATTAAAGATGTGAACGACCTGCCAGAACTGCTGAAAGCGCAGATCACTCACTTCTTCGAGCACTACAAAGATCTCGAAAAAGGCAAATGGGTTAAAGTTGACGGCTGGGACAACGCAGAAGCAGCGAAAGCTGAAATCGTTGCATCCTTCGAGCGCGCTGCTAAGAAGTAATTCTTACGCCCAATGCTAAGCCCCGCGAGTCGGGGCTTTTTTGTGCCTGTCATTCCATATCCCCTTAACAATTAACCGGTTATTGTCCTACCAGAAAAGGTAGCCGTTGTTCACATAACTCAATTGATAATGAGAGTAGATATCATTATCATTTTTACTTCGTAAATAAATGTGAATAAACGTCAATGACCCTACACAATGTGAAGACCCTCAAAGCCTCCGCCGCACTCGCGGTTACTGCTGCTTTTATGCTGACCAGCGTGTCTGGTTACTCGGCCACCCTGCCAGAGAAAGACTTTATCACCCAGCCCGTGGGCCACGGTGTCTACGAACTGGCCTACGACGGAGAGGCAAAGGTGCTGTTTGCCGCCAGCGCCCCCTCTTTTGATAAAGACAAAACCAACGGCAAAATCTACAAGCTGAACCTGGAAGATCTGACCGGCACGGGCGTCATTGAAACCACGCGCCGCGCTTTTGCAACTGTGCTGGACGAAGAGAGTCAGACGCTTTACGTGGGCAATACCCTCGAAGGCTCCGTGACCCTCATCGATACGCGCACCGGCAAAGAGCAGGCCGTGATTCAGCTCGCCGACACCAGCAACCCCAAAGATATCGCCCACACCCGCGAAATGGTGCTCGATAAACAGCATCACCGCCTGTACGTTACCGGCGTGGTGGAGAAAGGCATCGTCTGGGTGGTGGATACGAAAAAGCGTCAGCTCATCAACACGCTGACCAATATGGGTGAGTACCCGACCGGGCTGGCGCTGGACGCAGAGAAAAACCGTCTGTACGTGGTGAATGGCCGCAATGAGCTGATTACTGTAGATACCCAAAGCGATACCATCGTCAGCCGGTTTAGCGTCGAACCGGAGAAAAAACACTTCTTTCTGAACATCGCCCTCGACAGCAAAAACAACCGCGCTTTCCTCACCGATCCGGATTTACCGAAGGTGCTGGTGGTGGATATCACTACCGGCAAGGTGCTCCAGCACATCGACGTCACCAACTCGCTGGCGGTGCTCTATAACGAAAAGCGTCACGAAGTTTACGTCACGCACCGCAACGCCAAACTCATCAGCATTATCGACAGCCAGACATATCAGCTGAAAAACAGCATTGCGACCAATGCGATGCCGAACAGCCTCGCCCTCTCCTCCGACGGTAACGTGCTGTACGCCAGCATTAAACAAGACGAGAAAGTGGCAAAAGAGAAACCGGATTACGTCATCAAAATCACGCTCGATAAGCTCTGATTTCATCATCCACCACACCTTGCGGCGTAAGACCGCAGGGTGTTTTTTTATTTTTCCTTTTGGGTTTATGGCTATGAAAACGCGTCAATTTATTACGTTCACAGGCATGGTGGCGTTAACCGGCACACTGGTTTTACCCGCGCAGGCAGATGATGAAATGGTGGTCACCGCGACCGGCTTTTCACAACAGAAAAAAGAAGCGCCCGCGACGATTTCAAGTATCGATCGCAAAACGCTGGATATTCAGCCCGACCAGACCATCGGCGACGCGATTAAAAATATCCCCGGCGTGTCGGTCTCTAACGGCGGCAGCGATATGGCCAACGGCAGCATCATGATGCGCGGTATGGACTCAAGCTACACGGCGTTTATGGTCAACAGCGTGAAGCAGAACACCAGCGAATCGCGCCCCTACGGCCAGGATATCGGTGCCGAAGCAGGCTTTTTACCGCCAATGGAAGCCATCGAACGCATCGAAGTGATTCGCGGCCCGATGTCATCCCTGTACGGCTCTGACGCCATCGGCGGCGTGGTGAACGTGATCACCAAAAAACCCTACGGCGTGGCCGACTGGACCGGTGCTATCGCCGCCAATACCTGGCTGCAGGAGCATAAAGATCTGGGCAATACCAGCCAGCTGAACCTGTTCGCAATGGGACCGCTCATCCAGGACAAACTGGGCCTGAGCATTGCCGCCGACGGGCTGGATCGCCGCGATGACGAGCGCCAGAACTACTTCGGCAAGCACAACCGTAAATCCGTCGATGCCACCCTGGGCCTCAAGGCCAGCGAAAATAACCTCTTTGATCTGAATGTGGTTGTCGGCGAGCAGGAAAAAAATCGCACCAAAAAACGCGGTACGCCGTGGATGTGGAAGTTCGATCGTGACGCCGTGACCCTCACCCACACCGGCTGGTATGCGGATGACACCATTGCCACCACTAACTACATCAACTACGAGAAAGGGCGTTCGAAGTACCTGCTCGATAACACCTCGCCGGAGTACGTGCAGACGGAAAACTACGTCGCCAACTCGCAAACCACTTTTACCTTCGATAACCATAAACTCACCGTCGGCGCGAACTTCACCCGCGAAGAGCTGAACGACCACTTCTATGAGTCGGGCAAAACGCTGCCGGGCGTCGAACCGGTCACCAAAGTGACCCGCAACGGCTGGGCGCTGTTCGCTGAAGATGGCTGGACGATTAACGACTTTACCTTGACCACCTCCGCGCGCGGCGATTACGACAGCTACTTCGGCGCACACATCACGCCAAAACTGTACGGCAACTGGGCGATCTCCGACGCCTGGGCGCTCAAAGGCGGGATCTCCGCCGGCTATAAAAAACCAGAGCTGCGCGCCACCTCCGATCAGTTTGTCACGCCGCACGGATCAACGCCGCCGTACCCGTTCCTGACCGTGGGTAACGACGATCTGAAACCAGAGAAAAGCCTCAACGCCGAAACGGGCCTCTACTGGACCGGGGAAGCCGTATCGCTGGACGGCACCGTCTTCTACACCCAGTTTAAGGACAAAATCTCCGAGCAGACGATTTGCGAAACCACCGCCACCAACCAGTGCGAAGTGAACGGCTATAAAGCGGATTCCGTCGATAAATACTTTAACGTCAGCAAAGCGGATGTTTACGGTATCGAGCTGAATGGCGACTGGCAGATCACTCAGGATCTGAAAGCGAATGCGAACTACACCTACAACCACAGCGAGCAGAAATCTGGTGTGAATAAAGGCTACGCGCTCAACGACTATCCGCGCCACATGGCGAACCTGTCGCTGAACTGGGCGGCAACGCAGTCGCTGGATCTGTGGAGCAACGCGAACTACCGCAGCAGTAACCGGGACAGCAATAGCGGCACGAAGTATGAGGCTTACACGCTGGTCGATATCGGCGCGCGCTACAAGCTAAATAAGAATACGCAGCTGCTGGCGGGGATTTACAACCTGTTTGATGCGGATCCTAAACGCGAAACGTCGTGGGGAGAATACGGGCAGCTCGAAGGGCGCCGGTATAATCTTGGCGCGCGCATCGAGTTTTAAGGGTACCAAAAACAACGCCACCCGAAGGTGGCGTTGTTTTTATCAGTACTGGTCTCTGTCTAACCAGTTACCGCTTTCAATCAGTTTCAATCCATCGACCGGACGCTGGTACACGTACATCCATGCACTGCCATACGGGGTCTGGATCAACTGGCGTGCATATTCACCGCCCCTGGTGCGCAAGGCATCAAGTTCAGCAAGTGTAGCGTTATCAATACGATAAACTTCACCCTGTACCGTCCCGTTCCCCGGAACCGCGCCTGGATAGTGGCCCAGACTGTACAACTGGTAGTTCTCGATATTGTAATTTCCCAGCAACTGAGCGTTCGTCATCCAATGACTGTTGCCCTGCCTGGTGCGTAAACTGCCGTATACAAATATTCGCATTGCTAAAACTCAAACTGATAGAGCAAATCGAGCGCCTGGTCTACGCCAGACACCGCTTCCAGATATAGCTTAGGCATCAGCCGATAGCGTAGCGTGAGAGTTGCCAGTGAGTCAAAGATCCCCACGCCATATTTCACCTGTAGACCCGGCAGTACATAGCCGCTGACCACCACCTGCGAAGAGTCACCGACCCCCTGGGTGTCCAGCGCCAGATTACTTACGCCAAACGTCTCGCCGATTTTACCCACAACCTGACCACTTTGTGCAACCCCCAGGCCGACTAACATTGAGGTCATCGCCGCACTATCGCTCTGCTGGCTGTCCAGACCCTGCCCGCGCAGCAGATAAGAGAGCGCTTCCTGCTGCGACATCGCCGGATCGGAGAAGATCTCCGCCTTCGGCTCGTCGGCCGTTCCGGTGACGCGCACCCCGGCAATCACATCGTTTTCGGTCGACTCTGGGTTACGAATCGCTTCGATGTTGAGCAGCGGCTGGTCCGGCGGGCCGGAGAACAGCAACTCGCCTTTGCGCACAATCAGATCCTGACCGTAGGCGTGGAAGCGCCCTTCCGGAATGTTAATTTGCCCGTTCAGGCCCAGCCCTTGCTGATCCTGCGCCACTTTCAGATCACCCGTCAGTCGCGCCTTCAGGCCAAACGCATCGAGACGCACGTTGTTACCAACGTGAATGATCAGGTTACTGTTAATCGGAATCGCGGCGCTTTTGGTTTCGACCGGCTTCAGATCGTTATTCAGCATCACCTCATCACTGGAAACGCCGACGGCGCTTTCCGGCACGTCGTGAACCACGATACGCGCCCACGGCACATCGACGCGGCCATCGAGGGTAAACAGGCTCGGCGTCGCCTCGAACACCACATCCGGCGACACGTCGAGGCGCACCATAGGTGGCACCGTGATACGCACCCGGCTGCCTTTCGCCGCCACGCGTGCGCGCCAGTTATCGATCTGGCTCCAGTCGGCGTCACCGCTCAGGTTGATTTGCCCTTGCTGCGTGCGCACCACCCCGGCCAGCGTCGAGCTCATGCCGTTGAAGTTCATTGAGATCTGGCTCGGCTGCATATCAAACGGCATAAAGTTACCGTCGATATCCACACCGTTGAGCTGCATCTGACCAAACAGCTGCGGGCTTTCGGCGTTGCCCGCCAGACGCAGATTGGCGCTGAGCATCCCCGCCGCTTTTTCGCCGCGGGAGAAGATCGGGTTCACCATCGCCAGGTTCATATTGCGAATATTGACGTTACCGCCCAGATTACGCCGTCCCTGCGGATCGGTGATCTGCACCTGGCCGTCGAACTGTCCGTTGTTGGTCAGGCGAATCAGCCAGCCCAGCTCCGCACGGTTGTTATGCAGATCCGCCGTCAGGTTCAGCGTCTCGAACGCCACCGGCAGCGGCGCGTCGTTCACCGTCTGGGTCACTTTTACGTTGCGCCCGGAGAGGGTCACGTTGCCTTGCGGCAGCCCTTCTTTGGTGGTGTCCCAGGACACATCGGCTTTACCGCTAAAGACGCCACTCGCGTCGGTAGTTTCTGGCATAAACGGCTTGAGCATCGCGAGATCGAAGCGGTTCAGATTCACCACCGCACGCCCTTCCGCACCGGCATCAATGGTCTGTGGCACGCACAGTTCGGCGTTCGGGTTAGTCCAGCAGTGTGGCCCGATGCTGATTTTCTGCTCGGCGTTGCGGTAATCCAGCGCGATGGAACGGGACAGCGTCAGTGGCCCTACCGGCGTGCTGAACCGGGTATTATCCAGAACCCCTTTCCAGCGCTCCTCTTTGCGGTCGAAACTTCCCGTCAGATGCAGCTGGCCGGAGACCGGCTCGCCCTGCACGCGCAGCTGGAGATCGTGCTGCTTCTCGCTGCCTTTTGCGTCCAGCGTGACCAGGCTGATATTCACATCCGGCTGGGAAATCCGCTCGACGCGCAGGTTCAGGTTACCCGCGATCTGATCGGTGGATTTGACGTCGCCTTTCACCAGAACGCGTGCGACGGACAGCTCCTGCCAGCGCAGATTGTTGGCGGTGATATCCGCCAGCAGCTGCGGCGCGTCGACGGTGCCACGCACTTTCACTAAGCCTTTCGCAGTGCCGCCGAGGCCCGGCAGGGCATTGTCGAGATTTGGCGCGTCGATGGTGGCATCCAGATTGAGATCTTTCACGCCCAGCTCGCCTTTGATATCGGCGGTGTTGCGTCCGAGCGCCACGTGCAGTTTCGGGATGATCCACTGCAGATAGCTGTTCCCGCGCAGAGAGCCTTCGACGTTCACTTTATTCTGCTTCACGTTGCCGGTGATTTTAAGCTCCGGCACCTCCATCTGCCAGCTTTCGCCGTACAGACTGCCGCGCGTTTTGATCGTCCCGTCGAGCTTCGACGGCCAGTCCGGCACCTCTTTGGCGGTGTTGATCCCTTTGAGGTTCAGCTCGCCGCGCCAGCTGATCGCTTTCTGCCAGTCGAGCAGCGCCGTCAGTTCGGTTTTGCCTTCCAGCGCCGCCACGGAGAGTTTGTCGAGGTTAATCTGCTGCTCGTTACCCTTTGCATCCAGGGTAATGTCCGCAGGCGGTAACCCTTCGCCTTTCACCGATGTACGGAACGACAGGGTGTAATCGGTCATTTTACCGCTCAGTTTGAGCTTCAGCTTATCGGCCTGGAACTGTTTTTCGCCAGTAAATGGCCAGTAAAGCTGTTCGCTCACCACCTCCAGATTCAGCGGTAAACCCGCTTCCGCCAGCTGAGTCTGCCCACGTAAGACCATATCTACCGGGCCGGAGAGATTCACGCCAAACTCAAGCTTCTCGCGCAGCGCACCGCCCACTTTCAGCTTCACCTTCTCGCCTTTGAGCGGGTCGATATTCAGGGCGCTGTTGAGGGTGATATCCACCGGCCAGTTGTCGCGCAGCAGCGCCTGCCCGGTCGCGTTCACGCTCCCCTGATTGGTATCAATATCCAGCGCATCGAGCTTCATGGTGCCGTCGATGCTGCTCACTTTCAGCAGCATGTTGAACACGGTCAAATCCGTGTCGCCCGTCAGGCGCAGCTGTTCGCCCTTAAACTCTTCGATATTCAGATTGAGAGGCAGATGAACGTCGGTCATCTCCGGCAGAACCGGCTTCGAGAAGAGATCTTTCAGGGTCTCGCCGAGCGGTTTCTCTTCCGGCTGCGGGTTCTGAATTTTCGGTTCGACGATCTCTTCCTGTGCCACTTTCGCCACTTTCGGCAGGGCGATCAGCAGCCCCTGCAGAGAGGTCGGCGTCAGCGTCAGGTTTTTCTCCTGCCAGCGCAGGCCGGAGGTGAAGTCCATCACCGAAACGGTGGTGTCGTCGATCTTAATATTGACGTTATTGAGCGCCACGCGGTACAGCGCAATCGGATAGGGAGTGGAGAGGTTCAGTGGGCCGCTGTCCTCCTCCTCGACAGGGGCAGATTTCGGCATTTTGTCCGAATCTATCGCCACGTTGACGTCTTTTAACGACAGATCGTTGACGCACAGGCTGCTGTCACGCAGACAGCTGAGCTTAACCGCAAGGTGAAACTCACCCGCGTTTACCGCCACGCCTGGCTGCTGGTAGCGGATATTCTTCAGACGCAGATCGCGCCAGCCGCCCGTCACCTGGCCAATCTCAAGCCCCGGCACCCAGCGGTTAGCCGCGTTAAACAGCAGATGCAAGCCGGTGGTGGTGCCCACCAGAAACGCCACCGTGCCGAGCAGCAGCACGATAAAAATCAGAACGCCGAGGCTGATCTTCTTCCATAAACTCATAATTCAGGCCCCAGACCGATGTAAAACTGTAAACCGTGTTCGTCTTTGTCGCCGACCGGAACGGCGAAATCGAGCTTGATCGGCCCGACCGGTGATTGCCAGCGCACGCCTACGCCCGCACCGGTTTTGAAATCGCTTTTGCGGATATCGCTCACCGCTTCACCGCCGTCGATAAACATCGCTCCCCACCATTTGCCGCTGACGTTGTATTGGTATTCCAGCGAGCCGGTCGCCAGTTTGGAGGCCCCCATCAGCTGGCCTTTGTCATTTTTCGGGGAGATCGATTTGTATTTGTAGCCGCGAATACTGCGGTCGCCACCCGCGAAGAAACGCAGGTCTGGCGGCACACGTTCAAAATCGCCGGTTTCAATCCAGCCGAGGTTTCCGCGCGTCACAAAGCGGTGTTTGTCATAGAACGTACGGATCCAGACGTTTTGCGCCTGTACTACCGAGAAATCGACGTCCGATCCCCAGGCGGTATTGGAGTAATCAATCGAGTAACGCTGGGAATCGCCCCAGGTCGGCATCAGGCCGCCGCGCGAGCGGGTACGGCTGATCATCACGCCCGGATAGAGCAGCATGGTGGTGTTGGTGACGTTTGCCTGGGTAAAGTGGTCGAGACTCCAGCGCAAATTAATCGCCCGCTGCCAGCCGCTGGAGAGGTCCCAGAAGCGCGACAGCGCCAGAGTGGTGGAGTCAGACTCCGTATCGTTTAAATCGGTACGCTTAAAGCCGCCCTGCACCAGGTAATACTGCTCCAGCGGGTTCTTCAGCAGCGGCATTTTATAGCTGAAATCGAGCTGCTGTTCCGGCGCGGAGATGCTGGCGCTGGTGGTCAGGCTGTGGCCGTAGGAGTTCATCCACGGCTTTTTCCACGTCGCTTTCACGCGCGGGCCGACGTCCGTTGAGTAACCGACACCGGTTTCGATGGTGTTTTCGGTACGCGGTGAAACCACCCCGTGCAGCGGTAACACTTTGGTTTTGCGCGCCTTGTCGAATTCCGGCGCAACAACCACGGAGTTAAACCAGCCGGTCGCCGACAGGCGGCGGTTCAGCTCTGCCAGATCTTTTGACTGGTAGTAATCGCCCTCTTTGAAAGGGATCAGGTTTTGCAGATACTCGTCGCGGATTTGCGAGCCTTCGAAGGTCACGTCGCCAAAACGGTAGCGTTCGCCGCTATCGTAATCGATATCCCAGAACGCCTGGCGGCGGTCGAGGGCAACGCCCAGCTGGCTTTTATTGAACTGGCTGTCGAAGTAGCCCTTACGCAGCGCGACGCTGGTAAGCTCTTTTTTGAAGTGGTCGTAGTCGCCGTGATTCAGCACGGTGCCGACTTTCGGGCGCGTGCCCAGCAGATCCAGATAATCACGGTCAGTGCGCGCGCCGCCGCGCAGCACCACGTTGGTGCCGCCGATCAGCACCGGCTCGCCCTTGGAAACGCGGGCAATTAACACCTGACGGCCTTTGGCCGGTGGTGGACGTAAATCGAAATCAATGGTGGGTTCGTAGTAGCCCAGCGCTTTTAACCCTTCGCGGATCGCGTCATCTACGCGCGCGCGAAAGCGCCGGTCCGGCGTCACTTCGTCACTCTCAATCGTTGACAGCTGTGCACGCACGTTTTTTTCCAGCGTCCCGGATAACCCCTCAACCTGCAAACGGACATTCGCCGCGCTGGCGACCCCGCTTGTCAGCAATAAACTGACCAAACAAAACTGGCGGATCTTTGGCACGTTCTCTCCTGAATATCCTTGTTTCCACCCCTGGAAGCAATTGATGTACCGCTCCGCGGCGTATCACGGCATAAAGCCCAAAACCCAATAAGAGGGTTGAAAAATGGCCGAGAGGCCTAATATTTCTTATGTTTAAATCTAGACTCATTCAGCGTATTTATTGTGTTCAATTAAACGCTCCATGACAACCTTAACTGAAACATCGCTGCCCCGGAGGCCCTACCGTGAGTTTATTCGACAAAAAGCATCTTGTTTCTCAAGCAGATGCACTGCCGGGACGTAATACGCCAATGCCGGTCGCTACCTTACACGCTGTGAACAATCATTCAATGACTAACGTCCCGGACGGGATGGAGATCGCCCTCTTCGCCATGGGCTGCTTCTGGGGCGTCGAGCGTCTGTTCTGGCAACTGCCGGGCGTCTACAGCACGGCGGCGGGCTACACCGGCGGTTACACGCCTAATCCGACCTACCGCGAAGTCTGCTCGGGTGAGACCGGCCACGCAGAAGCCGTGCGCGTGGTGTACGACCCGGCGATCATCAGCTACGAACAATTATTGCAGGTTTTCTGGGAAAACCACGATCCGGCCCAGGGGATGCAGCAGGGTAACGATCACGGCACGCAATACCGCTCCGCCATTTACCCGCTGACGCCGGAGCAGGACGCCGCCGCGCGCGCCAGCCTGACCCGCTTCCAGGAGGCGATGAATGCCGCGGGCGATAAGCGTCACGTCACCACCGAAATCGCCAACGCCACGCCGTTCTATTACGCGGAAGATGACCACCAGCAGTATCTGCACAAAAACCTTATGTGTAGGCCTTAAGCTATACTAATTCATCCAAAGTTGAATGAGCATGAACATAACTCCAGCTTTTTAGTTACTGGCTTAGCTCTTTAGACTCTAAAAAGTGTAGTTATACTTTTATACTTATCGGAGGATATAAAACCCTCCGATTTCATGCGATAGCAAATTATATGGCCTCCTCTGCCGCTTATGGTATCTGGCCTTTCACGATGTAATATCATGAGTACCGTGGCCATAAAATCCTAACGTGACACCACATAGCAGCGCGTTGTCGGTTTAGGTAAAAATATCCGGGGCTAGAGAGCAAGATGAAGAAGGCAATCGTATGGCCAGAACAGACCTGCTTCGCGCAAATTAGTCGCAAAATCGGTCTCTGCGCCAATGCATTAGCAGGATTTGTCGTAAAGCCTTAAATCTGTTGATATGCTGTTTTTGAGAGCCTGTTTGCGATAAAATTCCTGTTATCTCTATTTCCCTCTGGATTGGCTGTGATGAAAAAGTACGTTTTATTAGCGCTCCCCCTGGTGGGCCTGACAGGCTGTGTTGAGCACCAGTGGGTTAAGTCTGGCGCCGACAAACAGCAGGAGGAGATGGCTGAAACGCGCTGTAAAGCGCAGGCACTCATTGATCTGCCACCCGATAATATAACCACCAGTAAATATATTTCGAAAGACAAGAAGCACAAAGCCAGCGATACAAGTTACTCAACGAGCGATGCAAACGACAGCAAGCGAAAGATACTTGTTAAAGACTGCATGTATCGCAATGGGTGGACCCTGATTGAAATTCAGCATTGAGTGGCTGCAACACTGACCATATGCTTCACGCTACAGGACGTTTGCATACCAAGGACAATTCTAGCCATTCCGAAGTTCTGACAACTGAAGATGTCATATCTGGTTTCATCTGTATCTTGCTGAGCCTGAACTTGTTATTTATATGTGGCGGGCTCATCTGTCGATATGTACACCAGATATGTTCCGTACCGCCCTGACACAATATGCGGCCGTATGGTCCAGTGATATCGGGAGAAATGTCGACGGGATAAGACAAAACGAGAGCCACTTTTCTGTACACTCTTGTGCAGGCTGAACGAATCACTATTCGAGAACGTGATAACCCCATTGCTTGATTGATGACATCCTTGTCATCTGTGATTTTTTCCTGTGAAAACAATCCAGCCCATTAACATCCAGAGAGATATCTACCCCATTTTACACGCAGTGTCGGTAAGGGTATTTGAGTTCCCTCTCAGGTCCGATGTGCATCATGATACTTTGGTAGTCAATTGCCGTGGGAAGAATGAATAAGCGGCGTGCAACCTGCCGGCACAATGTCGTCAGAGATTTAGTACCCGGCACAGAAAAACATAGGGACGTTATCATGAATAAACAGCAGCCCGTCATTTTGATGAAGGACCTCGAATGTCACTGATTTGTCAGGCTCTATAAAAAAATCGGGTAAGATGAGTTTAACGTCAGATTGCTGGGCGGTGTCTTTACTAAGAATCCTTTGCGCCAGAGAGGTAAACATCACCCTGCCCGATCGCTGATGAATTGAAAATGAAACACTGCGATTAATCATTCCGATGTTTTTCTCATCCTTTAACAAAGGACTGTCATAATGCACATTCCCGGTGTCTCCACTAAAATGAAACGCCGCGACCATCGGTATGACAAAACCTGCATTATGAATGGTAAATGATGCATTACAGTCATACTCATAAAAATAAAACTTTTGCGAGTTTACATATATATTAATGCTTATCAACGCAATGAGAAGACTGAGTGTAATACCTAAAATAAGATAGGGAATTTTCATTGATCCACCCCAAAATATTCTGATATGCATGTAAACCTGTCACCCTTGTCATTATTCATGTCATTACAGTAAAAAACAGAAAAACGGGTATGGTGATCCCACTCAGTCAGGTAGGCACTATTCAGCCCCTTACAACCCGGTGCTACCATATTAATTTTCGGATTGTCACGCCGGTTAATTCCGGCATCATTATTCATATAGACCTTGCATCCATCAGTCAGAGATTTCAAAAACGTATAATTTGAGAAAAAATACAATTTGTTATTTTGATAGATGGCTACAGAAATGAGCCCCCCCAGAACAATCGAAAGCGCCATCAAAAATGCGCCCGCTTTCATTGATGAGTCAAATTGAAATCCGGAGCGCCTGGGTACCATTTCTTCCGGCCCGGATGTCTGTAATGAAGGAATGTCCTCGTCCGTTATCATTATCTCACTTCCCGTTATAGCGTTCTCATCCTGCCGGGCGAGGAGGAGGCCCGGCGGTTCTGAAGAGGGTTCCTCAGCGTAGAGATAAACTTTCTCAATGACGACATCGGGAGAAATCATCAAACCGCTGCGCTTAATGGTTGTTATGATATCTTTATCAGAATACACCTGGTCTAAAGAGCGCCTGATATTTGAAATATTCTGGTAATAGGCATTAGGAGAGACCGTCAGACCATGATTTTCCCACCCAACCGCCATCAACGTTTGCTGGTTAAGAATATCTCCCTGATTCTCAATTAAATGTAGCAGGCATCTCGACGCTGATATGTAAAGTGTCACCACTGTATCACTCTGTAAACTACTGAGTGTATTATTAGCCGGGTCGAAAACGACAGAGCCCTCAATTTTATACACAATAGTGCCATTTGCTCCATCATTCAGAACTGGATTGTTCATATGTATTCTCACTCTTTTACACACTGGTTACTGCGAATCATTTTCAATCTTTATTTACTTAAGCATAGTTCAAGTCACGAAGTTCGCCAACACTGATTAAAACACTATCTCCATTAAATACAGTCATCTACATACATCAAAGCATTCAACACGGCGCTTGATAAATGAAGCGCCCGGTTTTCACAATCCCCAAAGCTGTTAAATATGGTAAATGAAGCAACACTGTCTGCTATATCGTAAAATACAGTTATTGACTAAAACAAACGCATTTTTGCACCTCTATAATCAGGTACTCGCTCGCATGAAAACAAAGACCCTATTCTGTTTTTTTAAATCCTATGGGTTTATTGAAATCTCAGAAATATTGTTTGCAATTCACGCCTCACCATCTTCCAGGGTAAACAATACACTTCTGATAAACATTCATGCCAGATTACAGGAATGTCTGGCCCGTCATGACAATGGAAGTAATTATTTCCAGCATCTGCGTACACTGCATGTTTTACTGTCTCTGAATACAGGCACAGATGCTGCCAGGAACATTAAGCAGAGTGCGCACCTGAAATTAAGTAAATATTGTAATTCAGAGCTCAAATATTTAGCGTAATCATGAGAATAAACACCAAAATCTCAAAGTATTATTTCATTTAGTAATACACTTCACAAACTTAAACGCACACCATCACCATGTACAGCCTGTTCATAACGCACTGAAATAAATCACCCCCCCCCCCCCCCCCAATGCTAATTGGGAAATATTATACGCATCGCGGGGATGCTCAGTCAGAGCCTGCCTTGTGATTATCATTCAGCGCTACCCTTACCCAGAACTCCCTTATACAGCTCACGTTTTTACCTGACAGAACTTATCCCTGTTATTAAACCTCTTCACTATCCCCGGACGAGCGGATATACGCGCTCCACGCATCATGCAGCACTATGAACATACTCCCGATGAGGAGACCCAGCATAAAACCCAGCGCTATCAGCAGGGAGGGTTTCACCGAACTGCGCACAGTGGTTAGCGTCGGAGCTTCCTGCAGGCGATAAGGCTGCACGGCTAACGGGAACAGCTTAAGACCGGTCATTTTCCCGGCATGTGGCTGCGCAAGATGACTCATCACCGTCTGGCTTACCCTCACGTTCAGCTCATGGCTAACCGCCCTGCTGACAAATGCCATATACTCTTTCAGTGCGCGTCGCGCCATGAACCGATCGGACGCTGTGACTGTCAGCTTTTCGTAGCGATAGCCGCCCTGCAAGGATTTATTCTTGATGGACTGACTGCTTTCCCTGGTAAAGGATAATGTGAAACGGGGGTCAATTCCGGCTTCTTCCTGCCATTTCTGCTGCATCAGCGGCGCATCAAAAAATTCAATAAATAGTGCAAACCACGTATCGCTTCCTAAAGGCACGACAACACCCAAGGAAGAGAGCTGCTCTTGCAAAGGCTCCTGTGCCTGAAGCTCGCTGAACAGGGGAGGCACGATAAGTGCTTCGCTTGTCCATCGGGGTGTCAGTTGCACTGCCAGAAGAGAGGCGGCAAGCGTGCACGTTACAGCAATCACAATGAGCAACATCCGCTTACGCCACAGGATCAACAGCAACCCAAACAGGTCTATTTCATTTTGCCGGTCCGTCAAAAAACCAGGCTTCACGTCTGATATACTCATTCTGAGGCTCCGGTTTGGTGACAGCGCATTCGCTCATCGTGGGGCCATAGCAGACGGGCTCGCTGGCAGGCTGAAGACATGTCTTCAGGGCTAAGTGCCATTCCAATAGTCAGTCGGCTGGCCATGACGTTAGGGTCATTACGGTGCATCAGATATTCATCCGCCCATGAGACGAACTGCTTCAACAAGTTGGGGTCCTTGCTCTGGTTATACTGAATCAGCAATGCAATGTGCCTGTCGTAATCAATACGCGACTCAAAGACCTTTTGACTAAAGAGGCTTGCTGATTTCACTACAGAGTCCAGTGTCGCCGGCGTCATATTCGTCCGCTCAGCCTGGGTAAGCGCCTGCTGAGTATGCAATGTCCCGCTCATAATAATCATCAACCCAAGACCACATATCCCCGTAAAGATGCGAAGCGTACGCCCCAGCCACAGGCGGTCGGGCTTCGATTCAATGTCTCTGCGCCGGGCTGGAGGAATGACCAGACTTAAAAGCAAGACAACCACCACTCCATGAGGCACCGACTGGTATAGCGGATATTCTAGATTCATGTGCACGGCAATCGGCAGAAGTAACGCCAGCCCCGTCCAGCGTAAGCCTCCCCGCCGCCAAAGGCTGACCAGAATGGCCGTGACCATCATGAGCAGCCCGGTCAGCGCAACAAGCCCACCCTCTGCCCAGGCGTACAATATTTCATTGTGCGGATGGATAAGCGTAAAACCGACAACGGCACCGCCATTTTTAATTGCCGTACGTGCAAATGCACTTTCAAACCCACCATAACCCGTACCCAGCCAGGGATGCTGACAAATCATCAGCCAGGTGTTCTTGATGATATTCCAGCGCTCATGCGTGGAGCCCGAAGTATCCCTGATGGAAAATGAGTCAGGCAGAGACAGTCCCCCGCCACCACTCTGAGGAAAGAGCATATTTATCAGTCCATGCTGCCATGCGAGTGCCAGCGCAATTCCCGCCAACACCGGCGTCCAGACAGTTGCCAACTGACGACAGGATTCACCACTTCGCGCCGCGATAATGGTAAGCAGCAGCCCGCTCGCCAGCGCGCCAATCATTCCGGCACGGCTTTGCAGGAGGACAAGCATAAATGGAAAAAATAACAGGGAGCACACAGCGATGGCCCGTGTTGCATGGGAAAACTTACGCCACTGGTGCAGGCAAACCAGCATACAGATAAACCCCGTGGCCAGAAATGATGCCAGGACATTGACCTGCTGAAAAATGCCAACAGGGCGAGTGCCCGCATAGCCACCATAGCGGGAAAAGACGGTCACCTGTAAAAAGCTAAATATGGCCTGAGCCAGGGCGGCAATCCAGATAATCTTCAGCCAGCTGTTCATGCGGAGAAGGCGCTCAGGCATAAGACGGAGCAGCCAGAGAAGTGCGAGGAGGCCCCACAATGCCAAGACATGAGCCAGTCCATCATTAAATGCTACGCGGGACGGCGCCCACATCGACGGCAAGGACCACATCGCCGCCCCGCAAAGCAGCAGCAAGGAAGTGAACTGCGCACATCGCGGAATGAATCTTACAGAGGCATGACATAACGCAATAATGAGTGCAATCGCACCACACCACCACCATGAAAGGATATCTTGCGGCATCATCAGGCCGCTGCCACCGTTATTAGGTAAATAATACAGCAGGCCGGGAATGAGCCAACATGCGAGCATACAGGTAATGGAAACATATCCGATAGAGGACAATGTGGCTGAAGTGGTTCGGGGTAGTAGAATTTTAGGCATAACAGAAGTTTTAAACATGAAACTCATAAGAAATTAAAAAGGTTAACGATAAAAATAATTATCAAAAAGATATTATATTTAGCACAGTGCGCGTACATTTATTCAATTAAAGTAAACCTGAAGAATCCATGTTTCTTAATTCATTGATTTAAAACACACTCTACCTGCCTGACCGCTCACACTTAAGGCACTTCAGCTTCAGGGGGAAATTATTTCACCCTGAACAAACCCGGGCCTTTTTACGTTTAGTTGCGTCATATGGATTGACCTGGACTGAACCCACGCTCGCAGGCTCAAACACCGTTTCCGACAATTACCCTTAGTAATGGTCTATTGCCCGGGCGCAGCGGTTACCCTTTCCATCAACAAACAGCCGTCCTATCCAGTCACCTGCCGTGTGCGTCAATCATCCTTACATGCGTTCCATCCGGGTGCATCTCAAAACCAAATGCTTTTATAAGTTGATGGAAGTTACACATCCGGTAATTTCTGATGCAACATTTCTCACTTTCAGGCAATGAAACAATATTTATCCATCGCAGGCCTCAAAAACTAAGTGGTTGAAAATTAACACCAACAATTTCGTTCCGTGCGGGTGCCTGACACCCGTTTTGATGGAGTCAGTTAAAAGTATTTCGGTTACCTATATGGTTGAATTATCGTGCTAAATCACCCGTTTATTTTTTGCTGTTCTTTGTGCATTCAATTCCTACTCAGGACAAGAACTATCATAGCTGTGTGATAACCATAACTACGTCCCATGTAAAGTCCCTGTGGCAATTTGGCTCGACGTTACAGAAGGGGCCCTTACTGGCGTTAGTCGATGTTTTATGGGTGTTGTGCCTGGATTAAATACAGCCGGTATCTCCATCTATACCTGAAATCGGGGTCCCGTTCTACTTGGTTTCGACACCCCAAAGCCTTTAGGGGGATAACCCCTAAAGATTAAGGTATCTCGATTGTCATAGTCACAGAGCTTTGATATTCACCCGTCGGTATAGATGATGACGATATATTATCCGCACGCACGGGCGATAAACTAAGTTTTATGGTATTAAGACCTGATTGAAAGACAGTTGGAATTTTCGTTCCATTATTGATCAGGGTGTCATTATACTTCATTGAGATGCCCAATCCAGGGACACTAGTACTGGCGGCGGACCCCATACTATTGGCAGTCAGCAGATCATATGTGAACGTAGAGTTTACCGTAACGTCCCCCGGGCCAGTACAGTCGACGTTTAGATTATAATCAACGGTACTGTCGGCACTCGGTGTGGGGAGTAGCCCCCCCCGGTGAATAGTGCCCATAGGAATGAGTATGTCGCCGCCTTTGTCGAGCGTGCAGGTAAAGCTGGCAGGTGGTGGCGTGTGATTACCGTCCGGGCATGTGGCGCTACCAGACGGAGCTATTTCGGTTTCATCGTTGAGTACGAATACGATACAGTAACTGATGGATGGTTGGTGTCCGTGGACCTCTATTATGCGGTTGGAGCTGTTGGGACTTATGTGCAGGTCATTGGTTTTGCCGAATTTTTCCCCGGCTGTTTGTAGACTACCTTCTGTAGATGTTATGGTTCCGAGATCTGCAGTACCGATAGTACATGTTTTGTGATTACAGAGATAAGTACGTAGTTTGTAGATACCGGTTGTCGGCACTATTCCGAAATTGGCACCGACTGCGTGTTCATACGATGGGAATATGTCTTCATAGTATGATATCTCGTCATCCCACGAGTGCGGCCACAGTACGAAGTTGTTTTGGTTGAGCCCGGCAGCCGTGGGGAAACAATAGTACCCGTAGCCTAAATCGTAGCTGGCGACGTTATCCCCGTCGCAGATATTACGGTAGTGCCCGGGTTGGTCGGCAACTTCGGACATGATGACGAGCCCTGGTACTTTGACACTCCCGTACGCGTGGGGTAGAAGGATGGAGAGACCCATGCTGATGATCAGGAGTACCCATTTGAGTGTGTGGTGAGGCGTCCGGTCATATGCGTGTCGGTGATACGTGTGGACATTGGCTAGCTTCATGTTTCCCCCTTACCCGCACAGATATTCATAAGACTAATCTGTTTGCGCCTGACGCCGCGGATAAATGTGCTAATGCCGGATTGTTCTATCCGGCTGAGTTAAAAAATAAGCTTCGTACACTATTCTGTACTGAAGCTCACGTAATTAGTGTTTATATAATTCTGTCTTTAGGTAAGGCCAGCCAACGTCTCCATCTTCTTGAGTAAGCTCTTAATTCTTCCCGACGCGCATGGCGGTCTATTCCCTTCGCCCGCAGACTCAAACGCCGTTTCCGATAATTACCCTTGAAAGTGTCTATTGCCCGGGGCGCAGCGGTTACCCTTCCATCAATAAACAGCCATCCCAGCCAGTCAAATGCCGTGTGCGGTAGTCGTCCCACCTGCGTTTTATCCGGGTGCATCACAAAACCCATACTATCCATAATATCCAGCAAACATCTTCTGGCCCGCCGCATATGCCAGCGGCTGGGAGCAATAATCAGCATGTCATCCATATACCGGACATAAAACACGCCTGGTAGCGCTGCCATTTTTTCGTCAAGATCGAACAACAGCCCTGCACCTATAAGGGGGCTGAGGGCGCTACCACGGCATAGCCCCTGCGGGCTAAAAAAATGACCACCGCCCTCAACGCACACATCCAAATATTGCTTAAGCACTGTTAGCATGGCTTCACAGGATATATGTCTGGCGAAATACTCACTAATAACCTGGCGATTCATATTACGGTAGTAGCCACGTATATCTGTCCTGAATACAAACCCTTGTTGCATTCCGTGCTGGCTTTGCAGTAATTTCCACACCTGCAGCCTGGACTGTGATACGCCGCCATGACCCCTGACGTGATGACAGGCTGAATGCAGCGGTAATTGTTCTTGTATACGTAAGGAGACATACTTCAACACCATCGCATCGCTTGCGGACCAGCAAACAGCAGAATTTCCTTCGGCTAACGGAATAACCAGCATCGGACTGAGGCGATAATTTCCGTTATGTACTTGCTGGTATATCCGCTCCCTCTCGCAAAATTGTGAATTCTCCCAGCGCCAGCGTAAATCCCAGATATCAGCATCAGCGGGCCAATGACGGCGACTTTGGCATAGCCACTTCCAGGACAAATCCCAGAGTGAATATTCCTCCTGCATCATTCAGTAATAACTCGCCAGCAGCGTTGCTGTAGAATTAAACGACTGCGCTGTAAGCGTTAAATCCGGATCCTTAACCAGCAAAGCCTGTAACTTCGGGGGATTCTCCGGTGAAACAGATATCGACTTATTGATATCGATTGGACTGCCATCATTTAAAATCTTGATCCCCAGGCCGTCAACCCCGGTAGTAATGGCCTGCACATCCCATGCTGCGGTGGCGGAACTTTGGATCATCATCTCAACCGTTGCACCTGCAGGCACACCTTCACATGATAAAGTGTAGTTAATATTTTGAACGTACAGACCACTCGTCACTTTATTGATACCAACATTCCCAAACGGGACGTTGATTGGCTGATCATTATTCACGCTGCAATAGGACAGTTCATGCAGCCGGCCAGTAAACTTAAAGCTGATGCTGTCTCCTTTCTGCTCTGCGTTTGCACCCGACGTATAAACCCCGGTTAGCACGATTAAGAGGAACAGATACACCCGGGAAGAGACAGAGAAAATGCTTTTCATTTCTCAATCCTTTAACTGAATGAAAGGATTAACGTCGCGACGGCGTTAATATCGGCATTGTTGACCAGACTGGCACCGTTGCCGGTTTGCAACAGTTCGGCATCCAGCGTGGGCGGCGCGGTCACATCCAGGGCAAACGGGGTATTGATATCCTGCATCTGTCCGTTCACCCTCAGAGCAATACCCAGATCGTCCGATGCCTTGCCCGCTACCGTCACAGGCAACAGTTTGTGACCCTGGTAGCTCGTATCCCCCGTCGTCGAATTAAAACTCAGCGTAGCACCACCCGAAACATCACCGGTACAGCTAAACGTACTGTCGAGCGATTTCGTGTAGCTCCCCTGGAGCGCAACCACACCGTCAGTCGTAGTATAATGAATATCACCGAAGGGTACCTCTACCGTGCCTCCACTTTTGCTAAAGGTACAGGAACCATCTGCCGTCACCGTCCCGGTGATATGAATGTTTAATGTAAGCTTATCGCCTTTTTCACGTAGCATCTGATTTGTGGCCAGAACCGGACCGCTGTTTAACAGCAACCCGACCAGACCAAGAGCCAATAGTCCCGCGCGCTGGAGCATATACATTCTACATTTCATCTTCGGATTCCTGAGCATGTTCACGGATAGGCTACCTGAAAGGTGGCGATGGCGGTGAAATCACCCGGCGTCAGCGTCTGATGAGCTATAGCCTCAGGATCCGCCTTCACAAACGCCTGCAATGCAATGGTGTTATTGCCCTGCTGTAATGTATTTCCGGGGGTGGGCTGCCTGACCGGTAGCGCGGTGCCATCCGGCAGCGCCATGCCAATCGCAATGCCTGCAGCTCCTGTTCCCTTCGCGGTCAGCATTCCCGGCAGCGCAAGACTTTCATCACCGTCAAAGGTCAGTGTCGCCAGGGTTCCCAGCGAAACATCGCAATCTTTCAACTGCACATTAAAAGGCACACTCTGACTCCGTCCCTCCGCATAAAGCTGCTTAAGGATGATGGTCTTAAAGTCCACTTCCAGCGGCTTATCGGTATCTATGGAGCACGGTTCGGCGACCAGATTACCGCTGAAGTGCAGATTATTATCCTGCGCCTGTGCGTTTGTCTGACAGCTCAGCAGCCCGGCAGCAAGCACTGCCGCTGCCCTCCAGTATTGCCCACTAGTCATAACTCACCTTAAAGCGCGTCAACGCGCTAAATGCACCGTTGGTCAGAGGCTCAGGCGTGCGCACTGGTGCCACCGTGTAGTTCAGGACATTATCACCCGGCGTGATGATAAGCGGCTCACCGCGCTGGCCAGGCTGCAACGTACGCCCTTGCGGGTCTCGCAGTCGAAGTGCCAGGCCTGTAACGCCGTTGGTTTTCAACAGCGTGGGCAATGCCGCATCGGTGACGCCCTCAAACGAGAGCGTCACTACCGGCTGAATCGCATCCCAGCTACTGTTCCCGGAATAGCGGTCGCTTTGCTCACCGCCGCTGCGGCTACAGTCGCGCAGGGTTATCTGAAAGCGCACGGGTTGCCCTTCATCACCTGGACGGGACAATACGTTGCCTGCAATCGGTCCCAAATCGACCTGCTGAAAGACGGATGTCATATCCAGACGGCAGGCCCCTTCAAGCAGCCGACCGTGAACACGTAGTTCACCGTGTTCGCCGTCTACGTTCCAGTTATCGGCAGCCTGCGTGTTTGCAGATACCAGCAGCACAGCCAGCAGCCATCCACCTGAGGTGTATCCACGTTTTGCGCTGAGCCTGTTAATCACGTTCATACCGGTAAATTACCTGATGGAGTAAGTGACAGCGGGATTAACCCGCCTTAATGCTGCTGACATGGCATGCGTTACCGGCACACTCGAAGACCAGCTGCGGACGGCCACCGTAGTCGTTGATAAAGGTCAACACAGGATGACTTCCCAGCGCACTCGCGCTGCCAGAGAGCACCATACTGGACTTAGGCGCCACCATATCAGCTTTAAAGCCAGGAGCATCGGTCCCCTTTTCGGACGCCGCCGCCTTCACGATGGTGACGTAATAGCCAGTAGGGTTGGTCAGGCGGTATTTATCACCCTCTTTCGTCAGGGTCAGTTGCTTTTGAGGCTCTTCTGCCTGCTGATTACTGAGCGTCAGCGCGGCGGGGCGGTAGAACAGTTTGACCCGGGTCTGCAGCGCTATCTGCAGCGTATTCGGCTTACTGCTTTTAGGCGGAATTTCGCGGACATTAAAATAAAACAGCGTCTCTTTGTCCTGAGCCAGCGGCATTGCGCCCCCCGTTACCTGAAGTTTGACCTGGCTTTTGGCACCCGGCTCCACGCGCTGCAGAGGCGGCAAAGCGGTCAGCGGGCTTTCCACTTTCTTACCCTGCTCATCTTCAACCCAGGCCTGTGCAAGATAAGGCAGGTTTTTATTTTGGTTAGTAATATTCAGGCTTTCTGAACGACCACTGGCATCAAAAATCACACGCGTACGGTCCATGGCAATCGCAGCATGGGCAGACTGGGCACCGACGAGGGCCAGTAACAGCGCGCTCGCCGCGCGAAAAGTAAATTCATGTTTCATTGCATACTCTCTTAGGTTTGCGTAAATGGGGTGCTTTACGCCTCCATGCTTATCACCGGAAAGAAACATCCCTGTTAATCGTTCTCCAGTAACATTCCGCTTAAATCAGTTAATAACCAGACTTTCCGTCCGGATGTTATTTTCAGCAGGATTCACCCTGCGGCTTTCTCACACGGCAGCAGAAGCGCCTGAGAGGATGCTGCCGGCTGCGTTTTAGGCAGATGTATCTGGCACTGGCTGTGACCGTCCCAGTTAACATCCATTATGGCACCCGGCGTAATACCCGTGAGCCAGACACCACCGTCGTCACCGGCGATACCGGTCTGCGCATTCTCGGTATTGGTTATCGTGGCACCAAATGGTGGTGTGCTGCCGTCTGCCAGCTTGATAACCGCCATCGCTTTTGTCCCGGACAGTATGCCGAACTTACGGTAGCCAATAGCACCGTCGGTCAGCGTATCGGAGATAACCGAACGGGTGGCATCCACATCATCAGGCAACGCGTCCAGGTCCACGTTTACGCTACTACGGTAGTAGCTGCTGATATCCGCCACCACGGCCTTACCAAACAGGTTGCTGTCAACATCGGCGCCATACCCACGAACAGGTACGCCACTCACACCGCCGGTATCAACCATCATTCGCGTCCCGCCAGAGCCACCTGAGCGGTGCAGTGCCGCACCGTGCAGGGTGGCGGTTGCGCCGCCCTGTAGCGACATACCCACCGCCTGATAGTTACCGCTCTGGTAGCTGGCATTTGCGGTCATCTGAGCAATATCGCCCTGATGACTCAGATACGCGCTGGTACCCGTCTGGCCTTTCATATCCGTATTTGCTGACACGCTGTAGCTATTCTTATCGTTAATCTGATCGTAATAGCTGAGGCCATGGCTGGTACTTCCTCCTCCGAACTGACCGTTATAGCTCAGCGTGCCGCCGTTACTCCACGGCAGACTCAGTCCGACGTATAAACTATCATCATTGACCCCGTTGACCTGCGAGCGGGAAGCCGAAAGACTAACGCTGATGTTTTTTACGCTCCCCAAATCGAAGTAACTCGATACGGAGGCGTTCCAGGTGTCACTGGCCGGGTGATCCCAATAGGTCTGATGTCCGTAGTTCAGATAAGCACTCATGTTCAAACTGGTTAGCTGTTTATTAAAGGTGATGGTGTACATCTCTTTACCATTGCCCGTCAGGCTGCTGTTGTGATACCGCGCTGCCAGGAACTGCGACATACTCATAAAATCGCGCTCGGCGAAGCGGTAACCCGCAAACGTAATCTGGCTGTCATATTGCTCGAAGCGTTTGGAATAGCTCAGACGATAAGACCCGCCCTGGCGGGTGCCGTAACCGGCAAGTTTTGCCCGCGACTGGGTGATATCCAGTGACAACGCGCCCAGCACCGATAAGTCACGCCCCAGGCCCATCGCCAGCGCGTTATAATCGCCAGCAAACAGCCCCCCACCGTAAAGTGACCAGCCGTTATTCACCCCCCAGGAAAACTCCCCTGTGGCAAATTCATCACCCTCGGTGTGGTGTTCATAATCAGAAGGCTTTCCTGCCGCGACTTTATAACGAACCAATCCGGGACGCGTCAGATACGGAATACTGGCCGTGTCCACCTGGAAGGTCTGTATGCTTCCATCCTGCTCTTCTACCTTAACGTCCAGCTTGCCGGAAACAGCATCGTTTAGATCCTGAATACGAAATGGCCCGGAAGAAACGGTCGTTTCATACAGCACCCGCCCCTGCTGACTCACCGTCACTTTTGCGTTGGTTTTTGCCACACCGGTCACTTCCGGCGCATACCCACGCAAATTCGGCGGCAACTGTGCATCATCGGTGGTCAGACTGGCCCCGGTAAAACGGAAGCTGTCGAACATTGATGATGGCAGGTAGTTCTCTCCCAGCATCAATTTGGCTTTCAGGGATGTGATTGCACGGTAAAGATAATACCGGCTCCAGTCCCAGCTCTGCCGGCTGCCGCCTTGCCCGGAGTTACGGCTGTACTGTGCCTGCCAGTCGGCCCGAAAGCGCCACGCGCCCATATTGGCGCCGGCGACGCCGTTTCCACTCACTGACTGCTGCTGACTTCCGGAAGAGGGCTTTGTATTCATCGCATTCAGACCGTAGTCAAACAGCACTCCCGGCACGCCATTATCCCAGCGTGAAGGCGGGTCCCAGTTTTCGGCGGTATATTCTAAAAATGCCTGGGGTACGTTGACGTACAACGTGCCGCTGCCTAAATCTGCCCGCGCCGTCGTACCAGGCAGGGCGTCCATATTCATGCACTCCCCGTCATGCCACCATGTCAGCTGACGGGTAGCTTTATCTTTAAGCCCCAGTCTCGTCACGATATCTTTTGTCAGGCAGGCTTGTGAGCCTTTCGGATCATCATCCGGGGCTATAAATTCAACTGTTGTTTCAGGCAACTCAGTTTTATTAATCAGCAGCGTGAAATTATATTTCCCCGGCATGAGATAACCGGCCCGTGAAAACTGCCCCAGATCAATATGAGCCCGGTCCTTTACGTCCATAACATCCGTATTAAATTGAATTTCACTTTCTGCACTATAAGCAGCATGCCCCGCACACAGCACAAACAGAATTGCGCTGGCAACTGGGCGCATGGCTATGCGGCAGTTTTTACTTCTCGAAACTGTATAATTGGATAATGGTAATTTAGACATAATGACCCAGCTCTCCCGAACACCTGAAATAGTAATCAGCGTTCTGGTTTTACTTCTCAGAAATTAAACTCAAAAATAATCGATTTTAAATTTAATCGTTGTTCGATAGTCGCCAGCCTGTAAACGATGATGATCTGCAGTCAGACGCAATTTGTATTTCAGTATCTGCACACCGGAAAGAATGTTGCCGGCGGGCATAGGTTTTCCGGGACTGGCAATCACACCAGCCTCATCAACAATTTGCACACCGATACCCGTCGCCCCGCTGACCGCATATCCATCCCCATCTGGCTGGCCGTCAAAAGTCACCTGAAACCAGCTTGCTGGTGTGGCTGACGATAAATGACAGTTCTTTAAATTGATGTTAAAGGGACGATAAGGGCCGGCACCGTCGTGGAGTATCTCGCCCGTGGTTTCCACACCCAGTTCAACCTGCTGGTCTTTGTCAGACATGGAAATTGCACAGGGTGTTTCGAGGATGCTGCCATTCATGCGGACGACGCCACGCCCTTCATTTTTCGCCTCTGCTCGTGCTGCAGTGACGCTCAGGCTCATCAGCATGAAAAGCAGTACCCATTTATTTTTCATATCGCTTGCTCATACGGTATTGTGCTACTTGTTCACAGTGCTGAGGCCACATCGTGCGTCGCAATGACCGCACGATGTGGCTCTGAAAATCGGGAAATCCCTTTCCCAAATCTTGTTACTGGTAAGACAGCATAAAATCAGCAACGGAGGTGAAGTCACCCGGGGTGATTGAGGAAGAACCGTCGCCCTGCAGATATGCGGAGAAGCGCAGGGTGTTGTTACCATCAGTCAATTTCTGTGCCTGGCTTGGGGTGCCCAGTTTAATTTTCTGGCCAGCGCCGTCGGCAAGAACGATAGAAGCACCGGATGCGGTACCCACAATACCCAGGTTGTCAGAATCTTTTGCTGCAGTGCCGGTAAAGGTAGTGGTCACGGCATTAGCAGTTTTAAGTGCACAGCCCTGAAGATCGATTTGGAATGTTTTTGGGGTAGACGTACCGGCGTTATCAAGAGATGCACTTGAAACCGCGCCGAGATCTACAGTCTGGTCAGTCGTATTACCGCTGATTGAGCACGGTGCATCAACGATAGAACCTTTGAAATTAACGGTACCCTGGCCACCATTGGTTCCGGCTGCATTTGCTGCACCCATTGCCATTGCCGCACCCATACCCAGTACCAGAACCAGTTTATTCAGTTTCATTTATTACTTATCCTAATTAACCTTGAAAAGACATTATTTCGAAGAGTTCGCCATATAAGGAACGAGCTCATCTAAGTTTTGAGTTTACTTCTTTACAGCTCCATGGAATTAGCTGGCATTACATATATGTCATCCTTGACCATCCACACCAATTCAGTCCATATCTTCCTAGAATGTTTAAATCTGCAAACATTAAAGCCGACATCGTTAATTTGGTAAATATTTGCTTCATTAAGAAACCAAAAAAGAAAGAAAAGTCACCCAACCAATTGTAATAACACACAATAAGACCCACGGGTAAAGATAGGCAAATACCGCAAGCACCGCACTTAAGTTATAAAAATTTGCCACTTTCGGCAGTCAATAACCCCTTTAAAAACATACTTGCAACATAATTGCAGCATCACTCCACTTTGATTACATTTGGTTTAACTGGTTTCGTATCTCGTCTAAAAAAGATATGGTGGAAATGCATGTTTTCACACACCGGTATGATGTAATATATAAATCTTCTCATTATTCCACGCAGTGTTAATCTAGCGATCCTGTAGCGTATTAAACAAGAGTGAACATCATTAAGGTTTTTTACGTGAGCGACTCGATCGGCCCACCTGACTTCAGATAAATCTAACCACATAAATTATGTGGCTAGACTTAAAACTAGTTATTGGATTATTGAGGAAATACGCATATTCGAAAAATTTTGACCCGCTCCTCGTTGGTTAATACACCCACGATATTAGTAATGTCTTCATATGACCTGCTCACCGTATGTGATCCATTCATAATCAGGAATATCCAGCTTCATTCTGGCAACCAGCAGATTTCTCGACAAATTAAGAAGGAGTCATCCAGCCCAAGGCAGAATGGTTACGGCTATAGTGCATGCGCCAGCCCTCGATTTTGCACTGTGTATCCTCCAGAGACATTAACTCGTTCTCGCTCAGACATTCCAGCCGCAACCTGACGTTAAAGGACTCCACAGTAGCATTGTCTTTCGGTATTCTCGGGTGTGAGAAGTCGATCCGAATCCCTCTTTCATACGCCCACTTGTCCAACATTTTCCCTGCAACTTCAGAGCTATTATCGGCTTTCAGCAACTGCGGTAAAAAACGCCTGAGCGCTAGATTAGCTTGTGATTGCCGCGCCAGCCCTTAAGCTGGAATATCGTGTGTACCCAGCTGTATCGGTATTGAACTCGCGTTTCGGTGATCTCACAAATACACAGGCACAGTAGGCTTTCATCGGCAGCAACAGAACGATATCAAAACGAGCTGCAGCTGTGCCGTAGCGCAAAACAGAGTTGTCTTTCGCTGGTACTGTGTCGGGCCTGTAAATTCCTGACCCATTCGCGCAGGCGTGCCAGCGTCAGTTCATTTTTGCCATCGCATCCTACAGCATCGCCTTGTCGAGACTCCGATCAGCAACCCGGCTCTTCAGCCTGAGATTTTCTTCTTCGATCTGCCACATATGCTTCAGTTCTGAAGGGGAAATGCCGCCGCATTTTTTATGCCACGTGTAAGTAAGAGGTGCGGTAATCCCCCCGAAAAACCGGTGTGTTGATAAGTAGAATTTTCTCGTAATCTGAACCGGGGAAATCTCTATGAAAAAATTACGCTTTACTGACAGTCAGATCATGGCCATCCTGAAGCAGGCCGAGGCCGGAGCACCCGTGGCGGAACTGTGTCGCGAACATGGCATGAGCAGCGCCAGTTTCTAAAAGTGGCGTTCACGGTTTGGGGGGATGGATGCGTCCATGATGACCCGCCTGAAAGAGCTGGAAGACGAAAACCGCCGCCTCAAAAAAAATGTATGCTGAAGAGCGCCTCAAAGCCGAAATTATTCAGGAGGCGATGGCAAAAAAGTGGTGACGCCATCGCGTCGAAAGCAGATGGCGCAGGATGCGGTAAAGAGCCGGAATGTCAGCATTCGTTTTGCCTGCCAGCTGTTTGTTGTCAGCGAAAGTTGCTACCGCTACCAGCCTCAACGGAATGAAGAAAATGAGGTCATTGCCGACTGGCTGCTCCGTATCACTGCCAGTCAGCGCAACTGGGGATTTGGCCTGTGCTTTTTGTACCTGCGCAACGTCAAAGGCCTCCGCTTCAACCACAAAAGGGTGTACCGGATTTACTGCGAGCTGTCGCTGAACATGCGCATCAAACCCAAAAACGGCTGAGACGGAATAAGCCTGAACCACTGGAGGTGCCTGAAAGCAGCAATGAATGCTGGTCGATGGACTTCATCCATGATCAGCTATCAGATGGTCGTTCCGTCCGTTTGCTGAATGTCATCGATGACTTTGATCGTGAAGCACTGGCGATTGAGGTGGATTTTTCACTGCCGGCAAGTCGGGTCATCAGGACGCTGGAGCAACTCATTGAATGGAAGGGTAAACCCGCCGCCATTCGGTGTGATAATGGGCCAGAATATACAGGCAGGATACTGATGTCATGGGCAGTACAACAGAATATAACACTTCATTTTATTCAGCCCGGAAAGCCTCAGCAGAATGCTTATATTGAGCGATATAACCGGACGGTGCGTTATGACTGGCTGGGGCAATACCTGTTTTTAACCTTGAGTGAATTACAAGACTTCGCCACGCGATGGCAATAGTTTTATAATCACGAGCGTCCGAATATGGCATTGAATGGCTTTACGCCAATGCAACATATTCAACGCATAACCTAATTCTACTTAAAACCTCCGTTAAAAATGGGAGGATTACCGTGCCATCTGAGATCCCTAGTTTACGGCAGACATCATGCATGGATGTACCTAGCCAAGCCTGCTTCAGGGCAAAGGTAATGTATTCTTCGGAGAATCGTGACTTATTCATCGGCACAACCTCCACTAAGGGGAGTGTTTATCATGCCAGAAGGATTTTTGGATAGGATCAGCGAGACTATATCGGCATATTGCGGCGTTCGGATGCCCGTACTGCAGCGGCACAGTACTTTAAGCCACCGTTCGCCGCGGGAATATCTGGGACACCGGAAAGCCGAAAAGGTAGTAGATAAATCTGGAGTCACAGGGAAAATCAACTACATCATTGTAGAGTTATAATCATAACTATATCACTCGTGAAATCGCCAGTTCTAATGTTTTGACTTGTCTGGGTAGATTTAACCGGAGCAAACTCGAATGACAGGGTGTTGGTGCCGGTAGTAAACGTCTCAGCGCGACCTACATTGTTTATCATATCGCCGTTGTATTTTACCGCTACACCTAAACCTGGAATACTAGTGGCAACAACCCCGGCAGAATCGCCATCTAATGGTGTGTATATAAATGTCGATACTACAGCAAGGGATGCATCGCCAACGCACACTAATTCTGCAATAGCGCTGATGGGATACATTTTAGCCGGATATGGCTGTATATCACTCCGCTTGATCGACCCTAGAGATACGTTCAAAGTATTATCTCCTGCAAATTTACATGTGGAAGTAGTAAACAGGCCGAATAATGCATCGGAACATCCATACCCCCCCTTTGCATCGATGAAATCAGTTCCATCAGTCCCCCTGTAAGTAAAGCACATTGTAAACAGCCCACTTGTAGTCGCTGTATGCACTATAGAAGGATTCCCGTCATTTTGTTCCGTAAGGGGAATATTTACATCCATTTTGAATGAAGTTGTTTCAACATATCCTGAGCTACGACCCATTGTACACACATTACCACTCGAATCGGCGTCACAAAGGTACACACGCATACTATAGTTTTGGGTCCTGGGAGGATAGCCCGCCCCCGCCCCCCCACCCCCATTCTATCGTGCTAAACGACCAGGCTTTTCCAGCATCCCAGATGGCTGAACCGTTAGATCTATTATTTGGAACGCATAACTTCTGTTCGCGGTGTATACCTGTATCACCGGGATTGTCGCACTCGTGCCCTTCCCACACGGGCATTGGAATGTGGTGCATGTAGTTTTCTGCATATACGTAAGAACTTGAAACGATTAACAATGCCGCTAGCACAGCGATACAAGATATCCGCCACCAATTAGGGTCTTTCATAATTTTACACCTCAATCCGCAATGCTACTTACATTACTATATAAATTAATCATACATCCCAGATTATGCGGCATTGCTAAATATACAAACTTAGCGGGTTAAAAAGCAGGTCACTGACAATGAACGCCCCAGTTTACAGCCGTTTTCGCATCCGGCGTAATCCCCATGAGCCAAGCACAACCGTCGGCGCTTGAGAAAGGGCCCGCAACTTGCAATCAGCGATGACCTCATGACAATGCGTGTTTGATGGTTGGAATATCATTCTCCGTTTCCTGATACCGATAAGACAACCACTAAAATTAGATTAAAGCTGACATTGTTAATTAGATAAACATTTGCTTCATTAATAGGCCAACTAAAGAAATAACAATCGCAACTCATTGTAATAACTGACAAACAAACACAACCAGTAAAGGAGAGAAAATATTATAAGCGCCGCGCTTAAGTTATAAATCATAGCGATTCTCGCCAGCCCATAACCAGCGGGAAACACCTTTCCAACATCACCACAGATTGATTATATTTGGTTTAATGAATTTGACTGACCCCGCCCCGGTAGACGATCCTGCCCTATAGTTGGACTGAATTTGTCCACTGTCGTGGGGGCAGTCCACGTTCGCAGAGTCAAAAAATCAGGAACTGTAAACATCTACGTCAAATGCGGCAGTATAGTGACCAGGATCCACTTTCATATCGATGGCATTTTTAAGCACGATGGTCGTGGAAGCTGCGTTCACACCCGACAGTTCTAAGGTCCGGTCAATGATTTTCAGTTTTCCTGAATCTCCTTCTCTTGAGGCCGTCACGTAGAACGCTCCATTGTGACTTTCTCCGTCTTTGTAAAATGTAAAATGATCGCTCAGTACCGAACTTTTCTCGCTAATTTTAACGATGTTGTTTCCCACTGTATCGATACTGAGGCGTCCGATTTCCTCACCAGCCGTCAAGCTGTTACCCAAATTTCCGGCTGCATTCCAGCGGCCCTTGTCCCAGTGCGCATTGACGTTCGTCGGCGTGGTAAGACTCACACCGGCCTGAATGTTCTCACCGGCCTTTGCTGCTTGAGTCAAGCCTATACTGCAGAGCAATAATATCGGGACCTTAAGCGATCTGATCATGACTTCTCCTTATATAGGGTGCTAAAGCACCCTAGTCATACCTGCTCAGCAGGATTTAGGAAGGCGAACCTTTCTTCTGCAACAGATTGTCACCTAGCCAGCGTAAGACGTAATGTCAAAGTTAGCGGTATAATGCCCTGGTTTCATCACATTACTACCGACCGCTTGCAACTCAATTTGCACAGCGTTCTGGAGATCGGACAGCTGTAACATATTCTGTTTTACAGAATGCTTTTGGCCTTTGATTACCGGTATGGCTAAAATAGACTCGTTATTCGCTCCAGTGCCTCCATCCAGGTTTAGAGAAAATGCGTCTTCAATTTTTGCAGGACTGGTTTGAGTCATTTCCAGCGAAGTGGCGTCGTTGAGCTGGATATCAAATTGTCCCAGTTTTGCTCCATCCGCCAGGTTTGTCGTCAGGCCAGTTACCGGAGTCCAGGTTGTTTGCGTGACAGCACCGTCGCTCAGATCGACGCTAGCTTCAATAGACTGCGCCGCCGCCATGGCAGAAGAAGTTACCAACGCCAGACCGGAGATAACGCCCAGGGTGACGAGTGCACGTGAAAAATTCATTTTAACTCCTGTAATTTACATTAACGAAATATTAAACGGGATTATTTCCACAACGATAAAAAGTTATATGAGGTGGTCCCGTAATTTGTATACCTAAAGCATTGATTCTGATGTTCACATATAAAACGATTGCGCTTACCACCACATTGAATTTTGTTGGATGGTCAACATTCATAAAGAGTGAATACATAATTGCCTCTTAGATAGTGTCCGTCAATTATTGACAAGTTAGTTTTTCTTTCAGTAAATGACCTGAGGATGCGTCATGCAGGATAAAGTGTGCGGTACAGGAATGACTGTCTCCACTTCCCCAATGTGCGTTGAGAGTGCTATTTGTCGGCATGCCAGTCAGATAGACTTCACCGTCATCACCCACCATCGCGGTATTATTTTTATCCTCTCCGATTTGCACCAGTGCACCCAACGGGGGATATTCTCCGGTCGGAAGTGTCAACGTGACCAGCGCTTTATGTCCGGTCCGGGTTCGGTAGGTTGCCGAAACGACAGCCCCATCAGTAGGCACCACATTGACGGTATTTTGTTCTATGGCCGCATTGCTACCGAAGCTCAAAGGGTCGAGAGACAGCGTATTGACCTGATACGGAGCCAGCCCATTAGCAATGCCATATCCCCGAGCGTCAGTTTTTTCCCCCGGTATAAAGCCAATACGGGCCCCTTCCACACCAGGTGCATCAATAAGGGCAACGGTCTGGCCCAAATATTGTCCGGTTGTCAGACCTCGCCCGGTGAGAAGAACACCTCCCGTCAGGCCCGTGCCCAATTGCCGGGACACATTGTTGGAATAATAGTTACCGTAAAGATTGCCATACCGGCCGTAATAGCTCCCGCCAAGACCAGCACCATTCATTTTCTCTCCCGCTCGTCGCGCCGTATCCTGCTGGAGATTCCAGTTAAGCTGATTATCTGCGGTGGTTCCGCGCAAAATCGTTTGCATTGCACGTGAGTTCGTATCCTGACTCATCTGCCATGACACGCTGCTCTTTTTGAGGAACGTATCAAGTGGAACGTTTAACGAGACCGATGCTCTGCTGTCGGTCCATTGCCTGCCTGCCCGATTCATTTCACGGGACAGGGTCAGGTTCAATTGCGAATGTCCTGGCAGCAAAAGGGAATATCCGCCTCCCCACGTAACATCTTGCCCCTGGTCAGCACGGTACCGCTTGAGCGTCGCATTCAGACTCAAGCTCCCGAATCCTCCGGTCAGCCAGCTAACGGCTATATCATCCTGCTGTGAAATAGAGTTCTCATCACGTGACCACTCGCTGAGCGAAATAGCGTCGTTCAACGTATGAAAGCGCCCCTGCCCCTGCCAGCGTTTAGACAGGCTTACAGACAGGCCTGACAGTGAATTCCAGAGATAACGAAGCTTTACGGCTCGCCCCCGGTCCGTATCAGCCACTTCCTTCACCTGACTTTGAGTGATATCGACGGAGACCCCTCCTGCACTACCCATCGTCAGGCCCGCGCCAACCGTCTGCGCCTGATATCGGGGTGCCAGTTGAATGCCACCGAAGAGCGTAGTGTTCAGGGGAAGGCCGTGCATGGCCGAAATCTGGGTAACCAAAGGTCGGCCCCGCTGGCCACCAGTATTCCTGAACCTTCCCATTGACAGCTGATAACGCGTATACCCCTGGTGAAGTGCGACCGGAGGTGCAATGCAGGGAACCCGGAAACGATGCGTCGCACCATTACTTTCCTTTACACTCACGTCCAGATCTCCGGTGGAACAGGTCGCACCGTAGTCGGGTAGAGAATAAGGACCGGGCGGCACAACGGTACGAAAGACCACCTGCCCACTCTGCCGAATCTCGAGTTCTGACTGACTGCTGACCGAGCCACGGATCACCGGACTAAAGCTTCGCTGGCTGTACGGAACCATATTTTCATCACTTTCCAGCATTCCGCCCCTCACCGGGGTGCTCTCAAAAACATCTGATGGCGTGACGACATCACCCAGTGTCAGTCGGCTTTTGAGCGCGTTTATACCGCGAGTCAGATACGCGTAATTATTCTTCCAGCCCTGTTGGGGCCCACCTGAATCAAACTGGCGGCTAAAGGAGGTTCGCAGCCTGAAAGCACCCAGGTTGGCCCCAGGCAGGAGTTGAACGTCGGTTTGCGTAGCACGACTGCGGCCAGATGTCTGCTGGTATTCCGAATACCGGGTATTTGCGCCATAGTTCAGCATCAGTGCTGGCAGTCCGTCATCCCAGGTTGTCTCACGGGCGATCCCCTTGACCTCCTGTTGTACATCAGAAGCGGGAAGCAGCAGTGAAAGGCTCTGAGCAATAAAGCTGAACGTGGTCTGCAGACGAGGTATGGCATTCAAATCTGCACAACTTCCCGACTCATCGCTTTGCTGCAGGCGCGAAAACTCCTCTGTTTTAATGCCAAAACGGCGGAGCTGGGCGACGCTCAGGCAAGGAAGGAGGCTTTTTTTTCCTTCCATAGTTTGCGCCAGATAAAATCGAACAGTACTGGTATCGACAGCAACGCCATTGACATTTATCGTCACATAGTAAAGCCCCGGCTGCTGTAAACCTTCGTTGAATAGCGCCACGTCAGTTTCCGCGCTACCATCCAGCATTGAGGCGTCAAATCGATAATCGCCAGCCATCGCCCCCCCCCCCGGGAAAAACATCACTACCAAAACGAGAAATATCCGCTTCATGACTTACTGGATACGGGAAGCGAAAACCTCGCTTTTCTCACCAAGATCGCCGATCGTACTCCAGGTCACATTCTGACCTTTTCCTGGAGCATGCTTTAACGAAAAGCTTCGGGTGGTGAAGGGAGACAAATATCCAGGATGATCGAGATTCTGGCCAGCGGCGGTTACTGTGCTAAAGCTGATGTAGTAAGGCGTGTTATTTATCCCATGCAACACGCCGTGATCTACTGCCCAAGTTACCGATGTCCACGTTGATTTCCCCGGCGCTGAAAGAGAGACTGGTCGGGTTAACAGCTTAATGCAGTTGTTCAACGAGACATTCAGATCAAGGCTGGACTGTTCACTGCCGGCCTTATGTTCTGCTGTTGTATTGACTGGAGGAACGGCTTTAACGCACAGCCAGCGCAGCGACTCTCTGTCAGAAGGAAATGCATCCGTTTCTGGAATAAGCGTCAGTCTGGTTGACTGACCGGCATCCAGTCTGAAAACGGGCGGTGTAATGACGAAAGCATGATCCTTTTCCTGCATTTCAGAAAATACTCTCGACTGAATAATCACCGGAAAAGGCTGAGGGTTACTGACGGCAATTGCGCTCCCCGGCGTCCCTGTAATGAACACAAGACGGTTGGCACCCAGTCGCACTTCATATTTATTGATATGATTGCTGGTGTTTGCATGGCAAATAACCGGTACTGTGAGTACTACCATGGAGCTGAGCATAACGGCAGAACATTTTTGATATTTCGTAAAAATACTCATGAACAATTACCAGTGATTAATAATAACGTATCCCGACAGGGTTCACCCCCCTCATTCTTTCTAGGTGTTTATTTTACGCCTGTTTCATCTGTCTCTCACTTACATCGATAAAATATGAACATCAAACATACAGCTGAGCTGAAATATATAACTACACTTCCCTGAAATTATACACATTTAGTTCATTAAGCCGCCTCCTGATAAGGCACACCTGACTGCGTTGATATTTGAAGTCATTTTATGCCAAACCGGATTGCTTTATTATCATACAACCTGTCCGGGGTGTTTACGCCTGGTTCGATGTAACAATAAAGTGGGCTGACCCCACTCCACAGTCTGGCGATGGGTGTGCTGAAGATTGTAGGGTGCCATCAAAACAGGAAAGTGGGGCATTACGTTCGAATCAGAGCAGCCAGTACAGCAGAGACGGCTGACAGCACCTCTGTCAGGCCAGCAACCGGCATCGTGTATGAACCCGGCATTTGCCGGGCATAACCAGTGACGAAACGTTTTCAGTTTGCTGAAATGAGAGCGGCATATGAAACCGGAGCAATTACACCAGCTTCTGTTGCGGACAGAGGGTATCTTGATGATATTGAAGTGTTCTTAAGCCGTACGCGACGGCGCAGTTTTCCCCCTCGCATCTGCCCGGAGGGCTTTGAACGCCGCTCGTCGTGAAGACAGGCAATGATTTCGGCTTCGGAAACAGTTTACTCAGTACAGGAAACCGTCCATAAATTTACATTCATTCAGTTTGCTCAGTCAGCAGTGTACGGATCAACGTGGAGCAGACTTAAGGACAAAGAGAGAATAAGGGGAATGGCAGCCGAAACAATCCAGCCAGCCCTTTCCTGATTAAGTAAAATGAGTGACCTGCAGCATAGCCGCTGAACACCTTAAGCACCAGTTGAGGATAATCTGACAGAAGAGAACTGCCACAACAGGATCGTGCAAGACCTAATCATTTATCAGGCCTGCTCAGAAGTGATGCATTTTGCTGCCCTGTCATATACACGGACTTGGTACCTGACAGGCGTTTCCTTGATGAAAGAGCTAACTGCACACCGGATAAGTTAAGCACCCGGGACATGCGTTCAATGTTTCCACATGCAGTGTTTGCCTCCAGTGTACCGTGCGACACCCGGGCGTTCTGACACCTCTCTTTGCGTCAATCCGTAGGTAAATAATCAATAGTTCAGCGACTTAACACTGAAGCAGTTTTCACTGAAAATGCGTTTAGCGTATGCGGGCCCGGCCCCTGCTTCAGAGCGCTGGCCGAGTTTGAAGCCGAACGGATTGCAGGGGGAACACTGCGAATAGACCGGATACAGCTGCTCACTCGGGTATAAAGTCATTTGCCGGAAAAATCCGGGGTTTCGGTGTAAACCCCGGTATAAAATGGAGCTCAGGCCTGCAAACTCCCTACGCCGCGTAGCGCGTCGCTCAAGCCGCGGGTGTGCTATGGTTGATCACCATTACCAACAAACTGTGTGTCATCATCGACATTACCTGAAGTATTCCCTTGATGTTGGATCCCGGTATCTTTATTCTTCTCAAACCAGTTTCCACCTCTTAGATGATACTTTGTCACATCCTTAAGATATAACCCAACATCATTCCACTCGATACAATTACCATCTAAAGTGACACATATAGCATTGTCTATATATATGCCATAAACGTTAAAATCCAGATAGTTTTTATGTATATTAATAGTATTTGAAAAGTCGGGGTATCGGTAGCAGTGAATTCCTTCCTGGCATCCGGTAATTCTGTTTCTGGAAACAAATCCTCCAGTCGTTCCGCTTACATCTATGCCAAACCAGAAACCACTTATGATACAATTCGTTATCTCTCCCAGGCCAAATGTTGATTTTACTCCAACAGATGATGAGGCTAGTTTATTCGCCGTTAATGGACCTGAAAGACAAAAATGTGATAGATGAAGGTTTCCAGTTTTGTCATCGATTAAAATCCCATTCAACTCTGTAGCGTCAATCTCCGTGCTGCCCGAACCTCTCATAACAACAGGGCGCCATAGTTGATTTTCATCATTTAAATCAACCATGATTGTATTATTAACCTTGAATTTTCCCGCGGGGAATGTCAACTCCCCACCATACGGAGACAGGTTTGATATTGCATCATTTATAAACATTGAAACATCAGTTTTGGAGATTCTTGCATAAATATCATTGTGAAGTTCTTCAGGAATAAACTTCATTACATCCCGCTCTTGAGCTGTTACAACTGAACTCATGACCTATCCTCCAGGTTTGCGAACTAATGTGAAATGAACCACTTTGTGTGAGAAAATTTAGTCCGGGAAATGAGGCTGCCGGATCCCTGTTCCTGATATTAGCTTAATACGCATTTTCTGCTTCTGCAGGCGGCCGACTCGCTCAAGCAGCCAACGATTGTTATACCAGCCCCCCCCATGCCAGTGTCGCCAGTTCCAAAGCCCTCTGATTATTCTGCTTTGTTGGTGTAACGCCTCCGCGCTATAAAGGCCATTAATGTCAGAAACTCCGCTTCTTTCAGGCGCTAAGTGAGCGCCAGCAATACGTAGTGGAAGCCTTGTTCCGGATGGTATTGATATTCATAATGAAGGCGACAACATGCCCTTTCTGGCCCTGTTAAATAATTCGAACTTTCAGCCGTAACTCTTCTTCCCTGACAGCGCGCGGCAAACCGCGGCAAAGTTAAAGTTCACAATCACTCACTGGAAAACGGATAACCACAGAGCCCGCGAAGTCTGGGTCAGCTATGAGGCTGCTGCTCCGCCGCACCCACACCATACTTAAGCGGACACGCCGGCAGGGCATCGAAATCGTTATTTTCTGTGCCCTGCACAGAGGGTTCCGGGCCATGCCCTCGGCGGCATCACCTTATAAGATAAATATCCTATATATTAATAAGCCACACATTAGTGCCGTTGATGATTTCATCATTTAAAAAGTTATGATATATAAGATCGCATTTATTGACCTGAAAGGGAGCACCCTAACGCGCAGGTTGGATATAAATTATCGTGCTTATTTCAGATGACATTCCAGATGAATTCTCGACTTTATAGGAAATAGTATATTCACCGGGCGCATTTATATCGACACTTCCGACTGTAGTGACTTTTGCCGTAATATCTTTGTCAACTTTATCATAAGCCATTACACCGTCCATCAGGTTAATATCTTCTCCGGCAAAGTAGTAACCCTCTGCTTTTTCAATCACACCAGAAATCAAAGGCGAGCTCAAAGAACATACGTCGACAAAATGCTTAAGGATACTGATATAGCCTTGATAATCATACCACATTGATTGCGGATGGTTTGCGCCCTCTACATAAAAATAACCTTTAGTCGCCCCCCAGTAATATTTTAAGAAATTATCATTTACACTAAGTGGAAAAGAGGTATCATTCCGTCCATGTATAACAAGTAACTGCTGCTGCCTGGTTAAGCTTTCCATTGCGTTAAGAGACTGTTCAATACGACAACCCTGGTTAGAAAAGAACAAATCGTTTACCTTATCAACCACAATAGTTTTCTCATCATCCTGAAGCCCCGCAAGATATTGATTAGAAAGCAAAAGATTTCGCCCAACATATTGCATATCAATTGGGGATGCATCAATTATTATATTTTTAATGTTAGACGGAACATCAGATCCACCCACGGCACCTAAAACAATGGCACCACCCAATGAGACACCAAACAAATAAATCTCAAGGTTACTTCCGAGTTCTGAAATCAACATATTTGCCCATGAAATATAATCCTTAGATGAATATATTCCTAATTCAAATATGTTCTCATCGTTACGGCCATGGCCTCGTAAATCTGGCGTGAGGATAGTAAACCCTAAATCGAAGAATGGCTTAACGAAATTACCCATCATTCTTGAACAGCCAGTTATGCCATGCGATAATATAATTGCTTTATTTGTATTGCCCTTTATTAAGTAGGCATTTAATGAATGCGCATCTCCTTTGCTGTTCAGATAAGTAATGCTTCTGTCTTCTTTCCCTTCAAAATTCCAGAACCACTCCTGATCTTTCACAACCTCAGGTCCATCAGGACCTTCATCAGATCTCGGAAGCCACTCTTCAACACTATAGCGGCGGCCTAAAGTATCATTGTAAGCTAACAGTGCAATTTGATTGAGGTCACTCATTTTAAATTCCTTTATTAATTATCACGTTTACACAATAACAAGAATTTAAAAGTGACATTATTATAAAAAACCCTCATTATTTATTTAATGAAGTACACTATATCGTGCACTTAATACAGGTAAACACGTGCCAGTCCCGTCGGCCTTGAGCGACAGCGTGTGCCTGAAGCAGGCTTCATCCCTGGCTTTAGAATAACTTCAACATAAGATGCACATCTTTAAAATTCGCATTTACCCTACCTTTTGGAACTTCAGTATGCCGTGCCTGAACAAGACCAGAGATGATGCATATATATTACGCATGCATCCAGGCATGTTCTCGCTGTTGGTGTCTGATAGTCGTCATGGCCTTTTTAGTCCGCAGGGTTATTGGCTGTAGCCTGTCAGCGAATACCGTTTCAGCACTGACAGAGATTGTCCGTTGCGAATGGTACAGGAGAGCAATGACCAGCCGAGGATGTCATATACCCGAGCGCTCAAGGAGGTCAGTACACAGGCCGGAAATATTTACCCACTTTTCTGTCGTTACAGAACAATGCCAAACTTCAGCCATCGGGGAAATTACAGCCCCCGTCTGAAAGAACGCCTTCTCTCTCGCCAGAATGAGGCCAGCAAATAGATTCATCGGCAATAATAAGGCAGGCGTAGCGATATATTTATCTGACCAAATCATTGCAACCGTTGACAGACGTCGCATGGTTCAGAGAGCAAATACTCAAAACTCTGGCCAATATGATTTGATCTTTTATGAACACCGGGGCGTTGTCCGTAATCTGCAGGCAATGAGCATGGAGTTGAATGCCGGCCCTGCAATACGGCCCGACGCATACTGGCTTAACGATTCTGCCTGCTGCACCACCAGGCACCTGAAACATATTTGAGTGTGTCAGCGGAAACCACCTCCACGACTCCTGCCAGAAAACAACAAACCCAGCCGGGGTACCCTTGCCAGGATCGGTATCAGAAACTGATCCATATCAATAATGCCGCAATTTGCTCTTTTTTCAATCTCATCAGACCAGTATCATCCGCGCTCATTTTTTGAACGTTTAATGCGTTTTCATCATCAATCACAAACTTAATTAAACTTGTAAATATGCTTAAAATCATAACCTTATCTGTATCCATACTGTTGTGCGGTTGCACCAGTCCCGTGAATGCTTCGACAGACTCACATACCGCTGCCACACATCACTCACAGCTCTCCCCCGGCACCGGAGGAAGGGTGAAGAGCCGCCTGGCCCACAGCTATCATCAGTGGCAGGGTGTAAAATACAAATTTGGCGGCACCACCAAAAAGGGTATTGACTGCTCATCGTATATCCAGCATGTATTCCGCGAAGAATTCAGCGTGTTGTTACCACGGACGACTTTAGAACAGATCCATGTGGGCAGTGCGGTCTCGCAGGCCGAACTTCACCCGGGTGACCTTGTGTTCTTCAACACCGGTGCAGGCAAACATCATGTGGGTATATTGATTAACGGACATGAGTTTATGCATGCTTCCAGCAGCCATGGCGTCACAATCTCTGACCTGAACCGCACCTACTGGCAAACACGGTACCTGGCCTCACGCCGGTTGCCTGAGCTGGCAGAGATTAGCTAAGCAATACATGTCCGTTAACGCATGTATCGCGTCATTCCACATGAACCTGTCAGTATCATACCAGGGCCCCCGTCAGTTGAGTGCTTTAGCTATGTACAACATACATCAGAAATTCTGCGCATTCGTAAGCGGTCAGCTCGTACCGTATTAATGTTTATATTGATTTAAGATCAACATTCCATGGGCGAGGATTTTCAATACAGTGATATGGCCAGTCTGATAACCTTCCAGAACATGACGCAACCATTAATACCACTCCGCTTACAGATACCCAGCAAACAGCTTAGGTTGAAATATTTCTCATGAATATAAATATAACTCATTTGGTAGTTCGTCAGTAAGCGTCGTCTCAGTACCGTCTGGTCATAATCTGATGTATCCGTCAAAGTGGTGTACACCAAATGTTGAACTGGGAACCAAAGTATCAGATATGCAGAAAAATGTGACTCCCGGCAGGCGTAAGGGCTGACCTAATTATTCTCCATAGTTTAAAAAGCAGCTCGTAGCTGCCTCCTGCGAACCCGAGATATCCATCTCGAAACTTGCGCTTGAAAATGGTACTAACGCCAATCTGCTGTTCAAATGGCGCCAGCAATGGCGCGAGGGAAAGCTGCTATTACCTTCTTCAGAGAGTCTTCAACTACTTCCTGTGACTCTCGATGATCCAGAACTGCTCGCTGAAGACCCGGAAGCTCTCAATATCCTCTGTGAGGTAGCATTACTACACGGGGCGCTTCCCCTCAACGGCATTGTCAGCGAAATGCTTCTGACTCTGCTGATACAATAACTGAAGCGATGATCCCGTTACCTTCAGATGTCCGGCCATGTTTTCATCTCCCGGGGTCGCAGCGGCAGCCTGGTCATACTGCTGTGGTCTATCAGCGACGGATTGTGCCCGCTAACCAAACGGCTGAAGTGCGGCCGCTTTGCCTGTGATGACAAAGTGTTCCTGTCGCCAGCACAGCTGACGATGCTGATGTAAGGTATCGACTGGGTGCGACAAGCAATCGCCTAATATATTGTTTTAACATTATTTATGTATAAAATCCGTTATCCCATTAGCGGTAGCCTACTAGAGCAGGCGATACCGGTAACGATGTGGTCTGAAGCCCTCAGGACAACGTAACTCCGGGAGATATCCACGGAACCAGCCACCGAGCCATATCCCGCAAAGGTGGTGCCGGAGGCGATATTCAGTGCCGATGTGGTCATGTCGACAGGGGCACCGGCTTCCCGAGCGGTCATTATTCGCTGCGTAACAAAAGTCGTGCCTGTGTACTGAGATGCACTGGTCGTCATATCCAGCGTGCCGCCACCGAGCTTATACAGGTTGTTCACCGTCCAGGTTGCTGACTGGTCATTGGTTAAATAGAGCGAACCTTCATTATGAATATCTGCCGGTGTGTCAGCAGCCAGCAGCGCCATGCGGCTCAGAGCCGCAGCCACATTGCCACCATCACCGATATGTTGTGCCAGTCCACAGCTTAAAGAGAGGTGTCTGTTAAACCTGTGGCAGTTCAACGCGGTCAGAAATGTGCTGTGCCGATCCTGACCAAAAGTGTGAATTATTCAGCACAGTCCTGAACAGCCAGACGTCTTAATCAATATTCATTGAACGCGTGGGCCTCATCAGAGCCGTAGATATAAATACATATCATTCATAAATGAGTTAGCTCTGATGATAGTTCACCATCTTTGATACTAAATCTGAAATCACATATTAATTAGAGCCCAAATTTGCTCTCCCTGGGGATCGGCTAAATCGTTGAGCACTGAAAAGTGGGTCGCTTTTGGCAGGTGAATCAGTCCCACTATCTCAGATTCTGAAAATTGCTCACACGCAACAGCATAATCTGTCGAGTGCCGTATTAGTTCCTTCAGTTCTCCGGAGCCGACGGTGATCAAGGTTGGCGCACCTTTCTGAATATGCAACAAGGGACTGAAGGTATGAATTTCTTCAGGTATCAGGTTAAGGCTTGCCTGTAGCCAACTTTTGCTAATTGGTTCCAGATCGACCAGAGCACTAATCATATGAACTTTAGCAACTTTAGCATGTGAACGATATACAGCTGACAAGTGCCCTCCAGCAGAGTGACCAGCCAGAAATAAAGGCGATTCAGAGAGACCTAAATTGTCATTATCAGAGGTAACATGCTCGATTAACCGCCCAATTTCCTCTACAATTTCCGTCATTGTTGCTTCAGGAGCAAGTGTATACTCGGCGAGGATAACATTCATACCAAAGGCAACGGGTCCCTCAGCAATGAATGCAAAATCTTCTTTCGTACAATTAGTCCAGTAACCACCGTGAATAAATAAGTATGTTGGCGCATTTCTCACACCACACGACAAGAAATCATATCGTTCACGAGTTTTGCTACCATACTTTAAGTCTTTAACCCAACTATATGAACTATAAGTATATTCGCTACGGTTTCTGAACTCTTTTAAGAGGGTTGGGAAATTTTTGATTGCTTTGGTGTTATTATACGCGGCATCAATTTCCTCTCTGCCCATGTTCCGATACAATGAAGAATTCATATGTCACTTCCTTACACATTAACAAAATTCTGGACGAATAATAAAGAAATTAATAACTAAGCCTTACACAATTACAACATTTCAGAGCCTGCTATAAACCTGCAGCCCCAGTAGTTGTGACGACTGCAAACATAAAGAACTCAATCATAATATAATCATCTCCTCCAGCGAATCGCCGGACATCACTATACTTTTTCAAATAAAAAAGTAAATTCCGTTGCAACCACTCTCAGCCCCCATTCGGGAAATATCCAGGCACAGAATAAAACGACTGGTGCGGCGTTATCCGGAAATTTATCCAGGTTTGCAGGCTCAGAATGTATTACTATTTATTTAACTCACTTTTGGCATCCTCAAGTTTAGCCTGAGCCTCTGACAGTTTACGTCCCTTTTTATCGACTTTATCCGTGCGACCATCGGCCTGAGCTTCTGCCAGCTCCTTACGAAGCTCCTCAACCTTACGCTCTTTCTTACGTACATCTGACTCTCGTTTAGCACGCAAGCCTTCATCTGTACAGTTTGCATTCAGTTCAGACCGCGCTTTTTCCAGACCGTTTGCTCGATGGTTATTGTCGTGTAAACGGGCATAATCAATTTGCTGCTCAATGTCCTGGCGTTTGGCCTCACAGCCGGTGGTACCCTGAGGGGCTGCCAGCGCAGAAAAACAAGTGGGCAGCAACAGCAGACTGATTAGCAGTGTTTTCGTATGTTTCATAAAATTTTCCTTATTAATTTTCTATCTCTGACGATCAGAACCAGAAAACAGAGATAATTTATTAAGAATGCTTAAAAACTTTATAAATGCAGGGATATGCAATTGCTCTATCCCAGTGCGCCATTTTTAAACATTATTCTTACATGGTTTGGTCCATTCACCACATGGGCTCAATATATAACCAGGATTTGATAAGCCTCGTTGAAGTAATGAACCCTGTCAGTTATGAACTGAATCAATGCCTGTGACAGGAGTATAACCTGAACAGGAATCACAGAGCTGCTATAATTAACCGGCAATATCAGCCATGCCTATTTGAAGATATTGCATCAATCCTTCTCGGGCATTTAATATTGCATTATCGTTTAAAGCAACAAGATAGAATGAGCGTGATGTCGGGACTGGGGATTTCTCAGCCGAAACCACGGAAAAAAGAAATTTTTTATTACCTGGATGATTATAGCATTCCATTTGCCATAGTTTTTCTTCAATAAACCTGGCATTGCATGTTGTTGGGCCCAGTGAACTTGACAGATAAGATCCTACCCGCGTCTCCGCATCAGTTAAATACAAGGGTTTTTTCATTGATATGACCGTAGCCATCGATACTATACAGATTGCAGCACCCAGGATTACCTGGCTGACTATTTTCTTCATTACTGTAACATCCGGAAATTTGTGGTAAATATAGTAAAAAATGAAATTGTGTTGACTTCACGAAATGATCCCCCTCACTCATCCGTCTGAAGAGTGCGAAACAATACCCGAACAGAAAAATCGTTCACACAAAACTACCGTAATTCATCAATAATCTCGCTGTTAATCAACACGAATACTTATTTAATTTAATATCAACCAGTTTTCCGACGCGTAGCCCTTCACTGGTCAGTATTAAGCGGGCACTTTAACCGCATTGACGATTCGATGCAGGTAGCAGTAAGTTTTTCAGGGGAGAAGGTTGTAAACCTTCTTTGATGATCAGCCCGCTTTGTGAAATGGACGCCCTCCCGCAATAAGCGCTATTTCAAAGCCGTCTGATTCAAAACAAAAAACCTGCCAATCTCCCGATGATTAAAGTATTACACCCTGGCAGAAATGAATGCTGTCGTGATACCATTTTATTGCTTAGCGTTATATATGGCGCACCACTCCAGGTTTTCTTTCACGTTACGGCGACAGGCGTTGTGACTGATTATTACGCCAGCTAATCACAGAGTTTTGAAGCCAGAAGTATCCCAGCCCCACAATTCATTTTTCTCTTTTAATCACTCCCAGCTATCACGCCTGGTGAGTGCTCAACTGCCTTGACTGAACGACGAGACATCCTTAACCATTATTGAGCTTGAGGCGATAGTACTTTACGCTATCGTAATGTGTAGACTAAATTAAATAGTGCACGCTGACTCGACACTGCACTCTGGCCACCCAGTTGTTCCCTCACCCGCACCGAATCAACTTATGTGCATGAATGTAATCAATGTTACTTGACATAACGGTACCTTCAACCCTAACGTTGCTTCGACATCAATATGTGAGTCACTCAATCAACTGTATATGTTACATTCGCTCTCCATGTCTGCACGCCAACCTTTGCCTGGTCACAATCCAATCGCGCATTAAACGTATCGCTAATGGTAATCGGTATTGATGTTGTTGGACTGCTTAACATTTTAGTTATTCCTGATGTTATTTGCATTCCATCACCTTCAGTAAATGAAACACCGTCCGGTAGGTTAGAAAATGTGAGCGTACGCGTGGCTGAATAAGGAACCCCATTGGACCACCCATGAATAGCGATGGTTGAATTAACTGGCTTTGTTAAAACTCTCCCGCTAACAGACTTGTGGCAGATGCCTAAATCAATGACACCAGAGGGAACGGCAATAGCAGGAAATGGATAGTACATCAGTGTCCAGTTTATCGTTGCCATAGCCTGCTTACCATACCAGATATAAAACACACCACTCATATAACCATCTTTATCTTCCCTGTCGTACTTGCCGGCTACTCGAGTACCCCATAGTACGGTTTTATTATCACCCGGTTCGTAATTTTCCGCACGAAAAACAATATTATTACCGTTAACAACGTCAAGCTTAAGCCAGGTTGCAAATTTAAATACTTCGCCTGACGTGCTTCCTTCGGTCGGCTGAGTTAATGAATATCGCACTTGCGAAGACCCGTCATCAATATAGGTTAAGGTTTGTATCCTCCCCCCAAAGTTAGTCCCCTCGTTCCCTCCTTGCGTGTACCGGTTATTCATATTATAAACCTGAGGCGGCGTATCCCATGCAAATGCCACGGTCTGAAAGGCCCCCAGAAACAACAGGAGCACAATTTTTTGAAATTTTTTTAACACAGCGTTAAGTTCCTAATTTGGTAACGGATTAACATTGGCACGACACGTTTTACATGACAAGACGTATGTTATCGTTAGAAAATATTAAGCATCACCCGTCCGGCTAGATATTACAACGGACTGGCGACCAAATTGCTCTCTCATCAGTATCGGGTCAACTATTACATATGCAGGAATGCAACCCAATGTTACTTGACATAGTGGTACCTTCAACCCTAACGATGCTTCGACATCAATATGTGAGTCACTCACTCAACCGTATATGTTACATTGGCTTTCCATGTTTGCACGCCAACCTTCGCCTGGTCACAATCTAACTGCGCAGTAAACGTATCGTTAATAGTAAACGGTGATTGTGGAATTGAATTGTTTAGTACTTTAGCCACTCCCGTCATTATTTGGGTCCCGTCATCTTCAGTAAAGGTAGCTCCGTCTGGAAGGGCAGAAAAAGTTAGCGTTCGCGTGGCAGCATAATTGACCCCACCTAAATAACCGTCAATATCGATGGTTGAGTTAACGGGCCTTTTTAAAACCGTTTTGCTAACGGATTTGTGACAGTTACCTAAATCGATGACGCCAGAGGGAACAGTGATCACAGGGAATGGACGGTAAGACAGTGTCCAGATAATCTTTTTCATAGTCTGTTTCCCATACCATATATAGAACTCTCCAGACATTAATTTGTTCCTGGTTGTAAGCCCCCCCCCCATGATACCTTGAGTTATTTTAAATTCATTACCACCTAAATCGATAAGCGTTCCTCGTGTGGCCACCCCCCCACTGCCTAAATAATTCCACTTCAAATTTGTAAACACCTCGCCTAATGTACTTCCCTCAGTTGGCCGAGTTAGCGAATATCGCACCTGCGAAGAACCGTCATCAGTATAGGAAAAGCTATAAATATTCCCGCCAGGTTTCGTGGGAGTAATCCATACAGTATTCACAGCTGAATCTCCTTGCACGTTATCCCATGCAAATACCGCAGTCTGAAAGGCCCCCAGAAATAATAGAAGCACAATCTTCTGGACTTTTTGAAATTTTTTTAACACTACTTTAAGTTCCGAATCAGGTAAGAGATTAACATGATACGACACATCCTTTACAGAGTGAGGCGGATGTCAGCATTTGAAAAATTGGCGTGTGAAGTGCGACCATCCGCACGATATCTCCGGTTCACCTCACACCTGCACATGTATTGCCGCACCACCTTATTCAGGTGCAATCGTCAGCTCCAGCGATGCTGTTTTTACGCCAGGGGTTACAGTTCCACTGCCTTTTGCCAGCACGGTGTTTAAGTTAAACGCCGTGTTCCCCCCGGTTTGCGTGAAAGATCCGGTACCGCTGGTCATATAGAGCGGGCTGTTATCTGCTTTATTGAGGCAGAACATAAGCACCTTATCGGCATCCGCTGCACATTGCTTGGTGGTATCCGCACCATCGTAGCCACTACTCGTATACGTGATTTTAAATTTGTCTGTACCATAGCACTTCGGGGTTATCGTAAAGCTTTTGCTATTGCCGGGTATGACAGTTCCGGTAGTTTTTCCGGCTATATCACTGGCGTTTATGTTACCAAAGTCCAGCGTTGCGGGACTGACACTAATAAAACAGTCGGCCATAACCGTGGCCTTGAAATTCACTGTTGCACTGCTCGAGTTGGCTGCATGGACGGCCGGACACATCAGTATCCCTGTGACTATCGCGGACAGCGTCGTTTTAACTGCTGCTTTAGTAAAAATCATCGTTTCTTCCTCATTAATTCATCAGCATGATGCACAAGCATCACCCCGGTTTGTTTACGACCCTATTGACACTGCCCGGTAAGGGATATCAGCGCGGCGCGTTTCTGTTCATCACTGAACGCATACTTAAAGCGACAGCTCTCGTCTGCGCCCTTTCCCCAACTGCCCTTTAATTCACCAGCGTCATCCAGCCCGCTCATATAGACCTGACCTTCGTCTCCAACAATCCCGGAACTCTCATTTGAAGAAACAATGCTGCCAAAGGGTAACGGTTTACCGTTTTTCATCAGCGTTAGCATCGCGCGATAGCCGTTTTGGGTTTTGAAGCCGGCCCTGACGAGCGCGCCGCGCGTCGGCACCACGCTAACCACGCTTTCATCCAGCTCGGTATGGTCGTCCAGCGTCAGCGTATCGAGCGAAACGCGGTTTTCACGATATACGGTGGCATAAGGCATAACCGTATAGCCCCGCCAGTCCGTCCTGACACCCGTCTGATTCTCAAGTGCGGCGTTGGATGCTCCGGGCGCAGCAACCAGGATGTTCGTTTCACCTAATGGCTGGCTGAGCGTCACGCCTTCACCGTGCACAGCGACACCTCCCGCCAGCCCGTAGTTAACCTGTCGGTCTTGTTTACCGTAGTTATAACCACCGGTCACATTGCCGTAGGCTCCCTGATAACCCAGGCTAACACTGCCGCTGTTTTCTGAGGTCCCCTGGCTGTGTGACCGGCCCTGCAGCACGCTCCAGCTCAGGTTATCCCTCTCCAGCGCCGTCCCGTTCAGGCCTGCCTGCATCTGACTGCCCCGACCAGCAGTACGGGTATAGTTTGTGCTGGCATACAGCGAATGACGGCTGGCCGAGCCAAAAATGGAATCCAGCGGGATGGAGACGGACAGGGACATCGTTTTATCGCTGCCTTTCACGCCGGGGTCTTTCGAGTAACCCAGAGAAAGACTGTAGCCGGCATTCCATAACGTGCTGCTAAAACCTGTTTGCCAGGACTGGCTTGTCTCTTCGGTATTCCAGTAAGACTGATGGGTTCCCGTCAGATACACAGAGCCTAACGTACCGATCGTCTGGCTGACATTCGCCACCCAGCGCTGGCGCCTGCTGTTGTTCAGATTGTAGTAAGGGCGTATGTCTTCCTTTTCCTTCAGGTCCTGATCCGGGCCTTCTCGCCCCACCATGCTATTTCGTGCTGACTCCTGCAGAGTGTAAAACCCTTTGGTGGAGTATCGATAACCCATGAGCTGGAGTGTCGTCCCCACTGAGTTGAATGAGTGAGCATATAAAAAGCGCAGGGACTGGCCCTGATGGTGTGAACCGTCGACAAGCTCGCTGTTCGCCTGAGTGATGTCGGCCGAGATTGCTCCCAGTCGCCCCAGGTTCACACCCGCCCCGAGGCTTGCCGCGTGGTATCCCTGTCCCGCCTGCACGCCGCCATAAGCGGTCACATTATTCTCAAAGCCTCGCATATAGGTCCCCTCAATAAACGCAGGATCCCGGCTGCCACTGTCGCCACTTCTGAATTTTCCTGCCACCACAGAGTAGCGATGATGTCCAGGGCGCTGGAGTATGGGCACCGCAGAATAAGGCACAACAAACTGGCGAACCTGCCCGTCAGCTTCCGTAACAATGACTGTCAGGTCACCACTGGACGCCATAGATGAAAGGTCACGTATTTCAAAGGGGCCGGCGGACACATACGTCTGATAAATGATATAACCGCTCTGTTTAACACTGACACGAGCATTGCTCATTGCTATGCCACGAATAACAGGTGCAAAGCCCTTAAGGCTGTCAGGGTACATATCATCATCAGACGCGATCATGCCGCCACGAAAATCGACACTGTCGAAAATATCGCCCGTCGTGGCATACTCACCCAAGACTAGCTCGCTGCGCCATGGCGTTATGGTTCGATTAGCGTAAGTCTTAATATGTTTCCAGCCGCTGCGTGACGAATTTTCTGAGTAATGGGTATAAATACTGTTATCGCGCAAGCGCCACGGGCCCACATTGGCACCTGATTCAAGATTTAAATATTCACTCGACGTCTTCTTTGAATAGCGCTTACTCTGGTCGCCGTTAAATCGATAGTTCAGCAACAGCGCATTCACGCCCTCATCCCAGCGTTCTGGTGGTACGGTATCTCGCGCAATGTTATTCATGTACGCCTGCGGCACACTGATGTTCAGCACCATGTTCTGAAAATCAAAGTTTTCGGTTGCACCGGGAATAGCGCTTTGCAGGTCATAAAGATCATCATCCTGAGACAGTGATGGCTCGCCGGCGTCGACAAGGACACCGTTGTCCTTATACCATTTGCGAGTAAGAGAGGCAGCTAACGTGTTTGCCTCTCGGTCATTTTCTGTGGACGTATTTAGCACAAACGTTACGGTCTGCGACGGCAGCTTGTTCCCATTAAGAATAATATCGACCGAATAATCGCCTGGCAGCTGCCCGCTGTCCTTTTCAAATACAGAAATATCGGCAATATCTTCAGAGTCAGAAATCAATCCCCGCGGAAAATAGTATTCACCCGCCATTGCGGACGAATGCAGAGATAATAGTAAGGCCATGGTCAGCAGATTAAGTCTGCACTGTGTATTTATTATTCCCATACTCTATCTCTTGATTCCTCGCTTACTCAAATGGTGTTCAGTTAAATGAAAACTTCATTGGCGATGTATAGGCGCCATAATCGTTGATGGTCCTGACAGAAATCGTACCGCGCGCTGCTTTAATTTCTTTTGTAACCTTATCCAGAGGCGGCACCATAAAAGCATCCTTAACCGGAACGCCTCCCACGGACATATCACCAATAGTAATGTAGTAAGGCGTCGGATTGGTGATAGTGACATTATCCCCGGACTGACTGAATTTCAGCTGCTCAGGTGCCTTATCCGAAGATGGCTTTAATCCCTCCGGTCGAACAAATAATTTCACCCGCGTTGTGGCTGCAATAACCAGCACATTTTTATTTTCCGTCTCAGCCTTATTTACAGAAGGGATAGCCTTGCTGTTAAAATAAAAAAGACTTTCTCTGTCTTTGGGTAAGCTCGTGCCGGTATGCATGATACGCAGTTTGTTCTCATTACCGGGTGCGCTTACAAACAAAGGTGGCGTGACAAAAAAACTTTTGTCTTTCTTTCCTGTCGCATCATCAATCCAGGACTGCACCAGAAAGGATGTTTTATCCGACGTGTTACGGGCTGATGTCTCTATCTTCTTTGATTCAAGCGGGTAAATAATACGGGTGCTTCCAAGCGCAATTCCCCCGGCGTGTGCAACAGAGGCAGTAACCACCATGCCCAGCACGATAGACAATAATCCACTTTTCATAAAAACCTCAGGCTTGCGGTGGGGCCCGAAGGCCCCACTATTAATCAGTTATAGCTGATGCTAAAGTTGGCATCTGCGTTAGCGGCACCGGCAGTAACTTCTGCGGCAGTAGCAATGTACTGAGCACTGAACTGCAGGTTGTTATCCGTGGCGCTCAGGGTCTGAGCAGTACTTGCCGCAGATCCGTCCATTGGAACGACCACGCCAACATTATCCAGCACCTGGATCGCAATACCGGAGGCAGTTGTATTACCCGCACCGCCACCATTAATCGCCAGCTTTGTATTCTCTCCGGCAAGCGTAGAGCCGGTGAACTGAACGGCAGCCTTGGTGTACGTATCCATCGCACAATCAGTGAGATGAATAGTGAACGGACTTGCAGAACCCATTGCGCTATTCGGCGTGGCTGTGGTGGTCGCCTTAATCTGGCCGAGGTTTACAGTTTGATTAGCGCTGTCGTTATCAACCACACATGGTGCATCCACCACGGTGCCAGTAAAATGGACAACTCCGCCATTAACAGTCACCGGGTCAGCTGCACTGGCAGCACCGGAAAATCCCATCATGGCAGCAAGAGAGATGCTCAAAATCGACTTATTCATTACTAATTCCTTCTGATTATCATTAAAAAAACGCATATAGTTACCTTCCACCCCATTGCATCAAGTGCATTCGGTGATGAGAGCGTAAATTCATTTCGGAATATTCAATTTATAAAAAATACTCCTTAGATATTACCTCGGGCATTGCCCTGGAAACATTTAAGGATTATTTCACCTCATCATGAATAAACCTGCAACGCCAACGGGAAGTAAGCACACCATAACCACCCGTCATGTTGAATATAGCTGGCGGCTATAGATAGCCTCGTGCCTTCTGTACTAAAAAGGCATCATCCCCTCTTATTTAATGAATACTGAGAGCGAACAAATAAAGCCATTGTTAAATTTTTAAATGAACAAAACACATTTGATTTCGATGAGAAAAGAATAATCTCATTCAGTAAAAATTAAAACTTAACACTTATTATGTGATAACAAATAAGACCGACACCTCAGGATAAGACAAAATAACCCAATAATTACAATTAGTTACGAAAAGATCTTATCAAGTCTTATCAGTAAATAAAAAAACCAACCATTCGCTTAATCGTGAGCACCTGTTAAAAATAACTCATATTTTTAACATTAAAAAAACATAAAGTCATTATATTTTACTGACTGTAAGTTCAACCTGCAGTGAGGATGATAATAAATTCGATTTCTGAGATGCGATATTTCTCCCGAGAGGAACAAACCAATAAACAGCATCTCTATCAAAGAGGTTTTCATTACACTCAAACGAAGTTCCAGCAGTAAGAGGCGGCAACCTCCTCGAAATGACCTCAGCCTTTGAAGGCAAATGCCTTATTAGCGCCTGGCAGGATATTAGGTAAGTTTAGTTTGGTGTTGCCACCTTCAGAAAAGTCGTAAAATAATGCATTCAGAAAAGTAAAACTAATGTCCACTTGCTTAATAAGCATGAACAGCAGAATTGTCAGGAGCATACATATGGAAAGCACCACAATGCGTACACAACAGTTTAACTCGCGAGAGAGTAAACGACATCATACGGGTTTAAAAATTTATACACATGACCGATATTTCAGAACAGGCATAGAAGCAATTCTTTCAGACAATGCGTTAACCAACGCGAAACGCCAGCTAACGATTCTCGACGCACGGTATGGAGAACACATACTTGATTTTTGCAGGGGAAACACAAGTGATGACATTTGCTTGATCGTAAATATTTCTTCGTCGAGGAAATTTTTAATTACGATAAACGATACAGTCATTGGTGCCTGGAAGAGTATTGGTGTTGCTCTTAAGTGGCTTGATAAAGTTGCAGCCTCTGACATGCAGTTGATTAAAACATGGCGCCGGTGGGGGTTCTATAAGGCACTCACCCCGTCAATTAGCAACATGGAATTTCTCGTCCTGACGATGACCTTGCTGGCTCATGATGTATTATACATATCAACATTACTGGGGCTGTCAACAAAAGCAACGTATTCATACAGACTGAGCGGTACAAAAAAAATGGGGTTCAGACATATTAATGATTATTATAGTTTTGTATGCAAAGCAAAAATTGATGCCAGGCAACTCCATCATGCATTGTTAAATAAGATACAAAGAATTTACTATCACCAATCGCATTAATACTGCATTCACTTTTCTGCCTGAGAATTCCACAGATCTGATTATCAGAGAAAAGGATATAACTCGTTATATTCATTGAAAATTCATTAAAAAATGCTATATTCATTCCATAGCATGGTTTGTTGGAGAGTTCAGTGGAAAAACATAATAAAAATTCTTTCTATCTCATTGAAGGTGCAGTAGAGTTTTGGCCAGCACTATGTAAAGTCATCTCCTGTAAATCGCGTGAGGAGTTTACACTGCAGTACCCTGCCAGTTATTGCCTGCTCAGTCTGATAAAAGCCCAGCCCGAAATTATCTCACAAAGTGATCTCATGGTGACGGGATGGGGAGAGCGGGCAAGCCACGTGTCAGCTAACACGTTTTATCAAAGTATACTTAACCTCCGAAAGGCACTTAAAGAGGCCGGACTCGCCGTTGAAATTATCAGAACGATCCCAAGAAAAGGCCTCAAAATCCCTGTGGATATAACTATCATAGAGGAGAAAAGAAAAGATGAAACAAAAGACACCAGTACAGTTGAATCAAATCATGCTATTTTTTACGATACCCCCCGTACAAACGATGACAGTCTGTCTGTATCAAATGACGGCCTGGCTGAAACAAATGACAGAGTCGATGATGCGCTTTCTTATGATAAAAATGCTTTGCATCATGATGAAACACGTCACGATAAAAAACCGGCCTTACTGAGGCGTAATCTTGTACTCTATAGTTATGTAATCGTGTGTTCACTGATGATAGTTTCGTCAGTATTTTATATCAACGAAAAACTCTCTGGTATGACCATATTAAATTCTTATACTAAAACTGAAAAAACGCTGATACCGGGATGTAAGATATACTGGAACAGTAATGCCGTAATTTATTCCAGACATGAAAATTTCATCAAAGAACATCCCCCGAATTGTTCCGAGCTAAAAAGAGTTTATGTTTCAGCCTATCTGAATTCTACTCAACTCAGCATGCTTCAGTGTCGGTTTTCAGGAGTCATAAATGCGCAACCCTATTGCACATCATCGTTCTATGTTAAATTATAAAAATAAACTTCTAATTCTGTCAGTGAGTTTTATCTTGCTGATTTTAATTTCATTATGCATATATTTACATTTTTCCTCAAAAACATCAGACATAAATTGCGCAAGCAATGTGGAAATTTCCAACAGAAATTATAAATTTAGTGGTTCCATTATTTATGACTTTGGAGAAACAGCCGGAACGGTTACTCTTTCTGGTAAGATATTAGATAACGACAAGCACTTTGGTAATGTAACCCGAAGGGTTAGGGTTAATCTTGAGCGTAATAATAATACTATCATTATTACGAGCACTGCTATTTCTCAGGCTCCGGAAGATGTTATCCCTTATGAGATTGCGAGGATGGTTATGCCGGCATACAGTTCTCAAACTGGACTTTCCTCAACGTATGTTGTTTACAGGCAACTTAGCGGAAGCTACATTATGATGCGTGGCACGATACTTTTAATGTATTGTAATACCTAGTGTTTCTTGCGACGGGGAACTTTCTCCGCCACAAAAAATGAAACTCATTACACAGGAGATTAACTCGATGAATAAAATCTTCCGATATCACACATGAGAATATTATTATCTTTTCTAACTAGCTCCCGGCTTTAAGGCTGCCGTATTCTGAGCAGGGGTTACAGTCCTGAACCTTGTTATCCCCTGCCCCCCATTATCAGATGAGATATCAGAGGACAATACTAGTTATAATTTTGTCAGCTCTCATTTCTGGTTTCTGGTTTCTGGTTTCTGGTTTCTGGTTTCTGGTTTCTGGTTTCTGGTTTCTGGTTTCTGGTTTCTGGTTTCTGGTTTCTGGTTTCTGGAGTACGCAAAACAGGGCTTCACAGAATTCCTTCTTTATTTACAGAGAATAAATGAAGCATTTTTTATATCAGTTAAATAGTCACTAATGCGTTTAAAAGTTGATACCACAAACAGAACACGACACTGGAATGGGTTTGATGATCAGGAAAAAACCGGCCACGACTTTAACTTTCCCCCAGTATAATCGCTGTGTTCCTTTCGGTGTTGAATTACCATTATACTGATGAGATCTGAGCTGACAGTAATATCACGTAATAGAATTTGTTGACGTTATGCTGTCTACATTAAAGTTGACGTAAAATCAGTTCCTGCACGCAGCTGATTAAGCCCTGATTACTGAGGAATAGCACCGAATACATATCAATCCGGGCCAGGAAAGTCTGAGTAACTCGTCTGGCCCCGGTCGGGATTTTATTTATCAATCATATTTTTTGCATCATCAAGTTCAGCCTGAGCTTCTGAGAGTTTACGTCCCTTTTTATTTATTTTATCCTGGCGACCTTCAGCCTGAGCTTCTGCCAGCTCCTGACGAAGCTCCTCAACCTTATGCTCTTTCTTACGTACATCTGACTCTCGTTCAGCACGTAAGCCTTCCTCGGTACAGTTTGCATTCAGTTCAGACCGCGCTTTTTCCAGTCCGCCCACACGATGGCTGTTACCATTCGCGATGGCGTAACTAAGTTCATGCTCAATGCTCTGGCGCTTGGCCTCACAGCCCGTAGCAGCCAGTGCGGAAAATACGGGTGTCATTACCAGCAGGCCTGCTGCCAACATTTTTGCATAGTTCATTACATTCTCCTGATTTCTATTCTCGTCCATGCTGAACGTGTCGCTACACTACACACTAAATCTTAACGATTTCTTAAGTCATTACAGAAAAGAGGGAAATACGGAGATAAAGCCCAAAATAATGAGATAGCTCAGCGACGTTATTAACGATGACAACCTGTCAGCAGTAAACTCGCCAGTCCTTCCTCGTCATATCGGATCTGTTGTGCGGGGCAGGAAAACTTTTAGCATAGTTATAATAGCGAGCTGACTGGAAGAATGAACTGGCAAGACAGGAACAGCCTTACAGGGACGTGCAAAATGAACGCCCACAGCCATTGCAACCAGCCGATCATCAGAGATTCGGCACGCCCGGCAGTTTGGTTTGATAAGCGTTGACACGTCTGAATATCATTTCGGCTCTCCTTTTACTGAAAGTTTAGTCTCCAGAATATCCGGACGGTTCACCGGAGAGACCCCTGATGAACGTTAATCCGTTTTGCCGCTCCACCGGGCTCCATTCCCCCTTATCAACACATAAATTACCAGCTATATTTGACACCCAGCATGGCTTCCGTATTGAAATAACCTTTGTCACCCATCTGTTGACCCACATTACCCCATGCCGTAAGGTTGCGGGATAACTGACCCTCAACGCCGGTTTTCAGCTCACCAATATTTCGTGTACCGTCCTGACTGATCCTGACGTTTTTCATGCGGGTTGAGTAACTGTGGGTATTATGAAGCCAGTTAGCCTCGATGAAAGGTTCAAATTCCCTGTCTTTGCCCTCGTCAATTTTGCTGTGGCCTTTCAGGAAAACGCGGGTTCCGAGACGGGTCTGAATATTTCCGTCACCGTCGCTGTTGATGCGCGTTCCGTTACCTTCCGTATGGTCGTCGGCCTTCACGCCCATCCAGGTTATCTGCGCCTGTGGCTGAACATAAACTGAATTAAGGCTTTGTTTGCTGCCGCTGAACTCGCTGACTTTCCAGGTGTAACCACTCTCAAGAGAGGCGCTAAGACCTCTGGAGTCATATTTCTCCTGGGACATCTCTTCGCCGTTTACGGTGTTTTTAAACCAGCTGTACTGCGCCCAGCTGTCTACATACACGCCCGTTTTGTCCGCATCGTTCGCAAACCACGTCCCGTACAGGCCGACGCTGTAACCGTTGACCTGGCCTTTAGAGGAATAACCGGTCACGCCTGAGCGAGTTTTACTCTGGTTGTTGCCATAACCGCCCATGATGCCAATATGACCTCGATCCAGACCATCGCGGCTCCATTGCGCCACCTCCCCGCCCAGCATCACTACGTACTGATTACTCGTGGTTTTCAGCGAGCCGATATTTGCGCGGGAAGCGTTATGCGTACCAACCTGACGAAGCCAGAGGCTGGTTACGCTTTTCTCACCGGTGAGCGCATCGGTATACTGCGTTTCACCCAGCCTGTCGTGCAACCGCGTAATAAACATGGTGTTTGCCGCGGCCAGGTTTGCCGTATAGCTGCCCGCTTCCGGACGCAGCATAACCGTATTATCCGTTGGGGGTTCTGGCGTGTCCGGATCTGTTGGATCTGTTCCACCATCAGGATCATCAGCCTCATTAGTCAGGTACCAGTTTTTCTGGTTATCTCCCACCCCCCGACCCAGCCGGTAATCATAGGCTCCCGCCACGATGCGTCCATCCTGTAAGAACTCTCCGTCAGAGCGCCCTCCTACATTAATCAGTTCAATTCCGTTTAGGGTCCTGGCGCCGCTCCCCCCGGCATTGGCCACGCTGACGTAAGTTGTCCCACTGGTATCGCCGCCGATGGTCATATGGTCGGTGGCAGAAGCATCACTTCCCAGTGCCGTATTAAAGGCGATTTTACCGCCGGTGCCCGTATAGTTGCCGCTGACGGTGAGCGCGTTGCCCGCCAGGGCACCAATACCGGTCTGGCCCAGTTGAATCTGACCGCTGTTGGACAGATTGCCGCCAATGGTCAGTGTGTCGGTTGTGGGTTCAGCCAGAACGGCGGCTGAGGTCGCGGCATTCTGCGCGGTGATGTTCTGTGAAGCAGCCTGGTTCCCGACCTGAAGCAGACTCTTATTTTCCACGTCCCCGGCAATGGCACCATTGCCCGCGAGGAACCCGTTATTAATATCGACGTTTGAAGTTGCCAGCGTAATCGGCTGGCTGCGACTGCCAAAAGCTATGCCGCCCTGGTTAATCTCTGTTACTCCCGTATAGGCGGCGCTCGCCTGCGTCAGGGTGACAACGCCCGCTCCATTTTTGGCGAGGTTACCTGTTCCCGTCACGCTGTTAGCCAGCGTCCAGTCTGCGCCGCTGACCAGATTCAACGTACCCGCATCGTTGATAACCGCGCTCCCAAGATGTCGGGCTTCTCCTGCCGTCAGCTGGCTGTCGGCATCAATAGTAAACGTACCGCTAAACTGAGCGTTATCCCCGCCAAGAGTGATCTGACTGGCATTTAAATCCACTTCACCGCTGTTGCTCAGGCTGTTCAGCAGTGTGCCGCTGGTGCTGTTGAGGTTCAGCAGGCCGGCATTATCGATACTGCCGCTCCCGAGACCTTCCGCGCTGGTCAGATTGACCGTGGCGGCGTTCAGAATGTGCGTACCGGCACTCAGCCCGGGGTTTGCACCGTTGATATCCAGCGTGCCGCCATTAAGCGTCAGAGCTCCTGCTCCCAACAGGCTGCCGCGTATTGTACCGCCCAGGTCAATACTCAGACTGCCACCGGCAATATCAATCTGTGAATTTTCCGCGGCATCAACGCTGCCAATCGTCTGGGCAAATCCATTCATATTGAACCCGGTGCCGTCCGCCATTTGCAGAAGGGAGGTGTTGCCGAGCACGCTGTTGTTCTTCATCAGAAGGTTACCGCTGCGAACGTCGGTTATGCCGATATAGTCGTTATCCTGATTAGACAGTGAAACCGTGCCGTTTTCGGCATTCTCAATGCCCAAGTCGCCTCTGCCGGTCATTTTTGCGCTCAGGTCAGCCGCATTGCCTGAGGCGCTCTGGCCGTTGAGGATCAGGGCACGGGTGCCTGTCCCCTGAAGTTGCACCTGTTTCAGGGCATAAGCAATATACAGCCCGTCCTGGTTTTCCCCGGCGCTCAAACGCCAGTCCCAGGTCCCCTGAGCAACTGCACTGCCGTTTTGAAGAATGTCGTCGGTAAAAGCATCGCTAATGACGTTGCCATCGGCATCAACCAGCGTCAGGCTGCCGCCATTGCCGGTGACGGTACCGTCTGAACCCGCCAGTTTAATCGTCGTGTTTGCGTCATCCTGAGTCAGCAGCGGCAACTTATTCGCAGCTGTGGGGAATTCATTCACCATACTGTCGACGCCCACTTTCACCGTACCGTTGCCGTTCAAATCGAGATCTTGGGTGGTTCGAATCGTGTTATCTGCCAGCGTATCGCCCGGCGCAACGCTGCCAAAATCAACGGTACCGCCTGCAAACGTCAGGCCGCCAATATGCTGTTCGCCAGCACCGACAGTCGTCACACTGTCAACGCCCGCCCGAAGCGTAGCCTGCCCGAGGGCCTGAGTATTCAGACCAATCAGAGCGAAGGTGCTGTCGCCCAGCGCCAGGGTTCCTGCAAAATTGTCCCCGGCATTGTTGCTGGTAAAGCTAAAGGCGTCACCGCCTGTATCCGTGCTTATTGTGCCTGTTCCGCTAACGTGGCTGTTAAATGCCGCCTGGCTGTCATTTTGAATGGCAAGGATGCTGCTCCCGTCGAGGGTATAACCAGTGCTGGCGTTGTCATCTCTGGCATCGCCCAGCGGTAAGGGATTGTTATTGAGTGTCAGCGTGGAGCCATTACTGAGAGTAATATGCTCAATGCCCTGCAGGACGTTTTCCGCGCTATGGACATACACGCTGTTATCCATAACTAACATGTCGTCGCCCTCACCTCCGTCAATAAGAGGCGAGGAGGCGGCTGAGGCCGCGTCCAGGTTAGTCAGCTCAATCCGGTCGTTATCGGCCTCCATCATGATATTGCCCAGTATGGTGCCGCTCTCCCAGTGGAAGAGGTCATCCCCGGTGCTCATTCTGATTTCGCCTTTGACCGTACCGCCGGTAATTGTCACGCTGTCAGTTCCGCCGCTGACGCTGATGTTTCCGCCGATCACACTGTCACCGCTGACAAGAATGGTGTCATTGCCAAAGCCAGTCACCAGGTTGCCGACAATCTCACCGCCGGACATGTCAAAAATATTGTTATCGAGCTTCATATTGACGCGACCAATGGTTCCGCCGGTCATCCTGGCGGCGTCGCCATCTTCGAAAGCCCCGACGATGGTCCCGCCCGTCATGGTGAACGTATCCCGGTTGTCACCCTGCTGAAGCGCGCCCAGCGAGCCTCCACTCATGACAAAATCATCAATACCGCTTCCCTGAGATAACGTGCCAGTAATGGTACCGTTGCTGATATTGACGCTGTCAGCCCCGTCACCAGAATCAACATCACCGGTAATGGTGCCACCGTTCATGGTGAACGAATCATCGCCGCTACCAAAGACCACCGCATTGCCGCCGGCGCTCCCCTGAATCGTGCCGTTGTTTATCAACTGATTATTGCCGCTGCCGCTAAACTGTACTCCTGGCCCGATCGTGCCGGTGATGGAGCCGCTGTTATTGACAACGCTTGTCCCTTCCCGCAACAGTACACCGGTGGTGCCTGTAAGTTGCCCGGCGTTAATGATATTGCTGCCATCGCCAAGTGAAATAGCTTCAGCGCCTGCTACACTGAGCTGGCTGCCGGAAGCAACGTTAACCGTGACGCCCGTCGCGTCACTGGCGCTGGCAATCGCAGTGGGGTCAGGGTTGGGTGTGGACACGTCGCACTCTACCGTTTGCCCCGTGCCGGGGAGGTAATTATCACAGGCGGCATAAGCCTGGTTTGCCGAAGTGAATACCAGATAAATACAGGTGGAAAGCAGAGAAACCTTCCCGTTTACCTTCATTGTGCCTCTTTTCATAACCAACCTTGATTATCTGACTCAAATTATACTTTTAGAGTAGTTGTGATTAAGCATAACGGTTGGTTAAATTTTGTATTATGGCGCATTTATACTGTCAGTCGCAGCTATGCCATCTTAGCAGCCCTGTTCTTAAGACATACTCATGATTAGCATCAGGAATGTTAGCAGCATTTCTTTTTAGTGCATGCCCGGGAGTGCTGCGTAATACGGGAGTTCATTAAGCCGGAAATGCTTATGCAGAATAAACCCGGCGTTTGTACGGTGTGAGTGCCAAATCGGTGACGGGTGTTGCCTGAGCACCGCACACGTCATGACTCGCTGTTAACGACCCTTCATGTACAAATAGTATCGCTATACTTTTTATACTTACCGGAGGCTTTATGAAACCTGTCGCTAATACTGCGTGGCAAATTGAGTGGATTTACTGCCTGGACTTCCCCGGGCGTGCATTCCCTCTCGTCATACTCAATGACGGAAAACCCGGATATGTCATTAATAAATGGATCTATTGGCTTATAGAGGAGGGAACACCACCCTCCTCGCTTGAGCAGCATGTGCGTGCCATTATGCAACTTTATGAATTCTGCTTCCGCTTTTATCACGGCCACGCACCGACCGAAGTTCAATCCTCCACCCTGCTTTCTGACTTTATCAATGCCCGAAAATTGGGTTCAGAATTAATGGGGTGGAAGCCAAACCCCCGGACATCCACGCTTCAGAAATATCTTCATTCAATCACCCTGTTTGATAAGTGGAACGCCCTGTTTCACCATCAGAAAAGAATGAACCCTTCTGAAGACGTTTTCATGGACAGATATCAACGCAATCTCGCCTACAGGCAAAGAGTCAAATTCGATCTGTTGTTGCACCTGTCCCCTTCCCGGGCGCAGAAAAAAACGGTATACACCCATAACATTCGTATTGAGCATCATCGCTTTCGGGTTAACAGCAATACCATTCCGAAAGCCTTTCCTATCGAGCAGTTTATCGATCTTGTCGAAAAAACACCCAACCCCAGAGACCAGATGCTTTGGCTACTCATGGGCGGCGGCTCGTTAAGGCAGAGCGAAACCCTGCATTTATATTATGAGGATATTTTAGGCCTCGCTGAAAACGGTTCGCCCCGCGTCAGGCTGGCTGATCCTGAAACAGGGGTCATCAGCTGGCACAATGAGGGGCAACAGCAGTCCGGGACGCGGACAGAGTATCTGCAGCAATGTTATCGAAACGAAAAGTTCATACATACCAGACCCGATTTATACCAGCTGGTACCCCGAACGCGCGGTATTCGGGGTAAGGATCACGTCGGATTCAAGGGCATGACGTTTTCAGACAGCGGGGAGTGCGCCATCATTGAGGGGAAATATACACTCTGGAACGAATTGTTCTGGATAGAACCCGCGTTCGGACACCGGTTCCAGAAAGCCTATGAAGAGTATGTCACAACTCACTTCTACAACGCTTCCCCACAATGGCCATGGCACCCATGGCTGTTGATAAACACCACAAAAGACCGTTACGGCACGCCACTTTCCCTGGGCGCTATCCGGCAGGCCTGGAAGGCCGCGTTAAAGCGCATCGGACTGGGAGACTGCCGCCTGTCGCCTCACTCATTGCGCCATATGTACGGCGCCTATTGTGCGTCCATTCTGCAGCTTCCGATAGAAATGACCCGAACGCTAATGCATCATGCCGCCATCAACTCTACTCAGGTTTACTACCATTTACGCTCTTCCGATGTGCGTAACGCCATCACTGAAGCCATTCTTAACAGACAGCAGACGGAAGAGTTCCGGTATCTCATTATGCCCTCAGCCCCGCGTATGAACGTGCCGGATAGCTGGTCGTTGGGCTAATCATCCAGGGGAATATGTCATGAACAATGTCTTCTCTGCCACGCGGCACACCGATGGACTACTGGAAGAAACGGGATACTGGTCAGGTGACATCGTCTGCTTTAATCTCAACCCGAAGCTGTTTATTATTACCCACCCGTCGCTAAAGCTCGACGATATCAGTGAGCTTATCCGTGATTATATTCATGAGCAGGATACTGAATCCGGTCTGACACGATTCGAGCGCGAGGTTTTCAGTGATATTGATAATGAAACGTTTCCTTTCCCCTCGTTCTTCTCCATCAACAGTAAAATCAGGAATACATACTCGCTCAAATTAATAGCCGATAAAGCCTGTCGTCGATTTTACAACGACAAGCACGCTAAAATTTCATGGCAGCAGTACGCACACTGGCTTGAGCAACAGGCCAGCACAGCGTACGAACAAAAGCGCCTTTTTAGTCATTTTGTTTACCATACATACAACAGTGATTGTCCGTCATCGGAGTTTGCTCACATTCGCGGCCTGCGTTTACTGCACCATCCTTGGCTGAAATACAATCTTGCAAAGTGGATCCAGCAAGGAAAAACGCTTGAGGATATCATCAGCTTATTTGCCGACACCGTGACTAATCCGGATCTCTATATCTCACGCTCCATCGTGACTTTTACGCCTGAGTTTTACGATAAATTGACATCGGTAACCCACGGCAATATCACCCTTCCGGATCCTTACAAACCCAACAACAACCATGGAAGAGTCTGGTACCGGTTTCGCCTGAGCATACAAATGCTGCTGGGAATACTCTGCGCACGAGGTTTCCTGATGTTCCCTCCGGACTATGCCGTTTCGGAATGCTGGTCTGGTAACGATATTATGCGTTCAAGGGTTAATCGGCTGTGGCCTGAAGACTGGAAATGGGCAAGAGTGGATCACAAAACGCTGGCCTATCGGCTCGTGAGCTCTTCGACAATCAGATCGTTGAATGATATCCCTGAAAATATTCGCGATATCATCGCATCATTCAGCACTAGCTATCGGAAATATACTCACCCCCTCTTCACAAAAAGACTAAAACAATTTCAGGCGCAGGAATGTTTACCCTCCTTTCCTCTGGTACAGCTTCATGGCCTCAGGGCCAGAAGGAACAAAACACCGAGACGATGGAGTTACGAATGGTGCGAACAGGAACTTGAACTGACGCCTGCCTGGTTAGATTTCGCCCGTATTATCCGTGAAAACCGTTCTCATACTGTAGAAAGAGAACAGGGCTTACTGCGAAATACACTAGAATGGGCATGGCTAAAAAGGCGATTTTCATCTCCGGCAGATATACGGACTACGGACCTGCGTGACCCCGCCACGCCTGGAAACCCTCTGACACTATTTTCCTTCGTCAAATCGAAAAATTCACAGCACTTTGACATATGGTGCCGTGTCGCAATGGCATTTCGTACAGTCGCGTGTGCTGGCGGTCTGGAGCGAGATCCTTTCGAATTTCTAGATAACCCCTTTAAGAGTCGCTCAAGAAAAGGAGGCGCGACCACCTCACGGCATCGTATTCCAAATAACATTCATGCTGCGATGCTCAATATCCTGTTATCACCTGATGAAGATGGGTACCCTACTTACTCGCTTGCGAAGAGCATACTTAAAAATGACTGGATTTATCGTGTTAATCCCGACACTCTTCAAAGGGAACGTGTATTTTGCCCCTCACGCGTTAATTTGCTGGCATTACTGCTGATCCTTCCGCTTCGAAAAAAACAGGCCTCCTGGCTGGATCAGGGGCTAATGGACTCTTTTATCTGGGACCTTCACCAGAACGCTTATGTTCCGAATGACCATCCGCTGAAAGATACCAGATATCCTTCAGGGAAAAATCACTACGCGTTTAATGGCAGACCAACCGGGGTGTTCCAGCCAATAACAAATGACTGGTTTGCCGAAAAAGTTCGCTGCATTTATATCAATACCAATAAAACTCAGATGTGGGATCCAGATAATCAGAGAGGCTACGAACTCTGGTGGCCGACAGGTGAAGATCTGAAACCCGATATTGATATTGCCGACCTGACACAACAAAAAAACTACCTGAAAAAACCCTATGATATCCTTGAGAACCAGATCCGCTGGGTACAGAAATGGGATCCCTCTCCGGAGCCAGTCACCTTTACCGACTGGTCCGATGAAAAAATCATCAGTCAGGGTGATCACGATCCTGAATACCCCTATTTCACTCCCGTTTTTCGGGATCTCGCGAGCCCAAACTATCGAAATAACGGGAAGGCATATTTTGTGCCTCCCAATAAAATTAAGCTCCGATATCTTCTCAATGCTATTGCCTTCCATACCGAGAAGCAGTTAAAAGCAGAATATGGCGTTGATGTGGTACTCACTCGGGAGAAAACCTCAGAATTATCGGGATCTTCATATAAACACAGAGTCTGCATCTATGATGTTCACAGCTTCAGGGTTTACGGCATTTCTTATCTGATGGAAATTGGCGTTCCCTGGCCCGTTGTTCAGATGATTGTCGGACATGTCACCCCCGTGATGACGCTGTATTACAATAAAATGACCTCTGGCTTTATTCGTAAATCTCTTTCCTCGCAGATGAGAAAGCAGAACTTCCTGACGACATTTAACGAAATCGCGGACGACATTTTCAAAAACAATCCGAAATTCATTACTCGTAATATTCGGCCAGGATATACAGGGGACACGGACGAAAGTCAGGAATATAGAGGATTTGTCTCAAGACCCGGCGGCATCTGCCCTGTAGGAGGACTCGAATGTCATCGAGGCCAAGTTTCGATTATCAACGACAGCGTGCAGTACACGCATACAAACGGGCGATGCGGAAATTGCCGCTATTTCTGCACCACGCCTGCACACCTCTTTGCACACCAGCAGATAATTAATGACCTCTTCATTCAGGTTCGCAGCCTGGGGAAAAAGCAGATTGCCATTGCAAATGACATTAAGGCGCTGCATTTTGAACAAGAAGGTTCATTTGAACAACAATCACGCTTACAGATGCTGACTGACCAGCAGGAATCGCTCGAAAATGAAACTGAACCTTTAATTCGCGAATGGATGAATCGCAGAGAAATGGCAACACAGTCAGCAGCACTACTCTCCCCCTATATAGAGTATCTCAAGTCCCACGGGCTTACCGGTCAGGGTAACCATATGCTTCTCGTGTCTCCCGGCTCAAAGGATGAACTCGAATCAAGAATAGAATTCCACTTTCTCAAAGCAGGAGAGTTCGAGCTGGTTCGTCAGACCATGCTGGGTGCATACTTTTCTGGCGGAATACAGCAATGCAGTGAACTGAGTCGTTATCAGATGAGGGATTTCCTGAACAGTATTATGGCCCATGATAATCCCCGGCATTTATTATTTAATATTCCGGATGAAAAAGCCAGGGATAATGTGGCCTTTCTTATGGCTGAAGCACTGGTTTCGTTCGCGGGAACGGAAAGCGTACAGAATGCGCTGGACAACAAGAGCGGACTGAAGCAATCCATCTCTGGCGCACAGGACTATCACCACCTGGAAAAATATCTCGATGACACGTTCAGTAAAGCCATCACCCAGGGGGCAACATTTTCAATAGAGGCCCTGCTTCCGGGGCTGCTGACTTCACCCCCGCAAAAGGATAAGCCATGCTAAGTATCGAGTCCGCGTCTTCTCTGTACCAGGAGCTGACAGAACGGTTAAACACAAAAGGCGTCCGTAGCCTGAATAATGTCCGCATGGCATGCGATCTGATTGTTGCCGCCAGGGGAATAATGAATTATTCACGGGTTGCAGAGATAGCCACAGCACAGTTTGGTGGCCCCATGAAACAAAGTGTGCATAATAATAATGAACTAAAACGCTATATCGCCGCACGGATGGCTGAGTATTATCCTCCCCGTCACTCTAGGGGTCTAAAAAACGAGTCTGCGGACAATGCGTCCAGACCGTGGCCGGAAGAGGGTCTGTCTGTAAGAACAAAAACCTACATCACGCAGTTACAAACCCGACTGGAGATGGTAGAGAAACGATACCGTGAACTGCGAATACAGCAGGAAAAAATGACAAAAGCCTGTCCGGTCAACCTTGCCAGGGCCATCGAGGATGGCGCCGTTACCGATGTTCTTCACATCCCGAAGGATGGCCCAGATGAGGCAGAACCTCTGCGCGAGGCCATCGTTGCCCTGATGAAAGCGGGAGAATATATCAGCGCACTGCAGACTGAAACACATCACGCGCGTTCAATGCTGATTCTTAAACGTCCTTCGGGCGATATCGTCATTTTAACACCCGCGCAACTTGAGTGTCTGACCCGATTTATTCACCCTGAGCGCTGACATGAATCTGCAGGAGGGAGTTTAAAGATCGAAACCTGAACCATATTATGTATAGCTAAGGCTATATTTAATTTAATAATAAACCTTTAATAACTGAGATGTGCTGTACCATCAGAATGAATATAAATAGATATTGTGATGTCACACTGGTCATATCGCTGATGGCAGTGATTCCAGTTTCTTTTCATAAACGTTGAAAATTCGGTCGTAGCGCTCTTCATCCCTCTCTCTGTTGTTCCGATGGATCCTGTCCGGAACAGGGTTACCAGAGGAACGATAAATGAATATTTGATCCTGAATGTTACGCGACAACTTTTTCAGATGGGCTTCATCCAGCACCATAGATTCGGCTATTATATCCATCTCCGACTCCAGCTTTTGGTGCAACTCGTCAGCACGGGCAACTGATTTTTTGTTTTCACCAACATAGCGATAGTAAAACTGATAAACCGGAGCAAGCAGGGCCACAAGTGAAAACAATGTCACCGCAGACGGATTAATGACAATCGCAAGCACAAGTAAAACAAAACCATTTAATGCCAGAATTGCAGAAAGGATATCAGAGATTTTTTGTTTCAACCTTGCGTCCCAGCCAAGATTTTTACTCTGGCATAACAGGGCCATTACTGAAGAGGGAAGGTTTACAGGGGTGTTTAGATACCAGTTGGTCAGGCTGGAGTTGCCCGATTTCTTCAGATAACTGCCAGCTGGCTCCACCCATTCATTGGGTCCGGGACGTTTACCTGCTACGACATCATTCCACTCTAAAGAAAACAGTCGCGTATCAAATTCTTCCTGTATCCGTGCCGCCCTCTTCTTGATTGCGGCAATGTGATTAAGCATCAGGTTATTAATAAATAACATGACAAATCCGTAAACCGTCAATGATGTTTTCAGCCAGGGAATAATATAGCCGGGAAAGAAATTCAGTATCAGATAGACAACAGATGTCACAGTTGGCACCACAACTGTCAGCATAAAGCTTAAAGCCAGATATCTTTTAACCGATGAGTAGAGTTCTCGCTGTGCAGCCTGCAAACTAATCATCTCTGGCTCATTCTGGCGTTCGAAGTAACGATTCATTATTACTCCTCTGTCGGGAAATCATTGCCCAATATCTGCTGCCAGATTTTTCCACTCTCAACGGGATCGCTGAATTCCAGATTAATGGCTTCTTCTGCTAATTCTGCATCTGAAGTTGCTTTATCTGATACCTTCCAGCGATTCTCAAAACTCAGGTTGTTGATATTCCCTTGAAAACTCTTCTGATCGTCAACCGAACCGAGAACTGCACTGGCCAGTTCGCGAAGCGCAAGCGGGAATTCACGATCAACCCATTTACTCATCCCACCTTCATTCAGACTGTCATAACGATTCAATAAAATAGTTTCAAGTAGATATGATCCGATAGCAGGTACACCGCGCTTTTTCTTCCAGTATTTGACAAGTCGGATTGCATTGAGGATATTTCCATCATGCTTCTGATTCAGTCGGGTAGTCCGGTCCTTATCAATTCTGGGATCGGTTTTTTTCCAGTTGCCGTCGCCATCAGGAATCAGGTAAAAATTGGTGCCGTCCGCAGCTGGAGCAGTGCAAAACGCTGGTACAATATCAAAGTTCCATTTACGTGTCAGTAGTTTGAGTGTTGCGGCCTCTCCTTGCCGCTTGCTATCAGCTTTTGAATATTGAGGGACGTTCTTAAGCGATGAAACAAATTTATTAACAATCTTTCTGGAATTTATCCATTGCTTAGAGTCATCAAGATAGTCTAAAAAGCGAGAGTTTTGCCCAGGCAAAAGATGTACACAGCCCCCGGATTCGAAATAAGTACTCCCTTGAGCGTGCATGATGATCATCATATCAATATCATCAAGCTCACGGATTTTAGTTCTTCTTGAAAAGGAGCCAAACCACATTTTGGGAGTACTTCTTAAGAGTGGAAACGTTTCATCTTGATCGGGAAATTTATTCAATTGTTCGTCGACTAGCCAGTCACGGCTCTTTTTACCTTCTCGTGTATCCTCTGCATCCAGATTGACAAACTCGTTCATGAACTTATTAAACGCAGTGCTAACTTGATAAGGCATCATTATCCCTTACATCTTATCATGAGTAAACAATGACGCAGGCTTAAAATGAGACATACATGGTTCTGTCAGCGTCACCATAGAGGTATCTGAAAATTATCCTACACCCAAAACATGATTAATATCATCTTATAATTTGCAAATTTATTGATGGAGAACAAGGTATAATCGTGCGTCAATGCACAGAGCTAAGTTTAAGCAATCACGATGAATAAGATTGTTTTAGAAGTACAATTATCTATCACAAGCCCCCAAGACAACTTAAGACAATAGCCGCACCTTAAAGAATTAGCTTAAGGGAAGAGTTGTGAGTAAACCTTTAATTACTATTATAAGAATTACCACATCTCAAGCGGGGAACTTCATCAACCATTTTCCTCAAGAGACCTGGTCTTTTTTAATATAAGAGATTAACTCCAGGTGCATTCACTTAATTAAAACAGCTTCATAATTCCGAAATTAAATAGATGTAACGGAGTGAATATGATAATGTTACCGCCTTGATCTATAGAGTACTGTTGTCATCATTACTTAGATGCAGATGGTATCAGTAATGCCTTTTAACGTCGGCATATAAATTGACAAGGATGACATCAGACTGACTTAAGATACTTTTCACGCATCAAACCCCATACTTCCTGTTGCCCGCGGGAAAAATGTCAACTTAACTGTGGCCTTACGGAATCTTAAGCAGCTGAAATATCAATTTAAGAAATGAAAGAGATTTAATTACTTTTAAAACCACATCCAATAAATGTTAAATATCAGTTTAACCAATAATTACAAAACTAAAACTCTATGATTGGATGATGGAGCGTAGCTTAAAGCATCCCCCTCATGATGAATGATGAATGATGAATGATGAATGATGAATGATGAATGATGGATGATGAATGATGAATGATGGATAGTTGGTACAAAAGTTGAAATTAGGTTCAAAGATTCAAAGTGATATAAAATGATATTAAAAGGTAGATATACTGTTAAGAAACGTCTTATAACCTTTTGATATGGTTGTATATTTATACTAAAAGTATATTGATGTATACAGATTAAATTTCCGTACGGCTACTGCGGGATCGGCGGGATTGGTGTCTGCCTGCCGCCACAGTTAGCCTGATTACTGATCCAGCGCCACGCGAGCCGCGTGGCGCGTGGCATTACTGACCGATCCAAAATCCATCACTTTACCCTGCAACAGCAGGTTAAACACCGACGCCTGTGGCCGGTTCAGCCGCGTCTGAAGCAGGTGCACCGCCTCAATCCCCAGCTCACGACACGGCACCGTGACGCCCGTCACCGGCGCATCCAGCCGGTTTTGCAGATTCCAGGTGAAATCGGTGGTGATAATAGAGATATCCTCCGGCACGCGCAGACCGCGACGCTGCAACGCCCTGAGCACCCCTTCCGTCATACTGGTGCTGTTGGGGAAAATCACCTGCGGCCACTGGGTTTTATCGTGCCCGGCCAGCCAGTCGTCGAGGGCGCGCTCGGCCTCCTCCGCCGTAAACCACTCGGTTACCAGCAAATCGTTTTGCGGATCGAACGGCACGTGAAAATGGCGGTACGCCTCTTTAATGCCGTCGAGGCGCGCGTAGAGCGTCTCCCGACGCAGGCAGGTCATGGTCAGAATTCGGCGGTGGCCCTGCTCGAAGAGATGGCGCATGGCGGTAAACCCGATGGCGCGATGATCGGGCGAAACGGAATCGAGCGCCATTTCCCGATCGATGGAGTTAATTAAAACGCAGGGCTTATTCAGGGTGGTGGCGAGTTTAAAGATGGTGGAATCATCAGTGCCGATAATAATGATCGCGTTAATATTTTTATGCCCGGCTTTTTCGAGAAATAATTTTACGTCCGCGCGCTGTTCTTCTAATCCGCAATAACTGATCCAGACATCATGGGGCGCACTGGCTTCGGCAATACCTTTCGTCACCTCAAGATAAAAAATATCTCCGCGTCCCTGAAAGGTGCGTTCAGGGGCAAACACCGCAATGCCGTTAATCAGCAGCCGCCCGCTCGCCATGGACGCCAGCACGCCAAGTTCCCTCGCGCAGCGCACGATGGCCTCGCGGGCCTTGTCGCTGGTATAGGATTTGCCGCTTAAAACCCTGGAAACGGTGCTGACAGAGTAGCCCGTCAACGCCGCAATTTCGTCCATTTTTAGCTTGCCCGGCATAGTGTGACCTCGCTCGCATTCAGTTTTTGCAATTATTTGCAGAAACAGCCTGTTGATTTTAAAACCAAATTTACCGGGCGTAGGTGTTTACTTATTCGCCTTGCGAGTATTCTCACAAAAACACATTGTCGCTGCGGTTCGCCTTTCCTATTTTCCCCACATCACTCTTTTTAACGACTTAAGGTGTGACATGGAAAAGGTACGGTTTGGCATTATTGGTATCGGCAATATCGGCACGGTTCATGCGCGCTATCTGTTAGCGGGTGTCGTTAAAGATGCCTGTCTGACGGCGGTCTGCGATAACGATCCCGAGAAACATCACGCCATTCGGCAGCTCGTCGGCGAGTCCGTCGCGCTCTTTCATGAGGCCGAAGAGCTGCTCACCAGCAGGCTAATCGACGCAGTCATTGTCGCCACGCCCCACTACGATCACCCCCGGCTTTCCATCATGGCGATGCGCCACGGCATCCATACCCTGTGCGAGAAACCGGCGGGCGTCTACACCGCGCAAGTGCAGGAGATGAACGCCTGCGCACGCGAGTGCAACGTGGTGTTTGGCATCATGTACAACCAGCGCCCTAACCCGCTGTATCAGAAAGTGAAAGATCTGATCGACAGCGGCGAGCTGGGCGAAATCCGCCGCTCTAACTGGATTATCACCAACTGGTACCGCTCGCAAAGCTACTACAACTCCGGCGGCTGGCGCGCCACCTGGAAGGGCGAAGGCGGCGGCGTGCTGCTCAACCAGGACCCGCATCAGCTCGATCTCTGGCAGTGGCTGGTCGGGATGCCGGTGCGGCTGCGGGCGTTTTGCCAGTTCGGTAAACATCGTCAGATTGAAGTGGAAGACGAGGTGACCGCCTACGCCGAATATGCCAATGGCGCGACCGGGGTGTTTATCACCACCGTCGCCGAAACACCGGGAACTAACCGGCTGGAGATCACCGGCGATCGCGGCAAAGTGGTGGTCGAAGAGGGAAAACTGCGCTACTGGCGGCTGCGGGAGTCCGAAACCGACTTTAACGCCCGCTGGCAAAACGGCTTTGGCGAGCCGGAGTGCTGGGAGGTTTCCATCCCGGTCGCTGCGGAGTGCAGCGAACACCACGTCATTACCGCCAACTTCTGCGCCGCCGTGCTGCGCGGCGAGCCGCTGATTGCACCGGGGTTTGAGGGGATCAACGGCCTGACGCTCTCCAACGCCATGCATTTATCAACCTGGACGGACGACTGGGTCACGCTCCCGCTCAACGAGAAACAGTACCTGCGCCTGCTGCAACAGCGCATCGCCACCTCTGTGGACAAAGAGACCACCAGCCGCACCCTGGATGCCTCAGGCACCTGGTAACACCGGAGAAAAGAACGATGTTAAAAATCGCCATCGTGGGAACAGGGAACATCTCGCATAACCATATTCAGAGCTATTTGCAGTTCGGCCAGTGCTGCACCATCGTGGCGCTGGTGGACATCTACCCGGAAAAAGCGCACGAGAAAAAAGCGCGCTACGGCCTGAATGACGCGCGCATCTATGAAAGCCACCAGCAGATGCTGGCCGCCGAAGCGGATATTGATATAGTCGACGTCTGCACGCCGCCCTACGTCCACGCCGAAATCAGCATCGACGCCCTGAACACCGGGTGTCACGTCCTGTGTGAAAAGCCGATGGCCGCGTCGCTTGAGGAGTGCGACGCGATGATTGCCGCGCAACAAGCCAGCGGGAAAACCCTGTCGATTATCGCCCAGAACCGCTTTACCGACGCCTTCTGGCGGCTGAAAGCGGCGCTGGATTCCGGCCTGGCGGGCAAAATCTGCCACGCGCAGGTGGACTCGTTCTGGTGGCGCGGCCACTGCTATTACGACCTGTGGTGGCGCGGCACCTGGGAGAAAGAGGGCGGCGGCTGCACCCTCAACCATGCGGTTCACCACATCGACGCCATCCAGTGGATGCTGGGCTTTCCGTCGGAAGTGGTGGCGATGATGACCAACGTCGCCCACGACAACGCCGAAGTGGAAGATCTGAGCGCCGCGATTTTCAAATACCCCAGCGGCGCACTCACGCAGCTCACCGCTTCCGTGGTGCACCACGGAGAAGATCAGAAGATTGTGATTCAGGGTGAGAAAGCGCGGATCTCCGCGCCGTGGGAGGTGTTCGCCAGCGTCAGCGCCGACAACGGTTTCCCGCAGCCCACGAACGATATGACGCGCGAAACGCAGCTGAATGCGGTATTTCACGAGACGCCCAAACTCGAGTGGACGCTGCATACCGGGCAGATCCACGACCTGATGCGCGCGGTTGAACAGCAAACCGCTCCGCTGGTCGATGGCGTACAGGGCAAACGCTCGCTTGAACTCATCACCGCCATTTATAAATCGTCCATCACCGGAAGTGTGGTCCGACTGCCCATCACCCGCGACGACCCGTTCTATCGCACCGGTGGCACCAACGTGCTCGCCCCGCGCTTCTACCAAAAATCCGCCAGCGTCGCCAATTTCAGCGAAACCGGCGCCATTCCATTAGGCAAAAATCTGGACCAGGGGATCTGACCATGAATAAACATGACGGTATGAATTACGCGCCCGTGGGCAAACCACAGCCGGTGGTCCAGCCCGGTGAATTCGTCTTTGCGGCGGCGGCTCTCGATCACGGCCATATCTACGGCATGTGCAACGGGCTGATGGAGGCCGGGGCTACGCTGAAATGGGTCTACGATCCCGATCCCGCGAAAGTGGATAAATTTGTGCAGCAGTATCCGCAGGTGAAGGTCGCCGACTCGCTGGAGGCGATTCTTGCCGACAGCGACGTGCAGCTGGTCGCCGGGGCGGCGGTTCCTTCCGAGCGCTGCGCGCTGGGGCTGAAGGCCATGGCCGCAGGTAAAGACTATTTCACCGACAAAGCGCCACTGACCACGCTGGATCAGCTCGATGATGCCAAAGCGATGGTGGCGAAAACCGGGCGTAAATACGCGGTCTACTACAGCGAGCGTCTGCACGTTGAAAGCGCAGTGTTTGCCGGGCAACTGGTGAAACAGGGGGCGATAGGTCGCGTGGTACAGACCCTCGGCACGGGCCCGCACCGCGAAGGGCAAGGCCGCCCGGACTGGTTCTACGAGCGGCGCTGTTTCGGCGGCATTCTGTGTGATATCGGCAGCCACCAGATCGAGCAATTCCTGTTTTACACCGGCAACCACGAGGCCACGGTGGTCGCCAGCCAGGCACGAAATTTCAACCATCCACACCACCCCAATTTTGAAGATTTCGGCGACGCGATGCTCAAGGGTGAAAACGGGGCCAGCGGCTACTTCCGCTGCGACTGGTTTACCCCCAACGGGCTGTCAACCTGGGGCGATGGGCGTCTGACGCTGCTCGGCACCGACGGGTATATCGAAATCCGCAAATATGTCGATCTCACGCGCGGCGAACAGGACGTGGTCTATCTCGTCAACAACGAGGGCGAGTTCCGCTATCCGGTGGCGGGCCAGGTCGGCTTCCCGTTCTTTGGCGAGCTGATCCTGGACTGCCTGAACCGCACCGAAAACGCGATGACCCAGGCGCACGCCTTTAAAGCGGCCGAGCTGTGCGTGAAAGCGCAGATGCTGGCAAACGCGGCGGATTAACGAGAGGTGCGGATGAAAACGCTCAATGCAGCCCTTATCGGCGGCGGTGCGATCCACAGCTGCCACGTCAATGCCCTGCGCCAGATGCCTGGCGTGACCCTGCGCGCGCTGGCGGACATCAACAGCGAGGTCGGTTTGAAGCTGGCGATGGCGTATCAGTGCCGCTTTTATCAGGATTTTCAGGAGATGCTGCTGGATGACGAAATCGACGTGATTCACATCTGCACGCCGCATTTCGAGCATAAACGGATGATTCTGGCGGCCCTTGCGGCAGGGAAGCATGTGTTCTGCGAAAAGCCGGTGGGGATGAACGGTGGCGAAATCACTGAGATCGCGCACGCCGTGCAGAATGCGGCGGGTCTGCTTGGCGTGTGTTATCAGAACCGGCTCAACCCCACCAGCCAGCGCATCCGACGGGAGCTGGCAGAGGGGGAGATGGGCAAGATGCTGAGTATCAAAGCCGTGCTCACCTGGTCGCGTTCGGGCGCTTATTACACCGAAAGCCCCTGGCGCGGGCATTTTGCCACCGAGGGCGGGAGCTTGCTGATCAATCAGGCGATTCACACCCTCGATCTGATGCAGTGGTTTGCGGGCGGCGTGATGCGCCTGAAAGGGGTCGTCGACAGCGGCGAGCTGGCCGACGTGACGCAAGCCGAGGACAGCGCGATGGCGACGCTGCACTTCACCAACGGCGCGCGTGGCCTGTTTTACGCCACCAACTGCCACACCACCGACTCGCCGCTGCTGCTCGAGATTCACTGCGAAAACGGCATCTTGCAGCTGTGCGACAACGCCCTGTGGCGGTTGTGCAACGGCGAGCGGGTGAAACTGGTAAGCGACGCATCGCCAAACGGTGTCGCAAAAAGTTACTGGGGTTTAGGCCACCAGCACGCGATTGGCGATTTTTATGCCGCCATCCAAAACCCGGAAAAAGCGGATTACACCGATATTCGCGAAGCCGGAAAATCAATCAACCTTGTGGAGGCCATTTATCGTTCATCCCAGATTCGGCAATGGATTGAGATTAATCAGCAGTGAATAAAAATCGGCCAGAATAAATCTGGTTCATAATAACCCTACTCTGAGTATCAATATTATGGTCAAACCAACTGAACGCAGGGTTGGTTATGGTGTGGCGCTTGGCTACGGCATAACCGATCTGTTTGGCGGAGGCGCTTTCGCCATTATTGGCACCTGGCTGTTATTTTTTTATACCACCTATTGCGGACTGAGCGTGCTCGAAGCCGGTTCAATCTTTGCTATTGCGCGGGTCATTGACGCCGTATTAAGCCCGATTATGGGTTATATCACCGACAATTTTGGCAATACCTGGCTCGGGCGAAAATTTGGTCGCCGCCGCTTCTTTTTATTATTAAGTTCACCGCTGATGTTTTTATATGCCCTGCTGTGGGTAACAGATATGGGCTACTGGTATTATCTCGGCACCTATTTGTCGATTGAATTATTGTCGGCGATGGTGCTGGTACCGTGGGAAACGCTGGCGGCTGAGATGACCAACCGTTACGAAGAGCGCAGCCGCTTGTCCGGAGTGCGGATGATCTGCTCCCAGCTCGGCGGTTTTCTGGCGGTGTCCGTGCCCGGCGTGATTATGCATTTCACCGGGAAAGATAATCCGTTTACATATACCCTCACAGGATTGATCTTCTCCTGCGTCTTTTGTCTCGCGGTATTTATTACCTGGCGCACCACCTGGGAGGCGAAAGATGTGCATCAGGAGTCCGATTTTAAAATTGAGACCCACCGCAGTAGCGGTTTACTCAATCATCTGAAATATCTGGTGCTGGATCTCTTCTCCGCCTTCCAAATTCGCGCCTTTCGTTTACACATCATCATCTATATTTTCTCGTTTACCGCGATGGATGTGTTCGGTTCAGTTTTTACTTATTACGTGGTTTATTGCCTGAGCCAGGACGCAGCGGCGGTTTCCGGCTGGCTCAGTATCGCCGCGTTTGCCTCGGTGCCGGGCACTTACGGATTTATGCTGCTGTTAAACCGGCTGAATATCTCTCCTTCGGCGGCGCTGCGAATCGCTTACGGCTGTATATTCTTCGTGTTGGCGTTCTTGTTCGCCGTCTATTACACGGAAACCCAGGTCCCTGCTCTGCTGTTCTCGGCGGTCTTTATTCTGCTTGGCGCGGCGCGTGCCGGGTTGTATTACATTCCGTGGAACATCTACAGCTTTATTCCTGACATCGACGAGATGGTCACCCAGCAGCGCCGGGAGGGGATTTTTGCCGGCGTCATGGTGCTGACGCGTAAAAGCACCGTCGCGCTGGCGATCATGCTGATCGGCGTGGTGTTGCAGGAATCCGGGTTTGTGAAAGGCAACGGCGCACAGCCTGAATCGGCACTGTACGCCATTATCGGCCTGATGCTGTTCGCTACCTCCGCGCTGCTGGCGGTGAGTTTCATCACTACCTATAAATTCACCCTAACGCGCGACACCCACAAACTGCTGCTCAAAGAGATCGCCCGTCGCAAGCTGGGCGGCGATTACCGCGACTGCGATGCGCGTACCCGGGTGGTCATTAAACAGCTCACTGGCTATGAGTACGACGAGGTCTGGGGCGGTAACGCCGCACGGCGACCGGTGGATAATGTCAGTTTGTCCTGATTAAGGAGCCGGGCAGCACACGCCTGCCCGGCCTGTTTTTGCCAAAAATGTGACCTCTGGCGGATTTACACACGTTTACGCTATACTACCCGCTGAAATAATCGGCTCAACGCTACGAGCCGATGTTCAATGTGTCTTCACACAAACGAAATCAACTTCCCTTCCGAGGATCTGGCGAGAAGCCGGATAAACTATGTTAAACAGTATTTTAGTAATACTTTGTCTTATTGCCGTCAGTGCATTTTTCTCGATATCTGAGATTTCGCTGGCCGCCTCCCGCAAGATCAAACTTAAACTGCTTGCCGACGATGGCAATCTCAATGCACAACGCATCCTGAAAATGCAGGAAAACCCCGGTATGTTCTTTACCGTGGTGCAAATCGGTCTGAACGCCGTCGCCATTCTCGGCGGTATCGTGGGTGACGCAGCCTTTTCTCCGGCTTTCTATAGCCTGTTCTCGAAGTACTTCTCACCTGAACTGTCCGAGCAGCTGAGCTTTATTCTCTCCTTCTCGCTGGTGACCGGCCTGTTCATCCTGTTCGCGGATTTAACCCCGAAACGCATCGGTATGATTGCGCCAGAAGCTGTGGCTTTGCGCATCATCAACCCGATGCGCTTCTGCCTGTACGTATTCCGTCCGCTGGTCTGGTTCTTTAACGGCCTGGCAAACACCATTTTCCGCCTCTTCAAACTGCCGATGGTGCGTAAAGATGACATCACGTCTGATGATATTTATGCGGTGTTTGAAGCCGGTGCGCTGGCAGGTGTTCTGCGTAAGCAGGAGCATGAACTGATCGAGAACGTGTTTGAACTCGAATCCCGTACCGTGCCGTCCTCCATGACCGGGCGCGAAAACGTGATTTGGTTTGATCTGCACGAAGACGAGCAGAGCCTGAAAAACAAGGTGGCCGAGCATCCGCACTCCAAGTTCCTGGTCTGTAACGAAGATATCGATCACATCATCGGTTACGTCGATTCAAAAGACCTGCTGAACCGCGTGCTGGCTAACCAAAGCCTGGCGCTGAACAGCGGCGTGCAGATCCGCAATACCCTGATTGTGCCGGACACCCTGACGCTCTCCGAAGCGCTGGAAAGTTTCAAAACTGCGGGCGAAGACTTCGCGGTGATCATGAATGAATACGCGCTGGTGGTGGGTATCATTACGCTCAACGACGTGATGACCACCCTGATGGGTGACCTGGTCGGCCAGGGCCTGGAAGAGCAGATCGTCGCGCGCGATGAGAACTCATGGCTGGTGGATGGCGGCACGCCGATTGAAGACGTGATGCGCGTACTGGATATCGACGAATTCCCGCAGTCGGGCAACTACGAGACGATTGGCGGCTTTATGATGTTTATGCTGCGTAAAATCCCGAAACGTACCGACTCGGTGAAGTTCTCCGGCTATAAGTTTGAAGTGGTGGATATCGACAACTACCGCATCGACCAGCTACTGGTGACACGCATCGATAACAAACCGACCGTGCTGGTGCCGAAGCTGCCGGACGCGGAAGAGAAAGCGTCGGCGTAAGTCCCCCACAAACATCAACGGCTCCCAATGGGAGCCGTTTTTATATACTGCTTTAACTACTGCATAGCACGTGGTTAAGCCATCTCAGTTTGCAGACGCATAACCTGGCGGTTGACTTCGGACATCACAGAATAGTGCTGTTTGTCCTTCACTTTCGGGATAAGAATTTTGCCCTTATCAAATTCGAAAGCGCCAACATCCTTGATGTACAACCGTCCTCGGAACAGGATCTTCACGTACTTCGCCACCTGAAGCGGGTTGTAGCGTTGGAAAATTTTCATTCTTGTATCTCCTGCGAATCATACGCTCTTGCGGCGCCACAATCGGGCCGACTGTCCTGAGCGCAAATTTATTGCTCAATGACTATAGACCAGAAAAACGTTGATACCCAGTATGCATAAGTTTATTTACCGTTTGATTACAAATATTCAGAACATTCTTTGCATAGCATTTCTAAAAGCAGTATAAGCCTTCGTTTTTTTACGGATATGTGCGTTCGCCCGCAAACTGGCACTCGGATTGCGGGAAAAGCCGATTGATCGCACTTATGATTAAACCGTAAGACCAAGTGGTCGGATCACCTGCAACTATAAGGAAACACCATGACCCTTCGTAACATCCTGGCCGCAGCCTGCCTGTTACTGCCGCTGATGGCTTCCGCACACAACATTGAAAAGGGACAACGTGTGCCGCCAGTCGGTATTGCCGATCGGGGAGAATTGATTCTCGACAATGATAAGTTTAGCTATAAACCCTGGAATAGCGCGCAGCTCGCGGGCAAAGTGCGAGTGGTGCAACATATTGCCGGTCGTACCTCGGCAAAAGAGAAAAATGCCACCCTCGTGGAAGCGATTAAGACTGGCAAATTCCCGCACGACCGCTACCAGACCACCACCATCGTGAACACCGATGACGCGATTCCAGGCTCGGGCATGTTTGTGCGCAGCAGCCTGGAGAGCAATAAAAAGCTCTATCCATGGTCGCAGTTTATTGTCGACAGCGATGGCGTGACGCGTAAAGCCTGGGGTCTGGAAGAGGAGAGTTCAGCGATTGTGGTGCTGGATAAAGATGGCCGCGTGCAATGGGTGAAAGACGGCGCGCTGACGCAGGAAGAGGTGCAGCAGGTTGTCGCCCTGCTGCACAAATTGCTCGGTCAGTAAATCGAGACCCGGAAGCCCGGATTTAAGAACGACTCGCGCGGGGTATAGTCCAGTGGCTTGCCCTGCCAGTCGTGAACGTGTGCGCCCGCGGCAGACGCCACCGCGTGACCTGCCGCCGTATCCCAGACGTTGGTTGGCCCAAAGCGCGGATACAGTTGCGCCTGCCCTTCCGCCACCAGGCAGAATTTCAGCGACGAGCCAATCGACGTCGTCTGGTGCTCGCCGATTTGATGCAGATACTCCTGCAGCTCAGCGTCACTGTGGGAACGGCTAATGACCACCAGCGGTGGTCGCGCGTCGCGCACCTGGATGGGCTTGCGCGTACCGCTCTCCTCTTTCCACGCCTTGCCTTCTGCGGCGCTGTACATCACCTTCAGCACCGGCGCGTAGACCACGCCCAGCACCGCTTTCCCGTTTTCAATCAAGGCAATATTGACGGTGAACTCACCGTTACGCTTGATAAATTCTTTGGTGCCATCCAGCGGGTCCACCAGCCAGTAGCGCTGCCAGTGCTGGCGCACATCCCAGCTCTGCGGATCTTCTTCAGACAGCACCGGGATATCCGGCGTCAGGGCCTGAAGCCCTTTGAGGATCACCTCGTGAGCCGCGAGATCGGCCGCTGTCACCGGAGAGTCATCCGCTTTGCTGACAACGTCCATCGGCTTTGTGCCATCGTAGACCTGCATAATGGCATCACCCGCATTCCGTGCGAGCTGACAAATTTTATCTAACATTATCCACCTCTTCGTTATCGCAGTGGTCATAACTTATTGTTTTAGTTATATCGTATTGTTAACAATTCCGCTATCTGTGAAGCAATTCTGGTTTCACGACGCTTTTTTCTGGCAGGATTCACACTTCTGTAAGTAACAAAATATACATACATATTCTTTTGTGGCTTGGATCGTAAAAAGGACTCCTCTGATGATTAAGTTTAGCGCAACGCTCCTGGCAACGCTGATTGCCGCAAGCGTGCAGGCCGCGACGGTCGATCTTCGCATTCTGGAAACTACCGACCTGCATAGCAACATGATGGATTTCGATTACTACAAAGATACCCCGACCGAAAAATTCGGACTGGTACGCACCGCAAGTTTGATTAACGCCGCGCGCGGCGAGGTGAAAAACAGCGTGCTGGTCGATAACGGCGACTTAATTCAGGGTAGTCCGCTCGGCGATTACATGGCGGCGAAGGGGCTGAAAAAAGGCGATATTCACCCGGTTTATAAGGCGTTGAATACCCTGGATTACGCCGTCGGTAACCTCGGGAACCACGAGTTTAACTACGGCCTGGATTATCTGCACATGGCGCTCGCTGGCGCAAAATTCCCGTACGTTAACGCCAATATCATCGACGTTAAGACCCAAAAGCCGCTGTTTACACCCTATCTGATTAAAGAGACTGAGGTCGAGGATCAGGACGGTAAAAAGCAAACGCTGAAAATCGGCTATATCGGGTTTGTGCCACCGCAGATCATGACCTGGGATAAAGCCAATCTCTCGGGCAAAGTGACCGTTAATGACATCACCGAAACTGCGCGCAAGTATGTTCCGGAAATGCGTGAGAAAGGGGCTGATCTGGTGGTCGTGGTGGCGCACTCCGGGCTGTCTGCCGATCCGTATCAGGCGATGGCCGAGAACTCCGTCTATTACCTCAGCGAAGTACCGGGCGTTGACGCCATTCTGTTTGGTCACGCGCACGCGGTCTTCCCAGGCAAAGATTTCGCCAGCATTAAAGGTGCCGATATCGAGAAAGGAACCCTCAACGGCGTGCCGTCGGTGATGCCAGGCATGTGGGGCGATCATCTGGGCGTGGTGGATCTGGTGCTGAATAACGATGGCGGAAAATGGCAGGTGACCCAGTCGAAAGCCGAAGCGCGCCCAATCTACGACGCAGCGGCGAAAAAATCGCTGGCGGCCGAAGATAAAAATATCCTGAACGTGCTGAAACACGATCACGATGCGACCCGCGAATTTGTCAGCAAGCCGGTCGGGAAATCCTCCGACAATATGTACAGCTACCTGGCGCTGGTGCAGGACGATCCCACTGTTCAGGTGGTGAATATGGCGCAGAAAGCCTACGTTGAGCGCTTTATTCAGGGCGATCCGGACCTGGCGGAACTGCCGGTACTTTCCGCTGCGGCTCCGTTCAAAGTCGGCGGGCGTAAAAACGATCCGGCCAGCTACGTTGAAGTAGAAAAAGGTCAGCTCACCTTCCGCAACGCGGCGGATCTCTATCTCTATCCGAATACGCTGGTGGTGGTAAAAGCCACAGGGAAAGAGGTGAAAGAGTGGCTGGAGTGTTCCGCCGGTCAGTTTAACCAGATCGACGTTCACAGCAGTAAGCCGCAGTCGCTGATCAACTGGGACGGTTTCCGCACCTATAACTTCGACGTGATCGACGGCGTGGAATACCAGATCGACGTATCACAGCCGGCGAAATACGACGGCGAGTGTCAGACGGTGAACCCACAGGCGGAACGTATCAAGCATCTGACCTTCCAGGGTAAACCGATCGACCCGAACGCGGTATTCCTGGTCGCGACCAATAACTATCGCGCGTACGGCGGCAAATTCGCCGGGACCGGCGATAGCCATATCGCGTTTGCATCACCGGACGAGAACCGCTCGGTGCTGGCGGCGTGGATTGGCGAGCAGTCGAAAAAGGATGGCGCGATCCATCCGGCGGCAGACAATAACTGGCGTCTGGCCCCGATTCAGAGCGCGTCTAAGCTGGATATTCGTTTTGAGACATCACCGTCTGACAAAGCGGCGGCGTTTATTAAAGACAAAGCGCAGTATCCGATGAGCAAGACCGGAACCGATGATATCGGGTTCGCGATTTATCAGGTGGATTTGAGCAAGTAAACGTATTTACCCGGCCTGCACAATGGCAGGCCGGGTAAAGGTTAGCGCCGTGCGGCAATCACGCCGCACGATCCTCGCGATGAGCCAACACCTGCGGCGTATTTATCTCGATCCAGTCCACCAGCGCGGCGACCTTCTCGCTCACCTCATCGCCCAGCGGCGTGAGGCTGTACTCCACGTGCGGAGGCACCACCGGATACGACACACGATTCACAAATCCATCCTGCTCCAGCGCCTGTAATGACTGCGCCAGCATCTTCTCGCTGACGCCGCCCATCTTACGACGCAGGTCACTAAAGCGATGCGTGCCCTGACGCAACGCCACCAGAATCAGCACGCCCCAACGGCTGGTGACGTGTTTGAGCACTTCACGGGACGGACACTGCTCGGCAAACAGGTTGCCGTCGCGCATTTGCTCGCTGAGGGTAGGGATTGCTGTTTTCATACTGATCTTTTCACACATACTAACTAAAAGTTAGTGACATTATGCCACATCAAAATCCCGCCCACCAGAGCCGCAGCTTCATGCCCCAGCCGCTGGTGTAACCCGTGGTAATGGATTTGACCTCTCCGCGCGAGACGATAAGCACCGTCGGGGTCACCTGCACCTGCCAGCGGCGAGCGAGCTGGCCCTGAGGGTCGTTGACCGTCGGCATCCCGTAGCGTTTTTTCGCCAGCCAATGGCTCAGCGTAGCATCTTCTCCGGAACGCAGCGCCACGCTGATGACATTTCCCCCCTCTTCTGCCATCTCTGCCACCGACGGCGTGGTGTAGCGGCATACGCCACACCAGGTCGCCCAGACATACACCAGCAGCGGTCTGTCGTGGCTGCGCTGCGCCAGATCCACCGATTCGCCGTCCAGCGTCTGCAGCGGCGTGCTGATGAAGGTCGCCGGGAGCGAGGGTTTACGGAACTGATCGGTGATCAGCACTGCCGCGAGGGCAATCAGCAGCCAGACAATACCCTCACGCAGCCAGCGCAGCGCTTTACTGCGCATCTGGCTTCGCCAGCTCTTGCTTCACCAGCGCCTCCAGGTCCTCGTAGGGGATAGCGCCCGGCACCAGAGTTTTGCCGACCAGGGTCGCCGGAGTGCCCTGCACGCCCAGCACCTGAGCAAGAATCAAATTCATCTGCAGGGTTTCGCCGCTTTTCTCATCGGCCTTGATGGCGCCCGTGCCCGTTTTCTGCTGAGCGGCCAGGATCGAAGCCTCGTCGTGATAGCCTTTCTTCGACATCAATCGCTGGTGCAGCGCCCAATACTGCTGAGGCTGCTGTCGCCAGGCCGTCAGCGCAATTCGCGCTGAGTGGGCCGAGCTTTCACTGCGAAACGGCAGCAGTTTCACCACCAGTTTGACGTCCGGAAATTTATGCACAATCTTCTCAAGCTCCGGGTCAAACTGCTTGCAGTAGGGGCAGTTGTAATCGGTAAACGACACCAGCGTCAGGCGTGGTTTTTCTGCGCCCATCGCAGGCGTGTCGGGATCATTCCAGAGCAAATTCTCCAGATCGGGTTCAGCGGCAAAACTTAGGGTCGAAAAACAGAACAGCACGATCAAGGTTAAAATACGCATTGTTAGTGTCCTTTGGCGTTATTCAGGGTCTGAAGGAGATCGTCACGATCCAGCAGCGGCGGCAATATGCGGCCTTGCTCCAGGCCGGGGCCATAGATTTGGTTGAAGGGGACGGCGGCACTCTGACGCGCGCGAAGGAACTGGCTAATCGTCTCGGATGGACGGCTCCAGTCGCCGCGCAGTGCAACCACATCCGGTTCGCTGAGGGCGTTTTGCACCTCGTCGCGTAGCAGCACGTTGTATTTGTTCGCTTTGCAGGTCACACACCAGTCGGCGGTGACATCGACGAAGACCCGTTTGTTGTCGGCCAGCGCGGCGGTAATCGCCTGTTCGCTGAGCGGCTGCCAGACGATGCGATCTTTCACCAGCCCCGATTGACCGGCGCCGATGAGCGGAAGAGAAATACCGAGCGACACCATCGCGGCCAGGGCACTCCACAGCGCCACCCGCCATCCCCAGCGCCATAGCGTGGCGATCAGCAGCGTGATGACGATGAACGCGCCTAACGCCTGCGTCGGCACTCGCCCAATGTGAACGGCGAGCAGGCTGGCAAGCCACAGCCCTGACGCGAGCATCATCAGGCCGAGGATTATCCGCACGACGTTCATCCAGCGTCCCGGACGCGGCAGGCGCAGCGCCAGCCCTGGCCAGGCAGCGATCAACAGCCACGGCAGGCTCATGCCGATCCCCATCACCAGGAATATCCCCCACAGCAGGGACAACGGGGCGACCAATGCCACCGAAACCGCCGTGCCGAGAAACGGCGCGGTGCACGGAGTTGCCAGCAGCGTCGCAAAGGCCCCCTGGCAGAAATGACCCACCAGACCATTGCCGCCCCGCGTGGCGAGAAACGTAGAGACACCGGATGAGAGCCTGATTTCAAACAGCCCCAGCAGGCTGGCGCTGAAGCCCACCATCACCAGCACCATCGCGGCGATAAACCACGGGTTCTGGAACTGGATGCCCCAGCCGAGCGCCTGATTGCTGAGACGCAGCGCCGTCATCATCAGCGCCAGCGCGAGGAACGAGGTCACGATCCCGGCGGCCGAGGCCATAAACTGCTGACGCACCACGCGGCGATGAGTCGACGAGGCCTGTACGACACTGCCCAGTTTCATTGCCAGCACCGGCAGCACGCACGGCATGACGTTGAGGATCAGCCCTCCGGCCAGCGCCATCAGCAGAATCCAGACCAGGCTAAACGGAGCGTCACCGGATGGCGCGTCGCCCACCGTCACCTGACTCTCCTGCGCCTGACCGCTGTCAGCGAGCACCAGCGACAGGGTTTTGCCCCGCAGATCCGGTGCGCTGTCTCCCCAGCCGTCGCTGACGGGCAGCGTCGCGGTCAGGGTCTGGCCGTCAATCCGGTAAACCGGTTTGCCAAAATCCGTGTCGGCCAGGGTGTCGATAAACAGCTCGGGCTTTTGCCAGCCCGCCTCGCGAGTGGCGGTGATACGAAGCTTTTCGTCACCGAAACCGGCGCTCAGATCGGAAGTGAGCCCTTCCTTGAGCGGCAGCGTGCCCAACGCGCGGCTGAAATCGTAGCTAAATTGCGGATCGGCGGGCGCACTGAGATCCAGCGCAAAGGGGTAGTCCGTCAGGATGCAGACGTTGCTGCAGGTGGAGAGCGTGAGCACGCCCGTCAGTTTTTCCGGCATTGCGCCGCGCAGGGTGATCGGAAACGACACATTACCGTCGTAGCCCTGCGTGGTAATGCCTGCCACCTCGAAACGCTGCGGCACCGGCCAGCGCCAGTCCATCTCCAGCGGTGTGTTCCAGCTTATCGCCGGAGCGATGCCGCCCTCTCCGGGCGATCGCCAGTAGGTTTTCCAGCCTTTTTCGAGACGGACATCTAGCAGCAGGCGCGTGTCGTGCCCTTGCCGGGCGTCTGCCCGCACGCGAACGCTGGCGTGATCATTATCCGCGGCGCGTAGCCAGCCGCTGTCGGCGGCCTGACTGAAGGGCAGCCATAGCCAGAACAGGCAGAGCACAAGCTGCCTTAAAAATGCATACATTTATTTTCTCCATAAATAATTAATTAACCTGAATTAGCAGGCAATCAATCATTCACGGAATACGCAGAGTCGCAGATGCACCCGCAATCGGGGCGGAGAGATGACGCGAGGCGGCCAGCGGCGCACCGGGCGATGCGGTACGGCGGCCAGCACCGCCAGGACCAGCGTGATGGCAAACAGCGCGCCTTCAAACATGATCGGCGGTGTTGCCAGCAGGGATTTGGCACTCAGCTCGCAGGGGGTGACCGGGGCATCGCTGTCGCCAGCCTGCTCTACCGTTTGCTGAGCCACGGAAGCGGCGTTCATCACCAGCGCGTGCAGCCCCGCCATGCGCTGAGTGGTGCAGACAAGCACCACCAGACATGCCAGAGCGACAAGAAGAAAAGCTTTACGCTGACGGGGGATCATAGACGCCTCAATCAAATTCAGGCGGATATCTTAGCGGCAAAAAAGACGCTGTGCTGTAAAGAAACGTCGTGATGACAAATTTAACACTTACCTTTTTGTACGTACTTACTAAAAGTTAGTAAGAGTGGTAATGTTCCGTCATACCATGCAAACAACGAGGAAATAACTCATGATCGCAATTACCGGCGCAACCGGCCAGCTTGGCCAACACGTTATCAACAACCTGCTTAAAACCGTTCCTGCCAGCGAGATCGTGGCAATTGTACGTAACCCGGCAAAAGCCGACGCCCTGAGCCAGAAAGGCATTACCGTTCGCCAGGCGGATTACACCGACCAGGCCGCGTTCACCACCGCCCTGAGCGGCGTGGAGAAACTGCTGCTGATCTCCTCAAGCGAGGTCGGCCAGCGTGCGACCCAGCATCAGAATGTTATCAACGCGGCAAAAGCGGCGGGCGTGAAATTTATCGCCTACACCAGTCTGCTCCATGCGGATAAGTCGCCACTCGGCCTGCGCGATGAACACATCGCCACCGAAAAGGCGCTGGCCGAGTCCGGCATTCCTTACGCCCTGCTGCGCAACGGCTGGTACACCGAAAACTATCTCGCCAGCGCACCACCGGCCCTGGAGCACGGCGTGTTTATCGGCGCGGCGGGTGACGGCAAAATCGCCGCAGCCACACGCGAAGATTATGCCGCTGCGGCGGCGAAAGTGATCGCGGAAGAGGGTCATGCAGGCAACGTGTACGAACTGGCTGGCGATACGGCGTGGACGCTGAGCGAACTGGCTGCCGAACTGAGCAAGCAGAGCGGAAAACCGGTGACCTATCAGAACCTGAGCGAAGCCGATTTCGCCGCCGCGCTGAAAAGCGTGGGCTTACCGGCCGGGCTGGCGGATATGCTGGCAGATTCCGATGTCGGTGCCTCGAAGGGCGGTCTGTTCGACGACAGCCGTACCTTGAGCAAACTGATCGGTCGCCCGACCACGCCGCTGGCTGAGAGCATCAAAGGCATTCTGTAATTGTTAAGCGGTGGTTAATTTTAGTGGCATCCCCGTGGGTCATCTCTGATAATGAAAAGATGACCCACCTGGAGGCTCACCGTGCAAGGCGTACCCGAACAGTTCATCGATGAGAGAGACAGCGCGCGCTTTCGCCATCTGGCGCAGGTGCCGGGCGTCGAACTGTATCATGCGCATATCTCACGTTACGCCTTTGAACCTCACACCCACGAAGCCTTCGGGATCGGCGCGATAGAAGCCGGAGCCGAACGCTTTCGCTATCGTGGCGCGCAGCATGTCGCGCCCGTTCACTCTGTCGTCACCATGAATCCCGACGAGTTGCACACCGGCGAGGCCGCCACTGAAGACGGCTGGCGCTACCGGATGGTCTATCTCGATCCCGATCTGCTCGAAGAGGTGACCGGTATTCGCCACTGGTGGTTTAGCGACGTCACGCGCCACGACCCGCTGCGCTCGCAGCAGATCTGTCAGCTGATTTACGGACTGTGGCACACGGACGATCCGCTGGCCCAGAAGGGCTTACTGCTGGATCTGATCGAGACATTTCAGCCGCTGGCGCGCCATGCTCCGATCATTCAGGAAGGGGCGCACCGCTTCGAGCGGGCGCGCGAGTACCTGCACGACAACTATATGCATCCGGTGACCCTGGATGAGCTGGCGCGCGTGGTCTCGCTGAGTCCGTACCATTTCCAGCGCCAGTTCAAAGCACACTTTCACGTGACGCCGCACCAGATGCTGATGGCGATCCGCCTGTGGCGCGCCAAAGCGTTTCTCACCCTCGGCATGCCGGCCGCTGAAGTGGCCGCCGCGACCGGGCTGACCGATCAGTCTCATCTCACCCGCGCCTTTACCCATCGCTACGGCATTACGCCCGTTCGCTATCAGAAGCAGGTCGTACGGCGCTAATGCGCAATCTCATACAATATTCCCGGCGGACCTCTTTCTACACTGTGCGCAGGTTTCTCTGACGTGGATGGCAAAATGATTAGCGGCGTGTTGTATGCCCTGCTGGCGGGTTTGATGTGGGGATTAATTTTTGTCGGCCCGCTCATTGTGCCGGAATACCCGGCAATGTTGCAGTCGATGGGGCGCTATCTGGCGCTGGGGCTTTTCGCCCTGCCGCTGGCGTGGATGGGGCGCGCTCGCCTGCGTCAGTTGAGTCGCGGCGACTGGGTTACCGCCCTGGGCCTGACCATGATGGGCAATCTGATCTATTACGTTTGTCTGGCCAGCGCCATTCAGCGCACCGGCGCGCCCGTGTCGACCATGATTATCGGCACCCTGCCGGTGGTGATTCCGGTGTTCGCCAACCTGCTCTATAGCCATCGCGACGGTAAACTGGCGTGGTCGAAAATGCTGCCTGCGCTGGTGTGTATCGCCATCGGTCTGGCTTTTGTGAACATCGCCGAGCTGCGTCATGCGCGTGTCGATGAGTTTGACGGATGGCGTTACGGGTCGGGGATTTTGCTGGCGTCGATCTCCGTGGTCTGCTGGGCGTGGTATGCCCTGCGTAACGCCCGCTGGCTGCGGGAAAACCCGGATAAGCCTCCGATGATGTGGGCCACCGCCCAGGCGCTGGTGACGCTGCCGGTATCGCTGCTCGGCTACATCGCATCTTGCTGGTGGCTGGGGCTGCAACAGCCGGAGTTTGCCCTGCCGTTCGGACCGCGTCCGTGGGTGTTTGTCGGCCTGATGGTGGCGATTGCGGTGCTGTGCTCATGGGTGGGTGCTTTGTGCTGGAATATCGCCAGCCAGAAATTGCCGACGGTGATTCTTGGGCCGTTGATTGTCTTTGAAACCCTGGCCGGGCTGCTTTATACCTTCCTGATGCGCCAGAGCGTGCCGCCGCTGTTAACGGGGTGCGGGATTTTGCTGCTGGTGGTGGGGGTGGTGATTGCCGTCAGAGCGAAGCCAGAAAAGCCGACGGTGGTGACGGTTTCGCAGGTTTGACACCACGCCCGGAAAGCGTCAGGGCTTTCCGGGCGTGGATTGTAGTAGCCGGATGGACGCAAGCGCCCTCCGGCCTCTGTCAGAAGGTTTCCCAGTTCCCGTCAACCATCGCTGCTGCGGGTTTAGCTTTTGCGACGTAGGTTTTCACCGGTGCCGCTTTTACCGCCTGACCGCGGGTGATTTTAAACACCGCGACCGCTTCGTTCAGGCGCGCAGCCTGATCTTCCAGCGCCGCCGCGGCTGCCGCTGACTCTTCCACCAGCGAGGCGTTCTGCTGAGTCACGCGATCCATCTCGGCGACTGCCTGCCCGACCTGATCGATACCACGGCTCTGCTCGTCGGACGCCGAGGCGATTTCGCCCATGATATCGGTCACGCGGGTGACGGCATTCACGATCTCAGACATGGTCTCCCCGGCCTGATTCACCAGTGCAGAACCGGCGTTGACGCGATCGCCTGAATCATCGATCAGCGCTTTGATCTCTTTCGCGGCCTGAGCGCTACGCTGGGCCAGAGTACGGACTTCCCCTGCCACGACTGCAAAACCACGTCCCTGCTCGCCTGCACGCGCCGCTTCTACCGCCGCGTTGAGAGCCAGGATGTTGGTCTGGAAGGCAATGCCGTCGATCACGTTAGTGATCTGGGCAATTTTGCTGGAACTGGTGGCAATCTCATCCATCGTGCGCACCACGCCTTCCACCACGCTGCCGCCTTTTTTGGCGGTGGTTGATGCATCCAGCGCCAGTCGGGACGCCTGACGGGCGTTATCGGCGTTTTGCTTCACGGTGGCGGTCAGCTGTTCCATGCTCGCGGCGGTCTCTTCCAGCGACGCGGCCTGCTGCTCAGTGCGGGAGGAGAGATCGTTGCTGCCGGCGGAAATTTCACCGGCGCCCGTATAGATTGTGTCAGCCCCTTCGCGCACCACGCCGACGGTGTTCGCCAGTGCGGTTTGCATCTCCTGCACGTTACGCGCCAGTACCGCCATTTCGTTCTTACCCTGGGCGTCGATCGGCTGCGTCAGATCGCCTGCCGCAATCGCACGGATATGGCTGATGACATCATGCAGCGGGAGCAACAGCACGCGGCGCATCGCAATCCAGCTGGTAATAATAACGGCGGCGACCACCACCATAATGGCGGAGAGGATCCACAGGATACGCGTGTAGTCGCTTTCATTGTCCTGAATGCCTTTGCTGGTCAGCTTCGCCTGCGCTTCACGCCACTCGCGATACACCTTTTGCATCGCGGTCTGCTTTTGCTCGGCGTTTTGCTTGAACATATCTTCCAGGTTGCCCTGTGCCAGTAAGGTGTTCATTTGCGTCAGAGTGGCGGAGTAGACGCGGTACTGCTCCTCCAGCTGTTTGGAGAGGTTTTCGTCCATTCCCGGCGTTTCCGGCAGGGCGTAATATTTATCGTAATGACCCTGCGCTTCCGTCAGCAGGTTTTTCGCGGTAGCGACCAGCTCGTTCAGCTGCCCGCCGTTAATCTGGCTCGCCACGCTGCTCTGCAAGCGGAGCATTCCACGGTTGAGGGTGACGCGCGCCTGGTTGAGGCTGATCCAGGCGTCAGTAAATTCCGCGACGTTCTGGCTGGAGAGCTGAGAGACGGTGAAATTGTCTTTGTCATTATTCAGAGCATTGATGAATACCCCAGCGGAGATCAGCTGAACGGCGCCCAGCCCGAGCAACACCGAGATTAAGAGGGTGATGACTTTTATACGTTTAAACATGCGATGCCTTTAGTTATCTGCAGGATTTTATCTGACCTGTATCTATCGGCAGAGGCGCGGGGTTGTTTAACGCCTTCTCCGGCATGAGAAGCCCATTCGCGGAATTTTTCAAATCCATTCAGCAGGTTAATACAACAAAATAAATGTGACGGATCTCTCATTTTCGCCGCTGCCCCCAAAGGGTTATAGCTTCGCCATAAAGATGCATTTAAAATGCATCTTATATTCTTAATGATGAGGTAACGACGATGGCCTTCCGCGACCAACCTTTAGGCGAGCTGGCGCTCTCCATCCCGCGCGCATCTGCGCTGTTTCGTAAATACGATATGGACTACTGCTGCGGCGGGAAGCAAACGCTGGCGCGTGCGGCATTGCGTAAGGCGCTGGATGTTGATGCGATTGAAGCTGAGCTGGCGCAGCTGGCCGAACAGCCCATCGAGAAAGACTGGCGGAGCGTGGCACTGGCGGAAATCATCGACCACATCATCGTGCGTTACCACGACCGTCACCGCGAACAGCTCCCGGAACTGATTCTGCAGGCAACCAAAGTTGAGCGCGTGCATGCCGATAAAGCCTCCGTACCGCGCGGCCTGGCGAAATACCTGACCATGCTGCACGAAGAGTTATCCAGCCACATGATGAAAGAGGAGCAGATCCTCTTCCCGATGATCAAACAGGGCATGGGTACGCAGGCGATGGGACCGATCAGCGTCATGGAGAGCGAGCACGACGACGCGGGCGAACTGCTGGAAGTGATCAAACACACCACCAATAACGTGACGCCGCCGCCAGACGCCTGCACAACCTGGAAAGCGATGTACAACGGCATTAACGAGATGATCGACGATCTGATGGAACACATCAGTCTGGAAAATAACGTCCTGTTCCCGCGTGCATTAGCCGGGGAATAAAAAAAGGCCCGGTCGCGTGAGCGCTTACCGGGCCTCTGTTTGTGCCTTAGTGTGCCGAAGAGGCGAAGCGCGCCTCCTGCAACAGACTTAGCGCATGCCTGCCATACGTTTCTTACCGATAAACAGCCAGCCTAACCCCAGCGCAATGAACCACAGCGGCGTTACGATCAGCGCCTGACGGGTGTCATCTTCCAGCGTCAACAGAACCAGCACAAACACGAAGAACGCCATACAGACCCAGCACATCAACTTGCCGAGCGGCATTTTGTAGATGGACTTCTCATGCAGTTGCGGACGCTGTTTGCGGTACACCAGGTACGAGCAGAGGATGATGGTCCAGACAAACATGAACAGGATCGCGGAGACCGTGGTGATCATGGTGAACGCACCAATCACGCTCGGGTTGACGTACAGCATCACCACACCGCCCAGCAGGCAGATGCAGGAGAAGGTCAGCCCTTTCGCCGGTACGGCACGTTTGGAGAGCTTCGCGAAAGCGCTGGGTGCCACGCCTTCCTGCGCCAGACCGAACAGCATACGGCTGGTCGAGAACACGCCGCTGTTGGCAGAAGAGGCCGCCGACGTCAGCACCACGAAGTTAATCAGGCTTGCCGCAGCAGGCAGACCAACCAGTACGAACAGTTCTACGAACGGGCTTTTAGTTGGAACGACGGAGCTCCACGGCGTCACGGACATAATGACGATCAGTGCGAAGACGTAGAACATGATGATACGAATCGGGATGGAGTTGATTGCGCGCGGCAGGGATTTCTCCGGATCTTTGGTTTCCGCAGCGGTGGTGCCCACCAGCTCAATACCCACGAAGGCGAACACCGCAATCTGGAAGCCAGCAAAGAAGCCGCTCAGCCCTTTCGGGAACCAGCCGCCGTCATTCCACAGGTGTGTAAAGGAAGCCTGTACACCAGTCGGTGACTGGAAGTGCGTCAGCACCATCACCAGCCCCACGACAATCAGCCCGACGATGGCGACGATTTTGATCATCGCAAACCAGAACTCCATCTCACCAAACATTTTTACGGTGGCGAGGTTGAGGCTCAGCAGCAGGACGATCACCGCAAGGGACGCCACCCAGTCGGAAAGACCGGGGAACCAGAATTGCGCGTAGGCGGTGATGGCGACAACGTCAGCCATGCCGGTGACCACCCAGCAGAACCAGTAAGTCCAGCCGGTAAAGTATCCCGCCCAGGGGCCGAGCAGGTCAGAAGCGAAGTCGCTAAAAGATTTGTATTCGAGATTCGAGAGCAGCAATTCACCCATTGCACGCATCACGAAGAACAGCATAAAACCGATGATCATATAGACGAAGATGATCGACGGCCCGGCAAGACTGATGGTTTTGCCCGACCCCATGAACAGCCCTGTGCCGATGGCACCGCCGATGGCGATAAGCTGAATATGACGGTTTGTGAGATTGCGCCGTAGCGACTGTTCAGACGAAGCCTCTTCGTCGGCAACGACTTTTACCTGATCTACCATGTGTTTTTTTCCTGTTATGCCTGTCTGTGTTGTTAAGGCTCTTCTGGCCTTTAGTTACGTCATGATGTGACGGTCCCTTAAAAAGGACTCATCGATAGTAGGTAAGAATCGGCGGGATGAATACTATGAAATAGATATTATGTTAATAATATGTTTAAAGTGAGTGTCATATCACTCATACAACGCGAAACAGCTCACAAAAATACACGCAACTCGTAGCTTTGCAAGATAAAATATTGATATCGGCTTAACTATAGGTTTTCTCACTATTTCCCCTCCCGCAGGGGGAGAGGAAATGCGTGTGCCGATTACAGAATTTCCAGCAGCTCGACTTCAAACACCAGGGTGCTGAATGGCGGGATGGACGCGCCAGCGCCACGCTCGCCGTAAGCCAGGTTCTGTGGGATAGTCAGTTCCCATTTGGAACCTACAGGCATCAGCGTCAGCGCTTCGATCCAGCCTGGGATAACGCCGTTGACCGGGAATTCAGCCGGTTCGCCACGGGCGACAGAGCTGTCGAACACCGTACCGTCGATCAGTTTACCGGTGTAGTGCACGCGTACATGGTCAGTACGTGCCGGGATTGCGCCTTCGCCCTGAGTGATGACGCGGAACTGCAGGCCGGATTCGGTGCTGTTCACGCCCTCTTTCTCACGGTTCTCTTCCAGGTATTTCACGCCTTCGGCGGCCATCTCTTCAAAACGCTCGCGACGAACGGCATCCGCACGTTCGTGAACTTCACGCAGTGCGCGATGTACAACGTCTACCGGTACAGCCGGGTGTTTGCCTTCCAGCGCGTCAGCGATACCCGCCACCAGTGCTTCAGGTAACAGTCCTTCCAGGCCGGATTCGCTCAGCTGCTGTCCTACCTGCAAACCGATACCGTAGCTTGCCTGCGCTTCGATAGTGTCAAAAGTCGGGGTGGTCATGGGTTTTCCTTCCATCACATTTAAAGTAGCGGGCAGCATATCAGCCACGCCCTTATGGGTAAAACTTTGTCTTAAGTTAAGATGACAAACTGCGCCGAAACAGAAACAATAGAGGTGACCAGGTGTTTTCCTAAACGTGAGTCACACGAGTCGGGTTTACTACGCCATTCAGGCAGTTAGCAGACTATACTTCTCAGGACAGGATTATAATGATGCGGAGCAGGAGGAGAGCCATGCCCGGGCGATTTGAACTGAAACCTACCCTGGCGAAAATCTGGCATGCGCCGGACAACTTTCGCATCATGGATCCGCTGCCGCCCTTCCATCGCAGAGGCATCATTATTGCCGCCCTGGTGGTGGTGATTGGGTTCCTGCTTCCTTCTGGCGATGACAGCAGCGATGCGCAGCCTGTCACGCGTAATGCGCAGTTAGATATTCAGTCGCAGTCGCGGCCACAGCCCGATCAACAGCCGATGCAAACGCAGCTGGTCACGCCGTCAAACGATCCCGGCCAGGTGGCGCCGGTCTCCCCAGAACCGATTCAGGAAGAGCAGCCGCAGGAACAAGCCGCAGCGCCTGTTCAGTCGCAGGCGCAGCAACCCACCGGTATTGAACAGCAGTGGCGCTCCTATCGCGTCGAGCCGGGTAAAACCATGGCGCAGCTCTTCCGCGACCATAATCTGCCACCGACTGATGTGTACGCCATGGCGCAGGTAGAAGGCGAAGGAAAACCCCTGAGTAATTTGCAGAATGGCCAGATGGTACAGATTCGCCAGAACGCCAGCGGCGTGGTGACAGGGCTGACGATTGATACCGGCAGCGGCCAGCAGGTGCTGTTTATGCGTGAGCCAAACGGCAGCTTTATCCGCGTGAAGTAACCGAAAGCCCGGTCACACTGGCCGGGCGTTCATATCAGGCGGTTTTTTTCACCTTATTCACCCACCAGATCCCCGAACAGACCAGCACCAGCGCGATAGCGTATTTGATATCCAGAATGTTTTCCCCGAGGAAAATGGCGGACAGCACTGTACCGGCAACGGGAATGACAAAGTTGAAGGGGGCTATCATGCTGACGCGGTTTACTTTGAGCAGCATACTCCACAGAGCAAAGGCCACGGACGAGAGCAACGTTAAATAGCCGAGAACGGCTACCGCAGCCGTGCTGTGCACTTCCAGCCGCCCACCCGTCGAGTAGCCCCCTACCACCAGCACCAGCCCGCCAATGGCCAGTTGCCACCCGGTCATTACCGTGGGATCGACGGTTTGCGAAATACGTTTCCCGTACAGTGTGGCTGCCGAGAGGATGAACGCCGCCAGCACCACAAAACCATCGCCGTTCCAGACAAAGTGAAAATCCAGTAATCCGCTGTTGAAATTCACCAGCATCACGCCCGCAAAGCCCAGAATACAGCCGATGGTTTTGTTATAGCTGAGTTTGTCGTTTTGATAGATAAAGTGCGCGAGCAGTACGCTGAAGAAGGTTCCGGTCGCATTCATGATCGACCCTTTCACGCCGGTCGTGTACGCAAGGCCCACATAGAAGAAAACGTACTGGATTGACGTTTGCGTCAGGCCCAGCAGCGTCAGCTGCCCAAACTGCCGTGGCGTGAGCCGGGCGATGGGTTTGCGCTGCGCGAGGGCAAACATCAGCAGTAGCAGGCCTGCAAAGAGAAAACGGTAACCGGCAAAGACCACTTTCGACGGAATATCGTCGGTGGCAATCTGAAAAAGTTCGTAGCCGCTTTTGATCGCCGGATAAGAGCTTCCCCACAGCAGGCAGCAGAGCGTGGCGCTGGCGTAGGCGATATTCTTACGGGCAAACAGGGATACGGGCTGAGAGGCATCCATAGCAAATCTCAAAGATAAAATAGCGTTTCAATTATTATCAGGAATTGCGACGGGAATAGCTACCATACAAGTTGAGAGGTGTGATTCTGGCGGGGCTAAAAAACAAAACGCCGGCACAAGGCCGGCGCTTAGACGCTAACTAAGTAAAAAATTACTCAGCTACAACGTTAACAACCAGTTTAGCGAACACTTCGCTGTGAACCTGGAAGTCCACTTCGTGCTCACCAGTGGTACGCAGAACGCCGTTCGGCATGCGAACTTCGCTCTTAGCCACTTCAACGCCAGCTGCAGTTACAGCGTCAGCGATGTCGCGGGTACCGATAGAACCGAACAGTTTACCTTCGTCGCCAGATTTAGACGCGATGGTAACGGTGCCCAGTGCATTGATTGCTTCAGCACGAGCGTTAGCAGCCGCCAGAACGTCAGCCAGTTTGGCTTCCAGTTCAGCACGACGTGCTTCGAAAAACTCAACGTTTTTCTTAGTAGCTGGAACAGCTTTACCCTGTGGAACCAGGAAGTTACGTGCGTAACCCGCTTTAACGTTAACCTGATCACCCAGGCTGCCCAGGTTTGCTACTTTATCAAGCAGAATAACTTGCATTACCTTATCCTCTTAAAGTCGTATTAATGGACCGTGCCCGATTACTGATGACGATCAGTGTACGGCAGCAGGGACAGGTAGCGAGCGCGTTTGATAGCGCGAGCCAGCTGACGCTGATATTTTGCACGAGTACCGGTGATACGGCTTGGGACAATCTTACCGCTTTCGGTGATGTAGTTTTTCAGCGTTGCGATATCTTTATAGTCGATCTCTTGAACGCCTTCCGCGGTGAAACGGCAGAACTTGCGACGACGGAAATAACGTGCCATATGGCTAGTCTCCAGAATCTATCAAATCAATCTGCTCGGCATGCAGAACCATTTTGCTCAGGCCGTTCTTTGCCTTATGGCAAGAAATGAACCCCTGAACGATTACTGCGCTACCGACCGTTATACTGTGAGTAATGGCCTGGTTTTCGTGTCCGCTAATAATAACGGGCATTTGGCACCACGCCTGCCGGTGAAACCCGGCTTCCTCTTGCACAGAACGATGCTCAAGCACGAACTGGCAATGAGGAATTCCTGAGGGGCTGACCTTTCGAAGGGGGGTCCTGCACACAGTGCCAGACAACACCAGACGGTTGGTCATCAGAAATTACTCTTCAGAATCCCCAGCATCAGAATCATCTGCGGTTTCGTTTGCGAAATCATCGCGACGCTCACGGCGCTCGTCTTTCGCTTTAACCATCGGAGATGCTTCGGTAACTGCGTTCTTAGTACGCATTACCATGCTGCGGATAACGGCGTCGTTGAAGCGGAAGTTAGTTTCCAGCTCATCGATCACTTCCTGCGGAGCTTCAACGTTCAGCAGAACGTAGTGAGCTTTGTGCAGTTTGTTGATCGGGTAAGCCAGCTGACGGCGGCCCCAGTCTTCCAGACGGTGGATCGTACCTTCTGCTGCAGTGATTGCACCAGTGTAACGTTCGATCATACCCGGAACCTGTTCGCTCTGGTCAGGATGGACCATAAAAACGATTTCGTAATGACGCATCGAATTGCTCCTTACGGATTATTCAGCCTCCTGTCTGGGTCAGCCGCGGCCCATGGAGGCAAGGAACGTGTTAAAGGGCGGCCGAAAAATTGACGCGTCATTCTAATTGCGAACCCCCATAAACTCAAGCTGATCGCACAAATAATTCGCACAAAGCGTAAAGCTGGCCTAAGTGGATGATTTAAAATTAGACACATCGGAAAGCGCTACTTTTTTGAACAACAGCATCAGAAATGGTCGCCATTCCCCATACTATTAGCGATTACACTTTAATCAGACCCTATCCCAGGCGAATAAGGAGAGGAAAACCGTCACACAGCACGCAGTCGTGGAGCGCATATCATGAAAAAAATCGTAATAGCCATTCTGGCTGCGCTTTTGCTCAGTGCAAACGCGATGGCAGCCATCAAGATCGACGGTCGACAGGCCAGAAATATGGATGATGTGCAGAGCTTAGGCGTAATTTACATAAACCATAACTTCGCCACCGAAAGTGAAGCAGATCAGGCGCTGAATGAAGAGACCGATGCATCGGGCGCAAAGTACTACCACGTCATTTTGACCCGTGAGCCCGGTAGCAACGGCAATATGCATGCAAGCGCAGATATCTATCGATAAGACTTTGACGCTAGCACCAGGAAAGCCAAAACGAGAACATAGCCATAGTTTGACTTGCCCCCTGCCCGGGGGCTTTTTTTATTTCTGCCCGTAATAAGCATCAGGGCCATGCTTGCGCAGATAGTGCTTGTTCATCAAATAGCGATCAATGGGCTGTAGCTGCGGATTGATTCCGCGCGCAATCCACGCCATCTTCGCCACCTCTTCAAGTACTACCGCGTTGTGCACCGCCTCGTGAGCATTTTTGCCCCACGCAAACGGGCCGTGCTGCCAGACGACAATCCCCGGCGTATGCAGCGGCTCGCACTCGCCTATCGTCTCGATGATGACCTTGCCCGTATTCAGCTCATATTCACCCTGTACTTCTGCTTCGGTTAATGGCCGGGTACAGGGAATATCACCGAAGAAATAGTCTGCGTGCGTGGTGCCGAGTGCCGGGATAGCGAGCCCGGCCTGCGCCCAGGCTGTCGCATGGGTGGAGTGGGTATGCACCACGCCGCCGAGGGTAGGATAGTGGCGGTACAGTGCCAGATGAGTTGCCGTATCCGAGGAAGGGTTCCATCTCCCCTCGATAACGTTACCCTCAAGATCCACTACCACCATATCCTCTGGCTGCATGACGTCATATGCCACCCCGCTTGGCTTGATGACCACCCGCCCACGCACGCGGTCGATAGCACTCACGTTGCCCCAGGTGAACGTCACCAGGCCGTAGCGCGGCAAATCCCTATTCGCATCATAGACCTGCTGTTTAAGCTGTTGCATGAGCCGCCTCCCGCAATCCCACCCGCGCCATGCGCTCGCAAACCCAGTCGCGCGCTTTCGCCACTTCGGCTAGTGGGTCGTCTGCCGTTTCGCTCCACATCTCAATCAAATAAGGCCCGCAATAACCGCTCTGTTTGAGTGTCCGGAAGCACTGTTCGAAATCCACCACCCCGGTGCCGAACGGTACGTTTTTGAATACGCCGGGACGTGTGTCTTTGACGTGAACCGCTACGATATGCCCGCAACCTGCCTGCAACTCCATTTGTACGTCGTTATCCCACGCCGAGAGATTGCCGATATCAGGATAGATCTGGAACCACGGATTATTGAGATAGTGCGCGTAGCCCAGCGCTTTGCTGATGGAGTTCGTTAGCGGGTAATCCATGATCTCCATCGCCAGCGTCACCTGGGCACGGCTGGCCATTTCTACGCTTTGCTTCAGCCCCTCACGAAAACGACGGCGGGTTTCGTCATTGGCCTCCTGATAATAGACGTCATAGCCCGCCAGCTGGATGACGCGAATCCCAACATCCTGCGCGAAAGTGATGGCTTTACGCATGATCTCCAGCCCCTGGTCACGAATCTGGTCATCTTCGCTGCCCAGCGGAAAACGGCGGTGCGCACTTAAGCACATTGACGGCACCCGCACGCCCGTTTCCGCTACCGCGTTGACCAGCGCCAGCCGCTGTTCACGGCTCCAGTCGAGACGCGCGAGACGAAGATCGGTCTCATCTACCGACATTTCGACAAAATCAAACCCCAACTGACGCGCCAGTTGCAGGCGCTCCCGCCAGCACTCCCCGGCAGGAAGTGCTTTTTCGTAGATCCCGAGCGGGACCTGTTTCGATAACATATCCGCTCCTTATCCCCACAGCTGGGCGATGGAGCGTTTAAACTGACGCGCAGCCTCTACCGGTGAAACCGCATCACGAATGCTGCGCCCGGCGATAAAGACGTGAATCGGAATGCCTTTAAACAGCGGTAAATCCTCCAGCGCCAGACCGCCGGTCACCGTCACTTTGAAGCCCATCTCCGAAAGACGTTTAATTGCGCTGATATCCGCGTCGCCCCAGGCGACACCAGCGGCCTGCGCGTCGCGGCTGCGGTGATACACCACCTGCTGAATGCCCGCATCACGCCACTCTTGCGCCTGCTCCCAGGTCCAGTAGCCGGTCAGCTCAATCTGCACATCGCCATTGAACTCGTTTGCCACTTCCAGCGCACCTTTGGTGGTGTTGATATCGGCACAGCAGATCACCGTTACCCAGTCTGCGTTCGCTTCAAAACACATACGGGAGAGAATTTTCCCGGCATCGGCGATCTTGGCGTCGGCCAGCACGATTTTATGCGGGTATAGCGCTTTCAGGTCACGGACGGCGCGAACACCTTCCCCGACGCAGAGAATGGTGCCGACTTCGATGATGTCCACCTCTTCAGCAATCAGACGCGTGGTTTCATACGCATGGGCCATCGTTTGGTTATCCAGTGCGACCTGCAACATCGGTAATGACATTTTCAATTCCCTCTTAAACTGCCGCCGCAGTGGCGTGATCGATTAATTCCAGCACTTCCTGCTCGGTACGGCAGGCGCGTAAACGGTCGAAATTGGCTTCATCATCAAACAGGTTAACGATCTGCATGATGCCCACCTCCTGGTGAGTCGTCGCATCGACTGCCGCCAGGGTGATCAGGATATCGACCGGATCGTTATCCTCATGGTTAAACACCAGCGGCGACTTCAGCGTCACCAGCGCAAAACCGGTTTTTTTAACGCCCTCTTCCGGACGGCCATGCGGCATAGCCAGACCCGGTGCGATAACAAAGTACGGGCCGTGCTGCGCCACGCCGTCGAGGATGGCCTGGTAATAGCGCGGCTCAACCACATCGGCGTTAACCAGCAAATCGACGCCCAGTTTGACGGCGTCCTGCCAGGTGCTGGCCTCGGCCTGAAGCAGGATGGAATGGTTCTCCGCCAGCGAATCTCGTAATTTCATAACGCGTCCTTATTTGATATCGCCAGGGAAGTGCGCTTTGATAACCTCCATCAGCTTCGGACCAAAATCGGCAGCCGAGAGCATGTTGCGCACGCCCACCACATACTTATTGCCCGTCACCGTGATCTCCCCTGCAATATGCGTGGAGGCAATAATCACATCCGCCCCGTTCAGCTCGCTTTTGTATTCGCCCACGGCACAGCTATTTACCGAATGATCAACGCCCTGCCCGGTGAGAAACTGGTCCACTTTCATTTTCATGATCATGGAGCTGCCCTGTCCGTTACCACACACTGCCAGAATACGTACGGTCATAATCAAAACTCCTTATTAAGCAGACTGCTCTGCCAGTTGTTTCTCTGCGTCTTCTTCAGCGCGAAGTGCGCGTCCGGCGAAGACCATATAAACCAGTGCAATCAGGATAATGATGGCCATAAACGCGAGCCCGATGGAGGCGAAGCCCTGCATCATCGGCGGCGCCAGAATCGACCAGTCGGCCATGCCCATCCAGGCGCTCATGCCGGTCAGTTTGACCGCCCACACGCAGCCGAAGATTTCGATCATCCCCATCACCAGACAAATCTTCAGCGCCGCGCGCCAGCCGCCGAAGTGGTTAGCAAACACGCCGATGGTGGCGTTGGAGAAGAACATCGGGATAAAGCCGGGAATGATCAGAATGGAGGAGCCGCAGCCGACCAGAATGCCAACGGCAATCAGCTGGCCGATGGTGCCCCACATAAAGCCCCACACCACGGCGTTCGGCGCGAAGCTATAGATTGCCGCACAGTCTATCGCCAGAACGGCACCGGGGATCAGGCGCTGAGAGATACCGTTGAAGGCTTCGGAAAGTTCAGCCACAAACATACGCACGCCCTGAGTGATGATGAAAATCGCCACCGCGAACTGGAAGCCCGTTTGCAGAATGTAGATAGTCCAGTGGGTTTTGCCGGCCATTGCCTGCACAACGTCAATGCCAAAGGAGAGCAGGATCGCGCCAAAAAAGAGGGTCATGACGATGGCGGTGGAGACAATATTGTCGTGGAAGATATTTAGCCAGCCGGGCAGTTTGAGATCTTCAACGCTCTCCTCTTTCTTACCGAGGTACGGCGCAACTTTATAGGCAATCCAGGAGGCGAACTGCTGCTGGTGACCAATCGAGAAACCGCAGCCGTCGGTCACTTCCTGCGTCGGTTTGTACATCATGTTGGAGGTGATACCCCAGTAGAGCGACACCAGCACCGCGGTGCAGATAATAGTGGTCCACATCGGGTAGCCGAAGATATAGAAGAAGACGGCAATCAGACCCGCCTGCTGGAACATGATGTGCCCGGTGAGCATGATGGTCCGAATGCCGGTAATACGCCGCAGCAGGACGAACGTAATGTTCAACGCCAGCGCAAGCAGCACCGCATATCCTACCCAGCTGTACGCCTCGCCCATGCGTTCAATGGTCGCCATCATCGAGGCGTAGGTGTCAGAGATGGCACCGTTAATGCCGTAAACTTCCGACATTTTGGCGACAACAGGCTTGAACGTGCTGGTTAATATGCCTGACCCTGCCTGCAGCAACATAAACCCGATAATCGTTTTGATGGTGCCTTTAACAATTACGCTCGCGCTTTTGCGTAACAGGATATAGCCGAGGCAGGTCACAATACCCAACAACAGCGGCGCATTGGTCATTACCTGGTTGAAGAAAACGGTAAAGACGCTGTAGAGGATTTCCATAACACACTCCAGAAAGTGAGGGTACGAAGGATAAACTGCGTACAAGAAGTGCCCTCACTCTAGTAATCACAAATAATCACCACAAGATTGCATTTGATTATTTGTGACGCGTCACGCAAATTATTTCCCTGCACTTTATAGTGATTTTCATTCAGCATTCACCATGCAAAATTTCTCCTTTAAGTTCATAAAATTAACTCAATAACACCACAATTAGGCCTGTTTACACTCCTGCGCAAGGCACCCATAGCCGATCCATCAATCAGTAAAATCGCCATTGCAAAGCTGATTTAATGGTGACAACATAAATCACAACGCGTCACATTGTGATTAATTATGATTGAAAAAGGGAGTCAAACGATGAGCAAAGTAACATCCATCACCCGCGAATCATGGATTCTGAGCACTTTCCCGGAATGGGGTAGCTGGCTGAATGAAGAGATCGAACAGGAACAGGTCGCACCGGGCACCTTTGCGATGTGGTGGCTGGGTTGCACCGGGATTTGGCTGAAATCGGAGGGCGGCGCAAACATCTGTGTCGATTTCTGGTGCGGGACGGGCAAGCAGAGCCATGGCAATCCGCTAATGAAAGCAGGCCATCAGATGCAGCGCATGGCTGGCGTGAAAAAATTACAGCCGAACCTGCGCACCACGCCGTTTGTGCTGGATCCGTTCGCGATTCGTCAGATCGATGCCGTGCTCTCAACCCACGATCACAACGATCATATCGACGTGAATGTGGCAGCGGCGGTCATGCAAAACTGCGCTGACGATGTGCCCTTTATTGGGCCACAAACCTGCGTGGATCTGTGGATGGGCTGGGGCGTGCCAAAAGAGCGCTGCATCGTGATGAAGCCCGGCGACGTTGTGAAAATCAAAGACATTGAGATCCATGCCCTCGACGCCTTTGACCGTACCGCATTGATTACTCTGCCTGCCGACCAAAAAGCGGCTGGCGTGCTGCCGGACGGCATGGACGAGCGCGCGGTGAACTATCTGTTCAAAACGCCTGGTGGATCGCTCTATCACAGCGGCGATTCGCACTACTCCAACTACTATGCGAAGCACGGCAACGAGCATCACATCGACGTAGCGCTGGGATCGTACGGGGAAAACCCGCGCGGTATCACCGATAAAATGACCAGCGCCGATATGCTGCGCATGGCGGAAGCGCTCAACACCAAAGTCGTGATCCCGTTCCACCACGATATCTGGTCAAACTTCCAGGCCGATCCACAGGAGATCCGCGTCCTGTGGGAAATGAAAAAAGATCGTCTGAAGTATGGCTTCAAACCGTTTATCTGGCAGGTCGGCGGCAAATTTACCTGGCCGCTGGACAAAGATAACTTCGAATACCACTACCCGCGTGGTTTCGATGACTGCTTCACGATAGAACCCGATCTGCCGTTCAAATCGTTCCTGTAGTGGCGGAACTCAGGTTGCCAGGCGAGTCGCCTGGCAATTCTCTCATTTGCTTAGTATTTTCAGGCTATTTCAAATATCATCTTTTAAAATCAATTTATTTCGGAATAGCTCATGACGGAAGCGCAACGGCATCAAATTTTACTGGAACTCCTGGCGCAAACCGGCTTTGTCACCGTCGAACAAGTGATTGATCGCCTGGCGATCTCCCCTGCCACGGCGCGGCGTGATATCAACAAACTGGATGAGAGCGGGAAGCTCAAAAAAGTGCGCAACGGTGCCGAGGCGATCAGCCAGCAGCGCCCGCGCTGGACGCCGATGAATATCCATCAGGCGCAGAATCATGATGAAAAAGTGCGTATTGCGCGGGCGGCTTCGCAGCTGGTGAATCCGGGGGAAAGCGTGGTGATCAACTGCGGCTCCACGGCCTTTTTACTGGGCCGCGAGATGTGCGGGAAACCGGTGCAAATCATCACGAACTATCTGCCGCTGGCCAATTACCTGATCGACCAGGAGCATGAAAGCGTGGTGATCATGGGCGGCCAGTACAACAAGAGTCAGTCCATCACCCTCAGCCCACAGGATAGCGAAAACAGCCTGTATGCCGGGCACTGGATGTTTACCAGCGGTAAGGGCCTGACTGCCGACGGGCTGTACAAAACCGATATGCTGACGGCGATGGCGGAGCAGAATATGCTAAACGTTGTCGGAAAACTGGTGGTACTGGTCGACAGCAGCAAAGTGGGCGAGCGCGCCGGCATGCTGTTCAGCCGGGCAGAACAGATCGACATGGTGATCACCGGCAAAAACGCTAACCCTCAGATCCTGCAAAAACTGGAGGAGCTGGGTGTCACCATCCTTCGCGTTTAGAGATGCTTTTGGAAAAAACCGGTCGTGGCATCCAGCGCCGTGGGCGTGATGCGATGGCCCACACCGGCTTCCCACAGGCAGGTCAGGTTTTTATCCAGCCCCTCACCCAACAACGCCTGCTGTAAACGGAATGTCTCGGCGGCAGGCACAATATCGTCTGCTTCGCCGTGCCAGAGCAGCAGCGGGCGGTCTGCCAGACGCGGTAAGGCGTGTGTCACGTCCCACTCCGCGAGGGTTGTCAGAACGCTTTCAACGTCCTGCGCCTGCGGCGGAAAGAGAGTCTGCGACAGAGAGGTAAAGTATCCCGACCCCATCAGGCTCGCTACGCATTTTACCTCCGGGTGGCGCGCCATAATGCCCAGCGCGGTCATGCCGCCCATCGACGCCCCCGCGACGGCAAGACGTTCATCGGCCACCAGCCCCGCCGCATAAAGCGCATCGCGAAGCCCAGCGAACTCCGTCAAACTGCCGTGTAATATTTGCCAGAACTGCCCTAACCGCGCCTGTTCATCACCCGTAAATCGCGCCCCGTGCTCGGGTGCATCAGGCATCACCACGCGAAAACCCGCCTGCGCCAGCGCGACGGCAAAATAGCTGTAAACCAGTTTTGATGAGGTAAACCCATGATAAAAAATAATAACGGGTAAAGGTTGCTCACTTAACCCCGCCGGGAAAGCGTGTAGAATTTCATGGTCGCCAAGCCGCTGTGTCTTAAGTTCAATCATCGTCGATCCTCTTTCTAATGGGTGATTCATAATCTTGAGAACTGGATTACGCTTTCACGATATTTTCATTCGAAAATGACGTCACAGATAACAGTTTGGGAACATTCCCCCAAAATGAAATTCGCAGACATCTACACTATGGCTATCAGGAAACGAGATATGGTTATGCGCAGGTTCGCTGCTTTATTGCTGGTGCTGCTGTTAACAAGCTGTAGCGTGCTGGAAGGAACACCACAGCCCGCCCCGGCCGCCACCAGTTATCCTCAGGAAATTCGTCGTAATCAGACCGAAGGATTACAACGTATGGGTACCGTCAGTGTGCTGGTTCGTGGCTCACCGGCGGATGCGGAGGATGCAATAAAAGCGAAAGCTGTCGCCGCAAAAGCAGATTACTACGTCATTATTATGGTGGATGAAACCATTATTACCGGACAGTGGTACTCGCAAGCCATTTTGTATCGCAAATAACTGTCAGGATTTAAACGACATTTACACTGCTTTGCGTCCATAGACGTTTTCCTGTCCACAATAAACTCCATGCCTGTGACAATGGAAGTGAGTTTATTTGCGAAGGATTGCCCGGCGGATACCGGAGACATGTGAAATGGAGCTGACAATGAAACGATCTCTTGCTTTGACCTCACTGCTGCTCTCAGCGGGGCTGATGAGCACAACCGCGCAGTCAGCCGAATTTGCCAGCGCTGATTGTGTCACAGGCTTAAATGAAATTGGCCTTATCTCCGTGAATAACATTTCAGGGAGCCCGCAAGACGTGGAACGTGTGATTGCATTTAAAGCGGATGAGCAGGGTGCTTCGTGGTATCGCATTGTCCAGATGCAGGAAGACCGATACGCCGACCAGTGGCGAGTACAGGCTATTCTTTACGCCTGACACGCCCCCGATAAAAGCCACTTAATTTTAGTGGCTTTTGTATTTTTACCCATCTATTATCTTTAGCGCTACCAAACAGAGACATCAATGTAACATTTTGTTACATAAAGTTGATAAATGTTAGCTCCGCTCTGCCGTTGAACTGCCATACCTTTTCAACAATGAGCAATTTATGATCAACTTTTTCCGCCGTTCAGGCCTTGGCGCAAAGCTATCGTTACTTACCGGCGTGAGTGTCGCAACGCTCTTTCTGCTGTTCACTTTTCTTCTGAGCCATAAAGCCAGCCAACAGCTGGAAGCACTGGCGGTGGAAGATCTTCATAACCAGTCCACCGGCATCGTGGATATGGTGCAGATGTTTAATACCAGCCTGAGTGAAGAAGTTGAGAGTTACACTAAACTCTTCGGCACCTTTCTGCCCCAGCCGCTCAGCATCGATCCCGGTCAGCTACGCGCCATCAATGGCCAGAACGCCCCCTTGCTGAAAGGCGGCGATACCGAACTGCATGAAAACAACAGCTTCTCCGACGACTTTCTGAGTCGTACCGGCGCGATCTCAACCTTGTTTGTCCGCAGCGGCAACGACTTTGTACGCGTGGCAACCTCCCTGCGCAAAGAGAACGGTGAACGTGCGATCGGTACCGTGCTGGACAACTCCAGCGCCGCCTTCAACGCCGTCACCAAAGGCGACGTCTATCGCGGCCTGGCCCTGCTGTTTGGCAAGCGCTACATCACTCAGTACCAGCCGGTTAAAGATGCGAGCGGTCAGGTGATTGCGATCGTGTTTGTCGGCGTAGATATCAGCCATTCCTGGAACGTAATGCGCGATAAAATCCTTAATCGCCGCCTGGGCGACAGCGGTCACTTTTACGTCCTGGATCGCAGCAACGGCAAAACACGCGGGCAGTATCTGTTCCACGCCAGCGAAGAGGGCCAACTGCCAAAATGGGATAGCGCACTCCAGCAGCAACTGCTGAGCGGAAAAGAGGGCACCGTCGAGCGCATCAGCGACGATGGCCGCACGCTGAAAATGGCCTATACGCCGCTGCCGGGCTGGAACTGGACGATTGTCGGTGAAGTGGATAAATCTGTACTGCTGGCGAACGTCAACGCCTTACGTGACCGCTTCCTGCTGGCAGGCGTCGTGCTCTCGGCGCTGTTCGCTGCCGCGTTTGTCATTATCATTCGCCGCTGGTTAACCCGCCCTCTGCGCGATGTGATTCACCTTGCCCGCCAGTACGCCGCAGGCGATCTGCGCGCCGAACTGCCCGTCAGCCGTCAGGATGAAGTGGGGCAACTGATCGGCGCGATTAACGGCATCGGTGGCGGGCTTCAGCAAATCGTGCACCAGGTGCGCGAAGCCGCAGGTGAGATTCACCTTGGCACCAACGCACTGGCAGCCGATGCGGGCGAAATCTCCGGTCAGATCAATAAGCAGGCCAGCAGCGTTGAAGAAACTTCCGCGAGCATGGAGCAACTGGCCGCCACCGTGCAGCAAAATGCGGCGAACATGGAACAAACGCAGCAGCTGGTACGGGAAACATCGCGCGCTGTTCATCACGGCGGGGAAACGGTCGGTAACGCTGTCGCCACCATGGATGATATTCGCGACGCATCGAAACGTATCGAAGATATCACCCGCGTGATTGAGTCCATCGCGTTCCAGACCAATATTCTGGCGCTGAACGCCGCGGTAGAAGCCGCGCGTGCCGGTGAACACGGTAAAGGTTTTGCGGTGGTGGCGCAGGAGGTCCGGGCGCTGGCCGCACGCAGTGCAAACGCCGTTAAAGAGATCGAGCAGCTTATCGGCGACACGCTGAAAAAGGTAAGCGAGGGCCACCAGCTGTCCGAGCAAACCCGGCAGGCGATGGACTCGATCATCGTGCATATCGATAACATCAACCAGCTGGTCACGGAGATTAACCACGCCTCGCACGAGCAGTCGGCGGGGATCCGTCAGGTCAATCTGGCGATGACCCACATCGGCGAAGCAACACATATTAACGCCGACCGCGTATCGCGCAGCGAGCAAACCGCACACACGCTGCGCGAGAAAGGCTCACACCTGACCGAGCTGGTGAGTCTGTTCCGCCTGAAGGGCTAACCGACCCGCCCCGTGGCGCGCAGCAGCAGGTCGTTTTGCACCTGTTCGCTCAGCAGCGAGCCGCCGCGGGGATCCAGCATCATGCGACACCAGGCTTGTGCCACCGGCGGCGAGGCATGTCGCAACATCTGCGCCCCAGCCCCCAGTAAAAAGAGCTGCTGGGTAATTTCCCGGCCCTGAGCCTCCTGCGGTTTACGCAGTTTTTGCTGCAGCTGCCGCCAGCCACGATCAAAATGACGATCCTGACCTTTCACCTGCGCGAAGTCTTCGTGCAGCACATCAACAATGCCCGAATGTTTCGTCAGCACCCGCAGTACATCCAGACACATGATGTTGCCCGACCCCTCCCAGATGCTGTTCACCGGCATTTCGCGGTACAGGCGCGGCAATTCGCTCTCTTCGCAATACCCGGCACCGCCCAGCACTTCCATCGCCTCGGCGACAAAGGGAATTCCGCCTTTGCAGACGCTGAATTTCGCTGCGGGCGTAAAGAGCCGCGCCCATGCAGATTCTTGCGGATCGTCCCGGCGATCCCAGGCGCGCGCCAAGCGGAACAGCAGCGCCGTTTGCCCTTCAAGCTGGAGCGCCATCCGGCTCAGCACATCGCGCATCAGTGGCTGGTCGATAAGGTTTTTGCCAAACGTCTGCCGCTGATGGGCATGATACAACGCGACCGAGAGCGCGCGGCGCATCAGCCCGTGGCTGCCCAGTGCACAGTCAAAGCGCGTCAGACCGCCCATCTTCAGGATCTGGCGCACACCCTCGCCCTCTTCGCCTAATAGCCAACCGGAGGCGTTCATAAACTCGACCTCACTGCTGGCGTTCGACCGGTTACCGAGCTTGTCTTTCAGGCGTTCCAGCCGGACGGCGTTGCGCTGCCCGTCAGGCAGAATGCGCGGAACGAAAAAGCACGACAGCCCACCGTGAGCCTGAGCCAGCACCAGATGGGCATCGCTTTGCGGCACAGAGAAAAACCATTTATGTCCTATCAGCCGATAACTGCCGTCGCTGCACTTCTCTGCCCGCGTGGTGTTGCTCAGCACATCGGACCCGCCCTGCTTTTCGGTCATTCCCATACCGATAAGCAGCCCACGCTTTTGCACGCCGGACGCCAGATGCGGGTCGTAGCGATCGCTCAACAGCGGCGAGAGCCAGTCATGGAAGGGTTTGGGAAGGGATTGCTGGAGTAACGGCGTGGCGGCGAAGGTCATGGTGATGGGGCAAAGCGTTCCGGCCTCAACCTGCGCGTGGAGCACAAACCGCGCGGCGCGGGCGACAAACGCCCCTTTACGCACCTCCTCCTCCCACGCCAGATTGTGGACCCGATTAGCGCATAGCCCCTGCATCAGCAGATGCCACGCCGGATGGAAGCGCACATCGTCCAGCCGCTCCCCGCGCGGATCGTAACGTAACAGTTCTGGCGGATTGGCGTTCGCGAGGCGGCCCAGCTCCAGCGACTCCGCCGTTCCGAGCTGCTGGCCGATACTGGCGAGAAATTCGCTGTCCCACTCCGCCCCTTCGCGTGCCACCGCCTCACGCAGCGCGCAATCGGACAGAAAAAGATTGCTGTTCGACAGGGGTACAGGCTGATTGAAAACCGTGTGTGTCTGCCAGTGCATATGTCTCCCTCCTTCAATGGCAATGAAGGTAAGTATGGACAGACTGCACAACGGCTGCATGGGAGTCGGGTCACAAGGCGACGATCTGATTGAAATCATTCGTGAAACAGGTCACACAATATAAGAATAAACTATTTCACGTCGGCCATTCTGTTGAATAATTTATTCTCATCTTCCGAGAGAGAATCATTATGCAATCTTCCCAACGTGCGCCGGATGCGCACAAGCGCGCTTTAATTGCAGGTTCGATTGGCAACTTCATCGAATGGTATGAATTCGCGGTGTACGGTTTTATGGCGACCGTCATTGCGAAGAACTTCTTCCAGCTGGAAGGTGAAGCGGGGATGACCAGCCTGATCCTCACCTACGCCTCATTTGCGATCGCGTTCTTCTTCCGCCCGCTGGGCGCAGTCGTTTTTGGCCGCATCGGCGACCGCATTGGCCGTAAGCCGACGCTGATTATCGTGCTGGTACTGATGACGCTCGCGACGGCCGCTATCGGCATGGTGCCGGTTTACGCCAGTATCGGCATTGCCGCACCGCTGATCATTACCGGGCTGCGCATTTTGCAGGGCCTGTTTGCGGGCGGCGAGTACGGCGGGGCCGTGTCGCTGATGACCGAGTTTGCCCCGCGCGGCAAACGGGGGCTTTACGGCGCGTGGCAATCCTTTACCGTGGCACTTGGGCTGCTGGCAGGCGCTGGCATCGTTGCACTGCTCTCGGTCGTGATGACGCCGGACGCGCTGCATGACTGGGGCTGGCGTATTCCGTTCTTCCTCGCGCTGCCGATGGGCGTGGTCGCTCTGTGGCTGCGCGTCAGCATGGAAGAGACGCCGAGTTTTGTGCAGCAGAAGGAAAAACCGGTTGTCGCCGAAGCGCACACCGCTGCCACGCTGAAAGCGATTGTGATGGGGATTGGCCGTGTGATGGTCTGGTCAGCCGCCGGGTATACCTATCTGGTGATCATGCCAACCTATCTGCAATCCGCATTGCATACGGGCTTTAACCAGGCGCTGCTGATTGCGGTGATTTCGAATATCGGATTTGCGCTGACGATTATCCCGTCAGGAATCCTCAGTGACCGCATCGGGCGACGCACGGTGATGGTGATGGCGACCGCGCTGCTGCTGATACTCGCCCTGCCACTGCTGAAAATTTTGCAGGCAGAATCCAGCACCCTGGCGGTGAAAGCGATGGTAGTGTTAATTGCGGGCGGTCTGGTGGGGATGCTCGCGGGGCCAGGGCCTGCGATGCTGTCGGAGATGTTCCCGACGCGCGTGCGCTATACCGGGCTGGGTCTGGCCTATTCGCTGTCTAACGCCATTTTCTCTGGCTGCGCGGGGTTGATTATCACCGGGTTGATCAAGCAGACGGGGAATCTGGATATTCCAGCGTATTACGTGATGGCAACAGCAGTGGTGAGCATTGTCGCGCTGATGACGCTGAATAAAGATGACCATTTGCGGTCTTTAGAAGAGTAGTGTTTGGCCGGGTGGCAGCTTCGCCTGACCCGGCCTGGACGTTTTTGTAGGCCCGGTAAGCGAAGCGCTACCGGGCACAAAATCACCCGCGCTGACGCACCGCTTCGAACAGGCAAATACCTGTTGCCACAGACACGTTCAGAGACGAGACGCTGCCCGCCATCGGAATGCTGATCAGCTCGTCGCAATGCTCGCGCGTCAGACGGCGCATCCCTTCCCCTTCAGCACCCATCACCAGCGCCATACGGCCGGTCATTTTGCTCTGATAAAGGGTATGGTCTGCTTCGCCAGCGGTGCCGACAATCCAGATATTCTCTTCCTGCAGCTGACGCATGGTGCGCGCCAGGTTGGTCACGCGGATCAACGGCACGTTTTCCGCCGCGCCACAGGCGACTTTCTTCGCCGTAGCATTGAGCTGCGCAGAACGGTCGCGCGGTACAATCACCGCATGTACGCCTGCCGCATCTGCACTACGCAGGCATGCGCCGAGGTTGTGCGGATCGGTCACGCCGTCGAGGATCAGGAAGAACGGGTTATCGAGCTGGGCGATCAGATCCGGCAGATCGTTTTCCTGATACTGACGGCCCGGTTTCGCACGCGCGATAATGCCCTGGTGAACGGCACCCTCGCTTTTTTCGTCGAGGAACTGGCGGCTCGCCAGCTGAATCACCACGCCCTGGGCTTCCAGCGCATGGATCAGCGGCAGCAGACGTTTATCCTCGCGGCCTTTCAGAATATACACTTCCTGAAAACGCTCCGGAGCGCGCTCCAGCAGGGCCTGCACCGCATGGATGCCGTAAATCATTTCACTCATTGATGGTTCTCATTAATTGCTTTTGCCGGGCAATTCTACGCTTGCCCGGCCGACAAAGGGTGAGGGAGTGTTACTCCGCCACTTTTTTCTTCGCAGCACGCTTCGCTTTGGTCGCGGCCGCTATTTTCTGGGTCTTGGCGGACGGTTTTTTCGCGCCTTTCTCTTTCTTCGCTTTTGGTGGTTTTGGCGCTGCTTTGCCTTTATCACCACGGAACGCGGCATCCGGCTCGAAGTTCACCTTTTTGCCCGCCTGACGACGCCTGCCGCCTGTTTTACCGTTCGACCCTTTTTTCGCTTTTTCGCGCTCGGTTTTACCGACGTTACGCGGAGCACGTTCGCTTGAGATCAGACTGAAATCAATCTTACGTTCGTCCATGTTAACGGCTTCCACCTTCACTTCCACGCGATCGCCCAGACGGTAAGTCTGGCCACCGGATTCACCCGTCAGGCGTTGACCAACCTGATCGTAGCGGTAGTAATCGTTATCCAGCGAGGAGACGTGGACCAGGCCGTCGATAAACAGCTCGTCGAGACGCACAAAGAAGCCAAAGCCGGTGACGCTGGCGATAACGCCTTTAAAGACATTGCCCACCTGATCCAGCATGAAGTCACACTTCAGCCAGTCCGCCACATCACGCGTTGCTTCGTCGGCGCGACGTTCGGCCATGGAACAGTGCTGGCCAAGCTGGAGCATCTCTTCCATGGAATAGTGGTAGCCGCCCGTTTCGGTGGTGTTGCCCTTATGACCCTGCTCTTGCGCCAGCAGATATTTAATGGCGCGGTGCAGCGACAGATCCGGGTAACGACGAATCGGCGAGGTAAAGTGCGCATAAGACTGCAGCGCCAGGCCGAAGTGACCACGGTTTTCCGGATCGTAAATCGCCTGTTTCATGGAGCGCAGCAGCATGGTTTGCAGCATTTCCGCATCCGGACGATCGCTGATGGACTCCAGCAGCTCGGCGTAATCGCGCGGCTCTGGTTTACTGCCACCCGGCAGCTCCAGGCCCAGCTCCGCCAGCACCGAACGGAACGCGGTGATCGCTTCAGTGGTCGGTTTATCGTGAATACGGAACAGCGCAGGCTCTTTGGCTTTCTCAACGAAACGCGCCGCCGAGATGTTTGCCAGGATCATGCACTCTTCAATCAGTTTGTGGGCATCGTTACGCTGCGTCTGCTCGATACGCTCGATACGACGCTCGGCGTTGAAGATGAACTTTGCCTCTTCGCTCTCAAAGGAGATCCCGCCGCGCTCTTCGCGCGCCTGGTCCAGCACTTTGTAGAGGTTGTGCAGCTCTTCGATGTGTTTGACCAGCGGCGCATATTGCTCGCGCAGCTCCTGGTCGCCCTGCAGCATGTGCCAGACTTTGGTGTATGTCAGACGCGCGTGCGAGCTCATCACCGCTTCATAGAATTTATAGCCGGTTAAGCGCCCTTTGGTGGAGATGGTCATTTCACAGACCATACACAGACGATCAACCTGCGGGTTCAGGGAGCACAGCCCGTTGGAGAGCACTTCCGGCAGCATTGGAACGACCTGCGACGGGAAGTACACGGATGTACCACGGCTGCGGGCTTCGCTGTCCAGCGGGGTGTTGGGGCGGACGTAATAGCTGACGTCAGCAATCGCCACCCACAAACGCCAGCCGCCGCCGCGTTTTTTCTCGCAGAAGACGGCGTCATCGAAGTCGCGGGCGTCTTCGCCATCAATGGTCACCAGCGGCAGATCGCGCAGATCCACGCGGCCAATTTTGGCCTCTTCCGGCACCTGCTCTTTCAGATCTTTAACCTGATTTTCAACCGCAGCCGGCCAGACGTAAGGGATTTCATGCGTACGCAGCGCCATATCTACGGCCATGCTGGTGCCCATGTTATCGCCCAGCACTTCCACGATCTTACCAATCGCTTTGGTGCGGCGCGTTGGACGCTGGGTGAGTTCGACCACCACCACAAAGCCCATGCGTGCGCCCATCACCTCTTCCGGCGGGATCAGGATGTCGAAGCTCAGACGACTATCGTCTGGCACCACAAAGCCCACGCCTGCATCGGTGAAGTAACGCCCGACGATCTGGCTGGTTTTGGGTACCAGCACGCGAACGACGCGCGCTTCGCGGCGGCCCTTGCGGTCAGCCCCTAACGGCTGCGCCAGAATCTGATCGCCGTGGATGCACATCTTCATTTGTTCAGAGGACAGATACAGGTCGTCTTTGCGGCCTTCGACGCGCAGGAAGCCGAAACCATCGCGATGGCCAATGACGGTGCCTTTGAGCAGGTCGAGACGTTCCGGCAGCGCGTAGCACTGGCGACGCGTAAAGACCAGCTGGCCATCACGCTCCATGGCGCGCAGGCGGCGACGAAGGGCTTCAATTTGCTCTTCGCCTTCAATGTTTAATTCAACGGCAAGTTCTTCACGATTGGCGGGCTTTTCGCGTTTTGTTAAGTGTTCGATGATGAACTCGCGGCTTGGGATAGGATTCGCGTACTTTTCTGCTTCGCGTTCCTGGAAAGGATCATGTGACATGTCGGTTCCTCCGTTGTCAGCTCCGGTGGAAATTTTCTTCATTCCACCAGCAATAATTTATATAGCGGTTGATTCTCTTCAACCAAATCGGCCAGCGTGTAGTTATCCAGTTCCTTGAGAAAACTTTGCACAGCCGTAGAAAGCGCCTTTTTCAGGCGGCAAGCGGGGGTGATGTGGCAGAAGTCGCTGCTGCAGTTCACCAGAGTTAATGGCTCCAGCTCACGTACCACATCTCCAACACGAATACTCTGCGCAGGTTTTCCGAGACGAATCCCCCCGTTTTTCCCGCGGACGGCAGTTACGTATCCCGCACGGCTAAGTTGATTGATTATTTTGACCATATGATTACGGGACACGCCGTACACCTCTGTCACCTCAGAGATACTGGTCATCTGTCCTTGTGGCAACGACGCCATGTAAATCAGCGCACGTAAGCCGTAATCGGTGAAACTCGTTAACTGCACATCAACCTCAGGAAAAGGGAAAAACGCGGTCTAACCGCAGAGATATTCACTATTGATGATAAACCAGCCAGATACTTAGCGGCTAATTTATTTGACTGAAAGGGGGAAAGAGGAACTAAAAAGCCGGATACGCGTTGCTTATCCGGCTTAAGAAGCGTTTTGTAGGCCTGGCAAGCATAGCGCCGCCAGGCAGAACGAGGTTTATGCGTCGAACGGGTCGCGCAGAATCATCGTTTCGGTACGGTCAGGGCCGGTAGAGATAATATCGATCGGCACATCGGTCAGTTCTTCAATACGCTTGATGTAGTCCAGCGCGGCTTTCGGCAGACCGCTACGCTCTTTCACACCAAAGGTGGTTTCGGACCAGCCTGGCATGGTTTCGTAAATCGGCTCGATACCTTCCCAGTCGTCAGCGGCCAGCGGAGTGGTGGTCACTTCGCGGCCATCTGGCATACGGTAGCCCACGCAGATTTTCACTTCTTTCAGGCCGTCCAGCACGTCCAGCTTGGTCAGGCAGAAGCCAGACAGGGAGTTGATCTGCACTGCGCGACGCACTGCAACCGCATCCAGCCAGCCGGTACGACGACGACGACCGGTGGTCGCGCCAAACTCGTTACCTTGCTTGCACAGGAACTCGCCGATGTCATCAAACAGCTCAGTCGGGAACGGACCTGCACCCACGCGAGTGGAGTAAGCTTTGATGATACCCAGCACGTAATCCACATAACGTGGACCCAGACCGGAGCCAGTCGCCACGCCACCCGCGGTGGTGTTAGAGGAGGTCACGTACGGATAGGTACCGTGGTCGATATCCAGCAGCGTACCCTGCGCGCCTTCGAACATGACGAAATCGCCACGTTTGCGCGCCTGGTCCAGCAGGTCAGACACATCCACAACCATACCGGTCAGGATGTCAGCAACCGCCATGACATCATCCAGCACTTTCTGGTAGTCAACGGCGTCTACTTTGTAGAAGTTCACCAGCTGGAAGTTGTGATATTCCATCACTTCTTTCAGTTTTTCAGCGAAGGTGGCTTTGTCGAACAGGTCGCCAACGCGCAGACCGCGACGAGCAACTTTATCTTCGTAAGCAGGGCCGATACCACGGCCGGTGGTGCCGATAGCTTTCGCGCCACGTGCTTTTTCGCGCGCCACGTCCAGTGCGACGTGATAGTCGAGGATCAGCGGGCAGGCTTCGGAGAGCAGCAGACGCTCACGAACCGGGATACCACGGTCTTCCAGGCCTTTCATCTCTTTCATCAGCGCAGCAGGAGACAGCACAACACCGTTACCGATGATGCTGGTCACATTTTCACGAAGAATGCCTGATGGAATAAGATGGAGGACGGTTTTTTCACCGTTGATTACGAGAGTATGGCCTGCGTTGTGACCACCCTGATAGCGTACAACATATTTAGCACGTTCAGTCAGAAGATCGACAATCTTCCCTTTACCTTCGTCACCCCATTGGGTGCCCAGTACGACAACGTTGTTACCCATTTTTCAAAATCACCGATTGCTTAAAAATGGATTCTACCACCGCTTTTTCAGAGTTACAGCACTTTTTGCCCTCAATATAATGCAAATCCGACCATTTTTTGATCAGCCAATCGTTTTCCTCAACATGTAGTAGATCACCACTCCTGCAACCACAAGACCCCCGCCAAAACGACGTAAAATATTATCCGGCAGTTGGGTCATGGTGGCGATCATTCGGCGCCAGGCGCGCGGATAAAGCATCGGGCCAAGGCCTTCGAGCACCAAAACCAGAGCAAGCGCCAGCAAGATGGTGGAATTCATTTTAGCTCCTGATAAAAGAAAACCACCGCTCCGTTGAGAGCGGTGGTTTGATAACTCAAACGAGAATGAGTTTATCGCGTGGCGTTGCCTGGCGTCTTCATATAACGGAAGAAATCGCTGTCAGGGCTGAGCACCATCACATCCTGGTTGCTCTGGAAGCTGTTTTCATACGCACGCAGGCTACGGATAAAGGCATAGAAATCCGGATCCTGGCTGAATGCATCGGCAAACAGTTTCGCGGCTTCCGCATCGCCTTCACCGCGCATAATGCGGCCCTGACGTTCGGATTCTGCCAGCGTTTTCGTCACTTCATAGTCCGCTGTCGCGCGCAGTTTCTCAGCCTCTTCCTGGCCCTGTGAACGGTGGCGACGGGCAACCGCTTCACGCTCAGCGCGCATACGGTTGTAAATCGCTTCGGACACTTCCGCAGGCAGGTTGATCTGTTTGATACGCACATCGACCACTTCGATACCTAACGCCGCCATACTGTTCGGGTTGATCACCGGCACTTTGCCGTTGGTTTCAGCCTGAACACGCTCAGCCGCTTTAGCAATCGCATCGTCCGCTGCTGGCGTCGCAACTTCGTCTTCCGTGCCCGCAGTACCGGAGTTCAGTGCATCACGCACTTCCAGGGTCAGACGACCACGGGAGTCGGTCACGATGTCTTTCACATCCAGACGACCAATTTCAGAACGCAGACGGTCAGAGAACTTACGTTTCAGCAGCACTTCGGCCTGAGAGACGTCGCCGCCGCCTGTTGCCAGGTAGTAACGGCTGAAGTCGCTGATACGCCATTTGATGTAAGAATCGACGATCAGGTCTTTTTTCTCTTTGGTGACAAAACGATCGGCCTGGTTATCCATCGTCTGGATACGAGCGTCGAGCATTTTCACTGATTCAATCATCGGGAGCTTGAAGTGCAGACCCGGTTCAAAGACCAGCGGTTTGTTTTCATCGTCACGAAGGACTTTACCGAAGCGCATGGTAATCCCGCGCTCGCCCTCTTTCACCACAAAGATGGAGGTATAAAGTACGACCAGCGCAATGATGATAATCGCAATAACTGACTTACGCATCGTTATTCCCCCTGACGCTGGCTGTCGTTACGCTGTGCGTTGGCACGGCGTTGGTCCATGATGTCACCATCGCTTGAAGAAGACGTGGTATTGGCGCTGGAATTGCTGCTGGATGCCGGAGGCAGACGCAGCAGATTGTTTGCTCCGCTGTTATCCTGTTTTGCCGCAGGCGCATTACCGCCTTTCAGCATCTGGTCCAGCGGTAGCACCATCAGGTTGCCACCTTTGTTGTCGTTCACCAGCACTTTACGGGTGTGGCTCAACACTTTCTCCATGGTCTCGATATACAGACGCTCACGGGTAATTTCCGGGGCAGCTTTATATTCCGGCAGGAGCTTCGCGAAGCGAGCCACTTCACCCTGGGCTTCCAGGATGGTCTGAGTCTTATACGCACGCGCCTCTTCGAGGATACGCTGTGCCTGACCGTTGGCACGAGGCTGAACTTCGTTGGTGTAAGCTTCCGCTTCACGGATGTATTGCTGTTCGTTTTCACGCGCGGCAATTGCATCATCGAAAGCGGCTTTAACCTCTTCCGGCGGACGAGCGGCCTGGAAGTTGACGTCCAGCAGGGTGATACCCATGTTGTACGGACGGATGGTCTCTTCCAGCTCGCGCTGGGTATCGCTACGAATAACGGTACGACCTTCGGTCAGGATACGGTCCATGGTGTATTTACCGATCACGCCACGCAGGGCGCTGTCGGTAGCCTGACGCAGACTGTCGTCGGCGCTGGTCACACTGAACAGATAGTGCTGCGGATCGGTGACGCGGTACTGCACGTTCATCTCAACGCGCACCACGTTCTCGTCAGAGGTCAGCATCACGCCAGACGCCGCCAGTTCGCGTACCGATTCCACGTTTACCGCAGTCACGTTATCTACGAACGTTGGCTTCCAGTTCAGACCCGGCTCAACCAGATGGCTAAACTTACCGAAACGAGTGACCACACCGCGTTCAGCTTCTTTAATGGTGTAGAACCCGCTGGCAGCCCAAATGATGACCACGGCAGCAGCAACAATGCTCACTACGCGGCCACCCATGTGCGGGCGCGGACCCTGAGTGGAATTTCCACCCGAGCCAGAACCTTTACCTGTACCGAAACCACCAAGCTTTTTGCTCAGCTTGCGAAAGATATCGTCCAGATCAGGAGGCCCCTGCTCGCGACCACCTTTGTTGCCATTTCCCCCAGAGTTGCCGCCTTGATTATTGCTGCTTCCCCACGGGTCGCGGTCTTGTCCGTTATTACCGGGCTGATTCCACGCCATGTATATGCTCCATATTTGTTATGCAAGGGCGAATTTTCAGGCTCGTGCACCTTTATCTGGTCAGACGACGAAGTCCACCAGCGTAGGTTCTTGTTTACAGAGGCGACGCCAGTCAACGATCGGCATACGCACCTGCATCCCCACGCTGCCGTCATCCTCCATCCACTCTTTTTCTATCGCCTGAAGCTGATAAAACCGGCTGCGCAGCCTGCCTTCCTGTGGCGGCAGACGCAGCGTGTGCTGAGCCACCTCACCAGAAAGACGTTCTGTCAAAGCCTGGAAAAGTAGTGGCACACCGACACCGGTCTGAGCGGAAAGCCAGACCCGAATCGGTTTGTTCTCTTCATCTCGGTCGATACGCGGCTCGAAATCGTCCAGCATATCGATTTTGTTCATCACCAGAAGCGTTGGGATCTCGTGCGCATCGATCTCTTCGAGCACGGTATTCACCGCGTCGATGTTTTCCTGCACGCGAACATCCGCTGCGTCGATGATATGCAGCAGCAGCGTCGCCTGACGCGTCTCCTGCAATGTGGCTTTAAACGCGGCCACCAGATCGTGTGGCAAATGACGAATAAACCCTACGGTATCCGCCAGCACTGTTTCACCCACATCCGCAACGTCAATGCGACGCAGCGTCGGGTCAAGGGTCGCAAACAACTGGTCTGCGGCATAAACCTTGGCCTCAGTGATCTGGTTAAACAGGGTGGATTTACCGGCGTTGGTATACCCCACCAGCGACACCGTTGGGATGTCAGCTTTGGTTCGCGAACGACGTCCTTGCTCACGCTGTTTTTCAACTCTTGCCAGACGTGAGAGGATCTGGGTAATACGGCCGCGCAGCAGTCGACGGTCGGTTTCGAGCTGGGTTTCACCCGGACCGCGTAAACCAATCCCGCCTTTTTGCCTTTCAAGGTGGGTCCAGCCGCGCACAAGACGCGTGGCCAGATGACGCAATTGCGCCAGCTCAACCTGCAATTTCCCCTCGTGGGTACGTGCACGTTGAGCAAAAATGTCTAAAATCAGTCCGGTACGATCGATAACACGACATTCGCACAGGGCTTCCAGGTTACGCTCTTGAGCCGGAGATAGCGCATGGTCAAACAGCACGACGGACGCGCCGGTTGCTTTTACGGCTTCCGCAATTTCGACTGCTTTACCTTCACCAACAAAAAACTTTGGGTGCGGCGCTTTACGGCTACCGGTAATCACCTGTAATGCTTCGACACCGGCGGAAGAGACCAGAGCTTCAAACTCCTGGAGATCTTCCATATCTTTGTCTTGCGTAAAATAGATGTGTACCAGTACCGCATGCTCGCCGGCATCATAACGGTCAAACAAGCGTATTATCCTCAAAATAAATCAGCGGGGAACGCAGAAACCTGGCTCCCCGTGTGGAAAAACAGCCCGTTACCTTATTCGGTTTCTTCGCTGTCCTGCGCAGGAGCAGAAGAGCCCTGTGCGTTGCTGCCATGATGGTAGTTACTACCGGTGCCGCCGCCAGCGTTGTTGCTGTGATGAGATACTGGACGAGACGGAACAACAGTAGAGATAGCGTGCTTATAAACCATCTGGCTGACCGTGTTTTTCAACAGGATCACGAACTGATCGAAAGACTCAATCTGACCTTGCAGCTTAATACCATTCACCAAATAAATAGAAACTGGAACACGTTCACGACGCAATGCGTTCAGAAACGGATCTTGTAAAGATTGCCCCTTAGCCATTCTATCTTTTCCTTATATGCTTGTTATGTACTTAGAACCTTGCGATTCTGAAAAATTGCGCACGATACGACTTAATTGTACACATTCAGTCTGCGATAGCACCCACAACCTGTAAAACTTCATTGTACGCCTGGTCTGGTTTCTCACTGTCTAACCAGTGGATACCGTCCCAACCGCGCAACCAGGTTATCTGGCGTTTCGCTAACTGTCTGGTGGCGCAAACACCTCGATAAACCATTTCATCGTATGAGATCTCACCTTCAATGTATGACCACATCTGGCGGTATCCGACACAACGAATGGAAGGCATGTCCGTATGCAAATCTCCGCGAGCAAATAGCGCCCGCACTTCTGCTTCAAAACCTGAAGCTAACATCTGATGAAAACGCTGCTCAATTCGTTGATGGAGCAGTTCACGGCTCGCCGGGGCGATGGCGAACTGATGCACCTGATACGGCAGAGCCTCTCCTGACGTTTGCGTCAGTTCCGTTAAAGTTTTACCCGAAATGAAAAAAACTTCCAGTGCCCGGGAAAGCCTTTGCGGATCATTTGGATGAATCCGTGCTGCGGCAACCGGGTCAATTTCCTCCAGCTGCTTGTGCAACGCGCCCCATCCCTGCTCTGCCGCCTGCTGCTCAATTCTGGCCCTCACCTCAGGGTCTGCGGATGGCAAGGGTGATAACCCTTCCAGCAGCGCCTTGAAGTAGAGCATGGTCCCGCCAACTAACAACGGTATCCGGCCCGCTGCGGTAATCTCGGCCATTTGCGCCAGCGCATCGCGGCGGAAATCCGCTGCGGAGTACGCCTGCGACGGGTCAAGAATATCCAGCAGTCGGTGCGGTGCCGCGCGCAGTTCTTCTGCGTCTGGCTTCGCCGTGCCGATATCCATCCCTTGATAAATAAGGGCGGAATCGACGCTAATCAACTCTACTGGCAAAACTTTACGTAGCTCAATGGCTAACGCGGTTTTACCCGAGGCCGTTGGGCCCATTAAAAAAATCGCCTTTGGCAGGCTCGCCTTACTCACATCACTCATTTTTCAGGGCATTCATCGCCGAATCTAAATCAACACGTTGTAATAAACCACCCGGCGGTGCTTTGACCAAATGAGGGCAAAGACGTTCAACTTCGGCCAATACGGTAATGGCTTGCGCCATAGTCCACGGATGATGGTCACTCGCTAAATGACGGGCGATCCACTGTGCGGTATTGGTGGCATCAAAGGTCGTTTGCTGCGCCAGGTAGCCTATCAGTTCAGGAATCAAGTTTTGTAAATTTTGTTGGCGTAAGGGTAAAGGCACCGCGCGAATCGTCACATGATGCGCCTCTAACACAAATTCGATGCCCATTTCCGCCAACAGCGCTTTCGCACGGTTCAACAAGCCGGCTTCGTCCGCTGAAATTTTGAGCCGAACCGGAATCAGCAGCGGCTGGGCACAGGCCGCATTTGCGCCCGGCGTCAGCTGCGCCTGCTTCAGCCAGCGCTCCGCAACCGGTAACGCCAGCAGAGCCAGTTTCCCGTCACGCTCCAGCAGCGCCATATCCGGCGCAATGATGGTTAACACCCGGCCAAAACTTTGGCTGTGGCCTTCCAGCGCAGGGGCCGATGGCGCCACGGGCTCTTTGCGCTCTAAGGCTGGAGTATCCAGCAATTTGCTATAAAGCGCACCCTGCTGCTTTTGATAACCCGGCGCATGAGGGTAATTCGCCCCGCTCGGGCGCGGCGCCTGGCTGGTCGGGGAATAGCGCGGGGTTTCGGGTTCACGGGCAACGGCGGGTTCTGCAAACTGGTTACGGCCAGCCGCCACGCGGTTTTCCGGGATCGGACGCGGCGCGGCGCTCTCTTCTTCCAGCGGCAATACCGCTTCCGCCTGCTGCTGTAAAACGCTCAGCACGCCCTGATAGATAAAATCATGGACCAGACGCGACTGATGGAAACGCACTTCATGCTTGGCAGGATGCACGTTGACATCCACCTGATGCGGATCGATTTCAAGATAGAGAACAAACGCAGGCTGCTGATCCGCGCCGAGTTTATCTTCACAGGCCTGGCGGATCGCATGGTTGATCAGACGATCGCGCATCATGCGACCGTTGACGTAACAGTACTGAATTTCCGCCAGCGCCGCGTTCATGGATTTTGGATCGGCCACCCAGCCGCGCATCGCGAGATCGCCGTGCTGCCATTCAATTGCCAGTGCCTGTTCCAGGAAGCCGGTCCCGCAAATCGCCCCTAAGCGGCGCTCTTTCTGCCCGCCTTCCGCAACGGCGCGATACTGGCGCATCACTTTGCCGTTGTGGCTCAGATTGATCGTCACGTCAAAACGCGCCAGCGCGATGCGGCGAATAATTTCGTCGATGTGGCCAAATTCGGTTTTTTCGGTGCGCATAAACTTGCGCCGCGCCGGGGTGTTGTAGAACAGGTCCAGCACTTCCAGCGTGGTGCCCACCGGATGCGCGGCGGGTTTGACGGTCACGTCCATGTCGCGCCCTTCCGCGTACGCCTGCCAGGCTTCCTGCTGTTCGGCGGTGCGGGAGGTGAGCGTCAGACGAGAAACGGAGCTGATACTGGCCAGCGCTTCGCCGCGAAAACCGAGGCTGATAATGGCTTCCAGATCGTCGAGAGAGGCAATTTTACTGGTGGCGTGACGCGCCAGCGCCAGCGCCAGCTCGTCTTTTTTGATCCCACAGCCGTTGTCACGAATGCGGATAAGTTTGGCGCCGCCGCGTTCGATATCAATATCGATGCGGGTGGCTCCCGCATCGAGACTGTTTTCAACCAGCTCTTTCACGACCGATGCAGGACGCTCCACCACCTCGCCGGCGGCGATTTGGTTCGCAAGCTGCGGCGGCAGAACCTGAATCGGCATGATCTCTCCTTAGTTGGTCGCGCTCATGTCGCCAGGCAGGGCGGCGCTGGCGGTTTGACCCGCGCCCCCTTGCGGCGCTGACTGGAGCGGATGCGCGGCAAAATAGTTGCGCAGACCGTTATAAATCGCATCGGCAATTTGCTGCTGATAGCTGTCGCTGCCCAGCAGGCGCTCTTCGCCGTTATTGGTGATAAAGCCGGTTTCGACCAGAATCGACGGGATATCCGGTGAGCGCAACACCCCTAAACTCGCATGCTCAGGACGGCGTTTGTGGATCGCACCGACGCGCTGAAGCTGGCTAATCACGTTCGTCGCCACATCATACCCGACGCGCTGAGAATGGCCGAATTGTAAATCCAGCACCGCCTGGCTGAGATACGGGTCGGACTGGCTGTTCGCCAGTACGTCACCTGCGCCGCCGAGCAGTTCAGACTGTTTCTCGTGCTCCTCGAGCCAGTTCGCCATTTCGCTGTTCGCACGACGATTTGACAGCACCCACACCGACGCACCGGTCGCGCTGCGATTCGGCGCGGCATCCGCGTGAATCGACACCAGGAAGTTGGCGTTTTGCTTACGTGCCACGTCGGAACGCCCCATCACGGAGATAAAGTAGTCGCCGTCGCGGGTCATGACGCCTTTAAACATCGGATCGTCATTCAGCAACGCCCGCAGCTTACGCGCAATCGAAATCGTGACGTTTTTCTCCTGCGTACCGCCTGGCCCAATCGCGCCAGGGTCCTGTCCGCCGTGACCGGCATCAATGGCAATAATCACTCTCTCATCGGACGACACCGCACGGGCGCGCGCCGCGGGACGCGTCACGGTATTGCTGCTGGTGACGCTGGTAAGACGATCGTTTTGCGCTTTGAACGGATTCCGCGCCGGTTCAGAAGGACGCGGCGCGACCACCGGCTGCTCTACACGTTGTGCCACGACGGGCGCTGGCGGCGGAGGGGGCGGCGGCGGAACATCGGCATTGATGGTAAAGACCACGGTGTAGTTAGCACCATTTTGTTGCTTTACCGCACGGGTTTTGCCGTTTTGCGTCAGATCCACCACCAGTCTCAGGGACTGAGGATCTTTTGCATTGCCGGAGCGAATACTTTTCACCAGGTTATTCCCGCTAAACTGCAGCGGTAGCCCCTGGATCACGCCGGTCTGTTTAATATCCAGCGCAACGCTACGTTTATCGACCTGGGTAAAGGCGTAATCGGGATCGCCCATAAAACTGAAGGTGATACGCGCCTGCGCATCACCGTTGGACACCTGAATGTCCGATAAGCTCGCCGCACCGGCCTGCGCGCACAGCAGCACCGTGGCGGCCAACAACCAACCTTTAACGCGATTAATCATCCCGTTATCCCTTCATTCAGCTGGCTAAGCGAGCCAGCAAGGAACAGCCTGATGAGGAAACTGCACTGATGCGTGCCTCACGCCCTTGCGCCTGGTAATCTAAGTGAATTTCGACATCCGGGTCAGGCAACACACCCGCACCTTGTTGCGGCCACTCCACCAGGCAAATGGCATCGTTGGCGAAATAGTCACGGATACCCATAAATTCCAGCTCCTCTGGGTCCGCAAGACGGTAAAGATCAAAGTGATATACCATCAGATTGTCGAGCGTGTAAGGTTCGACCAAGGTATAGGTCGGGCTTTTTACATTCCCTTTGTGGCCTAGCGCCTGTAAAAAACCCCGGCTGAAGGTGGTTTTACCCGCGCCCAAATCACCGTACAGATAGATGACGGTGGCACCGTCACAGGCCAGTGCCAGGCGCTTGCCGAGATCCAAGGTTGCCTGCTCGTCGGGTAAAGCAATCACACGATTAGTCATTTTCTACGTCAATCACATCCGGGTTAACAACACGCCGCAGCGTGTCAAAAAGATCGGTGGCCAGCATGCCGCGCGTTCCGTACTGCGCCGCCACTCTGTCAGCGGCGGCACCGTGCGCCACGCAGCCTGCAATAGCTGCATCATAAGGGGTAAGTTTCTGTCCAAGCAACGCGCTGATAATGCCGGAAAGCACATCACCCATTCCGCCACTTGCCATTCCCGCATTGCCCGCGTCGATAATGCCCAGCGCGCCAGATTCACAGGCCACTATCGTGCCTGCCCCTTTCAGAACCGCAACACCCCCATAACGTTTTACCAGACGCTGCGCAGAAAGTAAGCGATCGCTTTCAATTTCTGCGACGCTGCAGTTAAGCAGCCGCGCGGCTTCGCCGGGGTGTGGCGTCAGGATGCGATTGTGACGTTTATCAGGGTTGATTGCCAGAAGGTTCAGCGCGTCGGCATCCCACAGCATCGGTTTACGGCAATTCTCGACTTTCTGTAGCGCTTTTTTACCCCACTCCTGTTGACCCAGCCCCGGGCCTATCGCCACCACGTCCGCCCAGGCCAGGCTCTCTTCGAGAGAGTGCTGCGTGAGTTCGCTGACCATCAGTTCAGGGAGAGCGGTAATTAACGGCGGGATGTTTTCGATGCGAGTGAGCACTCGCACCAGACCCGCGCCCGCCCGCAGAGCGGCCTCTCCGGTCATACGAATCGCCCCTGCCGTGCCGTGATCGCCACCGATGATCACCAGTTTCCCGTGATCGCCTTTGTGGGACGTCGGACGGCGCGGCGGCAGCCACTGCGCAAGCTGGGAAGCATCAAAACGGGAAAGCGACGTTTCCTGGCCCGCAAGCCAGCTATCCAGGCCGAGTGCATGATGGTGAAGTGTCCCCACCACATCACGTGCTTTGCCGGTCAACAATCCAGGTTTAAGGGCGATAAAGGTCACGGTAGCCGTGGCGTGAATCACCGCGCCAGGCGTCGCGCCCGTTTGCGCCAGCAGGCCCGAAGGAATATCCAGGGCGATTACGGGAGCGGGATGGGTGTTGGCATGTTCAATCAGTGTCGCCACGTTGTCGCGCGGAGCCTGGCTCAGCCCGGTGCCGAGCAGGCCATCAATAATCAGATCGATACCCTCTGGCCAGACGACATCCGAAGCATGGATCACGCCACCGGCGTTTAGCCAGGCGTCCCGGGCTTCGCTCGCCTCTTCTGGCAACGGTTTGTCGCTCTCCAGTGCCAGCAGGGTTACATTCAGGCCAGCGGCGGCGGCCAGTCGGGCCACCACGTAGCCATCGCCGCCGTTATTGCCGTGCCCGCAAAGAATCAACCAATGAGTGGCGTGCGGATAGGCTTCACGCGCAACGCGAAACGCCGCTTCGCCCGCGCGGAGCATCAGCTCATACAGGGTAATGCCCAGGCTATCTGCCGCCTCTTTTTCAGCGCGTCGCAGGTCATCCGCAGGCCAAATGGAATGTGGTATACTTGCGGGGATTTTCTTCACCGTATGGTCCGTCATGTCACAGCCCCTCGATCTCAATCAATTAGCGCAAAACATTAAACAATGGGGCGCTGAGCTTGGCTTTCAGAAAGTCGGTATCACCGATACTGATCTTTCCGCGAGCGAGCCAAAACTGCAGGCCTGGCTGGACAAACAATACCACGGCGAAATGGAGTGGATGGCGCGTCACGGGATGATGCGCGCCCGGCCCCACGAGCTTTTACCGGGTACCCTGCGCGTCATTAGCGTTCGCATGAATTACCTCCCCGCTAACGCGGCGTTTGCCCGCACGCTGAAAGATCCTTCTCTGGGTTACGTCAGCCGATATGCGCTTGGGCGTGATTATCATAAGCTTTTGCGTAACCGCTTAAAAAAACTCGGGGAAACTATCCAGCAGCACTGCGGCTCGCTGAATTTTAGACCTTTTGTCGACTCTGCGCCTATTCTTGAGCGCCCTATCGCTGAAAAAGCCGGGCTTGGCTGGACAGGTAAGCACTCACTTATCCTCAGCCGCGACGCAGGCTCATTCTTCTTTCTCGGTGAATTGCTGATAGATTTGCCGCTGCCGGTCGACGGCCCGGTCGAAGAAGGGTGTGGTCGCTGTGTGGCGTGTATGACCATCTGCCCGACGGGAGCGATTGTCGAGCCTTACACCGTGGATGCACGCCGCTGCATCTCGTATCTCACCATCGAACTGGAAGGGGCGATCCCCGAAGAGTTCCGCCCGCTGATTGGCAATCGAATTTATGGCTGTGACGACTGTCAGCTCATCTGCCCCTGGAATCGCTACTCGCAGCTCACGGATGAAGACGATTTTAGTCCCCGCAAAGCGTTACATGCGCCGAAACTGACGGAGCTGTTTGCCTGGGACGAACCGTATTTCCTCAGGATCACCGAAGGTTCGGCGATTCGCCGTATCGGCCATCTGCGCTGGCTGAGAAATATTGCCGTTGCGCTGGGAAATGCTCCCTGGGACGAGGCCAATATTCTGGCGCTTGAAAAGCGCAGAGGTGAGCACCCACTTCTCGACGAACACTTAGAATGGGCGATTGCGCAGCAAATTGAGAAGCGAAACGCCTGTGTAGTCGAGGTGCAATTACCTCAGAAAAAACGTCTGGTGAGAGTGATCGAAAAGGGGCTAGTTCGCGACGCCTGAACTATTCACAGCCTGTGAATAAAATCATGAAGTCAGCAACCATCGGGCTTTGCAGAGAGGTCAAGAGATCTCAATAACATTTTGAAATGATATTTTTAGTTTTATATTCAATTGGTTATGAATATACCGTTCACCCTGCGAAGGTTTTTGGGCTTTTAGCGAAATAGTGGGTTCTGTGGATAACTCTGTTCACAAGAGTTTGTCAGAAACAAAAGAAAGCGTCCCCAACGAAGCACTTCGCTGTGGATAAACTGGGTATGAAGAAGAATTTGGAGCGGGAAACGAGACTCGAACTCGCGACCCCGACCTTGGCAAGGTCGTGCTCTACCAACTGAGCTATTCCCGCTTGGGTGGTGCGTGTCTTGCGACACTTTTCAAATTTTGGAGCGGGAAACGAGACTCGAACTCGCGACCCCGACCTTGGCAAGGTCGTGCTCTACCAACTGAGCTATTCCCGCTTGGGTGGTGCGTACATCTTGCGATACTTTTCAAATTTGGAGCGGGAAACGAGACTCGAACTCGCGACCCCGACCTTGGCAAGGTCGTGCTCTACCAACTGAGCTATTCCCGCAAAAATTTGTTGCTGTCGTAACGTGTAATTCTCTGTCGTTACGGGAGGCGCATTATACGAGAAATCCTTTTAGCTGCAACCCCCCTGAAAGCGATTTTTTTGAAATCCTGTTCAAGTGCCTAATTAATCGGCAAGCTGCACAATTTAACGGCAAAAACCCGGCTGCGCAAGCGCGCCGGGCAGCAAACTTACAACTTAATAAAGTTTTCGCGGTAATACGCCAGCTCAGCCACCGACTCACGAATATCGTCCATCGCCTGATGGGTGCCCTGCTTTTTGAAGCCATCCAGAATTTCCGGTTTCCAGCGACGCGCCAGCTCTTTCAGGGTGCTCACATCCAGATAACGGTAATGGAAATAGGCTTCAAGCTCCGGCATGTACTTAAACAGGAAGCGGCGATCCTGCCCGATGCTGTTACCGCAGATCGGTGATTTACCCGCAGGCACCCACTGTTTCAGAAACTCAATGGTCGCCAGCTCCGCGTCGCGATCGCCCTGGGTGCTGGCTTTCACGCGCTCTACCAGCCCGCTGCCGGTATGGGTGCGCACGTTCCAGTCGTCCATCAGCGCCAGCTGTTCGTCAGACTGATGTACCGCAATGGTCGGGCCTTCCGCCAGAATGTTCAGGTTGGCATCGGTCACCAGCGTTGCGATCTCAATGATGCGATCGCGCTCGGGATCCAGACCGGTCATTTCAAGATCAATCCAAATCAGGTTGTTTTCATCCGCGCTCATGTTATTTTCCACCCTTCTCGCATAACCGGCAGTAGCAGGTTAACTAGTATTAATTAGTGTGTATCATAGAGGTTTTGCCCGATACGGGCGACCAGGAGTCAGCACGATTGAGTAAAAATAAACTCTCCAAAGGGCAACAGCGCCGTGTGAGTGCCAACCATCAGCGCCGTCTTAAGACCACTTCGGAGAAACCCGATTACGACGACAACCTGTTTGGCGAAACGACCGAAGGCATGGTGATCAGCCGTTTCGGCATGCACGCCGATGTGGAAGCCGCCGACGGTAGCGTCCACCGCTGCAACATTCGTCGCACCATCCGTTCACTGGTGACCGGTGACCGCGTGGTATGGCGTCCAGGCAAAGCGGCGTCCGAAGGTGTCAACGTAAAAGGGATCGTCGAAGCGGTTCATGAGCGCACGTCCGTTCTGACACGCCCCGACTTCTACGACGGCGTCAAACCGATCGCTGCCAACATCAATCAGATCGTGATTGTATCGGCGATCTTACCCGAGCTTTCGCTCAATATTATCGACCGCTATCTCGTTGCCTGCGAAACGCTGGACGTTGAGCCGCTGATCGTGCTCAACAAAATCGATCTGCTGGATGACGACGGTATGGCATTTGTGAACGAGCAAATGGACATCTACCGTAATATTGGCTATCGCGTACTGATGGTCTCCAGCCACAAGAAAGATGGCCTGAAACCGCTTGAAGAGGCGCTCACCGACCGCATCAGCATCTTTGCGGGCCAGTCTGGCGTGGGGAAATCCAGCCTGTTAAACAATCTTCTGGGGCTGCAGGAAGAGATCCTGACCAACGATGTGTCCGACAACTCCGGGCTGGGTCAGCACACCACCACGGCCTCGCGCCTGTACCACTTCCCACACGGCGGCGATGTCATTGACTCCCCAGGGGTGCGTGAATTTGGTTTGTGGCACCTTGAGCCGGAACAAATCTTCAATGGATTTGTCGAATTCCATGACTATTTAGGCGCTTGCAAATACCGCGACTGTAAACACGACAACGACCCTGGCTGCGCCATTCGTGAAGCGGTTGAAAACGGGAAAATTGCCGAAACCCGTTTCTACAACTACCACCGCATTCTCGAAAGCATGGACCAGGTAAAAACGCGTAAAAACTTTTCTGATTCTGATAACTGACAACTAAGCTAAGCGTCGCTAAAATCGTCCCCTTTTTTCAGGTTCCGGCGCTGTGAAGCCGGATCAGGAACGACAAAACAATGGCCTGGAGGCTACCTTGTTAAACTCATTCAAACTTTCGCTTCAATACATTCTGCCTAAACTATGGCTCACCCGCCTGGCGGGCTGGGGCGCGAGCAAACGAGCGGGCTGGCTGACTAAGCTGGTTATCGATCTGTTCGTTAAATACTACAAGGTCGACATGAAAGAGGCGCAGAAGCCGGACACCGCCAGCTACCGCACCTTTAACGATTTCTTTGTCCGCCCATTGCGTGATGACGTTCGTCCGCTGAACACCGACCCGAATGTGCTGGTGATGCCGGCAGACGGCGTGATAAGCCAGCTTGGCAAAATCGAAGAAGACAAAATCCTGCAGGCCAAAGGCCACGACTACAGCATGGAAGCCCTGCTGGCAGGTAACTACCTGATGGCAGACCTGTTCCGCAACGGCTCATTTGTCACCACCTACCTCTCACCGCGCGACTATCACCGCGTACACATGCCGTGCAACGGTATCCTGCGTGAGATGATCTACGTGCCGGGCGATCTGTTCTCCGTGAACCATTTAACGGCGCAAAACGTCCCGAACCTGTTCGCCCGTAACGAGCGCGTCATCTGCCTGTTTGATACTGAATTTGGTCCAATGGCGCAGATTCTGGTGGGTGCTACCATTGTTGGCAGCATCGAAACCGTCTGGGCTGGCACCATCACGCCGCCACGCGAAGGTGTAATCAAACGCTGGACATGGCCGGCTGGCGAAAACGAAGGCTCGATTGCCCTGCTGAAAGGCCAGGAGATGGGCCGCTTCAAACTGGGTTCTACCGTGATCAACCTGTTCGCGCCAGGTAAAGTGAATCTGGTGGATTCTCTGCAAAGCCTGTCCGTGACTAAAATTGGTCAGCCGCTGGCTATCTCGACGGAAATCTTCGTGACACCAGAAGTCGAGCCAGCGCCACTGGCAGAAGAAGAGATTAAAGCCGAACACGACGCCAGCCCGCTGGTTGACGACAAGAACGACCAAGGCTAACCAAAGGGGTTACTGAAGTGCGCCCGATTATCATTTTTCTGATGGCCTGGTGCCTCAGTACAGGGGCGTACGCAGCGACAGCCCCTGATGCCAAACAGATCTCTCAGGAACTGGAGCAGGCAAAGGCGGCCAAACCCGCCCAGCCGGAAGCCGTTGAACAGCTCCAGGCCGCGCTGAACGCGCTTGAGGAACGTAAAGGTTCCCTCGAGCGCGCAGAGCAATATCAGCAGGTTATCGATAACTTCCCCAAACTATCCCAAACGCTCCGCTCGCAGCTGAATAATTTACGCAATGAGCCGCGTAACGTTCCGTCGGGCATGACGACGGACGCCCTGAATCAGGAAATCCTGCAGGTCAGCAGCCAGCTGCTGGAGAAAAGCCGTCAGGCGCAGCAGGAGCAAGAGCGGGCGCGTGAAATCGCAGATTCGCTCAGCCAACTGCCCCAACAGCAAACCGATGCTCGCCGCCAGCTAAACGAAGTCGAACGTCGTATCGGCACCCAGCCCGGTAATAATCCGCAAAATCTCAGCCTGCAGGCCGAATCGGCCAAACTGAAAGCCCTGGTCGATGAGCTGGAGCTGGCCCAGTTGTCTGCCAATAACCGTCAGGAACTGGCGCGAATGCGTTCCGAACTGGCGCAGAAACAGGGCCAGCAGCTCGATACCTATCTGCAAGCCCTGCGAAATCAGCTTAACAGCCAGCGTCAACGCGAGGCAGAACGCGCGCTTGAGAGCACCGAACTGCTGGCAGAAAACAGCGAAAATCTCCCGGCGGGGATCGTGGCGCAGTTCAAGATTAACCGCGAACTGTCCGCAGCCCTGAACCAGCAGGCCCAGCGTATGGATCTGGTGGCCTCGCAGCAGCGCCAGGCGACCAATCAGACGTTACAGGTGCGTCAGGCGCTGAACACCCTGCGCGAACAGTCCCAGTGGCTGGGTTCATCGAACCTGCTGGGCGAAGCCTTACGCGCTCAGGTAGCGCGGCTGCCGGAGATGCCTAAGCCGCAGCAGTTGGACACGGAAATGGCGCAGCTGCGCGTCCAGCGTTTGCGTTATGAAGATCTTCTCAACAAACAGTCTCAAGTCCGTCAGCAGCATCAGGCCGATGGCGAGCCGTTGACCAGCGAAGAGAACCGCATTCTCGACGCTCAGCTGCGCACTCAGCGCGAGTTGCTGAACTCTCTGCTGCAGGGCGGCGACACACTGATTCTGGAACTGACCAAGCTGAAAGTCTCCAACAGCCAGCTGGAAGACGCGCTGAAAGAGGTGAACGAAGCCACGCACCGCTATCTGTTCTGGACCTCGGACGTGCGGCCGATGAGCATCTCCTGGCCGATTGACCTCGTGCAAGACCTGCGCCGCCTGATTTCGCTGGATACTTTTGGTCAGCTGGGCAAAGCGGGCGTGATGATCCTCACCAGCAAAGAGACGATTTTCCCGCTGCTCGGCGCGCTGATTCTGGTTGGTTTTAGCATTTACTCGCGCAGGCACTTCACCCGTTTCCTGGAGCGTTCCAGCGCCCGAGTGGGGAAAGTGACGCAGGACCACTTCTGGCTCACGCTGCGCACCGTGTTTTGGTCGATTCTGGTGGCGTCCCCGCTTCCGGTGCTGTGGATGACGCTGGGCTATGGCCTGCGAGAAGCCTGGCCGTATCCGCTCGCCGTAGCGATTGGCGATGGCGTGACGGCCACGGTGCCGTTGCTGTGGGTGGTGATGATTTGCGCGACCTTTGCCCGGCCAAACGGGCTGTTTATCGCCCACTTCGCCTGGCCGCGCCAGCGTGTGACGCGGGCGATGCGCTATTACCTGATGAGTATCGGGCTTATCGTGCCGCTGATTATGGCGCTCATAATGTTCGATAATCTCAACGACCGTGAGTTTTCCGGCTCCCTCGGACGTCTGTGCTTTATGCTGATCTGCGGCGCGCTGGCGATGGTAACCCTGAGCCTGAAACGAGCCGGAATTCCGCTGTATGTCGACAAAACCGGCAGCGGCGAAAACATGGTGAACCGCATGCTGTGGAACCTGCTGCTCAGCGCTCCGCTGGCGGCGATTCTTGCCGCAGCAGTCGGGTATCTGGCAACCGCCCAGGCTCTGCTTGCCCGTCTGGAAACGTCGGTGGCGATCTGGTTCCTGCTGCTGGTCGTGTATCACATTATCCGCCGCTGGATGCTGATTCAGCGTCGCCGACTGGCGTTTGACCGCGCCAAACATCGTCGCGCCGAAATTCTCGCCCAACGTGCGCGTGGCGAAGACGATCCGCACAGCACCAGCAGCACTGAAGGCACAACGGAAGTGGACGAGGTTGAACTGGATCTGGATGCCATCAGTACCCAGTCCCTGCGCCTGGTACGCTCCATCCTGATGCTCATCGCGCTGCTGTCGGTGATTGTACTGTGGTCGGAGATCCACTCGGCGTTTGGCTTCCTTGAGAACATCTCTCTGTGGGATGCCACATCTACCGTGCAGGGTGTCGAAAGCCTTGAGCCGATTACGCTGGGAGCGGTGTTGATTGCGATTCTGGTGCTGATCATTACCACCCAACTGGTGCGTAACTTCCCTGCTCTGCTGGAGCTGGCACTGTTACAGCATCTGGATCTCACCCCCGGCACCGGATATGCCATCACTACGATTACCAAATACCTGATTCTGCTGTTTGGCGGACTGGTTGGCTTCTCGATGATTGGGATTGAGTGGTCCAAGCTGCAATGGCTGGTCGCGGCACTGGGTGTCGGTCTGGGCTTTGGTTTGCAGGAGATCTTCGCCAACTTCATCTCCGGCCTGATCATCCTGTTCGAAAAACCCATCCGCATTGGCGATACCGTGACGATCCGCGATCTGACCGGGAGCATCACCAAGATCAACACCCGTGCGACTACCATCAGCGACTGGGATCGCAAAGAGATCATCGTGCCGAACAAGGCGTTTATCACCGAGCAGTTTATCAACTGGTCGCTGTCCGACTCCGTCACGCGTGTGGTGCTGACCGTTCCCGCGCCATCAGATGCTAACAGCGAAGAGGTGACGCAGATTCTGTACACCGCTGCCGAGCGCTGTTCGCTGGTGATCGATAACCCGGCACCGGAAGTGTTCCTGGTCGATTTGCAGCAGGGGATTCAGATTTTCGAACTGCGTATCTACGCCGCCGAGATGGGCCACCGTATGCCACTGCGTCATGAAATCCACCAGCTGATTCTCGCCGGGTTCCGCGAGCACGGTATTGATATGCCATTCCCACCGTTCCAGATGCGTCTGGAAACACTCGATGGGCGTAAAACGGGAAGAACGTTGACGTCTGCGGCGCGCAAGCGCCCGGCGGGAAGTTTGTAGGGTGAGTAGGGTCTGATGCACTCACCTGCCCTCTCTCTCAAGAGAAGGGCACACATAAAAAAACCCTCTCGAGAGAGGGTTTTTACTGCTTATCTAGGCACGATCAACCGTAAACGCAATCACATCGCCTAATTGCTCGGCACCGAGCGCCAGCATCACCAGACGATCCACGCCCAATGCTACGCCGGAGCAGTCCGGCAGACCGGCTTTTAATGCTTCCAGCAGATGGGTATCAATCGGCTGCTGCGGCAGGCCGCGCGCGGTACGCTTGCGGTTATCCTGTTCGAAGCGCTGCTGCTGTTCGCGGGCATCGGTCAGCTCGTGGAAACCATTCGCCAGTTCCATGCCTTTGTAATAGACCTCAAAACGCTCGGCGACGCGGTGATCTTCGGTGCTGATTTGCGCCAGCGACGCCTGACTTGCCGGGAAGTGATAGACAAAGGTCGGGCGGTCTTTACCAATCTGCGGCTCTACGCCAAAGGTGAACAGCAGTTGCAGCAAGGTATCGCGATCTTCTTCTGTATCCGCGACGTTGCTCAGATCCAGCTTCGCCGCCACTTCACGCAGCTGCGTTTTGTCCGCGGACAGGGGATCGATTTCCAGATGACGCTGGAAAGCCTGCTGATAAGAGAGCGTCTCAGCACCGGCGCACTCCAGCACCTGTTGCAGCAGATCGTCCACTTCGTTCATCAGACGGTACATGTCGTAATGCGGGCGATACCACTCCAGCATGGTGAATTCTGGGTTGTGGTGACGCCCCATCTCTTCATTGCGGAAGCTGCGGCACAGCTGATACACCGGGCCACAGCCCGCCGCCAGCAGGCGCTTCATGTGATATTCCGGGCTGGTCATCAGGTACAGATTCATCCCCTGAGAGTGACCAGGACCGACAAAACGGGTTTCAAACGGGACCAGATGAATATCTGTTACCGTCGCCTGACTCATGCACGGCGTTTCCACCTCAAGTACACCACGGTCAGCAAAGAAGCGGCGAATTTCTGCCATAATTGCTGCACGTTTTAACAGGTTAGGGATGGTTGCGCTCGGCTGCCAGGTGGCCGTTTCGCTCATGGGAATTTTCTCCGGATTCAGACAAGGGCACGAAGTCTACTCGTTAGCGGGGAGAGAGACAAATTTTGCACAGTAAATTTTCTCGATTCAGCAATCCGCTAAATTCCGTGACGCAATCCATCAATTACGGTGATAAATCCCAGGACTTAACAGCAAAAAAATCGAACGCGTCAAATTTCCCCCACATCCATACGGTTATACTGTTTTACCCATAAAGGAGCAGTGGAAACGCATTCGCAACCGCCCTTACGGCAAGTGAAACCTGTCAGGTCACACGTTGCGAAAAAACAAAAATCTGGAGGAATGTCGTGCAAACTTTTCAAGCCGATCTTGTCGTTATAGGTGCTGGCGGCGCAGGATTACGGGCTGCGATTGCTGCAGCACAAGCGAATCCAACCGCTAAAATCGCACTGATTTCAAAAGTCTATCCGATGCGCAGCCACACGGTTGCCGCAGAAGGAGGGTCCGCCGCCGTAGCGCAGGATCATGACAGCTTCGAATACCATTTCCACGACACGGTTGCAGGGGGCGACTGGCTTTGCGAACAGGACGTCGTTGACTACTTTGTCCATCACTGCCCGACGGAAATGACCCAGCTGGAGCAGTGGGGCTGCCCGTGGAGTCGCCGTCCGGATGGTAGCGTTAACGTGCGCCGCTTCGGCGGGATGAAGATCGAACGCACCTGGTTTGCCGCCGATAAAACCGGCTTCCACATGCTTCACACCCTGTTCCAGACCTCCCTTCAGTTCCCTCAAATTCAACGCTTCGACGAACACTTCGTCCTCGACATTCTGGTTGACGACGGTCATGCCCGTGGTCTGGTGGCGATGAACATGATGGAAGGCACGCTGATTCAGATTCGCGCCAATGCGGTAGTGATGGCGACGGGCGGTGCAGGCCGCGTCTATCGCTACAACACCAACGGCGGGATCGTCACCGGTGATGGCATGGGCATGGCGCTTAGCCACGGCATTCCGCTGCGCGACATGGAGTTCGTGCAGTACCACCCAACCGGTCTGCCGGGTTCTGGCATTCTGATGACGGAAGGCTGCCGTGGGGAAGGCGGTATTCTGGTCAACAAAGATGGCTATCGCTATCTGCAGGATTACGGCATGGGCCCGGAAACTCCGCTCGGTGAGCCGAAAAATAAATACATGGAACTCGGTCCGCGCGACAAAGTCTCTCAGGCGTTCTGGCACGAATGGCGCAAAGGTAACACCATCTCCACACCACGCGGCGATGTGGTCTATCTCGATCTGCGCCATTTGGGCGAGAAGAAATTACTGGAGCGTCTGCCGTTCATCTGCGAACTGGCGAAAGCCTACGTTGGCGTCGACCCGGTGAAAGAACCGATTCCAGTGCGTCCAACGGCGCACTACACCATGGGCGGTATCGAAACCGATCAGCAGTGCGAAACACGCATCAAAGGGCTGTTTGCCGTCGGGGAGTGCTCTTCCGTCGGCCTGCACGGTGCCAACCGCCTCGGCTCTAACTCGCTGGCAGAACTGGTGGTGTTTGGTCGTATGGCGGGTGAGCGTGCGATGGAGCGTGCTGCCACCGCCGGTGAAGCCAACAGCGCCGCGCTGGACGCGCAGGTAGTGGATGTCGAAAAACGTCTGAAAGCGCTGGTTAACCAGGAAGGGACGGAAAACTGGGCGAAAATCCGCGACGAAATGGGGCTCTCCATGGAAGAAGGTTGCGGCATCTACCGTACGCCGGAGCTGATGCAGAAAACCGTCGATAAGCTGGCGGAACTGCAGGAGCGCTTCAAACGCGTGCGCATTACCGATACCTCCAGCGTGTTTAACACCGACCTGCTCTACACCATCGAGCTGGGCCACGGCCTGAACGTTGCCGAATGTATGGCGCACTCCGCCCTGGCGCGTAAAGAGTCGCGCGGCGCGCATCAGCGTCTGGACGAAGGCTGTACCGAACGCGACGACGTGAATTTCCTCAAGCATACCCTCGCTTATCGCGACGCGGACGGTACCACTCGTCTGGATTACAGCGACGTGAAAATTACCACGCTGCCACCAGCAAAACGCGTGTATGGGGCAGAAGCGGAAGCAGCCGATAAGAAGGAGAAGGCGAATGGCTGAGATGCAGACGTTGAAAATTGAAGTGGTGCGCTACAACCCGGAAGTGGACGTCGCACCGCACAGCGCGTTCTACGACGTGCCTTTTGATGAGCAGACCTCCCTGCTGGATGCGCTCGGGTACATCAAAGATAACCTGGCACCCGACCTCAGCTATCGCTGGTCCTGCCGCATGGCTATCTGCGGCTCCTGCGGCATGATGGTCAACAAAGTGCCGAAACTGGCCTGTAAAACCTTCCTGCGCGAGTACACCAAGGGCATGAAGGTTGAAGCGCTGGGCAACTTCCCGATTGAACGCGATCTGGTGGTCGATATGACCCACTTTATCGAAAGTCTGGAAGCGATTAAGCCTTATATTATTGGCAACCCGCGCACGCCGGATCAGGGTCCAAACACCCAAACCCCGGCGCAGATGGCGAAATACCATCAGTTCTCCGGCTGCATCAACTGCGGTCTGTGCTACGCCGCCTGCCCGCAGTTCGGCCTGAATCCAGAGTTTATCGGCCCGGCCGCCATCACGCTGGCACACCGTTATAACGAAGACAGCCGCGACCACGGGAAGAAAGAACGTATGGCGCAGCTGAACAGCCAGAACGGCGTGTGGAGTTGCACCTTTGTGGGCTATTGCTCGGAAGTGTGTCCGAAGCATGTCGACCCGGCCGCCGCTATTCAGCAGGGTAAAGTGGAAAGCTCGAAAGACTTTCTTATCGCCACCCTGAAACCACGCTAAGGAGTGCATGATGACGACTAAACGCAAAGCCTACGTGCGGCCAATACCAGCCACCTGGTGGAAGAAACTGCCGTTTTATCGCTTCTATATGCTGCGTGAAGGCACGGCGGTTCCCGCGGTCTGGTTCAGCCTTGAACTGATGTACGGCCTTTTCGCGCTGAAGCACGGCCCGGAAACCTGGGCCAGTTTTGTGGGCTTCCTGCAAAACCCGATCGTGGTGATCCTGAACCTGATCGTGCTCGCCGCCGCGCTGCTGCATACGAAAACCTGGTTTGAGCTGGCGCCGAAAGCAGCAAACATCATCGTGAAAGGCGAGAAAATGGGACCGAAGCCTGTCATTAAAGGGCTTTGGGCGGTGACTGCAGTGGTGACTGTGGTCGTTCTGTTTGTGGCACTGTTCTGGTAAGGAGGCCTGAGTGATTAATCCCAATCCAAAACGCTCTGACGAGCCGGTATTCTGGGGCCTGTTCGGTGCAGGCGGCATGTGGAGCGCCATCGTCGCACCGGTCATCATCCTGCTGGTAGCGATCTTGCTGCCGCTGGGGCTGTTCCCTGGCGATGCGCTGGGCTACGACCGCGTGTTTGCGTTCGCCAGCAGCTTTATTGGCCGCGTGTTTATCTTCCTGATGATTGTTCTGCCGCTCTGGCTGGGGCTGCATCGCATCCACCACGCCATGCATGACCTGAAAATCCACGTGCCTAACGGCAAGTGGGTGTTCTACGGTCTGGCAACCATTCTGACGGTTGTCACCCTGGTTGCTATCGTCACAATTTGATATTGTGCGTCTTCATCCGGCCCGCCCTTCCGGCGGGCTTTTTTATGGAAGATGCTCAGATGAAAAAATCACTTTGCTGTGCGTTACTGCTCAGCGCGTCATTCTCAACGCTCGCGGCCCCCGTGACAGACAAACAGCTGGCCGATATCGTTAACCGCACCATTGCCCCGCTCATGCAGGAGCAGGCTATCCCAGGGATGGCGGTCGCGGTGATTTACCAGGGCAAACCTCACTTCTTCACCTGGGGTAAAGCCGATATAGAAGCTAACCGCCCCGTCACTCAGCAAACCTTGTTTGAACTGGGTTCCGTGAGCAAAACCTTCACCGGTGTGCTGGGCGGCGATGCCATCGCGCGCGGCGAAATTCGCCTGAGCGATCCTGTGACAAAATACTGGCCTGAGCTGACGGGTAAGCAGTGGCAGCACATTAACCTGCTTCATCTGGCGACCTACACGGCGGGTGGTTTGCCGTTGCAGGTGCCTGATGAAGTAACCGATCGGGCTGCCTTGCTGACGTTTTATCAAAACTGGCAGCCACAGTGGGCGCCCGGCGAAAAGCGTCTTTACGCGAACGCCAGCATTGGCCTGTTTGGTTCGCTTGCGGTCAAACCCTCCGGTATGAGCTTTGAACAGGCCATGACCACGCGCGTACTCCAGCCGCTGAAACTTAATCACACCTGGCTGACCGTGCCTGAGAGCGAACAGCAGCATTACGCCTGGGGCTATCGCGACGGCAAAGCGGTTCACGTTTCGCCGGGCCAGTTGGATGCAGAAGCCTACGGCGTTAAAACCACGATTGAGGATATGGCGAGCTGGGTGCAGGCCAACATGAATCCGGCAACCGTAAGCGATCAAAAACTGCAGCAGGGCATTACGCTTGCTCAATCGCGCTACTGGCAGATCGGTGAGATGTATCAGGGCTTAGGCTGGGAAATGCTGAACTGGCCAGTGAAGGCGAAAACGGTGGTGACCGGCAGCGATAATAAAGTGGCGCTGGCGCCGGCCACTGCGGTGGAAATTAATCCCCCTGCGCCTGCCGTGAAAGCATCATGGGTACATAAAACCGGATCCACCGGCGGATTTGGCAGCTACGTGGCCTTTATTCCGGAAAAAGATCTCGGCATAGTGATGCTGGCGAATAAAAGCTATCCCAACCCGGCTCGTGTAGATGCCGCGTTCCGTATTCTGGACGCGCTCCAGTAACCTTTTGTCCCGCATTTTCCTTGCTGTCATCTACACTTAACAAAAAAACAGCAAGGAAACTTCTATGCGCATTTTGCCTGTTATCGCCGCGGTGACAGCCGCGTTTTTAGTTGTGGCCTGTAGTTCCCCTACCCCGCCGAATGGCGTCACCGTAGTTAATAACTTTGATTCACAGCGTTATCTCGGTACCTGGTATGAAATCGCCCGTCTCGATCACCGCTTTGAGCGCGGGCTACAGCGCGTCACTGCGACCTACAGCACCATGGATGACGGCGGCATTCAGGTCATTAATAAGGGATATAATCCAGAGCGTGGAATGTGGCAGCAGACGATCGGCAAAGCCTACTTTACCGGCGACCCGAGCAGAGCCGCGCTGAAAGTGTCGTTCTTTGGCCCGTTCTACGGCGGCTATAACGTGATTGCGCTGGACCGGGAATATCGCCATGCGCTGGTCTGCGGGCCGGATCGCGACTATCTGTGGATACTCTCACGCACACCGACCATTTCTGACGAAATGAAAAAGCAAATGCTCGATGTCGCGACCCGACAAGGGTTTGATGTGTCGAAATTAATCTGGGTTGAACAGCCGCATTAATGGGTGCTGAGTTTAAGCCCGATAATCCCCGCGACGATTAACGCGAGGCTGGCGATACGTGCCGGACTCGCGGATTCCCCCAGCAGCAGAATGCCGGTAATTGCCGCACCGACTGCGCCAATCCCCGTCCACACGGCATAGGCTGTCCCCACGGGCAGCGTGCGCATCGCCCAGGAGAGCAGTGCAATACTGACAATCATCGCGGTGACGGTAATGATGCTGGGCGTGAGGCGCGTAAAACCGTGGGTGTATTTCAGGCCAATGGCCCACACCACTTCCAGCAAACCGGCGATCAAGAGAATTATCCAGGACATATCAGGCTCCTTAACTTAAATAACAGTCTGGGGCCGTCCCCGGTGAGAGAAGCGCTTGCAGGTCGTCCCGCAAGGCTGAGTTGAGAGGCCTATTCTGCGCAAGATGTGATTTTTTTTCAATCTGTTTGCTGAATGTAAGTAAAAGCCTGAAATAGCCTCAGTATGCAACGGAGTTCCATCATTTATCACTCATCGGACTTCCCTATGATGGTGTGCTTTCTGATGGCAGAAAGCCGAACCCGTTGCCTGATGCGAAAAAAAACATGTTTAAAATTCTCTTGATTGACCGTTGTCACTTCACCCGCTCAGGGTTTGCAGCATGGCTCAATCATTCAGGTCTGTTCCCCGGCTCTTTTATGGTCACCGGCGTTAACAACCTGTTCCTTGCCCGGGAGCATATCCTGCAATGGAACCCTACGCTGATTATTGCTGACTTAAATAGTTTTACTCAGGATATGGGTGATATCCAGCAACTCTCCTCGCTGCTCATTGCCAGCGAGACGCGGCCTTTTATTTTGCTGCAATCCAGCGAAAAAACGGACATGTCGCAATATATAAAACAGTTCCCGCTGTGGGCCTCGCTGTGTAAAAACACGCCGCTCTACACGCTGGCGACGGTGATTAATGACGCCCTGAGTTCCTGTGCCAGCTATGAGATACCGCAAATTGCGACGCCGCTCCTGACCCGACAGGAAGAGAAAGTATTAGCACTGTGGATGGAAGGCGCCAGCAATCAGAAAATTGCCGGTAAACTGAGTATTAACAGTAAGACGGTATACACCTACAAACGGAACATCCGTATGAAGCTGCATATGGATACGCGGTTTTCACCGTTTTTGACACTTCAGGACGTTGCAAGCTGACGGTACGGTGGCAGTTCCGTACCGTCCGTTAACACCGCTATTAATTCTGTGCTTTCGTTGCTGCACCAGAAATAGCGTTACCGCCGCTTTGGATATCTTCACCCACGCCACGCGTGGTGTTGCATGCGGTTAATACTGAGGAAAGCACCAGTACAGAAAAGATCGCTGCAATTGTTTTCTTAACCATAATATATCTTCCTTTTATAGCCAATGTTATTTGTGTATAGCCACTTAAGGATAGACAAAATCCCGCCGGTCGACGGAAAAGGACGTATTTTTTCGGAGTTTTAGAAGTGATTAGCTGGCCGCGTGGGAAATAACCTGGCCCAGATCTTTAATATCCTCGCCGACACCACGTGCGGTGTTGCACCCGGAAAGGATCGCGCTGGAGAGCACCAGCATCAGCAGAATTTTAACGGTACGTTTCATCATCCCTGCCTGAATCAATCAGGCGCAGCAGACGCTGCGCCTCAATCATTTACATGAATTACTTCACGCGGGATACGTATTCGCCAGAGCGAGTATCCACTTTGATCACTTCGCCAATCTGAACGAACAGTGGAACTTTAACCACTGCGCCAGTGGACAGCGTTGCTGGCTTGCCGCCAGTCCCTGCGGTATCACCTTTCAGGCCTGGATCGGTTTCAATGATTTCCAGCTCAACGAAGTTAGGCGGAGTCACGCTGATAGGCTGACCGTTCCACAGGGTCACGATGCATTCAGCCTGATCCAGCAGCCATTTCGCGTTGTCACCAACGGCTTTCTCATCAGCAGCCAACTGCTCGAAAGTTTCGTTGTTCATGAAGTGATAGAACTCGCCGTCGTTGTACAGGAAGGTCAGGTTCATATCGACCACGTCAGCGCCTTCAGCGGAGTCGGTGGATTTGAAGGTTTTCTCAACACGGGTACCGGTCAGCAGGCGACGCAGCTTAACGCGCGCAAATGCCTGGCCTTTACCTGGTTTAACGAATTCGCTGGCTTCAACCGCATACGGTTCGCCGTCCATCATGATTTTAAGACCAGCACGAAAATCGTTGCTATAGTAAGTCGCCATAAGGCCCTCTGAAAATTGTTAACTGGTAGCTAAGCCACAAAATGGCGCATATTGTAACCCTAAATACCCCGTCCAGAGAAGATTGGTTATCGCAACTTGCCGATGTAATCACCAGTCCTGATGAACTGCTGCGTCTATTGAATATAGACACAGATGAAAATTTGCTCGCCGGTCGTGAAGCAAAACGCCTCTTTGCCCTGCGCGTTCCGCGTGCGTTTGTCGCGCGTATGGAGAAAGGCAACCCCGACGATCCGCTTCTGAAACAGGTACTTACCTCGCAGGATGAGTTCGTGACAGCGCCGGGCTATAGCACCGATCCGCTGGAAGAACAGAACAGCGTGGTGCCGGGCCTGCTGCATAAATACCTCAACCGCGCGCTGCTGCTGGTGAAAGGTGGCTGTGCGGTAAATTGTCGCTATTGCTTCCGTCGCCACTTCCCGTATGCCGAAAATCAGGGCAATAAACGCAACTGGCAGGTGGCACTGGACTATATTGCCGCCCATCCGGAGCTGGATGAGATCATCTTTTCCGGTGGCGATCCGCTGATGGCGAAGGATCATGAGCTGGACTGGCTGCTCACGCAACTCGAAGCGATCCCGCACATCAAACGTTTACGCATTCACAGTCGTCTGCCGATTGTGATCCCCGCGCGCATCACAGATACCATGGTTTCGCGCTTCGAACAGTCGCGGCTGCAAATCCTGCTGGTGAATCACATTAACCACGCCAACGAGATCGACGACGCTTTTCGTTCGGCGATGATTCGTCTGCGCCAGGCTGGCGTGACCTTGCTAAACCAGAGCGTGCTGTTGCGCGGCGTGAATGATAACGCACGTGCGCTCGCCGATCTGAGCAACGCGCTGTTTGATGCGTCGGTTATGCCCTATTACCTGCATGTGCTGGACCGCGTTCAGGGTGCGGCGCATTTCATGGTGAGCGATGAGGAAGCCCGGCAGATTATGCGGGAGCTGCTGACGCTGGTATCAGGCTATATGGTGCCGAAACTGGCGCGAGAAATTGGTGGTGAGCCGAGCAAAACGCCGCTGGATTTGCAGCTACGTCAGTCGTAAAAAGCGGATGGTGTAGAGTCAAAACAAAACGGCAACCGGTGTTGCCGTTTTTTGTTTGTAGCCTCTGCGATAAACAGAGGGTTCAGGTGAGGACATTAGCCCGCACGAGACTCAGTTCGGGCACTTATAGACCTGGCCGTTCATGGAACTGGCCGTCGGGACAAAGCTCGACAGAATGCCTTGCGACGGGCTGCTCACACCGTAAATGACGTTGCCTCCCATTGCCGCCGCCTGGTTACGCAGCGCATTCGCGGCACCACGCATTGAACCGCCTTCGTCACCGTGCTGACCCGACATCCAGTTACTCTGCTCACCGGTTGCCGAACCTAACAGCTGGCACTCGCTGCCCGGCTTATCTTCCACAAAGCGAACGCCCTGACCCGCCGAGGAGAGCTCATTACTGGAGCTACAACCTGCCAGCAGCAACGCTGCCCCTACGATCCCTGCACAGACTTTAACGCGCATGTTATTCCCCGTTTGCAATAAGCTGGACAAGAGTTGTCCGTGTGTAAACCTTATACTAAAAAGATGAACAAAAGAAAAACCCCCAGACATTTCTGCCTGGGGGTTTTTCAATTCAGGGAGGGTTACGCCCAACGCATTCTGGTTACAGAACGATGCCGGGCGTAGGGCAATTACATCATGCCGCCCATTCCACCCATACCGCCCATGCCGCCTGCGCCTAAGTCAGGAGCATCGCCTTTAGGCAGGTCGGTCACCATGCATTCGGTGGTGATCATCAGACCCGCTACAGATGCCGCGTACTGCAGAGCAGAACGGGTAACTTTAGTTGGGTCCAGGATACCGAAGTCGATCATGTTGCCGTATTCTTCAGTTGCTGCGTTGTAACCGTAGTTACCTTCGCCTGCTTTCACGTTGTTCGCCACAACAGACGGCTCTTCACCGGCGTTGGACACGATCTGACGCAGTGGAGCTTCCATTGCGCGCAGCGCAACTTTGATACCCACGTTCTGATCTTCGTTCTGAGCAGTCAGGCCAGCCAGTTTAGCGGCAACGCGAACCAGCGCAACACCACCACCAGCAACTACGCCTTCTTCTACCGCAGCACGGGTTGCGTGCAGGGCGTCATCAACGCGCGCTTTCTTCTCTTTCATTTCAACTTCGGTAGCAGCACCGACTTTGATTACTGCAACGCCGCCTGCCAGTTTCGCTACGCGCTCCTGCAGTTTTTCACGGTCGTAATCAGAGGTCGCTTCTTCGATCTGCTTACGGATCTGAGTAACACGGCCCTGGATTGCGCCTTCGTCACCCACGCCATCGATGATGGTGGTGGTGTCTTTGTTGATCACAACGCGTTTCGCCTGACCCAGGTCTTCCAGAGTCGCTTTTTCCAGTTCCATACCGATTTCTTCAGAAATCACGGTACCGCCGGTCAGCGTTGCGATGTCCTGCAGCATTGCTTTACGACGATCGCCGAAGCCAGGTGCTTTAACCGCAGCGACTTTCACGATGCCACGCATGGTGTTAACCACAAGCGTTGCCAGTGCTTCGCCTTCAACATCTTCAGCGATGATAACCAGTGGTTTACCGGCTTTCGCAACGGCTTCCAGTACTGGCAGCATTTCACGGATGTTGGAGATTTTTTTGTCAGCCAGCAGGATGAACGGGCTTTCGAGTTCAACAGCGCCGGTTTCTGGCTTGTTGATGAAGTATGGGGACAGGTAGCCGCGGTCGAACTGCATACCTTCTACTACGTCCAGTTCGTCTTCCAGACCGGTACCGTCTTCAACGGTGATCACGCCTTCTTTACCGACTTTGTCCATCGCTTCAGCGATCAGTTTACCTACGGTTTCGTCGGAGTTAGCGGAGATAGTACCCACCTGCGCAATCGCTTTAGAGTCGGAGCATGGTACGGACAGGGCTTTCAGCTCTTCAACAGCGGCGATAACCGCTTTGTCGATACCGCGCTTCAGATCCATTGGGTTCATGCCCGCAGCAACAGCTTTCAGGCCTTCAGCGATGATCGCCTGAGCCAGCACGGTCGCGGTGGTGGTACCGTCGCCTGCAGCGTCGTTCGCTTTAGAGGCAACTTCTTTCACCATCTGCGCGCCCATGTTTTCGAATTTGTCTTCCAGTTCGATTTCACGTGCAACGGAAACGCCATCTTTAGTGATGGTTGGTGCGCCGAAGGATTTATCCAGCACTACGTTACGGCCTTTCGGGCCCAGGGTCACTTTAACTGCATCTGCCAGTACGTTTACGCCGCGCAGCATTTTCACACGAGCGTCGTTACCGAATTTTACGTCTTTAGCTGCCATGTTCTTATTTCCTCAAATTCGTTCAGTATCGTTTCGCGGATTACGCTTCAACAATTGCCAGGATGTCGCTTTCGGACATGATCAACACTTCTTCATTGTCGATCTTCTCGGATTTCACGCCGTAGCCATCGTTGAAAATCACGATGTCGCCAACTTTAACGTCCAGCGGTTGCACTGTACCGTTTTCCAGGATGCGGCCCTTACCGACAGCGATGATTTCGCCACGAGTTGATTTGGCTGCTGCAGAACCGGTCAGTACGATGCCGCCTGCAGATTTGGTTTCAACTTCTTTACGCTTGACGATCACACGATCATGTAACGGACGAATACTCATTGATAGCTCTCCTTCGAGAAAGTCATTATCAGTTATGGAAGACGCCGGGCCGTAAAAGGTTTACCGACTGGTGCCCTGAGAGATGGGGGTCGGATTTTGCCCCTTCAAGGGGCAGTCGAAAAAAAAATTTGTGAAAGTGTTACCATCGCCTCTCTTTTGATGGTGGCAGGACGAAGTGAATGAGTGGACTCAAACAGGAGCTGGGGCTGGCGCAGGGCGTTGGTTTGCTCTCCACCTCCTTGTTAGGTACCGGCGTTTTTGCCGTGCCCGCACTGGCGGCTCTGGTGGCGGGAAATAACAGTCTGTGGGCGTGGCCGGTGCTGATCGTGCTGGTTTTTCCGATTGCGATTGTCTTTGCGACGCTCGGCCGCCATTTCCCCAGCGCCGGTGGCGTGGCGCATTTTGTCGGCATGGCGTTTGGCCCACGGCTGGAGCGCGTCACCGGCTGGCTTTTCCTGTCGGTCATCCCTGTAGGGCTTCCTGCTGCCCTGCACATCGCCACCGGTTTTGGTCAGGCGCTGTTTGGCTGGCATGACGAACAGCTGCTGCTGGCGGAGCTGGGGACACTGGCGATCGTCTGGTGGGTCGGATCTCGCGGCGCCAGTTCAAGCGCTAATCTACAAACGTTGGTCGCCGTGCTGATCGTCGCGTTGATTGCGGCGATCTGGTGGGCGGGCGATATCCAGGTGAGCGCGATTCCGTTCCCGGCGATCGCTGATGTCGAGCACACACAACTTTTCGCCGCGCTTGCGGTGATGTTCTGGTGTTTTGTCGGGCTGGAGGCGTTCGCGCATCTGGCGTCAGAGTTTAAACAGCCGGAGCGTGATTTCCCGCGCGCGCTGATGATTGGCCTGCTGCTGGCGGGCACCGTTTACTGGGCCTGTACGGTGCTGGTGCTGCATTTCAGTGCTTATAGCGCCGACATGGCCGCAGCCGCTTCGCTGCCAGGGATCGTGGTGCAACTCTTTGGCGTCAAAGCCCTGTGGATTGCGTGCGTGATTGGTTATCTCGCCTGCTTCGCCAGCCTCAATATCTATATTCAGAGCTTCGCCCGCCTGGTGTGGTCCCAGGCGCAGTATAAGCCGGACAGCCGCCTCTCGCGCCTGTCAAAGCGCCAGTTACCCCTTAACGCACTAAACGCCGTGCTGGGCTGTTGCGTGCTGAGCACCCTGTGCATTTATGGGCTGAATATCAATCTGGATGCGCTGATCGTCTATGCGAACGGCATTTTTATCATCATTTATCTGCTGTGCATGCTGGCAGGATGCCGGTTGCTGAAAGGACGATTTAAAGTGCTGGCGGTAGTCGGTGGCGTGTTGTGTTTGCTGCTGCTGGTGATGGTTGGCTGGAAGAGTTTGTACGCTTTGGTGATGCTGGCAGGGCTGTGGATGTTCTTGCCGAAACGAAGCGTGCTTTAAACGCCGGATAGCGCTGCGCTTTTCCGGCCTGCAAGAGATTAGGCCCGGTAAGCGAAGCGCCACCGGGCACGCCTGTCAGCGGTCGTCTTTATGATCGAGGCGGTCGCGCTGATCGTCCTTACGCTGAAACTCCCCGTCAAAGGTCTCTCCATTTCCCGGCCCAGTGCTGAAACCGCCGCCAGGCATGCGATTAAAACGCAGATGCGGTAGCAGTCTCATGGTCAGAAGTTTTTGCACCGGTGGCAACAGCAGTAACAGGCCAAGGAAATCGGTGAAGAACCCCGGCAGAATCAGCAGCAGGCCCGCAAGAATCAGGGACACGCTTTTGATCATCTCGGCTGCCGGGCTTTCTCCCGCCGCCATCTTCTGCTGCATTAACAGGAAATTTTTGAAACCCTGATTGCGCACCAGCGACATCCCAATTACGGATGTGAAGATGACCAGGATCAGTGTCAGCAGGACGCCCAGCACGTGGGCGACCTGGATAAAAATAGAAATCTCGATGTAAACATAGAGAAAAATGGCAATAAAAGGTATCCAGCGCACTGGTTTCTCCTGTGTGGCAGACGCCTCTGGCCTCTGTCTGTATGTGTTTGCGAGTCGCGTCTTTCTGAGATGGAGACGGATAGCCAAATTTCAATCGGTTTGCACGGATATTTTTTCTGGAAATATTCAAGCGGTGATTCATTTCACAGATTAATAATTATCATGAGATGAGGGCGATAATAAGTGATCCAGATTACGGCAATTCGCTATCATCAGCATATGATCTCGAGTATCTGGCTGATTGAGGGAATAATCGTCGGTCAGCAAATATTGAAAACCACATATCTACTGTGTGTTTAGTACAATCCATCGGCCGCTTTAAAAGAAGGTTCACATGTTAAACAACATTCGTATCGAAGAAGATTTGTTGGGTACCAGGGAAGTTCCAGCGGATGCCTACTACGGTATTCACACTCTGAGAGCGATTGAAAACTTTTACATCAGCAACAACAAAATCAGCGACATCCCTGAATTTGTACGTGGCATGGTGATGGTGAAAAAAGCCGCAGCACTGGCAAACAAAGAGCTGCAAACCATTCCGAAAAGCGCTGCAAATGCCATCATCGCCGCCTGCGATGAAGTGCTGAACAACGGCAAATGCATGGATCAGTTCCCGGTTGACGTCTATCAGGGCGGTGCGGGGACCTCCGTCAACATGAATACCAACGAGGTGCTGGCTAACATCGGTCTTGAACTGATGGGCCACCAGAAAGGTGAGTACCAGTACCTCAATCCAAACGACCACGTTAACAAGTGCCAGTCTACCAACGACGCCTATCCGACCGGTTTCCGTATCGCCGTGTACGCCTCTGTGGTGAAACTGATCGACGCGATTAACCAGCTGGGCGATGGCTTCCAGCGTAAAGCCGTTGAGTTCCAGGACATTCTGAAAATGGGCCGTACCCAGCTGCAGGATGCCGTGCCGATGACCCTCGGCCAGGAATTCCATGCCTTTAACGTGCTGCTGAATGAAGAGACCCGCAACATCCTGCGCACCTCTGAGCTGCTGCTGGAAGTGAACCTTGGCGCCACCGCCATCGGTACGCGTCTGAATACCCCGGACGGTTATCAACAGCTGGCGGTACAGAAACTGGCGGAAGTGTCCAATCTGGCGGTTGTTCCGGCGGAAGATCTGATCGAAGCGACCTCCGACTGCGGTGCCTACGTGATGGTGCACAGTGCGCTGAAACGTCTGGCAGTGAAACTCTCCAAAATCTGTAACGACCTGCGCCTGCTCTCCTCCGGTCCACGCGCTGGCCTGAACGAAATCAACCTGCCAGAACTGCAGGCCGGTTCGTCCATCATGCCAGCTAAAGTGAACCCGGTTGTGCCAGAAGTGGTTAACCAGGTGTGCTTCAAAGTCATCGGCAACGACATTACCGTGACCATGGCCTCCGAAGCGGGTCAGTTGCAGTTGAACGTCATGGAGCCAGTGATTGGCCAGGCGATGTTTGAATCCATCCACATTCTGACCAACGCCTGCTACAACCTGCTGGAAAAATGCATTAACGGCATCACGGCGAACAAAGCCGTGTGCGAAAGCTTCGTCTATAACTCCATCGGTATCGTCACTTACCTGAACCCATTCATCGGCCACCATAACGGTGACATCGTCGGGAAGATTTGTGCCGAAACCGGTAAGAGCGTGCGCGAAGTCGTCCTTGAGCGTGGACTGCTGACAGAGGCTGAGCTGGATGATATCTTCTCGGCGCAGAACCTGATGCACCCGGCCTACAAAGCGAAGCGTTATACCGATGAAAGCGAACAATAACAGTTCGGGTTAAACTTCCGAAAGGCACGTCACTTGTGACGTGCCTTTTTGCTTTTATAGGACATCACAAAAATAACATTTACGTATCCAACAACTAACATTCAAGGAAGCGATTATGATTGTCATTGAGCTGATTATCGTTTTAGCGGCGATTTTCCTCGGCGCCAGGCTAGGAGGGATTGGTATCGGCTATGCCGGGGGTTTGGGCGTGCTGGTTCTGGCAGCCATTGGTGTCGCACCGGGGAAAATCCCGTTTGACGTTATCTCCATCATCATGGCGGTGATTGCAGCCATCTCGGCCATGCAGATTGCGGGTGGTCTGGATTATCTGGTTAATCAAACGGAAAAACTGCTGCGCAAAAACCCGAAATACATCACCATTCTCGCGCCGGTCGTGACCTACTTCCTGACGATTTTTGCCGGTACCGGCAACATCTCTCTGGCAACGCTGCCGGTTATTGCCGAAGTGGCGAAAGAGCAAGGCATTAAGCCGTGCCGCCCGCTGTCGACTGCTGTGGTGTCCGCGCAGATTGCGATTACCGCCTCGCCGATTTCTGCCGCGGTGGTGTATATGTCATCAGTAATGGAAGGCCATGGCGTTAGCTATATTCATCTGCTCTCCGTGGTGATCCCGTCGACGCTGCTGGCTGTGCTGCTGATGTCGTTCCTGGTCACTATGCTGTTTAACTCCAAACTTTCTGACGATCCGGTGTACCTGAAACGTCTGGAAGAAGGTCTGATCGAACTGCGCGGTGAAAATAAAGTTGAGATCAAACCACGCGCGAAACTGTCGGTGCTGCTGTTCCTGCTGGGCGTGGTCTGCGTGGTGATTTATGCCATCGTCAACAGCCCAAGCCTCGGCCTGGTGGCAACACCGCTGATGAATACCACCAACGCGATCCTGATTATTATGCTGAGCGTCGCGACCCTGACCACCGTGCTGTGCGGCGTGGAAACGGACAGCATTCTCAGCTCCAGCACCTTCAAAGCCGGGATGAGCGCCTGTATCTGTATCCTCGGCGTGGCGTGGCTGGGTGATACTTTCGTTTCCCACAATATCGACTGGATTAAAGAGACCGCAGGTACCGTGATTCAGGGCCATCCGTGGCTGCTGGCGGTAATTTTCTTTGTGGCTTCCGCGCTGCTGTATTCTCAGGCTGCGACGGCGAAAGCTCTGATGCCGATGGCGCTGGCACTGAACGTGTCTCCACTGACCGCTGTGGCCTCTTTCGCTGCCGTTTCTGGCCTGTTTATTCTGCCAACCTATCCGACGCTGGTCGCGGCCGTGCAGATGGACGATACCGGGACGACGCGCATCGGACGCTTCGTCTTTAACCATCCGTTCTTTATTCCGGGTACGATGGGCGTCGTGTTTGCCGTATGCTTCGGTTTCCTGATCGGTAGCGTGATTCTTTAAGCTTTCGGTGTTGTAAAAATAGTTAAAGTCGGGCCGCTCTGCGGCCCGATTCATTAATGCCCTCAGGCTCAGCGTGATATAGTGATTTTTTCGCGATGAGGAGGTCGAGTAGTGAATACACCTGACGCTGTCGTTGTACTGTGTACCGCCCCCGATGAAGCCACTGCCCAGGAGCTTGCCGCCAAAGTGCTGGCAGAACAGCTCGCTGCCTGTGTGACGATCCTGCCCGGCGCTACCTCGATGTACTACTGGGAAGGCAAGCTGGAACAGGAGTACGAAGTGCAGATGCTGCTGAAAACCAACGTCGCGCATCAGCAAGCGCTTCTCGACTGCCTCAAGTCTCATCATCCATACCAGACCCCAGAATTGCTGGTGCTGCCAGTGGTTCACGGCGATAACGATTATCTCTCATGGCTCAACGCTTCCTTACGCTGATCCTGCTGCTGTGCAGCACATCAGTTTTTGCCGGGTTGTTCGACGCGCCCGGCCGCTCTAATTTTATTCCCGCCGACCAGGCGTTTGTCTTCGACTTCCAGCAGGACCAGCACGATCTCAATCTGACCTGGCAGGTCAAAGAGGGCTATTACCTCTACCGCAAGCAGGTGAGCATTACCCCCGCTCGCGCGACCGTTGGCGAGCCGCAGCTGCCCGCAGGCGAATGGCACGAAGATGAGTTCTACGGCAAAAGCGAAATCTATCGCCATCGGCTGACAGTGCCGGTCACTGTAAATCAGGCCAGTTCAGGGGCCACGCTGACGGTGACATACCAGGGCTGCGCCGACGCAGGTTTCTGCTATCCGCCAGAGACCAAAGTGGTACCGCTGAGCGAAGTACAGGCGTCCCCTGCACCTTCAGCTCCCGCAGTGGAAACGGATGATACGAGTGCTAAGCTGCCCTTCTCCGCGCTGTGGGCGCTATTGATCGGTATTGGTATCGCCTTCACGCCCTGTGTCCTGCCGATGTATCCCCTGATTTCCGGCATCGTCCTCGGCGGCAAACAGCGTTTATCTACCGCCCGTGCGTTGCTGCTGGCCTTTATCTATGTTCAGGGAATGGCGCTGACATACACCGCCCTTGGCCTGATCGTGGCCGCAGCAGGGCTTCAGTTCCAGGCGGCGCTCCAGCACCCTTATGTGCTCATCGGGCTGTCGGTGGTCTTTACCCTGCTGGCATTGTCGATGTTTGGGTTATTCACCTTGCAGCTGCCGTCGTCACTGCAAACACGCCTGACGCTGATGAGCAACCGTCAGCAGGGCGGTTCTGCTGGCGGCGTCTTTGCAATGGGCGCCATTGCCGGGCTGATCTGCTCCCCCTGCACCACCGCGCCGCTTAGCGCCATCCTGCTCTACATCGCTCAGAGCGGGAACATGTGGTTCGGTGGCGGGACGCTCTATCTTTATGCACTGGGCATGGGGCTGCCGCTGATTCTGGTCACCGTCTTTGGCAACCGTCTGCTGCCGAAAAGCGGTCCGTGGATGGAAACCGTGAAAACGGCGTTCGGCTTTGTGATTCTGGCACTGCCGGTATTCCTGCTCGAACGTGTGATTGGCGATGTCTGGGGAGTGCGTCTGTGGGCGCTTCTGGGTGTGGCGTTCTTCGGCTGGGCATTTATTACCAGCCTGCAGGCGCAGAAGCCGTGGATGCGAATCGTGCAAATTATCCTGCTGGCCGCCGCGCTGGTGAGCGTGCGTCCCCTTCAGGACTGGGCGTTTGGTTCCCCAGGCGTACAAACCCAGGCGCATCTTAGCTTTACTCAAATCAGTAACGTTGATGAGCTGAACACCGCCCTGGCGCAGGCCAAAGGCAAACCCGTGATGCTCGATCTCTACGCCGACTGGTGCGTGGCCTGTAAAGAGTTTGAAAAATACACCTTTAGCGATCCGCAGGTGCAAAACGCGCTGAAAAATACCGTTCTGCTGCAGGCCAATGTGACGGCCAATAACGCGCAGGACAAGGCTCTGTTAAAACAGCTCAACGTGCTCGGCCTGCCGACTATTTTGTTCTTTAATGAGCAAGGAGAAGAGCAGCCTGCCGGGCGCGTGACGGGATTTATGGATGCCGCAGCGTTCAGCGCGCATTTGCGCGATCGCCAACCGTAAACGACACTGTTAACGGGAGAAACCGTTAGCATTGGGAGGAGAAAACCGTGCAACGTGAAGACGTACTGGGACAAGCCCTGCAATTACTTGAGGTTCAAGGGATCGCCAGCACCACGCTTGAGATGGTTGCCGAACGCATCGATTATCCTCTGGATGAGCTTCGCCGCTTCTGGCCCGATAAAGAAGCGCTGCTGTACGACGCCCTGCGCTATCTGAGCCAGCAGGTGGATATCTGGCGCAGGCAGTTAATGCTTAACGAAGAGCTGACGGACGAGCAGAAAATACTGGCGCGTTATACGGCCCTCGCGGATTGCGTTCGCAACAAACGCTACCCGGGCTGCCTGTTTATCGCCGCCTGCACTTTCTATCCTGATCCAGGGCACCCGATCCATCAGCTGGCGGATCAGCAAAAAAGCGCGGCGCACGACTTTACCCATGAGCTGCTCACCCGACTCGAAGTCGACGATCCGGCAATGGTCGCGCGGCAGATGGAGCTGGTGCTGGAAGGTTGCCTGAGCCGTATGCTGGTCAATCGCAGCCTGGCTGACGTCGAGACGGCGCACCGTCTCGCGGAAGATATCCTGCGTTTTGCCCAGTGCCGTATGGGTGGCGCGCTGACTTAGGCCAGCATGCCTGCCCACGCAGAGATGAGCAGGCACAGCGCCATTACGCGTTGAAAGCGCACCATCGCCACGGTGTTGCGAAACACCCGATTTACCGCCTTCCCCAGCCATGCCCAGCACATCAGACACGCAATCGAAATGATTAAGAACCAGAGCGCCATCAGCGCCACATCCCGCAGGGCATGCTCTCCCACTGGCGCAAACAGGCTCACGACGGCCAACGCCATCATCCATGTCTTTGGATTGATCACCTGTAAAAGCGCCGCCGCACGCGCCGTAAAACGGTGATGCGAACCATGTGTCAGGTTAGCCGCTGGCGCACTGAATAACTGCCAGCTCATCCAGCTTAACCACAGCACGCCAGCCCAGCTCATCACCTGACGAATCAGCGGGTACTGGCGCAACACTTCCCCGGCTCCCGCGCCAGAGATCAGCACGATGGCACTGGCCGCCACACAGCCGCTGACAAGGGCGGGAATCGTCGCCTTCACCCCGTAGTGCTGGCTGTTAGTCAGAACAAGGATATTGGTTGGGCCGGGCGTTATCGAGGCGACAAAAGCAAACAGCAGAAACGGCATCACGTTCACAGGTAGCTCCTTATTTTTGGAGCTCTGACTGTGCCGCTATTTTCTGGAAACGTCTGGAAGGTTTGTGCACAACTTTCGGTAATGGGCAGGGGTGATGCGATAGGCCCGCTGGAACCAGCGTCCAAGATGGCTCTGATCGGCAAAACCCAGCGACGCAGCGACATCCACCGGTAAATCGCCACGAGCCAGCATCTGACGGGCTTTGGCGAGCCGAAGCTGGATAAGCCAGGCGTGCGGTGCCAGATGGAACTCACGTTTGAAACAGCGCGTCAGCGTAAAGCGATCGGTTCCCGTCTCGCGCGCAAGATCAGACAGCCCAAGATTTTCGCCCATATGCGCATACAGATAGTCACGCGCCCGATGTGCCACCGCCGCGCTTTGCAGTTGCGAAGGGAGCCTTTTGCGCCAGTGGCAATGGGAAGTGATCTGCGCCAGCATGTGATCCATCGTGCTTTGCTGGACAATTTTCATCTCATCCTGATGCAGCGCATTAAACGTCTCACCGATGGTGCGAACCAGCTGCGGCTCACGCGTCAGGGTTTGCGCGAAATGGAGTGAATAACTACCGGGCGTGGATTCGTATAGCCCGTGCAGCGTGTTGTTCAGCCACTGTTCGTCCAGATAGAACGTCAGATAGGTAAAGCCGCCCTCGACCGGGGCATCGCCATCATGGATTTCACCGGGTTCAAGCAGAAAGGCATCTCCCGGCTGGCTCTGGTGACGCTCGCGGCGGCAATGGAACTGCTGAGTGCCAGAAAGCGTAATGCCCACCAGATAGCTGTCGTGCCAGTGTGGGTCGAAAGCATGGCCTTCGAAGTGTGCCTTAATGGTTTCAATACCTGTGTCTGCATGCTGACGTAGCTCAAGCCAGTCGTTCGCCATATCGCCCTCCTCTGATCTGTCAGCATTGCTATTTGGCACCCCCATTGTCTGGAAGATTTGTGCAATTTCGCGGTGCAAACGGACAGATTGCCGTAAAGTTAAGCAGTTGAACAGCTTTTCCTGAATTAGGGTTGACGACCATCCGGGATTAAGGTTTAATGCGCTCCGTTGCCCGGATAGCTCAGTCGGTAGAGCAGGGGATTGAAAATCCCCGTGTCCTTGGTTCGATTCCGAGTCCGGGCACCACTATTTAGAAAAACCAGCCTTCGGGCTGGTTTTTTGCTTTTGGGGATTCGGTAGATTCTGGCCGTGTCATTCAACACTATGGATTGCTTCCCCACAGTCCTAACACCTCTTTTTTCAGCAGCATTCCGCTCGAATTCCACTTTTTCACGCTTATAGCGGCGCTATAAGAGGCTGACTCTTTGTATAAAAGGGTTTTAATGCGATTAAAGAGGGTAATTCGTGACTGGATCGAAGGCCGATAACCCGGCTGTTGTGCCGGTCTGGGGCTATTTTTGTATAAAGACAAAAACGCAAAAAGGCCATCCTTCCGGATGGCCTCTTCACTTGTTTGATGCCTGGCAGTTCCCTACTCTCACATGGGGAGACCCCACACTACCATCGGCGCTACGGCGTTTCACTTCTGAGTTCGGCATGGGGTCAGGTGGGACCACCGCGCTAAAGCCGCC